>ENA-ORXR01000003-ORXR01000003.1-marine-metagenome-genome-assembly--contig:-NODE-3-length-529420-cov-6.398560_pt1 | contig 529420 bp, 449 predicted proteins | sample MGYA00237866_ERZ511479 | MGnify/ENA metagenome assembly ERZ511479 | reverse complement strand
CCCTTCTAAATCGGCTATGGTTCGAGAAACTTTTAAAATTCTATCATAAGCTCTAGCTGAAAGGCTCAATCTTTCAATTGCAGTTTTTAATAAGTTTTGACCAGCTTGATTAATTTGACAATATTCTCTTAGCTGCTTGCTACTCATTTGAGCATTAGAATAAACTCCATCAATCTTTGCATATCTTTTTGTTTGCACCTCTCTTGCTTTAATTACACGTGGTCTAATATCCTCACTCTTCTCGCTTGAAACTACTTGCTCATTAAGCTCAGAAAACGGAACTGGAGTTACTTCCACATGCAAGTCTATTCGATCTAAAAGAGGCCCAGAAACTTTGTTTAAATATTTCTGGACAGTACCGGGGGCACAGCTACACTCCTTAGATGGGTGGTTAAAATAGCCGCAGTGACATGGATTCATCGCTGCACACAAAATGAAACTACTTGGAAAATCCAAAGAAACTTTAGCACGAGAAATAGTAACTCGTCTTTCTTCCATTGGTTGACGCATTACTTCTAAAACAGTTCGCTTAAATTCTGGAAGCTCATCCAAAAACAAAACTCCATTATGTGCTAAAGATATTTCACCAGGTTGAGGAAAACTACCGCCCCCAACCAAAGCCACATCACTAATAGTATGATGGGGTGAGCGAAAAGGTCGTTTAGAAATTAAAGTGGAATCTTCAGGCAGCTTTCCTGCTACCGAATGAATCTTCGTTGTTTCCAATGCTTCTTGTAAGCTTAACGGTGGCAAAATACTTGGTAGGCGCTTAGCTAACATTGTCTTACCAGCTCCAGGTGGTCCAATAAGAATTAAATTGTGTCCACCTGCTGCAGCAATTTCCATTGCCCGTTTTATATTCTCTTGTCCTTTTACATCTGAAAAATCTTGCTCAAAATCATATTGCGAATGGAAAAATTCATCTCGGGTATCAACTACAATCGGCTTAATACTAGAAGTATTATTTAAAAAAGCAATCACATCATTTATATGTTCTACTCCATAAACCTCCATTTCATTAACCATTCCAGCCTCTCTTGCATTTTTCCTTGGAACAAATAGCCCCTTAAAACCTTCCTTACGGGCTTGAATGGAAATGGGCAGCGCTCCCTTAATTGATAAAATACTTCCATCTAAGGCAAGTTCACCCATAAATTGATAACTCACCAATTTCTCTTTTTCTACTTGATTTGTAGCAGCTAAAATTCCAATAGCGATAGGTAAATCAAAAGCCGTTCCTGTCTTTTTAATATCGGCTGGAGATAAATTAATCACTGTTTTTATCCTCGGCATTTTAAAGCCATTATTCTTAAGCGCACTTTCGATTCTATGTTGACTTTCTTTAACGGCACTATCCGGTAAGCCAACAATATGAAAATGAGCACCATCTAAAACATCGACCTCAATAGTAATGGTAATCGCATCGACTCCGTAAACCGCACTAGCGTATAATTTTGAAAGCATCTTGTAAATATATAGGGCTAATTAGAAATCTTCATCTAGCTAATAGAATAGTTTCTATTTAAGTTAAGGAATATATATAATTTAATTTTCAATGAAGATTGGTTCTCAATGATTACTTCAATGTATGACAAGTATGGAATTAACGAAAAAACTCGTAAGTGCCGATACTTTATTGGAGAAAAAAAACGATTGCAACGGTAAGGATAAAATTACTTCTTACAAATTTGGGATCTCACGGGTATATGAAAGTCATTATATTTTTTATACTCGGACTACTACAATAGTAGTATTGCTTTAATTACTTCAAATTGCTAATTTTAGCTTCTTGTTTTAGTAAAATCAAGTCGTGAAAGTCTATGCTAAAAATTGAAATCATAGACCAATTTGTAATCAGAAAAATACCTTCCTAACTACTGATTGCACGGACAAAAGGAGATATTCTCTAAAAATAGAGAGTAGTTCTCATATCAGAAATGCTAATAAAACAAAATAACATTTAAAAAATTCATCCAATGGGAAATTATATTGTCTTAACCTTCATTATTATACTTGTCATTGCAGCTCTAAGCAAAGCTAAAAAAATATACCACTCCAATTGGAATACATTAATTGACGATTTCAATTTCTCAACTCAAGAATTCTATAACCGTCTTAAAATCGAATTTAAAGGTCAGGGTATAGATAAAATAAAAATAGAAACAACAACGCACTCAGAAGGAGGGGTACTTTCATCTAAAAGAGAATATTTGCGTCTCTCTTGGAAAGAGTATCAATATGATATTTGTAGTGCACCTTTTGGAAAAGGTTTTTTTATATCTTGGTGGTTAACAATGAAACAAACTAATGCCGAAATGCTAGTTTCTAAAATTCCTTTCCTTGGCGGTTGGTTATCTAAAAAATTCTACCCTATCACTTATTACAGAATGGATACGGCTAGTATGTTTATGAGCTATGCTCACCAAGCGGTAATGAATGTTATGGACGAAATTACCAAAGACAAAGGTGTACGCAGTTTAACCGAAAAAGAGCGAAGCCCTCAAATCAGAGATCTTTTTAGTCGTTAAGGATGTCATTGGCAGAAAAGGCAACCACCACATTCTATGAATGGGATAGCTTTCTCAGGGGATACTATTTCTTTGAATACCCGGTTGAACTTGAACCACCATTTATTCGAGCTTCATATCTGCCAAATATTACAGAGCAACCAAAAATTGATGACGGCAAGGTACCATCGATATTCTCTAAACTAAAAACAGCTTTTACTCAGAGTCCTAATCAAGAGGAAGAACAAGAATATAATAGAACTCCAAAGACGGCAAAGTATGGTTTTCAACTTCGTGCGCTTAACATTCCCCTGAACTATACCGAAACTATTCATATTAAATCAGCAAGAGAATTTTTATTCTTACTATCAAGTTCATTAGTTCCCTTCTCTTTTGAAATCATTGGAAAAGGTTCCAAAATCCACATTCAGCTCGTTTGTTCTGATAGAGATTTTGAACGAGTGAAATCTTTAGCCGAATTGTTCTTTGATAATATTCGATTTGGTGAAATAAATACTGATTTAGATATTGAACTTTACGAAGAGGATGCTGTAATTCTTGATTTTGGGCTCGAAGAAGAAGCTGTGAGGCCAATTAAAGAAGCTCAAGATTTAGTACTTGACCCACTTACGCCATTCTTCTCTACCTTTAAATCACTCAAAGAGAATGAGCTTTGTATGCTTCAAATAATCTTCAAAGGTGTAAAGAATGCCTGGAGTCGCGAGCTACTTAATGCAGTAAGCGATGGTCAAGGAGGAAGCTTCTTTGGAGATGCCCCTGAAATGCCCAAATTAGCCCAAATTAAGACGAACAGCCCACTATATGGAGTAATTGTGCGCCTAGCGGTTCAAGGGCTCTCTAAAGTCCGAACAGAGCAGATAGCAGAAGATGCTATTTACAACATTAAAAGTATCTCTCGTTCTGAGACTAATCAGCTGATACCAATATCCAATGACGGCTACGAGTTTGCTAATCACTTTTTTAATCTAAGAAATAGGACAAGTCATAGACTTGGTATGTTACTTAATGCTAACGAGCTTCTCTCCTTTGTTCACTTCCCCCACCCAAACCTCTTGAAAGGTCAAATGGATACTGGTAACAGGAAAACAAAAAGAGTACCGAGTATTTGTCAGGATAAGAAGTATCATGTTGGATATAACATTCACGAGGGTGAAGAACTTGAAGTAAGCTATGATGATGAATCAAAGCTTCGACATACACATCTAATAGGTGCGACTGGTACAGGTAAGTCTTCGTATATAGTATCGCAACTAATAGAGGATGTTACTCATGATGCGGGCACTATGCTTATAGATCCACATGGGGATGTTGTGGACGATATTATTGCCCGAATACCACAAGAACGATTATCTGATGTCGTGGTGATAGACCCCTCAGATATGGACTTCCCAATCGGATTTAATCTTCTTGAGGCCAATACTGAACAAGAGAAATTATTACTATCCTCTGACCTTGTTGATATATTTAAAAGAGAAGCAACTTCATGGGGTGATGTAATGACTTCCGTTTTATCAAACACTATAAATGCTTTTGTAGAAAGCGATAGAGGTGGAACCCTATTTGAACTGAAAAGCTTTCTCCTAGATGAGGACTTTAGAAATGAGTTTTTAGAAACAGTTCAAGACCCAATTACGAAACATTATTTCATTAGAGAATTTCCAAGCATCAGGCGCAGTTCCCTTTCCCCTGTTTTGACAAGGTTGGATAATTTCTTACGCCCTAAGGTTCTACGGAATATGTTTATCCAAAAGCAAGGGATAAATTTCCATGAGCTAATTGCTCAGAACAAGATCGTTTTGTGCAAATTGGGAGTTGGGTTAATAGGTCAAAGAAATGCATCCTTTTTAGGAAGCCTTTTAATTGCAAAAATTAATCAAGCCGCTTTCGCACGTCAAAGTATTGCTAAAGACGACAGAACACCTTATATGCTTTATATTGATGAGGTACATAATACAATAACTGATTCTATAGATGCTCTTTTAAGTGGCGCCAGAAAGTATTCACTGGGCTGTGTATTGGCTCACCAAAACTTATCGCAATTAAAAAACAAGTCAGAATATATCATGCAGAGTATTCTGAACAACGCATACATTCGCATTTGTTTCAGAACCAGTGAACAAGATTCTTCGGTGCTTGCCAGAGGTTTTTCGACTTTCGAAGCTGAGGACATTATGTCTCAAGAAATTGGCCAAGCCTATGCTAGAGTTGGCTCTTCTTCAAATGACTTTTCTCTTGAATTACGAAAGCTTGATAAGGTTAGCAAAGAAAAATTGAATGTGCGAAAAGAAGCGATAATTGAACAAACAAGAAAACAATATGGAGCAAGCATTGATGAGATTAACTTATTGATTAAAGAACTCTACCCTAATAAAGCACCCAAGACTACCCATAAGAAAAAAGACATTACTGTAGCACCTAAAGAAAAAATTGAAAAGAAAACGGTAACAACCGAATCCGAAGTAATAAATAAAGTTGAACAAAAAATAGAAGAATCAAAGACTGATTTAGAAAAACAGGCTCAAGAATTTATAAAGCAAGAAGAACGAAAAGAAGGAAACAAAGAACACATTTTATTACAAACCCTTGTTAGGAAACTTGCTCATGACCGAGGCTTCAAAGTCGAGATAGAAAAAACGCTGGAAGGTGGTGGACGTGTAGACGTTCATTTACAAAATGAAAATATTTCAATTGCCTGTGAGATTTCCGTAACCAATAAAGCAGAATACGAAGTAAAGAATATTATAAAATGTCTTAATGAAGGATATGACCTTGTGCTTTCCATTAGTCAAAACTCAATACACTTAGAGAATATAGCAACTAGTGCGAAGAATGAATTAAGCAAACCAGAATTAAAAAAAGTGCAATTTATTGACCCCCAATATGTATCAGCTGTTCTTGATGAGTATGTACTACAGAATAACAAAGAAAAGATAGTACGTGGATATAGGGTAAAAGTCACAAGAAAAAAATAGCAAAGGACTATTTATATCTCAAACTATGTAAACGCTTTAAGGTTGGTTTTTGAAAATTAATATCCCCCTTTTCAGCCTTAGTAAGAATCGTATAGTCAACACCAAGTTCTGAAGCCAGTCTTTTAATCGATAATGAATATTTCCAGCGATAGGATATAAGTTTTCTTGCCATATCTGTAATGGTAATTTCAATAGGTAGATAACCTAAATACTCTTCAATAATTGGGTAATACAATCTGGATATATTATTCCTATTCAATTCCCAATTTGTAACCGTATCAGCTGTGACCTTAAATGATTTTGCTAGGTGTGATTGAGATTGTTTACGTTCAATACGTTTCTTTCTAATATGGTCTCCAAGGGTTATGCATTCCCTAGGAACTGCTGGATTAGGCGCTCTCCCGTTCCTTAAGCGCAAAGTGACAGATGGCTGACGCAACCACAAGGGTTCATACTAGCCACCAACATAAAACTGGCAGGAAAATCTAAGGACACTTTGGCTCTAGCAATTGTCACTCGGCGCTCCTCCATAGGTTGTCGCATTACTTCTAATACGGTTCGTTTGAACTCTGGTAACTCATCCAAAAATAGCACACCATTATGTGCTAACGATATTTCGCCAGGCTGAGGAAATCCTCCACCGCCTACTAATGCCACATCACTAATCGTATGATGAGGCGACCGAAACGGACGCTTACTAACCAAGGTAGAGCCTTCTGGTAATTTACCCGCCACAGAATGAATTTTTGTTGTTTCCAAGGCTTCTAACAAACTTAGTGGTGGTAAAATACTTGGTAGCCGTTTCGCCAGCATGGTTTTACCCGCCCCCGGTGGTCCAATCAATATTAAATTATGACCGCCAGCGGCCGCAATTTCCATCGCACGTTTTATATTTTCCTGACCTTTTACGTCGCTAAAGTCTAATTCAAAATCATACTGTGAATGAAAAAATTCATCTCGTGTATCAATTTCAATTGGCTTAAGTTGTTTATTACTTCCGTTTAAAAACTCTATCACATCAGTGATATGCTCTACGCCATAAACGTCCAGATTATTTACCATGCCCGCCTCACGAACATTTTGAAGCGGTACAAACAATCCTTTAAAACCATCTTTCCGCGCTTGGATTGCAATCGGCAAAGCCCCTTTAATCGGAAGAATACTTCCATCCAATGAAAGCTCTCCCATAAATTGAAACTGATCTAGGTTTTCTTTTTCAACTTGATTCGTAGCAGCTAAAATACCTAGTGCAATTGGTAAGTCAAAAGCAGTTCCTGTTTTACGAATATCAGCTGGCGAAAGATTCACTACTATCTTGGTTCGTGGCCATTTATACCCAATATTTTTTATCGTACTTTCTATGCGATGCGAGCTTTCTTTTACCGCACTATCCGGCAAGCCCACGATATGAAACAGCGTACCTTCTAGTACATCCACCTCTATGGTAATTGTGATAGCATCTACTCCGGTAACCGCACTGGCAAATAACTTTGAAAGCATTCGGTAAATATAATAGTAAATTGACTATCCGAAGCAACACAGGTCATTAGCGAAAAAGTAAGCCAAGCATCTTGTGGTTGTAATACTACTATCTTGCTATTTTGAAAGCATAAAGGAAATTGAACACAGAAATTTATAGATAGCACACCATTCTTTGACCAAAATTATAGTATCAGGATAAGCATTCAGATAATAATCCTGGTAAGGTATAATCTTTCTTTATAAAAAAATATACTCTAAAAAAAAATAAGTTTCAATTAATAAGAATCCAGCTGCCGTCCTATATCGGATTGATAGTATAGCGTACTTTTGAAATTGAAATGCCATTTGAACCGAGTGATAAATTGCAAACTCCTATTGAGTATCTCAAAGGTGTCGGTCCTATGCGCGCAAAAATGTTACGCAGTCAGGTCAACATTTCAACCTTTGGTGACCTCTTATTTTTCTACCCATTCCGTTATGAAGACAAATCGAATCGTAAAAAAATAAATGAAATAATTGATGAAGAAAACGTGCTAGTCCAAGGAAAAATTATTGACTATGAAGTAATTGGAATCGGTCGTAAAAAAAGATTAGTTGCTTATTTGGAAGATGACACCGGCAGTATGGAGCTTGTATGGTTTAGAAGTATTGCTTGGATACGAAAAATACTTAGCAATGCACAAGAAGTGCAAGTCTATGGGAAGGCGACGTATTTTAATCGAAAGTTTTCAATCACTCACCCAGAACTTGAGAAGATAGGCGAAGAAACCAAGACAGACGAAGTGCCGCTCTTTCCAATCTATCCAAGTACAGAAATGCTCAAGGCCAAACACGTAAACGCTAAAACAGTTGCCAAACTAATGGCAGAGCTGCTCCAACAAATCACAGCACAAGACGTGGTGGAGAATCTCCCGCTGAATATTATACAAGAATTAAATCTTCTACCAAGACTAACCGCTTTACAACAAATTCATTTCCCCGAAAGCGATGAAATGCTTCACGCAGCACGCGAGAGATTAAAATTTGAAGAACTATTCATAGATCAAATGAATATTTGCAAACTAAAATTAAACAAAAGCAAAACTCCAGGTCATCACTTTGAAATTGTAGGAGAGTATTTCAATGATTTTTATAAAAATGATTTACCCTTCGACCTCACCGATGACCAAAAACAAGTACTAAAAGAAATTCGGCTAGATACGAAAACAGGCTTTCAAATGAACCGTCTCTTGCAAGGAGATGTAGGTAGCGGAAAAACGATTGTTGCCTTACTCTCCATGCTGTTGGCAAAAGACAATCAATTTCAAGCTTGCCTGTTAGCTCCAACAGAAATACTAGCACAACAACATTATCAAGGCATAAAAAAACTTTTGTATGCTCAAGATTTGAGTATGGCCCTGCTAACGGGAAGTGTTTCTACCAAAGACCGGAAACCTATTTTAGCTGCCTTGCAAAATGGCGAGCTTGATATAATAGTTGGTACACACGCTATCCTAGAACCCAAGGTAATTTTTAATAATTTAGGTTTGTGCATTATAGATGAGCAGCACAGATTTGGGGTGGCACAGCGCGCTAGAATGTGGGCAAAGAACACTACCCCACCCCATATTTTGGTAATGACCGCCACTCCCATTCCAAGGACTTTGGCCATGACTACCTATGGTGATTTGGAAGTAAGTATCATAAAAAAACTACCACCCGGTCGAAAGCCCATACGAACCGTTCATAGAAAAGATAATAAACGAAGTGAGGTGATGCATTTTATAAAAACAGAGGTAGAAAAAGGACATCAGGTTTACATCGTTTATCCACTTATTGAAGAAAGTGAAAAATTAGATTATGAAAATTTAGAGCAAGGTTACGAATTAGTCACTACTTATTTTCCTAGTCATACTTACCAAGTAGCTATGGTACACGGCAGACAAAGCTTGGAAGAGCGAGAACATAATATGCAAGGATTTGTAAAGGGTCATGCTCAAATATTAGTAGCCACTACTGTCATAGAAGTAGGCGTAGATGTGCCCAATGCTTCTGTGATGATTATCGAAAGTGCTGAGCGCTTTGGACTTTCTCAGCTTCACCAATTACGTGGCCGTGTAGGTCGAGGAGCTGCGGCTTCTTATTGTATTTTAATGACTGGGCACAAACTGAGCAAGGATGGTAAAGAAAGAATAAGCACAATGGTAAATCATAGTAGCGGTTTTGAAATCAGTCAAAAAGATCTTGAGCTCCGCGGACCTGGTAATATGCATGGAACCAAACAAAGCGGCTTGTTGGATTATAAATTAGCCAATATTATTGAAGATAGCCACCTTATGTCGCAGGCAAGAGAAATGGCTTTGCATGTTCTTCAGCAAGACAGTGAGTTACAAAAACCTGAAAATGCTCCCTTGCAGAGATTTTTATCAGTGAATAAAAACAGTACCAATTGGTTAGAGATTAGCTAAAAAATAAATCCTCAATTGAAACTAGCCCGCAAATGCCCGCCAGACATCAAGGCCATTGGCATAAAGCATCAAGGCCAACAAAAGAACCAAACCTACTCCATTTGCTTTTTCAATAACTTTATCCGATACTTTTACACCCGTGATCATTTCAAAAAGTAAGAACAGAACGTAACCACCATCTAAACCAGGAATCGGCAGCAAATTCATAAAGGCTAATATGATAGAAATAAAGGCAGTTAACTGCAAGAAAATTTCCATATCAAACACCTTCGGGAACATTCCCCCTATTGATCCAAACCCTCCTAAACTTTCACTCAATTTTACCTCTGGCGAAGTAAAAATCAAACGCAATTGTAGCATATATTCCTTCAGCTTTTCTTTCGTTTCTTTAATTCCTCTCGGTATGGCACTTACGCCTGAGTATGACAAATGAGTGATATCAAATAATGAATCGGGCGCTCTTTGAAAATAGACCACCATTTTACCCGTGTCGGTAATACTCGTTTGCAAGGCAACTGTATCCGCCCCGCGCAGGACATTCATAGACATTTTATTCAATTGATTACTGTCCGCTTGAGCACGAACTTTCAACATAGTTTTCTCGGGTATCAGGGAACTAGATCCACCTAAGGCCCATTTATTCAAGGTGTTTTGCGACTTAACTGCAGCAAATTTTTTACTGAAATCATGAGTAAAAAATGCAGGCTCACCGTTAATACTGAGAATTTTATCTTTGGGCTGCAACACATTATAGTTTGGACTATTGGTCGGAATAGAATCTACCACGACTGGAAAACGGATAGAAAAAATCGGCTTCCGTTTCGCCTTCATAATTTTCATTGCTTTATTCACCGTTCCTTCTGGCACCTTGAGTACTTCTTCACTTCCGTTTCGATTAACTGTCAAAGTATTTTTATCACTAAAAATCATGTGATAAACTACCTTGTTTTCATCCAATACTTTCTTATCTCCTACGTGCGTGATAATATCTCCATCCTGTAACCCAATACTCCGGCCTAAGCTGTCAGCATGAATGCCGTAGGTTACATTTTCTGGTGGAATGTAACTCTCTCCGTAATTAGCAAAGACGATAATATAAATTACCATAGCTAACAATACATTCATGATAATTCCACCGAGCATGATCAGTAGCTTCTGCCAAGATTTTTTACTGCGATATTCCCACGGTTGCGGCTCACCCTTCATCGCTTCTGGATCGGCGCTTTCGTCTACCATACCAGCAATTTTCACATATCCCCCAAGCGGAAACCAGCCTAAACCATATTCAGTTCCCTTCCATTTTTTCTTGAATAACGAAAAGTTCATGAAGGTGGCAAAAGGAAAAAAGAAATCAAAAAAGAGGTAAAACTTTTCTACCCGCGTTTTGAATAATTTAGCGAACATAAAATGTCCGAACTCATGGATAATGATGAGTATGGATAGCGCTGCAAAAAATTGTATTATTTGTATAACTATCGGCGAAATCGCCAAAAAGGTAATAAGTAAATCCATTTTATTCTTTTATAAGTCGTTGGCAAAATTGCCGAGTTAGACGATCCGTTTCTTTATAATCATGAAGACTGGGTGTAGCGATAAAGTCAATTTTTTCGATACTCTTCTCAATCAACTCACTCATTTCTAAGAACCCAATTTTATTCTTCAAAAAAGCGGCTACCACGATTTCGTTCGCGGCATTCATTATACAAGGTACATTTCCACCTTGTTTCATAGCTTCCATGGCAATCCCTAAGTTTCTGAAGGTTTTTAAATCTGCATCTTCAAAGGTAAGCTTCGTGTGTTTTTGGTTTATATACCGAGGATATTGGTTAGCTAAACGCTTTGGATAGGCTAAAGCGTACTGTATAGGCAATTTCATATCTGGCAAGCCCATTTGTGCTTTTTGCGACCCATCAATAAATTCTACAAATGAATGTACGATTGATTGAGGGTGAACTACCACGTCAATTTGTTCTTTTTTCAAACCGAATAGCCATTTCGCTTCTATCATTTCTAAGCCTTTGTTCATGAGGCTGGCCGAGTCAATTGAAATTTTTGCTCCCATTTCCCAATTCGGGTGTTGTAGGGCATGGTCTCTTTTTACGTTAACCAAGTAGTTTGGTTTTTTACCTAAAAAAGGACCGCCTGAAGCCGTAAGGATTACCTTACTAACCTCATCCATATTTTCGCCAACCAAGCACTGAAATATCGCTGAATGTTCGCTATCCACGGGTATAAGCTTTGCGTTAAACTGCGCCACAGAAGCCATAACAATATCACCTGCTACCACTAGCGTTTCTTTGTTAGCAAGGGCTATTGTTTTTCCTTGCTCTACAGCTGCCAAGGTAGAGGACAAACCTGCAAAGCCAACGATAGCTGCTAGCAGAACATCATAAGTATCACTGGCTGCTACTTCTATTAAGGCCGTTTCTCCGGCATATACTTTGATTCCTTGATCGCTGAGTGCTGCATTGACCTGTTCATACTTCTCTTCATTAGAAATTATGGCAAGGTTGGGTTTGTACTGTAAACTTTGCTCGATTAGCAAATCAGCATTATTATGGGCAGTTAGTACAGCTACTTCAAATAAGTCTGGATGATTGTTCACCACAGCCAAGGCTTGAGTACCTATTGAACCCGTACTTCCGTATATTGCAATTCGCTTACTCATATATTAAAAAGGAGCGGCAAAATTAGCGTGTAATTACGGTCTAATGGGAATTATTTCTGATTTTAATTATAAAAATGCCAAATGAAGATTAACTTTAAACTTTCTTTATAAGTAATGAAACGAACCAAAAAATTTTTAGTGGCCTCGGCGTCGACCTTATTATTTTTGTCAATCGTCTTTATCAGTTCTTGCGTTAAAGAACGAGACGTTGATACTTACGCAGCCGAAGATGCCGTATTTGCTCTTTGGGCCTACGATAACGCAATGGATATTGCCAATGAAGCCAATTCGCTGAGCACAGGCGATAATTTAGTTCTGTATAAAACTACGGGCAACTGCTCTAGAGTAATTAATACTCCTGGTGAGCTAATCATTTCATTTGGTGACGATAACTGCCTTTGTAACGACGGCAGAGAACGAAGAGGGAAAATCATAGTAAACTACGAAGGGAATTATGATGACACCAATGCTGTACATAATTACACTTTTCAAAACTACTTCATCAATGACAATGAGATTAACGGTACGCAAACCGTAACGGCAGTTAATAGTGAAGATGGGGTTCAACAGTTTGCTATCGTAATTGACGGAAAATTAGATATTGAAGATTCTTTAGGCGCTCTTACCTATCAAGCTGACTTAACTAGGCGATTTGTAGAAGGAAACGGAACCATTCAGTGGGGTGATGATGTGTATGAAATCAGCGGGACAGCACAAGGTCTAAATATTTATGGTAACAATTATGCTTTCAGTATTGTAGAGCCAGTTGTAAAAGCGAATACATTAATGTGTCGATTTTTTAACAAGGGTATTTTGGAAGTCCAGCCACAAGGTAGAACCTTCCGTAGCATTGATTTTGGTGATGGGTCTTGCGATAAAAGTGCAATAGTGACTATTGACAGAAAACAACATAACATTGATATGGAATAACTAGTCCATAGTCAGGAAATTATAGAGGCGAGTCTTGAAAGATTCGCTTTTATTTTTTTAAGAACTTAACTCACTTTGAACAACTCAATTACACGATCCTACATAACTTCGCTTGGCTGTGAATATTAATTACAACGATAGCATCAATTTTGTCAAAAAACTAAACGCGCCTCGCGTTTGGAACGGGCTGAAGGTATTTAGTAGTTATTTCCTTACCAAGTGGACGAATAAAACGATTCAATGGGGATCGCCTTTTTCAATTTCATTTGAGCCGACGACTTCTTGCAATCTTCGCTGCCCAGAATGCCCCAGTGGCTTGCGGTCCTTCACTCGACCACGCGGCATGCTCGATGAAGGTTTTTTTAGAAAAACGATAGACGAGCTTGAGTCCAAATTACTGTATCTGATTTTTTATTTTCAGGGAGAGCCTTACTTAAATCCTGATTTTTTAGATATGGTAAAGTATGCGGCGGACAAAAAAATATATACGGCCACAAGTACCAATGCGCACTACATGAACGATGCCAATGCCAGGCGGACGGTAGAAAGTGGCTTAGATCGGCTAATTATTTCCTTAGACGGAACTACGCAAGATGTATACACTCAATATAGAATTGGTGGCAATCTTGAAAAAGTATTGGATGGCACGCGTAATATCGTTAAGTGGAAAAAAGAATTGAAGAGTAAAACGCCTTATATCTTTTTTCAATTTCTGGTGGTGAAGCCAAACGAACATCAAATAGAAGATGCGAAAAAACTTGGTCAAGAAATTGGAGTGGATGACGTACGTTTTAAAACAGCGCAGATTTATGACTACGAAAATGGAAACCCGCTTATTCCTACTTTAGATAAATATTCTCGTTATAAAAAACAAGCCAACGGGAAGTATACTATTAAAAATAAATTAGCCAACAGCTGTTGGAAACTATGGCACGCTTGTGTCATAACTTGGGATGGACTCGTAGTGCCTTGTTGCTTTGACAAAGATGCTCAACATCGTTTGGGCGACTTAAAACAGAGATCGTTTGAAGAAATTTGGCGGGAAAAAGAATACGAAGAATTTAGAGCCAAGTTAATACAAGGAAGAGACCAAATAGACATCTGCGCTAATTGCAGTGATGGTACAAAAGTTTGGGAGTAATCATCTTTCTTAAAAATTAGTTCACAGGACGCCAAATGCGTTCGGTGGTGACAGTCTCACCATCAGAATTCGTACTGGAAGTAAGAATAACAAACTCATCAGCTGTCAGACTGCTATAAGTTTCTTGCCGCTTAGTAATTATCGTATCATTGAGCGCAGGAGGTGTATTTACTGTAATCACCGTGTCGGTATAAAGAATTTTGATACCACGCTCTATCAAATCAAATCCACCTTTTCCAATAATAGAAGGACCATTGACGTCACACTTGATGGGGCCTTCTACCAAACTATATGTATTTTCAGTAGGAAAATTTAGTTGGTTATCTCGTACACAAGCAGGGATAGATTCCAATATAGTAAACCAATCTCCGTTACCCACCTTTGATTGTGCATCAGCAAGCTGCCATGTTTTTCCTTCCGTCAAAAAATCTAAACTACTTTTTGGTTTTACGTAGTTGCTTCCCCCCTCTTCTTTTTTACAAGAAGAAAAAGCTGTGACCAATACAATTATGAATGCAGGAATGATAACTCTTTTCATGAAGAATAAATTTATGTAAAAGTAAGTAAATATCTCAATTTACAATGTGATAAACTATTTCCCTTAGGGGTGTGCTACGGCTATAGATACATTATTACTAACAATCGGGATAGAATCATTCACATCATTTACATTATACAAAAATGTACTAACTGTTCCGTTCAAGCGAATGGTAGACTGACCTTCTGGATTGTCTTCGTAAGCAGTGGCGTTGTTCAAAATGAAAACAGAACGATTGGACTGGTTACTAGCATCATTTTTAAAGGAACGATATGTCTTCTCTCGACTTTTATAGGTAATCACGCAGGTTCTATACGGCACTCGTTGGGAAGTTACCCTAGTGGGTGTTTGTAAAACGTCAAAACTAAAAGCAGCAAAACAAGGAGCGCTAGCACTTGGAGTAACGACCGCTTTCCAATTAGAATTTAACGATGTTGTGCTTATTGCTGTAAGTTCCACTTCTTTTCTAAGCGTATCAGCATAGGTAACGAAAGCCGATGCGCCTCCCATTTGAGTAGTTGAATTTCCAAAATCCCAATTGTACTGATTAAAATTATTACTAGCATTAAACTGAAAACTATCTATAGCCTGAGATAAAACATTAATATCAAATTGCACTTGCGCGTTCGCAGGGTCATTTAAATTAATAGTATTGCTAACCGAATCGCCACAGTTGTAAATTGGAAAAAAAGTTTTCATGTTGACGACGGTGTTGTTTAGAGCCGAAGGAAAAGTATGAGTTACAGAATCGCCCGCGCCGGTGGTACCGTCTCCAAAATCCCAAGTAATGACTGCACCCATACCATAAAGAGAGGTAAATTTCAATTGCGTGTTTCCGACAGATTGAGTCGTCACATCTTCAGAATAAGACGGAAAATTAGATTGTGAAAAGACATTTTGTAGCACATTATCATTCTCTACTGAATCGTACCCGAAAAACTGAAAGCGTAAAAAATCGTCTTTAGGTGCCGATTTGTCTCTAAATTCTCCACTCATAAGCAATACGTCATTGGCCCCGCTTCCACTAAAATCAGTGAACAGTACATAATTGTTTTTCCCTGCCTCATAGCTTACCGCTTGATCATTAATCGTACCTGAAAAAGCAAACTGAACTTGGCCGAACTGATTGTCAGGCACCTCTTGTTTGCTGCAAGAGGCCAAGGTGGCCAGTACAAGGATAAGCGTACCGTATATTATTTGTTTATTGTACATTTCTAAAATTTATATCGCAGATTGATACCTCCTCTGGAGTTTCTATCAAAATGCTGGTTAGTAAAGTAATTATTTTTTGTCATATCTAAAAATCCTTGCTGATAAAAAATACCGGCACTGAATTTAGGTGAGATGTGATATTCATAGCCTAGGCTAGCGTTGAAGTCAAAAAAGCGCAAGCCATCGGTGTATCCAAATTGTTTTTTGCTCCCACTATTCTTTGAGTCTTCGTACAAACTAATTGTGTTAATACCTAAGCTTGTACCGATTCCTCCAAACACACTGTGTTTTCTATTCAATTTATAAGCCACTTGCACGGGTAATTGTAATTGTAGTAAATTTTTACGTGTAACGCTTAGTAGGGTAGAATCCCTATCAAAGCTATAACTATACTGTGTTCTGGTTTCTTTAATATTTAAATTACCAATGTAAGACATATATACTGATAGATACAAACTCATCCGATCTGTAAAATTATACTGATAACCTGCACCCAAGGAAGGGCTCAAACCATAAGAAGGATTCGCATCTAAATTCCCTCTATAACCTCGAGCGGCAGCTATTCCCGCTAAAATGAAAAACCGGGAAGGCTGTCTGACTAATGCCTTACTTTCCTGCTGATAGTTGGCTACTGTCTTAGGCTTGTTTTGTTGAGCAACCACCTTTCTGATAGAATCGCTTTTTTTAGGGCCTAACTCTATATTAGTTACCTCATAGTTATAATTTTCTAGCCCTTTTACATAGCGAGGATTCATTTTTTGGAATTCTGCAACTGATTTGTAAATAGTAATTTTAGAGGAGTTTTTACTTTTTACTACACCAGTAGCACTGGCTAGCCATCCGCTAGATTTTGACTCCCTACTATTGGTGCTCGTGGCAGCAGTTTTATTCGTTTTTTTATGAGCAACTATTTCAGATCTTGTCAACGAAGTCTGCGGATTCGTTTCACTTTTTATAACCCTAGGTTCACTTATCTTATTTTCTTTAGTCGCAGCTAAGGTGGTAGTTTTTTTGCTTGGCTGCTCTTCCTTTTTGTTTGGCGGAGCTATCAGTTTTCTACTAGAAACTTCAGCACTTTTTGGGTTCCGAATTATCCCATCTAATTTCTGTTCAGTACTATTCGTATTGCTTTTTAAAGCTACTAAGTTATTTGCCTTTCGGTTTCTTTGTAATTTATTAGGCTCGCCTACCGTAATATTCTTATCAGAAGGCACTCTATTTAATTCTTGGGCACTTTTATTATCAAGATTTGATGTAGTGTTTTTTGCAATTGACTCAATACCTCGATCAACGTTTTTTTCAGAAAATTCTTCGTAATTATTTTTGTTTGTTGTAGCGATTTTAAAATTGTTTTCCTTACTAACTTCTGTTTGAGCCAAGGGTTGTGATTTTTTTGATGAACTAAATTGTTTGTAGGCCGCGGTTCCTAAACCAATGAGCAAAACGCCCAATAGGAAAATAAAAAAGAACGGTTTTTTCCGGTTGTCCTCTTCATCTAAGCGACGCTCGGCGTCAGCCCAATGAGCTTCATTTAGCTCAATTGGCCAATCTTCCAATTTTTCTTTCAAAAAATTATCGATATGATTTTTATTACTGTCCATATGCTGTTTTCATTAGGAAGGGTGATAGTTTATCTTTTAATATTGTTCTAGCCTTGTGCAAGTGCCAGCGTGAAAGCGTTTCTTTGATACCCAGCATTTTGCCAATCTCTTTGTGAGCATAACCATCGATGGCAAATAGGTTTAAAATCGTTTTGGTCGGCTCAGGTAAGGTAGCCATAACTTGTAGTATTTCTTGTGTGTTGGCTTTGCTATCAATTTCGTGTTGGCTAACGGCCTCCATAGGTGTCCAGTCAGCTGGCATACTCGATTCAACGCGTATCAATTCTTTATAATTTTTAGACTTCCTAAATAAATCAATCGCTGTATTCACACCGGCCCGCCAGATATATGCCTCTTGCGAAATATTGATATCTTGTAGTCGTTCTATTTTTTTTATTAATCTCATAAAAGATTCATTGATAATCTCTTGAATATCCTCTTGGTTTTTAGCATAACGATAGCCCACTCTTGCTAAAATGGGGTAACAGAATTCATAGAATGCCCGCTGAGAGCGTCTATCCTTCTTTATACAACCTTGTATCGTTTCTTCGTTTATCAAATTAACCGAGTCTAATTCCTAAAAAAAGCCCATTTCTTATAATATAAACGCACTGGGAATCGCTTTCGTTAGTACAAATGTAAAAAAAACTGAGTTCCCGAAGGAACTCAGTTTCAGAACAAGGGGGCATTAGTGTGTAATCACTAGTTTTATTGGCTTTGTTGGGTACTTCCCGCTAATATTTATCAGATAGACGCCATTACTGATATCCTGAATATCCAAGGACTGACCGTCTCGAACCGAATTAAATTCTTTGAGGATCTTTCCGTTCATATCAAACAATTGCACCGTTTGCGAACCATTAAGGCCTTGTACTGCAAAGCTGTTCTGTACAGGATTTTGAAGCAAACTATAGCGCAAGCTATTCTTTTCAAACTCATCCTCAACACTCAGTGAATAGAGTGGATGATTTTCTGTGCTATTGGACTCAAAATGTACTTTATCGAAACTGCTATTGCTAGCTGTGATGGTCACATCGGCTGGCGTCATAGTTTTACCGAGCTCTTCCACAAAGACTTGATAGTCACCCATCGGAAGATTATCAAAGGTGTATTCTCCGTTAATATCGGTTCGTGAAAATGCTATGAACTGATTCGTAATTTTGTCCATAAGTAGCACACTCAGTTTGTGTTTAGGATCTCCTACTCCGAGGGTTTTATTTGCACCCGTTATTATACTTCCGCCAATAAAACCAGGACCACTTGTAGGAGTACCACTAAGCATATTGATATTATATCCGCCAGAACTAGTGACATTCGTCCCTCCGCTCCAAAGAGCATTGGCCGTATAGTACGTTGGCAAATAATTCGCATAATTAAAATCATAGGTGGCATAGGCAGCTTTGATTAAATAAGTACCTGGAGTAAGTCCCGAGGTATAATAAAATCCATTAGAAGTAGATAATGATTTTACTAAGCTTAAACTCTGCGTTTGAGCATTATACCGAATCAAATACACAGTTGCAGCTGCAGAAGGAGCCGGAGAGATAGAACCATACAATAACATGGTAGGTGAGCTTGGCGCATTGTTGGGTAAAATTTCTACTAGCAGACACAAGTTATCCGTACAATTGTTAGAGCTTGTAATAGTGAGGCAGACATTATAAATGCCAGGTGTGGCGTAGGTATGCGCAGGGTTGGCCAGAGTAGAAGTGTTTCCATCACCAAAATCCCAAGAATAGGCAATAATTGTAGGGTTTGTACCCATACCCGCATGACTCATAGTTGAATTAAAATAACACTGATTGGTAAGAAATGAATCCGTTGAAAAGGTAAATAACGCCTCGCAGGGGACATTGATTGGAGCACCATTGAACACTACGGTATTATAAGTTGTATCGCTACATAATAAAGCATTCGTTAGCGAATCTCGCACCTCAAAGTATTTATAGGCTTGGTACGTTCCTATAGCACTGTAATTGTGCGAAGCATTTGGTGACGAACTTAATGGCGAGGAATTACCATCACCAAAGTTATAAAGGCAATTGGTTACTGCAGGTATTGTGTAAGTATGGCTGCTACTTCCCGTAAAGTTTACAGTACTACCGCTTGTAGAAGTTGTAAAGGAAGCATTACAAGAAATACCAGGTCCAGTTGTAATAGTTACTGGAGCGCAGAAGGTATCGATACATAAATATGTTGGACTGCTTAACTGTACCATCAGACATGCGTTATAAGATCCTGCATTGTTGTAGGTATGGTTGAACATAGGTGATGTATTTTGAGAAGAGGTAAACCCGTCCCCGAAATTCCAACTATAAAGAACCGTTACACCAGCAGGTGGCGGCGTAAGCGCATTAGCTGTAAAAGTGACCACATTTTGATTTTGTGTTGTTTGAAAGTTGTACGTATTGTTACAATTAGTTGAGACACCAACGCTCACAACAGCCATAGTAGTATCTACACAATGTATAAGATTTGAAATTGGATCTAATACTGTGTAGGTTTTTGATACGGAATAATTGCCAGGATTGGCATAAGTATGACTTGAGTTTTGTTGGGTAGAGTTTGATCCATCACCAAAATTATAATGGAATGTTTCGTTTGTAGGAACCGTATAGGTATTACTGCTCGTTGATGTAAAGTTTACAGTAGTGCTTGAGATAGTAGTCGTAAAGCCAGCACTGCAGCTTCCCGCAGCTAGTGTACCGATGGTTACCGGACTGGTTATCGTATCTGAGCATATTCCATTATTCGTCATTGAATCTCGGACTAAAAGAATTTTCTGAACCTGATAAGTCCCCATTGAACTGTAGGTATGACTCTGATTTTGATTGTAAGAATATCCAGAATTTGAACCATCGCCATAATTATAGATATATTCTTCATATACGGGTATGTTGTAGGTATGAGAACTGTTGCCGGTGAAATTAGCAGTCGCTCCCGTTACCGAAGAGGTGAAACCGGCAGTACATTGCGCGTTTACCTTTGTTGAAAAAAGAATACTCAGAATGAGGAGCATTAAGATGGGGGTGTGTTTAATTGCTTTCATAATTATTTGTTTTTATTTGTTATAGTATCTATGGGTATTGGTATGAACGTAAGCTAATAACAGTTCGTTAGTCAGTTTTACAAAATTTTTGAAACAGTTCAGTTTTCCACGTTTATAACTAATCTTATCTATTTGCTTATAAAGCTTTTGATTTTTGACTAAATACCATATTTTCGCAGTCTAAAATTTAAACTTTATGTCAGATATAGCTGAAAGAGTAAAAAAAATCATCGTAGACAAATTAGGTGTTGACGAAGGAGAAGTGAATAACGAAGCAAGCTTCACAAATGATCTTGGTGCTGATTCACTAGACCAAGTAGAATTAATCATGGAATTCGAGAAAGAGTTTAATCTCTCGATTCCTGATGAAAAAGCAGAAACAATTGCTACAGTGGGTGACGCTGTTGGTTATTTAGAAGAGCACGCAAAATAGTTTTTACACTATATAAATTTCTATGGAATTAAAACGCGTTGTCGTTACAGGACTCGGTGCCCTCACACCTATTGGAAAAAATATCCCGGACTATTGGGATGCTTTGTCAAGGGGTGTGTCCGGCGCCGATTCTATTACCTTGTTTGATGCTGAAAAGTTTCGAACACGCTTTGCGTGTGAGGTAAAAGACTTCAAAGCCGAAGATTTTATGGATAGAAAAGAAGCCCGTCGTTTGGATCGCTTTTCGCAATTTGCATTAGTCTGCAGCGAGCAGGCTATTCATGATGCTGGCTTAGTAGATAACAAAGAAATTAATAAAGACCGAGTGGGTGTAATTTGGGCCAGTGGTATTGGTGGCATCAGAACCTTCCAAGACGAGATGGAAGGCTTTTTTAAAGGTGATGGCACTCCCCGATTTAATCCATTTTTTATACCTAAAATGATTTCAGACATTGCGTCTGGTCATATCAGTATGCGACATGGTTATCGCGGACCCAATTTTTGTACCGTTAGCGCTTGTGCCTCTTCTTCTCACGCTTTGATTGATGCCTCACATTATATCCGCTTAGGAAAAGCCGATCTTATCGTATGCGGAGGTTCTGAAGCTGCGGTAAACGAAGCGGGTATGGGTGGTTTTAATGCCATGAAAGCCCTAAGCGAACGCAACGATAGTCCTAAAACAGCGTCTCGGCCTTTTGATAAAGAACGTGATGGCTTTGTATTAGGCGAAGGAGCGGGAAGTTTAGTCTTAGAAGAATATGAACATGCCAAAGCACGCGGAGCAAAAATCTATGCTGAGCTTGTAGGTTCTGCGGCTACCGCTGACGCTCATCATATGACAGCACCTCACCCTGAAGGTTTGGGCGTTATCTTAGTTATGAACAACGCCTTAGAGGATGGCGGATTGAAAAAAACCGATGTTGATTATATCAATGTGCACGGTACCTCTACCCCATTGGGTGATATTGCTGAAATTGGTGCCATTCAAAGCGTATTTGGTGACCATACATTTAATATGAACATTAGTTCTACTAAATCAATGACCGGTCATTTACTTGGCGCCGCCGGTGCTATCGAAGCCATTGCATCAGTACTGTCTATAGAAAATAGTTTGGTGCCTCCGACCATTAATCACAGCAGGGTTGATGAAAATTTTGATAGCCGAATCAACTTTACGCTAAATAAGGCTCAAAAACGAAACATCAAGGTTGCTATTAGCAACACATTTGGTTTCGGTGGGCACAATGCTTCCGTAGTATTTAAAAAAATTGAGTCCTAAGGGATTTTCCATTCCTTTTAAAGAATATTCTGTTGTGAATAGAATTTAAGTTAGAGGACCCCATCGGGTTATTCAAATCTATCGGCACCTTCGTTTCTCAACAAACAGGTGACTGACAATATGCCCAAAAAAGTAAGCACATCGGGATAAAGTTTTTTTTTTGATTATTTTCTGTGCCGTACTTTCAGATTTCAATATGGCTATCGTTCCGCAAATAATTGTTCGCTTTTTCGTAAAAGATTCTGAACTCTATAAGAGTCTACAGGCGATGCTTGGTTTTACGCCTGGTGATGAGAGCTTGTATGAATTAGCTTTATGTCATAGCTCAAGCAGTAAAAATCCTGAAGAAAATAATGAACGATTAGAGTTTTTGGGGGATGCGATTCTTGGAGCCATTATAGGAGAATATCTTTTCCAAAAGTATCCTACCAAAGCAGAAGGTTATCTTACCGACATGCGTTCGAAAATAGTGAATCGGAAAACCCTGAATCAAGTAGGAAAAAAAATAGGTCTGCCCGAGGTAATGGACTATAATGAAAAAGATTATTTCCTACGCAACTCTCCTATTTTTGGAAATGCGTTTGAAGCCCTCGTTGGCGCTATTTATTTAGACAAAGGATATTCCAAAACAAAAAAATTCATTCAAAAAAGAATGATAATTCCGTACATTGATGTGGAAGAGCTAGAACAAGTGGAAGCCAATATAAAAAATAAACTTATAGGCTGGGCGAAGCGCGAAGAAAAAGAATTAGAATTTGTAGAGCTAGAACCTGATGACGCTCCAAATGGTAGAAAGCGATTTAATATAGCTGTAAAATTAGACGGAAAAATTGTAAGCCAAGGCTCTGCACTTACTAAGAAAGAAGCTAGTAAAATTGCGGCTAAGGAAGCGATTGGGGTTGTTGAGGAGTGAATTTACCTGCGATTAATTAATATATGTTCAATAATAAACAAAATAAAAGATTTAAAAAAGTCTGAGAAATTTCAGCTAGTGACCATTCCTTCTGTTCTATTTGTTTTGGCTAAAAACATTGTAGCAGCCATCGAGTTTTGTTTTCATAATTATCAATATGCAATTTCGACTGTAATTGCGCTATCCATTTTTTACTTAGTTATATTTTATTTAGATATTAAAATAATTATTTTTAAATTTTAGAGGGAGAAATAAAAAAAATATATAAAGAAGATATCACTAAAAGAACCAAGTCAAAATTTGCATTGAACATTTTTTTGGCTTCTCTGGAACCTTGATTATTTTTTTAATTGTTACTAATTGTAATTGCATTTATTACTACCACCTATTATCCCACTGTTTACAGCACAGCGATTTACTAGGCTGCCATAAACGAAAAGAAAAAAATAGTTCTAACGGTTAAGAAATATGAAATATAAAGTTCAATAATTGGTCCTATAAAAGGAAGAAATGCCAAATACTTTATCTCTTTAAACGGTGCACTATTAATGAAAAAAAGGCTAATCGGTTAAAGGAAGTTGCAATTAGTAACAGTTATAAAGATGCCTACATAATAAAAGTTAATATTCCTCGTGGTGCAATTTGAGCAGTTCAAAATAATTGGACAATGTAAAATGGTCTATCCTTAATTCAATTACAATCATCAAAATTGGACTTGCCATTAATATCTATTGAGCCATTAGAAAATATAGGCTTACGGTTGGTAACTAAATTCATTGAAGCTTTTACAAGTGCAAATAACTCTCGGATACTATTTTTACGATAACCTCTGTAACTTCCTTTATTAGCAGAATAACCAACGGTATTTAATTTCATCATTCGGCCTATATATATAGCCCTATCCAAATGGTAATTCTGTGTAACCATAATTGCACTTTCTATCTTGAAAATATTCTTAGCCCTCCAGATTGAGGAATAGGTATCAAAGCCTGCACAATCCACAAATATATCTTCTTTGGGCACCCCCTTAGCCACACAATACTCCTTCATTACTCTTGGTTCATTGTGGCCTTTTCTACCATTATCCCCAGTTAAGAGTAATTTGCTTACTTTTTTATTTTTATATAATTCTATTCCGGCACTAAGCCTATCTCGCAAATATTTTGACGGCTTACCACTCCTTAAATAGCCTGCTCCAAAGACTATACCCACATTCTTCGGCGCAATGTTTGACAATCCTGCATAACAAGATTTATTTGCATAGCATTTTATAACAGCAGTATGGATGCCAAAAACAATGAATGCCAAAATGGCCAAGCGGAATGCGTATTTTATTACTTTCTTCATTCTAATAAATATTATAAAAAGTTACTGAATTGAATAATAAGATGAATATGACGCAACCTTTTTTATTCATTTATTTCACTTATAATAAAAGAGTCTTTTGTTGAGACGCCCGCTCTATGCAACTTCCTATTATTCCAAGGTGCCATTGGCTTTGGGTAAGACCAAATATTTATCTTTTTCTTTCTGGCAGAGATTTCAGCCTCTGCAAAATCCTTTCGACTTGAAAAACGCTTAAAATGCCAAGCCAAACCGGCCTTAATTAGCAAATAATCTATTGAAAATTCGGTTCCGTCTATTTCAATGTAAGAGTCGCAAATAACTCTTAGTTTCTTTTCATCTTTACCCCAGCCTCCATTTGACTCGTCATATTTTATGAACTGTAAAGTAACCTTGTCGTTTATACTCAATAAAGAATCTAAAAACCGTTTTGATTTTTTATAATATGGCATGCCACGTTCAGGTGCATCAATACCATTCATTCGAACCCTTTCTTGAATATTCCCTTCAAGTAAGATATCATAAGTATCACCATCAACAGTATGTATGGGTTTGGCAGTAAAACGTTCCCCGTTTTCATGTTTAAATGACTTTAGACTATTCTGCGCAGGAGCAGCTACTGCATTTGAGATGTTCTCTTCTGAAGTAGCCTTTTTTCGAGGACCTCTTTTACAGCTTAAAAACACAAAACAAAACGAAAGACAAAAAAGATAAAAATATTGATAACGCATAATTTAGAATTGTGAAATTTTAGGGAATATCTGTATAATAAAACGTTGATTATTTTCTTCAACTTTTTCTCGACCTATGCCCCCCCAACCGTTACCTGCTATTTGCAAATCTATTAGTCCATCAAAAGAAGCATCTTCAAAATCTATACCTTCACTTTTCCAATATTTCCACAATGAATGAGCCCGCTTATAGCTTAATTCATAATTATGATCCATACCAGTGCTATCATTTGAAGCGTATCCGGACATTACAATTATATAAGAAACATCTTTTAGTTTTTCATTTGTACTTTTTTCCTTTTTTAATTGAAGGACAACCTTCTTCAAAGCGCGACCTGCTTTTCTAATTTGATCACGAGTTTTATAAGGACTTTCTAAATCATAATCTTCAAATAAATCACTTTTATCTTTTTCAAATTTTACATCAAAAGCTAAAATAAAGCGCTTATACTTTTCTTGATACTTAAATAAATGTGTGTCGTTTTTTAAAGGTTTAAGGTTTTCTTTAACGGCATTAACTATAACTAATTTTTCTTCAAGGTCCTTAATGATTTTTTGCTGTTTATAAAATGTAATGGCAAAAAGAGCTAACATCACAAAGAATAAACTTGTCATCAGATCAGCAAAGCTTGGCCAAAAGAAATCTGTTTTAGACAATTTCATAATTACAGCTTGTCCGTTTCATTTGTTTCTTTACTAGAAAACCATTTTTTAAACCGACTCTTCAAACGACTTATAGAAACTATTTGAACCTGAACAGGTTTTTCTTCAATTCGTAGTAATCCTTGAACAATTTCTTTCTGTGACTTTTGAAGCTCTGAAAGCATTTTTTGAACAGCTGAAGTCATTTCTTTTTGCTGTTCACCTCCTTGTTTACTATGCCTAACCAAGTCTTCCATTTTGTCTAAATGCTCCAAATTTTTCCAACGATTTTTATACTCATCATTCATAACCTCTAGTTCCTGGTTCATGAAACGCTTCACCTCCGTTATTTTATTAGTAGTGTATCCTTTCAAATTATCTAAAGATTCACCGAGAACATTGGTAACTCCAGTTACAGCTTCTTTTGAAATTTGTTGATTTTGTTCAATCGCTGCTATATGATCAATAATAAATTTTTGCAATTGGGTATTCCCATCATATGTTTCTATTATTTTGTTTGCTAGTACTTCATAGCCTTCTGCACTATTTAATAAAGTATCAATCTTTGTTGTATAATCTGCTGAACGATCAATAAATACATTCAACAGCTCTAAGTAATTATTAAATTTAGAAAACTCATGAACAGAACTTTGCAACTCTTGTAACACAGTAATATTTGCTTTCACAGAATTAAAAATATCAACCTCTTTTAGCTTATCTAAAAACTCAATTTGAAGACGATAAGCTTCCAAATTGTGCTCCATCACCTTCTTAAATTGACCAAGATTAGCTGAGAACCTTCTATTAAAACTGCCTATTCCTTCTTCAAATTTTTCTAATACAGAAGATAGACCACCACTGAATCTAGGTAGCAACTCCGCCTGAACAAATGAAAGAAAATTATTGCTATTCTCTTCTACACGATACATTGCACGTTTATGAAAAACTACTGAATTTACGAGCATAATAAAAAGACCGCAAAAACTAGCAATCATTGCAATAGAAATCCCTTTCAATAAATTAGGCAACTCGGTATCAAATTCAGCAACATTAGATAATGAATAGAGCCCAAAAATGATGCCTATAAAAGTTCCTAATAAACCAATATATAAAGGAGCGGATATACTTTGTACTATTCTGTTATTTTGCTGTTCCACATTTCGTTCTACAATATCCTTTATAATATGAAAATCAATGGCCCTATCCTTATTGTTCATAAGATATTTATTTACCCCACCAATAAGATCAACAGTTTCCTGCGAAAAATTTACACTGCTTTCAATTTCAAAATATTTTGCGTCAATGGACTCAATAGTCTTTGATTGTAATTGAAACGAATCAACATCTAAAACTTTTCCAAGTTTCTTTATATCAAAAAAGGTGCGAATTCCTAATAATATTTGGAAACCAATTGCAATTAATATTAATACTACTTCCATAAAAATTAAACAAATTTGTATTTAGCATACCTATCGATTTTCCAACGATTTCCTTCCTTTATAACTCGACCAGGTGTCTCTAACTTTAATTGAGGATTTTTACTTTTGGCATTTTCTTTAAAATTTTCTGCTTCGCATGCACTGCTAAATACACTATTATCCTTAAGCATAGAATTCATTACATCTTGTAAAACTGAATCTATAATTTTAAACTCTGCACTATTATTTCCGTTTTGCAATTTAACTTCAAACCAAGTGACATTAACTTGTTGGTTATCCTGCAATTGGTTAAAAAAGCCATTAATTGCTTTCGAAAAGTATTTTTTCGATAAGGTTTGATTATTCTGCCGTTGCTCAGAAGACTTGTGTTCACCTCCTATAAATCTTGTATTTTTGGGCGATGTTGCTACAGAAGGTGTTCTAGAATTAGAGAGGCTCTCTTGTGTTTTTATACTTTCAACCTTTTTATGTGATAAAAGGTCTCTCCTTAAATCGTTTATTTCTTCTTGGAGCATTTGGTAATTACTAGTAGGAGTAATTTTTTGTTCTTCAGACTTACTGTCCGGCTGATTCATTACAGCTTTCATTAGAGCAATAAGACTAATTAACAAGGATAGACCTGCTAAGAATAATGATAATATTAATTGCCATGACCAAGAATCAGTTGGAGGATTATTTATTATCTTTTCATTTAGATTATCAGCTTGATTTGAGCTTGTTGGCTGCTGCTCAATTGCACCTTCTATTGCTGTTTCGGAATTTTGGACTTTCTTAAGAACACTTTCAGGTATTTTTCCATACTTTGAAACACTTCCAAAGGTCGAATTGTACCATTCAATTTGATTATCAACATCTGATTGTTCTAAAAGTTTATCATAAACATACTTTTTTATAGAAGGGTATTTTAATTCAGTTAGTTTGTTCCCATATTCTTCTGAACCACTTTCAATTTTTATAATTTTTTCGCCGTTAATCCGTTCAATTTTACCGTTATCAGTACTAGTATCTATATCTTCAAGATATTTACTAATATTATGATTCGTAATAATTTGCGCCGCTCGTTCATTCGCTACCTGTGCACATATAGATAAGTTACCTATGCAAAACAAAATAACTGTGATAAGAAATTTATTCATGTTTATTTACAATTTGAAAAGCTAGCTCGTTAAGCACTCCTTTAAGGGGCATAAAAAACAGACTATAGTTAATCGGAACTTGTTCCGCTTCTTGTTTATTAATATTCAATTGATCTATCCCAATATCCATATAGGTGCGTACTTCATTGCATAAGCCATCCCACAATTCACGATCTTGCATAATACTTGAATTAATGCCAAAATTGTCTTCAAAGGAGAAAGAACTATTTAAATCTCTGAAAAATTGAATAAAGTTTTTTACATTATTTACATATTCCGTTTTAATCCCAGGTTCTAAAAAGTAATTAAGACTCTTACAATTATTTGTATCTGCAAGCGGTACATTCTTCAGACCATAATACACTTTGGTAATGTTGTCTGGAACAGAGACTTTATTTTCAGCCATATATATACCTCCTTTGCACGTAACCTCTTTGGGCGATTTCATTCTTCTTATACCTAAATTGCCTCTAACCTCTAATTGCTCATTATATCTTTCAAAAAGTTTTTGCGTATAGGTCTTCAAGATTTTGCTATCACTGGATATGATATCTAGTAGCTTGGAACCATTACCACTAAAACTAATATTATTGGGTAAATGATTAATACCCTTTTGCTTTAATAAGCCAATTAGATCATAAATCATTGAGGTGTAAAATAACAAGATGGGCAATTTCAAATTATTCTCGGCTAATCTTTCTGAAAGAGACCAATTTAATTCGTTAGGTATTAATTCATTATAGTCACTATCAAGATTAAATAAAAATGAAATAAGCTCATTAGGAGATTGGCTATTCAAAATCTCAGTAAAATATGCATTCAACCTTGGCAAACTATTTTCTATGGCAAATTCGCTAATCTCTTTTTCGTATTTAGCAATATACCCATTGTGCGCATTAGTGTAATTCAGTCCATTCGCAAATACATCATTTGCCGCAAAGCGATAGGAAGTTATTAGAACGGGTTCATTTTGCTCATATACTATAACGTCAGAAGTACCGCCTCCAATATCTATATTTATATTCAACTCGCCTCCAACACCTTCATCTTTCCTGTAGTACTCAAAGGGTGCAATAGATTCTACTATGGATGCTATATTACCAGCACCAAGGTATTTGCTATGGAAGCTATTCATTATATTGCTTAAGTTTCCTTTATGAAAAGGACTCATGCTACTCGGATAAAACCAAGAAACATTTATATTATCAGGTTGAATATTATTTTGTAAGGCTTTGTACCTCATGTAAAAGAATAATTGTTCCAAATAACCCTTTACACGTTCTTTATATAAACCATCGTCAAAATTTCCCCATTTAAGATTGAATGTTACCGCCGGCATAATTTTTGGCTCCACAGGCATTCTGTTATGATACCAGAAAGGAATATTGAAATCCTGTAATCCTTTATTAGTTGCATTAGGATTTATTTCATTATTATCCGCAATAACAGTTCTGAATGGAAAAGAAATTTTATTATTATCTGCTTCAGACATTACAAAATCGGCATCAATAAAGTAGGACAATTCATCTAATGTACTAGGCAGTCCCAAATTATCTATTGACAAAACTAGAGCATCGTTGCCAGGTAAAGTAGTTGTTGGAATGTCATCAAATGTGAGGTTCTGTATAGGATTAGAGTTGATTTTGTAAGCTACATGCGTGTTGGTCGTACCAAAGTCCAATGCAAACGAGATTTCATCTGAACCTAACTGAAGCTCTTTCATTTTGGGTAAGAGCATTGCTTGATAATGAGGATGGCTAAGTTGCACGAAATCAAAATTATTTTCAATACTACTGATGTATGCTCCTGTATTGTTGTTATTTCTTTTACGTCTGGTTACGCTAGAAGCTATTTGAACCTCCTCGGCATTATTACTATAAAAACGAAGCCTATGGCTATTGCCATAGTCGTACTGTCCCGCCGCTTGATCACATAGCATGACTCTATAATGAGGACTTATCCCTTGCGGATGTTTTACAAAAGGAAAAATAGCTAAGGAAACATGCGCATCAACTATATAACCTTTATTCTGTTCTTCTTCTTTTGGAGCAAAACCAGCATTTGAATAATTATAATAGACTCGTTCCCATTCTGCAAATTGTTGCCCATTTCCTCCTTTCAGAGGTATTCTTAAACTGACTTTTACATCCGTATTGGCAGAGTCGCCTATTCTAGTCATTTTAAATAAGGTCTGACCTCCCACACTTTTATTCATCAAATCTTCCTTTGAGAAGTATTCAAAAAATGCTGGCTTTAACGGTAATAAGAAAGAGTTAAATTCAAAATCCGTGCCTTGATTTCCATCAAAAAATGATTCTCTCTCTAAGTTATAAGGAATGCGCACAAGGTAAGGTTCTAATATATCAGAAACTGTAATGAAAGGGCAGGGGGTTAAATCATCTAATGGGCTGAGCCTGTCTGCCACTGCTGCATTTAAATGTACTGGCATTTTTCTGTGTGCGTCATCAGTCCAATTCGTATTTCCACAAGAAAAATTATGATTAAACGCTTTAAGCGGGAAAGCACTAATATTATTGGCTTTATCTGATTGTATTAGAAAATCATTTTGACTACTATCTACTTGAATAACTTCTCCTCTTCCGGGCAAGGTTACCCCATCAAAAGTAATTTGATTGGCGCCTTGATCAACAGTAAGTGAATTATAATTGGCTAATTCTTGCTGTACATTAGGTATAATAACATTAGCTAATCCATTACGGTGTTCGTCTTTAATTAAAGGAAAAGTAGCATCCAAATAATTATTTAAAGCCCGATACTTATTAGCAAAATTTGGAATCGTATTTTTTAGGATAAAGAAGTAATTTATAAATTCTTCATTCCTTAGGTGCAATGGAAAATATTCATCATCAAGCATTTCGTCAGGACCAAACTTAATTTTAACATAGCTCAAGTCATTAGCTGATGCAAAAAATAAATTAGAACTCGATGTGCCTCCAATAATATTTAATTGATCAGGACCTTGTTTATAATTTAAAAGGTAAACTTTATCTAGACCGTCGAAATTAAATGTCTCCGAATCTTGATTTAGATACATATTTAAGGTCTCTCCATATAATTTATTACCAACCGAAGTACTTTGAATTAAACTATTCAAATCACGATTCCTATCCCATTCAATAACTTCTATCTTGTCTCTTAAATTATCTAAGTTGAAAAATATCTGTGCTATATCCAATGCATCAGATACCATTTTATGATAAATAGTATCGCCTTCTGGATTTTCAGTAACTTTTAAAAATGCAGTCTCTACTAAATCCATTTGCGCAAAAGGTGATGGAATTGATGTAATTCTTGTATTTGCATTGGCGTCAGCAGGATCAACAATGTTATCAATTACAGCCTTATCATATGGCGAATTTCTAGAGAACCAATGCTTTTGGTTCATACCATCTCCTGAGTGTAATCTAAATATTTTAGCCATTTTATAATTTTATAATTTTATCAAGAATTTTACCAGTAACATTAGAGAAAAGTGCTAAATATTTTTTCTCAGGGCTTCCTGATTTATCAAATTTATTCTCTTCTTTATTTAAACTCGTTACCATATTTCGTAGGCCTTTTTTTCCAGTAAAAAAAGTTTTAAGCAGTCCCCAACTTACTTCGTTTTCTTCAACTAGATCATAAAGAAGTTCCCCTTCTTTATTTAAATCTAAAGGCATAAAGGAAACTCGAGAATTACTTAATTCGTTCAACCATTGTTCAAAATGAGTATTAAAACCTTCAAAGGCCTGAACAAAGGTGTTATCTATGCCACTGAGAGGATTCATTCCATTATGGATAAATTTATTATTCTTTTCTTTTTTTGCGTCGGCATAATGTTTTTCCCAAAAACTTTTCATTAAAGCATATTGAGTTAAGGGTTTTGCTATCATTGTTTTTGTTGCATCAGCTAAATCCATAAAAGTAAAATTATCAGACTTTTCAGTTTCTAATCCGAACTCATAATACTGTGCATTAACGGCCTTCTTATTGGCTGTTTCAAGCAATGTATTATCAGCAAAGTCTACTATAGCTAAAGCAGCTGCCAGCTCCACGAAATGTGCATTATTTTGTTGCGCAGCATCTCCGTCTGCTCCTTCCTGTACATTATCAACATTATCGCCAATGTAATAAAGCGCATTGATCGAATTGTTGTTACATATATTTCGTTCATAATAAGCTAATGCTGCTTTTGTTTTTTGTATGAAGGTATTACTGTCAATTTCTGTTTGATTATCATCATTCCTAACATCAAAATAAGGTAACACACTAACCGCACCGATTACAGCATCATTTATTGTAGCATGATTAGCAAAATCATTTCCAATGGATCTTAAATTCTTTAAAAACAAAGGGAAACCGGCGGCCCCGGTACCTCCGAATATCGAACTAATTATAAATATTTTATCACCTTCATTAAAACTTTGTGTAAAATCACGGAAAGTTTGTGATTCTCTAAATCTATTGAGTACCACCGAACCAATGTTTGGATTTCCTTTAAACCCAACATTCATATTAGCATCCAAATTTTTATTGGAAAAAAGCAAATTGGTAAAAGCCTTATTGCTCCTGCTCATATTAGGTATATCAATAAACTCTTTAAATTGCAAAGTTTGAGCCCCAGGAATGTCGAAGTGAAAATTATGTAATAAAGGTCCATTAGGCTCTTCGTCCAAAGACCTAATTTTAGATTTAAAAAAGGAACTATCCTTACTTGCTCCTGCCCTATGCAATTTTTGATAATTACTAATAATATTGAGGGTTCTCTGCAAATCTCCATTCCCATTGTCCGGATCAACGATTATAGGAATAATATCTGTAATGTTGGGCATCTCAATACCAGACGCCAATAGCATTGCTAAGGATTTTAACACACGTGAGCCCGTGCCACCAATTCCGAAAATATAAAGTTTAGCCATAGTTGTATTTTATAAAAATTTAGGGACTGTTCCGTTATTAGAACTAAATAATCTAAAGAAATAAGATAATAGCCAGAACAAAAGTGCGGCAATAATTAACCCAGAAAAGCCAAACCCAATCAGATCATTAGTTAAATCATAATCATCACAAAAAATACCACCATTATATGAGAAGGCAATTGAATAATAACTTATACTATGAATCAAAGCATTAATAATAAGAAAAATAAACCATCTAATATTTGTATTGTAAGGAGATTTATTAAAAGGTCCTACGTAATAAATTAATAGAACAAGAATTGTTACTACTAACATAATTGAATAAGATAATCCATACCAGGAAAAACCCTCAACTAAGTTATTATGGTTTTCTGACAAGCCCTTTAAATGCTCATGAAAGTCTGGACTATAAAGCCATGAAAATAATTGATAGATAAAATCGTAAACTGTATTCATAAAAGAGGTTTAATTATTATGTTTTCTTTTTGCTTTGAAAAATAACACAAAGCCCAGAGCAATTAAAAGCAGCGGAATGATCAGCCACCACATACCTCCTTTACCACTTAAGCCAAACGAAATGTCCTTGCTGAACATATATTCATTCTTGACGTTTACTGACATCCCCTCCATGATGCCGTTTATCATTTCCTTGGCTCCGTAAGTTTGCGTCTGTTGTATTGAATCTTTTGGATTAGAATCGTCATCATTAGAAAATTTATCTACCCAATTGGGCAAATAACTATTGCTTAAACCAATTGTAAAATCTTCTGGTCTTGTGCTAAAATCATTTGTAGTAACTATAACTCTTCGCTTACCTTCATTAGTTACATCTGTTACTTTCCATTTAGAATTAGACAGTTTGTAATTGCTTTTATCATTAAAATATGCATCTGGCAATGAAGAGTTATTTTCTAAGAAAAGTTGTACGGCAAAAGAGTTACCATCAACTCCTTCCTTTTCGAAAGATATATTTGTATTAGAAGGAGAGTATGTGTAAGTCCCTTTTTTATAATTAGGAGGCGCTACTTGCATCTTAACATCACCGTCCATATTGTAATCAGCCATGTAGAAGAGATTACTTTGTTCAAAAGCATCCCATCTTAGTTCTTTCATAAATAAATCTAACTTCTTTTTTGGACCGAAAGCTAAAATATAAAATGGGCGTTTACGATTTAAAGGTTTATAGTCAAATTCTGGAGTACTTTCAATGTAATATTTACCCTCAAACTCTGATACACTTCTTATAATAAGTGCACTAAGGTCACCCCTCTCCTGACTTAATGATTTCCGTATGCGCTTAAGTGTATTTTGCATTTTAGATTCTCCTGCTTTCAAATCAGGGGTCTCAGAATTAGGAGAAAAAATTAAATCAGTAACTAAAATGCTTATATCATCTTTTGACTTCATAATAGAAGATTCAATTATCTCAGGAATGAAAGATGAACTTCTAGCTGTTAGTGATTTAAATTTTGATCCACTCAAATTGGATATATAAGTAGTGGCAGAATTGATATTATTAAAGGCAAAAGCCTTTTGAGAATTTTGACCAGAAATAAAATGATAATTAAGAGGCACATTCACCCCTTTATTATCCAAATTGCCAATTGCGTCGTTTATTTTATAAAGCTTGTTCCTTAAATTTGATGTACGCTGTGAAACATAACCATCCATAGAACCCGAGCATTCTATAAAAATGTTGAAGGGTATTGTCTCAATTTTATCATCTGCTGATTTATTGGATTCTTGCTTCTGATCAGAAGTAACCGTTTTACTTTTAGGCCCCCTTTTACAGGAAACAAAATTGAACGCAAGAAATACAAGAAAAATTAGTAGGTTTGATTTTTTCATTTGGGGAACAAAAAATTAATAGAATTTGAAATTTAATAAAAACTTAAAATATATCCTAATTATTATTATATTTTGTTCTTGTCAACGAAGACCCGCTGGTGATTCACCCGTGAGAAAGCGAACAACACGAGTAAGGCCTAGAATAAATAAACCACTTCCCGTAAAAGTTAGTCCCCCAAAAATTGAATCTAAACCAGAGAAGATTCAAGATCTACCCCAACGTGAAATTCCAATTGAAAGTAGCAGTTTAGCAAATTTGTATAACCAAAGAAAAAAAGGTGTCCTAAGGATTTATGTTCCCGAAAAATTTAGCAACAAATCTAAATCCGGAACTGCCTTTATGATAGACGATGAAGGCACTTGCGTTTCCAATTATCATGTTTTTAATGGCAAAAACAACTCAGCCTATTTAATTGATTATCAGGACAATAGGCATCAAGTTGTAAACGTTAGACGAGCGAATGCAGAATCGGATTACGTAATTTTCCAAATATCAAGCCCTAATTCAGTTGTAGCCTTACCTATTTCAGCAAACGAACCAGATATTGGTGCCAAATGCTTTGCAATAGGCAACCCTTTAGGGATGGACTTTACACTTTCCGATGGCATAATTTCGTCATATCGAGAAAATAGGAAGCTAATACAGACAACTACTGATATTGAACATGGTAGCAGTGGCGGACCACTATTTAATATGAATGGTGAGGTTATTGGAGTTACTACAAGCTCAGTATCATTTAATGGCAATTTAAATTTTGCAGTGAATATCAAGCATATTTTAAAAAATTAAAAAGGGTAAGCTAATAATACACACCTTGAATACCAATTCTTTTAAACATGACAGCACACTACAATAGAATAATATCTGCCATAGAAAATCTAAACTATAATCAATTATGCATTTTGCTTGTGCAAGCAAATTACCAAGGCATGCCTACAGACTATTATCTAGCACTATTTAAAAAAGCGTTTAAATTTTTTAAAGCTCAAGGCGATATATCTCTAAATTATGAAATAACAGCATGCCAGGGTACTGTATGCCAACCCACCCCACAAATCATTCAATTTAGATCGCCCAGCACGAACAAAAAATTGCCGATTGCGTTTAAAGTAAGTGGTGGACAAGTGATAGATATGTATCAATGCTATCAAACTTGCGCAATGGCAAATATTTCACTAGAGGAAATGCTTGCAGACTATAAGTCATATTACATATTGGATGAAAGCACAGATACCTCCGCCTGGCGAAAGGCCAATCCCTATAAGAAATGGGAAGAACTTGAGCCTATATTTGAATCCGCCTTAGCCGATGTTAGAAAATACAGCCAAGATGGCGTTTGGAAAAAGAAAGACTTTTATCGTTTTTTAAACGATTATCAAAAAATTTACAGTTTTTGTAGATTCTATGATCACGACATTGATAATGAAGCGTATAGCAGAGTACTTAATATTTACGAAATATTAAGACGGCTCTACTTCTTAGATCAAGTCTATCTTGAATTACAATGTGCTACCTTATTGGGAAAAGGATTAAAAACTTTGGAAGAAAAAGAATCATGGCTCCAAAAGCAAGCCTTTTTGTACTTTAATTTACCCTTAGAATTTAATGAAAAAGAGCTTTGCTTAGAATTACATGGTCTTACAGAAATTAAATTACCTATCGAGGAGCATTCCTATTTCTGGGAATTCCAAACCAAGTATAAACAGATAAACGAGGAGGTTGCAAGACTAAAATCCGAAGAAATGTCATCTGATTTACCATTTTAATTACAATGATGAAAATAACACCTAATACACACTTAGTAAAAATAATTCATGCTATCCAACATGTACACACTTCACGATTGGAAACACTTTTACTCTATCAGCCATACCACAATCTGCCCAAATCAACATTTATTGAAATGATGACTGAAGCACTTAGAGTTTTTAGAGTCGCGGGCGATGATTACCTTAAATTAAAACCAATTCCATGCCCAACAGGTTCTTGTAGCTGGAATGTTCGCCACTATGAGTTCTATTCGCCTGCGGCAAATAAACGTATGCAGCTAGGCATTAAAGTTCATGGTGGTCATGTTGTAGATATTTTCCCATGCGTCAAAGCACTGGTCCCAACAATTGATTCAAAAATCAGTGATCTAGTTCCGGATAATGGCATACTACAAATAGATAAAAAAGCTAAATATAGAGACTTTCGAAAAAACAATCCACCGAAGGAGAATGAAGAAATTTTAACTTGGTGTCGTATCTTAAAAAACAGATTAGAAGCGATACTCCAATTTCAAAAAGAAGCGAACGACATTAGTAATTTTTTCCTGAATGAAGTAGGCCAATTTCATAATCATATGACCTTCTATAATATCGAGCTAGACGACCCACTGTTTAGGAAGTTCATGTATATTTTTGAAGCCTATGATATGATAAATACTTTTTACTACAATAAGTCTAGCATAGAGTATGCCTTAAAACAGGCTGACGAATTAAATAAGGTACATGACAAATTAAATTGGCTTTCATATTATAGCCAATATAATTACAACCAAGCATGGCATTTAAATGCCGATGGAGAACACTTAAGTCTGATTAATTATCCTGAAATGAAAACAGATGCCCAAACGGGATTAGCAGCTTATAATTTTATTAGTATGTATAAAAAACTAGAATCGGAATGTTGGGCTGAAAATATATATTACAAATCTTACTTGATACCACCCGAGTCCAATATTATAAAACTAAAAGAAGACCCTCCCTATTAATACGGTAAACCCAAACTCGTTACTCAACATGCCAAAAAAAATATTACTAGTCGACGATGACCCATTCTTCAGAAACCCGATGCATAACTATTTAAATATGGGTGGCAGTTATCATGTTTTTTCTGTAGTTGATGGTTTAGAAGCCTTGAAAGCCTTAGAACGAGAGCATTATGATTTGATTATCACCAATATCAAAATGCCTAAAATAAATGGAATAGAATTACTAGTAAAAGTAAAAATTAAGTTCCCTTTAATGCCCGTAATTATTATGAGTGCTATGATGACTGAGGATATGAGATTGTCTTGCCTAGAAAATGGTGCATTGGCGGCTTTGGGCAAACAAAGTGAAGACATTGATGAACTCACTGAAATTCTTTACAAACAAATCAAAACTTTGAATAATTAAAAAATTACCTTTACATCTCCAATAAAGATTGGGGCTGACTGGTTTTGACAGCATAGGTTCTTTGATAGTAAGCAAGTAATTCATTGTAAAAAAAATTCATTTACGCTTAATATTCCCGTACGGGAATAAAACCATTCAACTAAACAGAAATTCCTAATTTATTCCCGTACAGGTATATTAACAAATATATTTAGCATATCTTCGAATATATTACCGTACGGGAATATTATGAAACTAATTGAAATAGCCGAAATAATAAAGCAAAAACGTAAACAAGAAAGGCTCACCCAAAAGGATGTATCTATGAGCACGGGTGTGGGTGTACGCTATATTTCGGATTTGGAAAATGCAAAACCGAGCTGTGAAATAGGAAAAGCACTAAAAGTACTAGAAGCCTTGGGCATAAAAATAAATTTCCAATGAGGCAACTAAGTGTTTTTCTTACCGGTATTGAAGTTGGACATTTAGAAGTAGATGAGAACGGTACGCTCTGTTTTCAATACAATGCGGCTTATCTAAAAAAAGAAAAAGCAGTTCCCTTATCCGCCAGTTTGCCCTTACAAAAAGAACAATTTTATGGCATGGCCGCTCATAGTTTTTTTACAGGCTTACTCCCCGAAGAAGATGAACTACAACAAATAGCCCAAGCAATTGGCACAGATAGAAATAATTCTTTTCGCTTATTGGAAGAGCTAGGCAAGGAAACCATAGGTGCGATAACAATTGGCAAACCAAATCCAAAAGAACGAAGTACATACCAAGAAATAAAAGGTGCGCAACTCAAAAAATTGCTAACTCAGCAAACCGCTTCGCAGGCACATTTGTACAAAACAAAGAATGTGCGTTTATCGCTTGCAGGTGCGCAAATGAAAATTGCGCTTTATCGGCATGATAATAAATATTACATTCCGCAATTTGGTGCTAGTAGTAATTTAATCCTCAAACCTGCCACGACAAGATTTCCTAATTTAATAGAAAATGAATTTTTAAGTATGCGCCTGGCTCAGAGCCTAGGAATAGAAACAGCACAAACCAAATTGCTAACCTTTGGCGAAGAACAGGTTTATGCAACCCAGCGTTTTGACCGAGCAGAACATGAAGGCAAGCTAGTTCGATTGCACCAAGAAGATTTTTGCCAAGCTATGGGCATTATGCCAAGTCGTAAATACGAACAAGATGGCGGACTCGGATTTGCGCAATCTATTGCATTGATAAGAAAAGTTTGTAGCATCCCTTCCAAGGACATTAATAAATTTATTGACTTATTCGTATTTAATTTCCTACTGGGCAACCGCGATGCGCATGGAAAGAACTTTTCATTTTTGCATACTGATGATAAAATAGTGCTGAGCCCTGCCTATGATTTAGTCTGCACCGCTTTCTACCCCGAGCTTTCGGATAATATGGCGATGGCGATAAACAAACAATATGATGATGAGTTTGTAAATACAGTAGACTGCAAGGCAATGGCGGAGGATGCAGGCATTTCGGCTACCCTTTTTTTAAAAAGAATTGAAGCATTGAAAATTGATTTTGCCAAAGCATTAAAAAATCTTGATAGCTCCGAAGTGATATATCAAAACTTTGTGAAAAAGTATAAACGTTTTCTGAAGGCGAGGTTATCTAAACTTAAAGTTTAACGCTTCTTCAATTATTACTTCCGAAGTTTCTGCATTAAAAAATATACCTTTGTATCTCCAATAAAGATTACTGACGATTTTTAAAACTTAAAAATATCAGTATTTATGGGGCTGACTGGTTTTGACAGCATAGGTTCTTTGATAGTAAGCAAGTAGTGCGTAGTCTCATAGCACTTAAATCACATGATTCAACATTTCAAATGGCGATAACAACTTCGCTATGGCAGCCTAATCATTGATTAGATGTCATATATGGATGAGATCCCAACTGGCCGACGACTTGGCCTCATCTTAATCATAAAAATCGACGGCTAGCATAAACAGTGTTGCTATGTTTATGTGAAACCACCGCCTCGGCCGTGGTTCAGCAAATAAGGTGGCGTTAAGTATGTTTTCTACTTGCAGTCACTCGAAAATTTAATTGATAACTAAACTTGTAGAAAGCTTTCCGAGATTATGTTTGGACAGGGGTTCGACTCCCCTCAGCTCCACTAAGCAGAGAGACAATGAGAAAGAGAGGGAGAATGAATGTATTAAAATTCATTCTCATTCTCCAACTCACTCTCATTCTAAAACCCACAATTTAATACATTCTCCACGTTCGATTTCCAAAAATTAACTGTCTAGAACAAAGCAAAGACCTTTCACTTGAATTGTAAAAAGATATTGTCCATAAACAAACCAGAGAAATATGTAAAAGACCAATTAGGTCGAGCGTCATTCAGTATTATCTTAAACATTGCAGAAGGTTCGATTAAGTCGTCAACCAAGGATAAAAAAAATTACTTTATTATAGCTAGAGCTTCTGTAATTGAATGTGTTGCTGTTATAGACGTAATGCAGGACGATGTAAAAATAGATAAGGAAACATATCAAAGGAATCTGCAACTTGCAGACGAAATATCTCGAATGCTTTATACTATGATTAAGAATCTAACAGAATAGCATCTTAACTCTTTCTCATTTTTCTCGTCTATCACATTCTTCTATTACATACGATCCCTTCGCAACTGCTGTACGTATTGCATCCTACTTCTATAGTAGTCCGCTTGAGAAATATCACCCAGTGCACGATAGGTAATTTCTAAAAATTGCAATGATTTCATATCTAACGAATCCGCTGCACTCGCCTTTTTAAACCAATAAATAGCACTGTCCGCCACATTGCTTTCACCATAGATGCAACCAATGTTATTCATATAATCTGCTTTGCTATCATCTAGCGAATGCGCCTTTTTAAAGTACGGCATAGCCTGATCATATCGGCGGCTGTTGAAATAGACTGTTCCCATATTATTCGTATAAATACCACTGGTAGAATCTTCTGAATACGCTTTAGTATAGTATTTCAAAGCAGAGTCTAATTGACCCTGAAGAAAATAAGCCTTTCCTAATTGATTGTAACCATCTGACGGCAAATAAGGGTAAATATTTAAGGAACGGCTAAAATATTGTATAGACAAAGCAACTTCTCGATTACTGGAGTCATTGATTTGTTGTGGACTATATCCAAGTTCAGAAAGTTCATAGGTCAATACCTCTTTTCTATCATTGCTAGGCAAGTGATTGCCCATATAAAATAGCAAGTGAGTCGCATTCGGATTGTATTCTATATCTCGTGAAAATAAGTTGTAATCACTTTGCCAATCAACATTTCTAGCCACTGTTTTAATAGAATACAAACTTGAAGTCAACAACACAATTCCCCATAATACAGGTGACGCTTTAAGGGTATCCAATAAATTCTCACCATCCCGTTTTTGAAAAAAGTTAGCTAGCAAACAAACCGTAACAATGGATAATCCTAAACTCGGCGTAAAAAATAATCGTTCGCCAAAACTAGTTCCAATCAAGAAAAACACATTCGACGCCAGCGAAAAAGTAATAAAAAACCATAAGATGCCAAAGCTGATTCGCTTTCGTTTGGTGAGCAAATACACAGCGTAAACAAAGCCTCCCAAACATAATAAAAAACTAAGAAGAAACCCCCAGTGGCCAAGACCCACTGGCTCAAGCGTTGCATAAGAATAATCACACGCCAACGGATGCGGTACAAAAAACGTATAAATGTAAAAACCAACAATCATCACCGAAGTAGCAAAACGAGCCGGAATATCATCCTTGACCATTACAATTAAATTATCCATAATGCTCGTTTCGGCATTCTGAGGAAACTGTTCTAAAACCGAAGATCGAGTGTAGACGAAAAAAATAGCCAGTATCAAAAATGGTGCACAGATTACCGCCAGTTTTTTGAAATCAATTTTTTTCTGCTGAAAATAAACAAGCAATGGAAAAATACCCATAGCCACCACAGTAGATTCTTTTGAAAAAAGACCAAGCGCAAATGCTAGGGCACCCCAAGCTAAGTGAAGTAAATTATCTTGACGTATATAAAGCTGAATCCCACGCATGGCAGCCACCATGCCCAACATAGCCAGTATTTCATCCAGCGATTTTATGTTGGCTACCACCTCAGTATGAATCGGATGCACAGTAAACAATAAGGTGATTAAAAATGGAAGAACCCATTTTTTATTAAACAAATCATACAGAACCCAAAAAATAATCATACACAAAAGAGCATAAAAGAGAACGTTGATTTTATGAAAATGATGCGGATTTCCAGCAAATGTATTCCATTGGATATTAAAAATAAGTTTAGTGAACGGACGATACAGTGAATTTTCTTTATCAGAAACATCCCCTCGTCTCATAGGCGTATTGAAAATCAACTTTGTATTTTCTATACTGACAGCCGCCTTCGTCATTTTATTATTATCAATAATCCCGTGGTCGTCTAGCACAAACCTGTGTTGAAATGTATTGCTATACAGCAAAATAGCTATTACAAAAAACAAGGCTGACATCATCCAAGCTTGTTTTGATGAAATGCTTTCCATAGTTTTTTTATCAATTGGAGGAACTACCGGCTTCGCCTGAACAGCTCTAGTAAGGTTTTTTGCTCGCGCCTGCTTTTTTTTTGTTGACTTTCTTCCCATGGTTTGTTCGATAGCAGCACTAAATTAAACTATTGTTTTCTAATCAAAAAAAATCCCTCAGTTATGCTTCCATAAACCGTAAACTTTGGGAGTATCTCTTTTATAAAAACGAATGCTGTTGTAATTTAGAAGCTGATAGTAATACGGATTGAAACTTATTCGACATATACCCTTCTTAAAAGAAGTACTCAAATACTCCCTCACTGCTTTTGGCGGTCCGCAAGGCCACATAGGTATGATGATGCGTAGTTTCGTTGAAAAACGTAGAGACATTACCGAAACAGAGCTAATGGATTACCTCAGTTTCTGCCAAATGTTACCAGGACCCTCCTCTTCGCAAACCGTAGCACTTATTGGCTATAAACGAGGTGGTGTTTTGCTTGGCGTATTAACTTTATTGGTATGGATTATTCCAGCAGCGTTTATTATGGGTGCTCTTTCTTTCTTAGTAAAATATGTAGATGCAGCCTTTCTTTCGGATAAGGTTTTTCATTATGTGCAACCGATGGCGGTAGGTTTTATAGTGTATGCAGCCATTCGCACCATGAAAATTAGCGTAAAAAGTCCAGTGGGCATTGTAATCATGCTAATAGCTACCGCGCTAACTATTTTCGTAAGAAGCCCTTGGGTCTTCCCGCTCACCATCATTTTAGGTGGTTTTCTCACTAATTTCACTAACAAAGAATTTCCTCCTCACGATACCAAAGCTTATACTGTAAAATGGCGCCGCTTGGGTTGGTTCGTACTCTTATTTGTGATTGCCGGTGTGCTTTCAGAACTAGCTCGTACGCAACAATGGGATAATGCGCGCTCGTTTAATTTATTCGAAAACTTTTATCGTTTCGGTAGTATTGTTTTTGGTGGTGGCTATGTGCTTATCCCTATGATGCAAGAACAATTTATTTTTCATGCTGCCGATGTGTACGGCAGTGCCTTAATTTCTAATGAGCAATTTCTTACAGGCGTAGGACTCGTAAATGCCATACCCGGACCCGTATTTTCACTTTGCACTTATGTAGGCGGCTTGTGTATGGATAGCAATCCACTCAATCAACTATTGGGTTGCTTCTTAGGTACCGTAGGTGTTTTTCTGCCGGGTGCTTTAATTTTATTTTTTCTCTTCCCTTTGTATCAAAATTTAAAACAATACCGAGTTATTTTTCGCGCATTAGAAGGAGTCCATGCCGCTGTGATTGGAATCCTTTGGGGTTCTGCCATTTTACTCGCGCAATCTGTACCTTTTGAGTGGGGTAGCTTATTAGTGATTGGTTCTACCGCATTAGTACTACTTTATACAAAAATCCCTGCACCGCTGGTAGTGGTTTTTTGGTTGTTGATGGGGATCGTGTTTTAAATGAATAAGTCAGCACTAATTCCATCGCAATACAGTTTACCTTGATTGGTCAAATACAAATGTGTGTCACTTTTTTCTAAGCTGCCATTTTCTATAAAAGAGTTCGCTTGGTGAAGAAGCTGATTAAACTGATCTTCCGAACTATTTTTTTTATAAGCTGCCAGCTCCAAACCTTCTTTAACTCGCAAGCCTAACAGAACAGTTTCATTTAAAATTTCAGTTGAACTCAATTCTTCAAACACTTGCGGTAATTCATTTTTTTCTATTGATTTTATGTACAAAGCATTATTGGCTACATTCCATAATCTTTTATTTCCATGAAAAGAATGTGCACCAGGCCCAAACCCTACGTAAGGTTTTCCTGCCCAATAATTACTATTGTGAATCGCTTGAAAACCAGGCTTAGCATAGGATGAGATTTCATAATGCTCAAAACCAACTTTAGACAAATTTTTCATCAAATACGTAAACTGTTGCGCACCTTGCTCCGGTAGCATGGGCTTTTCTTTTCCTTTTTTTATAAAAGTTTCTAAGGCAGTCTTAGGCTCAACGGTCATGCCATAAATTGAAATGTGCGGTGTGCCAATAGCGATCAATCGATTTATATTTTGCTTTAACTTCTCGTCTGAAAGCAAAGGATATCCATAAATTAAATCGACTGTATAATTCGTAAAATGCTCATGAATCAATTCAATGCTCTGAACTGCTTTTTCCGAACTGTGTGACCGATTCATATATTGTAAATCTTCTTCAAAAAAACTTTGCACGCCTAAGCTAATTCTATTCACTCCTAAACTTTTAAAGGCTAGAATCTTTTCTTCAGTCACATCATCGGGATTCATCTCAACAGTTACTTCCCTAATTTCTTTGCAAGCATAGTTTTTCAGTACAGCGGAAAGAATTTTTTCTATTTCCGCTACTGTCAAAATCCCCGGTGTGCCCCCGCCAAAATAAATAGTTTCGATTGACTCTTTATCAAATTCATTTTTTCTTAACGCTATTTCATTCAATAAAGCAGCAATTAATTCGTTCTTATAGTGTAGAGAAGTAGAGAAATGAAAATTACAATAATGGCAAGCTTGCTTACAAAACGGAATATGGATATAAATGCCTGCCATTAACTGCTTTTATTTGATAAGCCAATGTAATTTTAAAAAGTAGTCTACAATTAAAAAAATAGTGGCTACGAGAAACAACTGATTTGCAATGATACTAAGAATAAAAATTAGTGGCGGTCCTTATTATAAATGATAGGTACTCTTACAATTCGCTTAGCGAGCCGAACGCTTGTACTATTACTCATTCTTGTGAGTGCTATTTCCTTGCATGCCCAAACTAAACTAATACTCATTGGCCCCAAGGCTGATTTTTTTGAAAAAGAAGCCAACCTGAAAACTAGCTACCCCAATTTTTTAGACGCAAGTTATGCACTTCAAAAAGGATTACAATCTTTGTATAAAAAGGGGTACTTAGCGGCCGCCATTGATTCCCTTTGGGAAACGGATGGAAACGCACTGGCTAAAGTAAACCTAGGTGAGACCTATCAATGGGCGCGGATTACGAGCTCCAACATTCCTACCAACTTACTTCGCTTGAGTGGCTTTGATGAAAAACGTTTTATAAACGAAAAAATTAAACCGACTCTCCTTGGCAAGGTAATGGAAAAAATGATTCGCTATTATGAAGATAACGGTTATCCATTCGTGTCCACTCGTTTGGATAGTGTGCAAATTAATAAAGGCAATGTATCGGCTCAACTAAAGATTACCAAAGGACCCCTTATAAAAATAGACACTATTATTATAAATGAAGATGCAGGCATTCACCGTAGTTTCCTAATGAATTATCTAGATTTGGAACAGGGTGAACTCTATAATGAATCAAAAATTAGAAAAATTAGTCAGCTCCTTCGTGAACTGCCTTTTCTCCAAGAGTCTTACCCTTGGAAAATTTATTTTGGCAGAAGTGAAACGCGGCTCAATCTGTATATAAAAAACAAATCCGCCAATCGGGCCGATGTATTAATTGGGCTCTTACCTAATAACGAAGAAATTGGAAATCGATTTTTACTTACAGGCGATATAAAATTTGCTTTTGTCAATGCACTAGAACGTGGTGAAAAAATAGAAGTCAATTGGCAGAACCTACAATTTCAATCTCCTCGTTTAAAAGCTACCGCTTCTTATCCTTACTTACTCAATACCCAAATTGGTATTTCAGGCACGTTTGACTATTATAAAAAAGACACTAGTTTTCGAACCGTAAATGGTGAGCTAGGGTTCATCTATCAGTTTAACGCGCAAGACCAGCTCAAAGCATTTTATGAGACGGGAAGTACTCGACTTATATCAGTCAATACTGATGATTTGATTATCAATCGACGCTTGCCTGCTAATGCAGATATTCGCACACGCAGCTTCGGTTTAGAAGGAAGTCTGAGCCGCACGAACTACCGATTAAATCCACGAAAGGGCTTTACCGCCCGATTAAAAGGAGCGGCTAGTATTCGAGATTTTCTTACGAATACTACTATTGAAGAAACCTTCGATCCTGTCCGAAACGAATCGTTTGACTATCTCTACGACAGTATTGATTTACGCTCCTACCGCTTTCAATTGGAAACCGATTTAGCATATTTTTTCCCCATCGGAAAACGCATGACGCTCGCGACTCGTTACCGAGGAGCTATTATGTTTAGCGAACAAAATTTGTATCGCAACGAAGTATTTCAAATCGGAGGGTTTCGCTTATTACGAGGATTTGACGAAGGCAGCTTGTTTGTCAATCAATATCATGTGGCCACTTTAGAACCGCGCTACCTCCTTTCGCAAAATTCATATTTCTTTTTATTCACTGATATTGGGTTGATACAAAGAGATTACCCTGGTCTGCAACGGCAAGATTTGCCGTACAGCTTAGGGCTGGGCATGGTGTTTGAAACCAAAGCAGGATTATTTAATATCAGTTATGCAGCCGGTACGCTGGGAGACTCTGGCATAAAGTTTAGAAATTCTAAAATTCACTTTGGGTACGTAAATTTCTTTTAACGACTTATAGTGATTCGCTTAGATATTTTTACTTGTTCATTCCAAACATTGATTAAATAAATGCCTGGTGTTCCTTCTAAGAATACCGTATTATGAATAGAATAGAACTTCCCATTTTTTAACATTTGTCCGTTCATACTAGTGACACTATAATTAGCAAAATCCATATCATCCAAGTCTACATGTAATCTACCCTTAGTAACCGAAGGATAAACTATGACTTTGGGTTCAGTAGCTAAGTTTTTTAGTACGTGCTCATATCGATGTTTGGTATCATTTTTAATCACCTTTAAAATGTACGAGTGGTTCTTATCTAGTAAGGAGCTTACATACTCATATTTTGTAGTTAAGCCAATGGGATTAATTTTCTCTAATAAAACTGGAACGGTTTCTTTTATTTGATAAATTTCGAAACGTATATTATCGTTGACAATGGCATCCCATTTTAAATAAACGCCTTCTTGTTCTCGGGTGAGCCTAATGTTCTCCAATATAAACTCTTCCGTTGGTAAATAAATCACTGTATTATCGCCTTGAGGATAATTTTTTGTTTTTTTGTGCAAATAAAAAGCAGGTTGTTGCTTTATAGTATAAACAAAACGTTGTTCCATATTCGATGAAACTTCTTTTGTAGCAAGAAATTTACCACCGTGTAAGGTAGAATACTCTTGAAATTTATACTCTTTATTTGTTTGTACTATTGAGTAGTAGTTATCATCTACACGGAATGTTGCAACATCCTGTGCAGTAAGGATGGCAAACGAAAATAATGCCATTAGGGTTAAAATAATTTTTGTTTTCATAATTTAGATTTTATCGTTTTATAATTTTTCTGCTACTTGTAGCTTCTTTAGTTTTTATGGTTACTATATATACTCCCTCCGATAAAGCGCTTATATTAACAGGTATATAATCCGAGCGTACTTGTGTCAGGTTTTGTATCTTAATTTGTCTGCCCAACATATCATAGATAGCCACTTGCTCTAGATTATTTACCTTATCAGTGGCTACTTGAATATTCATTATATCAAACACGGGATTTGGGTAGATACTCCAATCTTGCCTTTTAAAATCTTGCAAACTCGTACTTACATTAGGAATACTATCAATACTGTCTATCCGCGCATAAAAAATAGTACTTTGCCCTATGGGCGGATACAATGTATCATTGCCCATATAGCAAGGATTGCTCGTAGTACCTCCTACTATATATATATCTCCTTGCTTGTTTATTTCAATATCACTACCAATATCACCGCCTGCACCACCTGCTGAAAAAGCAAAACGATAGATACCATTGCTATCGTAGCTTACTACATGAATGTCGTTACCGCCTTTGCTTAATAAGGTATCCGTAGGAAAGTTCATTTTAAAATTATGATAGCCTAAGCCATACAAATTATTTAAGCTATCATAGGCAAGACTTGCCATAAACTCAGACCCAAAACCTTTAGAAATTGTATTCCATTTAAAATTACCAAGAGTATCATAAGTTGCTATTACATAATCGTCTTGATTAGGCCCTGAAAGCGTAGGGCCACCCTGAAAATAAAATACAGTTTGAATATTAGAAAAATCTGTAGCAGTAAAGCTTACCCTATTGCCGCTTGCTTTAATATCAAAAGGATTAAGAACACTTAAAAAATCAGGGCTCCCTGAACCGAAATGGCGTGCCCAAATCCCATTGCCTGCGGTATCCAATTGTGCAATAAAACAATTCCGTAAATAATTTTGAGGAAAGTTTAAAGTAGCACCCCTAAAATCATTATTTATCTTTGAACCGCAAACTCCAACAGCATAAATTTTACCTTCACTATAATCTAAATAAGCCATAGGTGAACCGTATTGAGTACCATAAGTTTTAACCCATATTTCATTGCCAACAGAATCATATTTTGCTAAATAATCTTGTTTAGTTGTATCTTGTAAAATCGTATTGCCAAAATTTATTTGACTATTCTGTAAATTACCGTTAAAGTCAATACCATAAACCCCAGAAAAATAAATATTATCCAAATCATCGGCTATAATATCAAAAACATTTTCATATATAGAAGTATTTATCCCTTTTTTAAAAATTCTTGTTCCGCTGGAATCATATTTTAAAATTACAATATCTGTCAAGCCCTTAGACTGAATAGTATCAATAGTCATTTCAAAATCAGCCCTTGTAGTTATTCCGAAAACAATATTTCCTTTACTATCTAAACAATGTTTATATGTAATAAGTGTATCACACTCTCCAATTTTTTTAAACCACAAAAAATCATTATTAGAATTATACTTAGCCATGAAAAGTCCTAAATTTTGGCTATAGTTCGGTACTGTATTGGTTGTGATCGTAATCCCACCAATGGTCATTTGACCTTTATAAAAGCCCATTATGTATTTATCACCATAATCATTGACTTCCATGCTTCTAGTATTATAAATCCATGTTTCTTTTCCAATAAGAACAGTTGTATCTATTCCCATTTTTTGGGAAAATGATAGCATACTAGCCAAGACTAACAAGATGGTAAAAATGAATCGCATAAACAATTAATAATTAGTGTGAGCCCAACGCAAATGGAATATGATTTAAAGATTGTATAATATCTAAACCATTAGTTGATCCGTTACACGTTCGTTTAATAAAATTACACAAGAACTTTTTGCGCCGTTCCAAATCATTAAACGCCCACTGCTTATCATGCACTTGTGGGAAAACACCCCCTTCCCAAGGGTTTAAACCGGGTGAATTTGATGAAATCGTTTGGGCTTCATATCAAACAATATGTTAGCAAATTACTAACAAATAAGCGTGTTTCAAAATTATCTCCCCCTGTTAACAAAAAGTCAATTCGCCATACGAATAGCCTTTACATAATTTTTAAAAAAAATTCTATTGCAACAATTTATAAATTTTACTCTGCTCCTCAGTAGAAAGTGGATTTCCAGTGTAGGTGAAATTGATAAGGTTATTCAACTTCTGAATGCTAGTCGGTATTTTGCTTACGTTATTATTTGTAATGTTTAACTGTTGCAATCCTTTCATCATTGAAATTTCACTTGGCATGCTCACTAATTTATTATTGCTCAAATCCAACTTGGTCAAGCGGTTCATACCCGTCAATTCCATAGGAAACGCTACTAATCCATTGTTAGCCATTTCTAGCTCACGAAGACTATTCATGTTTTTAAAAGAAGAAGGCAAGGCATAAATATTATTGCCTGAACGAGAGGAGGTCCCTAACACCAATTTTTCAAGATTGGTAAGATTGCCTATTTCGTCTGGTAGCCAATGCAAATTATTGCCGCTTAGATCTAATACTTTTAAATTAGTCAAATGCTTGATAGAAGTCGGTATGTAATTTAATTTTTTATTACTCAAATCTAAATGAGTAATATTTTTCATTCTGCGTAATAGATTAAATAATACGGTAGGGTTTCCTGCTGCGCTACCACTCATTCTAAAGTTAGTGAGCGAAGGCAAGTTGTTCATTTCATCCGGTAAAAAATTAATTGGGTTGCCCGTTAGGTCTATAACTTCAAGGTTTTGAAGATTAGCTACCGTAGTGGGCACTGAAGACAATTGATTATTTCGAACAATAATTTTACGCAGCTTTTTCATTTCACCTATGGTAGAAGGCAATCGAGAAATACTATTATTAGAAAGGTCCAATACCTCTAAATTTTTCAACAAAAAAATATCAATTGGCAGCTCTTTAATATCAGCATTTTGAATGGCTAAATAACGCAAATTAGGGAATTTTAAAATTTGCATTGGAAACTCAGTAAAATACTGGCTAGTAAGATTCAACTGCTGCACACAATTCACGTCATAAGACGCTGATGGTAGTTTTAAATAAACTTTGTCCGCATCGCATGGGTTCGCTAAGGGATAATAGGTTTGGGCTTGGGCAATAAAACCACCCAAGAGCATAAATACACTTAATAAACTCTTCCTCATTATATTCATCGGTTTTTCAAAGCTTAAATATAATTTAAGTTTTGAAATAAAGGAGTAGGAAAAGCATTATTTATACATTTTGAGGATGCCTTTGGCAGGATTTCTAAGGTTTTTATACTTTACCATATCAATTCTCACCTTTCCTACAATAATAGGAGTTTCTACATGAACCGGAATCTTATTATCATCGTCCGTAATCCAAACAGTCATTTTTTCGCCTCCGTCAAAAATGGTTCCATCAATTAATAAAGGCTTAAACTTTATGCAGCGAAATACACCATGCTTTGTGGTAAGTTTTACTTTTCCTAAATAGCGGATGTAAATATTGTAAACTTTGTTGTCTAAGAAAATACTAAACGGGATTTTGTCACCTTTTTTATACTTATTAAAATCAATATTTCGAGCGTGGTAAATAGCCGATACTACGTCATGCACACAAGCAGGTACTTTTTTTACCCCTGCGTTCGAGCTAGCCGAATTTAGATTTCGGTTAAAATTGACCACATTGTATTTCTTATACCCCCCTTCATTCACACGACGAACAAATTTATAAGGCAACATGGTGGTTGTATCTATGTAAGATTCATACTTATCCCGTACTTTAAAAAACCAATCATAGCTTCTCAACGTTTTTCCATCACCTATAATATGATAAACCGGCTTGCCTTTATAGGTTTCGAGCTTGTTAGTAAATGTAGCCACCCCTGCTCCAATCCATGCACCGGCAAAAGTGTAATATACCTTAAAGGTAATTTGTTCATTTTTTTTGGTTGATTTATTTTTTAGGTAACAATCTTTGTAAGACTGCCCTCGCAATTGAAGATTTCCAAAGCCTACTAAAAAAACTATAACACCAATAAATTTTAAATATCTACTATTCATAATCGTTTTCATTTGCGCCACTACTCGTGTTCACATCTTCTACGCCGATTACTTTATTAATCTCTGATTCACTAACATCGTCGAGGCCCAAACCTCTTGATACGTTTTCAACCGATTCACTTCGTTGAATACTAATTTGATCGTAACTATCACAAATGTCCATCCCCTCCATCGAAGCTGGTTCTTCAAATTTAGATTGTGTAAAATAACCAAGACTTTTATCTCGCTGAACCATTTTCCAGAAAGAGCCCCAAATCGGCATAGCCGCCTGCGAACCTGCTCCTAAGCCTAAGCCCATAAAACGATCTTCACAACCAACCCAAGCACCCGCCAATAATTGAGGTGAGTACCCAATATACCAAGCATCTGCCTCGTCATTCGTCGTACCGGTTTTACCACACAGCTCACCTTTTAAACCGTAGCGCCCTTTCAGTCGCTTGGCCGTTCCAAAATTTACTGTTCCCTGCATCATTTTTATCATTTTAAAGGCTGTTCGCTCATTGATAACCTCTTTGCGCTCAGGCACAAAGGTTTCGAGTAAGTTGCCATTCTTGTCTTCGATGCGAGATATAAAGGTGGGTTTAACATTGATTCCAAAATTGGGAAACATTGTGTAACTTCTTAACATTTCTATGACTGATATATCTTGCGCACCCAGTACAATAGAAGGATAAGCCTTTAGTTTAGTAGTAATCCCAACTTTTTTACAAAAATCTACAAATGCTTCAATCCCAACCATTTTTAACACTCGAAGCGAACCATTGTTTAAAGAATACGCCAAAACGTTCTTCATAGGTAGCGTACCATAACGAGATCCTCCTGCATTGTACAACCTATGACCTGGGAAGAAAACGGGACGACAGCTTATCGGCATACACGGAGAATAGTTATTATCTACTGCCAAGCAATAGGCTAAGGGCTTCATAGTAGAACCCACCTGACGCTTGGTGTTTTCATTTACATGATCATACTGAAAATATTTGTGATTGATCCCTCCTACCCAAGCTTTTACTTCACCCGAAGCCGGATCCATAGCTGCAAAACCTGTCTGCACAAAGGCACGCATATACTTAATACTATCAAGGGGCGTCATCGTCATTTCCTTTTCTCGTTTGTCGTTCCAAGCGAAAACAGTCATTTTAACTTTCGTATTGAAATTTTCTTCAATTTCCTTTTCAGTAAAGCCAGCCTTTTTTAGTGTTTTGTAACGCTGAGAATTTTGAATGATTCTTTTCAGCGTTTTCTGGTGCCTTCGCCATCTAAAATTATTGACTCTACGAGTTTTATTATACATATTTCTAGCGACCGCTAGCTCAGCATACTCCTGCATTTTTGGATTAATGGTCGTGTAGATTTTTAAGCCATCTCTGTACACGTCCATTTTATTTTTCTTACACCAAGCTTTTACTTTAAGCTCAACTACTTGTCTGAAATAGGGAGCGAGTCCCTCATGCTTTTGTGCTGAAGCCGGTTTGAAGTTCGTTACCAAATCTGTAGCTTTAAATTTCTGATAATCCGCATTACTAATTTTGTTATTCTTGCGCATTTGAAATAAAACTGTATTCCTTCTTTCTTTAGATTTTTCTGGATTCCTAATTGGGTTAAAAGCCGTATTGGCTTTTAGCATTCCCACCAAAACAGCCGCTTCTTGCGTTTCTAAATCAAGTGGCTCTTTGCTAAAAAAGGTTCGAGATGCCGAACGAATGCCCCATGAGTTATATCCAAAAGGTACCGTATTCAAATAAGCGGTCAGTATTTCCTCTTTGGTCAGGTTCTTCTCAATTTTTACTGCTAAGATGTTCTCTTTCAGCTTGTGGTAAAACATTTTAAAAATCGAACGACCCTCTCTAGGAAATAAATTTTTGGCAAGCTGCTGGGTAATCGTACTACCCCCACCTTCGTTTTTACCCGTAATCACACCGCGAATAGCGCGCATTAAAGCCTCGGCATCGATGCCTGAGTGAGTATAAAAACGTTCATCTTCCGTAGCAACCAAAGCATCAATTACCGCGGGAGCTATTTCTTTATAAGTGACTGGCTCTCTATTTTCAGCAAACAATTTACCAATTAAGTTTCCATCGCCATCATAAATTTCAGAGGCTATGGCTGATTTAGGATTTTGCAATTGCGCCATACTAGGCATTTTGCCCAAGCGACCAGAATCAATTAGGAAAATAAGCGCCACAAAAGCGATAAGACCAAATAACACGCAGAACCACATCAACTTAATAATGCCCTTCGTTTTCTTTTTTTGTACCGTATTTTTCTTTGCCATTAAAAATGAAGTTTAGCAATCTTTTTGAAAATGCAATCTTTTACTGATTGCACCACAAATCTATCCTTTAGTTTGTTAGTGTTCTAGTAAAATGTGTGGTTTTAATGAAATTTTATACCCACAGTAACATTTCAGTGCTTCAGTGAGTTTGGCTGCGACAACAAGATCGTAAAGATTTAATTCATTTTAAAAGGAGGATACAAATAAAATTCAGGAATAGAAATGTGTAACTCCTTTTTAGTCAGCATATTCTCTATAATATAGTAACCAATCATTTTGCCCATATCAGTTTTTACACCCACGGCGCTTGAATAGTTAAAGCCTTGTCCCGGATCGAGCAACGGTTGTTGTCCGACAACCCCTTCTCCGTCCACAGTTCGGGTATTGCCTAAGGCATCGGTTATTTCCCAATGCCGCGCTTTGAGCTGAAAGGGAAAGTCAGACAGATTATCAATATTAATTTCGTAGGAATAGATATACTCATTTAGCCCGGGATTGGACATTTCTTTGTTGTACTGTGTTTCCACAGTTACGCAAATTCCTTGAGTTATCTCTTGCTGCATTCTTTGAGTAAATATATGTTTTTTTACAGAATCTGCACATTGTTTAAGATTTCTTTATCGCTTTGCGCTTCCCTAGCTTCCGTTTCATAGGGATTTTGCCGATAGCCAAATCGAATAGAATACCATAAATATTTAGCCAAAAAACCAAACCAACCTTCACGCTCATACTGTAATACATGAGCGACTTCATGCCGGAGGTACGGAATATTATTAAGTAGCTGTTTACGTGTCACTTTGTATAAATAAATGGTACGTCCAAAAACGATAGCGGCGCCCGCTTCACTGGCTCCTAAGTTAAAAGCTGCAATTCTTGCGACAAGAGCGTTTTCTTTAATACGAATCTTTACGATAGATTCCAATATTTAAGAATTTGTTCTGTTTGCTCACCTGTTTTTACACCTTTGATAATGTGGTGAATCTTACCATCTTCATTTATCAAAAAAGTTGTGCGCTTGATACCCATAAATTTATTTCCATACATATTGCGCTCTACCCACACACCATATTTTTCAATCGCTTTTTTGCCCGGGTCAGCCAATAAGGTAAAGTTGAGATCAAACTTCTCAATAAAATCTACATGGCTTTTTACGTCATCCGGACTGATGCCAAACACATTTATCTTATGTTTTTTAAGAACTTTTGAATTATCTCTAATATTACACGCCTGCTTAGTACAACCAGGCGTATCATCTTTTGGATAAAAATAAAGTACCACCTTTTCACCTTGTAAGTCCTTCAAGGCTACTGATTCTCCGTCTTGATTTTTAAGTGTAAAAAGTGGTGCTTTATCACCTTTAGCTAATGTGCTCATTCTAAATTTATTTTGAACAAAGGTCGTAAATCTTAAGTAGAAAAACTAATTGGACTTGGCTGTCATTTACCTAGCCTTCTACCGAATGAGGGTAAATTTTTGAACTGATGTATTATCGTTTCCATCAATCGCTTTTATTTGCACGGTGTGTTGACCCGGAGGGAAATGTTCGTCTACTTTATAATAATAATTATTCTTTCTTCGCGAACAGCACAACCATTTTCCGTCCACCTCCATGCGCACCTCTTTCAACTCGGTCAGATTGTCTTCTGCTCCAAATTTTAAACGCATTCCCTTACTCACTTTTTGTCCGTTTTTAAAATAAGGTATAATAGCTGGTGCTTGGACATCCGTGGTAATTTGATAATTCCCAAACTGCCGTACAGGCACTACCACCCATCCATCCTCATAGCTTGCTGGCACGCCAATCGCATCTTCCATGTCGTCAGCGGGTGAAAACAACACGGCTACTTTAGATTGACGATTTTCAGGAATTTCTTTTTTAGGTTTTAATTTTAAATCAAAAAAATCATGAACGGGAACATTGGCGGCATGTACTTTATATAAGTAAGAGTAGGGCAAATCACTATTCGCAGCAATGCCCTTAAAGTTTAGGTTATCGTATAACAAATTCTCAGCCAAGTTAAATTTGATTTTATCACTTGAAAAACTAGCTTTTTTACCTGCTTCAAAATAATGATCACCTTGCTTTTTCGGCCATTGATTTTCGTTGCCCTGTACCTGAAATTTTATGTCCTTTTTATTCCCTTTCACATCGTACACCCGAATGACTACGTCATGTAGTTGACCATCACTTACATCAACCAAGCCATTATCCTGAGTTCCTGAGCGGTATATTTCCAATTGGTCATTCGGCAACTTATGACATAACTGCAACCAAAAACCCTTTGTCATCCTTGTTTTAAAATCGCCAATTGCATTCATATAACGCGTTTCGTCATAGCCGATTCTATTGAGCTCCCAGCCGAATAAGGTTTTTCCATCCACTATCAGTTTCATTCTAAAAACACCCAATCGCAACGAATTTTCCATATAGTCATTCGCCTGTATACCAAAATAGACCTTGCTTGAATTTATTTTAATTACGTTCTTCGTTGGCACATCATGATCGCCATTTTTTATTGCTCTAACTATTTGAGGTTCTTGCTCGTAGATACTTTGATTGCCATTATAAATCGCCAATCGATTGATAATTGGTTTTTTCTTATCCTGCATTTTTTTATAAAAAAGCAAGCCATTCAACGTTTTATCTGTTTTTGTTTCGCGAATTTCCATGTGTAGATGCGGAGCATGACTGCTTCCTGTATTTCCACTTTTGGCAATGAACTGTCCTTTTTTTACAGGGAATAAATGTGGCGGAAACTGTAACGCTACATCCCACTTTTCTTGCTCGTATTGTTTCTTTTTTAAGTAGGCACCTATCAACTTATAAAATCGATTACAATGAGCATACACAGAAGTATACCCGCTAGGGTGACTCACATAAATACAGGTACCGAAGCCTTTGTGGCTCATAGTTATTTTACTTACATACCCACCATCAATGGCATATAAGTTTACGTTTTCACGCTGCTCAGTACGTACATCTAAGCCAGAGTGGAAATGGTTGGGACGGCATTCACCAAAGTTTCCGGCTAGCGAAACAGGTATATTGACTGGACTTATAAAATGAGTAGGATACTGGATTGGAGTAAATAATGACTTCTTCTTGTCCTGTCCGAAAGCGGAAAAAATTAAGAATATAACCAATAAGGTGGATGCCGTTTTTTTCATTGCGCTTAAAAATAAAACCTATCCATATTTTTCATTGAAAAAGTTATACCAACGGTTCTGAGCTTTCTTGTACGGCTGTACTTTGTGGAATAGCTTCTACTAACTCTTTCTTCTCCTCATCACTTTTAAGAAATCGCCTTTGTAATAATAATATACTAATCACTCCAATAAAAATGGAGGCATCGGCAATGTTAAAAACAGGTCGGAAAAACTCAAATGTATTTCCACCCACTATTGGAAACCAATCGGGCCATTGAAAAACAAAGAGTGGGAAGTACAGCATATCTACCACTTTACCATAAAAAACATCTCCGTAGCCTTGTCCCCAAGGCACGAACTGCGAAACCTGAGTGCTATGGTAGCTGCTAAGCGTGAAAATTTTACCGTAAAAAATACTATCAAGTAAGTTCCCTAGCGCACCAGCTAAAATCAATGCTGCACAAACTAATAATCCATTGGGATATCCCTTGCCTATTAATTTATTTTTTATAAAAAACAATCCCCAAACCACAGCCGCTAATCGAAATAAACTCAAAATGAGTTTGCCCCAACGGTCCCCCAATTTCATTCCAAAGGCCATCCCAGAATTTTCAATAAAATGAAGCCGGAACCAATCACCGAGCACATTCACCTCATCGCCTAATACAAAGTTGAGTTTGATGTAAATCTTGAGTCCTTGGTCTAACAAGAGAACTAGTAAAACGATGAATAAAACATGCTTAATTTTCACAAAAAATAAAATAAGTTGCGCCAAAAGTAAGCCCCCTAGCTAAAACGTATCATAGAATTACGCTAAAATAATGTTCCCGTCCGAGTAAGATATTTTTTGCAAAGGTTTGTCTAGCAACAATGGCCCGCTTACATCGCAATAATTAAAGAGTGATGCAATTTGTACCGCTGGGTAAACCCCAGTTTCAGATTCTTGATTAGTAGCTAGCATTGTCTGCAAGCCAAGCCCCTTAGCTTCCTTAGCAATTCTCACAGCAGGTGTCAATCCGCTGCATTGGGACAATTTTACGCTAATGCCATCAAAGGCTTCAGAACATTTTGCCATGTCTTTTTCAGATTGAAACGATTCATTAGCGTAAAAAGGGATAGAAAAATCAGCTTTTAATTTTTTCATATTTTCCCAATCATCTTTATCTAACGGTTGTTCTATAAATTCTACCTTTGCCTTTTCAAGGCGAAGAATTGCTTTTTTTGCCTCTGCATAGGTCCAAGCAGCATTCATATCTATCACAATCTTACTACTTGTATTCTCTCTCAATGCTTCTAAAGTTTGCAAAGAAGCTTCGTCCTGTACCTTAACCCTGTATTGCGGCCAAGGGTTTTCATTTATATTAGTCAGCAACCCCTCAGTGCTATCTTGACTAAGCGTACGAAAGCTTGAGACCTTTTGGGGCTCAGGCAAATCAAGAATCGTGGCGATTGATTTTTTTTCTATTTGAGAATAAAGGTGCCAATACGCTAAATCTAAAGCGCAAACCAAAAAAGGATTTTGCGGATACAAATGATGACAAAAATGCCAGAAGCGATCGGGGGCCGTAAAAGCATATTCCTCTATGAGCTTCGCCTTGCCTTGCAAATCAATGGTCATACTTTCTAGGCTGGGTGTATCCTCCGAAAGAATAGGAGTTTCTCCAATACCACGAAACCCATTATACTCTATTGCTACTAAAAAAGCTTCTTGCGAAATTTTCGCACTACTATCCGTGGTAAAAGGTTTTTTAAAAGGGGTTCGAGTTCTTTTAAATTTTAGCTTGAGCATTTCGCAATAATAGTGGTAGAAAGTACAGAACCCCAAGTAAATCAAAACAGTTTTCAACAGAAAATCTCGAGATTCATTTCAAAAACCACTTAAAAGCATGTAACTTTAGGGTGGTCATTTTTCTGACTATTCAAAAACCACAAATTATGGGCTACGAAAAAGAAGATGCTGTCTATCCATCTCATTGGAAATTAAACGAACGATCCGCTGAACATTATGATATTCAAAAAGATGAACTGTTTCAAAAATATGCGAATCAATCACTTCCAATCAATAAAAAAAGAACACGTGCTGGTCTAACAGCTTATGCAGGCGCTTGGACGTTGAAACAACAAAAGCACTTGTTACGCAGGTGTATGTTTGGCGTCAAACAGTCAGACATGACTGCGATTGCCTCGCTTACCCCAGGAACGGCGGTCGATTTTTTATTGAACAATGTGCCTTTGGCACCTCCACCACCAGTAAATAATTATAACGGCACTTATGCTGACCCAACGAATGTAGCCTTAGGGTCAACTTGGGTAAACTCTACTTATGGCGATGGCACGGTAAATTATCATCGAAATTTGTCATTGAAAGCTTGGTGGATGTCAAACATCGTTAATCAGAATACAAGCATTATTGAGAAAATGGTAATGTTTATGCATAACAATTTTACAATTGAAATGCAGGGAGCCAATTATGCTATTTCTTCTTATAAATACGTCGAATTATTACGGACGCATGCCTTGGGTAATTTAAAAACGTTTATAAAAGAATTAAGTAAAGATGCAGCGATGCTTCGCTATCTTAATGGTCACTATAATGTGAAACTATCTCCCGATGAAAACTACGGTCGTGAGTTGCAAGAATTATTTACTGTCGGAAAAGGGGGACCCTTGCAATACACTGAGGCAGATGTAAAAGCTGCAGCCCGTGCCTTAACTGGTTGGAGAGTAAATTTTAATGACTCTACAGTTTCTTTTGACCCTGCAGAGCATGATGATACCAACAAACAGTTTTCGTCCTATTACAATGGCTATGTTTTAAACGGACTTTCTGGCGCGAATGGAGCCAATGAATTGGATAACTTGGTTGATTTACTATTTACAAAAGATCAAGATATTGCTAAATATTATGCACGCAAAATTTACCGATTTTTTGTGTATTACGATATAGACACTAACATTGAGAACACTATCATCAATGGCTTAGCACAAACTTTGATAAATAACAACTGGGATGTAAAACCAATGATTTCTCAACTTTTGAAAAGTGATCATTTCTTTGATTCTGTTTCGATGGATTGTTTTATCAGCACTCCGATTGATTTTTTTGCAGGTACGTTCCGAGCTATGGAAAGTGAAATATCGCCATCAGTAGGCTTAGAAGATGAGTATAGAAGTTATTATAGACTCGTACAATACGCCGCCAATGCTGGGCAAAATTTAGGAGATCCACCTTCAGTAAGTGGTTGGCCCGCATTTTATCAAGTACCGCATTTTCATGAAATGTGGATCAACTCTGACACACTGCCTAAACGTTTGCAAACAACCGATGCCTTACTAACAGTAAACGGCGCTTATGTAAGTGCAACAACTCGCTTGAAATACGACGTTATGCGTTTCGCAAATTCTCTGCCCAACCCGGGTGACCCTGTTGCCGTAGTAGATTATTGCGTTGAATATTTCTTAGGATTGAGTCTATCTCAAAATTTAAAGGACTATTATAAATCGATTTTGTTAGCCGGGCAAACTTCCAATTATTATTGGACCAACGCATGGGCCAACTACGCTGGAAGTCCTACGAATGCGACTTATCTCGGAGTGGTGCGATCAAGATTACAAGGAATGCTCACTGAGCTTTTTAGAATGGCAGAACGTCACTTAGGATAAAAAAAAAGAAGTATCCATGTGTGTAATATCTACACAATGCTTACTCAAAAGCAAATTGAGATAAGCGTACAAACGAAAAATATTTAAACTATGAAAAGAAGAGATTTTATAAAAATGACCACAGCAGCTTCGGCAGCGATGAGCCTTAATGGTATGCCGCTATCTGCTTTTGGAGAAGGTAATTTCTTGAGTAAATTAGCTAAAAACCGTGCTTCTAATGGTAATGTTATGGTTTTTATTCAGCTATCAGGAGGTAATGATGGGCTCAATACAGTAATACCATTAGATCGATACAGCGAACTAGCCAATGCTCGGTCTAACATTTTAATACCACAAAACGATGTATTAAGCCTAAGCGGGAATGCCACGACTGGACTACATCCCGCAATGAATGAATTACGTTCTATGTATAATCAAAACCTTGTGAATTTGGTACAAGGCGTGGGTTATCCCAATCCAAATTTCTCTCATTTTCGATCATCAGATATTTGGAGTACAGCCGCAGATTCTAGTACGTATTTAAACACAGGTTGGCTAGGTCGCACCATCGACAATCAGTTTCCAGGTGCGCCACAGGCTTACCCCGACCCCAATTTTTTAGACCCTTTAGCGATACAATTTGGCTCTAGTGTTGGACCAACGCTAACTGGGATCAATGGGATAAACGGTTTGGCTCTAAGTAGTATTAGTAATTTTTATAATATTGCCAATGGAACTGTAGACCCTGCTCCAAACACTCCAGCTGGTCACGAGTTGAAGTTTATTCGTTTTATCACACAACAAACTCAAACGTATACTCAAGTTATTCAGAATGCGGCTAACCAAGGAGCAAATGCAAATCAAAACTATCCGGCTACTCGACTAGCAGAACAGCTAAAAATTATTGCGCAACTAATTAGTGGAGGTTTAAAAACACCAATTTATTTAGTAACTCTGGGTGGATTTGATACGCACGACAATCAAGTAGACGGAAACGTTACGCAAGGACGCCATGCAAATCTTCTCGCTGATCTTTCGTCATCGATTGAAGCTTTCCAAACGGATTTACAAATGCTAGGAAAAGATGACATGGTAGCAGGTTGTACCTACTCAGAGTTTGGTCGTCGCATTAAATCAAACGCTAGTTTTGGTAGTGATCATGGCAGTGGTGCTCCTATGGTTTTCTTTGGTAAAAAAGTAAACCCCACCGTGGTAGGAACTAGCCCTGTACTGCCTGCCAATGCTACAACAAATGATAATATTCCAATGCAATTTGACTTTAGGCAAGTGTACTCAAGTATACTGCAAGATTGGCTTGGGCTGAGTATTAGTGATACACAATCAGTATTGAATAACGTTAATTATTCTACGCTTCCTATTTTTCAAAAAGCTACCAATACAGAAACGATTCTATCAGTAGATGATAAAACATTTAATCTTGAGGCTAATTATCCAAATCCACTGATTCATTATACCAACCTTCGGTTTACAACATCTGGTGGGGCGGTACAGATTAATTTATTTGATCAAATGGGGCGCAGAGTACGGGTGTTATATGAAAACATAGTTCCAGCAGGACGCCGAGAAGTCAATATCGAAAGAGGGAATCTACAAGCTGGAATTTATTACGTAGAATTAATTCAGGGTAATAATAAAGCTACGCAGAAAATTGTAGTACAATAGTATTGACTCACAAAATTCATTAAGCTTTTAGAAGAACATTTCTTCAAATTGTGCCTTGTTGAGTTTTGCGTCAACGAGTAAATTTTTTACAGGAATTGTATGGGCCAAAAATTACCTTAGCCTTTAAAAAACGGATTATTCTTTTTTTCAAAACCAATAGTAGTACTAGGACCATGACCTGAATAAACTGTTGTTTGATCTGGTAATGTGAATAGCTGTGTTTGGATACTCCGCAACAGTGTAGCTGTGTCGCCGCCGGGTAAATCTGTTCGACCAATACTCTGCTGAAAAAGTACATCACCTCCAATCACCCACGCATCTCCCTCAGAATAAAAGCAAATACTTCCCGGTGAGTGCCCTGGGGCCAATCGAATTTCCAACGTTTGATTATTAAATGAAATCGTTTCATTTTCAGAAATCAATTCATACTTCTTTTTAGGCAAGCTCAATTTTACTCCGTAGCCTGATGCCACCGACTCAGCATTCTCGTATACGGGCAACTCTTCTTTGTGCAAGTAAAAGGGCACATCATACTCGTCCAAGATTAATTTTAATCCGAATATATGATCTAAGTGAGCATGAGTAAGCAGAATTTTAGAAAGCGTTAATTCGTTTTCTGCTAAAAAAGAGGACACTACACGTACTTCTTCCGTATCATACATTCCTGGATCTATAAGGATAGCAGTTTTATCTTCACCAATGAGGAGATATGTATTTTCTTGAAAGGGATTAACTGTAAAGGCTTGAACTTGAATCATGTTGGTATAAAATTAACAAGGAAAGGCAATATTATTACTTTCTACCGATAGCTTTGAACTTTATTACTCGTAAATTAGTATGGTGACAAATAGGTTCCGATTTTTTGTGATTACTTTCTTGGTGGCAAGTATGCTTTTCTCATCTGAATGCATTTTGGCTCAAGCGTCCACCGAGACGTTTGGTCAAAACCAAATGCAGTACAAAAAATTTAATTGGAAGTATTACGACAGCACTCACTTCAGAGTGTTTTTTTATCGCCCAGCCGAGAAATTGGCAGAGCATATTTTAGATCAATCTGAATATGAGCTGAACAAAATAACTCAGAAAATGGGTAGCTCACTACCTCGAAAGCTAAACCTAATCTTATACACTTCTTACAATGATTATATCCAAACCAACGTAGGTATCAATCGTACAACTGACCTCAACGATGCGGATGGCGGGCGCCTAAAAGTGAGCGGTAATAACTTGCCCATTTACTTTACGGGAGATCATAATGACCTTATGAAGCAAGTGAATCAAGGAGTGGCCAATGTGATTAAAGACAATTTGCTTTTCGGTAAAAATATAAAAGAAGTTGTGAAAAATGCAATAAAAATGAACCTCCCCGAATGGTTTACCAATGGCTATGTTCAACATTTGTCTAACGAATGGACGCCCGAATTAGAAACGGATGTTCAAAGCCTTTTATCTGTTGATACTAATTTTAATTTTAGAAAAACAGCTCAGCAAAACCAACTTATAATCGGTCATTCTTTTTGGTACTTTGTAGAGCAACAATACGGCACAAAAAAAGTGGAACGCTTATTGTATAATAGTCGTTTTCGTAAAAATGTGAATTCGGCCATTCAACAAGCTTTGTCGAAAGAGGCTGACACAATTTATCAAGAATACTACAACTATTACACCGCTAATACGCCAACGATTGAAGGCGATACTGCTTATGGTCGCAAAACTATTACTACAGTAAAAACCAAATTCGAAGGCCAGTATAGTCAATTTCATTTATCGCCAAATGGACGGCAATTAGCCTACGTAGTAAAACGAGATGGTGAATGGAAAATAGTATTGCAAGAAACAGATTTGGGTGATTCTAAAGTGTTGGTTTCTGGTGGTTATAAAAACTTAGATGAAGTCAATGACCCAAATTATCCGCTTATCAATTGGAGTCCATCTGGAAAGCAATTAGTCACTATTTTTTCGATTAAAAATAATACCTTAGTTCGCCTTTATAATTCTAAAGGGCTTCCAAAACAGAATAAGATATTGACCCAACGCAAGATGGAACGAGTCACAGGAGTAAGTTTTACTAACAATGATTACGTTCTAATTCTATCCGGCATTAAAAAAGGAAAGAGCGATATTTTTTCGTATGATTTCAGAAGAAATCGTGTGACGAATCTTACCAATGATGATTTTGACGACCACTCACCGTCCTATGTTTCAAGCGGAGACAAAAGGGGCATCTTGTTTCTATCAAACCGTAAAGACACCGTGCTCAACCCCGAAGCCTTGAAGTCAAAAGAATTTTTTAATAAAGATTTTAATATCTACTATTTCAACCAAAAAAATAGAGCAACACTAAGAAAAGTAACTGAAACAACTAATCCAATCAGCAGCCCAATTCAATATGGATTAGAAATGTTTTCCTACATAGAAAAAATAAAAGGAAAACTCGTTAGACGTAAAATCAAGGTGGAAAATATCGTCGGTGGCTCTGTAAAATTTGATGAAAGTCAAACTCAATCGCTGCCTTTCAATGTTTTAAAACATCATTACATTCCTAAACAAGAAAGCTTGGTAGAGGTAATAAAAACAAAAGGGAAGTACTTCGTGTTTAATACGCCTGTTAAAAACCTAGAAAAGTATGATGCGGCAAATAATGATACAGCACTCATCAACAGACTTTCCGTTACCGAAGAACCCGACACTCGAAATATAGCAGCTCCCTACGTAACTGCCTATGATGAAGTTGATACAAACTCAGCTCTTTACAATCTTTTCACCCGTGGAGAATATGTGCGGAACGACGAAGATGGTAATTTAATCCGACTTCCTAAGAAAAGAAAAAAGAAACGGTACGTGGCGACGTTCAACCCTAAAACACTTTCCACCTCCTTGGATAATACTTTACTTTTTACCCGCTATCAAAATATTTCGTACAACCAAAGTGGATTTCAATTTCCCAATTTAAATGGATTTGTCTCATTTGAGCTCAACGATATTTTAGAAGACCACCGTATAACAGGAGGAATCAGAATACCGACTACTTTTGATGGGAACTCTTATTTCCTACAATACGCAAATTATAAAAATCGCCTTGATTGGAAGCTCACTTATTTTCATCAACAAAGCCGGCAAACTTATGGACCCGAGGAAGCCCCAGATTCTATATTCATACTTTCAAATTTTTTAGGAAAGGTTGGTACGGAGTATTTTGAAAGTACCTTTAGCTATCCGTTCAACCGGGCGAATAGTGTGCGTTTATCTTTAGGACTGCGCTACGATCGTGTGCGGTATCTGATTAGTAGCCGACCTTTGCTAGACTTCCCCAATCGTAGTGAATACTGGTCGTTTATGCGCGGAGAGTATGTTTTTGATAATACAATCAACCCGCTCATAAATATCCGAAAAGGATCAAGAGCAAAATTGTTTGCAGAATATCAATACAGAATTAGTGCCCCGTCAACAGGCTTTTATCAAGTAGGTTTTGATGTAAGAAACTATTTTCCAATTTACAAAAACTGCATCTTAGCTTCGAGAGTTGCTACCGGCTTGAGTGACGGAAGTGCGAAACTACTTTATTACTTAGGCGGAGTAGACAATACTTTATTGCAATCTCCCGACCCGGGTTCTACTCCCAATAATATTAGTGAGTATGCTTTTCAGACCTTGGCTACTAATCTGAGAGGTTATAAACAGCAAGCCTTTAATGGAAGCAGCTACGCGCTAATTAATGAAGAAATCAGACTCCCAATTTATAACACCTTTTTCAATAGACCCATCAAGTCCGCTTTCTTACGAAACTTTCAATTGATAACCTTCGTAGACCTTGGTGTAGCCTGGCGCGGTTTTCTTCCTATCGAAAAAAATGTGAGCCCAGATTTTAACACAATCAATGGCAACAGAACGGTGGCCGCCGAATTTATCAATGAACAAGAGATTATGGGATTAGGATATGGAGTCGGTGCTCGATCCAAACTATTCGGCTACTTTTTACGATTTGATGTAGGCTGGAATATTGATCAAGCCAACCGTAAACCGCAGTACCACATCTCTATGGCTACTGATTTCTAGGACATAGTAAGTTGGCATACAACTAAAGAAATTGTAATTTTGCCGCCCTTATGTCACAATATCTACTTCCTCAAAAGCTGAATATGCCTAGCTTAGAAGAAACTATTCTTCGCAAATGGCAAGACCATACAACATTTGAAAAAAGCATCTCCATACGAGAAGGGAAAACACCTTTTGTTTTTTACGATGGGCCGCCATCAGCTAATGGTATGCCAGGTATTCACCACGTTATTTCACGTACGCTTAAAGATTTAGTTTGTCGATACAAAACCATGCAGGGCTTTAAAGTAGACCGTAAAGCTGGCTGGGATACGCATGGTTTGCCAATAGAGCTAAACGTAGAAAAAGAACTGGGCATTACGAAAGAAGATATTGGCACGAAAATTAGTGTAGAAGATTATAATAATAAATGTAGAGAAACTGTTCTGCGGTTTAAAAATGAGTGGGACAGCATTACCCGAAAAATGGGTTATTGGGTAGATTTGGACAATCCGTATGTGACCTACGAAAATGATTATATTGAAAGCGTTTGGCACTGCCTAAAAACACTCTACAGTAAAGATTATTTATACAAAAGTGTATCCATTCAGCCATACAGCCCAGCTGCAGGAACGGGCCTAAGTTCACATGAATTAAATCAGCCCGGTACGTATAAAAACGTAAAAGACACGAGTGCAACTGTTCTTTTCAAGTCTATACAAAACGAAGATTCTAGTTTTCTATTTGAAAAAACCAATGGAGCTGAAGTATATTTTTTAGCCTGGACGACCACACCGTGGACCTTGCCCTCTAACTTAGGGCTCACCGTTGGCAAAAAAATAGAATATAGCCTATTAAAAACAAAAAATCCATATACTAAAGAAGATCAATACGTAGTAATTGCTAGCGCCTTGATTTCAAAATACTTTTCAGCTGAAGGCGAAAATGCAGAACCCGAAGCTGACAGTAAGTTAATCCCTTGGAAAACGATGAGCACCTTTTTAGGAGCAGATTTGGAAGGCATTCGCTACGAACAATTAATGCCTTTTGAGAGTAATCAAAGGGAAAATATAGATGGCGATCCTTTCAAGATTATTATCGGAAATTTTGTGACTACGGAAGATGGTACCGGTATTGTGCATACAGCGCCTGCCTTCGGAGCGGACGATTATAAAGTCGGTCAAAAAAATAATTTAGGTATTGTGACTCTCGTTGATAAAGAAGGAAAATTTATTGCCGGAACCGGCGAGTATGCCGGTCGATTTGTAAAAAACTATAAAGACGAGCCAGACTACGTTGATGTAAACGTTGATATTGCTGTTGAATTAAAACTAAAAGGAAGAGCATTTAAAGTTGAAAAATATGAGCACTCCTACCCTCACTGCTGGCGTACAGATAAGCCAATCATTTATTATCCGCTAGATGCTTGGTTTGTAAGAACTACAGCCGTAAAAGATAGATTGTTAGAACTGAACAAAACAATTAATTGGAAGCCTAAATCCACAGGTGAAGGTCGATTTGGCAATTGGCTCGAAAACATGGTGGACTGGAATTTAAGTCGTTCAAGATTTTGGGGTACCCCTTTGCCAATTTGGCGAACAGAAGATGGCAGTGAAGAAATATGTTGTGGCTCTATCGCGGAAATAAAAGAAAAACTTCACCCCGATAGCCCTGAAAAAGAAATTGCCGATGTACACCGACCCTATATTGATAGTGTACTACTGGCTTCTTCTAAAGGTGAAAAAATGTATCGTCAACCTGATTTAATCGATGTTTGGTTTGACAGTGGCGCCATGCCCTACGCCCAGTGGCACTACCCTTTCGAAAACCAGGATAAATTTGAAGAAAATTTCCCAGCTGATTTCATTGCAGAGGGGGTTGATCAAACGCGTGGTTGGTTCTATACCCTGCATGCCCTAGGCGTTTTGCTTCATGATAGTGTAGCCTATAAAACAGTTGTTTCCAACGGATTGGTCCTAGATAAAAAAGGAAATAAAATGAGCAAACGCATTGGAAATGTGGTAGACCCATTTGAAACGATTAATAAGTTTGGTGCCGATGCGACTCGTTGGTATTTGATTACCAATGCTTCACCATGGGACAGTTTGAAATTTGATAGTAATGGAATCCAAGAGGTCCAGCGTAAACTGTTCAATACACTTTTTAATACTTATAGTTTTTTCGGCTTGTACGCTAATGTCGATAATTTTTCTTGGAAAGAAAATCGCATAGAGATAAAGGATAGACCAGAAATTGACCAATGGATTCTATCCTCTTTGCACACCTTGATAGGCGACGTAACCGAAGCATTTGAAACCTATGAGCCCACCAAAGCAGGACGCGCAATTGATACCTTTGTTGACGAACAGTTGAGCAACTGGTATGTACGCCTTTGTCGTCGTCGTTTTTGGAAAGGCGAATATGACGAAGGTAAAATAGCGGCCTATCAAACTTTGTATGAATGTATCGAAACTCTTCTCAAACTTATGGCACCCATAGCACCTTTCTTTACTGATTGGATGTTTAGCGAAATGAATAAAGTGTCTGGTTTACACAAAGAAGAAAGTATTCACTTGGTTAGTTTTCCGGTAAGAGATGCTACTTACATTGATAAAGAACTAGAAGAAAAGATGTCGCTTGCGCAAGGAATTTGTTCATTGAGTCTTTCACTTCGTAAAAAAGAGAATATAAAAGTTAGACAGCCGTTGCAGAAGATAATGATTCCAAAACTGGACGAAAACACTGAACGCTATACAAACGATATGGCCCCATTGATTAAAAGCGAGTTGAACATTAAAGAAATAAGCTTTTTAGAAAGAGACAATGACGTTATTAAGAAGAAAGCAAAAGCAAACTTTAAAACACTTGGTAAAAAACTAGGCTCCAAAATGAAAGACGTAGCCGCCGAAATCAAATTATTAGATAGCGCTACCATCAGCACCTTTGAGCAAAATAATGGTCTGACCCTTACTGTTAATGGTGAGGACATCTTTTTAGAAGCTGAAGATATTGAAATCACCTCTGATGAGATTCCTGGCATGCTCGTAGCGAATAAAGGAACCGTAACCGTAGCATTAGACGTGGCACTCACTGATGATTTGATTCAAGAAGGACTAGCTCGAGAAATCGTAAATAAAATACAAAAAATTAGAAAAGATGAGCAATTCGAGCTTACTGAACGTATAAATGTAGAGATATTAAGCCATGCAAAAATTAATCAGAGCTTACAAGCTTTTAATACCTATATTTGCACGGAAATTTTAGCAGATAGCTTGGAAATCGTCTCAAATATTGAGGCAGGAATAGAAATAGAAGTCAATGAACACAGACTTAAACTTAATATAAACAAAACTACTTAAATATGGCTAAGAAGAAAGCAGCGGCAAAGTCTAAAGGCCGCACAACGGCTAAAAAAGCAGCGCCGAAAAAGAAAGCTGCAGCCAAAAAAGTTACCAAGAAAAAAGCAGCTCCCAAAAAAAAGACAGCAGCTAAAAAAGTAACTAAGAAAAAAGCAGCTCCCAAAAAAAAGGCAGCAGCTAAAAAAGTAACTAAGAAAAAAGCAACTCCCAAAAAAAAGGCAGCAGCTAAAAAGGTTACCAAGAAAAAAGCAGCTCCCAAAAAAAAGACAGCAGCTAAAAAAGTAACTAAGAAAAAAGCAGCTCCTAAAAAAAAGGCAGCAGCTAAAAAAGTTGCCAAGAAAAAAGCGACTCCGAAAAAGAAAGTGGCAGCAAAAAAGAAAGTGACCACAAAGAAAAAAGCAGCTCCCAAAAAGAAAGCGGCCGTTAAAAAGCCTTTGAATAAAGCTCCTGAGAAAACGGTTTCAAGAAGAGCAGTAGTAGTTGAGCAAAAAAAGAAAGTAAAAAAGCCACCAACTTCTATTAGAGAAAATTCTAAAGATTTTAAGCCGTCGGCTCCTACCAATGTAAAAACTATTAAAAATACAAGTGGTAAAATATTAGGTCATAGAGCGACTCACGAATTGAATAAGCTCACCAACAAGAAAAAAGTGGCAGCAAGTAAAGCTACCAAGCGGAAATCAATCTTAGGCGGGGATAAAGGTTCGGGAGCTTTTAAGCGTTACAGCGATAAAGAGTTAGAGCGTTTCAAGAAGGCAATTGTAGAAAAGCTGGAGAAAGCACGTACCGAATTAAACTACTTGCAAGGCCTTATTACGAGAAAAGATAGTTCAGGCACCGAAGATACTGAAAGTAGATATGCTAGTATGGAAGACGGTAGCTTGGCCAATCAACGCGAACAGCTAAACCAAATGGCAGGTAGACAAATCAAGTTTATCAATAACTTAGAAAAGGCTATTATTCGGATTAAGAATAAAACGTACGGTGTTTGCCGTGAGACTGGAAACCTTATCTCTAAGAAAAGATTATTAGCAGTGCCTCACGCAACATTAAGCAAGGCAGCTAAGGACTCCCGTAGATAAGACGTTTTTAAGATGAAACACAAAAGCGACCCGCCATAGCGGGTCGCTTTTTTTATTAAAACATTTTTTCAAGATTCTGTATTAACTATCATAAGCCCACTTGATATAAGTAGCCCCCCAGGTAAAGCCACCTCCGAAAGCTGCTAAGATAATATTATCGCCTTTCTTTAGTTTACTCTCCCACTCCCATAAGCATAAGGGTAAGGTGCCATTCGTAGTATTTCCGAAGCGATGAATGTTAATCATTACTTTGTCTTCCGCTACTCCCATTCTTTCTCTAGTTGCATCAATGATTCGCTTATTCGCTTGGTGAGGCACCAACCATGCCACATCCTCAGCTGTTAGTTTGTTTCGTTGCATGATTTCATAAGCTACATCTGCCATATTGGTCACTGCAAATTTGAAAACCGTTTTACCTTCTTGGTATACAAAATGCTCCCGATTTTTAACGGTCTCAGCCGTTGCAGGGCTGACGCTCCCACCAGCCTGCTGATAAAGGTATTGCTTCCCACTCCCATCAGACTTTAATACACTGTCCACTATTCCGACATCATCTATAGTAGGTTCTAACAAAACCGCTCCACCACCATCTCCAAAAATGATACAAGTTGCACGATCTTCGTAATTTAAAATAGAGCTCATTTTATCAACGCCTACAATAATTACTTTTTTGTATTTACCAGTCTCTATAAACTGACTTCCAGTGGTAAGTGCGTACAAAAAACCACTACAAGCAGCACTTAGGTCATAACTAAATGCGTTGATCAATCCGCATTCATTGCTTATGATATTACCTGTCGCTGGAAAAACGTGGTCAGGAGTAGTAGTTGCACATATTAGCATATCAATATCTTCAGCTTTGGTTCCACTTTTTTCAAGGAGACTTTTTACAGCCTTACTCGCCATGAATGAGGAACCTAATCCTTCGCCTTTTAGAATTCGTCTTTCTTTAATTCCAGTGCGCGTTGTAATCCACTCGTCATTGGTGTCTACCAACTTCGCTAAATCATCGTTGGTGACTATGTCATCAGGAACATAACCACTAACCGCGGTTATAGCTGCATTAATTTTTTGCATCTTATAAATTTAATAAAAAGTAAAGTTATTATATAGTTTGTCGAAAAAAGAAAACCCTCTCAATATAAAATTAAGAGGGCGTTAGTAAGTCTTTGATTTTTATTATCGGTTGGCTACGTCTTTACGCATTACCCCATAATACTGAAATGTTTTTAGTCTCCATCCTTTCTTAATGTACTTGTCAGTATCACCAAATTCTGGAACAGTAACCCAATCCTTAGCTTTGGTCTTATACCAATTATAAACAGCGACGTGATTTGCGTCACGACGAATGGGTGCATAAAACTGTAAAGTTTTTAAGGTATACCCTTGCTGCTGCATATCGGCATCAGGTATAAAGTCTCCCGCTACACTTACCTGATCTTTTGTTACAGGGTTTGTCCAACGATATACTGCTACACGATTTGGACCGGGAGTTTTATAAGCATAAAACAAAAGCGTCTTGTCTTTATACTTCCATTGTAATAATTGACCTTCCTGAATTTCACCTTCGGCAAGCGTTACATAGTTTCTATCTACTGAGCTATACCAACGATATACCTTCACCATATCATTATCATATTGAGCCAAAGCTTCTTTACCATTGATAAAGAACAAAGAAGCTAACATCACGAGGCCTAAAATTCCTTTTTTCATATTTATCGTTCTAATATTGATAGTACAATGATAATAAATATCTTGTATTCAAACCTAATTTTTGGGTATAAATTGTTGGTGAATAATGACTTTGTTCGCGAATCTTTCTAGAATGTTTCTTTTTTGGTAAGCAACACCACAGCGTGAGCTTCTATTCCTTCTTCACGACCCACATATCCCATTTTTTCCGTTGTAGTCGCTTTAATAGAAACCTGATTCACATTGACAGATAAAACGGTTGCAATTGCTGATTTCATAGAGTCAATATGCGGTCTTAGTTTGGGTTGCTGTAGGCAAACGGTTGAATCAACGTTCACTAGTTCATAGCCTGATTTTTTAATCAGTTGATACGTTTCTTTCAGCAAAATTTTACTATCAATTCCTTTGTAAGCAGGATCAGTATCCGGAAAATGTTTCCCGATATCTCCTAAACTAAGAGCTCCTAACATGGCGTCGCAAATTACATGTAACAAAACATCGGCATCGGAGTGACCCACGGACCCTTTTTCATGAGGGATTTTTATTCCCCCTATCATTAGGTCGTAGCCTGCAGACAATTGATGAAAATCAATCCCTTGACCGATTCGAATATCTATTTTTGACAAAAGAAACGTATTTAATCGTCACGGCTATCACGAGTGTTTTTATCTTCTTTCTTAGGTTTCCCTTTTACGATAGAAGAAAAATCATCGAAGTCAAACATTAATGAGAAACGTAAAGTATTCGATAAGGGGTTTCTATTTTGGCCATTCCCTGAAGGAACCAAATAGGCAAAATTCAAACCGAAAATATTATACTTCACTCCAAGACCTAGAGTAAAATACTGACGATCTCCTTTCAATTCACTCTCGCGGAAATAACCTGCACGTGCAAAAAATTGATCTTGATAACCATATTCAGCACCAAAACTGACCATTACTTCTTTTAGCTCTTCCGAACCTCCCTCAGGAGCATCTCCAAATGAAGAAAATACACCATCGATTACCGTTTTGTCAGTAGGATAGGATCGGCCAATAATAGCCCCAGCACTATCGCGAACATATTGCGGCGAAGGCACTAATAGCTTATTTAAGTCCAAGGCAAACGTCAATTTGTTGTACTCATCAATATTATATTCATAAGCTGCACCTATACCTAAGTTTGTAGGAAGGAAATCACTACGATCCGTAGAATAAGAAACTTTTTGACCCAAATTCGTCACAGCAAAACCTAAGTTTAAACGCTGGCCTAAACCTTCACCCAAATTTTGACCAACCGGGGTAGTGTAAAATGCTCCAAAATCTACAGCAAAAGAGCTTCCTGGGCTGTAGTTAGAACCTGCCGTAGCAGCTCCATTGATAATATTTGAACTGATATATTTACCACTCAAACCAATAGAAACTTTTTCTGATAATTTTCTAGAATAACCTGCATCAAGCGCAAACTCTCGTGGCTGTCCTGTACCAATACTTTGCGCATTTATATCCGTGTAACTAATGCTACCCAATGAGAAATAACGCATACCTAAACTAATGGCCTGATTTTTATTATCTTCTTCTCCAAACTTAAAATAACCAGCTAAGTAGGACAAGTTAATGTCGTTTACTAAATCTTTCAACCAGGGTGTGTACGAAATAGAAAAACCAGCATCTTTTTTGCTCATGGCAATCTTAGCTACATTCCAATATTGCGAGTTTGCATCAGGACTCAGTGCTAAACCCACATCTCCCATCGCTCCACTTCTTGCATCAGGACTAATTCGCATAAACGGCACTGCCGTTGTAATTGTATTATAATCTAAACCGTCTTCCTGACCCGCTCCATTTACCTGTGCTACCACACTTGCAGGCGCCGAAAGTATCACCGCTGCTGCAAGCAACATCATTTTTTTTAACTTCATTCTTATTGTATTTAATTATAAATTAAAGAAAGTAATCTTCTATATCAATAGGCACTTAAATTAGTACGATCAATGCTTAGGAGAATTCCTGACCGATTGGCAAATATAACTATCTCAAAATGATTAACTTCTGAATTTTATCATCAGAAAAGCCATTTTCACTTTTTATTGACAATTTGTATAAATACACTCCATTTGCTAATTTTTCAGAATATTGGTCATTTCCATCCCAAAGTATACCATCATAACGAGTTCCCGGGGTATTTATTGTCTCTCTAAATCTTTTAACAAGCTTACCAGTCATGCTGAATATTTTGAGGCTCACCTGTAGGGTTTGATTCGGCATATTGTGCTCAAACATGAAGCGAGTGCTGGTACTGAAAGGGTTAGGATAATTGTAAACCCTAGCTAACTTACCCTCTGTGCTACTAACTACAATAAAATCTAACACCACCTCCGATGAATTATTTAACACATCCCAGGCTTTAATTCGAAGAGTGTGTTTTCCTTCGGCAATATCTTCTAGCGGAAAACGAACAACCCCTTTTTGATAGTCATCCAAAGCGGATTCATAAAAATTGTTTAACACAAAGGTTTTTTGAGCGTCTCCATCTAGAACGGCAGTTATATCGTGCCCTACCGAGTTTCCTGAATAATTAATTCCATTTTCATCAAACAAATCAATCAATAAAGTACCCTCCGACCGAGCGATTCCTCCATTCACAAATTTTCTATCATTAATAAAAGGGTCAATATCAGGACCTTTATTATCTGAGATAGTGGTTGAACTACTACCACCGATAAAAACATCCTTATCAAAGCCAGTGGCATCACTAGTAGCGTCATTGGCATAGTAAGAAATTTTTCCCTTCGCCACACTATAATTAATATCTTTTGGCACTACGAAGGTATAGGTAAACAGTCCATTTTTTACAGAGGCCTGACCTTTGTATAATATGTTATTTTGAATTTCAAAGTTAGTTTGATAACTACCCGGATCATTAGCCAATGTGGTTAATGATTTTGGTTTGTCAAAAATGGTTGGGAAAACAGTACCAGTAAAGCCTGTCAACAAATTATTGTTTTTATCCGTTACTCGGCCGCTAATTGTGTATTTTCCTAGTGCCTTCAAAGTGTCTGTGATGGCATTCCCGTTAGCATCGCGAATGCTATCTGTTTTAACTTGATGCTTAGGAAATGCTAAAGGCAAACCCGGATCTCCAATCAAAGCAAACTTTCTAAAATTAGCTGCATCCCACTCACTGATAGAATTCACGTAGCGAATATTTTTAGAGAGTCGATAGGCATCACCCAAAGTTGGCATCTGACCAGTTGACATTTCCTTAAAGCCTTCATTAAAATAGTTCAAATTCATTTGCCTATTTTGATATTGGTATACTAATCTTGTAGTGGTCATCAGGGCAATCGCACCCCCATTTGGATTGGCAAATAATACTTCGCCGGCAGACTTTTGATCAGGATTATCAAACTGTGTAAAGTCACAAGTCGCGGTAATAAAAATAGGTAATTTGTCTTTATTATCTAAGCCTCGTATGTCCTCCATATTCAGAATTCGCTCTTCACACCATCCCAGCGGACCGCCATGTCCATTGTAATTTACAACGAACGTACCATTAAACAAATGCTCCTTTATCGTTCTATTTGCTTCTAAGGTCCGAGGCCCAGCCGGTGTAGAATTCTGCTGAAAGGCATCTACATAAATTTTGTAATTGTTGTATTGAGGGTAATTATCAGTTACATAATCTGACATGATTTCTGCATCGTCCAAATGCGCATTTCCATCCTCATCATCTGCATTGAATACCATTGTATTTTTCCATGGCCCAAAGGAATTTGGACTGTCGTAATTCTTAATTTTTGCAACCGCATTATTAGCCTCTGCTACCGTACTAGCAGGAATTCTACCCACGCCAATATCCAAGGTATTTACAAAAACGGGGTCGCCAAATTTATTCGGATCCTCATTATCATCTAAAAAACCATAAAAATCATCCGAGCAATAACTAATAGATTTGTCATTACTATTCTCAGTTTGGTAAGCAGGTACAAAATTGGTATTGCTAACAATTCTATTTTTAAAATCATAAGAACCATCACCAAAAAATAAAACATTCCGTGGAGCATCAGCAGCACCGTTTGCTTTATCATAAAACATTTTAATAAAATTTCGAATAGCACTTACATCCTGAGACCCGCTCGAGAATTCGTTATAAATTTTTGCTGGTGTAACTACTAATGATTTGTACCCACGTTTCTGAGCATGATAGGCCGCCAGTGCATTTGCCTGACTTAAAAAATTTGGATAAGCAATTATCAAATAATCTACCTGAGATTCGGCATGCAAATTTTGATTCGAAACCTTACCTACGTAATCAGGTTCAGGAAAACTAGATCCATGAAAGGCGACAAACTTATGAAGTTTGTTTGCAGCCTGCATGAAGCGTAAAGTCCCACCGCTCGTGCTCGTATTCATGGCAATCGGTTTTAAAGGATTACTTACATCCCAAACTTTAGTCTGCGCATTGGCGCCGCTCAATTTATACTCTGCCACGTTTCCGTTGCCCACACTATTCCAATCCATAATTCTCATCCCCGAAAAATAATCTAAGCGCATCCTTCCGTTTAATTCTACAAAATCAATGTAGCCTGCTGCCGAACCATTAGAAGGTGTAAATTGAGTACTCACAGACAAATTATCGCCACTCGTTGTAATCGCACCACTCCTTTCTTTAATAAGAATGTATGGGTCAAAAAATTCGTACCCAATTTTTTCTAATGGTAAGGTGTGTGCAAGCTGCCCATTGACTGTAACTCTAAAATTACTAGTTCCTGCAAAGGCGACACAACCAGCCTGCGTTCTAACGTGTACAGGGGTAGTATTATCAATATTGGGTGCAGATAAACTAACTGTTTTAGTTAATGATTTTCCTGGTAAATTTCCATATACATCGCTCCACCAAATCGTCCCCACTCGACCAACGTTAATCAAATCTTCATTATAATACGTAAAGAAATTACCCGTACTAACGCTTTGATTAGCTGAGCCTACACCTGCTTGATTTTGCACTCGCTTCCCTCCGGAGGTACCCACGTTTATATAATAATAAGACTGGTTGTTATAATTGTTATACCGGTGAGTAAACCTCTTGTTTGTACTGTCATGAACAGTTGTGTGCGGTCCGTTTGCATAAAAAAGAATAAAATCATTAGCGTCAAATTTTCCGTCTACGCCTCCTACAACCTCAACATGATTTTCAACTAAGTCGTCATAAGGAATTACATTATTATCTTCAGGAAGCATTTCCCCTCCATTACCAAAAACTTTAATAGTAGCTGGGTTCACTGAGCTCATATTCAAACCCAAATTGTCTCTAAGAAAATTGAAATCTATTTTGTACAGGCCTTGTTTCTTAATAGATATTTTATGCCAAGTACCGCTTGATAATACAGAGCTAGCGGCATAGACACGATTCCCTGTCCTTTTTCTACTAGGCGCGCTTTGCTGTTGCACGTCAAGTTCGTATGACTCTATTTTTTTTATCTGACCGCTGGCTTCTTTGATATATTGTGGTACAAATGCAAAAGCAATTGCTTGTTTACGCTCCATACTTACGTAAGTTTTTACCTTGAGCGAGGTGGGTATTTTTACTTTTTTATCCTCCAACACTACATTTTTATAACGCACATTTTTTAAACGGACTATTGGCTGAGCCAATTGTTGAATCTTTATTTTTTCTACTTTAAACAGCTTATGCTTTTCTACTTTTTCGACAGAGGGTTTCTGAAACATAGAAGGCACAGAGATACCAATATCACCAACTTTTGTTTCACGCAGTTGTGCCTGTCCGTTCGTGACCGTAAAAATGAGGCAGAGTATTAAAAAAATTCTAATGGGCATTGGCTATCAAATTTAGGTTGAAGCAAGGATATAAAGCGTTATCACTTTCCTTAAAATCAAAAATATTACTTTCTATTGACGTAAAAATTATAGTTTTATTGCAAATTACCTCAAATTTTTACCTTGCCCTGACCGTAAAAAATGATTACACCATGCATAATAGTAGATTCCTTTCAAAATTGAAATTACTCGTCCTCGATTTCTCCGATAATTTCTTCGGTAATATCCTCTAAGGTTACCAAGCCAACCAAACGTTTGCTAGTACTCAATACTAAAGCCATGTGGTTCTTACTTTTTTGGAATTTTTTTAGGATTTGCTGGGCATTATCACGCTCTTGAACATATAATATTGGACGAATTTTTTCTTTCCAATTCATAGTATCGTCCTCCGTAAAAGGCAGTAAATCTTTACAATGAATAATGCCAAGCGTTTTAGTCCAATTGCCCTCATATACTGGCAAGCGCGAAAACTGACTCGATTTAATTTTTTGTAAGACTTCTTTAAAATTATAATTCGATTTAATCCCTTGCAACTCACTCTTTGGTCTCATCACTTGTTTTACTTTGAGACGGTCAAACCGTGCAATTTGACGGTACAAGTTAACATCGGCTGGGGAAAGCTGCTGGACCTCTTCATCCGGCAGCGCTTTTTGAATCTCAGCAGCGCTGAGATGCTCAGTGGCACGGGCCTCTTTTTTAGCTGCAAATCCATTGCTTAGATTTATAAAAAAAACCATCAGCGGTTTTGTAAGTTCAATCAACTTAGGCATTTGCTCCTCCATTTTTGAATAAAGAAGAAGAGGCAACAAACCGATAGATAAAACGATTAAAAGGAAAGTGACAATCGCTGTAACCCAAACGGAAGCTTGGACATATTCGAAAAAAATAACTGCAACAAAGGATACTAAGAGCGCACCTATGACTTTACCTACCATAAATGTCAAAGAAAGACTGTTGGCCGATTGATACAGCCTGCGTAAAGATTTAAACGCTTCGGGATACTCTACTTCCATATTCTCCAACTGATCTTTATCGGCTGATAGTAAAAACCGTTCTACCCCACAAAATAAAATTAGCAATAACAAACAAAATAATAATACTATCAATAAAGCACCGCTGGCACTAAACGAAATCGTAGACAATATTGTGTATAACGGGAGGCCTAAACTAAAAGGGTCTGAATCCAAGGTGAGTAATTTGAAAAGTAAAGATAGGTAAAAGAATCATCTACTCGCTAGCCTTGGGCTCATCGGTTTGAGCTGATTCTGGTTCATTACTAATTTCTTCTGCATCGCTTCGTTTATCAAGCATCACTAAGTTAGTTGCCACAATTTCAGTAGATTGTCGGCGTTGCTTTTCTTTATCTTCCCAAGAACGAGTTCGCAGGCGTCCTTCAATATGCACCAAGCTACCCTTGTGTAAGTATTTCGAAGCCAACTCTGCTAAACCTCTCCAAAGTACTACTGTATGCCACTCAGTCTGTGAATTCAGTTTTCCATGTTTGTCCTTAAAAGATTCTGTGGTAGCTAATGGAAAGGTGGCGACTGGGATATTCCCTTCTAAGTATTGAATTTCTGGTGTTTTCCCTAAGTTGCCTATTAAAAAAACTCGATTGACTCCGCGCATAGTTTTGTAGTTTTATCTCTGTATTAGGTAGAATGCTGTTTCTTATTAGAAACTAAATATACTCAAATTCTTTCAAAAATTCATAGATGCTTCGTGGGAAGGCTTTCTTTTCTAGTTTCTTCAAGCTAATTTTTTCGTAACCCGAAAGATCCAAGATAGGCTTCGGCATTTTTTTCAGAATATAAAAATGAATCTTAAGGGACTGATGACTTAGCTTCTGAGACTTTATAGAATCTGCTTTTTTCAAACCGAGCCACTTCGGTTTTGATTCACTTTCTACTAAAATTGGCTCATATAAACTTTGCCAAATGCCTTTATCTATTCGCTTCCGTAAATAAACGCACTCTCCATCATGTAGCAGTATATAATGAAACGATCTTTTTTTCAGAGCAACCTTTTTCTTTTTTGGAGGAAAATTTTCAACAGAATTTGTTTGAAAGGCCACGCATTTTCTTTTAAAGGGACATTCTACACATTCAGGGCTCATTGGAGTGCAAACCGTAGCACCAAAATCCATTATGGCTTGATTGTACTTTCTCGCACTCCTTTTTGCCAAGTAGGCATCTGCAATGGATTGATAAAACTTTTTATCTTGCGCGCTTACCATAGCACGATCTATACCGAACCATCGACTAAAAACCCGGACCACGTTTCCGTCCACTACGGCATAGGGTAGATTGTAGGCGAAAGAAGCGATGGCTGCCGCAGTATATTCGCCAATTCCTTTTAAACTAATAATTTCATCATAAGTAGTGGGAAACTTACCATGATGGGTATCACGAAGGTAGCGAGCGGTGTAAAGCATATTTCTACATCGGTTATAATAGCCCAAGCCCTCCCAATCTTTAAAAACCTGGTCATCACTCGCATTGGCTAATTCTGTAATGGTCTTGTACTTACATATAAATTTATTGTAATATTTAGTCCCTTGAGCAACTCGTGTTTGTTGAAGTATAATTTCACTTAGCCAAATTCTATAGGGGTCTTTTTCACCCTTCCAAGGCATCTTTCGGCGGTTCGTATTCTTGTGCCAAGATAATAATTTATACTTAAAGTACTGTTTATTAATGTTTTGCAAGCTGTAATTCGTTGTTAATGTGTACTCTATTCAAAAGGTTCCTATTCTTTTGTCTATCTTTGGTTAATTGTATTATGAAAAAGGCAGATTTAATTAATTTGATCTCCGAAAAAACCGGGGTTCCCAAGGTAGATGTTCTTGTCTCTCTTGAAAGTTTCTTTGCAAATGTAAAAGAAACCATGTCGAAAGGCGAAAATATTTATATCCGAGGCTTCGGAAGTTTTGTTGTTAAGCAGCGAGCAGCCAAAGTGGGTCGTAACATCAAAAAAAATACGTCCGTATTTATTCCTGCGCACAAAATTCCTACGTTCAAGCCAGCCAAAGAGTTTGTAGAACAAGTGAAAGAATTACCTATTGAGGAAAGTGAGGCATCCAACCTTAGCAAAAACGCTAAGTAAGAAGTTTGGAGACAAAAGAAAGTAGCGCGTAGAATAAAACATTATTTTTTGGGTAAACAACAATTCACTCTAATCGGCGTTGGGCTAGCAGTCTTAGCCTTACTTTATTTTTTTGGTATTCGAAATCAAGAAGGCGGCGGTCATCAACATGAAGCTGGCACTGAAAAAGAAACCAAGGGAGCTTCTGGGCCTATGATGCCTCAAAATGATGTAGAAGCTGCCGAGTTTTCTGATATTTATCAAGCTGCATTGGCTAAATTAAGTGCCGCCGATGTAGTCAAAGAAAAACAAATTAGCTCCAAAGCCAACGGGCCTAGTCCCGAACTTTTTAGAGACCAAGCTGAGTTTTGGGAGAAAAAAGATTTAAACGTAGCAGCTCATTTTTACAAAGAAGGCGCTTTATTGGAAAATACTGAAAAAAGTCTCACCTTTGCGGGGAATTTGTTGACGCTGCAGATGGCTAACACCCCTGAGGCGGAAATAAAAGAGTGGCAGGCGAACGCGGCGATTGAATGTTTTACTAAAGCACTCGAAAAAAAACCTGAAAACCTTGACACAAAAATTGCTCTTGCAAGCTGTTATATAGACGGTACTGGTGAAATAATGAAAGGAGTAGGTGCTTTGAAAGAAGTAACTGCCGCGGATAATGACAATCTTCCGGCAAATCTCCTTCTCGGAAAACTATCAGTTCAGTCAGGACAGCATGAAAAAGCAATTAAACGTTTGAATGTAGTTCTTTCTCAAGATTCGAAAAATTCGGAAGCCATGTACTTTTTAGCAGAAACGTATAAGAACATGGGCAACAAAGAAAAAGCCATTGATCTCTTTGAGCAATGCAAAAAGATTGTAAACAACCCTGATTTTTCGGCAGAGATTGATAACTATATCAATACGTTTAAATAGATATATATATTTTAAACAAGTAAAAACAAAACATTATGCCTTGCGGAAAAAAACGTAAAAGACACAAAATTGCAACACACAAACGTAAAAAGCGTTTGCGCAAAAACCGTCATAAGAAGAAGAAGTAATTCTTTTCATACTTTAATTTATTAACTATTGTGCTCGCTGCGCTTGGGCGTAGATGAACATAGGTGTACTATATGTAAAGCGTATAGCACTGATACGAATGTTTTGAGTACAATCAAAAACAAACTTTCGTATGGAAAAAGAATTAATCATACAATCTGGTGAAGAAGGCATAGAAATAGCCCTCACCGAAAATAAAAAACTAGTTGAGCTTCACTACGATAACTCAGGTGGAGAGTTCAATGTGGGAGATTTATACCTGGGACAGGTGCGCAAAGTAGCCGCTGGCTTAAATGCTGTATTTGTAAATATTGGTCACAAAAAAGATGCCTTTCTGCACTATACGGATTTAAGTCCTAACTACAAGAGCCTACAAAAATTTTGCGATCATGCTCGCAAATATGAAAATTTTAGTTGGGATAAATTCAAAACTGAAGGTGAGATTCAGAAAGCTGGTAAAATTAACGAGGTAATTTCTACCAAACAGAAAATATTGGTACAAGTATTAAAAGAGCCAATATCAACGAAAGGACCGCGAATTAGTTGTGAAATTTCACTACCGGGTCGCTTCTTAGTTTTGGTACCGTTTATTGACCAAGTCAATGTATCTAAAAAGATAGAAAGCCGGGAAGAACGCCACCGTTTAAAAAGTATTATTACGAACATTAAGGAAGCGCACTATGGTGTAATTGTTCGTACGGCTTCTAAAGGACGAAGTACGGCAGAACTGCACCAAGACCTTACCGCACTAGCAGATTCTTGGAAAAGCATTCAACAAAATTTGTACAAAGCGGAGGCTCCATTAAAAATACTGAGCGAGCAGAACAAAACCACCTCCCTACTTCGTGATTTATTGAACGACGATTTTAATAGAATTGTTACCAATGATGAAACAGTACATTCTCAAACGGTAGAGTACATCCAAAAAATTGCTCCCGGTAAAGAAAGCATGGTGACGCTTCATAAGAATGGCAAACCTATCTTTGATCATTTCGGGATTAACCATCAAGTTAAATCCAGCTTTGGTAAAACCGTAATGATGGAAGGCGGCGGCTATCTTGTGATAGAACATACCGAAGCCCTGCACGTAGTAGACGTAAATAGTGGTCATAAATTTTCGGCAGATAATCAAGAGCAAACTGCTTTAAATACAAATCTGAGTGCTGTAAAAGAATTGGCTCGGCAATTGCGATTGCGTGATATTGGCGGTATTATCATAGTTGACTTTATTGATATGCGCTCAGCAGAAAATCGCAGAGCGGTTTCAAAAGCTATGCAGGACGCTATGCAAAATGACAGGGCCAGGCATACTATTTTAGGAATTTCTCGTTTTGGATTATTGCAAATTACTAGGCAGCGCTTGCGCCCAGCGATTAAAATAGCAACTGGAGAGCAATGCCCTAGCTGCGACGGCACAGGAAAAGCACGCTCAACCCATGTGCTGGTAGAAGATTTAGAAAAACATATTAAATATCTCACACGCCAAAGTGGCGATACAATTGAACTAAAAGTTCACCCCATTGTTTTTAGTCATTTGACTAAAAAAGCAGGGCTATTCAAAGCTTCTATTTTTCAAAAGTGGAAGAAAGCCTATGGTAAGTTTTTATGCGAAAGCGATACTAATTTTGGCTTTTTGGATTATAAGTTTTTTGTAAAAGAAACTGGCGAAGAGATAAAGTTTTAGAATGCTCGAAAGCTTACTCCAACAATTTAAAGCAACGCAACCTATTGAATGGGTTGCGTTTTCTTTTGCTATTCTGCAAGTCGCTTTTGCCTACCTCAATCGTCCAATTAATTTTTTGTTTGGGGCTATAAGTGTTTGTCTTTATACCTATATCTTTTTTGAATATTCGTTGTTGGCAGAGAGCATTCTTAATGCGTATTACTTTATCATAAGCATTTACGGACTCATTCTTTGGAACAATAAACAAGCTGCAGAAGCACAAATCCGAAAAGCCAATCGTCGAAATTGGCAAACAACAATCCTTATTATAGTTATAAGTTTTATAGCCTTTATGGGCGTTTATTACTTTAAGAATACTGCTGCTGGTACCTCTTTTGCAAGTTCTAATTATTTTGACGCGCTGGTTGCGTCATTAGCCTTTGGGGGTACTTATCTTTTACTTAAACGAAATATAGAGACATGGATTGTGCTTAATATTTCAAACCTTATCGCCATGCCTTTGCAATGGAGTAAAGAGCTTTACCTAACTTCAGTACTTACGTTTATTCTTTTTAGTGTTGCTTGTGCAGCTTATTTTAAGTGGAGTAAGGAAATGAAGAATATCAGAAAAGAAGACCAATTTAGCTTTGAAAAGGAATAGAAAATATGTTTCCCTTTAAATTTCAATCTGTTTTTATTACCTTAGGCTTATGAACACTCCAACATTCGTACTTCTAGCGCTTTATATTTTTGCTTTCGGTCCAATTCAGGCAACTGATTTCTTTGCGTTTAAGGCTGAAAATTGCGATTACAAAACGAAACACGGTATGCTCCATGGAGATTTTTCTCAAAATTATCCGAATGGTGCAAAAATGGTCGAGGGTAAATTTGATCATAACCAGAGAGTAGGAGCATGGAATTTCTATAACCTAAACGGACAGTTACTGGAGAAGAGACTTTATTTCAATAATTTATCCTATGCTATTATGAATAAGGGTAAGAAAACTTGGAAAGAGTTTGATGCAGATGGAAAATGGAGTCTTATTAGAGAAAAGGATGTAAAATTTAAGCAACGCCTTTGGAAACAGGTGAATAAAGAAAATGAAGGTTACCTAAATATTGATATGCTAGTGAAAACTATCAATAGTAATACAACTAGAGACTTTTATGCGGAAGAAAGATTCATTGATAAAATAGATAAACCACAACTAAGCAATATCACTTCAATCCAAATAAAAGAAGATTACATTTATGATAATGAGCGTGAGTCCATGTTTGTGCGCACTCTTGGTATTGGTTTTGTAAATTCCAATAATGAAACAGTGGCATGGATATATTACCCTGAATGGATGGCCTCCTTTAAAAAAGTAAAAACCACTTGGCATAACAATGATTTAGATTTAAGAACGCTGTACGATGTATTTACTCTGCGTGCTTATAATGCTAAACCCTATAGACAGGGAAAAGAAAAGCTGAAAAACAAATCCATGGCAGAACTAGAGCTAGAAATGGTACATCAGGAGAATATGTTCATCATTGCGAAGGCTTAGCAGATAGCCTACTGAAATTCATTCAAGCTAAGAAATAAGTAACTTAGCAACACCGCCATGCAAAAGAAAGTTATATGTCAAATCTTGGGATTACTATTTATTAGTTTCTCCGTTTCTTCGCAACGTTATTTATCTCCTGTTTTTCCTTCTTCTACTTCATCGCTGGATATCCAATACGGTTCTAACCTAAACTATAAAGGCAATACTGAAAACCTTTTACTCGATTTTTATGAACCAATTGGTGATACGCTTTCGAAAAGACCCTTGCTAATCTATGTACATGGTGGAGGGTTTACAGATACCAATCAAAACAAATCTCTTAATCATATTGTAGCTTTCGCTGACAGCTTGGCAAGAAGAGGATATACTGTGGCTAGTATTAATTATCGTTTGGATACTTCAATTTCAAACCGTGCTGTTATTAATGCAATGCATGATACTAAGGCGGCTGTTCGCTTTTTTAGAGCCAATGCTAGTCTTTATAAAATAGATACTAATCTAATATTTATGGGTGGTGAATCAGCAGGTGCTATTACTTCTTTGACAACTACCTATATCAACACTAGCGCGGAAGTATCTTTTCCTAATACGTTACCCTTAACCAACGACAATAGTGTAGAAGGAAATAGCGGCCATCCCGGTTTTTCATCTGAAGTTAAAGCAACCCTGTGCTTCTGCGGAGGTACATATACTATCCTAAAAGAACCGCTTTTTGATACGGCAGCAATTAATTCTGGCGACCAACCAATACTATTAATTCACAGTACCCACGACTTTTTTATTCCCGTTTCAAATGCTCTAGAAATTGCACAGCGCGTTACTAATTTAGGTATCCCCAATCTATTTTATACCATGCCCGGCGCTGGTCATTGTCCATGGATTTATCCTTTGCCTAATTCTTGGAGCTATTTAGATACACTCATAGAATATTCCGTTCCATTTCTCTATGCCTGTGTGCAACAGAGCACAAGTATTAATAATCATTCCAAAATTCAAAATCTCAAAATTTATCCAAACCCTACTGCTGATTTGGCAATTATTCAGATAGACAATTCCTTTTCTCAAAGCGCCGATTTATTCATCAGAGGAATTATTGGCAATTTAAAAGAAAAAAAATCTGTAGAAATAGTGAATGGTACAATAATACTAGATTTGAAAAATTATCAGAATGGTTTGTATTTATTAGAACTAAACTTAACTAAAGCCAAATTCAAAGGCTCGCTGTTAATAGCACACTAAATAAGTTGCGGACTTATGTTTTAGAATTTGTTTAATCTGAAAGGGTGGCTATTAATCCTTTTACCAACCATTAGCTGCTCAATAGCGTCTTTTGATTACCTCACTAAACAATTATAACTATGGAACCTACAAATAGACTATTTACACTTTTACTCGTGCTGCTATCATTTAATAGCATGAACATTTCTGCTCAGGTCGTCGAATGGATTACACCAGTACCAACAATTACCTATGGCATTGACTATGATCAATTTGATAATTCCTTCACTATTGGTTCTTTTAGTAATACGGTTACAGTTACATCTAACACATACACTAGCAACGGTTCAAGTGATATTATGGTAATCAAAAATGATGCCGCTGGTAACATAGTATGGGCTACTTCTTTAGGAAGCAATTTAGCAGATTATCCAGCAGACATAGTATATGATGGTATAGGTAACGTTTGGATTACGGGACAAACCGAAGGCAACTTCTCCGCCGGCACTTTTAATCTTACCGCTGCCGGGCAAGGAGATGCGTTTGTAGTAAAACTTAATGCCGCAACAGGTGCTATACTGTTTGCATCCTTAGGTGGTGGTAGTGATAATGATCTTGGCACCGATATTTCTGCAGACGGCGCCGGTAATGTATACCTTGTGGGCGACTGTAGAAGCACAAATTTCAATTGGGGTAGCCTTACACTATCCACGCTAGGCAGTTCTGATGTCTTCTTAGTTAAACTTAATAATACTGGTGTACCGCAATGGATTAGCTCGATTGGTGGCACAGGCGGTGAAAATACATATTGCATGGCTTTAGACGGCAGTGGTAATTCTTATATTGCCGGTGCGGCTTTTTCGCCAAATATCCTTTTTAATAGCACATCGGTAGTTAGTGGTACAAATGATCATTTTTACGCCAAATTTGATAATAATGGAAACTATGTTTGGTCTGCGCTTTCGGATGGAGGTGGAAATATTTATGACCTAGCTGTAGATAATTTTGGCAACTGTTACTTTACAGGACCTGGCGGCACCAGTACATTCGGTAGTATTAGTATTCCCCCATTGCCCGTAGGTCATGGCGTAGATATCCTTTTAGGAAAAATAAATGCCAATGGTACTTTTTCTTGGGCACAATTGCTCGGGGGATTGGGCTATGCAGAAGGTAGTAGCCTTGACTGTGACAATGCAGGAAACGTTTTTCTAGCAGGGCATTTTCATAACCAATTGACGATTGGTACTAACTTATTGAGCAATTCCGGTGGATCCAGCGCTGGGGTAATTGCTAAAATTGATAGTGGAGGTAATGCAATATGGTCTATGGCATCACGAGCGAGTACTGGGTTTCAGTATTTTAAAAGCGTTCGACTTACGAACGCCAACAAAATATTCATCGCTGGTCTCGGCGGGGACTACATTGCTCTGGGTACAGATTCAGCTGCACTTTCTTTAGGCTTTGCTATTCGTATGGCCGATAGCGCTAACGAAATAAAAGGCAATGTTTTTGCAGATGTAAATAATGATGGCATTTTAAATAATAATGAAATTGGTATCCTCAATGTAGTGCTGAGTTTAAATGCTAGTAGCTATTGGAGCAACTCTAATACTTCGGGAGATTATAGATTTTATACTCCTCTTGGAGTTCAGTCGGTGAGTATCCCTACTTTACCATTATATCACACACTAACAACCTCCAGTACACAATCAGCAAATTTTACCGGCTTAGGACTTGTAGATTCAGCTAATCATTTTGGCTTGTACCCTACGCCTAATATGAACGATTTAAGAATTGACCTCACGGCTATTAATAAGCCAAAAGCAGGCAATATTTTGGCTTATAAACTTACCTACAAAAATATTGGCACCACTACACTCAATGCAAGCTTGAGTATGAATTCTGATATGAGCTTAACATTTAGCGGTAGCAATTTAACACCTGCTACTCAGGCTGGACAAACTACTACTTGGAATATTGGCAATCTGGCGCCGCAGGCCAATGGTGCTTTTAATGTTTATTTTACGGTGCCTACCACTATGCAAGTAGGCGACCCTATCACTACAAGCGCCACATTGAACCCTACTACAAGCGACCAAACACCAAACGATAATATAGCCAGCACGACCAAACTAGTCGTTGGACCTTTTGATCCTAATTATAAGGATGTAGACATTGACACTTTTTATAATTTATCTGGCGTAAGCTATTTGACTTATGAAATTCATTTTCAAAATGTAGGTAATGCCGCCGCTGAAAATGTTTTGCTAATGGATACTATTTTATCTAATTATCTAGATATGTCTAGCATTGAGCTAATAAGTTCTAGCCATAGCCCTGTGAGCATGCAGTTAGAAAAAGATAATCTCACGAAGTTCTATTTCCCAGATATTCAACTACCAGATAGCACTACAGATTTAATAGGCTCCATGGGCTTTGTGAAGTTTAGAATAAAACAAGATGGGACCTTACCCGTGGGTAGCACAATTGACAACTTCGCTGATATTTATTTTGACTACGAAGCGCCTATCAGAACTAATACCATTACCACGGTGCATTTATTCCCTACTGGTACTGAGGATCTTAGTTTTGAAAACACTCCAGTAATTTACCCGAACCCAACCAATGGCAACTTTGCCATAAACCTCAATGAGGTTTACAAGAACGTAAAAATTATAATAACAGACTTGAACGGAAGTACCATAAAAGCTGACAATTATAGTAATAGCCGATTGATAAACCTTGACTTAAAGGCGCCTAGCGGTATTTATCTTCTGCAAATAGAATCGGCAGGTAAAAAAGCATCTGCTCGATTAATAAAGGAATAAGCATGGAAAATAACTCATAGCCAGCCTAGTAAGGCTGGCTACTTTGCTTACTTTTGGCAGAAGGTACTGAATACAAAAAAAATCGATACAAAAATTTTATTTTGATAAAGTTCCTGATTGACAAATACAATGTCACAATGGTTTTCAGCATAGCATTTCACCACCTTTGCATTAATTGTTTAAAAAAACCTTTTTTCTTAAAAAAACCGCTACATTTGCACTCCTTAAGACGAAAAATAAAGCCGTATATCATGGTAGCAATAACAAAAGAACGCAGAAAAGAAATCTTCGCTGAATATGGCGGAAGTGAAACAAACACAGGAAGCATCGAAGCGCAAGTAGCATTGATGACTGAACGTATCAACCACATTGCGGGTCACTTAAAAGATAATAAGAAAGACCACAGTAGTAAGACAGGCCTTATGACAATGGTAGGTCGTCGTAAAAGATACTTGCAGTATCTCGCAAAAACAGACTTAGAAGGCTATCGTGCCTTAATCGCTAAGCTAGGACTTAGAAAATAATTTTAATATTACATTCCTCCACGCCTTGCGTGGGGGAATTACTTTTTTAACCCTAAAATGCTTTCCAATAATGGTCAGCATTTTTTGAGTTTATCCCGCCTTCAGCGGGAGTTTATAGCCTAAACTGGGCAGATCAATTATCATTTATTAAAAACAAAAAACAATTATGTTTAACGTACACTCACAAACCATAGATCTAGGAGATGGCAGATCTATCAAATTAGAAACAGGTAAGCTAGCGCGTCAGGCGCATGGTGCCGTTTTAGTTACATCGGGCAAATGTGCCCTTTTAGCCACAACGGTTGCGGCTAGAGAACCAAGACCCGGACAAGGATTTTTTCCTTTGACGGTTGATTATCAAGAAAAATTTGCGGCCGCTGGTCGTATTCCAGGCTCTTTCTTTAAAAGAGAAGGCCGTTTAAACGATTATGAAATTTTAATCTCTCGTTTAATCGATAGAGCGCTTCGTCCTTTATTTCCTAAGGATTATTTATGCGAGGTACAAGTAATGGTGCAATTACAATCTTCTGACGAGGAAGTAACACCAGATAGTTTAGCTGGTTTAGCAGCTTCTGCTGCCCTAGCCGTTTCTGATATTCCAATTACTGAAATTACCTCCGCTGTGCGTGTAGCGAAAGTGGATGGTGCATTTGTGATTAACCCTACTCGATCTCAAATAGAAGCGTGTAGCCTTGAATTTATTATTGCTGGTACAGCTGATAATATCATGATGGTAGAAGGTGAAAGTAGCGAGTGTAGCGAAGATGAATTAATCGAAGCGATTGAAGCCGGTCATGCTGCTGTGAAAGAGCAAGTAGCGGCTATCGTTGCTTTGCGCAAAGCGGTTGGCGTAGAAGGACCTAGAGAATACACAAAAGGACATACTAACGAGGAGCTTAGAACTAAAATATTTGGCTTAGCTGAAGAGAAAGTGGCAGCTATAGTTCGTGGTCATTTGGCAAAAGGTGAGCGAAGCGCAGCTTATGCAAAAATTCATGACGATGTGGTTGAAGCTTTGGGTGAACTCCCTGAAGAAGACCAGCCTTTAGTTGGTAAATATGTTGGTGAGGTACAAAAGCAAACAACACGTAATATTATGTTGGACGAGGAAACTCGTATTGACGGTCGTAAATGGGATGAGGTTCGTCCGTTGAATATGGAAACGGATTATTTAGCTTCTCCACATGGTTCTGCATTGTTTACTCGTGGTGAAACACAGAGTTTGAGTACAGCAACTTTAGGAACTCCTGAAGATGAAAAAATGTTGGAAACAGCAGCTACTAAAGAATTTCAAAAATTCTATTTACACTATAATTTCCCTGGCTTTAGTACCGGTGAGCCAAGACCAAACAGAGGTCCTGGACGTAGAGAGGTAGGTCATGGTAACTTAGCACAACGTTCGTTGGAAAAAGTTTTACCTGAAGATTATCCTTATACAATCCGTATCATTTCTGATATTTTAGAAAGTAATGGTTCGTCTTCTATGGCAACGGTTTGTGCTGGTTCATTAGCCATGATGGATGCAGGTGTTCCAATTAGCAAGCACGTAAGTGGTGTAGCTATGGGAATGATTTCTCGTGCTGAAGATGGTAAGTTTTGTGTACTCACTGATATACTTGGAGATGAAGATCACTTAGGTGATATGGATTTTAAAGTAACGGGTACGCGTGATGGTATCACGGCTGTACAAATGGATATTAAAGTAGATGGTTTGAGCATGGACGTTATGCGCCAAGCCTTAGCACAAGCTAATAAAGGTCGTTTACACATATTGGATGCTATGTATGAGGCGATGCCTGAGCACCGTGCCGAAATGAAACCGCAAACGCCACGTATGTTGTCTATCAATATTGATCGTGAGTTTATCGGTGCGATTATCGGACCAGGTGGTAAAGTAATTCAAGAATTACAACGCGAAACAGGTACGAACATTAGCATTGAAGAAGTTGATGAGCAAGGTATCGTAAAAATATTCTCTGCTGATGCTGCCGGTGCTGATAAAGCCATGGCTTTTGTAAAAGGAATTGTGGCAACACCTGAAGTAGGTGAAGAGTATGATTCTATCGTTAAATCTATCATGCCTTATGGTGCCTTTGTAGAGTTTATGCCTGGTAAGCAAGGCTTATTACATATCTCAGAAGTAAGCCACGAGCGTTTGGAGAATATGGACGGCGTATTCAAAGAAGGCGATAGCGTAAAAGTGAAACTTGTAGGACTGGATAAAAAAACTGGTAAGTTTAAACTTTCTCGCAAGGTGCTTTTGCCTAAGGAAGAGAAGAAAGAAGCGTAGCTCTTATTAGACTTTAGACGCTAGACTTTAAATATTAGAGATTTGGCCTCTCCTTTTTTGGAGGGGCTTTTTTTTTAGATTGCATGGATACCTTTAATTAAAAACTCTGCGACGAATCATCCTAATAATATATTCTATTTGGTGGATTCTTTATTATAAAAATCGACTAAATCTTCAATATCATCAACAATGATTTTTGTTGAAGTATCTTGACCTCCAATTTTCATGCAATCCTCTTTTAGTTCCTTCAAAATTCTTTCTCTACTTGGACCATAAATTACTTCTGCTTCAATACCCTCTTTATTAATTACCCAATAATTACTAGTAGAAAAAGAACCGGAACCTACTCGATCCTTATATAATATGGTAAACAATCTAATCGACCCATCTTTATGTAACCTCAATAGTAATCTTCTTTTAAAGGTGGTAAAAGTAGTAATCTTAACATTCAAAGAAACTAGTCGATACTTTTGACCTTTGTACTCAAAACGAACTTCCTCAATTTCTTCAGGTCTGACCTTGTGCTTTTTGCCTTTGAAATAATAAATGATTTTCTTTTGAAGTTTCTCAAAATTAATACTCTCACTAAATCCTAGCGGAATTTTTAACTCAACATCTAACTGTTTGTCGTTTTTAAGAATAGTACCACTTATTCGTGCGGTAGTATTTATTCCTTTTCCCTTTACAGAACCGTAAAAGCCTAAAAAAAGACAAAGAATAAATAATAGTTGTTTCATATTATACAAATATAGGTTTCTTACACTTTTATCTCAGAAGTAAGCCGCTGGCCTTTAGAAAATATGGACGGGATCTTTAGCGAAGGTGATACGATTAAAGTAAAACTAGTTGGTTTAGATAAAAAGACTGGTAAGTTTAAACTTTCTCGTAAGGTGCTTTTGTCTAAGGAAGAGAAGGCTTAGCATAGTGAAGAGTGATTAGTAAATAGTAATTAGTAAGCCCCTCCTTTTTGGAGGGGCTTTTTTAATTTGCCGCTGTTGTGTGTTTTCGCCGAAGTCTGTGTTCGGTGCTGAATATGACTCGGTGGGGAATAAACAGCATTTAGGATAAGAACACGAATAGCTGGGGGCGCTACTTCTGACCAAACCTTAGCAGGATAACAAATCATATAACAATCCATGGAAATTCTGTATCGTACAAATGACTACTGCATATAGGTTTGTGACAAAATTTCACAACATGGCAGAACACAGAACAATGACGAGCGCACTTGAAAAATTACAGCGCGATGGATATGTAGATAACCTTATTATTAAAAACGGAAAGCTAATCGATGCGCAGAGCAAGGCGGAATATCCTATAGAAACTTTTACGGTAGATAAAATTTATCGCTTTGATGGCATGACCAACCCAAGCGATGAGAGCATCCTCTATGCCCTCAGTTTTCAAGCGCGCAAAGGTCTTTTTGTAGAAGCGTTTGGCGTGTATGACCAGCCCGAAAACGAAAAAATACAAAAGAGATTTATTGAAGAATTGAAAAACAATAAAGATAATAATTTGTACAGCCGATAAGTGCTTAGCCCTTTCCTACACGCTAGTTAGTATTTTGATCAGTAAGCAGTGCGGTTGGTGGCTAGTGATGAGAACCTCTCCTAAAGGAGGGGCTTTTTTACTTGAGCCGCAGCACTTCTTAAACTAGCCAGCATTAATTTTTCTTTTTAGGAAAGTAATAATTTTATAAAAATAGAAATCTTTATCGTAAAACTCGTTTAGAGGGCTATACTAGCTTTGCTTTTATGAAATATATAGCCATCACATTATTCGCCATTTTTAGCTGCCAACTACAAACTTCAGCCGATCAACTTACTATCATTAAAGAAGATTGGAATAAAGCAAAACAGATTGCTAAAGACCAAAACAAATTAATTTTAATTGACTTTTATGCTACTTGGTGCGGACCTTGCAAAGCATTTAGCGCTAAGCTCACCGAAAACAAAGATCTTCAAAATCAGCTTTCCAAAGATTTTGTCATGCTAAAATACAATGCTGAAAAAGACAAAAAATTTAACCTCACAAAAAAGTTTCACATCAATGCCTATCCAACATTTGTAGCCATTTCACCAAACGTACAATACGTAGACAGAATGATTGGCGGAGACCTGAGCTCGAATGTAGGTGAAGAACGATTTTTACAATTTGCTCAAAACGCCAAAGAAACGTTTCGAACCAAAACCTACCCATTAGGATATAATTATAAATTAGACAATACTTACCCTACCTTCTACAAAAATAGCATGAACAAAGAGGGCAAAATGAATCAGGAAGATTTGGAAGCCTATTGGAAAAACACAAAAGATTACAGCTCGGAAGTCAGCTTTGCCATCTATTCTATGTATGGCGGACCTACAATAGTTGATGATTACTTTTTAAAACATAGAGATATTTTTGAGGAGAAATTCGGTAAAAGTGCCACAGGGGCCATATTAGAAAAGATGTCTTCTTTTAAATTCCAAGAGGCATTTAAAATGAAAGACCGAAAACGGTTTGATGACGCAAAAGTCTTTTCCATGGCTAATTTGGATACTTTGTTTTCCATACAGTCTCTTCCAGTAATAGAAGCCCGATTTGCGGCCGCTCAGAATGAATGCTACGAACTAGAGAAAATTGTGAAAGGTTTGGTTCGAACAGAAAACAATTTAACCGCAGAACAAATTAATGAAATTTGCTGGGAGGTCTATAAGTCTGATTGCAAAAAAACTTCACTGTTGGGTTCAGCTGAGAATTTGATAAGCAACGTATTAGAGGGTAATAAAAATTATCAATTCTTAGATACCTATGCTTGTATCTTGTACAAAAGCGGTCGGTACAAAGATGCTGCCTTAGCGATGGAGTCCGCAATAGAATATGCCACTAAGGCTAATATCGACTATCAAGAAAGTAGTAAAGTTTTAAAATTGATTAATGATCGTATCAACGGTGACTAAAATTTATTAAGCCGAATCGAAGGGACAAGTCGTAACGGTAAGTTACGACTTTTCTCATTCTAGAAAAACAGCATTCATGCTATCCGCTTTAAATTTTGTCAGAATTTATTTCTCGGGTATTCCTTTTTCTTTAGCAGCTATTTAACCCAAAAATACTTGCATTGGCTACGCCAATTCTATTACCTTTGCCGCTTATTACAACAATTATGAAAAAAGTATTAAACATTTTTATGGTATTCGCAGTATGCGCCATCGCTTTCCAATCATGTAAATCAAAACCGAGCGATAAAGAAGTGCAAGGAATTGCCAGTGATTTTATCAAAGCCATCACGGCTGAAGACTACGAAAAAGCAAAAGAACTAGCCACTGACAACACAGATGCAATGTTGGAGCAGTTAAAGCAATATTCTTCTATGGTGCCAGATTCTCTTCGAGGCCAAATGGATTCTGCTAGAGCAATTGCTCAAAATGCGACCATCTCTTTCGGTGAAACTACTTTCAACGAGGAAGGAACAGAGGCGACTATCAAATTTTCTACTAGCGAAGCACCTGGAAAAGAAGAAACCATCGTTCTTAAAAAAGTTGACAAAAAGTGGTTAGCTGACTTAGAAGCAGGAATGCCAATGAACTAGTCTCACAATTTTTTAAACCTATATAGAAAAGCCCTCACGATAAGTCGTGAGGGCTTTTTAATTTTGTAATTGAGTTTGTGATTTCTAAAATTCGCTCATCCCACTGACACCACTGTAAAATTCATCTGTAACATTGTCTACAATCGGAGAACTTTCTGAAGTATAGTTCATATTCGTTTTCCAAACGAGATTACCCGAACGCACATTGATACAATACATAAAGTTATCAAAGCAGGAGAAGTAAGCATTATCTCCTACCACGGTCGGTGAAGATAAAATCAATCCACCGGCAGGATACTTCCATTTCACTTGTCCTGATACATGATCAATCGCATACAAATTATAGTCATGACAACCTACTAACACAGTATTAGTTGGTACGTGAATCGCTGGGGAGGAACGTACACGCTCTCGCGTAGGCAAGGACCAACGCAATAAGCCTTGACCGCCAGTACCCGGAATCATATCTACACAATATATATTGTTGTCATCACTACCCGAAATACTCATTCCACCATAGACCAGCGGAGAAGATTTTACTTGGGCCAAAGTAGTGTAATCCCATCGAACATTACCGTTCCCACTATCTACTGCGTACATATTGTTATCATCATCGCCAAAAAACAGCGCATCACCATTTGCTTTTACAGTAGTGGTGATTGGTCCAAAACCTGAATTTGCCACCCAAACATTGTTCCCATTTAGATCTATACAATGAACTGAATTCCCAAACCCAGCATACAAGCGATTGTTGGCGAAGGTTACACCAGTAAGGCTTGCTCCATTATTTCCATTATAACTCCAAATAAGGTCAGCCCTATAGTTGTAGCAATACAAACGATCTCCTCCCATAAAGTAGAAGGAAGTATCTGTACTAGCCATTGACAAACCGTTTGAGGCATTAATTACACCCGTAACGGTTGGCAATTGATTACGCAAGTTCCATGCATAAAGATTACCTGAAGTTGTCACTAAATATAGCGTATCCCCCATTATGACGGGAGATCCAGTAAAATCACCACTTAATTGCTCTTCCCACGTTTTTCTACCAGTTTCAGCATTATAACCGTATAATCTATTACTGTTGGTAGTAATAAAAACGGTTCGCTCACGCTCTTCGGGTAAGGGGTCGTCTGGGCTCATTTCTTTCTTACAAGCTACAAAAGCTAGCGTGCACAAGAAAAGTAGAAAAAGAAGGCCTATTTTTTTTTGAAACATATAAAATAAGTTGTTTAACAAATATAACATACCGTTCGCATTAAATACTCAATCTGTTTGGTAAAATGCAAGCTCCTTTCTAGCTGTGAAAGCCGTGTTAAACTATTTAAAGCATAGGGTTTTAACAGTCTTAGAAATGTCGAAACCTTACTTTTGTGAGAGGAATGCTTGACCTAATACAGAAAGAAAAACTGCCAAAACACATAGCCATTATTATGGATGGGAATGGACGCTGGGCAAAAGAACGCGATGAGAATCGCCTATTTGGCCATCAACAAGGTGTTCTTAGTGTTAGAGAAGTAGTGGAAGGTTGTGCTGAAGTGGGTATAGAATACCTTACGCTCTATGCGTTTAGTACCGAAAATTGGAACCGTCCGCAAGCCGAGGTGAATGGCCTAATGGAGCTATTGGTTTCTACCTTGCAAACTGAGATAGAGCAGCTACACAAAAACAATATTCGCCTAGATGTAATCGGTGATATTCAAAGTTTACCGCCAGTTTGTATTGATCAACTTAATACGGCCAAAGATCTTACCAAAAATAATACGGGTCTCACGCTTGTCTTGGCATTGAGCTATAGCGCTAAGTGGGAGTTGATTCGTGCCATTAAGCAAATAGCCCGAAAAGGGATAGAGGGAGAATTTGAAATAGAAGCTATTGACGATCAAATGATTAAACAGCACCTAAGTACAAGTCATTTGCCTGACCCAGAACTCATGATTCGCACTAGTGGTGAGCACCGAATCAGCAATTTTTTATTATATCAGTTGGCGTATGCCGAATTGTACTTTACGAATACTCACTGGCCTGATTTTAGAAAAGAAAATCTATTTGAGGCTTTATTAAATTATCAAAACAGAGAGAGACGCTTTGGAAAAATTAGCGAACAGCTCAAACCTGCATAACATTATATATATGACTTTACGATCAAAAATTTTCATTTGCTTCTTAGCATCTTGTTTACTGTCTCAAGCAGTTCAAGCGCAGATTCAACTAGGGGGTCAACGACAAAGCCGAAGTGCCTTCGGCACCGCAAATAATGAGTATACCATAGGTGGCATCACAGTGAGCGGTTCGGACAATATGGACGAAGAACTACTCGTTTCTATCTCGGGACTTACATTGGGTACGAAAGTCACTTTGCCATATGATGCTAAACTGGGTAAAGCTATTCGTCAACTCTGGAAGCAAAAACTCTTTTCTGATGTTGAAATTAATGCCACTCGTTACGTGGATCAAAAAGTTTTTTTAGATATAAAAATTACTGAAAGACCTAGATTATCAAAGTTTAATTTTATTGGTATAAAGAAAAACGATGCCAAAGAACTGAAAGATAAGCTAGGGTTGGTAAAAAACAGGGTGATTACCGAAAGTACCAAAAAGAATGCAGCGCAACGAATTAAAAAATTCTACAGCGACAAAGGGCACATCAACACAAGAGTGAATGTTTTAGAACGTACCGATTCTGCCTATGTGAATACTAGTTCACTAACCTTTATCGTTGATAAAGGACCTAAAATCAAAATCAATCAAATCAATATTTTCGGTAACCAAAACGCCAATACTATGCGCCTCAAGCGCAGTATGAAGGACAGTAAAGAAATGGCGAGACTCTCACTGCACGCTGTGCAAAATGAGAGTGTTTATGGGAAAAATGACTATAGCGCAAAATCGTATTTCAAAAATAAAGGATTTTTAAGCTTGTCAAAAACGGCGCAACTTCTTGATCCATATTTTAGATATAAAGTATTTTCAGCTTCTAAGTTTAATCGGAAAAAATTTGAAGCCGACAAAGTTTCCGTGGTTGACTACTACAATTCTATCGGCTATCGTGATGCCAATATAGCCAAAGACACTACTTACTTTGCCGAGAATGGTCATTTAAATATTGATTTACTCGTTGACGAAGGCCATAAGTACTACTTCGGTGATTTTTTCTGGAAAGGAAATACCAAGTTTACCGAAGAAGATTTGGATAAAATATTAGGAATTAAAAAAGGCGATATTTTTAATCAAGAATTATTGGACAAGCGGCTAGGAATCATGCCTACTCAAGAAAGTGATGATGTAAGCTCGTTATATATGGACGATGGCTACCTTGGTTTTAACACCAATATAAGCGAGCGGTCTATTATTGGTGATACCATCAATTTCAATATTCAACTGATTGAGGGTGATCAATACACGATTCGCAATGTAAATATCACGGGGAACGATCAGACGCACGAACATGTGATTCGTCGTGAGCTTCGTATTTTACCAGGTAATAAATTTAGTCGCGCAGATTTAATTCGTTCGCAAAGAGAAATTTCTAATCTTGGATTTTTTGATGCTGAGAAAATTGGTATTGCACCCAAACCTAATAATGATGGCACAGTAGATATTGATATAAATGTTGTAGAAAAATCTTCTGACCAATTAGAGTTACAAGCTGGTTTTGGAGGAGGCTTGGGAATCACCGGAACAGTTGGAGTTTCCTTTAATAATTTCTCTTTGAAAAATATGACCAAGCGAGGAGCTTGGAACCCTTTACCGATGGGTGATGGGCAAAAGCTATCACTTAGAGGTCAAGCAAATGGTAGATGGTACAACTCAGTAACCGCTAGCTTTACCGAGCCATGGTTAGGGGGTAGAAAACCTACCGCTCTTTCACTAAGTGCCTACCGTACGTACTTTGCTGGTACATTTGGTTCCAACACACCGGGTAACATGACCACGATTGGTTTTGGAGCAACGATCAGCAAGCGTCTTCGTTGGCCAGATGATAACTTTATTGTTTCTTATGGTTTAAATTATCAGCGCTATAATATTAATGACTATAATTTTTTCGAAGGATTCAATAATGGGCAGGCTAACAATCTTAGTTTGAAGTTCACTTTGGCCCGTACGTCAATAGATCAGCCTTTGTATCCTCGTAGTGGTAGCAATGTGCGCTTCACAGCTCAGTTTACACCTCCCTACTCTTCTTTTAATAATGTAAATTATGAAACTGCTGGTCAGGAAGAGCGTTATAAGTGGATTGAGTATCACAAATATCGTTTTAGAGCAGAATGGTATCAACGAATCAAAGGTAACTTAGTTCTGAAATTGTCTACGAAGCACGGTTATCTAGGCTACTATGACAATAATGCCCAATCTCCTTTTGAGCGCTTCCAAGTCGGTGGTGATGGTATCCAAGGGTTCACGATTTTTGGAAGAGATATTATCGCACACAGAGGGTATGAAATTTATACGGATCAAGGCGGAGCGACTATTTTTAACAAATACACGGCTGAGCTTCGCTACCCACTTTCTTTGAATCCCAGTTCTACGATTTATGGTTTGGCATGGTATGAAGCTGCCAATGCGTGGGACAATTTTAAACAGTTTAACCCGTTTGAGTTAAGAAGAGCAACTGGTTTAGGGATTCGAATTTTCTTACCTATGTTTGGTCTCTTAGGGTTGGATTATGGTTTTGGTATCGATCGTTATCAACCCGGTATGAAGTTTAGTCAAGCGGCTAAGTTCACATTCATGCTAGGTCAGGAGCCAGACTAATCCTTTTTTTTAAAAAAACTTTTGACTGCAACGACTATCATCATTGAGATGTGGGCTTCTCTAGGTATAAAATAACGTTAAAGACTTTCTAGTCTCTTAACTTTTTTGTCTATTTGTAGTCTCAGTACAGTACAAAAACTATGAACAATATGAAATTAAGAATTCAAAACAAAATCATGAAAACATTTCTGCTGCTTGCGGTAGTACTTACTCTAGGAGCTAGCACGGTTTCGGCACAACGTTACTGTGTAATAGACTCGGAATATATATTAGATAATCTTAATGATTATAAAAGAGCTCAAAGCAAACTAGATGAGTTTTCTAAAAAATGGCAAAAAGACATTGACGCGAAGATTCAAGAAGTAGAACGTCTGTATAAATCTTACCAAGCGGAGTCAGTAATGCTGAGCGATGAGATGAAAAAAAGACGTGAAGACGAAATTATAAATAAAGAAAAAGAAGCCAAGCAATTACAAAAGTCTCGTTTTGGTTTTGAAGGTGATTTGTTTAAAAAGCGCCAAGAGTTAGTAAAACCTGTTCAGGATAAAGTTTATAATTCTGTACAAAAGATTGCAAAGCGTAAAGGCTATGATATCATTTTTGATAAATCAAGTGATCTAAGCATTTTTTATAGCCTACCCAAGCTAGATATGAGTGACGATATTTTACTTGACTTAGGGGTAACAAATCCTAAACGCAAATAAAAAAGATAGAACTTATATTTGCAATCCTTCCGATGAGAAGGAAGAAAATTAAATAAGAAAATAAGAACATGAAAAAAATAATAATCCTACTAGCCGTAAGCTTTTTAGCAGCAACCGGTGTGCAAGCACAACAAAAAATTGGACATATCAATTCACAATTACTATTGTCCATCATGCCTGAAATGAAAAAAGCGAAAAGCGATGTGGAGCAATTTGCAAAGACGTATCAAGACCGACTGACTAAAATGCAAAAGGAATATGATTCTAAGGTAAAAGTGCTTCAGGCTGAGGCTCAGACAATGAGTGAGGCGATTAAAGAGGTACAAATCAAGGAAATCCAAGACTTAGAATCTCGCATTGTACAACTTAGCAAAACGGGAGAGAAGGAAGTCGCTGGCAAGGAGCAAGAATTAGCCGCTCCTATTATCAAAAGAGCTGATGTAGCCATTAAAGCAGTTGCTGCAGAGCAAGGGTATTCTTATATAATTGACTCTAGCACAGGTGCTTTGCTCCATGCTAAAGACGAGGATAATATCTTGAAAGCCGTAAAAACAAAGCTTGGGATTACTAATTAATCTTCAATTAAAATAATAGAAAAGAGGAGCTGTGATGGCTCCTTTTTTTTATGCAAAATTGGCTTAGTTCGGACTGAGAAAAAAAGTGTAAAAGCTTAGTTTTATTAGCTTTCTCTTTATCTTTGCCGACCCTTCAAAAGCAGTAGGCACGTGATGCCTATATAAAATTTTAGAAGGGAATAAAAAATGGAAGAAAATTTAGATCAGCCAAGCGCTGAAAACGAACCAAAGACCGAAACAACTTCTACCCCCGAAACTACGGGCGAAGAGCAAACGGCAGAAACTCCTGAAACAAAATCACCTGAAAAAGCCGAAGCCACTGCGACAGTAGAAGCACCTAGTGTGCAAGCTAGTGGAGCGCATGACGATTTTGATTGGAGTGTAGACAAGAAAAATGTTTCTGGATACACAGAAGCAGAAACGAAAGAATATGACGTTTTTTACGAGCAGTCTTTCTCAACGATTAATGACGGTGAAATTAAAACTGCTGTTGTACAAGCCCTTACTGAAACAGATGCCGTTGTAGACATAGGTTACAAAAGTGATGGTTTGATTTCTTTAAATGAGTTTAGAGATCTTGACGAAGTAAATGTAGGCGACGAAGTGGAAGTTTTCGTAGTAGAAAAAGAAAACCGCGACGGTCACTTAGTATTAAGCCGCAAGCAAGCAAGAGCTTATCGCGCTTGGGAGAAAATTGTAAACTTCTACAAAACTGGCGAGGTTACTTCTGGATTAATCACTCACAAAACAAAAGGAGGACTAATCGTAGATATTTTTGGTATGGAAACTTTCCTACCCGGATCGCAAATTGATGTGAAGCCTGTTACTGATTACGATCAGTTTGTAGGTAAAACAATGGAGTTTAAGGTTGTAAAAATCAACGAAGAAATCCGCAATGCTGTAGTATCTCACAAAGCACTTATCGAAAGTGATATCGAAGCACAGCGTGCTGAGATTATGGGTAAATTGGAGAAAGGACAAGTATTAGAAGGTACGGTGAAAAACGTAACTGACTTTGGTGCCTTTATCGATTTAGGTGGTATTGACGGTTTATTATACATTACTGATATTTCTTGGGGACGTATTAAGCACCCAAGCGAAGTATTGGAAAATGGTCAGAGCTTGAATGTTGTTATTCTTGATTTTGATGATGATAAGAAACGTATTTCTCTAGGATTAAAACAATTGACAGATCAGCCATGGGAAAAACTTCCTGAAGAAATTCAAGAAGGGAACGTGGTGAAAGGTAAAGTTGTAAATATCGAGGATTACGGTGCGTTTATCGAAATCCAGCCAGGTATTGAAGGTTTGGTTCACGTAAGTGAAATTACTTGGAGCAATCAGCCTATCAATGCTAAGGAATACTTTACAGAAGGAAATGATTACGAAGCCAAGATTGTATCCATAGATAAGGAAGATAAGAAAATGAGTCTTTCGATTAAAGCTATGTCTGAAGATCCTTGGGATAAAATTGAAGTAGAATTTGCAGAAGGTACGCGTCACAAGGGTGAAGTGAAAAACTTAACTCCTTATGGTGTATTCGTTGAGTTTAACGAAGGCATTGGTGGTATGATACATATCTCTGACTTGAGTTGGGTGAAACGTTATAATCACCCAAGCGACTTCACTAAAGTTGGAGACGAGCTAGAAGTGATTGTATTAAATGTAGATACTGAAACTCGTAAATTATCGCTTGGTCACAAACAGTTAGAAGATGATCCATGGGATACATTCGAGAGTACGTTCCCAATGGGTACTGTACACGAAGGTCTATTAATTCGTAAAGAAGACAAAGGTGGTATCGTACAGTTACAATACGGTTTAGAAGCATTCGCTCCTACTCGTCACTTGCGCAAGGAAGACGAAAAATCAGTAGCGGCTGACGAAACAGCGCAGTTTATGATCATTGAGTTTGACCGCAACGAGAAGAGAATTTTAGTTTCGCACAGTAAAACATGGGAAGCTGAAAAAGAAATGGAGAAGGAAGCGGGTCGTCAAGAAGCACGAGCACAAGGTGAGCGTACTAAGAAATCAATGAAGTCAATGCAATCTAAGATTGAGAAGGCTACCTTGGGTGACTTAGATGTCTTGGCTAATCTTAAAAAGAAAATGGAAGGAGAAGAGAAAGAAGGCGAAAGCTAATTGACTCTCTTTTTACAAATTACGATCCCCACGCCTGAAGCGTGGGGATTTTTTTGTTTGCCTCTTAGCAAAAATATGAGTTGTATAAACCAATTATCCCAACATTATAATTGAATAAATTATCGAGCATAAAGGAAAGTGAATTACAAGCTTTATTTCAATTCAATCTCTGTGGTCTTGTTACTGATAATTTTAAACTTTACAAACTTCTTACCAGCCTGGGGTACACCGGGCCGTGCATCAAAAAAAGCTTTGTAGTTACCGGGTCGCATCATCTCTTTTTGATCTAATAAATTTCCATTCACAGTCATAATGTGAAAACGAGCATCAGCATCATTGAGATAGTGAGTAAACTCAACCTTGCCTACCCTATTCGTATTAACGATTTGAACAAAACCGGGTTCTGGTACTTGTACAATATGTTTGGCACCGAAGCTAATATCATACATAGCATATTTTAAGGGTGGCTTCGTATTAATTTCTATATAGTAGGTACCTGGAGAATAGTACAATTGGTCTTTACATTCCTGAATGACCGTTTTATCTCGGTTTTCAAATCTTGGATTAACAATGGCTTGAAATTCTTTAACCGCTCTCTTTGAATTGTTGGCGTAAACAAATTCTAAGGTGCCATCTGTCACTTCAATAAAAACTTTATTGATACTGTTGGCCGATATCTTTACCGCTCGTGTTGTTAGTTTTTGACTGCCATTAACCGTAAAGAAATAAGTTCCAGCCTTTATCGATTTCATTTCTGGTTGTCCTCGCTTTACCGTTCGAAGAAATCGTTGTACTTCTCTTTTAGTAGTAGCCTCTTTTTGAATAATAGTAGGTGTAGCACTTCCGTAGGATTTTTTTCTTTGAAACTTATTGACAAAGAAAATTTGTACTAAGGTTTCAGGATTGGGAATCACTTCTTGGCTTACGGCCACAGCAGAATTGTCGACCTTAGGATTCTTATTCTGTTTTTTTACGACTGTTTTTTTTACGACAGGCTTTTTAGCCACCGCAGGGCTAGCTAAGGTAAACTCATAGACCAAGGCTTGATAGGGATACCGAAGAAAGATAGGACGAGGTATTTTAAAAGCGTATACCAACCGATGCCTAGGTTCAAACGGTCGCAGGGCTTCTAATGTAATGAGCTTGGACTTTTTTGCGATTACCTCAGGTTTGGGTATATCGAACCGATATTCTGTTTTTGAGTACAGTGGTTCTAAGGCGATTGGCATAGCCCTACTTACTGTACCTTGTACTTTTACTCTAGCTTCCAATGGCTCTAACGTTTGCAGCGCTACTCTCGTTCGTTGTGCGGTAGGCGCTACGCTAAAACGATATTCAACCTTGTCAAATACAGGACGAATTGAAATAGGCTGAGTTGTACTAAGTTTTAATTTAGGTAATAGTTGGGTAAGATACGGTAACTCCTTAAGTCTTGAACTGACTCGCTTGACCTTAGGTTTCGCTTTTACTACTTTTTTTACCTTAATAGTTGAGTCTTTCTTGACTGGTGAATTAGAAAAAACTGTATTCAAATTCAGGTTTTTTTTCTTATTTAATATGGGCCGATTAGCATCTACAATTAACTTTACTGCGGTAGGAATGTCGTTCACGTCTAATACGGATACAAACTTTCCTAGACAGTCATAATAGGTTTTGAGCGTTTTATTTTTATCTAAACCTATTATATAAGGTGTTATGCTAATTTTATTTTTCAGTAAATCCAAAAACGTTTGGCATATATCTCCTCCGCAAGACTCGCCCCCATCGGTAATAAAAATAATACTGTAGTCATACAAGGCGGTGTTGTTAATTTCATTTTCGGCAGACTCCCGTAGGCTGTAAGCAATGGGTGACCATCCAATTGGATTTGAAAATTGTAACGATCGTTTGATTTGTTGAGCGTTTTGTAGATTGAATGGAACCAACAACTTAGAGTCCGTACAATTTTTTTCTTGCGCAGGATAATCTGTTCCATAGAGGCGTACTCCAAATTCTACTTCGTTATTTACAACATAAATACTATCCACGATTTGCAATAGTATGTTTTGAGCGATAGCAAATCTATTGTAATCCTTATTCCACTTATAAGTCATACTAGACGATGCATCTAGTATAAAAAGAATTCTCGTCTTCTTATTTTGAGCTTGAGAAGAAAAACTTAGAAGGCAAACCAGAAGGAGTACATAATATGTAATCTTTTTCCCGATACTGCAAATTTACGAATTAATAATCACCCAGCGTCTCATTTAACTGCGCCAAAGCTTTGTTAAGCTGGTCATCATTCGGCGCTATTCCGTGCCATTCGTGCGTACCTTCCATAAAGTCTACGCCAGCACCCATTTCGGTATGCATTAAGATGCCAATGGGTTGTCCCTGACCTGTTTTGGATTTAGCCTCTTTCAAAACTTCTAAAACGTTTTCCATTTCATTTCCTTTCATTTCAAGCATAAGCCAACCGAAGCTTTCCCATTTCGCTTTTAAATCTCCTAGACCCATTACTTCGGCTGTGCTACCATCAATTTGCTGACGATTATGGTCAATCGTAGAAATCAAATTATCCAATTTGTGGTGAGCGGCAAATAGCAGCGCTTCCCAGTTTTGCCCCTCTTGTAGTTCTCCGTCACCGTGCAATGAAAAAACTAAATGCTCATCTCCACTCATTTTTTTAGAAAGAGCCGCTCCGGCCGCCACACTGAGACCTTGCCCAAGGCTACCCGATGCCACTCGCACTCCAGGAAGCCCTTCATGAGTAGTTGGATGACCTTGTAGACGAGTATCTAGCTTCCGAAATGTATTCAATTCTTCAATAGGGAAGTAACCAGAACGGGCTAACACACTATAAAAAACGGGTGAAATATGTCCATTAGATAAGAAGAAAAGGTCTTCTCCTACCCCATCCATACTAAAATTTTCAGGATGGTGGCGAAGCACATCAAAATATAAGGCCACTAAAAAATCTGTACAGCCCAACGATCCACCTGGGTGACCACTTTGCACTTCATGAACCATTCGGACAATGTCTCTGCGAACTTGTGATGCAATTTGTTTTAATTTTTCCATAGTGAGCTGTTACTTAATAATGATTCAAAGGTAGTGGTGAACTAAAAATCCCACCTACTTCTGTAGGTGGGATTTTTACCAATTTATGAACAATCCAATCTTTTATTTTTGGATAGATAATTTCTCAATACTCATTTTTCCAGCTTGATAAACTCTTAAATAATAAATACCGCCTGCAAGGTGAGATGTTTGGACTTTTACAGCGGTTTGATTCGAAGTAAACTGTTTATAATTTAAAACCTGTCCTACACTACTCAATATTTCGTAGCTCCCTTTATCAGTACCGGGTAGGCTAATCGTTACACTTTCCGAAGCTGGATTGGGATACACTTGCATCTCAAGTTTTTCAAAATCAGTGGTTCCAACAGGAGTCTCTCCTAAATCATAAATTTCAAATGCATCTATCGCTGCTTCTACTAACGAACCACCCGAATTTCCTTGAACAATATCGCTTGCTCTGAAGCGAACTAAAATATTGCTTCCTTGTGATTTGAACAAGGGAACTACCTGCCAACGCCAAGATCTATCTGGTTCAAGTGTTCTATCCACATTAAACCAATTTCCTCCACCGTCATAGGAAACTTGAACTTGCCAAAAATCTTTTCTAGGATTGCTCCCTTGACTATTACTATACCATCTAGAATAACCCAACACTGGCTGGTTATAGGAAGAAATATCAATCGAAGGTGATAATACCGAAGTTGTACCACCATCCACGTCAGCGCTTCCTATGGAAGCGGTAGCACTTACTGCATTTCCTGTTACCAGACATTTGCTGCCAAAATTTGCGTCACTGTATGTTTGAACAATTGTAGAAGTATCATTAATATTTCCAAATGATGGTACCGGCACGGCGTGCTCCCATATTCCACGGGTTGCATTATCTCCGTTTACATTTCCAATAGTCCAGCCACTAGGAGCTGCTGTTCCGTCAAACAATTCTTGATATTTCGGAGTATATCCAATCATAATATAATATGGAATGTTTCGCTGAATCGTTGAAATAGGAAATTCTGAATTCCGAGGAAAGGCTACGTCATAACTATTCGTATTATCTGCCAAATCGAAGTAATATTCATAAATATCACCAGCCGTTTGTGAGGGAAATAATACATCGTAGTCGAGTCCGCTCTTATTCATTACAATAGAACTAGAACCAGTGGTCCCTCGCTTTCGATAGCGCATAGTCACATCACCCACAAAAGGAGAAAAATCTGAAAGAACGGTAGCATCTAAGGTTAATGGAGTGCCTGAAACTTGGTAACCTAATCCTGAATGCTGTATTTCAGAATTATTCAATAAATAAATTCCATGATCCGCAAAACCCTTTACAATAAAAGTAAAATGTGGCGTACCGTTACTAATGTTATTATCATCGTCGTCATATTGCAAAGCATCTATTAGGATATCAAAATAGAGCTCTCCTTCATTACCATTAGCGGCATTGGCTAAACCATAATGCGATTGGCCAAATAAATAAGAAATACTATCTAATGCACCCCAATATTGGTAAGTATCCCACCAAGCTCCCGCAATAATTTCTCCATCATCGTGTACGGCACCGGTAATATCAGCTGGAAAAACTTTAGGATTAATATCATAACGTCTAATATTGGAGTTGGTACTTGATATTCCTTGTCCTACAATTGGTCCGTCATTCAGAAAAATAGCCCATACATCGGAATAACCTTCTCCCATTCCTCCGTTGCTAAAATTTTGACCTTGCGAGCCATAAAACTGATTGGAGATCCCATGACCGTACTCATGATACACAACAGTATTAACTAGAGAAAGGGCATTACAACCACCAGCCGTTTCATAGAAATTAATGCTATTTCCATTATAAAACGCGTTGCATGCACCATCATTTCTGTCGATTCTAGTCGTCAAAGGATTATCCATGGTTGTGAACAGTGGCATTTGTTGTTTCATAAAATCATGAACTTCATTTACATGATAATATGCAGAGAAATGTTGAATCTGTGGTTCTACATTTGCTGTAGGAAAAGTATAGGTTCCATTATTCATAATTCCCATTGGGGCTATGAAGGGCGAAGTAGTTCCATTTTGCGTAGTCACGATATCACAAAACCTTCCATCTAAATGAACGGTACCTGTAAAATTGGTACCGGGTATGGTTGCGTTTCCTGTAGCATCAGTGTAATAAGTATTTCCACCACTAGTGATTCGTAAATTTTTCAGCTCCAAAAGCTGACTTGGGTTGTATAAATTCGTTGGATAAGCATCCGCATTCACGTTAAAACCAATTTGTTTTACCTCATTGTCTCTGTACCAAACTTTAGCCGTTTCAGCATCAACATAACTTAGATATTTGCCAGGAATTTCTCCTGCGTCTTTTGTTTCAGTTAATACTTCATACACTACATGGTACTCATACTTTCCATCGACAGGAACAGGAAGAACCATTTTATCCGTCGATACAGAAGATTGAGTTACTGTTCCAATTAAAGCAGACTCAGCACTTTGCTGCGCTTGTTGGGCCGTTAAGCTTATGGGTAAATTATCTGCAATATTTCTATGAGCATCTAGTCCAAATAAAACTAAATCACCGTTTTGAGAATATCTAAACATTACTCTACTCCATAATACTTCCATGCCATGATGAACTTGTTTAAAATCAACGTTTATGTACTTACCATCATTAAAGTTTCGAGTAGAAATTAGCTCATGAGTCGGTAATTCAAAACCGGCTAATTGACTTTGCAAAAACTGCATTGACTTTGCCACCGCATCCTGCTGAGCATTTCCTAACTGAATCGGCGTACCAAAGGCACGATGTGGCAATTGAGTATATCTATTGAAACGCGCACCCCAATCCGGATTCTGGGACAAAAAACTTTGCCATGCCGCTTGCTTTTTTAAATGTTGTATTTTATAGCCTTGAGTAGCTTCTAAGGCATCATTGTATGGAGTAATATTTTCGTTAGGGTCATCACCATGCGCGAATAGTGGTAAACCATAGGCAGTTAGAATTAAAATAAATAGTGCTTTTACGAGTTTCATATTATTACTTTTAGTGCTTCTAAAGATAAGAATAAAGACGTAATACTTGAGTGATTCTTTCATAGAATACAACAAAAAACACACTGTCAAAGGACAGTGTGCTAGTGTTTTGGCTGAAAATTACTTTACTGTGACAATCTTTAGTAAACCCAAAGGTCATGTTCTTTATTAAAGATTTGCTCTTTAATTTTTTCAGATTCGTACAATTTGTAAATGCCGTCTTTGTACGAGCGAATATCATTCTGTTGAGGATTATTAAATGTAGACTTAACTATAAAAGAACTAAACATTCTTTTCTCAAAGAAATCATCCCAAGTCATTCTGAATACATCATTTTTAGGATTGTACACTTCATATTTTACGTGAGACTCCCGAATATCTGGATAGTACACCCAAAACATAGCGTAAGAACCTAATAGCTGACCACTCTCGTTAGAATATTTATCTAAATAAGGAGAAATTCCAAGTATGCGATTCACCATTCTGCCCACTTTTCTATCGAATATCCAATCTTCTTTCAAACGAAACTTAGTTACATTGTCCGGATCAAATTGCTTTTGTACAATCTGGTATTCTAATTCACCCAATTCATTCTCTACTACTGCAGTATCAGGATCTCCAACTACTTGAGACATTACATCCTCGTAGGTCAATGGAGTGGTAAAACGCTCATCGCGAAAAGCAGTTACTTTTCCTGTACGAATTGCATTTAATAAAATTTCGATATAGTTGCCACCGCCACTGTATTCATCACCTGGATAGCGGAACGGATAATTCTGTTTTTGACGAGTATCTATTTCACGCCACACTCTTTTTTTCCATAGTACATCCGTTTCACGGATCGACTGCCAAGGAGTTAATATATGCTTGTGAGGTACACGATCTATTACTCCATCTTTGCGCAAAGAAGGTTTCCACGAGTCATTCACTGCCTTGTAAGAATTTGCATTCGAGCTACTTGGGTCAGCTGTTTGGCCATAGGCTAACTGCGTAACCGTAAGGGTCAATAATAAAATGATTAAACTACGTAATTTCATAATTTTTATTTCTTTTAAACTTTAATTCTATTCGTATCCTATATTTTTAGTTCGGGAAGTAAAAACTCAAACCTCCTAATTTTCTATTCTCTCCATCAGGTCCAACTGCTCGTACATCTTCAAAATAAAGACGATCACCTACCTTTAAATTGTTTAAAACCGCCTTTGGTCCACTCGTCTGTAAAAGACGACCTTTCACAGGAAGCGGTGCTTGCATTTCCCCTCTCTTAGGCACATGCACCATTGTAAAGGATGTTATCTTATACTCTAAATCGTAAGGGAAGCCTAATAGTTTAGCTGTTACAACTTTTTGAGCTTTCATGGCGTTTGCCGGTATAGCTCCTCCCGTTTTTTGAGCTACGTAGGCAACCGGATCTGGAACTCTTCCCAATCTATATTCAATTTTACCAAAATTCTCTACTGAGCCATCACTTCTTTTACCCGTAATTTCAATCCAAGTTTTACCACTATTTTTAGAAGCTAGCACATTATATTTTCCAGGACCTGTTTTCTGAAGACTAATATTCGGTCCAGCTTTGACTGATAAGTCATTTAACGGTACACCAGATGCAGCAATCGTCATCGGATTTTTAAGCCCTTTGTAGAAAACCTTCATTTTATCCAACGAAATAGAAGCTTGTGGTTGACCTACGAAATAATTCATCGTATAATCAGAAACTCGTTTCCAAGTGCCTGTACCGTCTTGGTCATTTTTACCTTTACTCAAGTATTGCGCACTAACCCTTACAGTGTGTTTGCCAGGCTTGGTATTTGCTTTAATTTTCATGTTAGCAATTCCATCTCTAGCAGAGACCGGACGACCATTAATAGAAATCCTAAGACCTGCTGAGTTTGCGTTATAAGCCCCTAGCATGGCCTGCAAATTCAGGGTTTGTCCTGGTAGTGCGTAACTGTTATCCAAACTAGCGATGATTCCAAATTTATTAAAGTCTTTCTTCACAACCGTAGGGCGTGGAGTTGCTTCCCCCATGGCGTTGGCCCATAGTTCGTCAAGTACTGCTGATTCTGAATTCTTTACATCATTAATATATTTGTCAATAATAGTTACCGCCGCTACGGCTGGCACCATAGCAAACATATTTTCTGACCAAGAACCTTCGCCATCACTTTCTAAATTGATAGGAAGTTTTTTAGCAAAAGTTCCATCATCATCAGAAAGCTTCATATTCTGATCCAAATTATCAATGTAACCGGCCATTTTCGACTTAAATTGAGCTAGCTCATTTTTCATCGTAGCTCCTTGACCTTCAGTAATCATAAAACTAGTGGCTGCTTCTAAGTCGGCTTCTCGTTTAATTCTTATTTTACCGTCTTCTTCAGCCATACCTCCTGCACGCTCGATGACCGTTGCTCTATAAGATGAGAGCCGGTCAATCATCCCTTTTGAAGTTGCTCTAGCTTGCTCTGCTAAATCGATGGCGGTATTAATCTTTTGCTTTTTTTCAGCCTCATTTTTGGGGTTTTTCAAAGCTGCATCAAGATTCACCATCGTAGAAGCATTCTTGTCATCAATATTCGCATTAGAATTATTGATACTATTATCTACAATCGTAAATGCGTTGATTACCTCCTTAGATACGTTCATCGCTAACAGCGCTGTTAGTACTAAGTACATTAAGTTGATCATCAACTGTCTGGGTTCCTTAGGTAAAGACATATTCTAATCTGAAATATTTTGTTTTTGTTTAATTCTTTTTCTCTCGTTTCGTCTTTACCGCTTATGAGCGACCTTGCATAGCTGACAGCATATTGCCATACACTTGATTCAATGAATTCAAGTTGCCTGCTAATACACCCATTTGCTCTTTCGCACGGTTTGCATCCTCAACGCTTGATTGCATTGCATCAGACGCGTTCACCAAATTACCATAAAACTTATTCATAGCTTTTAAATGATTGTTTGCATCTTGTAGCTCCACCTCATAAATCTGATTTAATGAACCTAGATTTTTAGTCAAAACCGTTACTTGGTCGTGAAACTTTGCAGTTTCATTTGCAGCATTGTTAAAAGAAGCTAGGGTATTAGAAGCTCCCATGAACGTATCTTTCATTTCCGTCAAAGCAGAAGCTGCTTCTCTAGCTTTTGAACTGTATTCATTCGTAGCATCGGCCACGCCGCTAATATCTTTTACTTGATCCACGGTAGCACTAAACTTAGTAAAGTTGTCATTTAATCGATTCAAATTAGCGGGATTAATATTGGCGTCTTCCAGCATCTTGTCTAAAGAAGCAGTAGCCGAAGATCCGCTTCCAGAGCCTCCACCTAAACCTGCGAAAGCTGGAGTTTCAAACTTTGTTCCTTTTTTATAAGCTTCCACATGAGGATTTTTATCAATATCTGGATAGTAACGCTCCCAATAGTAATCCTTATGAGGAGGTAACAATCCAAGCAGTGCGAAAATAAATGCCTCTGTACACATTCCCACAATCAAGGCGTAACTCGCCCACCACCAGTGCTCAAGTTTAGCAAGGGCTCCAATTAATACTACGGCAGCACCTATACCGATAATGAGGTTTTTAATGTATTTACCTCGCTTTGTTTCAAAAAATAATGCAATCGATCTCATGTTTTAAATATCTTTTTAAGTGTTGTTATGTTTTTAAACTAATTATTTTTTCCCTGGCTTTCTGTTCGTTAAGGAAGGTGCGATGTTTTGTATAATTGTACGGAAACCAATGTACGCTTTTGCCGTATCAGCAAATTCGTAGTCTCGTGAACTTACTTGTAAGTAATAAGCTACATCACGCCAGCTTCCACCCCGTACTGTTTTTCGTTTGTGCCATAAAGGATCAGAATCTTTCACATCGATGTTTACACCAGGATTCATATCCGCTACAAATCCATAGGAATTTGAAATGTAAGGGGACATAGTCCACTCAGCTGCATTCCCACTCATATTATATAAGCCATAATCATTGGGCCAATACGCATCAGCTCGTACTGTATATAAACCTCCATCAGCACCGTAGTTACCACGATTCGGTTTGAAGTTTGCTAAGTAACAGCCTTTTTTATTGACCACATACGGTCCACCCCAAGGGTAGGGAGATTGTGATCTACCTCCACGAGCAGCCCATTCCCACTGCTCTTCAGTTGGCAGTTTAAATTCTCCTTCTAAATATAATTTTTTGGTTCGTCGGTAGTTTCTCCAATATTTAGTACGCCAGTCGCAAAATGCTTGTGTTTGATACCAATTCACACCTACCACAGGGTAGTTATCAAATGCTTTGTACCAAAAATATTGATGTGTAATGGGTTCATTATATGAATAAGTAAACATCTTCATCCAAACCGTAGTGTCAGGATAAGCCTTTACCATATAATCTTTTACAAAAGAAGAACGTGCTTTGTTCGGATTACGCACCATTGCATCATAATCAAATGATTTGTAATTATAAACGAACTTATAATTATCTACTTCCTTTTTACCCCAAATACTTTCACTAGCCGGTATATAGTAAGCTAACATTGCGTCTTGGACTTCTTCATCAGACCAGCGTAATTTTTTGCGCCAATCGATGCTCTGAGAACCATCATCATTGTCCTTATAATTTCCTATTAAAGAATGCGCTGTTGAGTCACGAACCCAATTTATATATTGGCGATATTCTGCATTGGTCACCTCAGTAGCGTCCATCCAAAATCCTAACATTTGAACTACACGGTTTTTTACATCACCTGCATTTCGAATATCTTGATCACTAGCCCCCATGTGCATAACTCCGGAAGGTACCCATACCATTCCTTTTGGCACAGGATCACTATGATTTATGCGATTAGGACTTCCTACTAGTTCTCCTCTTGGTCCTCCGTTACAGCCCCATGCTGCCACAATGACTCCTAAGATAACTGCCTTCAATGAAAAATTTTTCATCATACGTTCGTTTGTGTTTTTTGAGTAAGATAACAAATGTATTTCTTTTTTAGTTATTAACAAATACTTGCACAAGATATGCAAGAATTTTATTTCCTACTCAATATTCCTGTTTATTTTTTTAATTCTAGAAGTCGAAAAAAATATGAAAATTTGGTATGCCAATCCACTACAAATTATTCTTCTTCAAAACCGTTTGCCAAATAACGCCACAATTCGCAGTTAGCAAAATTTTAGCAACAAAAAGTTAAAGAATTCAATGAATTAAATTTCTTCAGAAGGTGCCAATTACTCTTATTAATTGACTCAATCTTTTGCCTTCCTTAACTAGTGTGTATGGTGTTGGGTAGCTGTAGATTCTTCAACTCCTAGTGGCTACCGATTCTATAACGTACAAAGGATTGTTTTTATTGTATCACTTTTTAAAAAAAACTATTGTTTGCCAAAACCATATAGAACATAAAAACTATAATCTATACCAGGTTGTTTTTCGGCAATGCCATAGCCTGACAAATAAATTGGCGTGCGCTCTTTTAGTTTTCCTCCGTTCAAAAATGTTTTTCCTCGGATATTCCAACCTAGAAAAATATTCTTCACAACCTCCATGCGAAAGCCTGCCGTCAATTCAATCCAATGTAACAGTCTACGGTCAGGCGCAAAGGTCAAGCTTTGATTACCATAAAACGGGTCCCATAAAGTCGCCTTAGCCTGCTGACGATTTAGAGAAGCACTTCCTAATCGCAATCCAACAAAAGCATTATCCAAATCTTGTTTGTACAGTTTCCCAAAAAAATATTTATCAAAACCAGCTCGCATAAAATATGAAGAGGAAGTAAACTCAATATTTCTGGCTGGGCCTTCTTTAGTTGACCTTGCCCAACCACCTTCCGCTACGATATGCAACTTGGGTTTGTAAATCGTTTCTACCAAAAACTCAGCGGTAGAATACTTATCAGTTAGCGTAGAACGAACCAACTTGGACAAATCAATTCCAACTCTATAATATTTAAATCTATTTTTATACACCTCCTTTTTTTTAGGAGTCGACTTCGTACTATCTATTTTTACTATCGCAGTACTATCCACCCCCTCTTGCGCAAAAAGCACTGAGCTACAGAGCAAGAGAAAGAAGCAACTACTTATAAATAATTTCAAGATGAGGATTTGTATTTAAATTGTCTACCCGCTCACTGGTAATATTGACTGAGTCAATTCGGTCGCTAGCCGAAGTAGCATTTTCCAATGTAAAATAAGTTTGATAGCCGCAGCCGTTAGAAATAAAATTAGTATCCGACTGATAACGAATCAACACGGTATCGTTTTCATTACTATGGCGAATTACATAGGTTTGAGCATCTTGACCTTTTTTGAGTGCCACACTAGCTCGGGTTAGACTCAAGGCATTGTCAACAAAAAAATAAGCAGTATCTAAATTAAAAACCGTTGCATCCACCAAGGGCGTATCTACTAAGGTTAGCGTACTATCATAGGTTTTAAAGTTCATGGTCATAGCCACGGCGCTTGGTTGAATACAAAACTCTTCCTTACTACAAGCAGCGGCTACTACAATCAATAAAAAAATGAAAGCCTTTCGCATAGTGCTATTTTACCTCCCAAGTTTCTTTTCCTGCAATTAAAGTATCCAAATCTCCTAAGCCTTTCTGCTCTTTGGCATATTGTATTTGATCTTGTAGTTGATCTTCATAGGTCGGTTTTTCTATAGCATATAAAACGCCAAAGGGTCTTGGTAAAGCATCCTCTTCTCTTGGGTCATCGAAAAAACGAGCCAATAATTGTGCTTTGGCTAAATCGGTTTCATCATGAATCCACAATTCATCGTCTGCGCAATCCTCTCGTAAAACCACTTCTGGTTTTAACCCATTTAATCGAATTCCTTTTTCCTGCTCGGCACCAAAAATTAATGGCTGCCCTTGCTCCAACATCAGCGTCACGCCAGCCTTTGTTTTTTTATCTGTCATCATACCAAACGCTCCGTCATTAAATATGTTACAGTTCTGATAGATTTCAAGCAAGGCACTTCCTTTATGCGCTTCACTGCGACGAAGCATCGCTTGCAAATGTTTTGGATCGCGGTCCATACTCCGTGCAAAAAAAGTGGTGTCCGCTCCCAAGGCTAATGCCGCCGGATTAAACGGATTATCAATACTGCCAAATGGAGTAGACTTAGTTACTTTCTGCGTTTCTGAAGTAGGAGAATACTGTCCCTTCGTCAGACCATAAATTTGATTATTAAAAAGCAAAACTTGTACATCAATATTTCGTCTTAATAAATGAATAATATGATTTCCTCCGATGCTCAAAGCATCTCCATCGCCCGTTACAATCCAAACGCTCAGTTCGGGTCGTGTCATTTTCAAGCCGGAGGCTACCGCCGGTGCACGTCCGTGAATTGAATGCATTCCATACGTATTCATATAATAAGGGAAGCGAGAGGAGCATCCAATCCCAGAAATAATCACAATATTTTCTTTGGGTATATCCAAAGTAGGCAGCACGGTTTGTACTTGCTTTAATATAGAATAATCTCCGCAACCTGGGCACCAACGAACTTCTTGATCTGTGGCAAAATCCTTAGCGGTTAAGGGAGCTGTTGTAGTATCTGACATAATGAATGGTAAAAGTAAGTCAATTCCATTTGAGTAGTAAGTAGTAGGCTGTAAGATTTTATTAATGAAAATGTAAAAACAAGGACATGCATTCCACTAATTACTAATTTCTTACCACTTTAAATACTTTTTATCCCGTACTTTCGTTTGTAAGTATAATGCACAGGCTTTTTCTTTTTTATATGGCTTTCTTGTTGCCCACGGCTTGTTTCGCGCAAGCGCAAAAAGGGAATATCCTGGGAAAAGTTCTCATGCAAGACAATGTGCCTGTGGCCAATATTAGCATTGGCGTAAAAGGCTACCCTATTGGCACAAAGACGGATAAAAATGGTTCATTTTCGTTAGCCGTACCGGCAGATAAAAACTTGGTTCTCGTGTTTACCTCTGTGAACTTTAAGCGAAGAGAAATTGGTAAACGAGTCAAGCCTGGGCAAACAATCCGCTTGGCAGTTTCTTTAAATAGAAAAGTGAGAGAAACCGGACCTGTAGTTATTAAAGGAGATAAAAGAACGGAGGCAGGAATGCAACGCTTGGATCCTAAAAATGCAGAACTACTACCCACCCCCTTAGGAGGCATTGAAGGACTTTTGAAAATTTTTGTTGGCTCTCGCAATGAAATGACATCGCAGTATAATGTGCGTGGTGGGAACTACGATGAAAACCTAGTGTACATTAATGACTTTGAAGTGTATCGTCCGTTTTTGGTGCGCAGTGGTCAGCAAGAAGGACTGAGCATTGTCAATCCTGACTTGACGAGCGGCGTTTCATTTTCTACGGGTGGCTTTCAGTCAAAGTACGGAGATAAAATGAGTAGCGTGCTAGACATTACGTATAAAAAACCAAAAGAATTTGCAGGGAGTGCTCAGTTGAGTTTGTTGGGCGTCAATGCACATTTGGAGGGCGTGGGTCTCAAGGATAGAATGACTTATTTGGTAGGAATTCGGCAAAAGTCAAATCAATACTTGTTACAGTCGCAACAAACGCAAGGTGTGTACAACCCTACTTTCACGGACATGCAGACCTTTATTAATTATAAAATTAATAGAAACTGGCAAGCGGATGTCTTCCTAAATTATGCACGCAATCGGTTTGATTTCCAGCCCGAGAGTAGCACCCAAAGTTTTGGACTCATCAATCGTGCGTTTCAATTGCGCATGTTTTACGAAGGATCTGAAACCGATAAATTTGATTCGCGTTACGGTGGCATTTCTTTTACCAATCGCCCCGAGAACGGAAAAATTATGCTCAAGTTTTTAGCGAGTGGCTTTCAAACCCGCGAACAAGAAACTTTTGATATCAAAGGAGAATATCTCCTTGGAGAAATTGAAACTGACTTAGGAAAAGATAATTTTGGACAGTTAAAATTTGCCATCGGTACAGGAATCATTCATGAGTATGCTAGAAACTATTTGAATATTAACGTGGGTAACATTGGTCACAAAGGAGCTTATGATGGCGGCAAACACTTTATTCAATGGGGTGCCAATGCTGAAATTGTAAATATCTCCGACGAACTTCATGAATGGGAACGTCGTGATAGTGCAGGGTTTACACAACCTTATAATGACAGCACCTTAGGGATTACTGAATTCTATCAGTCCGCTCAAAATTTTAACTATGCGCGACTCACAGCTTACGTGCAAGACAATATTCGATTTGACTCTATCGGTGTGGTGATGACAGCTGGCTTGCGTGCCAACTTTAATCAGTTGAACAATGAGCTTTTAGTTTCTCCTCGCTTACAATTGTCTTACAAACCAAAAAACTGGAACAACGATGTAGTGTTTCGCACTGCGACAGGACTCTATCACCAACCTCCTTTTTACCGCGAAATGCGAGACTTGAATGGCAATGTAAATAAAGACATTAAAGCTCAAAAAAGTTTTCACGCCTTAGCCGGTTTTGATTATAACTTTAAAGGTATCGGTGGGCGACCGTTTAAGCTGACCTCAGAATTTTATTACAAATCCCTATGGGACTTAGTTCCTTATGAATTTGACAATGTGCGCATTCGTTATTTTGGCGACAACTTAGCCAAAGGCTATGCTTACGGAACAGAATTTAGATTGTACGGAGACTTGGTAAAAGATGCTGAAAGTTGGGTAAGCATCGGCTTAATGAAAACCGCAGAGGATATTGTAAACGATGAAATTGTAATTCCGAGCCAAGTGACGGGAGAAGATAGCACTAGCATCTTCCCTGGGTACATTCCACGGCCGACAGATGCACGGGTAAACTTCGGATTGTTTTTCTCGGATTATTTACCGGGCAATAAAAACTTCAAATTGCATTTGAGCGGTTTGTATTCTACTGGACTCCCCTTTGGTCCACCGGACCAAGCTCGCTTTGCCGACACCTTGCGTGCACCGAGTTACCGTCGCGTAGATGTTGGATTTAGTGCCTTACTATTAGATGGTAAAAAACAGCAGCGGCCGCATTATAGCTTTTTTAGAAACTTTAAAAGTATCTGGCTAAGCTTAGAAGTCTTTAATTTATTAGCCATTAGAAACACGCTGAGCTACCAATGGATTCAAGACCAAACTAGCGGACGAACCTATGCAGTGCCGAATCGACTGACTTCGCGCTTATTAAATGCGCGAATGGTTGTGAAATTTTAAATTATACAAGAACGCCTCACTGACCGATAGAATAAAACCGATAAAGCCACCGTCGCCCAAAACAGAATAACGTCAATAGTCACTCAAACGGACTAAGATAATTGTGTATTTCTTCCTAGAAAGAGAAACCCTCGATGTGCAATTGCGCATCGAGGGTTTTAGTACTTCATACTAAACTTATTTCACCAATGAGTTCAATACTTTTTGATTCACTTTTAGCGGATAAGCTGCTCGTAATTCTTTCTTCCACTCACTTTCTAACTGATCTTGATAATCACTTACCACATATCCTTTTGCTTCTTTCAACGTTTTGGGAGTAGGTTCATTGAATACTTTATCTACTACCAACAATGAAAAACTACCATCTTTATTTTTATAATACGGCATATAGTTCCCTGATTGAAACGGGCGTTTGAACGTGAACCGCTTTTGTTCAAACTTTCCGTTTTCAACACTTAACTTATCCTGAACACCATTCCCGTTTACATTTTTCACTATTTCATCAGGGTTTAGGTTTTTGTTTTTATTCAGTTCCTTCAAGAGCTTTTTCATATTACTTTCTTCTTTCGCAGTATAAATTTGCCCAGAAATTGCTGGCTCCCACATATACTTTGACTGGTTGGCTTGATAGAATTTTTTCAAACCAATCGTATCTCTTGGCGCTTTATCCCAAACCTTATTTTTAGTCAGTTCAAATATCAAAATTCCTTCACGATACTCTTGCGAAATATTTCTATACTCAGGATTCGTTTTTTCTAACTGCCCTTCTTCGTAGTCAAGCAATGCTTTTTTAGAATAGTTATCTAATAGGCTTGTCAAAGCTTTTTCTTTACCTCCATAAATACGACCTCTTGTATAGACTTTAATGTAATTAGCAAAATCCGACTGTGTGAAATTTTTACCCTGCATACTAAAAATCGTTTTATTCATACTTGCATAATTGGCTGGGTCAAACTTTCCGTTGCGCAAATTACTATCAGGTATTGCTGTGATTAAAGCATCTAAAGCTTGCTTGTCTTGCTTATAATTTAGCTTTTGTTTGAGTTGTGTGGTAAAAGCCTCTTGAGCTATTCTCATTCTACCATCTCGCTGAATTTTTCTTTCCAACATACTTTTCTCGTCTTCAAAACTTCCCAAGGGGATTTTTTTCATTAGATAAACGATGTGAAAGCCATTCGCTGTTTCTATCACACGAGAATAGTCCCCGCTTTTTTTCAGATTAAACGCCGCGTCTTCATAAATAGGAACCATTTTGCCTACACCAAAAACAGGCATCACCCCACCCGTGTTTTTCGTAAACCGGTCTTCATTATATTTTTTCTCAACTGTTTCCCATTCGGCACCTGCTTTCAAAGCTGCGTAAGCAGAATCAATTTTTCTTCTCGCTTTCATGCGCCCTTCTTCTCCGCCACTTTTCCGCACCTCCGTCATCACCTGAGCCACTTGAATTTGTCCACGAGCAGGTCGTTCATTATTTTTTTTCAGAATATGATACCCGTATACAGTTTTAAAGGGTTTGCTAATTTTTCCTTTGGGAGTATTGTAGGCAGCATTTTCAAAAGGATACACAATTTGAAGCGCAGTAATATAACCAATAGATCCGCCGTAAGCTCCGCTTTGCTTATCATCGCTATAAAGAGTCGCCGCTTTTTCAAAGGAAATATTACCCAATTTGATCTGACGATAAATACTATCAATCCGGTTACGCGCAAAAACAGTATCTCGAGCATTGGGTTTTACCGAAAGTAATATATGGGATACGTTCACATCTTTTTTCTTTCGTTCATATGCCTCTTTAACGAGTTGTTCTTTGGCTTGTCGGTTCGTAAGATAATTTTTTGATAATTGCTTTTTGTAAGAATCAATTTCTCTTCTCACGCTGGGCACCGTGTCCAAGTTTATATCATAAGCTTGCGAAACTTTCATTTTAAAAAGCGAGTACAAGTCAAGATATTCAGTCAAGGCCTCCCGCGAATAATCTACCTTTTTGTTCATCTGATTTTTGGTGTACATACGCAAAAACTCGGATGAGCTTACCGATCGTTTACCCACGGTAAACAGGTCTGCACTTTTCTTTTGAGCGCCAATTTGAAAACTCAAGGCTAGTAATAAAATACTGATTACTGATTTCTTCATCTTAAAATAAGAGGGTTTAATTTTTAGTTTTTTCTTCTTTGAGTTTCTTTTCGTTAAACTCAATCACGTCCAAAATGTTGCTGTGATTAATTCGTCTGCCAATGATTTTTTTATCCTTGTCGAGCAAATATATAGTGGGCGTTACAATAACGTCATAAAAATCTCTGAAGTTAGTAGACCGGTCAGGGTCATACGTATGAATCCAACCCGATCGTAACTTTTGGTCCGTTACAAATTTTTTCCACTTTTCAACAATGTTGGTAGTTTCAACCGCCATGATTACCAGGCCATGTTTGTAAAGTTTTGTTTTGTATAAAGAATCGATTTGAGGAAGTTCTTTCTTACAGTGCCCACAGTCCGCATCATAAAAAATAAGAAGGGTATAATTAGCATCTATAGAAGACAATGGCCTCATTTGATTATTCATATCTCTTAACTGAAGATCCATTGCAGGCTTTCCTATCATATTCGGTGCAATTTTTTGAGCACGGTCTACATATTTTTTAAGCTGTTCAGGCTTTAACCAAGTGGCTTTATCCTTCATGTAATATTCTTCAACTAGGTAAACAAAAACTTCTTCCATGCCCATTATCTTACTTGTTTCTGCCCAGCGAGTTAAGTACCAAAGAGAATATTTAAAAGTTTCTTCAGCGCCTTCCGCTTTCTTTAAAATTGCATTACACTCTTTAATCACTGTGTCAGGAACAGGTACTACCCATTTATCCATATAGTTTTTAAGCTTAGGCTCATACATTGGGGTGTAAATCAGTCGGTCATCTTGAAAATCATACCCATCCCAATAATGCATTTTATAATACAAGCTAGGAAACGTTGAGTCTTTTTTACCTTCTGCATTCAATGGCCAATCTTTATGTGTCGGCACCTCTGGCTCTGCCAACGCTCTAAACAAAGTAGCTAAAAAAGTTTTCGGATGTTTTTTAATTACTCCTTTTCTGTAACCAATTAGCTCCTTCCCTTTCTCCTGCATTTGATTAGCTAAAGTGGTCGAATCTTTTTTAGTTTTGGCTGCTGCGTAGGCAGTTTTTAAAGTAGAAAATCCTTTACCATAGTCTACTAAAAAACGCTGATAACCGTAAAATAAATTATTTTCTGATTTGCCTTTTATTTTTATACTAGAAGCTATTTCAGCCTTGTTAGCTGTAAAAGAAAAGTTATCTCCGTTCATTAAAATAATTTCCATATTAGAAGACTTATCAGCAAAATAAAGAAGATAAATCCCTCCTTTAATTCTCTCTTTACTCTCAATGATACCGACTCCTTTTTTCAAAGTCACCGAGTCATCTTTAAAAACAGTACCTCCTTTTCCGTAGTAATGGCAGAGTAACACTTTTGCATCGGTTTTTACATCAGTAAAATTGATACCAATTTTATACCCATCTCTAGCAGAAACGGAAGAAGAAAGTAATACAACAGCTAGCAAACTAAGCAGGCACGATAATTTAGATTGGTTCATAATCAAGTGTGAATTTACACAGCTTAGACGGAATCTATCCGCATAGGGTTGAGTTTTAAACAGAATTTAACGCTGGCTTTGCAAGACTAAATATTGTAGGTATTGTAATACTTTCGCAGCAAGAATGAGCAGAAGAAGGAAAAAGTTTGAATTAGAGAATATTACCATTGAAAAATATGCGGCTGAAGGCAAATCCATAGCCTATTGGGAAGATAAAGTTGTATTTGTACAGGGCGCCATACCGGGCGATGTAGTCAATGCCTATGTATTTAAAAATAAAAAAGACTGGGCAGAAGCTAGAATCAATGAAGTGGTAGAACCCTCCGATTTACGCCAAGAACCGTTCTGCAAACATTTCGAACTCTGTGGAGGTTGCAAATGGCAAATGCTGGCTTATGAGCAACAAGTCATTTATAAAGAACAACAGGTAAAAGATCAACTACAGCGGTTGGGCAATGTGGCGGTAGAAAAATTCCTACCAATTATTCCATGTGCCGAAGATAGGCTCTATAGAAACAAAATGGAATTCACCTTCAGCAATAAGCGCTACCTCGGACCAGACGATATGAAAGCGATGTTACCTTTTGAAAAGGATGTATTGGGCTTTCATGCTCCAAAAGTTTTTGATAAAATCATTGATATTGACACCTGTTATCTACAAGCGGAACCAACCAATGCAATAAAAAACTTTGTAAGAAAATTTGCCCAAGAAAATGACTACCCTTTCTATGACATTCGACAGCATACTGGCCTGATGCGCAATCTCATTATACGCATGAACCAAAAAGGAGAAGCTTTGGTGAATGTGGTTTTTGCCAAAAATGAAACTGAAAAAATCAAGACGCTTTGCACGGCTCTGCAAAATGAATTTGATCAAATTGTTTCGCTTCACTATACGGTGAATCAAAAGCTGAATGACACAATTTATGACCAAAACGTTGTAGCCTTTTCAGGAGAAAAACATATCACTGAAACGCTGGGAACGACCACTTTTAAAATTAGTCCAAAATCATTTTTTCAGACGAATTCTAAACAAGCAGAAGTACTCTATAATGTAGTGAAGGACTTTGTAGGAAATGCTGACACGCTCTATGATTTATACTGCGGTACGGGAAGCATTGGCTTGTACCTTGCCAATCAATGCAAAAAGCTCATTGGTGTAGAAACTGTGGAAGATGCTATAGTGGATGCCAAAGAGAATGCTGAGAATAATGACATTCATCATGCGCATTTTTATGCGGGAGATGTAATCAAAGTTTGCACCTCCGCTTTTTTCAAAGAACACGGAAAAGCAGATTGTATAATTGTAGATCCCCCTCGGGCGGGTATGCACACAAGCCTAGTAGAAAAACTAAAGGAAATAGCCGCACCAAGAATAGTGTATGTTAGTTGCAACCCTGCCACACAAGCACGGGATGTCAAAGAACTTTCGTCCTTATATGCCATAAAAAAGTCAAGGGCAGTTGACATGTTTCCGCAAACCCACCATATTGAAAATGTGTTATTACTAGAGCTAACATGATTGGGCGCATCCAATATGAACTTTTAAAAGAACTCCCCGCTTGGGAAGCTCAACAAAAAATGGCACCTCCTTTGAGAAAGCCATTGTCAAAACAACCGTTACAAGTACGATTGAGTGCCGTTTGTATTTTATTATTTTATAAAAATGAAGAACTCCACACGATTCTAATCCGTAGGACTCAAGACGGAAAAACTCATGGCCGGCAAATCAGTTTTCCCGGAGGCCGATTCGAAGCGAACGATTTTAGTTTTACTTACTGTGCACAGCGAGAGTGCGAAGAAGAAATCGGCTTAGCGATTTCAGAAATGAAGGTATTGGGTGCCATGAGCCAACTCTATATCCCGCCTAGTAATTTTATGGTATATCCGGTCGTAATGTTTGCTCATAATGCTGAAAATTTAATTGCTTCTGTCAATGAAGTAGATGAAATTATTGAAGTACCCCTTAAAAAATTATTTGACGATTCTTGTAAAAAGCGTATTGACGTGGAAGCGAATAGCAATAAAGTAAAAATAAAAGAAACACCGGTTTATCAATTTGAATCCTACGTAATATGGGGAGCCACAGCAATGATTCTTTCTGAATTTGAAGAAATTCATAAACGGCTTAGATAAAGTTTTAAAAATTGAACGCTAGGCAAAGGGTATTATCTTTGCAAAATGAATGCAATCATCACAGGAGCTACCAAAGGAATTGGAAAGGCCATCGCACTTTGCTTTGCCAAAGAAAATATTAATTTGTGCGTGTGCGCACGACAACAAAGCGGATTGGATGATCTTATTGATGAAATTAAAAACCTCAACCCAAAAGTTTTAGTGAAAGCACAAACTTGTGATGTGAGCAACAAAAAAGAAGTAGAAAAATTTGCTGACTTTTGTTTAAGCTCTTTCGCCAAGATTGACATACTCGTCAATAACGCTGGCTACTTTTTACCGGGCGATGTTCACACAGAAGAAGAAGGACTTTTAGAAAAAATGTTAAACACTAATCTCTTTAGCGCATATCATTTGAGTAGAAAATTGATTCCTCAATTAAAAAAACAGCAACAAGGCTTAATCGTCAACATGTCTTCAGTAGCAGGAATTCAAGCCTATCCACAAGGAGGGTCTTATAGCATTTCAAAATTTGCCCTCACCGGTTTTTCCAAAAATTTGAGAGGCGAATTACGAGAAGATGGCATTAAGGTAAGCACAGTTTATCCTGGCGCTACTTTTTCTGCATCATGGGAAGGAAGCGATGTTGAAGAAGATCGGATTATGGAGGCCAATGACATTGCAGAAAGTATATTGGCTCTAACTAAACTTTCAGATAAAGCCGTGGTCGAGGATATTATCTTGAGACCCCAATTAGGTGATCTTTAAAGATGGTTACTTCAACCATTTATGGCATTTCTACCGACGCATTTTTTGTAAATTGGCATTCTTCTTGGAAACGTAAGTATATAGACTCATGCACAATTTTCTACTAGGTAAAAAGTACCTGACAAATGAGTGATTGAATTCAGCACCTATTTAGACGTGGTAGGGAGTTATTAAGTAAGAATCTGAACCTACTCATTCATCCAATTCTTCTTTTCTTGCTCAATGTGATGAACTACAGCGTCCACGCCATATTTTTCTTTTAAAAAAGCTGCCGTCTGATCAGCGCTATACACCGAGCGATGCTGTCCACCCGTACAACCAAAACTTATAATCAAATTCTCAAATCCACGTTCTAAATAATCATCGATTGTTATACTAATCGTTTGATGAATCAAATCTAAAAATTCATGGATTCTTGTTTTTTCTTGCAAGTATTGTTTTACCCCTTCATCGCGTCCAGTTTGCTTTTTATATTCCTCAATGCGACCAGGATTTAAAATTCCTCGGCAATCGAAAACAAAACCGCCACCGTTTCCACTATCGTCAGCAGGAATACCTCCTTTTTTATAGCTAAAACTATTCACCCGAATCACTAATTTTTTTTCTTCCATACTTTTCTATTTAAATTTTTTAATAAATTCTTTCTGCGAAATCTGATGCAAAAGATTATCCAAAATGGGAAACTCCGACAAAGAGTTTACTTCTAACCACTCATGTATGTTTTGTAGGCCAAGCGGAATACTACTAATAAAATGCTCCTTCCCTTCAATCAGTCCGCGTAATCCATAAGCACCTAGCACTTGTAACAATCGAGTCAAGGTCAACCTATTATATTCCTCTTTCCATTGGTTAGCGTTAAACGCAAGCTTTCTTTTTTCAGCTTCTACTTGAAAAGTGCTTAAGTAGAGTTCTACCAATTCTGTTTTCCAATCAGCTGGAATTTTTGCTTTTGCCTGCCACAGCAAACTAGCCACGTCATATAAGGGATGCCCTTGCAAACCGCCCTGAAAATCTATAAAAACAATGTCATTATCTTGCACCATTATATTTCGTCCTTGACAATCGCGGTACATAAAATAGCCTTTTTCCTTATCTAAATCTTTTGCCAAGATTTCAAATTCTTTCTCTAAGCTTGCATCATCATATTCAATATTTGATTTCGAAGCAAAATTATTTTTGAAATAGCGCAGGTCAAAAATAATTTGGTCATACCCAAAACTAGGAAGCTCGATAAACAAATTTTGAAATGCATGATCCTTAGCGCTCAACTGAATGTGAACTAATTGAGTCAACACTTTTTTATACAAGTCCTTTACATCTTCCGTATGTCCTTCTTCCAACACTTTGTCAAGTAGGCACTTTTTTCCAGCATCATTCTGAAGATATAAATTTTTATCCGCATGAACGGCAAGTATCTGAGGCACTGAAATATAGTTGTCCGCAAAGTAATTGGCTAATAATATAAAGCGTTCATTCTCTTCGATATTGGCACTTTGAGTAGCAATAATCGTACGACCTGTACCATTGAATATTCTGTAGTAAATCCTATCTGACCCAGCCTGAGCTAATTGCTCAATATCTACAACCGCCGCCTCAGGGTAGGCATCTTTGGCAAAATGTAAAACCTCTTCTTTACTTAACTCGCTCATTTATAATCCGTGTTGACTCACCAAATATACCATCATAGCCATAGCGATCGTACCCATACAAAGTTCGCGACGATGTACATTTTCAAATACATCGTTATCACTGTGATGCATATCAAAATATCGATGTCCATCAGGTAAGAGACCCATTGTTGGCGTATCAAACTCTTTGTGTAACGGATTAATGTCTACTCCACCCCCTTTACGAGAGAAATTGTAAATATTGTACGGGTAAAACAAATCTTTCCAAGCTTGTACCTTGTCTTTTTTGGCTGCGGACATTGTCAGTCCAAAACCATAAGGTGTCGCTCCACCGGCATCACTTTCTATCGCCAAAATATGATGCTCATTTTTTTCTTTTGCTTGCTGCATATAGGCCCTAGCCCCTCTTGCTCCATTTTCTTCATTCATCCACAGCACACAGCGAATCGTACGTTTCGGACGAATACCCAATTTTTTAAACGTACGAATCGCATCAATCGATTGTACCACACCCGCACCATCATCATGAGCGCCTTCACCTACATCCCAACTATCCAAATGCCCCCCAAAACAAATAATTTCCTTAGGGAGTTCCGTGCCATAAATCTCACCTACTACATTGTACGATTTTACATCCCGCTTCATTTCACAAGTGGTGCGTATGTATATTTTAGGGCGTTTATTATTTACAACCAGTTCTTCCAATTTGTCGGCAGTAGTATTGCCAACCGCTATCGCCGGAATTTTGGGGTATCGCTTATCATAAGAAAGTACGCCTGTATGTGGTTCATCATCATAAGCAGACGATACCGAACGAATCACAACGGCTGCTGCTCCTTTCCCAGCCGCTCGACTTGGAGCCGCCCACCGATAAAATACACATGGGCCATAACTATGAAACGTATTGATATTAGTTTGGTCAAATCGATAATTGAAAAAAACAATTTTTCCTCGGACTGCACTCTCAGGCAATCGATCAAATTCATCTATATCATTAACCATGACAATAGAAGTTTTTACACCTCGGTCTCCCGTACCCACAGCGTTACCTAAGCTAGTAATTTTCATGCCGTATTTTCTCCCACCAACTTCGTAGTATGCTTCTTCCTCTCCCCGCACCCAGTGTGGCACCATCACTTCTTGTAAAAAAACATTATCACAACCAGCTTCTTCCAAGGTTTTTTTACCCCAAGCTACAGCTTTAGCTGCCTGCGGCGAACCAGTCAATCGGTGACCAATTTGTTTACACAAATACCGTAAGTCTTCATGACCATGAGCATTCGTTAAAATGTAGTTCGACATTCTACGTATGTTTATGCTGTCTTGCAAATGGTTTTGAGCGGTACACACCACAGAAACCAACAAGAATAGAATAGATAGTATTTTTTTCATAATAAGCTGCGTAAAAATACAAAGTAGACCTGCCAATCAAAAAATTAATGTACGATATGTCATAGAAAATAAATAGAAGCTTTGATTTTAGGAATCAAAGAATGACAGCACAGCTTGCTTCCAAGCTTCCGCATCATTGTTCAAATAGATTTGATGCGCTGAATTTTCTAAAATCAACAATGTTTTCTCGCCTTTAAGATTTTCAAAAATTTCATTAATCTCTTTTCGTGAAACACGGGCGTCTTGAGCTCCATTCATGAGTAAGGTGGGTATATTAATTTTGGTTGCGTACTCAGTAGGATTGTGATCGAACGCATTGAAACCCATTTGCCAACCACCAAAAAGTATGAGCCACTGCGCAAAAGGCGTAGTGGGTAGACCCATAATTTCAAACCGCCCTTTTGCTGTTTCGAGCATTGAACCAAAAGGACATTCTAGAATTATTTTATCGGGTTTAATATCATAAGCTTCTATAGATTTCATAATTGCCACTGCACCCATTGACGAACCATGCAAAATAATCTCTTGATCAGGATATGTTTTTTGCGCATACTCAAAAGCTGCCTTTACATCACGTCCTTCCTTCCAACCAATACTCGTTTCATTTCCTTCAGAATTGCCATGCCCCATAAAGTCTACCAAAATAGTTGAATAACCCATTTCTTGGAACGCATTTGAGTACGGTAGCACATTTGCTTTGCAACTAATGTATCCATGAAATAAAATAACTACCCCTTTCTTATCCTCATTAGGTATATCCCAGGCTTCTATTTTTTTATGACTCTGTAGCTCAACCGTGCTAAACCTACGATTGGGTTCAATACTATTTTGGGGTTTTGGTGGCTGTACGCCGCTAAACAAGGCCACCGCTTTTTCTTTCAGACTGTATTCTTCGGGGCGCTTCGGGCGCTCAGTTTTTGTTTTTGAAAAATGGGTAAAACAGTAGGCGTGATTATAAACTATGATATTCGCCAGAATAAAAAGACCGATACTTGTCCATATCAGTCCTTTAAAAAATCTCTTTTTCATGCGATACAAAGTTCGACTTAGGATTTTAGCTAATCGGAAAAATCATGTTAGCCTTCTCTTAAAAGAGAGACTCTTGAAAAAGCACTAGAATCTAAAACCAACAGTCATGGCAATTTGCGTATTGCCGGTTCGTAAAGTTGCTTGTGGCACATCTACAGATCGAGCTAAGGTATGCGTTTGATCCATATCTTGCGCCAGTAAATAACGCCCTGCTAAATCTACATAAAAACTTTTTCCTCGATAGCCAAGACCTAAGCTTCCGCTTTGTGCCGCTCCGATATCGCTGCTTTCATAAGGATTGCCATAGTAAGCATAACCCGCACGAACAGCTAATTGATCAAATCGAACTTCGCCACCTAAGCGTACATTTACCGCATTTTGATACGTAGCCTGAATCGCGTCGTTCACTGCCAGTTCTGCCTCTTCAAAACCTGCGTCATAACGATATTTCATTCCATCATAATTCACATATTCAAGGTCTCCGCTGATAAACCCTTTTTTCCCGAATAAGTAAGTTCCACTTGCAATGGCCTTCATAGGTGACTGAAAACGATACTCAAAAAGATTAGATTGCTCTTGTTCATAAAAACTGACTGAACCCGTAGTCAATAAATTTTCTGTATTCGATTCTATGGCAATTGAGCTTACGTCAGTGATTCGGTACCAAGTGGGTGTATGAAGTGCTAAACCAAAACGAACGGCATTGGTCGGTTTAAAAATAGTACCCAATTTGAGGTTCACCCCACTTCCGTCAATATTTACGTTTTGGACTAAATCAACATAGTCAAAATCATTGTCAGGGTTCCCTGATACGTCATCCTCTGTCAAAATTTCTGTTTGATTATAATTTACGTTAGGAAGCCCCACCGAAAATCCAATCAGCACTTTCTCCATATAATTGGCACCGTAGCTTAGATTTATTTCATTGATTGCGCCCCGTCTTCTTACAGTTTTGCTTCGTTCCAGTCCTCCTTCAAACGGCACAAAACTACCAGCCTGTGTTGTATCAAAAGGGTCCGCATCAATTAAGAACGTCTGAAACGCCCCATAGGCTGCCTCGCTCACTCCTTGAATCGTATTGTCATTTAAGCCCCCCGCATTGTTTATTTCTTCAGCAAATGTTTCAACGAACGAACTTGTATTATCTACTCCACGATATGAATAGTCGGAATGAATATTAGCCAAGCGATTGAATCCAATTGCAAAGTTTGAAGTTTTCCATTTTCTGCGCTTATAATTTTTACCTTTTTTTGCTTTCGCAAATACGATGCCCGCTTGATTAAAATTAAAACGAGTGTCACTTCTATTCGTCTGTAAACCCTGATAATCACCTTCTACATTGGTAAGCAATACGGCTGGCGTCAAAGAAAAATCTGTTTTTCTATACAATCCAATCCCGGCTGGGTTATTATTAATCGCTCCAAAATCGGCACCTAAGCTTCCGGTGGCACCACTTAACGAAAGGTTCCGTGCCGTACCAAATTGGTAGGTTCTCCCGAGTAGTAATGCGTCATTTTCGTTTTGCGCGTTGACCGTACCTACTAAACATAGCGCGGCTAACACAAGTATTATATTTTTATACATAGTCTAAGTTCTAAAATTAATGATGTTGAATAAAAAAGGCATCCTTTTTTTCAATAGAATGCCTTTGTTGTTTAAAATTATCTGCGGCGTCCGCCTCCACGGCTTCCTCCCATTGATCGTCCGCTGCTTCTGCTAGGCGAAGAAAATGATCGACCCGAAGATCGGCTGCTTCTGCTAGGTGAAGAATAAGATCTGCTTGGTCGGCTACTTCTAGATGGTGAAATAGTTCTTGAACGACTCGGTCTTGTGCTTCTACTTGGCGCAGTGCTTCTTGATCGGCTCGGTCGAGTGCTGCGACTTGGCGAAGTGCTTCTTGATCGGCTCGGTGAGTAAGAACGGTTTCTGCTTGGAGAAGTAGATTGCGAACGACTTGGACGCGTGCTACGACTTGGTGAAGTGCTTCTTGATCGGCTCGGTGAGTAAGAACGATTTCTACTTGGAGAAGTAGATTGCGAACGACTTGGACGCGTGCTACGACTTGGTGACGTGCTTCTTGAACGACTCGGTGAGTAAGAACGATTTCTACTCGGTGAGGTAGATTGCGAACGACTTGGACGCGTGCTACGACTTGGTGAGGTGCTTCTGTTTGGAGAAACAGTCCCTCTGTTGTTTCGTGTAGAATTATATCGATTATTATTCGGTCTAGTGGTGTTTCTACCAGTATTCGGTCGGACACCTCTTTGTGAATTACCAACTGAAGGACGAGTTGTTGTATTCGGTCGAGTCACTCTACCATTTCGATTAGAAATAGTGTTTCCTCTTTGTCTTTGTATCGTAGAATTTGTATTTCTTCTTGAAGTTCCAACACTTGAACGTCGTGTAGTACTGTTGATTCCAATATTACGCTGTGAATTAATTCCTGCTTGTCTTACAGAGCGCCCTCCATTCATACTTCTATTCACACCATACGAACGTGATAGTCTTCCTCTACTCGCTAAGCGTCTAGTATTATTGCTACGTGTATTCCATGATCTACGAGGACCATAGTTAAAGTTATTTGCCTGTCTTCCAGACCAAAATCCTTGATTGTATCCATTACGGAAGCCGTTATTCCAACCGCCGCCCCAGCCACGGTTCCATCCACCGCCCCAGCCGCGATTGAAGCCTCCGCCCCAACCCCATCCGGAGTTAAAACCGCAGAAGCCATTACCCCAGGCTCCGCCGCCCCAGCCGCCGCCCCAGGCATTCCAACCAGGAGCGCCCCAGCCTAAACCACCACCATTCCAGCACCAGTTATTCCAACCCCAACCAATGTTGACATTCAATCCTCGATTCCAACCAAAGCCATTACCCCAGCCACCGAATGGGTTACCCCAACCGCCGAATGCTGCAGGTCTTCCCCAGCCACCGCCCCACCAGAACGGATCCCAATAAAAACTGTTGAAATAGCCAAAATTCCAACCAGGTCGGTTAAAACGGCGAATACGCGACGCGAAGTAATAATCATCGTCATCATAATCTATTCTATTATCATCATATCGATCACCGCGATTGTCCTGCGGTTGTTGAAAATCTCTCTGACCATTGTTGTTTTGGTCTCTCAGTCTCTCTTCATACGACTGCTCATTCCCACTTGGGATGTCATATACATCATCATTGCCTTGTGCAAACAAGCCAGTAGGAGCTAAAAATAAAAGGACGGTCATCAGTGCGGTTACTATTCGTTTCATGTTTCTAAAATTTATACGGTTTTTGGGTTGAACTAAATTAGTATATTTCTTATGAATCGGGCTCAAATGATTGTTAAAACACTTGTCAGAGCTAACATTTAGGGCTTTTTCTTGATTCATTTTAGATATATTTTCCATTTTAGTACAGGTATGACGCTTTTCTGTAATAAAAGTTTAATTTATAGGGTAAAAAAGTTTTATTTTGATGCTTATACTGAGCAAAACAAAATATGTCGAAAGGAATTACCTCACGGGCCGAGAATTATAGCGATTGGTACAATGATATCATTATTAAAGCAGGACTTGCTGATCACAGTGCCGTTCGGGGTTGTATGATTATCAAGCCGTATGGATATGCTATTTGGGAAAATATGCGCAACGCGCTAGATCAGATGTTTAAAGACACCGGGCATGTCAATGCTTATTTCCCAATTTTTGTACCGAAAAGTCTTTTTGAAGCTGAAGAGAAAAATGCAGAAGGATTTGCCAAGGAATGTGCTGTGGTTACTCACTACCGTTTAAAAAGTGACCCGAGTAGAGAAGGCAAGCTTATGGTAGACCCAAACGCTAAGCTTGAAGAGGAGTTAGTTGTGCGTCCCACCTCCGAAGCTATCATTTGGAATTCTTATAAAAATTGGATTCAGAGCTATCGTGATTTACCCATTTTAATTAATCAATGGGCGAATGTGGTTCGTTGGGAAATGCGCACGCGTTTATTTTTAAGAACGGCTGAGTTTCTATGGCAGGAAGGACACACAGCACATGCTACGAAAGCAGAGGCCATTGAAGAAACGGAGCAAATGATTGACATTTATGCAAAATTTGCTGAAGAGTGGATGGCCCTCCCAGTTATTCAAGGATTGAAAACAGAAAGCGAACGTTTTGCGGGTGCGGAAGAAACCTATTGTATTGAGGCCCTTATGCAAGACGGAAAAGCGTTGCAAGCTGGAACCTCACATTTTTTAGGTCAAAATTTTGCCAAAGCTTTTGATGTAACCTATCTCACTAGCGAAAACAAACAGGAACACGTTTGGGCAAGCTCTTGGGGGGTAAGTACTCGATTGATTGGCGCGCTTATTATGGCACATAGTGATGATAAAGGCTTGGTATTGCCTCCAAAATTAGCGCCGTATCCAGTTGTGATTGTACCGATTACAAAGACTGAAGAAGGAAGAGAAAAGGTGTTGGCGATTGCTAAAAACATTCAGACCGAATTAAAGGTGAAAGGAATCATTGTAAAAATTGATGACGCAGATAACGTACGACCCGGGTTTAAATTTGCAGAGTATGAGTTGAAAGGGGTGCCGGTTCGCGTTACCATTGGCGAGCGAGACCTAGCTAATAATCTTATTGAAATTGCTAGAAGAGATACAGGAGAGAAAGAAAGTAAAGAAGTAGAGGGCGCTGTAGAATATATATTCAATCTGCTCAACGATATACAAACGAATATTCATGCCAAAGCAAAATCTTTTAGAGAAGCGAATATCCGAGAAGCGAATAGCTGGGAAGAATTTCAAAAACTCATTGAAACGGAAGGTGGGTTTGTGAGTGCTCATTGGGACGGCACTAGCGAAACAGAAGATGAAATTAAAGCAAAAACAAAAGCGACGATTCGCTGCATTCCCTTAAACAATAAACAAGAAGAAGGCAACTGCATCTTATCAGGAAAAAGTAGCAAGGAGCGTGTATTATTTGCAAAAGCATATTAAATTTGAGCCATGGAAAATGAATCAATCCTATCAAATCAGAAAAAAGAAGCGCTGCAAGAATGCGCCAAGTGGGCTCGCTTTTATGCTATTGCTAGTTTTGTTTCGGTAGCGATTAGTTTGCTCTCTGCCGTCTTTTCAGGGGGCAGTAATCCCTTGGGAATGGCCTCCGTACTTTTTATCACGGTGTTAGGATCTAGTATTACTATAGCTTCAGCTATTTTATTGTATTCGTTTCACAAGCATACAACGGTAGCGATTGAGTCAGGTGATAACCACAGTATGGATAGAGCCTTATATAATTTCAGATGGTATTTTGGATTGATGGGCATCATTCTTATAGTTGCTTTCAGTTTTGTGTGTATCGCAATGTTTTTTGGAATTTTAGCCGCTGCATAAACTTATTAAAATAAAAAACTCATGGAGGAACAAAGCATATTTAACACCGAACTTAGTGACCTAAGTAATAATCACATTTTATCAGCTGCCAAATGGAGTCGTTTTTTAGGAATCGTTTTTCTAATTGCGGCAGTAATCGTTTTAATATCAGGTGCTGGCATGCTAGCCTCTTGGGAACAATTTGCGGATTCTCTTTCCACCATAGCTGGTGCGAACCCAGCCTTTGCCGATATAGAAAACCTTCCAAAAAGCTTATTTCTGATTGCCTTCCTTCTGATAATAGCCATTATGGTTTTTGCAGGTATTTTATTTTTACGAGTGGGAAGTAACGGAGTAAATTACTACAGTTCTAATGAAGAGTCTGCCTTTCTTAGCACTTTCCGTTCGGCAAAAACCTTATTTATGGTGTATGCCATTTTTACAGTAATCGGTATTGCTATTTCTGTTATACAATTGTTTACTCTGTTATAAAAAAATGATAGCCTGCCCCTTTAAGGCAACTTTTGGTTTTGACTGTCCGGGTTGCGGTTTTCAGCGCAGCTTGAAGGCTTTGTATCATGGTGATTTAATACAGAGCATTTTTCTATATCCTGCTACGCTACCGATACTCCTCTTTTTTATTTTCGCCTTGCTGCATATCGTTTTCAAGTTTAAGAATGGACTAAACTATATTCACTTTTTTTTCTATTGTAACCTAATTATCATCGGTGCGAATTATGCGGTTCGCTGTTTTATAGGAAGTATTTTCTAATTGATGAGATTTATTTCTTTAACAGAAACTTAGGTCACTTTTAACGCACAGCTAGGAAAGCAAATCTTCTTGTCAGATTACATTTGAATTTTAGAATCTTTAAATAAATAATATTATGAAACGACTCATTTTAGCTCTTGCAGTAGTTTTTTCCGTTGCTTATACTACTCAATCATTTGCGCAAAGTTCAGAAAAAAAATCCTTGGCTCCTTCAACCATCATTTTAGATGATAAGAATTATGAAGGCGAAACGACGGTGGAAGTAAAAAATGGAAAACTTTATGTAGATGGAAAAAAAGTCTCTTCTATTGAGCCCGGTACTCAGATAAAAATTATTAAGAAAAATACGATTGCTGATCAGCACAATTCATCATTTGATTTTGATGTGATGGATAGTCCTTTCCGACCTAATCGTAAGCCATTTGGGCGCATCTCACGGAAAGCTATGCTGGGAGTAAAAACCTCAGATGCTAAGCCTGGTGCCAAAGTGGTAGAAATCGTAGCGGGTTCAGCAGCAGACAAGGCTGGACTGAAAGAAGGCGATATAATTATTGGCGTGGACGATGAAACGATTCGTACCAGCGATGATTTAGTAAAAGTCATCAGTGACCGTACTAAAGATGACGAGGTGAAAATTCAAATTGAGCGCAGTGGTAAAACCGAAGAACTGGTGGCAACCTTGCAAGCCCCGCAGTTGGAAATCGTACCGTTTAATAAATTACCTGGGTCCGGAAGATTTTCCCTTCCCTTTCAGAATTTAGAAAAACTATTTGACATGTCTCCCAATGGTAGATTTCAAGTTTTCTCAACTGAAGAGCCTAGTCCAGCATTGGGAATAGAAGTTGAAGAAAACGAAAATGGACTAGAGGTTGTGAATGTAAAACCAGATGGTGCTGCATTTAAAGCTGGCGTAAAAAAAGGTGACCAATTGAAAACAATTGAAGGAGAAGAAATTGATAGCATCGCTGATTTGCAAACAGAAATTGTGAGAAATCTAAAAAATAAAAAAATGTACCTAGGCATAAAACGCGATGGTGCCATTAAGACTTTGTCTTTGGTTTTACCTCAGGCAAAAAAGAGAGCTAAATTTTAGATTCGATGACTACGAGGTCATAAAATCTAAGGTTCAGTTCTTTAACTAATCTGTTCATAGTTACAAAAATGCCATCCTTTGGGATGGTATTTTTGTTTACAGTAACCAATACGGAAAATACAAAAAGACTAATGTTCTTCGTATACAATTTTGTCAACACGACCATTGGTCAACTTAATCGGCTGAGCGGTAGGGTTATCAAGTTTTAGCTTGCTATTTGCGGATAGCATTCCGCCAAACTCAATAGTAGCTTGAAAAGTATATTTTTTTAGCTGAGTTACTAGAATACTCGCTCGCCCTAGTTTGTCTTCATACCCTTTGTAGTTGTTGGGCAAATCGGTAGGTTGAAAACCGTCTGGCATGAAGGCAATTTTACAATACGGATCTTCAGTCCCTATTAAGGTGGTGTCTGCTGGCACTCTCATAGGCAGGGTTTCTATTTTACTGAGATTAGCGATTTGTAACCAAAACACACTACCACTTTTTGTTTTATAAAACATATCCAATACATCACCACTTTTTGTTTTAATGGGTTTAGATATTTGCTTCGCCTTGAACATCATTCCATTTACTTTTACTTGCAAGAAACCTTCGGGCATTTTTGGACTAGAAGATTGAACGAACCTTCCTCCGTAGCTTGGCTGAGTAGAAATACCCTGAAGCACTACCTTCTGCTTTGGCTTATAATTTTTACTTTCAAAACCAATACTCACTTTTTCAGGACCTACCGCTTGATTAACAGAGGTAGCCGTTTTTGCAGACATAAGGTTTACTATTTTCAATTCTGCGCCTGAGGTAAGAAAATACTTCTTGCCTTTTTGAATTTTACCTTTGATCAGATTACCACTCACTGAAAAATTATCTGAATTTCCAATTCGGGCGCTGTAATCAACCTCAAGCTCAAAAGCATATTGCCCATTCGCCATAAACGATACGCAACAAAACAATACTAATCCTAACCATCTCATCATTGCTAAAATAAGTCTTTTGTTAGTTAATAAAATCTTACAGTTGTTTCACGAACCAATAATCCATTTGTGGAGTTTCGCCTAAAGGAAACGGATTCTGAATTTTTGAATCTTGAAACTCAAATTTTTTATAAAATGCTTGAGCTTTTAGATTGTGTTCCCAAACGCTAAGGTAAACTTGATCAAAATTTTTCGCTTTCAAAAAATCAATGCAATACGTAAGCAACTCTTTTGCCAAACCTTTCCCATGAAATTCTTTTAAAAAATAAATTTGTTTAAGTTCCACGGAATTCTTATCGGCGAAGACTTCTTCCACCGTTCCACCCAAATGCATTCTAGCATAGCCTGCCGCAACTTCTTCAAAAAATAGTACGAAAAAATAATCATCAGGATCGTTTAGTTCTTTCAAAACTTGATCTTCATTATAGAACTCTTGTAAGACCCCCTCTAAATCTTCATCAGTACAGGTTCCTCTAAACGTTTGATCAAAAGTTTTAGCACCTAGTTGAGCGATTAACTTTGCATCTTGTGGAGTGGCTCTAATTATTGTGGTGGGCATGATTTTTAAAGTCTTATAGTTTCACGTCGGAATATTTTTAGAGTATTTCACTTGGATAACCAGCATCTTTTTTCGAGGATACTAAAACAAGTTCAGTAGGATATAGAGTGCTAGATTCAATCCGATTACTTTAAAAGGAAACTTTAGATTTGAATACAAACATTTTTGGGTTCCGTAAAAAAGTTAAGCGCATTCCAACCTCCTTCTCGTCCTACACCGCTATTTTTCATTCCACCAAATGGGGTGCGCAAATCACGCAGCAACCAACAGTTTACCCATACAATGCCACTTTCTATTTGATGCGCCACTCGGTTTGCTCGGCTAACATCTTGCGTCCAAATTGTACAAGCTAGGCCATAATCCGATGCATTAGCCAACTCGACAGCTTCTTCCTCAGTTTCAAAAGATTGTAAAGTAACTACCGGTCCAAATATTTCTTCCCTATTCGTTTTGCAGTTGGGTCCAAGTCCTTCAATGATAGTAGGCTCAATAAAATAGCCTCCCTCATTTTCACCACTTAGTTTTACGGGCTTGCCGCCTAATAAAACAGTTCCGCCTTCTTCTTTTGCTAATTCAATACACGCAAGAATTTTTTCATAGTGCGTCTGACTCACTACACTCCCTTGCTGCGAATCTGCCTCTAAGGGATTTCCAACTTTTAGTTTACTGGCTCGTTTTACAAATTCCTTTTTAAATTTTTCATAGATTGATTTTTCAACTAAAATCCTACTACCACACAAGCAAATTTGACCTTGATTGGCGAAAGAAGAATGCAAGCTAGTCTTCATCATTTTGTTCCAATCGCAATCAGCAAAAATCACATTTGGATTTTTACCTCCCAGCTCTAGAGATAATTTTTTAAACATAGGAGCTGCCACCGAAGCAATATGCGCACCTGCCCGCGTACTACCCGTAAAGGAAATTGCTTTTATGTCGGGATGTTTTACAATTTCACTTCCGCAATTGACTCCATCGCCGTGTAAAATATTCAAAACGCCTTTGGGCAGTCCCGCTTCCTCACAAATCTTACTTAATAAAAAAGCAGTTACCGGAGTTACTTCACTAGGCTTGGCTATTACGCAATTTCCTGCCGCTAACGCGGGTGCAATTTTCCAAGTGAATAAGTACAAAGGCAAATTCCAAGGAGAGATACAACCCACTACACCAATGGGCTGACGTATGGTATAGTTGATACCAGATTGTTCGCTCACATGACTTTCTGCAGCGTAATGCATGATACCTGTGGCAAAAAATCTAAAATTATCAGCAGCTCGTGGAATGTCAACTCGCTTGCTTAGCTTCAGCGGTTTCCCATTGTCAATTGTTTCTGCTAAGGCTAATTCATCTAAGTTACTTTCTATTAAATCAGCAATTTTATTCATGACGGTAAATCGCTCCTCTCTAGATGAAACACTCCACGTTTTAAAAGCTTCTTGCGCAGCTAAGACCGCTTGATGCACATCGCCTGCCTTAGAAGAAGGTATACTTCCGATACTTTTTCCTGTGGCAGGATTTATATTCTCAACGGATTCACCATCTTGTGTGTCTTTAAATTCTCCGTTTATATAATTTTTTATTTCGTACGTCATATTTATTTTTTGCTACTACTAAATAGAACCGGTTCGTCCGCCATCCACACAAATACTTTGCCCAGTGACATAAGCCGCTGAAGGTGAGGTAAGAAAAGCGATCACATTGGCTATTTCTTCTGGCTGACCGAAACGTTTCATGGGTATCACTGAGAGCATTGCTTTTTCCACTTCACTATATTCTTTACTTAGCTTATTTGATTTATTCTCAATGATACTTTTCAAGCGGCCAGTTTCAGTGGCGCCTGGCAAAACATTGTTCACGGTAATTCCATATTCTGCCAATTCGTTAGCCATTGTTTTTGACCAACTCGCTACGGCTCCTCTTGTCGTATTACTCACCCCCAATCCGTTCAATGGAATTTTTACAGAAGTAGAAATCACGTTCACAATTCTTCCATATTGGTCTTTCTTCATCCCTTCTAAGACAGCAGTCGTTATAATATGATTGCAAATCAAATGTTGGTTATACGCTAATAAAAAAGCGTCAGTTTCGGCTTCAGAAATTTTACCACCCGGAGGCCCCCCCGTATTATTTATTAAAATATGAATATTCTCTTTGGCTATTCGTTCAGAAATTACCTGGCGAACTTCCTCAGGATTAGAAAAATCGGCACTGATAAAGTCATGTCCTTCTCCAAGTTCTTTCACCCTAGCATCGAGCTTGTCTGCACTGCGCGAAAATAAAATACACCGCGCTCCCATTGCTGCTAATGCTTGCGCACTGGCCCAACCAATTCCTTGCGTACTACCACATACCAAAGCCGTTTTACCCTTTAAATTTAAATCCATATATGACAAAGATATGGAAACGATTCACAATTATTCCACTACCTTTATCTTGAAAATCTCTACTATGCGTGCACTTCTTTTATCAACTATTTTTCTCCTAATTTTTCAGCTAAATTGTAAAGCTCAGTTTCAACATAAAGTTGAATTACAAATTTCAGCCATTGGCAATGTTCAATACTTAGCCATTCCTAAAATCAAACCGATAAGCGAAGTTGGCATTATGTATCAGCCCTACCTATTCCCACAAACCTATGTAGTGTTGGGATTGCAGGGTAATTCACGCACATTCCAAGAAGCTTCAACCGATACGTCTGATATGTTCACAGGATCGCTACAATACAGAAACTGGATGGGCTCGGTGGGTATTCGTCATTTATTCAAAGAAGAGATTGTTGAAACCTTTAATTTCTTTGCAGAAGCTAATTTTTTCTTTTCAAAAATTAATACAGATGGCAATTATAGCGGCGGGCGATTTGGTGAAGATTTTTTTAACTATAGAAAGTTTAAAGGGGTGGGTCTCGGATTCAAATTTGGAGTTATCTATCAATTCTTAACTCCTTACTACATTGGAGTGAATGCAGCAGCTTACATTTCGGGTGGGAGACTCCAAACAATTGAAAGTAATGTAGAACCTGCCATACGACCAGATTTTGATAATCTAACTAGTAATCAAAGCTTGAACCAAACTCAGCTGGAAATCAGAGTTGGTAAAATGTTTTAGTCGGATCGACAATTCTTCAACATTCTTTATCTTTAGGAAATGAAAAAACTCCTTTTTCTTATTGGTACGATTTTGATATTCTCTAGCCCAAGCATTTTTGGACAAAAAAGTAGCATCCAACTTACGCCCGTTTCTTACAACGCAATCCCATTTAGCTCTGCAGTACATGCGAGAGTTAACACAACAACTGGCTTGAATTATCAAAGACAAATTTTCAATCGTTTTCATGTAATCGCAGGTCTTTTCTATTTGAATCGGTTTTTTGATGACAAGTCCGACTGTTGTTTTCATTGTTCTGTGGGTGTGCAAGATTTGCGGCAGTTTGGCATTTCTATTGGACCCAAATACTATTTTTTAAAACCTAAAAAACGAATCCAGCCTTATTTAGAAATAGATGCTATTTATAATTCTATACAATCAGAAGGCGTCTATTCTTATAACTCTCATGGAGCTTATCATGAACGTTATGATTTGAATGGTCAAGGTTTTGGTTTTGCGATACGACCAGGAGTGGATGTCAATCTTACGAAAAATTTGTTCTTTTCTTTCAATGCATTTTTAGGCAAATTATCGATAAAAGGCAAAAACGAGACATTGGACTATATTCATGGAACTAGCAACGAATCAAAAATCCGACAGTCAATTTGGCCTGAAGGAATTGAATTTCGCCAAGGCTATCGATTCTAAGCAAAACTATTCCCCTTCTTTCAATTCGAGTCCTAGTGTAAATCTTTACATTTGTGCCTTAATCATTTGCGATGCTTCAAATTCAAAAAATACGCGACGAGAAAGAAACTGTTCTAGCAGGACTTGAAAAAAAATTCTTCTCGGATTCAGCTCTAGTAGACAAACTTCTTGAACTGGACGAGCAAAAACGCTGTGTGCAAGTAGAACGAGAAGAGATGCAGGCTCAAGTAAACAAAAGCTCAAAAGAGATAGGTCTCTTGATGAAAGAGGGCAAACGAGACGAAGCAGAAGTGAAGAAAACAGAAGTAAAGAGGCTGAAAGAAGAAGGGCTTGAAGAACTGAGTTCATCCTTTTTTAATTTAGAAGAGGAGATTACTCAAATTCTTTTACAGCTACCCAACCTACCACACGAAAGTGTACCCAAAGGTAAAACAGAAGAAGACAACGAAATTATTAAAACACAAGAAGCTCCTACTTTAAGTGAAGACGCTCTGCCGCATTGGGAATTGGCCAAAAAGTATGACCTAATAGATTTTGAGCTCGGGGTAAAGATTACAGGTGCTGGATTTCCAGTTTACAAAAATCAGGGAGCGAAATATCAAAGAGCTTTGATTCAATATTTTTTAGATTTTAATTCTGAAGCAGGCTATCAAGAAGTAATGCCCCCCCTATTAGTCAATGAAGATTCTGCCTATGGTACAGGAAATTTGCCTGATAAAGAAGGTCAGATGTATCATGCCACTGCTGATAACTTTTACTTGATTCCTACCGCTGAAATACCCATTACGAATATTTATAGAGGAGAAATTATTGACCCACAAAGCTTGCCGATAAAAATGACAGGCTATACACCTTGTTTCCGAAGAGAGGCAGGTAGCTATGGAAAAGATGTTCGAGGGCTGAATCGGCTGCATCAATTTGATAAGGTAGAAGTGGTACAATTAGTTAAAGCCGAAGATTCCTATGACGTACTGGATAGCATGGTCGCTCATGTAGAAAAATTGATTCAAAGTTTAGAGCTCCCCTACCGTATTTTAAGATTGTGTAGTGGCGACACTAGTTTTGCCTCTGCGCTTACCTATGACTTTGAAGTGTATAGTGCCGCTCAAAAAATGTGGTTGGAAGTGAGTAGTGTTTCAAATTTTGAAGCGTTTCAAACCAACCGTATGAAAATTCGTACGAGAAATGAAAACGGGAAAACAGAACTAGTGCATTCACTAAATGGTTCTGCATTGGCACTCCCTAGAATACTCGCATGTTTATTAGAAAACAATCAAACAGAAAATAACATATCAATTCCGAAGGTATTGCAGCCCTATTTTGGAACCGATAGAATTGCTTAGCTTATTTCCGCTCCGCCTTTTTTACTTTCCGCTTTGAATAATTCCCTGCGATACGCAGACCTGCATAAAAATTGAGACTTTTCACATCACGACGAGCTAAACTCAAAACATCATCTGAACCAAAATAAAAATAGGCCAAACGAAAACCTAATCCCGCTTTTAAATTTCTACTAAAATAATTATAGGTCATTGGCAGCCAAGCTTCTATCATTCTACTTTGCCAACGAGGTATGATACTCGTATACCCAGAATAGGAAGAATGAATCTTATTGGTGTTAGCCAAATTAGCAGAAGCAGCCAAGCCAACATGAAACCCTTTTATTAATTGCAGCTCTCCGTATAAATTTAAACGAGTCGGCAGTGAATGAGTGTATGAATTACTGCCCGTATCAATTTGAACCCCATAATCAGCAGCCCACTTTCGTATAGAATCATAACCACTAGGAAAGGTTGAAAAACTATCAATCGGAATTTGAACGTTATTGGCCACAAAGGAGGCTGAGCGTTGACGACCACGGTTGTAATTAATACTGCCGATATCAGTAATACTTAAAGACGCTCTCAGGCTTCGATTGAGTATAATTCCCTGATACACTGCTCCTATGTCGCCACCCACGCCCTTGCCAGCCGACCGATTGAAGGCATTACTCAAAACTGTACCAAAAGTAAGAGAGGAACCTGTTGATGAGAGAATATCAAAATCAGCAGGGACGCTACTATTAAACTCTAGGTCTGAGCTAAACTCAACCACGGAATCAGAATTTGCTATTTTGTCCGGGTCAATATCTATATTTCTACCCGTAAAATCAAGCGACGCCAAGCCTTTATAAAATCGAAGACTCGCTCCTACGAAAAGTTTATGCTTTTTTAAACTGAGGACTTGCGCACTTCCTGTAAAGCCAATATCCGTCATTACATTAAGATTTGTATTTAGGTAATCTTCTTGAATTGCGCCATAATCGTTGACGTTCAAGTTAGATTCATTAAAAACAGACTGTGCCAAATTCAAGTTCGCATCATTCAATTGAAAAAAGAAACGAGTGCGCGTGTTGATTCCAAAAGCAAATTTCTTTTTGTAATTAAAGTAGACTGCCGGACCAGCTAGCTCTAAGACATTTCTAAATGAAAAATCATTCACACCTTGCTGAGTCTGACGTTTTCTATCACCACGATTACTGTCAAACAGAACCCCATTGTTCAAGACAGAATTCCAATTCAATGCTAGCTTATCACTCTCAAACATTTCGTTCACATTAAAAAGCTGCACCTCCCACTTCGTATCATTCGCTGCTCCAAAGGCTGGGTTTTCATAAGTACTCATAGTGCCGCCGAAGTGGCTAAAGCGTAATCCTGTATTACCTGGCTGGGCAAACAATTGAGCGCTAAATAAAAAAATCAATACAAATAGAGAAATTATTTTTTTCATAGGTTGGGTAATTTATACCAAAAGTAAGACAAAGTTTATGCCATAAAAAATGCTCGCACTGAAGCGCGAGCATTTTACACCATTTTAGAAATTACTTATTTTAAACCTTCGAACTTGCTTAGTACACCATCTAAGTGCTTTATAAATTTAGGCACATCAGGATCATAGCCATAACCTTTATCTGCAAGCAAGGTTCCATCTGGCGCTATAAAGAAATAGTTCGGCTGCGTATTGGCATGGTAAACTACACTTTGAATATCTAGGTTTTTTTGACCAATGGTCTTAATCATTATGCCAGAAGTTTCATTTTTATACCATTCATTTTCCGGTAATAAATACTTATCATCTCTTGCATCACAGAATAAAGAAGCAACAATGAAATCATTTTTCATTCTCTTAAATACTTCTGGATCACTCCAAACTTCTGTTTCCATTTTTCGACAATTTACACATGTAATACCTGTAAAATCTAACATAATTGGTTTGCCTTGTTCCTTTGCGGCATTTAGGGCATCATCGTAATCAAAGTAGGTATTCATACCATTTTTCTTAACGACTTCTGGTTCATAGGCTAAAAATTTACTAGCATACTTATTCGTATTTTCATGCACTGGCCCGGCAGCTCCACCTCCCGCTGATAATACAAAATCTTGCGTGCCCATTGGTGGTACAAAAGCACCCATACCATTTAAGGGGGCTCCCCACATGCCTGGCAACATATACAATGCAAAAATCACCGCAGTTACACCAAATAAGGATCGCGTAACGGAGAGATAAGGTTGTCCAAAATCATTCTTAGGCAATTCACTATCGTGCGAAAATCGGATTAAACCAAAGAGATAAAGTGCGAGACAAACCGCTAAGGCAATCCATATTGCAATGAAAATTTCTCGATCTAAAAGTCCCCAACCTTTATATAAGTCAGCATTACTCAAAAACTTAAATGCCAAGGCGAGCTCTACAATACCAAAGGTTACTTTCACGGCATTTAGCCAACCACCTTGTTTGTTCAGCGCGTTAAGCATACCCGGAAATAAAACGAATAATAAGAACGGCAAGGCCAATCCAATTCCAAAACCTGTAAAACCAAACAGTGGGCCGACTCTAGAACCTTGAGAAATTTCATAAATCAACCCTCCAAGGAAGGGCGCCGTGCAGGAAAACGAAACTATGGCAAGTGTAAGTGCCATGAAGAATATGCCCGAGAAGCTAGACATATTGGCTTTTTTATCAGCAGCCGTGCTCCACTTAGCAGGAAGCGTTATTTCAAATGCTCCCATAAATGACAAACCAAAAACAATGAATACAATGAAGAAAATGACATTAGTAATCCAATGTGATGAAAGCTCATACAATACGTTTTTATTATTTACGAAAGTCAATAAAAGGCCAAGTAAGGCAAAAATGATTATTATACTTATACAATATTGAAGTGCAACTTTAATCCCGGATTTTTTGTCTTTAGTTCGTTTAATAAAAAAACTAACCGTCATAGGAAGCATTGCAAATACACATGGGGTTATGATAGAAATTAATCCACCCAGCATCCCTTCTAATAATAATAACCAACTAGACTTTGTTTTATTAGAATCTCCATCCTCACCGTCAACCTCTTCATTAGAGGTAGTATTTTCAGCAACATTATTTTCTTCATTATTATCTCCACCATCTGCAACATTTGCACCAACTGTATCGGCAGGATCAGTAGCATCAGTTATAGCATCTTCAGTAAGTGCTTTTTCCTTTGCCAAAGCGTTTGCTTTGTTGGTAGAATCCTTAATTTCTTGATTTGTTAAAATTTTGGCTACTTGTTGAGGCTCTACTTTTTTAGGGTCTTCCTTTTTTTTAAAATCAGTAATCTTAAATTCAATAGGTTTATAGGTAGGTGCTAAACATTTTTCATGATCGCAAGTTTGATAACTTAATTCTCCCTTGATTGTAGTATTTCCTTTTACCTTAATTCTTTGTTTGAAGGTTGCATTATTCTCATAATAATGCGCAATGCCATCAACTCCTTTGAATTCTTTACTTAATTTCTTTCCACTTTCCTTTATTCCACCAACAAGCTCAATGTTCGGGTTCTTTTCTAAGGTGATTGATGTAGGCGTTTGCAAACCATCCCCGCCCGGCTTATTACTCCAGAGGTGCCATTCTGATTTAATCTTACACTTAGCAATTACATCATAAGTATCATTGCTTATTTTCTTGGTACTATAAGTCCAGGTAGTAGGGTCTTCGACCATTTGACCAAACACATTCATTGTACCACAGAGAATAGTAAAAAGTAAAAGTATTTTTTTCATATAGATAGAGTTTATTTTAAGGTTAAAGTAAAAGGCTCATCAGTTGGTGCTAGACATTTCTCATGGTCACAAAGTTGATAATAGACTGAACCTTTCAATTTTTTATGTTTTGACCGTACTCGCAGCTCAAAACTTACTTCATTTTCAAAATATCGTACCTCCTTTTCCATACCCGCTAGTTTGGCGCTTACTAGATTGCCTACTGCTTTTTTACTAAGCACTGATAAGCCTTCCGTAGTAAAGCTTATTTCTGGTGCTATTAAATATCCATCTCCACCGGGTTCAAAATCAAAAATATGCCAATCATTGGCTAGGGATAGCTTCGCTTGTATCAAATAAACATCAGCTTCATTGGTAGATTGAGCACTAAACGTCCAAGTGGCTACCTGCAACGGATTATTATACCTTGGCTGATCTAAAGCAATTCTCTCCGACTTCACTTCGTTCTTTTCCTTTTGTGCTCCGCACGCAGAGCAAATGATTAGAAATAAAAAGATGAGTGAATGTCGCATTTAATTGTTGATTATGCCCTCAAAGAATTTTCTACCGTCAGTATTTCCTAATACATCATTCGTTGCGCGTTCTGGGTGAGGCATCATGCCAAATACATTTTTTGATTGATTGGTAATGCCTGCAATATTCATAATCGAGCCATTCGGATTGATCTCGCCAGACTCTTCCCCTTGTTCATTACAATATGTAAATAAAACTTGATCATTCGCCAAAAGCTGTTTTACTGTTTCTTCATCAGAATAAAAACGTCCTTCCCCGTGTGCAATCGGAATTTTATAGGCTGTATTTTCATTGAGTTGGCTATTGATAGCACTAGCTGTATTGGCAGGTTTCAAAAAAACATTTTTACAGATAAACTTCTGATGATCATTGGCCAGCAGAGCTCCTGGAAGCAAACTAGCTTCACACAATACCTGAAAGCCGTTGCACACACCTAGCACCTTACCACCTTTATTGGCAAAAGAAATTACACTTTCCATAATAGGGCTAAACCGAGCCATTGCACCACAACGCAGATAGTCACCGAAGGAAAACCCTCCTGGAAGAACAATGCAGTCGTCTGTGCTAAAATCTTTTAAACTACTTTCTTTATGCCAAAGCATTTCCACCTCTTGACCCATATCATGTTTTAGTGCATCATGCATATCTTGATCACAATTGGAACCGGGAAAAACGACTACGCCAAATTTCATATTTTTTTATTTAAATAAACCGCACCACCCATTGCAATGAAAGCACTACTAGGAGGATTAAGTAAAACGTAAATGTATTGTATTTCTGATAATTATTAATAAGTGCAGAACTTAATATTATACTAAAGCAAAGCGCGGGTAGAATCAATGCGTGGCTTGGAAAGATAGCGATCAATAAACCAACCAAAATACTGAAAATGAAATACACCAGCAACCCATTCCATTTCTTAGTAAGCTGAACTTTATTCCCGCTAATTCCTTTTCGGGAAATCAAAATACCATACACCACTACGGCCATAGCGGTAGCTAGCATTAGTATAGAAGCAGGTCTCATTTGTAAAGTAGTTGGTAAGGAAACACTAAGCGCCTGTGGGGAAAAAACAAATACCTCCCCAACCAAAATGTAGTGCAACATGAAAATTAAATAAATCGGGAACAAGGCACCAAAGAACAATGCTAAAATCTCTTGCCAAACAAAAAGGCGCATACTGAGCAAGATAATAAAAGCTGCCAAAAACATCCCACAATATGGAAAGTAAAGAATAGCGGCAATGCCAATAAATGCTCCTATGGCAAAATATCGTGAACGTGCCGTTTTATTGTAGGGTGTAGCTAAAATTTGCCCCAAGGCAATAAACAATGCAATCGCGGCCAGACCCGAAACAGATAAAACAAAAAACATCGGCATAGAAAAAACCGAAAGTAAGATAGCGATAGAGGGAACAAAATTTCTTTGGGGTACCAATTTCAGATTCACAACTACTTGCTTGCCATAAATACTCACCACTAACCAACACAGAAGACTAGAAAAAACATAAAGTCTTGGATGATGGGAATAAACTGTTTTCATCCAAGTAAACGACCCAATGCTGCTTTTATAAAAATTACCCAACACTTCGATATTCGGTGGCTGAACAAAGTAACTCAGACTCAATAAAAAAGCGACAACCACCAATATGGCAAACCCTACAACATCATTTCGTTTAAAAAGTTGAAGCACTTTAGAATTTTATTTTTACAAAACTAATAATTCTGCGTGCCCTTACGGGAAATATAATTGAATTAGTATTCACTTGACGTGCCTCACGTATCAGAATTTGATCATCCATCATTTCAGGATAAGCCCCTGAGGCAAACTGACGTTGTTGCTTTTCGCCATCTTTTGACAAAAAGCTAGTCACAAAGCGTGGTTCTCCACCAATCTCATCAACAAAAAAAAGTATGCTACCCATGGGGTGTTGTAAAATTCCGTATGAATGAAGTTCGTTATTTTTATATGAGGATTCTTGTGATTTACTCACCTCTTCTTGCCAATCAATGCTTCCATTGGGTGCCATGCTCAACGCACGCACTTCATCGTTATGATAAACACTGTAATTATAACTACCACCGCCCATAATCATTCCGGATGGCATCATAGCCATAGATCGACTGCGCGTTTGAATTTCTTCAAATGATTTTTCCAAGAAAAACACGACCCCACCATCTGCACGCGGTACGAAGTGGCGTAACAACATCCTATTTAAGTCAGTTGCATTTTCACCCGTATTATTCATAGTAGTGATTTGTGACCAAGATTGATTTCTTTGAGAGAAGCTTGCGTAACAAGCTGATAAACCCGACCGATACTTTGTACCTGAACAGATTCCGGCAAAATGTATTTCACCTCGCTCGCTATCATATTGCACCCTGGGAGATTGAACCCTGCTAGACAAATCCAAATTTTTATAACTTACTTGACTACTTCCATTAGCTTGCGCTACCCTAATTTTTTGATAAGAGCGATAAGACCGATCTGGCTCACCCAATAGGGCTGCTATCTTATTGAACTCATTAATATGGACAGATAATATACTGTTATCCTGATCAGATCCAAAGGAAGCTCTTAGGCTAGCTCCGTACATTCCGTTGGCATCTACCGTTTGTATAGCAAAAGCAAATTGTTTTTCTTGAACAGAAAAAGCCGAACGGCCGTAGGCAAACCATTGTTTGTTCTCTGTATCGAATACAGTGAAATGACTTCTATCTCTGTTGGATTGTAACTCAACCGAATCAATAAGAATCGGTAGTATAGTATCGCGATGAAGTGGTAGCACCTTCGCAGAATATAGATATCGCCATCTTTCTTTTCGCTGCTGATAAAAAATTTGTACACTTTTTTCGCCAGCGCGTGCAGTGATGTATTCAGCATCACCTTCTAAAAAATCAAGTGCGGATTGTCCCCATTTTCGTTGAATACTATCATACCAAAGCACTTTGTAACCGTCGTATTCTTCTAAAAAACAAGCTGTTTTGTCTTCTATTTCACCAATTACTTCTGCCCTAGACTCCATTGAATTTATGTATTCCTTTGGGCTTATACTTAGTTTCTGAGCAAAGGAACGAGTTGCACAGCCTACTATACTAATGGAAACAATGAAAAATAACCGATAAAGCATCACCATAAATGTAGCCCTTTCGTGGATATAATTTTGTTAGAACTTTGGCAAAATATGCCATTGTACTCTTGCCACTCTCAAACGCCGGTCGGTCTTACCGTAATTTACGTAAGCGTTAGGCTTTTTCGTACTCATTCCTTCTTGGCTGAATTTAAAATCAAGATTTCTCATCTTCTTTATTTTCTTTTTATCATCTCGGTATACATCGTATAAAATTTGGTAAAGGGCATAAGCTCTCAAGTTAGATAAATACAAATTAATCTCATCGTTGGTCAATTTTTCAGATTGCAAACGAGCTTGCATTTCTGCTAAGAGCTTAGGATTTTCAAATTTGTTACTTCTATCAGAAAAAGCTTGCGTAATAATACGCACTTCAAATTTTTGATCCGGATACTGTTGTCCAATTTTGAGAATGCTGTCTATGATTGGTTTATAAAGTTTTTTTGCCTGCGGCCAATACTTTTTAGGGATAGAAAATTTACCTTTTTTAAAATAAACTTTTTTGCTTTTTACAAATTTTTCTGGTCGAACCAAACAAGTAGTAAGCGCTCGACTATACATTTTGTCTTGTCTGAGTGTATAGTTTTCTAAAGACATCTTATCACAGGAATTTTTTAATTTATTCGTACGAAGCACCATAGGCATTAGTGATTTTTGTATGTGCTTTAATTCGTAGTAAAAAGCCCTACGCCCTTGGCCTCGCTTGTTTATAAGTCGTAAATTTTTGTAAACTCTATTGGCACTTTCTTTGCTTATCTCGTTTCGAGCTTTAGAAGTTTCGACTTTAGTCATTAACACTTGCGTCCTATTTAGCAATTCATGATTATCAGCAATCAAATCTTGAAGTCTATACGGCTGGGCATTAACACTCCAAGAAGTAATCATGCATAATCCGACGACTAAACTTTGTATTAGAAAATTTTGAACCTGCATTTAACCAATTTCTATTTTATAATTTTAAAAAGGAATAAAGAAGCCACACGCTTTACATTTGCACTCATGCAACTTTTCTGCGAAAGCCTGAGCAAATATAAGCGACTCAAAACCAAAGAAGTACTAATTGGTAAACTGAAAATTGGAAATGGTCACCCCATTGCCATTCAGACCATGACAACGGCAGACACCATGGATACTCAAACTACGATTGAAGAAAGTATTCGGTGTATAAAAGCAGGGGCTGAGTTAGTAAGAATTACGGCACCTTCAAAAAAAGAAGCCCAGAATTTACAGCTCATAAAAGATGGCATAAGAGCCGCAGGTTACGATACGCCCCTAGTTGCTGATATTCACTTTACTCCGAATGCCGCGGAAATAGCGGCTAGAATTGTAGAAAAAGTACGTGTAAACCCAGGAAACTACGCCGACAGAAAGAAATTTGAAACGCATGAATATACCGATGCATCTTATCAAGAAGAGCTTGAGCGTATCCGCGAAAAATTTATTCCACTAGTTAGTATTTGCAAAGAGCACGGAACTGCGATGCGGATTGGTACCAATCATGGCTCGCTCAGCGATAGAATCATGAGTCGCTTTGGCGATACCGCAATTGGTATGGTAGAAAGTGCCTTAGAATTTTTGCGTATAGCACGCAGTGAAAATTATCATAACATAGTCTTAAGCATGAAGAGCTCAAATCCTCAAGTAATGGTACAGGCTTATCGTTTGTTAGTGCAAAAAATGGATGAAGAGTTTGGCGAATGTTATCCATTACATTTAGGTGTAACCGAGGCTGGTGATGGCGAAGATGGCCGTATAAAAAGCGCTGTGGGTATTGGCACTTTATTAAAAGACGGCTTGGGTGATACAATCCGCGTTTCGCTTACGGAAGATCCTGAATATGAATTGCCAGTATGTAAAGATTTAATTAATGAATGTATTACGAATGAACATTTGAAAATTGACGATTCGGAATTGCCCTTAAAAGATTACGACCCATTCAACTACAAAAGAAGAAAAACTTTAACCGTCCAAAATATAGGTGGAACCCAAGTGCCAGTGGTAGTTGGTGACTTTGGTACAATCAAAAATATTACACCCGAAAGTCTTGAGACGGTTGGATATAGTTATAATGTAACCGATGACAAATGGAATATAAGTGACTTTGCAGCAGATTATTTATTTGCGGAAACTATTCCTGATTTTGATTTACCAGGAACCCTGGGAGTAATTACCTGGCATGGTGTTTGGAAAGAAGCTACCGACAAAACAAAGGTTTTTCCTTACCTTACCCGCTCCCAATATTTATCAGACGAACCTAAGTCCGAAACTATAAATTTTGTTGATCTTGGTGCACATGAAAACTTAGACGAAGATTTTCTAAAAACGATTACAAAAGACCCTACAGTTGTTTTGGTTATGTATAGCGCCGAAGAATTATCTATGAAACAGCTCCGTGGGCAGATGCTCAACTTAGTTGAAAACAAAATTGATCAACCCGTTATTTTTATTATTAACTCCAAAGGTGAAAACGCCGACCAACATTTAATACATTATGCTACCGAAGCTGGTGCTTTATTATTGGATGGTTTTGGTGACGGATTAATTTTAGGGCCTGATTATAGTCTAGATAAAACACTAAAAGATGTTGAATTGGCTAATTTGAATGCCTTTGGCATTTTGCAAGCAACTCGTACTAGAATTTCTAAAACAGAATACATTTCTTGCCCTAGTTGTGGTCGCACCCTTTTTGATTTACAAGAAACAACTGCAAAAATTCGTGCTAGAACCAACCACCTGAAAGGTGTAAAAATTGGTATTATGGGTTGCATAGTAAACGGACCTGGAGAAATGGCTGATGCTGATTTTGGTTATGTGGGAAGTGGCGTAGGAAAAATTACACTTTATAAAGGGCAAGAGGTTGTAAAGCGCTCCATCCCAAGTGAAATAGCTGTAGACGAATTGATTAATTTGATTAAAGAAAATGATGCTTGGGTTGAGCCAAGTTTGAGTTAGAGGTTTTGCAAGTTGTCCTTCATTACTTTCTACACCTAGTATTTCCAGCAGTTATTGCTTATTCTTTCTTTAGAAAAGAATGGAAAAAGGTTTACCTCGTTTTCCTGACAACCATGCTGGTAGATTTAGATCATCTACTAGCAACGCCCATTTTTGATCCCAATAGATGCAGCATTCAGTTTCATTTTTTACATACCTATTATGCAATGATTGCGTATGTTCTCTTGCTTTTTTTCAAAAAACCCTATCGATATATTGGAATAGGCTTACTACTACACATGGCCACGGATTGGATTGATTGTACTATAATGTATACTAAATGTAAAGCGTGCTTTGAAGATGCACCTTGCTTTGAATTATTCAATATAATTTTTTATTACCTTTAGACTTATGGGCTAATACTATGTGGAGTCATTGGCCTGTTTGTAATTTAATTTTCAATGAAACAAAAAGTCTTTTACACCTTCATCGCCTTATTCATCACTTATAATATGACTGCACAAAATAAATTAATATACGTTGGTGACCCCATGTGCTCATGGTGCTACGGCTTTGCACCACAATTAGATAAATTGGTAGCGAAGTACAAAAGTGACTTTGAACTAGAATTGGTAACGGGTGGATTGAGACCCTATAACCAACAATCGATAAATGATTTAAAAGAATTTTTGACCGAGCATTGGCAAGAAGTAAATAAAAGAACAGATCAACCTTTTTCCTATAACATTTTGGACCGAACAGAATGGCCATACGACACAGAGCCAGCTTGTCGTGCCGTTGTAGTAGTTCGAGCTATGAATGCAACAAAAGAATTTGAATTTTTTAATAAAATCCAAGAAGCCTTTTATTATCAAAATAAATACCTAGGCGCAGTAGAAAGCTATTACCCTATCCTAGATACTTTAGGACTGGATAAAGACATTTTTACATCCAAGTTTCAGTCAGAAGTGTACAAAGAATTAGTCAAAAAAGATTTTAAAAGAGCGGGCGCATTAGGTGTTCGAGGCTTTCCTTCTGTCCTACTAGAAACAAATAGTGAACGGATTGTAATATCTCGAGGCTATTCTACCGCTGAAGAGATTGAGAGATTAATTATGAATGCTTTAAAATAGTAAGATGAAAATATATCATAACAATAGATGCTCTAAAAGTAGAGACAGTTACAATTTGCTCCTTGAAAAAGGTGTAGCGTTCGAAACTGTAGAATACTTAAAAAACCCTTTGAATAAAAAAGAATTGGCTGACTTATTAAAGAAGTTAAATATACCGGCAAGTAAATTGGTCCGTAAAGGTGAGCCAGATTTTAAAGAACACTTTAAAGGAAAAGAACTATCAGAAAAACAATGGATAGATGCTATGGTTCAATATCCAAAATTGATAGAGCGACCCATTATTGTAAAAGGCAACAAAGCCGTTATTGGCAGACCGATACAAAATGTAATCGATTTATTAGAAAACAACTAATCTATGGCGAACAACATAAAACACGCCGACTTTGTACTCATCGGTGGTGGTATCATGAGTGCAACATTGGCCATCCTACTTCATGAGAAATTTCCAACAAAACAAATTGCCATTTTAGAACGCCTACCCAAGGTTGCCGAAGAAAGTAGCGAAGCTTGGAATAATGCTGGCACAGGCCATAGCGGCAATTGTGAACTCAACTACACACCAGAAATTAATGGAGAAATCGATTGCAGAAAAGCCATTCGAATTGCAAAGCAATTTAATGAATCTCTAGAATTTTGGAATCATTGTGAGTCCAAAGGCTATATCCAAGATTTATCAAAATGTCTGAGAGAATTACCGCATATAAGTTTTGTAGAAGGAAAAGATAATGTTGCTTTTTTAGAAAAGCGTTACGAAACTATGAAAGAACTAGAGCATTTCAAAAGCATGAAATTCTCAACGGATCATACCGAAATGAAAAAGTGGGCACCCCTTATGATGGAAGATCGAGATCCTAATTCCGTTGTTGCTATGACACAAATAGAAAAAGGCTACGATGTAAACTTCGGAGAAATTGTTGACCAAATTTTTGACTATTTTGAAAAGCATGATAATATAGACTTACACTTAGAAAGCGACGTACATGATTTAAAACAAGTTGATGAAGGGCGTTGGTTGTTAGACATTACTGATGAAACAGGCGGTGACTCTTGGAAAATTTTAGCCAACTATGTTTTCAATGGTGCAGGTGGTGGCGCACTTCCTTTACTCGATAATTCAAACATAGAAGAAGGGGCGGGTTATGGAGGATTTCCTATTAGTGGCCTATTCCTACGTTGTACAAATCCTGAGATTATAGAACAACACGATGCTAAAGTTTACGGCAAAGCCAAAGAAGGTTCACCTCCTATGTCTGTTCCTCATTTAGATACTCGTATGATTAATGGTCGTAAAGAATTACTGTATGGACCCTTTGCAGGCTTTTCTACTAAGTTTTTAAAACATGGCTCTTACTTTGATTTACCTCGATCCATAGAGTGGGACAATATCCTAAGTATGCTTGGCGCAGGCTATCATAACTTACCCTTGGTTCAATATTTAGTGCAACAAGTCACTTTGAGTTTTGATGATCGCATGGAAATGCTTAGAGAATTTTACCCCAACGCAAAAAATGTTGATTGGAAAGTGGTAGTGGCCGGACAACGTGTACAAATCATAAAAGCAGATGAAGACCAACTGGGCAAACTACAATTTGGTACCGAAGTAATTATTTCAAAAGATAAAGCATTTTCTACTTTACTCGGCGCATCACCTGGAGCGTCAACTTCGTACTCTATAATGAAAAATGTGATGGAGCTGAGTGTTAACTAACTCACTAAGCAAAAATTATGTACAGATCTAGGTGCGCAATTGTGAATGTGAATTGGATAGCCGTCAAAAAAGTGCCGAAGAAATATGTGGACCAAAGTGGTGCAAAGGCGCTTCTAATTTCTTGGCCACTAATCAGCGATAGTAAAACCGCTAACATAAGTACTATAGTAATTGCGATTTCATCTGATTGATTAGCACTCACAAGTCTGCTTGGCTTAGCAACTCCTACAACTTTACACCGCAAAATTGAAATGAAGAAACCAGATACGAATAAACAGTACATATTTAGAGGCCGCCATACTAGAGCATTACCTAGTGCCTAGTCAGATAAAAATACAGCCATTAAGCTTTAAAACATACCGTATCAAAAACCTCGCCGAGCGAGCACATTGAATAATACTATAAAAAATCTCTATAAGAAATCTACCGCACCACTATCCAAATTATAGTAAGCAGGTACTAATTTAATATCACCTTTATCAGCCGCTGCACGAATGATAGCTGATCGATTCATGAGCTCAGTAATCTGCAATTCAGCGTTTTTCTTTACAATATCAGTAATGCTCGCACCATCACCCGCAGCTTCAATAGCTGGTGTGATATGCATTAGCAAATGATTTAAATTATATCCATTATCCCCACCGTTAAAAGCAGCGGTAACTGCACCACAACTCTGATGGCCTAAAACAACTATAACTTTAGAACCGCAATGCGCTACTGCATATTCTATACTGGCTATTGAAGAATTATTCGCTATGTTTCCTGCAACGCGCACAACGAATAACTCACCCAAACCAGCATCAAAAGCTAATTCTGGTACCACACGACTGTCCGCACAACTCAATACAATAGTGTGAGGTTCTTGTCCCGAGGTAAGCTCATTTCTGCGGTTGCTATCTTGTAGTTTACCGTCAAGTTTATCATCAACGAATCGATCGTTTCCATCTTTTAGTCTGCCTATAATTTCTGCTTGTGTCATAGTTTATTTATTTAGGTATTAAATTTACTTATTTCTTACCGTGACATTGTTTATATTTTTTACCGCTACCACAAGGGCATTTGTCATTTCGGCCAATCTTAGGTTCATCTCGTACAATAGGTTCTTGCTTCACATTTTGACTTGGGTCATAATAATCGTTTTCATTGGCAGCGTAATCATCACCCGCTGCATCCACTGCCGCTTTGTTTGATGACATATTACTCATGTCTGTCTTACGCTCCTGAGCTGCTCGCACATCCTGCTCTTGCTCGGCAGGAATCCCTGCTTTACATAAGAAACTAATGATGCTCTTATTCGTTTCACTAATCATAGTTTTGAAAAGCTCAAACGCTTCAAATTTATAAATTAATAACGGATCTTTCTGCTCGTAGCTTGCCATTTGAACGGAAGTTTTAGTTTCGTCCATTTGGCGCAAATGCACTTTCCAGCCTTCGTCAATCAATCCAAGCGTGATTTGTTTTTCTACTGAATCCAATAATTCTGCTCCTTCACTTTCAATGGCACTTTCAAGCCCCACCACCACTTGCATCGCTTTGTTACCATCTGTAAATGGAATCGCTACTCTATCAATATTACTATTACGCGATTGCATATTCTTTAATACAGGCAATACGTTTTCTTTCAGAGCTTGTTTTTTTCTTTCATAAAAAGTAAGCAACTCATCATACAAACGCTCGGTAAGTTTATCTGTATTCATTTTGCCAAACTCTTCTTTTTCAATACTAGTATCAATTGCAAATTCTTTAGCAATTTGTAATTTAAAATACTCAAAGTCTTTACTCCCATCAAAAGAAGCAGCTAGGACTTGACAACTATCATAAAAAGCATTGTCTAAATCTATTGCCAATCGTTCACCGAATAAAGCATTTTTGCGTCGAGCGTAAATTACTTCCCGTTGTGAATTCATCACATCATCATACTCTAGTAACCTCTTCCGAATTCCGAAGTTATTCTCCTCGACTTTTTTCTGCGCTCGTTCAATCGATTTTGATATCATACCGTGCTGTATCATATCGCCCTCTTTATGTCCGAGCTTATCCATTACGTTAGACAACCTTTCAGAACCAAACAGACGCATTAAATCATCTTCCAAGGAAACAAAAAATTGTGAGCTACCCGGATCGCCTTGACGACCAGCACGACCCCGTAACTGTCTATCTACACGACGACTCTCATGGCGCTCCGTACCTACAATTGCTAAACCACCGGCGTCTTTTACTCCTTCACCCAGTTTAATATCCGTACCACGACCTGCCATATTGGTTGCAATTGTTACATTACCAGCAATACCCGCTTCGGCAACAACTTGCGCTTCCTTTCCATGCTGTTTGGCATTTAATACATTGTGCTTAATCTTAGCTTGTTTGAGCATTCTACTCAACAATTCACTGACCTCCACACTCGTAGTACCAACCAAAACTGGCTGACCACCATTACTAAGATTTACAATTTCTTCAATTACAGCACTATATTTTTCGCGCTTGGTTTTATATACTTTATCGTCTCGATCATCGCGAATAATCGGAAGGTTCGTGGGGATAGAGGTAACATCTAATTTATAAATTTCATAAAGTTCCGCTGCCTCTGTTTCGGCAGTACCCGTCATACCACATAGTTTATGATACATTCGGAAAAAATTCTGAAGTGTAACTGTAGCAAAGGTTTGGGTTGCCGCTTCTACGTCTACATTTTCTTTAGCCTCGATAGCCTGATGCAAACCATCACTATAACGACGACCATCCATAATACGACCTGTTTGCTCATCTACGATTTTTACTTTACCATCCATCACAACATACTCAATATCTTTTTCAAAAAGGGTATAGGCTTTCAAAAGTTGATTCATAGTGTGAATACGCTCCGTCTTCACAGAATATTCTTGTAATAATGCATCTTTCTGTTTGGCTCGGTCTTCGTCTGCAATCTCTAAATTTTCAATCGCAGTCAGCTCAGTAGCTATATCAGGCAGTATAAAGAAATTTGGATCTTCTCCACTACCGGTAATAAGCTGCAATCCTTTATCGGTTAAATCTACTTGATTATTTTTTTCATCAATTGTAAATAATAATTCAGAAATAGCAAACGGCATATGCTTTTGCTGCTCGCCCAAATAATAATTCTCTGTTTTTTGCAGAACTTGCTTCATACCCGGCTCGCTCAAAAACTTAATGATCGAAGTATTTTTTGGAAGCCCTTTATAAGCTCTAAATAAATCTAATCCTCCACTTTCTTTATCCGTATCGCCTGCGGCAATTTTCTTTTTAGCTTCTACTAAAAAACTATTAGTAAGTTTTCGCTGCGCATTTACGAGTTGCTCAATACGAGGTTTTAAAATATGAAACTCCTGCTCATCTCCTTTAGGCACGGGACCGGAAATAATCAATGGGGTACGTGCATCATCAATCAGCACACTATCCACCTCATCAATCATGGCATAGTGTAATTTACCCTGTACAATCTCATTAGGATTTTGCACCATATTATCGCGCAGGTAATCAAAACCAAATTCATTATTTGTACCATACACAACGTCAGCGGCGTATGCTGCTTTTCGCTCATCGGAATGTGGGTCGTGCTTGTCAATACAATCAACTGTGAGCCCCAACCATTCGAATAGCGGAGCATTCCACTCACTATCCCGTTTAGCTAAGTAGTCATTCACCGTAACTAGGTGCACACCCAATCCGGATAAACCATTCAAATAAGAAGGCAATGTAGAAACTAAGGTTTTACCCTCACCCGTTGCCATCTCAGATATCTTACCTTGATGCAAATTATAACCACCCACTAACTGCACATCATAGTGAATCATGTTCCAAGTGATTTCAGCTCCTCCTGCGGTCCAAGTATTTCTATAAGTGGCCTCTCCGTTTTCGATACTCACATAATCTTTACTAACAGAAAAATCTTCGTCATTAAACATGACACTACTTTTGATTTCAGTATTCTCGGTAAACCGTCGAGCCGTTTCTTTCATAGTAGCGAAGGCTTCTGGCAAAATTTCAAGTAGAATCTCTTCTAGTTTTTCGTCACGTTTTTTAGTTAGTTCATCGATCTCTTTGAAGAAAGAATCCTTCTGATGTACATCAGCCTCCGCCTCAGCAGCTTCCTTTTTAATATCGATTTCGCTCGTTACCTCTTGTAGATAATCTGCTATACGCGCTTTGAACTCAGTAGTTTTTGCGCGTAGCTCGTCATTAGACAATGATGCGTAGCCCGCAAAATGTTCGTTAATTTTGGCAACAATCGGTTTTAATTTCTTTACGTCTTTTTCTGACTTGGTACCTCCAAACAGCTTGTTTAGTAATCCTAACATATATCTATATTCTTATCAAAATTTGGGCAAAAGACTGTCATTCAGCCAATTTGTCCGAAAGGTGGTAAAGGTATGATGTTTTAAGAGAGCTAAATATTAATTTATAGATAAAATAACGGCTAATCACACTATAAAATTAGGATGGGTAGGTGCTATCTAGTTCGTTTTAAAACGATACTCAATGCATAAATTAAGCCAGGCACGTATACCAAAGCCGTTAGTAATAGCGTAATCCAAAAATCTCTGCTAATCCGATCTTGATAAATGGCCACCCCTACGAAAGGAATTAGAATAGCAAAAACGATAGCCGCTGCTTTATTATCACCCTCCATTCGTTTCAACACTATTTTATTTACAACCCGTTTTTTTACAGAAGCCATTTTGCTTTCTGACTTTTTTCTCTTAGTGATTTTTTTAACTGATTCTACTCGAGAAACAGGTTCTGAGATGGGTATGCCAGCATAACTTTTTGGCGCAGCTAGCAGTACCAACATTACAAGTAGTATACTATTAGTCAAAATTCTGTTCATGACGATAAATTTAAGGCTTAGGCTTGGTATGAAGTAAAGATTTAAAAGAAATATTACAAAAAAAGCCAGCAAAAGTTGCTGGCTCATTAAATAATTGAAAGCTCTCTATTTCAAAATTATATACAAGGCATAAATAAGACCTGGTAAAAACAATAGAAGGGTAAGTAATAGCGTAATCCAAAAATCTTTGGTAATACCGTTTTGCCATACAGCCACTCCTACAAAAGGAATAAGGATAGCTAGGATTACAGCCAAAATTTTATTGCTCCCTACTTCTTCTTCTTTTACTAATTTCTTAGCAATTTTTTTTGCAATACGTTTTTTAAGTTTAGAAATCTTTTTCGTTTTTTCCTGTGTAACCACTACTGATTGATCTTGAGTCGGCGACTTTTCCTGAATAGGAATTCCAGCAAAAGCACTAGGTGATACTAGGAGCATAACTAAAGTTAAAACTAGAAGGTTTAATACATTTTTTTTCATAACTATTATTTTTTGATTAGGTGCTAAGATATTAATTATCTAAGAAATATTAGAAGAAAATAGAGCAATAATATAAAAGCTAGCAACACAAGTCCGCCGAGTACAATACCAAGGATAGGCATAACTTTACTCGGTTCCTTTTTGGATAATGCTATAATACCGAGTACAATAGCCGGTATGGCTAAGGGTGGAAATATGATAACGCTAGAAATCCCAAATATCAAAGAAACTAAGCCATTTCGATTCGCATTGCGCGTTCTTTCTTTTGGACGTACTTTTTTAGCTTTTTTCTCTTTTTTTTCTACAATGACTTGATGAATAGCCGTCTTCGGCTGAAAAGGGATTGCCGCAGTCAAAGATGCTGTGGGAAAATAAAAACTAAAAAAAACGAAGAGTAGAAATTTATATGGCATAAAAACTTTACTTTGTATGAATAATGAAATGTTTACTAATTACTGTAATTGCTTTGCTACTCAATAGCACGGCCTTTGGTAATTTTCAACATCACTATAAAGGTCACTTATTAATTTCAGGTAAAAAAATTTCTTTTGAATTGGATTATTCCATTCAAAAAAATAACTTGATTACTGGCACATCCCTTACTGCTAAAGGAACAACGGATGAAACAAAGTGCAAGATCAGAGGTAAGTATAATCGTAAGACACGAGAAATATACTTTTATGAAACCGTCGTAATCAGAAGCAAATCCACCTTACAAAATTTAAATTTTTGTCTATTGAGCGCACGACTGAGTCGCAAAGAAACAATATCAGCTATCCTCTATTCTGGCAATCTTACGGGAACTATCCGAGGCTCAAAAAAAAAATGTGCTAGTGGCACAATGCGTATTGAAAGAAAGAAAAAAAAGAGGGCCCCGATCTCTGAAAAAAAGGTGGTAAGACAAAAGGAAAAGCCTATCCCCATTGACAACCTCTTTAGCAATATAAACAATAAAAAAATTGCGCGCTACACTTTGAAAAGTAATATCGCTAAACTCAACATTTGGGACGATGCCAATGAAGACGGCGACCGGGTAAGTATTTATTTAAACGGAAAAATAATTTTAGAAAACTACGAATTACGTAGAGAGAAAAAAGAACTTATACTCAAGCTGCCGGCTGGTCCAAAAAAATACTTTTTAAAAATAAAAGCATTGAACGAAGGCAAAGCCAGCCCCAATACATCGAGAATACGCATTACCGCCAGCGATACAGAAAAAGAAATCAAAGCACACATAAAAACCGAAGAATCTATCTACGTTGAGCTCTTGAAATAAGCTATTTCTTATTCTTTTTAGCCCAACTATCTCGAAGACCTACCGCTCTATTAAAAACTACTTTTTCTTTGGTCGAATCTTTATCTTTTAGAAAATAACCTTTGCGCAGAAACTGAAAATGTTCACCCTCCTTTGCATCCGCCAAAGCCGGTTCAATTTTCGCATTGGAAATTACTTCCAACGAATTTTCATTTATGTAATCTTTAAAATCTCCTTCTTCAGCTAATGGGTTTTCTACATTGAATAATCTGTCATACAATCGAACCTCGGCCTCAACCGCGTCAGCGCAATTTACCCAATGAATTACACCTTTCACTTTAATGCCACTTGTATCTTCCCCGCTTTTACTTTCAGGAAAATAGTTGCAATGCAATTCCGTCACTTTTCCGTCCTCGCCTTTTTTAAAATCTACACACTCCAAAATATAAGCGTGCTTTAATCGTGTTTTTAATCCGGGTCCTAATCTAAAAAATTTCTTAGGCGGCTCTTCCATAAAGTCAGCTCGCTCAATAAATATTTCTCTTGAGAAATTCAATTCTCTGGTTCCATCCGCTTCATTTTCAGGATTATTATCTGCCGTCAATTTCTCGGTTTTCCCTTCTTCGTAATTCAAAATAATTACTTTGATAGGGTCCAATACGGCCATTCTTCGTTGTGCAATTTTATTCAAGTCATCGCGCAGGCAAAAATCTAATAAGCCAATATCTACAATATTATCTCGTTTAGCAATTCCAGTGCGTTCTGAAAAACATTTAATACTATTCGCTGTATACCCTCTTCGGCGCAGACCACTAATCGTAGGCATTCTAGGGTCATCCCAACCGCTTACGTGCTTGTCCTCAACTAGCTCCTTCAATTTCCGTTTACTCATTACGGTATACGTCATATTCCGCCGAGCAAATTCTATTTGTCGGCTAGGAAAAATCTCTAACTTTTCTATGCACCAGTTATAAAATGGGCGGTGGGGTAAAAATTCTAGCGTGCATAGTGAGTGGGTTACATTTTCGATACTATCACTTTGTCCATGAGCAAAATCATACATTGGATAGATGCACCAATCACTACCCGTACGATGGTGATCTATATGTTTTATTCTATAAATGATCGGATCACGCATGAGCATATTATCGTGTGCCATATCAATTTTAGCACGTAAGGCTTTTTCGCCATCGGCATATTTTCCTTCTCTCATTTCTTTGAAAAGTTTGAGATTTTCTTCTATACTTCGCTCTCGATATTCATTCGCTACTCCTGGCGTAGTGGGTGTTCCTTTTTGCTTTGCCATTTCTTCGGCAGTAGAATCATCTACATACGCCAATCCTTTTTCTATCAATTTTACGGCATAGCCGTACAGCGTTTCAAAATAGTCAGAGGTATATAATTCTTTATCCCATTCAAAACCCAGCCACTTAATATCGTTTTTTATACTTTCAACAAATTCTGTTTCCTCAGTCACGGGGTTTGTATCATCAAAGCGAAGATTACATTTTCCATTGTACTTTTCTTTCAAACCAAAATTTAAAACAATACTCGAAGCGTGTCCTATATGGAGATAGCCATTTGGCTCAGGCGGAAAACGAGTTTGAATACTTTCGTGTTTCCCCGACTTTAAATCTTGTTCTATAAATTCCTCAATAAAATTAAGCGACCTTTCTTCTGACATAGTTAGGGGCAAATTTAGGTCGGTTTAAGTAGTTTAGGGAGTTTCGAAGGTTTATTTGTTCTATAGATTTCAATTAAAAACTAAGAATTAAAAATTAAAAATTGATAGCTATGCAATAATTTCGCTACTATGCGAGAAATTCAATTCAGAGAAGCCTTAAGAGAAGCCATGCAAGAAGAAATGCGTCGTGACGAAAGTGTATTTCTTATGGGAGAAGAGGTGGCCGAATATAATGGTGCTTATAAAGTAAGCCAAGGTATGCTGGATGAGTTTGGTGAGAGAAGAATTATTGATACACCCATTTCTGAATTAGGGTTTGCAGCCATAGGCGTAGGAGCTTCTATGAATGGCACACGACCTATTGTAGAATTTATGACATGGAACTTTGCCGTTTTGGCCTTAGACCAAATCTTAAACCATGCTAGTAAAATGAAAGCTATGAGCGGTGGTCAGTTTCATTGCCCGATTGTTTTCCGTGGGCCCAATGGTTCGGCAGGTCAATTAGGAGCACAACACTCCATGGCTTTTGAAAGTTGGTATGCAAATATTCCAGGACTCAAAGTAGTATCAGTATCTAATCCATACGATGGGAAAGGACTTTTAAAAAGTGCGATTCGCGATGAAGATCCAGTCATCTTTATGGAAAGCGAAGTTCAATTTGGCGAGAAAGGTCATGTGCCAGAAGAGGAATATTTAATTCCTATCGGTAAAGCAGACATCAAACGACAAGGAACAGATGTTACCGTGGTATCTTTTAATAAAATGATGCACGTTGCCTTAGATAGCGCTGAAGCACTAGAAAAAGAAGGCATTAGCTGTGAGGTGATTGACTTGCGTACGATTCGTCCATTGGATTGGCACACGATTCTTGAATCAGTTAAAAAGACGAATCGCCTAGTAGTAGTCGAAGAGCAATGGCCCTTTGGTTCTGTGAGTTCTGAAATTGCCTATCGCATTCAAAAAGAAGGTTTTGATTATTTAGATGCGCCTGTACGTAGAATAACAACTGCAGACTCTAGCATGCACTATGCGCCTAATTTGGTAAAAGCATTTTTACCATCAGTTGAGAAAGTAGTGAAAGCAGTGAAAGATGTAATGTATGCTGAGAAGTAGTTAAACTAAAAACGACTCTTCAATAATATCTTCTTTGTATTTTTTTAAATGTTCTACGAAGGCATTGGCTGCTGGTGAAAATTGTTTACCCTTAGACCAAACCAAATTCCACTGAGTGTGAATGGGCAAATTTGGGCATTGTACACAACGCAGTAAATCTAATTTTAACTGATCGCGCAAACCAATTAAGGGCATGATAGAAACACCTAAGCCTGCCATCACCGCTTGCTTCACTGCTTCGTTAGATGTTAATACCATGCTCTTATAATTAGTAATTTTTTTCTTCGTCAAATAATTCTCCATAGCCATTCTCGTAGCCGAACCCTTCTCTCTAAGTATAAGGGGCAACTCTTGTAGTTCACCGCTTTTTATTTTAGCACCTAAATGATAAAACTGAGGACCAACAACTAATTGCAATACATTATCCATCAGTTTTATTTTGTCTAAAGACAAATCAGGCATTACCGATACCAAAGCAAAATCCGTTTCATTGTTAGAAAGAGAATTGACTACTAAATTTTTATTCGTTACATCAACAGCAATATCTACCTGAGGATGGGCTGAAGCAAATGAGGTCAAAAAATAAGGAATCACATACTTTCCTGTAGAAACAGCTGCAATCTGTAAACGACCTGAAATAAGCCCTTTGTATTTATTGGTAGTTTCTTCAATAAGATTGACTCGATCTAAAATATCCAGGCTCACTTCCAAAATTTCTTTTCCAAAATCAGTTACATATAACTGCCGACCGATGACTTCTGTCAGCGGTATATCAAATTGTTCTTGCAGTTTTTTTAATTGAATGCTGATGGCCGGCTGAGACAAATGCATAGCTTCTGCCACTTTAGAAATACTGAGCAACTCGCACACTTTGGTAAATATGCTCAACTGATGTAAGGTATAATGCATAAACTTATATTTATATTAATCATAAAATTAATAAATTTTTATATATAAACAAGCGTTCTACATTTGTATTATAAAAATACAGAAATATGAGAATACAGTTAAACACAAGCATTACAGACACGCCAGTACAAGCAAGAAATACTAGTTGCTCAGAAGTTGAATTAAAGCAAAAATTTACTGAAGTATTTCAGAAAAAAGAAAGCGACAATTGCAATATCAATTGGTTAGATGATGGCAACGTAGAAGTGCAGGGAGCTTCTCCTATGACTTTGCACAACTTTACATTGCAAGCGGAGGCTATGGGTAAACAAGTAAAATATCATAAAAAAACGATAATTGAAATCGTTTAAACAATAAGAATAAATTAGTAGTAGTTATGTTTGAATCATGTCCTTAATTCGTTGAGGACATGATTTTTTTTACCCGTACTCTAAGATGTAAATCGTTTTCTCAAAAACCAAACCGCTAAAAGAATTGCCAACACCACCAATAATATTTGACCCCACGCACCAAAGCGAACTGATTTGTTCAGTATTGATTTGTGTTTATCATTATCAATTTTAGTATTAGAATACTTAGCCACGTGGCTTAGTAAATTAATGGCCACATCCTTATCGGGTACCGTTGTATGACAACTCATACAAACACCCCGACGATCTAACATTACCAATTCATCTTTATTCAATGGGCGCGAACCAGAGAAGTGATGCCCTACTGTCTGTAATTGTTTTCCGTCTTCATCTAAAAAACGGCTCCAATCCATCTTAAGATTTTTAATCGCATTAAAGGTTGTGTCTACATTTTTTGCCAACACATTTCCCTCTGCATCTAATATATCTTGCACGTGATCGATACTTGGATCAAAATACAGCTCGCCGTTATTAATCCCATAGCCCATCGCCTTAGGATTACTGTGGCAACTCTCACACTCTCTAGCTTTTAGTTGTGTAGTATGGGGTTGCACGGGAGAAATATCAATACCTAATTGCCCTTCTTCACCTGCACCTTCCACATTGGGTATTTTAAAAATATGATTTAAGAGTATAGTTTTTCCTTCTGCATTTTTTACCGTCACGGTTGTTTGACAACCGGGTATCCCGGGCGACACCCTATGATCACCATTTACCACCAAGGGCGGATCTTCCCAACGGAGATATGAGCGCTGCTCCTTCACTTCACCACCTGTAATATATTTTGTAATTTTTTGAAGTTCTTCTTTCGGCAATTGCTCTGGAGTCAGTCCATTTTTTCCATGTGCTTTGGCTACGGCTACCCAATCTAATTTTTTTAAATCTTTGGTGTAATCAATATTAATATGACAACCGTAACACTGTGGAGCCCAAGTAGCATGACACGCGTAGCACTCCATTTTATCTATATGTTTTTGCGTTTGCACCATTGCCACATGTCCTTTTTCAGTAAGCTTTCCTTCGTCGGTTAGTTTTTTTAGCGGGTTTAACACTATCGTTTTACCCGAAGCAGATTCTAGAATTACTTGGTCACCCTTTTTAACCAAATGAGGCATCGCATTTCCTCTAGCCGAAAGCAAAAATCCATCTTCCCGCTTGCTTACATGCCCTTTGTATAAATACTTAGCCACCGTATCACTAATTCCTCTTGGCTTTCCTTCTTGAGGTGCTTGGCTGGCAATTTCATCACCATAACCTATCGGCAATTCCCAAGGATACTCTTTAGGCGTACCATGGCAATCGGTACATTCAATTTCTACCGCGCCTTGAATGGCTCCTGCCAAATCTCCCAAGCTATGAACATCGCCACTCGTGTGACAATCTTGACAAAGCATGCCTTTGGTTAAATGCACATCAGCTTGCAGATGCAGATAATTTTTTTTATGAATTTTAGGTTGAGCGCCACCGTTGCTCATAAACGGACTTTGATAAGAAGTCTCCATCAATCCTTCATAGCTCACACCAATTCTTCTTCCCCGATTGTGACAACTTGTGCAACTTTTAGTAGGCATTCCGGAGTATTCTTTTTCATGCACTTTTACTTTGGCATCGCGCGTACTATGAATAGAGTGTACTAGTGCATGTCCTTTGATGTCTTTCGGAATCATTGGGTCGTTGCCTTCGTACAGTCCTTTATTAGAATAAGGAACATGACAACTGGTACAACCAATTCCTCTAAAGTCTCCGTCACTTTGTGATCCTTTTACACCGATATGACACCGCTGACAATCTTGACGTAAATAAGTATATACCGACAAACGAGGATCTTTGTTTACCTGCTCGGGCGTTGGTGCCTCAGGCAACGCTTTCATTTTACCTGGGAATATTTGTGGCTCAGCTTCCTTGAGCTGTTCCATATACTTTTTATAGGTTTCACTTCCGAGTCGTTCATGTACAGAAACCTCTTCGGTTTCAATATTGGCTACATCATGATTGTAACCTTGCAAACCACCAAAGCCCCAAGTCGTTCCTTGAATCTTGCCCGCCTCTGTAAACATTAATGAGGTGAACTGCGTTTTGACTTGTTCGTCATGACAAGTCCCACACGTATTTGCATTGATCCATGGGCTTCCCGGATCCGGATAAAATTCTTTAGGGCCTTGATGCGTTTTGAAATAATCAATTGTTCCGAGGTGAGCCAGTTTTTCATTTTTAGTATTGGGGTTTCCCCCGTGACATACTACACAATCGTTATTCGCTATACCCGCCTTTTCTGCTTCGCGAAAAATTTGTTGCATCATGCCTGAGGAATGATCACGAATTGGCTCTACCCCATTATGACAGCTCACACAATTATTACTGGAATAATCTGGCACGATGGCCGCGCCTTCATAGTATTTCACATCCTGCATTTCAGGACATTCAGGTCTTTTGTCTGAAGACTTGGTATTTACAGGAGCTCCTTTACTTTTATTACTACAATTAGAAATAAAAATCATACTCCCACAGAGCAACGCAAACAGTCCGAATATGTAATACTTTTTTTTCAAGCTAGATTAAGGGCAAGTTAAGAAGATAAAATTCAATATTACTGTTAGGTTATAAAGAAGAGTTATTGAATTATGAATATACTGAGCTTACAAAGTTCAATTCACTCGTTTGTGCGTATTTCGTTTTGTACATAAAAACAATGATCTGTAATTGCTAAGCACCAAAGGAGTGATGCCCATTAATCCATTATCAAAGAACGAAAATACTGGTCACCCAACTCCCTGCTTCAGAAAAATAAAATCCTTAACACGATTAGCTGCTTCCTCTCTTTACTTTTGACAAATGACAACGATAAAGTATTTACTCCTAGCTACTAGCTTTTTATTCATTATTTCATGTTCGAAGGATAAGGATGATGCCCCTACTGATCCAGATGTATTATCTGCGCAAAACGGAACTTACGTTTTAAGTAACATTATTCAACCCCACCCAATGGATGCCAACGATGATGAAGTATTTACCATGGACGAAGTGTTTACGACTTTTAGTGGCACCTCAAATTTGGTAATGACAGATGGAAATTTCACTTGGGAAAAACTTTTCTTAGGTCAAAGCCAAGACGCTAATAATCCTCCTCTTTTTTGGGATGCTATGACCTATTCAAGCCAAAATCAGACTGGAACCTATACTGTTACTGGCAATACAATCACACTATCTTATATGGAGAATGGCAATAATCTGAGCCATGCAATTACGAAAATCGGAAATGTATTACAATTTGCTTATTCTACTTCAGTGAGCCGTTTTGTCTACGAAGAAAATGGGGATGTAAAAAGCGGTGGGACCTTTGATTTGACTTACGAATATTCAAAATAAAACGCTAGTTTAAAACAAAGCCCGATGCACGAGCATCGGGCTTTATATTTTAGAAGTATTTAGTGGTAACCTTATTGTACAACTACTTTTTCAACTTGTTTACCTTCGGAAGCACTCAATTGAATAAAATAAATACCCGCCGCTAATTGCTTAGTTTCTACTACTTGACTAACATTAGATCCATTAGACACCCTACCCAATTCCATTGAAGAAATCACTGCGCCATCTAAGCTTACTAAGGTTAAGGAAGCATTATTCAATTCCTGCTCAGCTATAAATTGTACCCTTATATTTTCTGATGTAGGATTCGGATATACTGACAGTTTACTAAGTGTGGATTCTACATTGTCTACACCTACGCTACCGCAGGTATTGCAGGTTGCTTTCCACTGAAACCATTGGTGTTCGTATGAAGTGTTGTCGAATGCGTAGCAGGGAATGTGGCGGTTACCCCAAACAGCGGATACCCCCGTTCGCATCAATCCTGACTGAGTCCACACACCTTTTGTATATTCTTGAAAGCCGCCGGCTGTTTCTTCAAATGCTACGAACCGTATATTGTTGAAGTTTGGTGTAGAACGAAAACCTGATCTGTAAAGTGTATCAGTTAAAGGAGTCCAAGTATCTCCAGATTTGAACACAATACTAGCCGCTGCTTTATTACCCGCAGGTACATTCAAATTTACTGGTATTTTAAAATAATTAAACCCAGAACCGGTGTTCCCTGCTAATATCGTATCATTCAAAGAGGCCGCGGTAAGTGGGATTCGTACGGTACGTACATTGGCTGGTGAAGAAGATAAGTATGAGTAACGCTTACTCGAGTTAGGATCTAAATCCATAAAACCGTGCAATACTCTGAGCGTGTCTGTACTATGATTACTAGCTGTACTACTGTTCGGACCATAAAATCGGATATCTAAATCTTCGTCTACACCCGAACCATCGCCATAGATTACCGAGACAATTAATGTGTCAACCACGTTGGGCTTCAGTGCATTTCTATAGTAGATGTACGGAAGGAACAATGAATCAATAGTATAAGAATCATTAAAAGAAATGTGCGTTTCACCTCCATAAAATTGTGGATCATTGTAGCGAGGATCTACCGGGTCAAAATAGGCCGCCACGGAACGAATCCACACTCTAGAATAAGTTACAGGGTTTCCAAAAGGGGCCAGCATGGTAGAATCAGACCATAAAGAATTGTAACTATCATTCGCATAAACATTGATGGCTCCTTGAAATGACTCATTGATGGCATCCACAATATCATACCAGCGAGAAGGTCCTCTTGTTTTTTTATCACTTCCCAAGGTAATTTTACTAGGTGAATAACCTTCTACATCGGCTATTTCCAAGTTGTTTTGTTCGTTGGTCACAATGGAACCCGGGGCATATTGCGCTTGAGCCGTCAAAGACCATAATGCTAAAAAAGGGAGTATTAGTTTTTTCATAAAAAATAATTTCCCTCTAATCTAATAAAAAATTTACAAATACCGGTCCTTCAAAACACCCAAGTGATGTTTTTCGTGACCCGCTATGGTATAAAGCAAGGCTCGTACTGATACAATGAGCCCGTTAGCTTGTCCTTGTATATCGTGCGTTTTTTTTGATAAGCCTTTAAAAAAAGCCAAGGTAGCAATGCGATTCGCAATATATTCTTCAAGTATACTCTCCTTAGATCGCTCAGCAGCTCGAGACTGTAGCACATAATCGTCCTGCTCATAGCCAGGCAGTGATTGTTTTTCGCCACGTGCAAAACATAAGGCTCGCGTACAGAATATTCTTTCTGAATCAATTAAATGAATTATTAATTCCGAAATCGTCCATTTGCCTTCTGCATAAGCTTCATCCATAAATACATCGCTCACACCTTCTATTAAACCTATTATCTCTTTTGCTTGCCTTTGCATCAATTGCAAAATATCCTTCTCATCTTTTACCAAATCTATATACGTGCCAAGGTAAGGAGGATACTCATCTTTTATGGGGTAAGAAAATACTCTCATTATAGTTGCTCTACAGTGTATGATTGTTTTTTTAAGAGAGCTAATAATCCATCAGGACCATGTAAGTGAAGCGCGCCTACCAATACAAACGCCTTGGTACCGTTTTCTAAATAAGATAGAATTTGGGGCAGCCAATTATTATTTCGCTCTACGAGCAACGATTGATAAATGGTGGGGTACTCTTTTTTCATAGAGGAGATTTCATCATTCATATTTTCAGTAGATCCACTTTTCCAACTTTCTATCAGCTCCATAAGTGTTCCTTTCATGTCCTTCATATCTTTTAATGAATAGGTCACAAATTCATCTTCCTTGCCCTCACCCATTGAAGTGATTTTGTTTATTTGATCATCAATGCTTTCTAATTGTTGTAGTTCTTTTTTGTCTTCTATCCCTTTCTGAGTAAAATACATATCTACCCCTTTTTCTGTCATTCCTAAATCTTTTTGCATCGCCAAAGCAGAAATAGTGGTAACGATTAAAGCGGGTTTCATTTTTTGCATCATAGCCATGGGTAGACCATATTTTTTACATTCTGCCTCTAGCAAAGCATAAGTATCTTTTGAGAGTACTGTTTGCAAGGTTCTATCATCCTGATACATTCCTTTCGCCATTACTTTTTGCTGCAGGCTAGGATCATTCATGCCCTTGGTATCTGTTTCGAACGTTACAACATCTGAATTTTTATACGCCTCGTTAAAAGAATTGGGTAAGGGATAATCCTCTTTACGCAAAACGTGTACCGTTCCTCCTAAGTAAATCGCCTTATCTCCTTTGCTAATTTTCCAAACAGAGGTTTTATCCTTTTTAGTCCCCGCTTTACTTTGTTGAGCCGTGCATTCGCCCAATCCAAACAATAAAGTAGCGGCTAACGTAAACAAACTTATTTTTTTCATATGCTAAAAATAAGAGCAAAAATGATTCCATAAGCACCAACTATGCCGAATGGACTCAAGCCTTCGATGAATGGCACAATTAACTGACGGAATGACTATTATTAGAATAGATTAGGGTTAAACTAAATAGCGATTTCAAACTTCACTAAATTACATGGTATGATAATAACCTTTGATAGGTTATGGTAGCTATTTGGTGCATTAAAATAGGATACCCATATAAAGTTAACAATTTGGTAATGCTAAAAATTTAATCCGAGGTTGAAGAAATCATATTTTGAGGTAATGAAAAAACATCTAATAATTATTTATGTGATATTATGCACTATTTACAGTAATGCAAATGCCCAAACGGCTACCATTGACAGTATAAATTGGCAACTCCGCGGATTATTTGGAAACCTCTCCAAACCAATAAATCCAAAGCTCTTTAATTGGGATATGGCGTTTCATACTGTAGATTCTAGCTTGTTTATAGAGAACAATACGGTGGATACTATAACTTCAAGTCAATGGTTAATTATGTATGACGAAATGCGTAACAGCGCGTATGATACTACGGTATGGCTTGACCAGGAAGATTTATATGATCAAACCAATGCTTATGGTCCCGATACAGTTAATATGATGGCGATGTATTTTGACTATTATAGATTCAAGCCTAATGCGCTCAACACAAACATCTATTTCAACTTTGATACCGTAAATAATATACTAACTGATAAGCCGGGACGCCCTGGTTTTCCTTATGATGATTTTACCGTTTTCGCAGCGGCACCCAATAGGAATATTGCCAACATTAATACGGTGACCTACCGAGTTGGTTCAGACTTTATATTATCTGACAATTTTAATGCTCTAGATGCCACATCGGCAGGTAACAACCGATTCATGCATGTCAATTTTTATGACGGGAGTGGTTGGCACACAATCAACTTAGGTACGGATGACTATATAACTATTACTTACCCAGGACCAGGAACCTATCCTGTAGAAACTATAGTGGGTGAAGCATTAGGCGGAAATATTGATGCACGTAGCATCAGTTATATGAAAGTAAGTGGTTTCCCATTCGGACCTTTGGATTTTCCTGATGAAATTATCAACGTGCATCAAATGGAAATTGGTATATATGAACCTTGTGATTCGGGCATGGCTCCTCAGCTAGCCAAAACAATAATATACCTTGAAGGTTATGATATTATGGATATGGCACTAACTAGGGGTATGAGTAGAAACTTAAATCAAATTTATGATGAACAAATTAGAACGACTGGCTTAGCTGATTTGAGAAATTTTGGCTATCGAATACTAGTGGTAAATTGGCACAATAGCCGTCAAAATATTCATAACAATGCAGATAACCTAGTGGAATTGCTTGAGGACTTAAAATGTGGTGATCATATAGGCGATACGAACCCTGACGAACAATTTGTAATTATCGGCGAAAGTATGGGCGGCCTAATAGGCAATTTGGCTTTATTAAAAATGGAAGATGAAGACTATGTAGGTAACGGGTGTTACCCTCAAAAAAAACATAATACACGCCTTTTTATTAGCCTAGACTCGCCACATTGGGGTGCACACATTCCCATGAGTATTCAACGACTAGCCAGGTATGGACAAAACCGAACCCCACTTTTAGGACCAATAATTGGACGATTTTTATTTACAGCTTTTGACGTGGGCTTAGACGGTACGGCAGCTAAACAAATGCTGCGTGAGCATGTCAATACCAAATCACTGTTAGGAGTACCCACTTACAGTGCACACAGTAAACGAACTGACTTTCTAAGCGATGTAAACGCACTGGGCGGCACGCCTAAATATTGTAAAACCATTGCCATGAGCAATGGTAATATGAACGGCGAAAGACAAACCAGACTGTGGGATGGTGACCCAAGGGTAGCTGGCGATAGATTGTTAGAAGCAGAATCTAACTTATACGGCACTATACTCGGAGTACGTTTTCAATTCTATGGTGGCTATATAAAATTGAATACTAATCCGAACGGTGTGGGTCAGTTAGGTGAGTTATCAGCTGGCGCTTGGTGGTTTAGTATCAAGCTAAAGTGGTTTGGACTACGCATAACCACTGGTTTTAACACTCTAGCCAATAAATATTGGGAAGCGAATATGCAAGCGGTTAGTACAAGCTCAGGAGGGGTATATAATTTTAATAACGAGATACTTTCAACACTAGGGGCAGGAAATGTTGATTTACCTTATACAACTAATGGAAACTGGGTAAGAAACACCTCAAATAAATGGGGCCGCACAGGCTTTGTAGGCACCGATGGGATGCATTGGAGTTTTGTACCCTCCGCTAGTGGACTTAACTATAGTGGAGCCTTGAATGCGCAGGTTGAGAGCGTGCCAGTGGGCAGTGCCATGAGTGTGGCCGCTTATGATGTGATGATGGGACCTGAAAACGATTGGGAAGGCTCTCCAACACCTAATATTAATTTGAGTTCTACGAATATATTCTTAAGAAATCGATTTCATACTGCCATGCGCAATGATTTTTTAGAAGATCAAAGCCTGCCGGGGTTAAACAAGCAAATAGAATACGAACACGGCTGTGCTGCTCAAGCCGTGCGCTTGCTAAACCGTGAAATAGGTGATGACTATTTATATCTTGAAAATAGAGAACTGCCGTGGCAGGGTCAATTTTCAATGCATAATGATATTGTAGTAAATGAGCGAAGCGATTTTTATGAGTACGATGGCGTGGCTATTGACCCTGACAAAATAAGACCGCGCATTTTTAGCCGAGCCGACCCTTTTGAGATAACGGGTGCTAATGGCTTTGGGGTATTTTACACCTTTGGCAGTGTGCCGTATAGCCCGCCGTTTACAGGACCCTATAGTACACCGCCGCTAGTGCCCGATGGGCAACCGTGTTGTACAATCTTTGGCACAAATAAAAGAACGACTAACGAACCGCCGATTACGAACGTCTCTACTAAAGTGGAAGAAGGAATCGTTTTATTTCCCAACCCAACAAATGATGATATAGTGCTTAAATTTGTGCCTACTAGCAAAGGAGAATTAAAGTATCAGTTAGTAGATATGCAAGGTAGAGTAGTACTAAAGGGCAGTGTACGCGTGCGCACAGTACATAGTACTTATTATCTACCCATAGACCTACCTTTGCTAAGTAGTGGTCACTATATTCTACAATCAAAACTGAACAAAACAATATATATAAACAAACTAAAAATTAATTAATTATGAAAAAAGTGATAATAAGTTTAATGGTATTGAGTGTTATATTTTTTAGCGCTTGTAACAAAAATAAGAAAAAAATTCAGAATAATCTGAAGGGATATATTTATAATAGTAACGACAGTACGCCTTTTAAGAATACTACATTTAAATATTATTATCCAAATAGGTCTTCCTTTGCTAATTCAGAAAGTTTAGAACATTTTTTTACAACAAACGAGAAGGGTTATTTTGATTTTACTACTGAGCAATATCAAGGTCAGCTAGTTTGGCCTAGCTATCACGAAGGTGCAGCTTATGTTGGACCGGAGCACTTTGGCCCCGCCAAAGATTTTATTCAAGATAACGAAAATGGAATCTACACTTATATCTACGATACGCTATACACCACACCCTATCGTTAATAGAATATAATTATGAAAAATGTAATTTACATACTAAGTCTAAGCATATTTTTAATGACTGCTTGTGAGAAGCGAGAAGCAAAAGTTTGGACGTATAGATATATTGGTTATATCTATAACGCCAATGACAGTACTCCATTTGTGAATACAGAATTTAAATGTTACTCTGAGCGTAAGTCTTCAATAAGTCCGACTAAGATTTATGAAACACCTTTTTTTACGGACGCTAACGGACGCTTCGACTTCGTAACCGATCATATGGGCAATCCAGCATGGCCCTCTTTTCATGAAGGGGCAGCCTATACTGGCCCACGTGATTTTGGAAATGGCGTTCGTGAGGAACGAGATAATGATGCTGGATTATTAACTACGTATTACGATACGCTATACACCACACCCTATCATTAATAGAATATAATTATGAAAAAAGTGATAATAAATTTAATGGTATTGAGTGTAATCTTTTTTAGCGCTTGTAACAAGAATAAGAAAAAAATTCAGACCAACCTAAAGGGGTATATTTATAATAGTAATGACAGTACTCCATTTAGAAATACTCAATTTAAGTTCTACTTAGAAACAAATTCGCCAATAAGTGCTAGAGAAGTTACAGAAGATTTTTTTTATACCGATGAAGAAGGTCGTTTTGACCTTATTACAGAAATGTATATGGGGTCAATCGTTTGGCCTTCCTTTCATGAAGGTGCAGCTTACGTTGGTCCAGGGAAATTTGGAAACGTGAGTCGGTCGGAGCCAGTTAATGATGAGGGTATAAGAACCGCTTACTATGATACGCTATACACCACACCCTATCGTTAATAAAAAACATTGGTTGGCTAAGCATTCAGGAAGCATTTTTTTATAAAAAATGATTATTTTGCCAAGGTGTCTATCTACACAGAGTTTATCGAAACCATAGAAAGCGAAGCCTTACGCACTGTATGCAATGCGCTACACGACGAAATATTGCTTTATCCCAACACGGTCATCAAGAAAAAATTTAACCTCCCTTTCTTTTATGGCAATACGTGGGTGTGCTATTTGAATCTCGTCAATAAGAAAGGTTCTGCTGACAAAGAAGTAGAACTTTGTTTTGTGCGAGGAAAAGAATTGCCCTCAAAGGAATTATTAAACTTTAAAGAGCGCGTGATGATTGGCGGATTATCCTATTCTACTATCGATGCTATTGATTGGGGTATACTTAAACTTTTACTAGAGGAGGCTATTCATTTGGATCAAGAGAGACCCTATACCTTTACTAAAAAGAAAAAATAACTATTTCAGTTCGCACACTATCTCTACTTTGTAGCGTAGCACCATAGGCTTAAATCCAAAGTTAACCTTAGCGCCACCGCCAGAAACAGATTTTTTATAACGAACATTTCCAGCGTATTGATTGGCCAATCCTTGATTGTGAGTGTCAATTAATTCCTCAATATAAATTACGCTGCCTAGCTTCGTACCTGATGCAGACGCCAAATAGTTCGCTTTTTCAATCGCAGCTTTAGCCGCAGACTCTTTTACCTCTTTTCTGTAACGTGTAATTTCTGTGTGAGTTTGTTTTCCAAAACTAAGAGATTCAACAAAGGGTTCATCCAACTTTTCAATACAATTGAGCATCTGGTCCATATCAGTAAATTTTATATCATATACTTCTCGTTGCCTAACATTAGTCGCTGTTTTACGCCAAAGGCTTAGTCTCTGCTCCAGACTGCTAGAAGCATTGCTAAGTTTTATGTTACTTTTCTTCACGCCGCTAGATTCGCAAATTTCAAGGAAGCTGTTTCGTCCTTGCGCAATTGGCTTATTCCATTTTTTGCCCGATAGATCTATTAGCTGGACGATTAAATGTACCTCGTTGGGCTCAACAAGCTTTTCGGCCGAGCCAGTCACTTTAATAGTTTGTGGCTGATAGTTTACCTGCGCCTTGGCTAGCGAGCAGCTATACATACAAATTGCAATCAAAACAATATTCTTCATAAATTTCACTTTAATCTAAGATGCGATTCCGATCAGTATTCCATAAATTAGCCAAATGAAATTTCATTACTATGGACACTCTTGTTTTTCTCTAACAGCTAACAATAAAACTCTACTTTTTGATCCCTTTATTTCGGACAATCCTAAGGTTAATACTATAGATATAGAAGATATTCAGTGTGATTATATTTTATTATCGCACGGTCATGCTGATCACATTGCCGACTGCCAATCCATAGCAAAACGAACGGGTGCCAAAGTGGTTTGCGCTTGGGAAATTCATGAATGGCTCAATAAAAAAGGTATCGAAAATACGCACCCTATGAATACGGGTGGCAGTTGGGATTTTGGCGACTTTAAAGTAAAATGCGTAGTCGCTCAACACAGTAGCGGTCTGCCCGATGGCAGTTATGGAGGAAGCCCTATGGGTTTTATTATATGGCTCGGAGGTCAAACCATTTATTTTGCAGGAGACACGGCACTCACCATGGACATGGAGCTTATTCCTCGCTGGGCGACTATCGACTATGCTATATTGCCCATAGGTGATAATTTTACAATGGACGCCCGAGATGCTGCTATGGCGGCCGATATGGTAGAAACAAAACATGTGATCGGGGTTCACTTTGACACCTTTGGATTTATAGAAATAAACCAGAATGATGCCCTAGAAACCTTCAAACCTTTTGGTGTGAAACTGACCATTCCAGAAATTGATAAAAGCATAGACCTCTAAACCATCATAGCTGAATCGGCAAAACTGTAATACTCATTGTGACCCACAATTAAATGATCTATGCACCTTATATCCAGTAGCTTACCAGCTTCAAGGATTTTAGTAGTCATGCGCTTATCCGCCTCGCTCGGCTGAATGCTTCCACTGGGATGATTATGTGAGATAATAATTTGAGTGGTTTTCTGGGTTTCCAGCGCTTTTCGAAATAACACTTTGGGGTCTACTACGGTAGCCGTCATTCCTCCAGAACTAATCGGTACCACAGATACTAACTTATTTCCCTGATCCATAAACAAGGCAACACATGATTCTGTGCTCAAATCACTATAAAACGGTATTAATAGGTCAAAAGCTGCTCTACTCGAAGTGATTTTTTCTCTGACCAGTGCTTTCGCAAGCTTTCCTCTTCTGCCTAACTCTATGGAAGCCAACAAAGTAACTACTTTTTTGGGGCCCAAACCATTCACTTTTTTAAGCTGATCGTAATTTAATTGTTCAACGTTCAATAAATCCTGACCTGCCATGCCTAACACCTCTTTGGCAATATCGAGTGCAGACCGATTTCGAGTACCTGTATTGATTAAAATAGCCAACAATTCAGCATTGGTAAGGCTTACAGCTCCCTTATCCATCAGTTTTTCACGAGGCATATCTTCTACTGCCCAATGCTTAATGCTGGTATGTTTTTTATCCTTTTCCAAATTCTAATTCAAATTTACCAAATACTCAACCAAACTGCCAAATACTCAAAACAGTGATTTTAGAATGTTAGTTTACCCCATCTTTGTGCGTAGTAGGTTATTTATGTGACTTTTTCAAAAGTATAAAAAATCCTCCTTAATTTAAGGAGGATTTTTTATGTCTTATACTTTCCTAAAATATAATCGACGTTTCTATATGTATTATTCCGATAGTCAGCTATTTCAGAACTATTGGCCCACACAGTTTGCGTGATGCCTTCCTCTGTTTGCGGCACAAGAGTTTGCTTTGGGGCTTTCATTTCATACCAAGCTGTGAATTTTAAAATCCACTCATTGTTATATTGATATATATGATAAGTATCCATTAGCTTTTTTTCTATCGACAGCTCTTTTACGCCTGTTTCTTCGGCTACTTCTCTTAGGGCACAGTCTGGCATTTGTTCACCTGTATCTAGCTTACCTTTTGGCAAATCCCATTTCCCAAGGCGCTCTATCATGAGTAACTCTTTATGCTCGTTCCAAACCAATCCACCACCTGCTTCTATTCTCTCAAAATATTTCTCTATATATTCTAAACATTTTTGAGGCTCACCTTCCCATAGTAAACATTCAAAACTAGATTGGAAAAACGCTAAGAACAAGCCCTTCCTATTTTCATCTTTTCGATTGCGAACCACCCAGGCATTTGTAAGTCCTTCTTCTATTACTGTCTTTCTGGCATTTTTAGTCAAAAAAATACACTGCTCGTTATAATATATCCTTATATTCTCTTTCATTTTTCGAATTATACTTTTAGGTTTGCGCTGTGCAAAGAGAACAACGAATCGCCGAGAAATTGCTTCAAATTAAAGCTGTAAAATTACAACCACAAGAACCATTTACTTGGGCCAGCGGTTGGAAAAGTCCAATATACTGTGACAATCGAAAAATACTATCTTATCCGGCCATTCGTGATTTTGTAAAAAGCGAATTGTCTAATTTAGTTTTTACCGAGTTTCCGGAAGCAGAGGTAATCGCAGGTGTAGCTACGGCTGGTATTCCTCATGGTGCCTTGGTAGCAGATTTACTTAAAATGCCTTTTGTATACGTTCGCTCTAAGCCTAAAGCACACGGTATGGGTAACCAAATAGAAGGTCATTTGGAACCAAATAAAAAAGTACTGGTAATAGAAGATTTAATCTCCACGGGCAAAAGTAGCATGGAGGCTATTGAGGCGCTTCGAGCGGCCGATGCACAAATCGAAGGGCTTTGTTCTGTTTTTAGTTATGGCTTTGACGTTTCAAAAGAATTATTTCAAAAAGAAAATATTCCTGTGCAGAGTTTAAGCAATTATAATGCATTGCTTGAAGTAGCATTAGAACAAAAAGTTATTGAAGCAAGTGATATGGAAGTATTACAAACTTGGCGTGAGAACCCTAGTGCTTGGGGAAAATGATTTAAAGTAAAATAACCGCAAAGATGCTAAGTGCGCAAAGCTCAGTTTATTTCTTAAGTAAGCGAAGTTATTTTTTTGCGTTGCAAAAAACTTTGCTACTCAAAACAAAATATATTAGTCTACCTTATTAAGCTTTGCGAACTCCGCGCCTTTGCGGTTAGAAAAGTAAACTTATTTTATAGCCTTTTTTACTAAATCAATTACCTCAGTCATAGGAATCCGCTCCTGCTCCATTGAATCTCGGTGCCGGATGGTTACGGTATTATCCTCTAAAGTATCAAAATCAACCGTCACACAAAATGGAGTACCCAAGGCATCTTGAATTCTATATCGTTTACCAATCGCATTTTTTTCTTCATAAAAGCAATTGAACTCATCTTGCAATTCTGCTAAAAGTTCTTTTGCTTTTTCTGGTAATCCTTTCTTTTTTATTAATGGTAGAATCGCTAATTTAATCGGCGCAAGCTTGGCTGGAATTCGCAAAACTTTTCTAGAATCTTTCTTTTCGTCAGTACTTAAATCCTCTTCTTCATACGCTTCACTTAAAACCATAAGTACCGTCCGATCTAAACCTATAGAAGTTTCAATTACATAAGGAATATAATTTCCATAAGGCTTATTCGTCTCTGGGTCAATATCATTATCAAAATATTGTTGTTTCTTTTTACTAAACTCCTGATGCTGTTTTAAATCAAAATCTCCCCGAGAATGAATCCCTTCCACTTCTTTAAAACCAAAAGGGAATTCATACTCAATATCGCAAGCTGCATCTGCATAGTGCGCCAATTTTACATGATCATGAAAACGTTCTTTCTCTGCAGGAATTCCTAATGCTCTGTGCCATTCGCTTCGTTTTTCTTTCCAATGCTCATACCATTCTTTTTGTGTGCCAGGACGTACAAAAAATTGCATCTCCATTTGCTCAAACTCACGCATTCTAAAAATAAACTGACGGGCAACAATTTCGTTTCTAAATGCCTTACCCGTTTGGGCAATTCCAAAAGGTATTTTTTGACGAGATGTTTTTTGAACATTTAAGAAATTTACAAAAATCCCTTGCGCTGTTTCTGGACGTAAATAAATCTCAGTTGAATCTTCGGCAACAGAACCTACTTGTGTGCCAAACATTAAATTGAACTGACGAACATCAGTCCAGTTACAAGTTTCGCTTACTGCACATTTTATATCATTAGCAATGATTAACTCTTTCAAGCCAGCCATGTTCTCTTCTTTCTCCAACTTCTCCATTTCATCTAATAGAGCTTGCGCTTTGTTGGCATCACCCGCTTCTTTTATTTCATCGGCTTTGGCTTCTATTAAATGATCAACTCGGTAGCGTTTGTTACTATCTAAATTATCAATCAATGGATCAGAAAAACTATCTACATGTCCACTAGCCTCCCATGTTTTTGGATGCATAAAAATGGACGCATCAATCCCAACAATATTCTGGTTCTGATACACCATGGTTTTCCACCAATGTTCACGAATGTTCTTTTTTAATTCTACACCCCATGGACCATAGTCATATACAGCCTGCAAGCCATCATATATTTCACTCGATTGAAATACAAAACCATATTCTTTACAATGAGCAATCAAAGATTGCCACTTGTTATTTTCTGCCATAGTGCGACAAAAGTAAATCTTTGAGAAACAAAAGCATTGTTGAATCCATAAAAAAAGCCTGTCACACAAAAGTGTGACAGGACTCAATAGTTTTTTTTCTAACGTTCTATTGTACTCCGTGCATGAGTTTTTTAAGTACAGGATTTAATAATAAAATACCTAACCCTGCCACCGCTGGAACGATGGTAAAAATTAAAAAGAAAGTAGAAAGAGAATACTCTTCAGTAATATTTTCTATTTGACCACCTAACACAGCGGCCAACTTATTTCCAATGGCAATGGCAAGATACCACATACCAAACATCAAGGCAATCATTCTAGCAGGTACTAGTTTACTTACATAAGATAAGCCCACGGGCGATAAACAAAGTTCTCCCAAGGTATGAAATAAGTAGGCCAAAATAAGCCAAATCATGCTCACCTTAACTCCATCAACCAAGCCATAAGAACCCCACGCTAGCAAACCAAAACCAATGGCCATGATGATTAATCCTAGAGCGTATTTTACAGCGGCGGAAGGATTATATTTAGAGTCCCACCATTTAGAGAACATGGACGCAAAAGCGATTATAAAAAAGGAATTGAGTATACTAAACCAAGAAACTGTAATTTCTACTTCATTACTTTTAACTTCCTTTACCGTAGCATTTATGATACCACTTTCCCTATCTACTATTTTAGAATGAGCTATTGCATTCACTTCTTTTTCAGCGCTTAGATAAGCATATTGCGACTGGTCCTTATTTTTGGAAATTATCTTCACTGCATCGCCCACCTGCAAGTCTATAGGATATGCAATACCGGTGGTTTGTAAAGCACCATCCATGTCATACTCTACCACGTAGGCCTTGGTATTAAAATCTCTATTCAGCATCCAAGCCGCCAAACCCCACATCCCTAAAAAGCATATGGCCAATATAATATTAGAAGCCGGAATTTTCTTGAATGTTTTCTTCCATAAAACAAAAAGTACATAGGTGATAATGGCTAAAGGTATAATGGTCAATAATGCATTTATTATATTAAAGGCTGTGGCTGCTCCACCAGATAAAAAACGATCTACATTATCCCTTGCAAATAATACTAAGGACGATGCGCCTTGCTCAAAACTCAACCAAAAGAAAACGGTGAAAAACGCAAATATGATAAAGGCAATCATTCGATCTCGAACCACCCTAGAGTATCTAAATATCCTACCTATCGCCAAATAAAGAAAAAGGACAAGTCCAATAAGAACAACTACGGTTTGACCTGCAAAAGCCGAATCTCCATTTCCAATTGTAAAGGGGAATAGGTCTATACCTGCAATTTTTGATAAAGGATCATTAATCAAATAACACAGTCCAATTATGGCCGTTATTATAATAAGAATTTTGTCTACTATCGTAAACGGATTCGGCGGCTCTTCCTCTTCTTTCACCACTGCATTTTCTGCTTTTTCATTTAAACCTTCGATGATTTCGGGTTCAACAACTTTGGAAGGTTTCTCACCTAAAATTCCAAATAAGGGTTTTGCTAACCAAAATTGTAGGGTACCTAAAAGCATAAATATTCCTGCTAGCCCGAAACCCCAAGACCAACCAATTTTTTCAGCTAGATATCCGCACATCATCATACCAAAAAATGCTCCGGCATTTACACCCATATAAAATATGGTAAACGCACCATCTTTCTTTTCGGGGTGATTTTTATACATACCAGAAATGATGGATGTAATATTCGGTTTAAAGAAACCCGTACCGATAACCAGCAAGGCCAAACCAATGTATAAGGAAGCCTCTGTTTCTAAGGCCATAGAAGCGTGACCCAATGTCATGATTAAAGAACCTATGACCACTGCCCATCTGTATCCTGTAAATTTATCTGCTATTATCCCACCTAATATAGGTGTGAGATACAGTAGACCCGCATAGGTTCCAAAAAGCGCACCTGCATTCTCAGCTGTCCACTCCCAACCGGGGTTGTAGCCTATCACGGCCATAGTCAAGAAATTTACAAGAAGAACTCGCATTCCGTAGAATGAGAAACGCTCCCACATTTCGGTAAAAAAAAGTACGAACAATCCTGCCGGATGTCCAAGTACTTTGTCTTTGAATAGGTCCTCTACGTTTGTATTCATGCTATTCTACGCCATGCATTAATTTCTTAAGCGGGAAGCTCAACACGAAAAGAATTACTCCTCCAATGATTGGGAAAAGAACTAATATTTGAAAGAAATCTGCCATGCTAGACGTTTTGGCAATCTCTTCCATGTATCCTGAGAAAGAACCTGCCAGTTTATTACCCATAGCAGAGGCGAAGAACCAAACACCAAACATAATTCCAAGCAATCTTTTAGGTGAAAGCTTATTTACATAAGATAGTCCCACCGGCGATAAGCTCAACTCGCCCATTGTATGCAATAAATAAGCTACTACTAAAAATATCATGCTCACTTTTTGTGCAGAGTTTCCTCCTACATTAGCTGCGGCATACATAAGGGGAACAAATCCAATTCCTAACAGTACTAGTCCAATAGCAAACTTCTGAGGCCCATTAGGGTTGAGTTTGGAAGTGGCAAGTTTTTGCCAAATAAAAGAGAATAATGGTGCCAAGGTGAAAATAAAGAAGGCATTCAAACCCTGAAACCAAGTCGTAGGGACTTCACTACCCGAACCAGCAAAACGATCATATATCATATAGCCTATTAGCCCGGCTAAAGAAACTACACTCAATGCCATAAAGCCCATCGCTGTAGGGTAATGCTTTCCAACGGCTTTATACATTCCAAGGAACATCCAAATCAGTATCACTACAGGAGTTGCTGACAATAAGCCCGACACAACATTAAAAATCATAACAGAACTTCCACTTAACGAACGATCCGTATAGTCATTAGCAAAAATAGTCATACTACTACCTGCTTGCTCAAAGGCAAACCAAAACAAAATCGAGAAAAAAGCCAAAACGCCCACAACAATTAATCGTTGGGTTTCTACTTTAGTCAATGGAGCTTTCTTTAAACTTTCAGCAGAATCTAAAACGTCTTTATTATTAGCCAAATTTCCTTTTTTAGGCGCTAGACCTATTTCTCCAAACATTTTTTGCGAAAGTTGAAACTGAATCAAACCAATCAACATAAATACACCGGCTAAACCAAAACCATAATGCCAACCATAGGTCTCACCTAAATAACCACATAGAATCGATCCTAAAAAAGCACCTACATTAATCCCTTGATAGAAAATAGTGTAACCCGCATCTTTTTTAGGAGAACCATCGGGATATAACTGACCAACGATAGAAGATATATTCGGCTTGAAAAATCCATTACCAATTATCAATAAACCAAGCCCTAGATAAAAAGCAGGCAATGGTGTAAAAGCTAAGGATATATGTCCTAAGGTCATTAAAATAGCACCAATTACAATGGCTTTTCTAAACCCTAAAAGTTTATCAGCAATTATACCACCCAAGATAGGCGTAATGTAAACAAGCATAGTATAGTTACCATATAAGTCACCAGCATCGTCTGCGTTCCAACCCAAACCAGCATTTTCGGCAGTAACCTCACTTACTAGGTATAGTACAAGTAAGGCGCGCATTCCATAGTAAGAAAAGCGTTCCCACATTTCAGTAAAAAAAAGCATAAACAAACCAACAGGTTGCCCAAAAATCTCTTTCTCCGTAGCTATATTATTTGACATATAATTTTATGATTTTTATTTGAAAGCGTTAAATTAACATAATTTATCTCACCAACGAGATTTTGATATAACTTTTTAGGATTTGACTGGCCCGAACCCTTACGAATCATTGATTAGAATTAACAGTCCATCGAATCAAGTGCCAATATAGATTAGCAATTTTGTGACATGAAAAGAATCATTCTTTCACTATTCGTTTTGCTAGTTTGTTTCAAATCTCGGGGTGCATATACGCACTGGGTTTTTGAAGGAGCTGGCATTCGGGGCATTGCTTATATAGGCGCCATAAAAGAGTTAGACAAACTACATTATTTAGATTCGCTTCAAGTGGTCGGTGGCACAAGTGCTGGCTCCCTTACCGCTTGTTTTTTAGCCCTCGGCTTTACGCCAGAAGAAATGGAAGCCGAACTCCGTCAATTAAATTTTAGAAAATTTAATGATAATACGCTGCCCCTAGCAAGCGGTTTGAGAAATATGATAAAGTATTTTGGCTGGTACCAAGGAGATGCATTTGAGAGATGGAATAGAGACTTAATTGCCACCAAGACAAATAATCCGAACATCACTTTTAGAGAACTGCACGATAACCCGAAATATAAAGATTTATATATCATGGGGGCGTCTATCAACAATCAGCGCAGTATCAATTTTAATTATAAGACCTACCCCGATATGGAAATAGCTACGGCCGTGCGCGTGAGTATGTCCATACCATACTACTACAAATCTGTAATTATAGATAGTAATGGGAAACGGCTCAATGAGCAACCCCAGCAAGGGGTCTATGATATTTGTGTAGATGGTGGCATGACGAGCAACCTTCCTGTAGAGCTTTTTAGCACCCCGCAAGAAAGCATTCTAGGATTTCAAATTGTAAGAGAAGAGCAATTAAAATATGATAGTAAAAAACAGACGGCTCCGTTTTCCACCATAAAAAATATTGGAACATTTGTAAAAGCAATTTATAACTTAACGAAAGAAAACACCCAAAACTTAAAACTTGCCAAGTACGAGCAAGTTAAATTAATCAATATATCTGATGGAAACGTAGGTCCAAGAATCAGAAAGTTAAAAAAGAAAACGGTGGACTTACTTTTAGAAAACGGAAGGTCTGCTGTTATCGCTAACTTTTAAATTATCGTGTTGGCAAAGCCGCCAAATGCTCATTAATTTTCTCAATCCGATTGGCCGGACTTGGGTGTGTGCTATTGAAATCACTTCGATCTGCTCCACCACTAGCTTCGGCTAATACTTTCATTACGTCTAAGGCCGCGCGTGGATCATAGCCTGCCTGATAGCAATATTTCACACCGAATTCATCACTTTCTAATTCATCATCTCTACCGTATTTCATATTAACCATCTGACCTACATAACTGGCTATCTGACCACCGTTCATAGTGCCACTACCCATGGCAACTCCTTGAATGATACCGTTTAATAACCCCTTCTGTGCCATTTGCTCGGCCGAATGTCTATGGATTACGTGCGCTATTTCATGACCTAAAACGGAAGCCACGGCATCTTCTGTTTTTAGCTTCGCAAGCATCGCTGCTGTAATAAAAATTTGTCCGCCAGGTAAAGCAAAAGCATTAATTGTTCGTTCATCTGCTAGCACATGAAAATTAAATTGATACGGAGATTTTGAAGCATGAGAACTATTGACCAATCGCTGACCAATAGAACGAATTTTTAGTTGCACATTATTATCGGCATACAAGCCACCAAATTGGGCTGCCATTTGCGGAGCCGATTGAAGGCCCATTGCAACTTCCTCTTCCGGCGATAAGCTCACTCTTTGTTTCTCGCCTGTCACTGGATTTACTTGCGATTTCATGTAATACGATATCACCGAGAATAGAATAAACCCACCCATAATCAATAATCGAATTGGAAATTTTCTTTTTTGTCTCATTATATTTCGGTTTTTTCTTCTATTAAATCTTTGACTAAATAAATAGCTAAAAGGATAAAGGCCGAGCCCGCTCCTAAAATATACATACCGTAAGCAATAGCTATTGACACGGCACCTGTTGTCCAAAGGGCCACCATATTCGAAAACTCTGGACGTCCATCATTTTCGATTACCGATATTTTGGAAGACACGACTGCTAAGCCTACAATAGTGGCTGCTAATACAAAAACCTGCTGTTCGCCACCAAAGAAGTGTATGGCCAATACCGTTAGTAAGGAAGTACCCAAAGCCATGGTTGAATAGGTTCTCACACCTGCAATTTTTCCATTTTGGTGCCGCTCTAAGCCTATCAGCAAACCGATAAAAGTCGCTGCAGCGACTCTACCGATGATAGTAAGCTCTGGTAAATTTGTAGCTAAACTCATTTATTCAATTAATTTGGACACAAGGTAGTAATTTTTATAGAATAGTAAAACTCGTTAAAATGTTAGGGCTATCTAACTTTTTGGCTAAATTTGTATCATGCAAAAAACAATACTTATCGTAATTCTTTCATTTATAGGACTCAGTTCACAAGCTCAAACCGCTTCGGTGCCTATCAAGACAGACAGACCTGATCAGACTGAAAGCCCAAGCACAACACCGCCACGCTATTTTCAAATTGAAATGGGTGGCCTTTTTGAGAGTACATCCAATAGTAGAAATTTTTCTGAACATAATTTTTTATTTCCAACGATTCTTACAAAGTATGGCTTGAGCAGAACGGTTGAGTTCAGATTAATTACAGAGTTAGCGGGAAATGGTCAAATGATTCGTGGAGCAAAAGACCGTTTTTCTTCGGGTATCAAACCAATAATCGTTGGTATGAAGGTTAATTTATTTAAGGAAAACCGCAAAAAGTTTATACCGAAAACTTCGTTTATTGGTCATTTAGGGATTTCAAGATTAGCTAGTGATTTCTATGAAACTAGCCGTTCTTTTCCTCAATTTCGATTTTTAATGGAGCACACACTCACTGATAAAACTTCGTTTGGCTATAATTTAGGAATGGAATGGAATGGTCAAACAAACAACCCGAACACAATTTATACGGTAACCTTAGCACGAGATTTAGGTAAAGGATTTGGAGGTTTTGCTGAGTTTTATGGCTTTTTCCGACGCAACGACATCCCCAAAGAAGTTCAAGGAGATCACCGGTTTGATGCAGGGCTTACTTATTTGTTGAACAATGATTTTCAATTTGATGTCAGTGGCGGTTTGGGTTTAACCGAGAATGCCCCCGACTATTTTCTGAGCGCGGGTATTAGTTTTCGATTCCGTTAAGCACTACTAATTAGGCAATCTTAAAAATCTAAGTAGACGTTTTGGGCGTATATTTACTCATCCACCCACAAAGGGTGTTTGCTTTTATCATGACTCGTTATCTACTTTTATTTTCTACTTTGCTTCTGAGCTTTGCAATTCAGGCTCAAGATCAAATCAGTACTGAACGGTTAACGTTACGAAGCAATGCTCTTAATGTTTCACAAGGTCATTGGCAAATTGAAAGTGGGTTTCAATATAGTGGAACTAGTATTAAAAATTTTGGTCAATACAAGTTTCAATCGCCCACTATTTTACAGCGGTACGGCATTAGTGAGAAAGTCGAACTACGATTAGAAACTAGCATAGCTTCTGATTTTGCAATAAATAAAGGAGCCTATACGACTAACTATTATCTAACTGGTTTTGAAGCACCTACTGCCGGTGCCAAAGTAAAACTGCTTAAACAAAAAAAGAAATTCCTTCCTCAAATAGCAGCGCTTGGTGAAGTGCGTTTTTTTCCTCTAGCCTCGGATATTTATAGGTCTAAAAAAATAATCCCTAGGCTTCAATTTCTATTTACTCACAAAATTGAATCCTTTACATTCGGCTATCATATCGGGAGTTATTACAATAATAGATTCCATTATTCATACGACTTGTATCTTCAGAAAAAATGGGGCCAACGACTTATCAGCACAATCAATTGCGTTGGCGCTATAACTAAAGTTAGTGAAATAGGTCCAAGCCGCAATAATAATATTTACTCTAGCATAGGTTATTACATAAGTCCTAGCGTACTAGCAGACTTTGGCGCTGGACGAGGTGTAGGCAATCGACCTGATTTTTTTTATAAAGCGGGCTTGAGCTTTAATTTAATGAGGTAACTTTTCAATTACAATTCAATAATCAATCCTTTCCCAAATCGATTTTCTTTATCAATTTGCTTACCGATTTCATTCATTTTTAAATCGATCAACTTTAGATTCTTAGGTAATTTTATATCGCGTGGAAGCTCCTTGATATCATTGTTTGTCAAATACAAGCTCTCTAAAAAATTAAGCTTAGAAACTCTTTTAGGAATTACTTGCAGATGGTCACCCTCTAAATGAAGACTTTTGAGTTTTGGTAACTTAGTTAAAATTCCAATCGATTGGTCTACGTCCAAATTCTTTTCATCGTTCAGATAAATTTCTTCTAAATTCGTAAGCTTTTTCAGAAACCTCGGTAATTTTTCAATTTCATTACCACTCAAATCCAGCACTTTTAGTTTTTTCAAGTACATGATTCCGTGAGGTACTTCTTGGAGATTATCATTTTTCAAACTCAGAAATTCAATATTTTTGAATTGTTTTAGGACAGCATCGGTGAGCTGCACCTCTTGATTACTCAAATCAATGCGCGTAACAATTTCAGGGTTTTTTAATGCATTCTTTAAACTGGTAAATGTTCTTGTATTAATGTTTGGCTCGGGTTCCGACTGCCCGTAGCTACTTCCAACAACAAAAAAAATACTTAAAAAAACCAACACAATTTTACTCTTCATACTATATACTATTTGTTACGAAAACAAAGTTAGCTCATGAAAAAGACAAAAATTAAAAAATATTATTAGTAATATTTATTTATAATATAACGATTTATTATAAACAATGATAAATATAAAATAAGTAGGCTATCTGTATTAAATCCAAGCAAGTCTTGAAACAGTAAAATATTATTTCAAATAAAAAAATATCAGCTACTTTTCCACTTTCGGCTGATCAAACCAAGCTAGCAAAATTGGCAATAAGGTAAGATTGGCAGCCATAGCCCACAATAAGGTAAGCGACGTAAGTAAGCCTAAAAATTTAGTCCCATCAAATTGTGAGAAAAGAAATACGATAAATCCTACCGCCAAAATAAAGGAGGTAAAAATAATACTGATACCTGTTTCTTTAATAGTATGACTTACGGTCTGACTTACATCAAAATTAAAACGAGGTAAATCTTGTCTATACGTAACGATAAACCGAATCGTTACATCGATTGCAATTCCTAAAGCTATACTAAAGACTAAAACCGTAGAAGGTTTTAACGGAATAGCAAACCACCCCATAATACCAGCCGTCATGGCAAGCGGAACCATGTTCACAACCAAGGCAATCAAAACAGTGCGCCATGATTTAAAAAGAAAAATCATACATAGAAAAATCATACCCAGGGCCAGCAGAATACTATCCCGCAAACTGTTGATAATAAATCGACTCCCTTCTAAGAATACCACGCTCGTACCCGTAAAACTCACATCATATTTTTTAGGGTCAAAAATTTCATCTGCTTCGATACGGACTTTTTTTAGCAACTCCGGTAATTTTTTTGAACCCACATCAGCAATATTGATACTAATACGAGCCAACTTTTTATCTTGATCTACAAAAGATTCGACAAGCTGCCCCATTTCACTTTCATCTCCGCCTGTTTCCATTTTTAAATAAGGAGCGATAAAAGAAACATCATACATATTGGGAATGGCATAGTTTAAACTATCGCCATCATAATAAGCTTGCTTCGCAAACTTCAGCATCTCGATGTAAGATAGTGGCTTGCCAAATTCAGGAATGGAACCTATGGTTTGGACCAGCTCGTCAATTTTACTCATGGAGCCCAAGCTCGTAATTTTATTTTTTTTTCTAGCATCTACCAAAATTTCTAATGGCATAATACCAGTAAACTCATCTTCAAAGAATTTTAAATCTTTATAAATTTTATTTTCTTTGGGCAAGTCATCCACTATGTGACCGACTTGTTCTAGTTGAAATAATCCGATAACAGAAACGACCGCAACCGCAGCATACAAAGAAGCCATTGTTTTTTTATGGTTCAAACTCCATCCTTCGACCCGCCCTAAGAGTTTAGCAATGAATTTATTCTCTAAGTATTTTGTATGCCTAGTTTTAGGCTCTTTCAAATAAGAAAATATTGCGGGTAATGCAAAAAGAGAAATTATAAATACCGACAAAATACTAAGACCCGCTACCAATCCAAACTCTTTTAAAATTTTACTGTAGGTAAAATAAAACACTCCAAAACCAATCATAGTAGTCAAATTAGTGAAGAGAGTCACAATGCCCATTCGCTCAACCATGCGACGAATAGCACTCATTTTCTCACCGGTTTCAGCAAATTCCGAATGATATTTATTTAAAAAGTAAATGCAATTAGGCAATCCAATCACAACAATTAGTGGAGGCAACAAAGCTGTGAGCAGCGTAATCTCATAGCCGCACATTACTAAAATAGCCACCGACCAAATGACACCTAACACGACCACCAGCATGCTGTAAATCACTGTCATGATAGATTTAAAAAACAACAACAGAACCAGAGAAGTAAATACTAATGAAATAATTAATATCATTTTCATCTCCTTTTTTATGGCCTCGGCCAGTCGAGTTCTGATGTAAGGAAGTCCTGAATAATGAAGTTCTGTACCAGTCTCTTTGGCAAATACGGCACTCATTTTTTCAATATCATTTACAAGCTCAATTCGCTTGGCAGAATTTATGATCGTTGGCTCTAAGTAAATAGCAGTAAGGTAAGAATTAGAAATAGGGTTATACAGTAAGTCTTTGTAGAATGGTAAGTTTAAAAAAGCAGCTGTGGCAGCCGAGTCCACACCACTTTTAAAAATAGGCGATGTTTTTAAAGAGGCTTTGCCATCAATTTCTTGTTTGGTAATATTCACTGCATCAGCAATGCTCAGCATATTATCTACGCCCTCAATCGCTTTGATTTTATCTGACCAATCTCTAAACTGCTGAAAAAATTTCTCTTCAAAAAAATTCTCTTTTTGAAAACCTACTACAAGCATCGCCCCATCCTGCCCAAACTGATTTTTAAATTTTTGATAGTCTTTATACTTCTGGCTGGAAGTAGGTATGGCATTATTGAACTCATAGCTCATTTTAACTTGTGAGGCCTTATAGCCCATAAAAATAGTTATGAGCAACAAAGCGATTAAAACGAATAATCGATTGCGAATAATAAAGTCAGCTAGTTTTTGCCACATGGGCGGCAAATATAAGGATATACATAAGTATGTAAAATTCTTAGCTGACATACTACACGCCGCATTTTTTCGTTAGTTTTGATACTGTATATGAAATACACTCTTTTATTCTGCCTGCTACTATTAGTAATTAGTGCGCAATCGCAAAACACACCTATTGGTCAATGGCAAACTCATTTTTCTTACAACACTGCTAAAAGTGTAGCTTATGACGGGGATGAATTTGTTTATAGCGCTGATAAAAATTTATTTCGTTATTCTCTAAAAGAAAATTCATTTGAAATCTTTTCTAAAATCAACGGTTTAAGTGATATCGATATTCGTTTAATCCGATACAACCAAGAGGAAGATTACCTCTTAATTATTTATGAAAACGGAAATATTGACCTGTTAATTGACAATAATTTCATCAATCTACCCAACATTAAAAATTTGAATTCTGGTGGAAGTAAAAATATCAATGATGTATATTTTTATAATCAACTAGCCTATTTGTCAACAGATTTTGGCGTAGTAGTACTGAACCCCAGCCGCAGAGAAATTAAAGAAACATACGTACTACAAGACAATGCTACCATTGCCAAAATAAATTCTTTTACTAATTACCGTGGACAATTTTTAGCCTCTTCTGACCAAGGGCTTTTTGCCGTGGGCGACAATCTAAGTGTTCTGCAAGATTTTACAAAATGGACGCTATTCCCCAACCTTAAGTATGATAAAATTGCTAGCTCTCCAAACGGCTTCATTCTAGCAGCGATCGATACCGTTCACTTATTCAATCAAGCGGCTGTTACGCAAGCCTGGGATACAATTGCAACGGTAAAAGAACCCGCGCTAAGAATTATTATTGGGGCACAACAAAATTATATAATAGAAAACGGGAGCTCTGCGAGAAAAGTTCACGCCTATGATAATTTAGGTACTCTAAACGAACAATATTTCATCGGTATTAACCCACTCGATCTGGCTGAAATCGGAACTACATTTTATATTGCTGACGGATTCTCTGGATTGACTCACGTAAAAACTTTTAATCAAAAAGACGTAATTCGACCTGAAGGAGTTTCTTCCAATTCTGCATTCAATTTATCAATAGCCAATAATGAACTCTACGTAATCGGTGGCCGACATGATAACTGGCGACCGGGCACACAAAGAGATGGCGTATCGCGCTATGACTATAAAAGTTGGCGCTATTATAGTCAGTATAGCACTTTACCGATAATGGATAGCATCCTTGATATTTTAGATGTAGCCATGGACCCCCGCAATCAAAATTTGTATTTCGCATCATTCGGAGGAGGCTTACTAGAAATTGCCCCAGACCTTTCTACCAAAGTTTATAAACAAAATACCATTCTACAACCTTTCGGTGGAGACAATGTAATAAGAATTGCAGGTTTGCAATTTGACGAAAATAATAACCTTTGGATGTCAAACTATGGAGTGCAAAACTCCTTAGCTGTTAAAAAAGCAGATGGCGGATTCCAATCCTACTCAATGCCATACCCTATTGGAGCGGCGGAAAAGTCAGGATCGCAAATCCTGATTGACGATAATAATCAGAAATGGATGGTAGCGCCTCGAAATGTAGGCTTGCTTGTGTTTAATGACAACGGTACATTAGATAATAAAGTTGATGATCAAGTAACCTTACTCGGACAAGGCACCGGAAATGGAAACCTCCCTAACACAAATGTAAATTGCATTGCCAAAGACAAAGACGGTGCTATTTGGGTTGGCACAAATGATGGTATTGCAATTTTTAATTGTCCAGGTTCCGTTTTTAATGGAGGGTGCGATGCAGAGTTACGAATTGTTCAATATGATGAAAACGCCGGTCTCCTTTTTCAAAATGAAAATATTCGATCCATCGCCGTGGACGGTGCCAATAATAAATGGATTGGAACAACGAACGGTATATGGCAAATAAGTGATGATGCAGAAACGATTCTGAAACGATTTAATGTTGACAACAGTCCGTTGCCTGCCGATGAGATAAATAAAATAGTGATTCATCCTATAACAGGTGATGTATTCATTGCCACAACGGGAGGGTTAGTTTCCTTTCGATCGGAGGCAACGGAAGGCTTTGCCACTAGTGAAGATATTCTAGTATTTCCAAACCCTGTTCCGAGTAATTACAACGGAACGATTGCCATTCGCGGTCTTACCGAAAATGCTGACGTTCGAATTACCGATGTAAGCGGACAGCTTATCTATCGGGTAAAAGCCCAGGGTGGTCAAGCAGTTTGGAACGGACAAACCTATACAGGACAACGTCCAATGAGCGGAGTATATTATGTTTTTGTAACTGATAAGGATGGTGAGGAAACCGGCTCAACAAAATTTATTTTTCACGAATAGACTATGCAAAAAAATACGGAGGGCTTGGTGCTCCGAACGATAAAGTACGGCGAAACTAGTATTATTAGTACCTTGTTCACCCGTGATTTTGGCATACAAGCTTATCTAATTCGAGGTGCGCGTTCCAATAGAAAAACAGGGATTCAAGCTAACTATTTTCAAATCGGCCAAATTCTAAATATTTCAGTTGATTATAAACCTGGGAAAAACTTACACTATATTAAAGAGGTAAGGCTTAATTCTAAGAATGCCATTCAATCACAGAATATAGTAAAACAAAGTATTATTCAATACTGCAGCGAACTAGTACTGCGGTGCGTTAAAGAAGAAGAAAAAAATGAAAGCCTTTTTTCTTTTCTAGCTTTATTCTTTGATAAAGTGAGTTCACTCACCAAAGAAAATGTTGCCTTAGCTCCTATCCATTTCACCTTACAATTTGCTGCGAAAATCGGCTTTGAAATTTATGATAATCATAGCGAGAGCAAACCTTTTTTCGATGCCTTACATGGCTCGTTTTGCGCTGAAATCAGCGAAAATGCCTATACGTCTGATAAGGAAGTCTCTGATCTAATTCAACGCTGTTTATCCGGCTCTTCTTTGTCAGCCATTCGCCAATCGGTTCGAGAAAAAACATTACAGGACCTAATTCGTTTTTTAAGTATTCAAATTGAGCAAATGGGTGAAATAAAATCAGTAGCCATTCTTCATCAAATATTACATGGAGAATAGGCGTAAAATCTGTTTCGATATTTCCAGGAAATCATTCTTTTGTATAAAGGCAAAAAAATCATTTCAGCGAATCGGTAACCAACATTAGTAAGATTTATAAAATAATGGTATATTTTTTAAAGTACATTGGTATAACTTCGTAAAATGGGTTTATCCAAAATAAGAATCGGAGGTGTGCCTGAACATTTTAATATGCCCGTGCATCTAGCCATAGAAAACGGAGAGTTTTCTAAAAGAGGCTTAGATGTAGAATGGACAAATTTTAAAGGAGGAACAGGACAGATGACAAAAGCTTTGCGCGACGGAGAAATAGATGTCTGCATCCTGCTAACTGAAGGAATCATAGCTGATATTATAAAAGGAAATCCAAGTAAAATAATCAGCGAATACGTTATCACACCCTTGACGTGGGGCATTCATTCGAGTGCAAAAAATCCAGTGCAACACCACGAGGACATCTACGATAAGCGCTATGCCATAAGCCGGTTTGGCTCCGGTTCGCATCTAATGGCGATAGTAGATGCTAACTTAGAAGGAAAGAAAATTAAAGAGCCCCAGTTCAACGTCATTAAAAATTTAGACGGTGCCTTAGACTCTTTAGGTAAACAAGAAACGGATATTTTTTACTGGGAGAAATATACAACTAAGCCTTGGGTAGACAAAGGAGAACTGAAACGCATAGGAGAGTTCATTACTCCATGGCCCTGTTTTATGATAGCAGCCACTAATAAAATTTTAGAAGAACAACCTGAGAATATCATTCGCTTGCTGCGAGTGATTCATGATAGCTGCGATAGCTTTATGCAAAGCGAAGAGGCAATTCAAATTGTAAGCGAGCGAATGCATCAGAAACTAGAAGATGTAGCTCGCTGGTATCATAGCACAGAGTGGACTATTCACGGATGGGTGAGTGAAAAAATGTTGAAGAGTGTCATCTACTATTTAAAAGCCGCAGACATTGTAGCTGATGATGCCACCACAGAAGATCTAGTTTGGGTTCGTAAAAATTGACCGGAGAATTTTTTGATCTGCTGATTGATCATCAAAACCTTGACCCATGAAATTTACTTGTATTACAGAAATATATGCACCTCGTAAAAGAGTTGTTGATCTTTGGAAAAACCCCGATAACTTACAGTATTGGCAAGACGGATTTCAGCGTTATGAACTCGTTCAGGGGAAAGCGGGACAAGTTGGTTCAAAAATGATGCTGCACTATGTTTCAAAAAAGAACACAATTAATCTTGAAGAAACTGTGTTAGTGAACGACTTACCCGATATTTTTGAGGGAGAGTATCGGCATGTAACTATGACAAACCAAATGAAAAGTACTTTCGTTGCCTTGGATGCGAATACTACCATTTGGAAAGCTGAAATTCATTACACCCAATTTAATGGCTTCGCCATGAAATTATTTGGATTCATTGGCAAGCGAATTTTTAAAAAACAAACGCAGAAGTGGCTAGATAATTTTAAATCGTTTGTAGAAGCGAAACAACACTAATTACCAAAGCAAGCAAGTAATGCTAGCTCATTATTGCCTTTCTCCAACTCGCCCTTAATAAACTCATGTAATTTGTCGTTGCTCAATGCTGTTTGAAACTTTTCATTCTTGTCGAGTGCATCAATTTCTTCTTGGCTTGGAACCGTTTCCATATTTCCTAGACGACCTAGATTATTGCCAGTAAGAACATCACTCTTTCTGATCGGTTCAGGCAAGGCATCGACTCCAATACCTTTTGTTTGAAGCGGTTTGGGAATTTCAAACATAGCGTCGGGTGTTGCATGGCAATACCAACTACCACCCATACGAGCTACTAAATCCATTTTTACAGAATCTATTTTCCCGTTTTCATCAAGATAGTCTTCATTGATGTGTAGTTTAATCACTTCGCAAATTACTAGATTTCCTGCACCGCCACCGTTTCCGGTTTCTATAATTTGCATCACCTTGCACTCCATTTGAACCGGCGCTTCTTTTACTCTAGGCGCTTTTACCAACTCACTTTTTAATTCAGTAAATCCTGCTTTTTCAAATTCATTTACGCCTTTATCATAGCCTGTACTAGCCAAAGACATTTGCTCTACCATAGGATAGTTTACAATATTGATTACACATTCTTCGGTCTCCTTTACATTTTCAAAAGTGTGTTTATTGGTACTGGTTCTTCCATTACGCGCAGGTGAAAAAATAACGATAGGCGGATTCGCACCAAACACATTGAAAAAACTAAACGGGCTCAAGTTTACATTGCCTTCTTTATCAATCGTACTAGCAAATGCAATTGGCCGAGGTGCAATGGCACTTAATAAGTGACCATGCAATTCTGGAATGGGAAGGTCTTTTGGGTTTATGGATTTGAATTTCATAATTACTTTTTAATTTGAATATAAAATGGTACTCGATTTCTTTTTATAAAGCCATGTATTTTATTATCTGGTGTCAATTCACTGTACCTATTTTTTATATAAGGTCGTGCACCATCTGCAGGATGGAACTTTTCATTAAGATAGTCTTTTTCTGAATCATCCAATTCTCGCACCATACCGTTCATGTCGACATAAACATAAGGAAATCCTTGATAACTAAACCTTAAAGGCCCAAAATACCTTACATATAAAAATATAAAAGAAACTATCCCTATTAATAAAGGTATTTCCATTACTATTAATTAGCCGGCAAAATCTCAGCTGTCACTTCCCCAAAACCAACACGCACTCCATCCTTTTCAGCATGACCTTTCATAGTAACGGTATCCCCATCTTTAAAAAATACTCTTGTGCTACCGTCTTGTAAGGTTAAGGGTTTTGTTCCTGCCCAAGCTATTTCTAACATAGAACCATAGGAGTTTTCGTCCTTACCGCTGATGGTACCACTTGCCATCATATCGCCTACATTTACATTACAACCATTCACTGTATGATGGGCCAATTGCTGTTTTTGGTTCCAATACATATACTTATAGTTCGACTTACAGATTGTTTCTGCTGCACTCCCGCCCTGCGGGATAATCTCTACGCTTAAGTTTACGTCATAATTTCCTTCGCCTTCATACTCTAAATATGGCAAAACTTTTGGATCTTGTTCTGGACCAGCAACTGCAAAAGGTTTCAAGGCTTCCATCGTTACCACCCATGGGCTAGCCGAAGACGCAAAACTTTTTCCAAGGAAGGGCCCTAAGGGTACGTACTCCCATTTTTGAATATCGCGAGCACTCCAATCATTAAAGAGCACCATCCCAAAAATATGTTCTTCAGCATTTGCTGTTGTAATTGTATCTCCTAATTGAGTTTCTTTCCCAATAATGAATGCCATTTCTAATTCCATATCCAACCTTCCACTGGCTTGATAAACTGGTTCCGTTGCATCTTTGGGCATTACCTGTCCTTTTGGTCTGCGAATAGGTGTACCACTTGGAATAATAGAAGAAGCTCTCCCGTGATAACCTACCGGTATATGTTTCCAATTAGGTAATAAAGCGTTTTCTGGATCACGAAACATTTTACCTACATTAGTAGCATGCTCTATACTTGAGTAAAAATCAGTATAATCTCCAACTCTCACCGGCAAATGCATTACGGCATCTTTACTTAAAAGCATAGCCTCTTTTACATCTTGATCTTCATCATGGCCACTTAACCAATCTTGCAATTTTAAACGAACACCATTGGTTACATCTTTCCCTAGAGCGATAAAGTCATTTAGATAATCATTTTCAACAACCTCTTTATCCAACTTTAGTTTTTTAGCTAACATGGATATGTCAATTACTTGATCGCCGATAGCTACGCCAATCCGCTTACCTCTTGCTACCGTAGAAAAAATACCAAACGGTAGATTATAAATTGAAAAATCTGAATTTTCAGGAATGTCTACCCAACTTTGTAACTTGTTCATACTTGCTTTTTTTATTATAGAAAACGCAAAGATAAAAAGATGTTAGGGCAATTGACAAACTATCGCTATGAAACCCAAGGCTTGCCAAAACGGCCTCTTTAAAAACTAATACTGAAAAACTAGGCAAGAAACCTTACTTTAGCCGCTTCGATAAGTATGAGTGCAAACAATAAAGAGGGCGACCTAGCCAAAGGTTGGAAAGGATTTGCACAAAACTGGCGAAGTGATTTAATCGCGGCCATTAGTGTTTCCATGGTGGCCTTACCCTTAGGTTTGGCAGTTGCTGCTGCATCGGGCGTACCCCCCATTTCAGGCGTACTGGCGGCAATTATCGGAGGTTTGGTTACCACTTTTATTCGAAGTGCGCCTATTGCTATCAATGGTCCTACGGCGAGTTTGATTGGCGCCATATTAATCGCCATGAACGAGTTTAAGAAAGGAGGCGATGAGTATGCCTTCCACTATGTCATGGCCGCAGTGGTAATTGCAGGTGGTATCCAAGTACTTCTTGGTTTTTTTAAACTAGGTCGTTTTGCCGATTTATTTCCCGCGGCAGTTATCAATGGCATATTAGCGGCTATTGGGATTATAATTATTGCTAGCCAAATCCATGTCGCTATCGATACCCAGTCATTATTGCCCGACAGCATGGGACCTATAGATAAATTCACTTCCTTTTTTAGGCTCCTAGGAGAAGCTAATATACCTATTGCAATGATTACTGTTATTGGATTGGCCCTATTGGTATTTCATTCTAAAATTAGTTACAAACTTTTTCATTTGCTCCCGGCTCCCATATGGGTACTTATAGTTTCTGTTCCCTTGTATATGCTTTTCCAAAATTCGCTTGCTGATTTTTTTGGAGGGGTTCAGAATTTTAAACCTACTCATCTTATAAGTGTTCCTAACGATTTAATGGGAGAAATATTGCTCAATTTTCCTTACCCTAAGTTTGATAAAATTGGTACATCTCTATTTTGGCAGACTGTTATTTCAATAAGCTTAATCGCATCAATAGAAACCTTAGCCGCGGCTAAAGCCATAGACAAATTAGATCCTTTTCACCGAAAAACAGATTTAAACAAAGATCTAATGGGTATCGGATTTAGTACAATGGTTTCTGGCCTAGTAGGTGGCTTGCCTATTATAAGTGTAATCGTCCGCACAACGGTAAATATTCATAATAACGGCAGAACAAAATGGTCTAACTTTTTTCACGGTGTCTTATTAGTCGTATTTATTTTGGCTTTAGCTCCTGTACTACGGCTAGTACCTCTTGCTGCATTAGCCGCTATATTGATTTTCATGGGCTTTAAATTAGCATCACCCAGGATTTTTAAAGAGTCCTACGAACAAGGTTTGGAGCAATTATTATTCTTGATTGGAACCTTGTTGATTACTTTATTCAGTAATTTAATCTTGGGAATTATCGGAGGAATTTTCATTAAATTACTCACCCAAATCCTCCTAGCACACGTGCCCATTCATACATTTTTTAGTATGCTATTTAAAAGCGGAACCAAACTGCTACAGAAATCAAATAATTCTTATGAGCTGCGAATGAAGGGCATTGCCAATTTCATGACCATTCTAAATTTGAAATCAATTACAAAACAAATCCCAGCCGGTAGTGATGTGAAAATTAATGCTAGCAACACGCGCATCCTCGACTTAAGCGTGCAGGAATACCTTTACAACTTTAAAAAAGAACATGCTCGCACAGGAGGCAAGGTTCGTATTACAGGTATGGGTCAGCATATTTCATCCTCTAAGCATAAACTGGCCATGAAAACAAAACTGGGACAACCTCCTATAAAATTGAGCCCCCGCCAACAGCGTATAAAAAAATTAGCGATTACTAATAATTGGGTGTATCGTCAGGATGTAGAATGGGATACTTCGAGCTTACAGGAGTTTGCATTTTTCGCTACGAGACCAATCGAATATAAAGAAAACGTCATTTCAGGCACCTTCCCGGACTGCCATAACGAACGCTGGGAGCTGAGTGATATTACATTTGATGAAGGTGCGTTAAGCGCCAAAGAAGTGTTTCATACTACCGTGGAGGTCATACACCTCGACAAAACAATTCCGACTTTTGTACTAGAACAGGAAGGATTTTTTGATAAATTTTTCGAACGCGTTATGGTATTCAGAGGTCAGAAAGATATTAAGTTCCCCAATCATCCCGAATTTACTAAACGCTTCTTAGTACGTGGAGAAAACGCCACAGCCTTACGAGATTTTTTCAGCACTGGCATGATTCAATACTTAAAAAGCAAGGATGTCTATCACATAGAAAGTAATGGTAACAGCTTGCTTATTTTTCGCTCACTACGTGTGGCTCGCACTGAAGACATTGAACAAATGATTTCCTTCTCAAAGAATTTTGTGAAGTTGATTGGGTAAGCATTGAAGCTAATTAGTTTTTCTTCGTAGATTGCAATTTTAATACAATTTCCTTTTGAAACTCAATCACATTTATAAAACGTCCTGCGAAAAAGGACTCAAAAAACTGCCTAATGAGTCTGTAGATTTAATATTTACAGATCCTCCGTATTATCAATATCGAGCGCAAAATGTAAAAGGACTCAAAAATCATAAAGATGTAGTAACAGAATTTGAGTTTGACGGATTTAATTCTGAGGAAGAATATTTACAATTTTTAGAAGACGTATTAACCGAGTGCTATCGTGTTTGTAAAGAGGGAGGCAGTGGCTATTTATGGTGTGGCGATGATTTTGTTTCTTACATTAATCGCATTGTGGAGAAAGTAGGTTTTAAATTCCGCAAAGTGATTCACTGGCATAAAACCAACCCCTTTCCTGCGATTCATACGCGAAAAATGTATGCCAACAGTATGGAAATGATGGTACACTTTAGCAAAGGCACGCCCAAGACATGGAATCATAAGCCTGTGAATGAAATGCATAATTTTATTCAAACGCCTATCTGTATGGGAAAAGAACGCAAGAAACATAAAACGCAGAAGCCATTGAAAGTATGTATCCCATACATTGAAATCAGCAGCAATGAAGGTGAAATTGTACTAGACCCTTTTATGGGTAGTGGTACTACAGCGATTGCCTGCCTCAAAACCAAGCGAAACTATATTGGTTATGAAATTAATCCTGACTACCATAAGATAATTAAAGAGCGGATTTATGAACTTGATAACCCACCTTCTCCAAAGAAGAGGAAGGCTAAAGTGTAAACTCCTGATATCGAATCTTAAAATCATTTAGCAACTGAAAAGGAACTGAAATGCTTATCGTATTCCATGTGTCTTTTCCTGTTTTATTAAACGCCTGGGTTAGAATACAATTATAAATTCTATCGTCTAAACGTAATCCTACTGGTAAGCTATTGGCTTCTTGTGATAATAAACGCTCTATTGCACCTTGTTCTATCAAAGGAAAAAGTTGCTGCCTGCAAAAAACACTAAGTGCCTTTTTATCTATCCAAAACATTCGCTTCGGAAAAAAATAAGCCAATCGCTCAGCATTACTTTTGTGTATCCAACCTTTGGTTTCAGGATATTTACTATAAATTTCCAGTAGCAAATCATTGTAATCGTGTGCTCTAAATTTTTCAGATACTGAATATTTCCTCTCATCATGAAACGCTAAGGACAAATCAATATCTTGTCGTTGTAATACCATGTCATCAGCCGTACTTCGATTATACCGCTCAATAAATTTTACATTAAATGGCGCTCGCTTGTAGAATGCATCAGCCTCAAGACCTGACTCGCCTTCTTTTTGTAAACTTTTACCAAAGTGATGTTCTTCGTTCATGAAAGACTACAGCTCAACTTGATTAGCCAATAGATTTTCGAATTCATCACGTTTGCGAATCAACTGCCCTTTGCTATTAGATACTAAAACCTCTGCTGGTAACAATCGCGAATTAAAACGACTAGCCATTTCAAAAGCATACGCACCGGCATTTCTAAATACTAAGTAATCACCTTCATCAATTTCAGCTATGACTCTATCCCAAGCGAAGGTGTCGGTTTCACAAAGATTACCAACTACGGTATAGATTCTCTTGGTACCATTCGGGTGAGATATGTTTTCAATCTTATGATAAGCATCATAAAACATAGGACGGATTAAATGATTAAAACCAGAGTTGACTCCCGCAAAAACCGTGGCTGGCGTTTGTTTTATCACATTAGTTTGTACAATAAAATGACCACATTCACTCACAAGAAATTTCCCGGGCTCAAACCAAATTTCAATTTCCTTATTATTTTCTTCTTGCCATTCATCCAATCTTTTTTTGAGTGAAACCGCAAGCTCTTTTACGTCGGTCTCTAATTCATCATCTCGATATGGTACTTTAAAACCACTACCTAAATCTAAATATTCAATATCAGGAAAATGTTCAACAGCTTGTAACATAACTTCCAACCCTTGCATAAATACACTCACATCTTTAATCTCACTGCCCGTGTGCATATGCAAGCCTTCTACTTTAATGTTAGTAGTTTTTACAACTCGCTCAATGTGGCGCATTTGGTGAATCGAAATTCCAAATTTAGAATCAATATGACCCGTAGAAATTTTGTAATTCCCTCCTGCCATAATATGTGGATTCAACCGAATCATCACCGGATAACTATCGCCAAACTCATTACCGAATTGTTCAAGAATAGAAATATTATCAATATTGATATGGACTCCAAGCTCCTTGGCCTCAGCTATTTCGGCAAAGGCAACACAGTTGGGTGTAAACAAAATATTCTTCGGTTCGAAACCTGCTTTCAAACCAAGCCTTACTTCATTGATACTTACTGTATCTAAACCAACACCACTCTGCGCTATAGTTTTAAGAATATTAATATTTGATAAGGCCTTACATGCGTAAAAAAATCTTGCCTTCATATCCTTAAAAGCATTTTGGAGTTTAGCCGCTTTCTCTTCTATTTTTTCTTTTTCATATACATAAAGTGGCGTGCCAAATTCATTGGCTAATTCGCATAAGGTATTATCCTGTATCATGCGTCAAAGATATGAATTGCAAAGAATCACAATCTAGTTTTTAGCTCTATCTTTAATCCGTAATGAAAAACTTATTACTAGTGTTTTTAGGAGGGGGATTGGGTAGCCTGTTCCGCTATTTCCTTTCTTTGATATTCGTTGCTAAAAAAACCGGTTTCCCTATGGCAACTTTCATTGCTAATATCTTGGGAAGTTTACTTATAGGAATTCTGCTAGCCTTGTTTATCAAAAACCAAGAGTGGACTCAAGATTATAAATTATTAGGTGCCGTAGGGTTTTGCGGTGGATTTACTACCATGTCTTCATTTAGCGCAGAGAACATCCAATTTCTACGAGATGGCAATTTTGGTCTTTTTGCTATTTATTTAGCGCTTACCATACTGCTATGCTTGCTGAGCACCTACTTAGGTTTTCAAATCATAAAATCATAGATGAAAAAAACCATCCCAAGATTGAGATGGTTTTTTCTTGTGTAATTAAACACAACCCTATTTATGAAAAAACTATACTCTTAATAGACGACGCATTCTTCTTTTTATTACAATAGGCCTTTCGATTTATACTTTCTTTAAGAAAAAGAACCGGCCACGCTATTCGTGGCCGGTTCTTACGTGCAATTAAGCACATTCCCTATTTATGAAAAAACTATACATTCTTATAGACGACAATTGATACTTTATATTACATAGCAATTCTTTGTTTTATATTTTCCTTAACAGACAAGCGCTCGAGCACTTATGAATCAGGTTTTCACGTTAAATTAAAAAAAAAGCTAGGGCATTGCCTCAGATTTAAAATACATTTGTAGTAATGAAAAATTGTTTCGTATTACTTGTATCGGTACTCTGTTTGGCTTCTTGCCAAAACCAAGATGGCTTTACTATCAATGGGAAAGTCAACAATGCAAAAACGGGTAATATTTTTTTGGTAAACCTAATCACAGAAAACCAAGACACCCTAGATATTGTTGACGGAACATTTAGTATAACCGGCGAAGCAAAAGAACCTACTCCTTTTTTAATGTACTCGCCCGAAGTATTACCAGCTCAGGTTATTTTTTATGCGCAAAAAGGTAACACGGATATTGAGTTTACTGTGAACGAACCGACTACTATGAAAATTAATAGTGGTAAAACACAAGAAGAATACAAAAAATTCTCTGACATTACCAAGCCTCTTTTAGCCAAGTTTGACTCCATTCAAAACTTAGCCATGAGCGGAAAAATTGAACAAGAACAGGTGCAGAAGGTAGCCATGGATATTCAAAAAGAGTACGAGACAGCCAATTTAGATTTCGTCGAAAAAAACCCAGGCAGTTATGTTTCGTCCTTACTAGCGTATGAATATTTTAGACAGAAAACACAACTAACTAATGAGGAGAAGAAGCAATTCATAGCCAAGTTAGAAACACATGTACAAGAAAGTCATTTTGGTCAAAAAATGTTAGAACTAATTAATGTTGATGAAGTGACTGCTATTGGTAAAGCTGCTCCTGATTTTACATTACCTAGCATAAGCGGTAAAAAATTAAGCTTACAATCTTATAAAGGAAAATATGTACTAATTGACTTTTGGGCCAGCTGGTGTCAGCCGTGTAGGGTTGAAAATCCAAATATAGTAGCCGCCTACAAAAAATTTAAAAACAACAACTTTACCATATTAGGCGTTTCGCTTGACGAAAATAAAAAACAATGGCAAGCGGCAATTCAAAAAGACAATCTGGCTTGGGCACACGTTTCTGACCTCAGCGGTTGGAACAGCAGTGTGGTGAGCTTATACAATATAAAATCTATCCCGTCTAATGTACTGGTCGACCCTAAAGGAAATATCATTGCTAAAGATTTGCGTGGTGTAGAATTAGAAAATAAACTGAGCAATTTGCTCAAATAATATTATGAAAAAAATAATTACTCTCTTTTTACTGCTTAGCAGTGCAACCACTTGGGCACAAACCATCACAATTAACATCGATAAAAGCTTAGCGAGCCAACAAAAACTTTCTGGCTATGATTTGGATACCTATCTCATTCAGAATTTGATAACCTATAAAATTGATACGCTTATAGCAAAAAAAGGCAAAATCACGATTCCGAATACCACCAAAATAATTACTCCGTTTGCCTTGGCGCGTGTACAGCCACGACAAGCCCTCATATTTTACGTGGAGCCCAATAAAAACTTTTCTCTTGATGTGATAGAGCCCAATCTAGCTATTAAATCTTCAAAAGGAAGTCAGCCACAAACGGACTATATCTCATTTTTAAGAAAGCAAGAAAACTTTCAAAAACAAAGCCAACTGATTCAAAAAAATATGGCAACTGCTAAGAATAAAGACAGTCTGCGCGAAAGAATAACTTACTACCAAATGCAAATGAATGCTCAGTACATCGAGTTTATCAATGAGCAAAAAGATAATAACTTGGGCGCCTATATGATTTATGACATTGCGAATAAAAATCAACGAATGGGTGCCAAGGATTTGAAGGGACTTTACGATAAGCTAAGCAAAAAAGGTAAAGCGACTCACTTTGGAAAGCAAGTCGGCAATCGAATGAATCGTTTGACAGCAATGGATGTGGGCAGTATGGCGCCTACTTTTACATTAAAAGATGCTCAAGGAAAAAGTCACAGCTTAGAAAGCTTGAGAGGAAAGTATGTTTTACTTGATTTTTGGGCTAGCTGGTGCGGCCCTTGTGTAAAAGAAATTCCACACTTGAAAAAAGCATACGAGACCTATCACAAAAAAGGATTTGAGATTTTAAGCGTTTCGATTGATCGTAAGAAAAATCAATGGTTAAAAGCAGTTGACCGTTACAAAATGCCTTGGATTAGTGTAATTGATAATGCAAAGAATGAAGAAAAAATTACACAAACTTTATACTATGTGCCTAGTATTCCTCGTACCGTTTTGTTGGATACTAAGGGTAAAGTAATCGGAAAAGATTTTAGAGGTGCAGCCTTGGAACAGCAACTCTCTAAAATATTTGATAACTAAATTTTACTTAAACGTAATCAACATTTTTTTCGGAACCCCTTTACGCAAAACCTTTATCATCATGCGATCTCCTTTTTTCCGTTTGGCTAACTGACCTACGAAATCATTTACATCTCGGATGTCATACTCCTCCACCCGAACAATCACATCCCCTACCGCAACATTCGAGTTAAAAGCTGGACTATTTTTCTTTACATAACCTACTAACAGACCTTCACCAGAAAATTCGTAATCAGGTGTCACTCCCATACTGACTTCGAAGTTTAGTTTTTTAATATCAGGCAAGGGTTTTGTTTTTGTAAACGTTAGCATAGGAAGCTTGTCTAGCTCAACTATAAAATTGCCTATTTGATTAATTATTGATATAGCACCTTTTTTATTCTGTCGGGTATCACCTGCCTTTCGCTTCGTAAAAATATTGAGAACAGGAATCTGCTTATTATAAAATGCCCTGTGATTGGCAGCGCCAATCTCTCCTGAAGCTATTGACCTTAATAAGAAATTTTTACTGAACGGAAAGAGTACTGACTCCCAACTAGGAGACGTACCTACACCGCTGATAAAAAGTTCGTTTTTTTTATCTAATGCTCCAATATCATCAATATGAATAACAGCAGAAGTGTTTTGAGCAGTCAACCGAATTTTTTTCATGAGGGCTTCAGCACCCACCCAGTCATCAGTAGTCCCCGAAAGACCAACCAAAATATAATTATAATTTTTGAGGCGAACTGTACGAATCTTTTGTGCCACTTGAAGCAAGGCTGCCATTCCACTCGGATTCTTTCCTACTCCACGGAGCTCATCTATTCGTGTAGCGATGACAATATTATTCGGCGTTTGATTTTGCCAAAAACCCACCACGTTGTGTCCCTCTGAATGCTGGTTTGTTTTAGAAAAACTATAGTCAACATTAATCCAATCTTTACCCTTGCCTTGCTTAACAATGTATTTTTTATAGGCTGCATGATTTAAAATTAAAACAGGCTTCTCTAGAATATCTTTCTTCTCATAAAATTTGTTCGTGAAATCACTAGTAGTATTATCATCGTTCAAAAACATTACTGATTCGGCTCCTTTCTTAAAAGCCTCTTGAGCTTTTCTATACAATTTTTCAAGTCCGTTTCCGTGCTTATTATTTAACTCGACTCCCACCTCACTAAATTTTATAAACCATAAGTTTTCAGGTTCATTGAATCCGGGTAGAGCCTGAGCACGTAAAACACCAACACCACTAAAAGGAGGTATAATAATCTCTTTACCCACCTCCAAATTGGAATTAAAAATTTGAATATAGGAATCCTCGCTGAGGTTGTTTTTTTTATCAATAGAAAAACGATGAACGTAACTACCCAAATAAGGCTTATACATCATGCCACTCAGCTCTTGACTCAAATAATTACTTATAGTAATCTCTGCTTCGCTTCCTCCAAAAATCGGGGTTCGGCTTAAGTTCCGTATTTGCTGCCAACGTGCGTCGAAAGGGCTCGGTTCTGTTTTAGTTCCAAAAATATTCTTAACCTTGTCTATCGTAGTTTGTCCATTTACAGGAGAAAACCCTCCTAACACAAATCCTACACATAGTATTAATCTAAGCACTTTCATTTCTTAGGGCGCAAATGTAGTAATTACTCCCTTTTAAAAGTCCCATCCGCTTGTTAGAAATGACACAAAGACTCCTATAAAAAATACGACTACTTAGGACGAACTACTCCCTACTAACCACTAAATTTGCGCCATGAAACAAACTCCTTTTAACGACATACACGAAAACCTTGGTGCAAAAATGGCCGAGTTTGCTGGTTATAATATGCCAATCTCTTATACAGGAATTAAAGATGAACATGATGCAGTACGGAAGAGCGTCGGAATGTTTGACGTAAGCCACATGGGAGAGTTTATACTAAAAGGTGAAAATGCACTCGATTTGATACAACGTATCACTTCAAATGATGCTGCCAAACTTACCAATGGTAAAGCGCAATACTCCTGTTTCCCCAACGGTAAAGGGGGTATAGTCGATGACTTATTAGTTTATTGCGTGGAAGAAAATAATGTTTATATGCTCGTGGTCAATGCGAGTAATATAGAAAAAGATTGGGAGTGGGTAAGTAAGCACAATACGCAAGAGGTTGAAATGCACAACACCTCGGACAAAACAGCCTTATTGGCTGTGCAAGGACCAAAAGCTGTGGAAGTAATTCAAAAATTAACTGACATGGATATTGTTGGTTTAAATTATTACACATTTACTAAAGGTATATTCTGCGGTATTGACAATGTTTTAATATCAGCCACAGGCTATACAGGAAGCGGTGGTGTAGAAATCTATTTCGATAATAGCAATCCTGAAGATTGCACAAAAATTTGGGAGGCTATCATGGAAGCAGGCGCAGAATTTGATATAAAACCTGCTGGCCTGGCCGCGAGGGATACACTCCGATTGGAAATGGGATTTGCACTATACGGCAATGATATTGACGACACTACCAATCCAATCGAAGCAGGCCTGGGTTGGATAACCAAGTTCACTAAAGACTTTACAGACAAAGAGTTGCTTGAAAAAGTAAAAGCAGAAAAACCGAGCCGACGATTAGTTGGCTTTGAAATGATAGATCGAGGGATTCCCCGTCAGCATTATAAAATTAATGATGCGGACGGAAACGAAATAGGCGAAGTGACTAGCGGAACGCAAAGCCCTAGCTTAGGAAAAGCAATTGGCATGGGGTATGTAAAAAAAGGTAATGGTGCAACAGGTAATGAAATTTTTATAGCAGTAAGAGATAAAAATTTAAAAGCCAAAGTGGTTAAAGTTCCTTTTTATAAGGAAGATTAACGGAAATAGAAGAATTGAAAATAGCTCGCAGCTAGCAGGCCATTTTTTGCTTTTACACCCTCCGAATATCAGCTCCTAGTGCATTCAATCGTTCATCAATTTTTTCGTAACCGCGATCGATTTGATTAATATTTTGAATTTTACTTTTACCGTCTGCACTCATAGCTGCAATTAAAAGCGCTAAGCCCGCACGTATATCGGGGCTCACCATTGTATTTCTGCGCAAAGGAGTTTCCTTATTTAATCCAACCACTACCGCGCGGTGCGGATCACATAGAACGATTTGTGCCCCCATGTCAATCAGACGATCAATAAAGAACAAGCGACTCTCAAACATTTTTTGATGAAAGAGTACCGTACCCTTCGCCTGCGTGGCAACCACAAGAGCAATACTAAGTAAGTCAGGTGTAAACCCTGGCCAAGGATGATCATAAATTGTAAGAATGGAGCCATCCATAAATTTAGTAATCTTATATTTTTCCTGATAAGGAATAAATATATCGCTCCCCTGTATTTCTAATTGTATACCTAATTTTTTAAACGTATCAGGAATTACACCTAAATGTTTTACATCGGCATTTTTAATAGTCAATTCACTACCGGTCATTGCTGCTAAGCCAATAAAAGACCCTACTTCAATCATATCGGCTAATACTCTATGCTCAGTTGAGCGAAGAGATTTTACATCCACTCCTTCTACTGTCAATAGATTAGAACCCAAGCCTGAAATGTTTGCACCCATTCGGTTCAGCATTCGGCACAATTGCTGAACGTAGGGCTCACAAGCTGCATTGTAAATTCTTGTTTTCCCTTCTGCGCAGATAGCCGCCATTAAAATATTGGCCGTTCCGGTTACTGACGGTTCTTCCATTAAAATATAATTACCCATTAGCTTCTCAGCTTTTAAGGTAAAAACATGATTGTCTAAATCATAAGCGCCTTTCACTCCTAGTTTTTCAAAACCATTTATATGAGTGTCTAATCTTCGCCGACCAATTTTATCACCACCTGGCTGCGGAATAAAAGCCTTATTAAACCTTGCTAATAATGGACCAGCCAGCATGACCGCACCCCGAAGTTTGCCCGATTTATACTTAAATTCTTCGCTCACTAGATAATCTAAATGAATCGTATCGGCCTGAAACGAGTATGAATTCTTATCGAGTTGAATAACTTCAACACCCATATCTCGTAGCAAATCAATGAGCATTCGCACATCAATAATATCTGGAATATTGTGAATAACTATTTTTTCTGAGGTTAATACTACTGCGGCTATAACTTGCAGCGCCTCGTTTTTTGCTCCTTGTGGTGTAATTTCTCCATGAAGTCTTTTTCCTCCAACTATTTCAAAAGTATCTGAAACCATAACTATCTACGGTAATTTTTTCTATTTCTGTTATTGTGGTTGTTAGATCGGCGGTGCTTATTGTTGTTGCTTTTCTTCTTTTTAAAATTGACCTTATTGTTATTTTCAGAAAAACTTTTATGATTAATAATTGGTCCGTTCCCACCATCAACAAACTCGGAAAAACGTCCTGGCTCATAAATTAAAGCTCCTTTACTCATTTGTTTCAGCTCCTCTTTAATATTATCATCATGCATTTTTTCACCATGCCAATTATTATAAGCTATCCGCATAAATAGAGCTAATGTATGAACATATCCATTCTTTTTTTCTTCGTCTGTTTCGGCAATGGCTTTGGCTAACAACAGTTCAAATTTTTTGCCTAGGTGCTTAAAGTCCAACTTTTCTTTAGGATAAGGAAGGGGTTCTGGCTTTGCTTCTTTTTCCTCCGCCGTGGGCATTTCATAAGGGCTTTTTACTTCGAGCTTGTAGTCGCTCATCATTATCATGTGGTCCCACAATTTATGCATAGGATCTTCCATGCTTTTTGTATGCGGATTTAAAATTGCCATAATATCTACTACTGCCTCGGCGGCTAATTGTCTTTTTTCCTGATCTTCAATAGTCAGTAAATGATTAATCATTTTTTGCACGCCGCGCCCATATTCACGGATGGACATTTTCTCTCGGCTCGTATTGTATTGCATAAATAGTTTTGAAGATGAAGGATTTAAAAACCTTCAGATTTAGGCGTAAAGGTATTCAATCTTTCCTGAAGTGCAATGGCTGCGGCATCATTTGGATGATTATATAAATAATTGCTCAATCGCTGCTTCGCTAGGGTTATCATTCCGACTGACATATAATACTCAGCGGCCTCAAGCCCTACATCATAGGTTTCGAATTCAGGCTGTTCATACAGCGGATTAAAAAAAGTACTAATTCCCCTAGCCATTCCACTACTAGGCACATCCTGTAAACTTCTAAAATGATCCCCTTGGGCTAGAGAATCTGTTTTTTGATAAATAGCACAAATAGGATCGGCATAGATGCAACCAAAAACAGTATCCGTATATAGATAATGGTGTAACTGTGGCGAAAACTTCCTGAATAAAACTACGTACTCAAATTGTTCTTTTTTATCAAGCTCAATAAACTTTTCCGGAACTTGTGCATTCTCAAAATACGCACGGAAGAACTCTTCACTGAAAACATCCAAATCTCTAAGATCAATATAGGTTTTGAAATTGGGCTGCAATTTCCACAATAGATAAGACGAAATAATATAGGAAGAAAAACATTTTTTACTTGTCAGGCCATGCTGTTGAATAAAGTTAGCAGCCCCAATCGGATGAAACCCAGACTGAACAAACAAGCCGTATTGATTGTTAGATTTTGTGAATCGATAATAAGAATCAGAAACAATAGTTGCGTAAAACAGAAGACCTACCAATACTACAGCCATTGGATTCATTTTATTGAAAAGCTTTATATCGCTTACAATTATGGCCAACATAGGAGCAAATAACAAAAAAAAGAAAATGATATTTCTAGCAGCCATTAACCCAAGCACGACAAAAGCCACCAAAAGCAAGCCGCCAAGACTCTGCCATTTGAAAGAATTGAATACAGTATGAAGCTTCTCTCTTTTTTTCCAAATTAAAAATAGAATGAGCCCTATGAAAACAATAAAAATATAAGATTCCTTCTGCCAATAATTAGGGTCTACAATATTGGCTAGCTCCGTAGTAAATTTATTTTGCTGTACTTGCGAAAAGATATTCAATGGGCGCAGTAGCATTACTATTCCTCTGGGGTTTACCAAAATTGCCAAGATGGACAACCCTAAAACCGAAGTTAGAACCATCGGTTTCTTGATTTTATTTTTTAGTGTGTCTGCCCAAGATGCTGCAAAAAATATTCCGATAACTATTATACCCAGTCCATAGGCCTCATGCATATTCGTCCAAAAAATTTGAAGCGGTATGAGTGCCCAAATCCACTTGCTTTTAGGACTCAGAAAATGATGATAAAGGATATAGAGGTAAACTACAAAAAGAAAGTGGGTGGTCATTTCAGGGCGACCTATTAAGCGATATTCTACCAATGCCAACGTAATGAAGAGTACTAGCGCATTAGACAAAAGATTAGTGAGGTTAAAAAGTCTAAATATTCTTTTTAGAAAAAAAACAATTCCGACACTTACAAAAATTTGTAAAATAAAGATACTCTCTGGTCCAAAATACTTCGTAATCCAAGCTGCCATCACCTCAAAACCCCACTTAATATTGATCCACTCCGTGCCGGCCACAGAATTACTAAACATATCTGTTTCAGGCACTTGGCCATTCTCTAAAATCCATTCTCCTGTACGAGTCTGCCACCAAATATCTGGTTCTCGCGTAGCCTTTATTGAGAAAGCAATAGCAATTAAGTAGGGAAAAAGTTGTACGAGTTTTTCTGTGAGTTTTTTCACAGAGCTAAAATAATAATTACGTATTACGAATGGCGTAATTACGAGAGAGAATTCTTGTTTCTATTGTGAATCAACTTACATGCGCTTCATCCCCAAATACACTTTTTCTAAACTTCAAGGAAGGAGAAGGGATAAACTCTCCTAAACCTAGCGTTTCCCATTTAGAGTCAATGGTTTCAATTGTGTCAGGGTTGCTTACAATTATATTGGGCCAGTCACGTTGGAAGTTATCATGCTCTTTTGTTTTACGCGTACCGTCAATTATTATCATGGCTCGCTGCTTACCATTTTCTAAAATTTCTTCCTCTACAAAACTGTCTCGCTTCGGATCAAAATTATTACACACTTGCCACAGTGTTGAGGAAATATCTTGTACATCTACATAATCGTCCACTACTAAAATCATTTTAATACCGCGTAAAGCAGATGATTCAAACAAACTGTCTGTCATTTTTTTTACCTGCTTAGATCTATTCTTTTTTATAGAAAGTAAAAGACACGGTATGTCCATGCCGATCAAATCTGTGTTGACGTCCAACAAATCGCCTGTTCCTATATCAAAAGACTTCTTGATTTCATCTGCATTTACATTATAATTTTCCTCTTCATACTGAATTTCTTCATTATGCTTCTCAGTACCATCAATACACATTTTACCGCCAAAGCCCATCTTACTGCAAGAGTGATCGAGAACATCCATTGGTCCACTGCTAAAGTAAATATCCTGCGCAGGATTTATATTTTTAAACACATACTGAGCTAATGCCTTATAATCTGTCAAGTCTTGATTATCGACCACAGCTAATATTTTATTGAACATCATTTGCCCAGCCCCCCACATGGCATTCATCACTTTTTGCGCTTGTCCGCCAAATGATTTTTCGATACTAGCCAAAACCAAATTATGAAACACACCCTCTACCGGCATATTCATATCCTGTATTTCAGGAACCATCGTCATTTTTATTGGTGCCAAGAATATTCGTTCTGTAGCTTTTCCAATCCAAGCGTCTTCTTGTGGAGGAATTCCTACAATAGTACTCGGATAAATAGCATTTTTTTTATGCGTAATAGCCGTTACATGAAAAATAGGATATAAATCTTTTAAAGAATAAAACCCAGTGTGATCTCCAAACGGACCTTCTATTTTTAAATCCTCATTTGGATCTACATAACCCTCTATCACAAAGTCAGCATCGGAAGGCACTTCAATATCTGGTTGGGTAATACACTTTACCAATTCAACTTTTTTCTTACGCAAAAATCCTGCTAACATATACTCATCTACGTTCTCCGGTAAAGGAGCGGTAGCTGCATAAGTGTAAGCAGGGTCTCCCCCCACCACACAAGCTACTGGCATTCGTTTACCTAATTTTTTATACTCATTAAAATGAGCGGCACTCACTTTATGTTTATGCCAATGCATACCTGTACTAGTTTTATCGTACTGTTGCATTCTGTACATTCCTACATTCCGAATGCCCGAATTTGGTTCTTTTGTATGGATTACGGGTAATGTAATATAGCGCCCTCCATCCTTTGGCCAGCAAAACATGATTGGCAATTTGTCTAAATCAGGTTGATCCATTATCACCTCTTGACAAGCACCTTTGCCACTTTTTACTTTAGGCATCCAAGAAGCAAATTGAGCCATTTTAGGAAGCATAGCCAGTTTAGAAAGTATGCCTTCTTTTGGAGCTGTCATCATTTTAAATAGGTCTTCAATTTCATCTTTAATCTGATCCAGCGAAGAAACTTTTAATGCCAAACACATTCGTTTCTCACTTCCCATACTATTGATTAAAATAGGAAAATCGGTACCCGTGTTTTCAAATAGAATTGCCTTATTGTTATTAGATTTTGATATCCGATCCACCACTTCGGTTACTTCCAAATTGGGGTCAACAAATTCTTTTATACGAATTAATTCTCCTTCACTTTCTAGTAAATCAACGAACTCTTGCAAGTGTTTAAATGCCATAAGGCAAAATTACAACTGACTCAATTGGAATTGATTATTTTGTTTAGATTTATTGTTACATATTTAAACGGCGCTAGGCAATAAAACTCTTCTTTTTACGTTTACTTAGAAATAAATCGAAGTAAAAGCTGTGAAAGAAATCTTTAAAACAATACCGAATGGGTTGACACTTCTTGCCGGCATGATTCCATTGCTCCTACTTCTCAACTTAGCCTATCATGACGAAGGACGCAATGATTGGAGTTGGATGCACGATGCTGGCAGTTGGTTTTTTTTGATTATTGCTTGGAATTTTTTTTTCTGGATTATACTGGGAATCAGTTTTGCCATTAAAATCAGTTTAAAAAAAAACACCCCGCCAGAGGCGGGGCGCTAATCAAACCAGTAGTAAATGAAAAAACTACTGTAGTAAATAGTTAATGCCAATGCTCATTGAAGTTCCTGGTGAGAAAGCTTCAAATACCTGCGGAGCCGCTTGATACGATTCAAAGAACTGTTGTCTTTTTTGATTTAAAATATTACGAACCGTTAAGCTTGTTTTCCATTGCTTCTTTTTCCCAAATAATTTAGAGGCCTTTGCATTCAAACTGTGAAAAGCTTGATTATAGACGTCTGGTCTGGCCCCTACTCCTACCACAGCAAGGCGCTTACCTTGTACGTTGTAAGAAACTTGCATTTCATAGCCCAATGAATCATTGGTGTAGTTTATTCCGCTATTCACCACAAAAGGAGACTGTCCGAACATAGGACGATAGAAACCGAGTTCCTGACCATCTCGTAAATGAGCTGAACGAGATTCAAATTCATTCACATCATCGGCTGTACCAAATCGTCTATCCTGACCCGCTTCTACAATGATTTCTCTCATGTCAATATAAGATTGTACCAAAGTGATATTGGTATTAAAAGACAAACGCTTAAATTGATTTCCTAAAAAACCTAGATTTTTTCTTAACTCTAATTCTCCACCAATCAAATGAGCCGTTCCTGCATTACGAGGAGTAATATCATTTGGCTCAAGCAAAAAGCTTGAAATCTCAATGGGATTCGTAAAGTGTTTATAAAATGCACTAAACGATATCATTTCGCTGAGTCCGAAAAAGTTTTCGAAACGCGCATCTACATTATTAATGTTAGTTCGCTTCAAGCCAATATTCCCAATAAAACGAACATTAGACAAAGGATCTAAAATACTGACGAAGGATTTTTCTTTAAACGAAGGACGAGCCAAAGTTCTTGAATACGAAAAACGAAGATTCGTTTTTTCCTTGAGGTTATAAATTAAATTAAGGGCGGGCAAAATATCCAAGGCGTTCATTACACGCTCGTCATATTTATTTTCGTCCATTTCCTCTCCTTCAAATCGTCCATATCCGCTAATCCACATATCCGTTTTTTCGGCGCGTACACCACCGATTGCTTTCAACTTATCCGAAATAGGAAACTCATTCATCACATAAGCCGCGGCGATATTTTGTGTTGCATTATAAACATTTGGATTTTTAGTCAGGCTTTCCTCCGTTCGTACATAAGTCCCTCTTTTATTACTTGGCCTCCATAGATTCTCATCTTCTAATACTTCGTTTCCATTTCCCTCCCAATCTACGGCCATCGTGTTATTAAATATAAAACGCAATACCTCATAGTCACGATTTTTAATCGTGTTCGCCATTCCAAAAGAAAGGGTTGTCTCTTTATCATTTTTTAATTTAAAGGCTCGCTTGACGTCAAATTTTGCCACTGCGTTTACCTCGTTCAAACTGCGGTAAAATCGCTCTGGAATAGCTCCGTCACCATTGTCTAGTTGAAAACCTCCATCTTCTATTAAGTAAGTGGTACTTCGGATGTCAGGCTCTACAATTCTCGAATAGGTAGGAGATAATTTCCAATCAATTTTCCATTTGTTTTTCAACTCATGACGACCCGAAAACAAAACGTTGCTAACTGAGCGCTGAGAATAATCTAAAACATATTGCTTCAATGGCAGGGCTGTATTAAATCCGTTAGGGAAACGTGTATCATAAATAGCCGCACGTGAAACTGCATTTTGCGTATGCAGTAAGTTCACTACGTATTTACTATTTTTTCTTTTCAATGCTCCACCTGCTAAGGCACTCCAGCTAATTTCTTGCTCAGAGCGCTCGCCCATGGTAGTACTCAGTACGGTTAAGTCATTAATTGATTTATCACCATTTTTTATTGAACGACCAATTTCATATTCATCATAGTGACGAAACTGATAGCGATAATTCAAAGCTGTATTAAAACCAATCGTACTTTTTCCTTTTTTAATTTGGTTTCCTTTAGAGAATGACACACTTCCATTTAAAGGAGAGGTAAATCTAGAAGGAGCTAACTGAGGGTTAAATTTTTTAGTCAATATAGTAAGTCGGTCATTTCCAGAACTACGAGTAGGGATTCCATCAATATCTCCCAAGGGCAATTTTCGAGTTACATTACCAAAACCCAAATAGTCTGTAAAACCTGCTTGGTATGTGAGCGCTTCGCTATTTATATTCATACCCGGCGTAAAGCCTAAGCTCGAACTAAAGCCAATTGTCTTTTTTCTTACAAAAGATTTTGTTTCTACGTTCACCATTCCTCCTGTAAAATCGCCCGGCAAGTTGGGTGAAAATGTTTTGTAAACAACAATATTATCTAACAAATTCGTTGGAAAAATATCCATTTGAACCGTATTTCTATCAGGATCTAAACCTGGAATATCTACTCCATTCAACTGACTTTTCGAATAACGATCGCCCAAACCTCGCACATAGATATATTTTCCACCTTCAACAGAAACACCTGTGACTCTTGACATGGCAACCGCCGCATCATTATCACCTGTTTTCTTAAAAGTCTCGGCAGAGGCCCCGTCCATAACGTTGGTTGATTTTCGTTGCAAGGTCAACATTGCTTTTTCGCTATTCTTGATACGCTCCGTTTTGATAACAACCATTTTGGTTTGCCTACTTCGCTGTTTCATGCTCACATTCATTGTGGTTGTTTTTCCTGCTTGAATGTTTACTTCTTTCGTCTGAGCTTCAAAACTCACAAAGGATATTTTAATTTTCTGAGTACCTGGGTTCAACTTCAAGGTAAAGTTTCCATTTACATCCGAACGAGTACCCGTAGAAGTACCCGGTATCATAATGGAAGCTCCGATGATTGTTTCTCCGCTGGCCTCATTTTTTATTGTTCCTTTCAAAATGCCTTTTTGTGCATGGGCGAGTTGACAAGAAAACAGCAGTACAACTGCTGCAATTAGTTTAATAGTATTTTTCATTTTTACTTTTTACTGGTTTGATTACTAAAAACAACAAAAAGAACTCCCCAAGTAGAGAGCTCTTTTTGTTGTCGGTTTGATTAAAGTTTGTTTTTAATAGAAGCCCATGTCCAATTAGCAAACTTTGTTTTGTCTGCTCCTTTGGTGGCTGCCCCTACTACTGCATTTGAACTACCAGAAATTGCCATGTCTAAGTCCGCTTCTTCCGAAGCACCCAAGCAATTTCCACCACTTCCATTATATGCATTGGCCAAGTCTGTTAAAGAACCAGTTGAAACAATCTCAGAATTAAAAATCGTTAAGTTCGGAGACGTTTGCGTCATGTATACATAAGAGTCATCTTTAGCAGTACATAATAAAGTGTCAGAAAAACTTGCTCTTACTTTTACAAATTTTGAGAATCCTTCCCAAGAACAAAGGGTAATATTTCCTTGTGCTTTTGCTTTTAAATCAGCTCCGCTTCCTTCTGTACCTTCTGTGATAAATGTACCGTTTGAAATTGTGAACTTCCCGCCTGTGTAAGTAGACCCTTCTGGACCATCAATTTCTAAGGCTTCGTCTGTACCGATACCGTCACCTGTAATCACCATAACATTGTTTACCGTTCCAGAATAGTTTTGATCAATGTCAATACCATCGTCTCCTTGATACACTACTATTGCATTGGTTACATCAACGGACCCACCGAAAAATTCGATACCATCGTCAAGGTTAGCCACTACTTCCACGTTCTCGATAGTCGTTCCGTTACCAACGCCTCCTAAAGTAAGACCATTGATTTCGTTACCGTCACCAATCGTTATGCCACCGTGGCGAATTGAAATATACTCCAACCTACCAGAGTTATCTGCATCGTTAGATCCTCCGTAAACACCGTAGGTTTCATTAGAAGGAATCCCTTCTATTTGACCTTGGGTATCACCATCAGCTGTAGACACCTTAGCGTTTCCTAGTATAATTAAACCACCCCAAAGTTCATTATCAACTTCGGTAAGATTTGTTCCCGCCTTTTCACCAAAAGTAATGTTGTCATCTACTGAAGTGAATATGATAGGTTCATCAGCAGTACCTACCGCATTAATTTTAGCGCCACGTTCTACAATTAAAACCGAAGCAGACGTTCCAGAACCGTTGGCACCTTTTACTAACGTTCCTTTTTCGATTGTTAGCGTAGCGCCAGAGCGTACAACGACTCTTCCATTTAAAATCCAGATTTTATCTGCTGTCCAAGTTGTGTTCGTAGTTATAAATCCTGATACTTGCTCCTCACCTTCGCCGCTAGGATTTCCTATACATTCGCCCTCTTGGCAAATTTGACCTGCTGGGCATGTTACGCCTTTACACTTGTCTTTGTCGCATGAGTTGAATAATGTAATTGAACTAATAGCCAATACTAATAATACAATTTTTGATGTTAGAATTTTTTTCATTTTCTTTTTCTTATTTATTACGGCACAAAAGTAGTTGGCTGAAAAACTTCAATAAAAAGAATGCGATTACCTAAAAGTTATCTCTCGTGCGTTTGGTAACATTGAGAATATAATTTGGTAACATTTTGGTAATACAGGAAAGCTACTAATCATATAAAAGCAGTAGAATGCCATAAATTCAAGGTTATTATTAGTAAGCAATTTTGGGGTGTATGCTAAACTGCGAAAGCTAGGTTCCTTAACAAAAAAAATTGATCAAACTACCGTTCTAGTCTTCCTCAAAGTATTGAACTACTAGCTTCTTGAGCCAAAGCTCTTGTTGTAATAAATCATAATCTGGAAGCTCCTTGGCTAAGACATAATGCGGCCACCCTTCCTCATCATTTTTTTCCCAAAAATAATAATCTTCTTGGGCTAGCAATACGCAGGTCGCCACATGCATCAAATCTTGTTTTTGCTCTTTGGTGAATTTTTTTTCTTCTACAAAGCCTACTTCATTCATCCCGATTAGAAATAGAATCGCTTGTAGGTCAGGCTTTTTACCAAAACGCTCAATAAGCTTTATTTCTAAAGCTTTCCACTTATCTACAAAATCTATTTTTTCCATTGTTCTAGTTCCCCATCCTCAACTACTGAAGCTATACAAGCTGTCAGCGGAGGACATTTTATTGTACTATTCATTAATTACATGTAGCATTTCTTCGTGAATTTTACCATTCGTAGCTAAGGTTTCTTTATCATAAACTGAGTAAGGTTCGCCTTTAAAATTGGTGACCGTCCCACCGGCTTCTTCTATAATTAGATAACCGGCTGCAATGTCCCACGGGTTTAAATTATACTCCCAAAAACCGTCAAAGCGGCCCGCTGCTACCCAACATAAATCAATCGCCGCACTACCCAATCTGCGCACAGGAAGTCCCATTCGTATAAAGCGTTCGAAAACAGCAATAGGATCTTTGGCCACTTCTACCCATCGGTAAGGAAAGCCCGTTACTAAGCAGGCCGCATTCACATTTTTATTTTCAGAAACTTTGAGCGGCTTATTGTTTAAAAAAGCACCTTTTCCTTTTTCTGCAAAAAACAACTCATTCATAAAAGGATTAAATACAGCACCCATAAGCAACTTACCATCTTTTTCCACACCTATACTCACACAGCAAATCGGGATACCATTTGCAAAATTTACAGTGCCATCAATCGGATCAATTATCCATTTCACATTAGAATCTGTGCTTAATTCACCGACCTCTTCACTTAAAATAAAATCGTTGGGGTACTCGTCTCTGATTACTTCAATAATCGCCGTTTCACTTTTTTTGTCTACTTCGGTTACCAAATTGTTGAGCGTATCCTTACTTTGAATTTCAAATGTGCCATCAAAATATTTTTTAAGCTGATCGGCTCCTGCGTGAAGCGCACGCAGTAAAGTGTTTTTCAATTGTTCATTCAACGAAGTTTCCATTACATTTGTCCAAAGGACTTCTTTAGTGAGGAGTTCAAAGATAATTCATTTTCCTGCGGTGAAACGATTAAGTATCATTATTGTAAACTACAACGTCAAGCACTTTTTGGAGCATTGTTTGCTTTCTGTTTTTCGTGCGATTGAAACTATTGATGCAGAAGTATTTGTGGTAGACAATCAGTCTACAGACGGCAGCGTAGAAATGGTTCGAAATACGTTTCCACAAGTTTATTTAATCGCCAATACAAATAATGAAGGTTTTGCCAAAGCCAACAACCAAGCGGTGGCCCGAGCTGCCGGTGAGCATATTTTATTTTTGAATCCCGATACAATTGTCGCAGAAGATTGCTTTGAAAAATGCCTGACCATCATGGATGCCCGTCCGGAAGTAGGAGCCTTAGGACCTCGCTTAGTCGATGGGAAAGGAAAATTTCTGCCAGAGTCCAAACGTGGCTTTCCTTCGGCTTGGGTCGCATTTTGTAAAATTGTTGGTTTGAGTTCTTTATTTAAAAACTCTAAGAAATTCAACCAATATCATCAAGGTTTTTTACCCGAACATAAAACCAATGAAGTGGATGTACTCGTGGGTTGTTTTATGCTCTGTCGCAAAAAAGTAATTGACGCAGTTGGTAGTTTTGATGAAACCTATTTTATGTACGGCGAGGACATTGATTTAAGCTATCAAATAAAAAAAGGAGGATATCAAAATCTTTACTTTCCTGAAACTACTGTGATTCACTACAAAGGAGAAAGCACAAAGAAGGGTAGTTTAAACTATGTAAAAATGTTCTACAAAGCCATGATCATTTTTGCCAAAAAGAACTTTGCCAGTGGTAAAAAGGGTGGTTATATTTTATTGATTACACTGGCTGTGTACTTGCGTGCTGTTCTAGCCTTTTTTAAGCGGGTGCTTTCTATTTTATCGCTTCCTATTTTAGATTCTTTAATTCTGTTAGGTTCCTTGTGGACTATGTTAGCCGTTTGGAAAACCTACGTGAAACCTACCACAGATTATTCTACTGGCCTTTTGACTATTTTCTTTTTTACCTACTTACTCAGCTGGATCGGATCTATTTTTTTTAGCGGTGGCTATGACAAACCTTATAAACCACAAAGATTGTTAAGAGGAATGTTGGTGGGCAGTATCCTCATTATTAGTTTGTACGCCTTACTACCGGAAAACTATCGCTTCTCACGAGGCATTACCGTTATTGGAGCAGTGGCGGGCACCCTGGCTATTTTGGCCTCTCGCTACTTTTTACAACGATTCGGTGTAAAAAGTGCCCTTAGCCAAGATCAGTTAGATCGAAAAACGATAATTGTTGGTCACTCTGACGAAGAAAAAGAAATTAAATCGCTAATAGAGCAAGCGGGTATTCATAAAAACTTTATCGGTGCTGCCAGCCCCACGCAAGAAAAGTTTGACTACCAAATCACTAGCTTAGATAAACTCAAACCGATTAGCAAATTATACGGGGCAGGAGAAATTATTTTTTCACAACATCATTTGAGCTTTAAAGAAATCATTGCTCAAATTGAAAACATTGGACCGAGCTATGACTATAAAATTCATAGTTTTGGAACGGATAGTATAATAGGCAGTAATTCAAAAAATACTGCTGGCGATTTGTATACGACCGAGCTAATTTATACCATTCACACCCAAGCTTCTCGGAGAAATAAACGAGTAGTAGATATTATTTTCTCGTTGTTTTTTATAATCCTTCTTCCCATCTTAATTTGGTTTGTAAAAGATAAGCGCTCGTATTTCAAATATTGCTTGTTGGTTCTTGAGGGCGACCGGACCTTCGTAGGTTATGATGATCCGCAGTTTCCTGAATTAAGACCCCATATCTTTCCGGTATACACTCCGATTCCTAATTTCTTTATCCCAACCGAAAACGTGGAGCACCTCAATTGGCTCTATGCAAAAAACTATGATCCTTGGTGGGACGTAAGTATTATTTTAAAAAATTGGAGACGATTGTAACTAACGGATTAAAGTAAGATCGCCTCGAATACTTTTGATTTCATCACTTTCAAAACATTGTACTTTCAAAATATAAAAGTAAGTCCCTATATCAGCATTTTTGCTACCGATTAATCCATTCCAACGCAGAGAAGGATCATTGGTTTTAAAAACTCGTTGCCCCCATCGATTATAAACTTGAAATATAAATTGCTTAAAAAACTGACCTTGATTCATTAAGCCAAAGTCATCATTACGACCATCACCATTTGGAGTAAACGCGTTGGGCAAAACAATGTTGCCACAACAAACCGTTGAAAAAATGGTGAGCAAAGTCCTATCAACACAAGACTCAATATCCCAACCGCTCAGCTGAATTATTTCAGAACTGTTCTGTAACTGGACTTTGACAATAGAATCCTTCGTAAAATAATAACTGCCATCATTGGGTAATCGCCATTCATAGCTTGAAGCTCCTGTAGCTTTTAAAGTAATTTCCTCTCCGATACACCTTGAACTATCTTGATACACAATCGATACCGAAGGTGGATTAAAAGTACTTATATTGACTGTGTCATATCCATAGCAGCCATCAAAATCAGCTACGCGCACGATATATTGACCTGCTAAACTTATTTCCTTAACACCATTTGTATCACCATCGTTCCATAGATAATAATTAAATCCACCAGGTGTTAATCGTACGCTTTGACCAACACAGGATTCTTGATCTGGACCCAATATAGGCTGCACGTCTTGTTCTAAACTAAAGGTAGTTTTTGTCACAGAATCACAACCATTGACCGATGTCAAACTGTCCCAATAAACTCCCACTGCTGTTTGCCAAATTCCTCCAGCAAAAATACTGTCACCGAAGCAGCGATAAATAGTAGTATCTAAATAATAGGTTGGATGTACTGTTAGATTTAACGTTCTAACACTATCGCAATTCGCGGCATTCGTAAACGTATCTAAAAATATTCCGGATTGATTGTAGCCTAAAAAATTAGTGTCAGCACAAATCACTGCTGTGATTATTGTGTCACTCGGTTGATTTACCCTTAGGTTCAAAGTTCTAATACTATCGCAGCCAGCTGCATTAACCAAAGTGTCTATGTAGCTTCCGCTTGTGCCATAGCCGAATACTGTAGCAGGAAAACATAGCGTAGAATCATACAAAGAAAACGAACGAACATTCACAGTTAAATTCAATGTTCGCACGCTATCACATCCGTTTGCGTTCAACAAAGTATCAATATAAGTTCCCGAAGTGCTGTACCCTAAAAAAGAATCAAACTCACAAATTGATTGATTGATAATAGAAAATGTGATGGGATTCACAATTAGGTTTAAGGTCCGGATGCTGTCACAACTATATTGATTGACTAGGGTATCTATAAACGTTCCTGAAACGGAATAGCCCAAAAAAGATGCAGGTTGACAAATGGTTTGATTCACTGTGGAGGTCGTAATTGGATTGACCACCAGGTTTAACGTTCGGATACTGTCACAACCCAAGGCATTGACTAGCGTGTCAATATAAGTACCAGAAGCACTATACCCTTGGTAATTATTCGGTTGACAAATCGTTAGGTTCACAGTAGAATCCGAATGAGGGTTGACCGTTAAATTAAGAGTACGAATGCTATCGCAACCAAACTGATTCACCAAAGTATCAATATAAATGCCCGTTTGAGTGTAACCCAAATAACTATCATTTACACAAATCGTTTGAGTGAGTGTCTGTGCCGTATTAGGATTGATTACTAAGTTCAACGTACGTAAACTATCACAACCCGTTACAGCAGTAAAGGTGTCGATATAAATTCCACTTTGACTATATCCTTGAAAGGCAGTAGGAGCACAAAGAGTCATTTGTACTGTATCATGAGGCTGAGGCAAAACGGTCAAATTCAAAGTACGAATACTATCACAACCTTGCACCGAGATAAATGTATCGATAAACGTTCCCGATTGGTTGTAACCCAAAAATGTATCAAAAGCACAAATTGTTTGAGTAAGCGTTTGCGTCACGGCAGGCGAAACTGTAAGCTGAAGAGTTCGAACACTGTCGCATCCGTTTGCATTGATCAAAGTATCGATATAAGTTCCGCTTTGACTGTAGCCTAAAAAACTACCCGGCGCGCAAATGGATTGCACAATGGTTTGCATTGTTACAGAATTAACTCGTAGATCCAAAATCCGTAAACTATCGCAACCCACACTTGAAGTAAACGAATCAATATAAATTCCAGTTTGACCATACCCTAAAAATGAATTTGGCGCACAAATGGATTGTACAATTGTGTCCCTCTTAATAGGGTTTACTACTAAGTTTAAAATCCGAAAACTATCACAACCCGTGATGCTCGTAAAGGTGTCAGTATAGATTCCTGTTTGGCTGTAGCCCAAAAAACTAGCAGGTTCACATATCGTTTGATTGATGGTATTGGAAAATGTAGGATTGACCACTAACTGTAAGGTACGTATGCTGTCACAGCCCAATTGACTAACTAATGTATCAACGTAAGTGCCACTTTGAGTATAGCCTAAATAAGAATTCGGGGCGCAAATCGTATTGGAATCGGCAGCAAAAACTATTGGATTCATCGTAAGATTTAATATTCTAAAACTATCACAGCCGTATTGATTGGTAAAAGTATCTATATAAACACCGCTTTGAGAATAACCCAAAAAGCTATTCGGTTCACAAATATTTGTAATGATTATAGTGGTATCAATCGGCGCAATATAAATAGCGTAGGTCTTGGTCAACGAATCTGTACTCAACACACCAATTGGTCGGCAGATAGAATCTATAATTAGAACATTTAAAAAATGCCACCCCGTATCATTTAAATTGGATGTCCAATTAAAACAGCTGTAAACAGAATCTGTAAATTGATTATTATGAACCAAAGAAACCGGAGAAGAAAAACTGCTGGCATTATCCTGCAAAGAAAGTGCTGAAGTGGTATCATTGGTTTGGGTTGTAAAACAAAAAGAAAAGCTCGAGCCCGCACATGCAGTAATGGTATCATTTTGAGCACTACTATTATTTAATGAAGTTGTATCAACTACAACAGCAGGGCTACTAATATTGCACGTAAGTACTATCGTTTGAATATCCCGAACGATATAACCCAACAACTGACCATTCCTATATTGGCTTACTTTAATCGCAATCACTCCTTTGCCCACCAGACTTGGAATCATGGAGAACAAACCTGTGTTTGAATCGATACTGAACGTATTATTACAGGGTAAGGGATTGGTTGTAAAATTTAAAGGAGGCACAAAAGCAGGATAGGCGCACATACTAGGTGGCGTTCCCGAACAGTTGAAATTACTCATGTGCTCCCGAGGCATGATAGACTCGTATACCAAAGAGTCACCATCCACATCCGAAGCACCATTATCATAAGTAAAAGGAGTATTCAAACAGCAGTAGGGCACGGGCAAGCGATTGAATATAGGAGAGTTATCTTGATTCGTAATCGCATTATTAAAAGTAGTTTCTACATAAAGATTTACATTATTGTTGCCCACCAAAAAATTCATTGGATTACGCGCAGCTATGTTCACCCAAAACCGCCAAGCATTACAAGGTTCAGTTAGCGTGATGGTTCCTTCATAAATATATTCTTCATAACTCGGCAAACCGTTCGGACTCGTGCAATTACTTACTATATCCGGACAATTCCCTCCAACCAAAATTGGACCCGACACTCTAAAAAGCGAAACTGTATTAGGACTAGTCACATTACATGAATTCATATAACACATGTCCACCGCAAGCGGAGCGGCAACACCAGTGCAATCACGATAAAACTTAAAAATAAATCTATAAGTATTTCCACTGACGAACTCATACAGCAATTCTCCTCCGGCTGCGTGAGTCGCATTTACTTGCTTTACAAAACAGAGGGACACAAGCACAATAACAAAACGCAAGAGCCCTTTGCCCAAATTGTTTGACGCCGAACAACGTTTTGAAATAGCTTTCATTTTATTTATGTTAGGCAATAGATATTAGTTGGCATCCGAAGAAAATTTAATCATTCAAATTTTCATTATCCTTCTTCTTAATCCGCTCCAATACTTCTTCAATTTTTGATACATACTCCAACGTATCGTCATCAAAAAAAGTTAATTCTGGTATTTTGCGTACATTATTCTTAATGCGGGCTCCTAATTCTTTGCGTACCTCCCAGCCATTGCGCTCTATTTTTTCAAGCAAAGCATCCTTATCGTCGATTTGAAACATACTGAGATAAATTTTAGCCTCTGCTAAATCTGGTGTCACTTTCACCCTAGAAATAGAAAGCATTCCCTTTCCTATAATATTCCAGCCTTTCTTTCTGAATATTTCGTTAAGTTCTTCCTCGAGCATCCGTGCAACTTGCTTTTGTCTTTTAGTTTCTTCCATTAGCGAAATTTAATACTGTAAATTTACACCCTTAACATGAGAGACATCTTCCTCATATTCAAAAGCTTTATTAAAGGTAAATGGTCCTACGTGGCCACTTTCACCATAAGTAATTTGTTGCAAGCAATATTCTCATTGGTATCTCTTGCCATGCTCATTCCGTTTTTAAACCTACTTTTTGCTAAAAAAGAAGATTTAATAATGCCTAAGCCCGAATCAGATTGGAGTGTAGACGGTCTGCAAGATTTTTTTAATTACGAACTAAGTCAAATCATTTTAGCAAACGACAATCAAAGAGAATACGCCGTACTTTTTATCATCGCTGTTTTGATGACGGCAATCTTATTAAAGAACATCTTTCTGTACATCGCCCGCTATACCTTGGCTCCGCTGCGCAATAAAATTACAAAAGATATTAGAGAAGATTTGTATAAAAAATCTCTGGCTCTACCCATTGGTTTTTTTAGTGAAGAGCGAAAAGGAGATATCATTTCCCGTATGAGCAATGATGTATTAGAAATAGAAGCTTCCATCATTGCCGTGATGGAATTATTATTCGGCATTCCTATTCTAGTTGTATTTTATTTAGGAATTATGCTTTCCATGAGCTGGAAGCTTTTTCTTTTTCTAGCCATACTTCTTCCTATTGCAGGCCTAATTATTGGCCGAATTAGTAAAGAGCTTCGCAGACAAAGCAAAGACACTCAAGGATATATTGGTCAGCTCATTTCTATGCTAGACGAAAGTTTAGGAGGACTCCGCATTATTAAAGCCTTTGGTGCAGAGCAAGAAAGAACGGAAAGTTTTGCCAATCAGAATGATGAGTTAGTACGAACGCAAAATAGTGTAGCGCTCAAACGCGAGGCCGCCTCTCCTACTTCTGAAACGCTCGGTGTGTTAGTATTGTGCGTGATTTTATGGTTCGGTACGAAAATGGTTTTTGGTAGTGAGATTAACAAAGAAACCTTCATTCTTTTCATTCTAATCTTCACGCAACTTTTAGATCCTCTTAAAAAACTTTCACAGTTTTTCTATAACGTAGCCCGTGGCAAGGCCAGTATTGAGCGTATTGACAAAATTCGTTTGGCCGTTAATCCAATAGTAGATGCACCCGATGCACAGGCCATTTCTGAATTTAAAAACGAAATTCAATTTAAAAACGTAGACTTTTCTTACAGCGGCGCCCCTATTTTAAAAGGAATCAATCTAAGGGTTCAGAAAGGAAAAAGCTTAGCACTGGTAGGAGCTTCCGGCGCAGGAAAATCTACCTTGGTAGATTTAGTTCCTCGCTTTCATGAAGTAACAAAAGGCGAAGTATTAGTTGATGGCGTAAATATAAAAAACTACAAAATTGATGACCTCCGAGCTTTAATGGGCATCGTATCGCAAGAGCCGATTTTATTTAACGACAGTATTGAAAATAATATCACCTTAGGGCAAACCAATCGAGATCCCAAAAAAGTATTAGAAAGTTGCGAAGTTGCCAATGCTAAATTCGCGCTTGAAAAGGAAGATGGACTACAATCTAATATTGGTGACCGAGGCGGAAAATTAAGTGGTGGAGAAAAACAACGCTTAACCATTGCCAGAGCTATTTATAAAAATCCACCAATCCTTATACTCGACGAAGCAACCTCATCATTAGACACCGTGAGTGAAAAAATTGTACAAGAAGCTATTCAAAAACTAATGAAGAACCGAACATCGATTGTGATTGCACATCGTTTAAGTACGATTCAAAACGCTGATGAAATTATAGTATTAGATAAAGGTGAAATTAAAGAGCGGGGTAAGCACGACGAATTATTAGCCCAAAACGGCCAATACGCTAAATTGGTAAAAATGCAATACATTTCGAAAAGCGATGAAAAATAGTTGGGTAAGACCAAGAAAACCTTATTTTTGATAGCAGTTATGAGAAATACTTTTTTACTGCTGGCTGCTTTTCTTTTCATTGGTATGACTACAAGTTCTTGCAAAAAAGACTGGACGTGCGAGTGTTCGGATGAGGACGGAACGGATAGCGTTAGCTATTCTTTCGAGGCTCTACGTAAAAATGATGCACGTTCGCTGTGTCTCGAATATCAAACAGTTTGGGGTGGCACCTGCAAGGTGAAAGAAATTAAATAGCCTATGTTCAGCATGTCGCAAATTCCGTCTTTGCGCATTTTCATAGCTTTCGCAGTAGGTATTCTTCTTTATAAATTTTATCCTTTTCCATTAGGGTTTGGCATTAGCTCATTTTTGGTTGGCCTTATTGGCAGCCTTTTGTTTCGCACATTTTCATTCGTACGAAAACAAAAATATGCTTGGCTCAATACTGCCACTTTACTTCTTCTAGTATTCGGTCTCGGTTTTTGCATTTCCTTTTTTCATGATGTTGCGAATAGACCCTCTTGGTACAAAAATTACATTCTACCCAATTCATCACTAAGAGCAGAAATACTCACACCTCTTAAAGAAACGGATCGCACATATAAAGCACAGGCAAACATCAAATCAGTATATAATGAAGGTCATAAAACGAAAACGCGTGGAGAAGTCATTCTTTACTTCAAAAAAGATAGTGCGCTACTCAATATTTCACAGGGTGATGAAATTATATTAGTCAATAAACTCAATAAAATTATCCCAAAGGGAAATCCAGGAGAGTTTAATTTTGCTCTCTTTTGTCAGAATAAAGGTATTTATGATCAAGCGTTTCTAACAAATCAAGAATGGCAAATCGTATCATCTGCTTCTAAGCTAAATAGCAACCCATTTGTATCCTGGCATCAATCAGTCAAAAAAATAATTGCTAAGTATGTAATTCATTCTAAGGAAAGGGGAATTGCCTTAGCGCTACTCACTGGCTATCGAGATAAAATTGATAGAGACATTTATGCTAATTACACCAAAACCGGACTTGTACATTTACTAGCCATATCAGGTTTACACATGGGTATTTTTTATGGTAGTACCGTTTGGCTTCTTGGTTTTATATCGTTTTTCAGACGCAGAAAAAAACTCTTGATTGTTTTAGCATTATGTATCATGTGGCTATTTGCTTTAATAACGACCTTCCCTCCGTCCGTTCAGCGCGCTAGTATCATGTTTAGTTTTTTAGGAATTGGTCAATTAGTTTCAAGAAAAATTCCTAGTGTTAATTTTTTATTTGCTTCCGCTTTTCTTTTGCTTCTCGTTCAGCCACATTTATTATTTGAGGTGGGTTTCCAACTATCGTATGCCGCCGTGTTGGGCATTTTGCTGTTTTTTCCTGCTGTGCGAAAATGGTATGTCCCGAAGTATAAAGCCACAAGTTTTTTTTGGGATATTGTATGCTTGTCACTTACGGCTCAGGTTTTTACATTTCCCATAGCCTTATACTATTTTCATCAATTACCTCTACTCTTTTTAGGAACCAATTTAGTAGCTATACCGGCTGTGACGTTGATTATTTATGGTGAAGTATTAGTTGTACTTTTTTCTTGGATAGAAGTAGTGGCTGACTTTTTTGGCACGGTGGTATGCTGTATTATTCACTATTTAAATCTATTTATAGACTATACCGCCACCCTACCTTTCGTCAGTCTACAAGACATAAAAATTGATATAACGCAATGCACATTACTTCTAATTACTATGCTTTGTTTAGCCGTTTGGCTTCTGGCCAGGAAAAATTCGTTTGCTCTTCTTACACTTACTTTCTTCCTTCTATTTCTTGGCGTCGGAATTTTCAGGAAACACAAAAACCTGAGTCAAGAGAAAATTATAATCTACAATGCTAAACAGTCGTACCTTGAATACATAGCTAGTAATTCCTATTTTACTAAAGACACGGTGTCTGACGAAGATTTGAACAAATTTAAACAGTATATTTCAGGACCTAGTCACCTCACATTAGGTGTATCCCGTTCCTCAAATGCAAACAATTCATGGCACAGCGAAAAAAATTACGACTTATTGAGCTTCACCAATCAAACTGTTTTACGAATTAAGAATCTTAAAAGGCTAAAGCTTAGTAAACCCATTACAGTAGATTATATCATTCTATCAGATAGATGGATGAAAAATCCTAGGCAAATTTTAGACCCTATTTCAGCGAAAGAAATAATTATCGACGGAAACATTCCCATGTGGAAAATAGAAAGCCTCAAAAGCCAATTGCAAGAAGTAAATTTGCCAATTCATTATGTCACCACTTCTGGTGCAAAAATTATTTCGTTATGAACAAAAAAATTCAATCGGCTCTTATATCCGTTTTTTACAAGGAAGGTGTAGATGTACTTGCCAAAAAACTGCAAAAGCTTGGAGTAGCTATTTACTCTACGGGGGGTACTCAGAAATTTTTAGAAGAAGCAGGAATTGAATGCATAGCTGTAGAAAGTGTAACTTCTTATCCTTCGATTTTGGGTGGCCGAGTGAAGACATTGCATCCAAAAGTATTTGGTGGTATTTTAGGACGCCGAGATAACGAAACGGATAAAACCGAAATGAAAGAACATGAGATCCCGGAATTGGATTTAGTAATCGTAGATCTATATCCATTTGAAGAAACCGTAGCGAACACAAACGAGGAAGCGAAAATTATTGAAAAAATTGATATTGGTGGGCCGAGTATGCTACGAGCAGCTGCGAAAAATTTTAAGGATGTTTGTGTAGTAGGATCAAAAGATGACTATAGCATACTAGGCACAATCTTAGATGAGCAGAATGGCAGTACTACATTAGCACAACGAAAAGAATTGGCCGCTAAAACCTTTAAAATTGTAAGGCAGTATGACGTAGCCATTGACGATTATTTTTCTGGAAAACAAACTAGCGAAAACACTAGGGAGCGAACATTACGCTATGGTGAAAATCCTCATCAAGAAGCTACCTTTCACGGCAAGCTAGACGATCAGTTTGAACAATTGAACGGAAAGGAATTATCCTACAATAATCTAGTTGACGTGGATGCCGCTGTAGGTCTTTTAAAAGAATTTGAAAAAGAAGAAAAATCATTTTTTGCAGTATTTAAACATACCAATGTGTGTGGTGCGGCCATTAGAGATACAAATTACGAAGCATGGAAGTCTGCCTTGGCAGGCGATCCGGAAAGTGCGTTTGGCGGGGTGATTATAAGCAACCAAGAAATATCGGCTGAGATTGCCGATGATATGAGTGGCATTTTCTTTGAAGTTTTGCTAGCGCCTAGCTTTAGTAAAGAAGCTATGGAAACGCTCAGCAAAAAGAAAAACCGAATCTTACTTCAATATCAAAAACCTTTAGCCGTAGCTCAATCTAAGAGTAAGAAAAGTATTTTAGGCGGGACCCTGCAACAAGAAGTTGACCAAGGAAATTTTGATAAATGGGATGAAGTAGGTGCTAGAGAATGCAACGAGACAGAAAAAGTAAACTTACAATTTGCCAATTTGCTTTGTAAACATTTGAAATCTAATGCGATAGCCTTAGTCAGCGAACTTCAGTTAATTGGCAAAGGTTGCGGACAGACCTCCCGTATTGACGCTCTTCGGCATTCTATAGCCAAAGCTCAACAGTTCAACTTTGACCTAACGGATGCCGTATTAGCTAGTGATGCCTTTTTCCCATTTGACGACTGTATAAAGATTGCTCATTCAGAAGGTATCTCGGCGGTGATTCAACCCGGCGGATCTATTCGTGATAAAGACTCTGTTTCTTATGCACAGGCTAATGGTATGGTCATGGTTATGACCGGCATGCGACATTTCAAACATTAAAAGAACGCTAAATCGTGCTTAGCATTGACTAAATAATAACCAAGCATTGATTAAACTAATCGTCTATTTTGTAGTTTTACTAACAGATATACGATAATTATGAAAAAAATATTAATTCTTCTTTCTGTGATTTTGGTTTCTATTGGTGCGAATGCACAAGATTTGCCAACTACGACTATCAAACAATTGAACGGACGTCCTGTAAAGTTCAATACTATATTTGAAGAAGGGCGGGTAACGCTCGTTAGTTTTTGGGCTACATGGTGTGTGCCTTGTAAAGCTGAAATAAAAAATATTAAAGAGAAAATGCCTGAGTGGAAAGAAGAAGCAGATTTTGATTTCATTACGATTTCAATTGATGATAGCCGAGCAGCTGCGATGGTAAAGGCCTACACAAAATCTCAAGGTTGGGATTGGCCAATTTATTTGGATCAGAACAGTGACTTGAAGCGTTCACTCAATTTTCAGAATGTGCCTTTTACCATGATCGTTGATAAAGATGGCTCAATCGTTTATCAGCATACAGGTTACGAAGAAGGAGGTGAGAACGAAGTATTTGAACTTGTGAAAAAATTTGCTAGCGGAGAAAATCCTGCTGATGGCAGTGATGCTACTGAAGAAAAATAAAACAGATTATTATTGAAATAGCAAACCACCCAATCGGGTGGTTTTTTTATTGAAAGCCTTATTGAAAAAAAATATAAAAGCCCTTCTAAGAGAATTCACCCCAAGCCAAAATGCCACCCGTTAAATTCGCAGTTTTTTTAAAACCCATCTGCTCAAGAACCATACAAGCTTGCATAGAACGCACTCCGCTGTGGCAATGAACAATCACTTCTTTGTCCTTCCAATCTTCAATTTCGTCGATTTCTCCGTTCAAGACTTTTCCTAATGGAATAAGAATTGCACCCATATTCACAGAATCATATTCACTTTGCTCTCTTACGTCTAAAATGAACAACTCTTCTCCCTTGTCTTTCCGAGCTTTCAGCTCCGCTGCTGTTATCTTTTCCATATCTGTTTTGTAAAATGTTTAGTTCCATTCCTCAAGCTAATAAAATAGGGTCCGGACGATATACTCTTTAGTTGTATACGTTTATCTTTTGGGAAAGTACCTTGATGAACTATCTGACCCTGGCAATTTATAATTTGATACTGGTTCCACGACTCCGTAGTCTGAATGTGAAGCACGTCAGTAGCAGGATTTGGATAGAAGCTCGCCTTAGGCTCGTCCTCAATTTTTTTAATATTGGTTGGAATAAAAGTACTGCCCACCATGGGTCGAATCATTACAGTTCCTGGGGTGGAGGAATTAAACCAAAAGCCATTTACATTATAACTTAACTGCTGCAAATTGTTGTTGGTATTCACGTCTAAGCCATAATAAATGCTATCACTACCAAAGTTAGCAGGCTGACTGATTCCGATATAGTAGGTTCCAGCTGATAAGCCCACAGGCACATCAAAGGCATATGAGCTAAACTCTCCTCGCTGAGTTGGATACTGAACTTTAAATAAATCTTGTTGATGAATCACAATGTCACCAGACGACGTATTTCCTAATTTTTCGTAAAGTACAACACTAAAAAATTTACCTAAGGCGGCAGGAACTTGTGCAGCAAAATATACACTTAAACCTCGAACAGTATCATCTTGACGTAAGTCAAACTTCATCGCTGTTTTGGCAGGTTGATTTAAAGCAGCATTTAGAAAATAAGCCTTTTCAGCCGAGCCATCATCATAAGCAAAATAATTATCAAAAACAGTCTCAGTAACAATAGTATCGTTAGAAAGCTCGTCAAGAGAATTGATGCGGTCAATTGAATAAGTATTGCGTATTCGAAACGGACCTGAACCACTCAAATTCAAATTATAACTAGGATTTGTAACCGTCGCATTGCTTTTGTCAGAGGCATTGAATGCAGCAATAGTATTGGTGCTAATGTTCGTGTTACCCATAATTTCTTCAGCCCGATGACGAACGGTGAAAGTATTGTCCGTGTCATAATTATTTCTAAGAAAAACTTCTTGTTGTGCAGACAAATCTGAGGGAATAAAATGCTTAAATGGTAAGGCGGTAAGAGTATCTAGAATAGAAGTTGGTTGAGCCGTAAATGCTAAATCATTGGCGGTGGTATCATTTTCGCTACGATTAATGTCCATTTCTATATAATCTATATTCCAAACATCATCATTCAAATTAAGCGAAGTAAAATTGACAAACCGAAATTGAAAACTGCTATGCAAAAACTGAACGTTATCTACTGTAACAAACTGCTGTAGAAAAGCATGTTGTCCTGAACCTTGTCGTTGCCAAACGGGTATCCAATCATTTGTTGCATTTTTAAAAAACAAAAACAAACTATCACTCGTTTCAGGAGCAAAACCGTTGCCCTGCGCTTGCACCCAAAAACTTAGTACAATGTTATCATTCAACGTTCTAAAACTTAGGTCAATGGGTGTACACGTCAGGCTATCCCCGTAACCTACAGCGGAAAAATTGTTGGGTCGGTAGGGGCGCCCTTGTTCGTTGAGCCCATCAAAAGTGGCCACACCTTGACTAATAACCCCGACACCCATAGTATTGTTTATAAAAACTTGTGATTCTTCCCAACGGACTGAATTGGGAATAGATGACTGATTAGCAAAATCATCGAAAAACGGTAGACTAGCTCTCTTCTTTTTTTTAGGAATTGTTGGCTGGTTGGAATGTGGATTAAACTTGATAGGTACTATTTTTTCCTGCGCTTCCACAGAAAAGTATCCCCCCACGAGAAAAAATAATATGGCGACATATTTATTCAAAGTCATTTGAAAAATCTTGTTCATTTGTTTCCTTAATTACTTTCTTGGGTTTGGGTGCAGCCACCTTCTTTTTCTTAGTCTTTTTTGTGTCGCTTCCACTCATGCCGTTTAGTCCTTTGCCTGACTTCTCTACTTTTCTTTTCCTTTTTCGTCTGTTAGTAGTACTAGCACTACTCGCTATGTTCTCCTCTGGTTTTCCTTCATATCCGTAGTCAGCTACATCTACATCAGCTGCTTTCTTTTTAGCTTTTGATAAGGTAGTATTTGCATTATCCAACCTTTGTTGAATTATCTCAGCCGTACTATCATCTAAATCTTGAAACTTTAAAGACCCGGGTGCATTTTTACGCAAAATTTGTGGTGTAGGGCTTTGCATTAGATGCAGATCAATCATATCCCCACCCCGTATAGCATTTGGGAAGTCCAATTCGTTCAAGGCTTCAGGATATTGCCGGTAAACAATAGCGTTCATAGTATCCTCAATTTCTCCATCGTACACTAGCAGCTCAAATAGGCCAGCTGCTGCCATAATTTCCTTAGCGTCTCGCCAAGTTTTTCCAATTAAGTTAGGCACATCAACTTCATAATCCGCTAGTCCTTCGCCTACTACCAAATCAATCCTACTACCATAGGGCACTTGAGTACCTGCGGCTATTTTTTTACCGTTAAAGCGCTGTTCAAGAACGGCACCGGCAGCAATATCCGGTCTATAAATAGTGTCACCCATTACGAAACGATAACTCTTCAAAATAAGAAGTGCGTTTCTAAAACTTTTACTCACTAAATCCGGCATTTCTAACTTAGGGGGCTGCGCTCGGTTCACGACTAAAAATATTGTTCGACCAAGCTTAACCATGCTGCCTTCTTCCGGTTCTTGACGCAATACTTGAAGTGGGTCAATGTAGGATTTATAGGTACTGTCAATTTCTATTTTAAAATCTTTTTTTCTTAATTCATCAACCACGGCAGAGAGTGATTTCCCTGTAACCTTTGGCACTACAATTTGTTTGCCATGGTTCGTAAGGGAATGTAATGAATTAAAAAATCCATAGCCTAAGCCCGATACCAACAAGAGGGCGATAATCATATTGAGTATCAATGAACGTTTTAACATAATATAGTTGCAATTTAATGATTAAGTAAGGATTGGGTAATCAAATTATCATAGAATTCTCTTAATGTTCTACCAGAAGCTCTAACTTGTTGAGGTACAATACTTGCTGTACTTTGACCTGGCATAGTGTTTACCTCCAGAAAATAGATCCGATCCTTATTTTCATCATAGATATAATCAAAACGTACAATGCCCCGACAATATAAGTCTTGATACAGTTTTTTTGAAATAAGACTCATACGCTCGCTCAGAGATTGGTCAATGTTGGCAGGCGTAACTTCCTCGGTCATGCCCGGCGTATATTTTGCTTCGTAGTCAAAAAAGTCTTTGTGGCATATTATTTCAGTTATAGGTAGGGCAATAAGTTCACCATTCTCAACATAGGCTCCCTGTGTTAATTCTCTACCTGAGATAAATTCTTCTACCATTACTTGCGGATCCACTCCAAAAGCTTTTTCAATGGCCGGCATGAGTTCTTCTTTTTCATTAATCTTGAAAGTGGCAAGGCTGCTACCCCCTTCTGCAGGTTTTACAAAAGCAGGAAGTGAAATGCGTTCTAAAATTTCATCGACTGTGTAGCTGCGGTCACTAAATAAATGTATTGATTTTGCTACCGCCACATCACTACACTCTACAACTCGATTACAAAATATTTTATTAAAAGAAAGTGCAGAAACTACCGCATTGCAAGAGGTATATTTTACATTGAGCATATCAAAGTATCCTTGTAACTTACCATCCTCGCCGGGTGTGCCATGAATACCAACAAATACTAAATCAAACGAGACTTTTCTACCATCAACTGAAATTGTAAAATCATTTTTATCGATTTCGGCTTTTGATTTTTCTTCGTACCACTTTTCTTGAGTTATGATTATTTTATACACCTCATATTTATCGGCATCGATATTTTCGAAAATCACCTGAGCACTTTGAATAGAAATTTCATACTCCCCTGAGAAGCCGCCTGCTACTACCGCAATTACTTTTTTACTTGAATCCACTTTTTAAAAAAATATTTCACAAATCTAAAGGTTTTATGCTCAGTTTTGAATGGAAGATGGCGAACATTTATCATAAAATTAGCAAGAACGCAAGCCTTGATTCGCAAATTAGCTCTTTGTTCATATTACCTTTGTCACTAACGTGAGTGGTATAATAAATAAAGTAGCAGGAAGCAGTCTAATCACACTCAATCTGGAAGAGTTTTTTCCATCAACGGTTGTGGAATTTGATTTAAAACAATTCTTATTCATGGACCTAATTTTAAAAGAAAAAGACTACCGTGCTGCTTTAAAAGAATTTGATTTTTCGAACTACGCAGATCAGACGATTGCTCTTTATTGCTCAACAGACGCTATCATTCCACACTGGGCTTATATGCTAGCCGTTAGCTACTTAGCTAACCATAGTGATCAACTATATTTTGGGAATCCATCGCAAGTCAAAAAAGAAGTTCTCATCCAAAACTTACGAGGACTAAACAGCGCCTCCTACGAGGATAAACGGATGGTAATCAAAGGGTGCGGAGAGGAAGAGATGGACACAGCTGCTTACGTTGAAATTACTAAAAAACTATTGCCTAAAGCGAAGAGTATAATGTACGGTGAGCCTTGCAGCACAGTACCAATTTATAAAAAAGCTCTTAAAAAATAATACAACTCTTTAAAAATCAATAACCCATATTCATGAACAAACTATTTCTATTTGCCCTGAGCATTTTATTCATTTCTAACAGCCTGATGGCTCAAACGCGCTACATCAGCCCGGATGACAACAACTCTAAGCGTAACCACCGTCCGCTTTATCTTACGGCCCCTGATGTCCCTAAGACCTACAGCCTTTTCGGAGAGCGCATCCCTTTAAAAACCTGGGATGTCCGTGAGCGCTTTGACCGAGAGCTGCTGTTTAATACTTATATGCAAGGCTCTACAATTTATATATTGAAGCACGCCGGTCGCTACATGTCTATCATAGAAAAAAAATTAAGCGCAAACGGTGTACCTGATGATATGAAATACCTTTGTGTGGCTGAGAGTGCCTTGCGCAATCAACGATCGCGTGTAGGAGCTGCAGGTTTTTGGCAGTTTATGAAGGGTACGGCTCCTAGCTACGGGCTTTATATAGACAATGAAGTAGATGAGCGCTACAATCCGTATAAATCTACAGATGCTGCCTGTAAATATTTAAAGCAAGCGTATCGAAAATTTGGAAATTGGACCGCAGCCGCAGCAAGCTATAATTGTGGAATGGGTGGATACAACGGTAATGCCAAGCGTCAAGGAAGTTATAATTTTTATGATTTGTTTTTACCAAATGAAACCATGCGTTACATTTTTAGAATCGCAGCCTTTAAATATATCATGAAAAATCAAAAAGCACTGGGGTACAATCTAACCGATGAGGATATATATAAACCTATTCCTACGCGCACTATTACGATTAGTAAAGGATTAGGTGATTTGTCTGCCTATGCTCGAAGTAAAGGGACGAACTATAAAACGCTAAAATTCTTAAACCCTTGGTTGCGTAACCGATCTTTCTATAACAATAAAGGAAGAACGTACCAATTGCTTTTACCGGCGCGGTAGTTTTTTTCATACAGGCAGTGATTGGGGTAGTTTCACTACTTAAATAATAAAGAAACTCATTAAATTTCAAATTTTTGAATTTAAGTGCGCTCTGCGACGTATTTAGAAATGTAGAAAATATAAGGTGTTAGAAGTAAGCTCTTTTTAAAAAAGTAATTTTTTTAGGTCAAAGTCTGTGTGCATTTTTTATTTTTGGGTGAAAGACCTACTAAATGAGCAGCGACACCTCACATCTTAGCAAGCTTAGCACCGAAGAACGGCTGGCCTGGTATAAGAAAGAATTAGAAGATAAGAATCTAATTATCGATACCATTTTAGAAAGTACGATGGCTGGTTACTGGGATTGGTTAATTCAAGAAAATACCGAATACCTTAGCCCAACTTTTAAAAAAATGTTTGGTTATGAAGATCATGAAATGGAAAATCACCCTGATTCCTGGCAAAAAATCATTCACCCTGATGATCTTCCTAATGTTTTTGAATGTTTTAATGCCCATGTTGAATCAAAAGGAAAAGTACCCTTTAGCAATACAGTACGTTATGCGCATAAGGACGGTAGTACCGTTAACGTATTTTGTAGTGGTCAAGTTGTGCAATGGGACGAAGAGGGCAAACCGATTCGTATGATTGGTGCCCATATAGATATTACACCTCTCAAACAGATTGAACAACAATTTACTTTACGAAATAATGAATTGGAAGACTTCGCTTATGCAACTTCTCATGATTTAAAAGAACCCTTGCGCACTATTTCAAGCTTTATTGAATTATTAGGACAAGAAGGCATAGGTGATGATCAAAAAAAGCAATATTTGGATATTATAGGTCAGTCTTCTAAACGCATGACGCTTTTGATTCAAGGATTGTTAGATCACTCTCGCATTGGCAAGGAGTTAGAATTGGAATCTGTGAACGTTGGCAAACTGCTAGATGATTTATGCTCAGATTTGAATCATAGCATAGAAGATAAACAAGCCAAAATTGAATATGCTAAGGAACTAGCAACGATTCAAGCGTACCCAACTGAACTAAGAACTTTGTTTCAAAACTTGGTATCGAATGGTATAAAATTTATGCCGGAAGGCAGAAAGCCTGAAATACAAATTACCCACGAGGAGGACAAATATTTCCATATTTTTCATGTAAAAGATAATGGAATTGGTATCTTGCCAGAGAAACAAGACAAAATTTTTAAACTTTTTGCTAGATTAAATTCTAGTAACGATTATGAGGGCACAGGAATTGGTCTTACCCATTGTAAAAAAATCGCTGAAATACATAAAGGCTCAATAAAAGTGAGTGCTAGTGGTGAAGACGGAACGACCTTCTCAATTTATATAAATAGAGTAATATGAAGAAAGTAGATAGTATAATGTTAATCGATGATCATGAACCGACCAATATTATTCATGAAATGATTATAAAAAATAATAATTTTACCGATAAAATCCTCACCTATACAGACGCTGCAAAGGCTTTGGATTACTTGAAAGGTACATTCTCTGAAACCTCATCGCGACCCAGTATAATATTTTTAGATATTAACATGCCTGGTATGGATGGTTGGGATTTTTTAAAAGAATATGAGAAACTAGATGAAAAATCAGAAGTCATGATCATGATGCTTTCCACATCGCTCCATCCACAGGATTCTACCAAAGCGAAAGAAAATTCTCACATTAAAACTTTTTTGAGTAAACCGCTCACCAAAGAAATGATAGAAGAAATCATCAATGATAATTTTTAATTCTAAGCGAACGACTAATTTTTGTCAATAGTGCTAGCCTTACTGATTTTTTGAAATAAGCGACTGAATATCCGTTTAAAATAATTATCCAATGATAGAGTATATCCCACAATGAAAGGTAACGTTATAGTTTTGGTTGACGATCATGAACCAACAAATATTTTGCATACTAAGGTTATAAAAGATTATAGTCCCGATGTAACTGTATTATCATATACAGACCCATTTCAAGCTTTAGAATCTTTAAACCATGCGGACCCTGAGGAACGAGTTGAACCTGATATCATATTTTTAGACATCAATATGAATGCAATTGATGGTTGGGATTTTTTAGATATATACAAGAAAATGGCTAGCGTACAAAATCCAGATGTGCATATTGTTTTGTTGAGTTTATCCGATGAACTCCCTGACAAAGCAAGAGCAGACTCTACCAAGTTGGTCAAAAAGTATTTGGTGAAACCACTGAATCAAGAAACATTAATTAGTGTATTAAACGCAAAATTTTAATCTAATGAAAAAGAAAACAATCTTACTAATAGACGATTATGAACCTACTAATATTTTGCATGAGGAGTTCATAAAAACTCATTTAAATAGTGCTTCGGTCTACTCCTTTACCGATGCCTATAAAGCCTTGGAATCATTGAATCATCCTGATGAAGATGAACGTATTGTCCCGGATATTATATTTTTAGATATTAACATGCCTGCTATGAGCGGTTGGGAATTTTTGGAAATTTATAAAACTTTGAAAATAAAAAATAAGCAAAACATTAATATTTATATGCTATCAACTTTTGATGATGATAAATATCGCAACAGGGCAAATGAAGATGAAACTGTTAAAAAATATTACACGAAACCATTAACTAAAGAAATTTTACAACAATCTTTGTACGATTCAATTTCAATAAATAGTTAGAATTTTTTACCAAAAGCCGCCGCCGCTTATATCTTAACTACAACAATTGCCGTAGTATAAAATATAGGAGCCATAAAGCAAATACTTATCTATTCTGAAGTGCCGAGTGATTCATTGTCTGTAGAGGTAGCGATAGGTGGAATCAAATCATCAACCGGTGTACTATGCTGAGTTCCATTTTCTACTAAATCAGGAATGACGGCATGCTCCTCAAAAGGTCTTTCACCTAAAAGATCTACCATATCATCTTTGTATAGCACTTCTTTTTCTAAAAGCTGCTCAGCTATTATGGTTACCGCCTTCATTTTATCGCTCAGCAATTTCTTCACACGGTCGTAAGCGGTTTCAATAAGCCTTCTTACTTCTTCATCAATCATTTTACCCGTTTCTTCACTGTATGGTTTTTGAAACCCATTTTCATTCTGAGGATCAAAAAAAGAAACATTTCCAATTTTATCTGTCATACCATAAACACTCACCATTGAGTAAGCCATGCGTGTAATTTGCTGTAAATCGCTTAAAGCACCTGTAGATATTTTTCCAAATACCAATTCTTCAACGGCTCGACCACCTAGTGTCATACACATTTGGTCTTCTAGCTCTTCTTTGAGTGTAAGATATTTTTCCTTAGGCAAGTATTGTGCATAGCCAAGGGCCGCCTCTCCTCTTGGCACAATGGTAACTTTTACCAAAGGATGCGCATGTTCTAAGAACCATCCTGAAACGGCATGTCCGGCTTCATGATAAGCAATTACTTTTTTCTCTTCAGGCGAAATAATTTTATTCTTTTTCTCTAATCCACCAATTACTCTATCTATGGCATCATTGAAATCTTGAAGATTAATAGAGCTTTTACCATTCCGAGCGGCAATTAAGGCAGCTTCATTACAAATATTAGCAATATCCGCTCCAGCAAAACCTGGTGTCTGAGCAGCCAATTTTTCTATATTTAAATCTGGATCTGTTTTTAATCCTTTTAAATGCACACGAAAGATCTTTTCTCTTCCTTTTAAGTCAGGAATCCCAATAGAAATTTGACGATCAAAGCGACCGGGTCGCAGTAAAGCTGTATCCAAAACATCCGGACGATTTGTTGCCGCTACTACAATGATTCCGCTATCTCCGCTAAAACCATCCATTTCAACCAACAACTGATTCAAAGTATTTTCCCTTTCATCGTTGCTCATCATTTGGTTTTTACCACGAGCGCGACCAATGGCATCAATTTCATCAATAAAAATAATACAAGGTGATTTCTCACGAGCTTGCTTAAACAAATCACGAACTCGGCTCGCACCCACACCTACAAACATTTCTACAAAATCACTACCGCTCATGCTGTAAAAAGGCACTTGTGCTTCGCCAGCCATTGCTTTTGCCAACAATGTTTTACCAGTACCAGGAGGGCCCACAAGCAAGCAGCCTTTAGGAATCTTACCGCCAAGTGCCGTATATTTTTTAGGGTGTTTTAAGAAATCAACAATTTCCATCACCTCTGTTTTAGCCTCATCTAAACCAGCCACGTCATTAAAAGTTACGTTTACTTTAGTGCCTTTGTCAAATAGCTGGGCTTTTGACTTACCGATGCTAAATAAACCACCACCACCGGCACCGCCACCAGGACCTCCCCCCATACGGCGCATAAGAAAAATCCAAATGGCTACAATTATTAAGAGCGGTAAAATAAATTGTAGAATCCCACTTAAAAAGGCTCCTTCGTTATTATCATAGCGCACATCAACTTCTGAGAGTTGCGGATAAATTTCAATCGCTTTGTCGTAATCTTTTTTGAACTGGTCTACACTTCCTATCGAAAATTCAAACTGAGGCCCTTTTGTGTTTCCTTTGACCAATTTTTTCAAGTCCGAAAATTTAGAAGATTCAATACTATCTTTTTTAAGAAACACTTCTACATGATCGTGATTCACGACTCGTAATTTTGATACCAAATCTCTCTTGAGATAGTCCTCTCTAAAATCTTGAAATGATAATTTTTCACCAATTGAGTTAAAACTATCACCCCCAAAAAACCAAAGCCCCATTAAGCCAACCAAGGCCAAAAGGTATATGTAGGACATATTAAATTTAGGCCCCTTTGGGTTTTGACCCGTTTTTTTTGAGAGAGGGTTTCTACTATTTTTTTTCTGTTCGTTTTCCATCTTTCTGTTCTAAAGAATCGTACAAAGGTACGTTGACTTAGTGTGTTAATTTGTTAGCATCGTGCCAAAGTTCTTCCAATTGATAGCGCTCACGTACCGGGGGCATCATGCAATGAATTACTACATCTACAAAGTCTAAAACAATCCATTGTTGTCCTTTTTTGCCATCAATTCTTGCTGGCTTTTCACGGCAAGTTTCAAAAACTTTTTCTTCAATAAAATCAGCTATCGTTTTTAACTGAATTGAGTTCGTAGCATCGCAGAGAATAAAAAAATCCGCTATGGATTCGCTGACATTTTTTAAATCTAATGAAACTATATTATCGCCCTTCTTATCCTGTATGGCTTCTATAATGGTTTGAATCAATAAACTTTCTGTGCTGAGGTTCGAGGAATTGTCTGTAGATTGTGCTTCTGTTTTCAAAAAGAATATTTTTACGTTTTACATTTGAAAGGAACTGCAAATTTAATAGTAAAATTTTATAATGTCTTTAAATCAGCCAATTGGTTCGTCCATCATAGAGTTTGAGCAATTGGATAGCACCAATAATTATGCCATGCAACTTGCCAATGAAGGAAATGCTGAACATGGCACTACCATTATAACTCAACATCAAACCAAAGGCAAGGGGCAACAAGGTAAAACATGGACGGCTGCCAAAGAAAAAAACCTTTTAATGTCCTTTATTTTAGATACGTCTCACAAGGAAATAACGTCTCAATTTTTGCTAAATGCCGCTTGTTGCACGGCTGTCGCTCATTTACTCATGGAAGATATGCAAATAGCCGACGTGAGTATCAAGTGGCCCAACGATTTATATGTTGGCAAGAAAAAAATAGCTGGAATTCTCATTGAAAACATCATTAGAGGACAACAGTGGAAATACGCTATTGTTGGGATTGGGCTAAATGTCAATCAGCTTGAATTCCCTATTGGTCTATCTGCCACTTCTTTGCAACGACTAGTAAACAAAATAGTAGACATTAGTTTTCTTAGGAAAAAAATATTCAAGCGCTTGAACAAGGCTTACCAACAATACCAAGAAAACGCGACAGCTGTACTCACAGAATACAACAGTCTTCTATATAGTTATCAAAATAGAATAAGCTTTATTAAAAACAGTGAAATAAAAACTGGAACTTTAAAAGGAACTGATGCAACTGGACTGCTAACTATAGACGAAAATGAGTACAGACACGGCGAAATTCAGATAATACTATGACAACTAATTTTAGGGTAGTATCCCGTTTCTGTTACAAAGTCCGAATTTAATTTATTACCTTAGTTTTTCTAAAAATAAAAATAATCATGATAGAACAATTATTTTCTTTGATTCAAAGCGAATCTCAAAAAGAAATTATAAATAACCCAAACATCCCAAATGAACAAAATGGTTTAGCCGTTGGCTTAGCAACTGAATCTATTTTTGGTGGATTACAGAACGTATTAGCCAATGGAGGATTGGAACAAGTCATGGGCTTGTTTGGCAACAACCAGCAAAACGTGCAACAGAACAACCCACTTGTAGGAGGGATTGTTCAAAATCTTATTGGTCAATTTATGACCCGGCTGGGCCTTTCGCAGGAAAACGCAAGTGGAATTGCCAGTACTTTGATACCTATGGTACTCAGCAAACTAATTGGCAATACCACTAGTTCGGAAAATAACGGTTTTGACATCAACGGATTGCTTGGCTCATTACTCGGCGGAAAATCAAACCATGGTAATGCCGTGGAACTTCCTGGACGTAATAACGGAATTGATTTCGGCAGTTTATTATCAAAAGTGACACAAGGGGGCGGTTTGGATATTGACGGAGATGGAGATGTCGATCTTCAAGATATCATTGCGGCTACCAGTGGTGCGGCTTCTAACGTGCAGCGCAACCGTCAAGGAAGCGGCGGCATTATGGATTTAGTAGGCGGACTACTAGGCGGATAAAAAATAAATAGAATAGAACTAATGAGCCACTTCAAACGAACAGCTTTCATACTTTTTGCTATTCTGTTTGGAGTGGTTTTTTCATGCCAAGCGCAGAGGAAATCAAAACGACTTTCTAAACGTAAAAAAAGCAAATCGACTATCTACAATTATAAAAAAAGATCACCCGAAGAAAAAGCACGCTATTTCACCGGCAAAATGGTAGATAGTCTAAGCGTTACGAAAGCACAAGAAGACTCACTATTTGTAATGAATATTGAAGTCAGTAAAAAATTTGATTCACTTCGTGTGATTGTCGGCGATATGAATCGGGAGGACCGATCGGCCGCATACCGTAGCATTTATGCCTATCGTGATAGTTGTATGCGCGAAATTTTGCCTAGAAAAGAGTTCCTAAAATTTTTAGATATTGAAAGAGAGAAATGGGAACGTAAGAAAGCAAAACAAAGAGAGAAAGCAAAACGGGAAGATTAAAACTTCTTTCTCTCCCATATAATTTTCTGAATAATACTACTTATTCTCCTCCAAATAGTGCTTCAAGGCCGCAACCATAGATGGCATATTGGGTTTAGGAGCTTCAATTTGTAGCTTGAGTCCTGCGTCTAAAGCGGCAGCTTTTGTTTTAGGACCAAAGGTGGCCACAGCAGTCCGTCCTTGTTTGTAGCTAGGATTGTTTTCAAATAAAGATTTTACACCACTTGGGCTAAAAAAGACCAAAACGTCATGATTTTTTTTGATAATTTCTTCGCAATTGTTACATACCGTGCGGTATAGAACTGCTTCGCGCCACTCAATTTCGTTTTCATCAAGCGTTTCCGTTACCCGCTTATGAATTAAATCATTTACCGGAACAATAAATTTTTCCTGCTTGCGATGTTTTAAGATTGATTCTAATAAACCATCTACTCCGCCCGTACCGAAGAATATTTTACGCTTGCGATAAACAATAAATTTTTGTAGATACAAAGCCACAGCTTCAGAAATACAGAAGTACTTCATATCACCATTTACTTTCACTCGCAGCTCTTCGCACAATCTGAAAAAATGATCAATTGCATTTCGACTTGTAAAAATGATGGCCGTTTGATTTTGAACATCTACCTTCTGTTTTCGAAATTCTTTTGAGGTAACACCTTCTACAACGATAAAGGGATAGAAGTCAATCTCTACACCATATTTACGCTCTAGATCAAAGTAGGGAGATTTTGGAGAACTAGGTTGGGGCTGTGAGATAAGAATCGACTTTATCTTCTTTTTAGCTACCGATTTTTTAGTCGCCGTCTTCTTCTTGGTGGCTACCGATTTCTTTTTCGTACTCTTCTTTTTAGTTGCTACTTTGCTCATAAACCCTATCTTCTAAAAAAAAATAAAACGAAGTTATACTCCCATGCTGTTATACACATATCTTGCACAAACCGCTAAGGGGATAATTTCGAGTGTGCAAAGATATAAAATAAAGTGCAAAAAACTGACCCTTGGCAAGGTTCTTACATAAGCCAAATTAATTAATGCCTTGAATATCAATGAGATGAGCAATACAAATAAACTGACAAAAAGTACAATATTGCTTAAAAAGGATGGAAGAAGTAGTATAACACCACAAACTGGAAGTAAAATATAACCAACCAATTGATTGACAACCGACAAATGATTGAAAAATAAAACAGCTTTTTTACCAAAACTAAAAACAAGAGATACCGAATGAATTGAAAACCATTTGAGTAGCGAAATCCCAACAACCACAAGAGTACCCCAAAGCCAAGCTTCCCAAGCCGACCAGTCGGGTTTTGTAAAAAAAACTAAGTTTCTACCTACGATATATCCTGCCGTAAAGAAATAAACAAAAATGAAATAAATACGAGGTGTCCAGTGGTGCCATAAACTGTCTTTACTTGTCATTCTACCCAACGTACTTTTACTAAGCACATTGATTAGCTCCTGCACATGCTTACCATAAAAAAAACGAAGCAAGCCAAATAGCAGAAACATGCCTAAACCCAAAAAAAGAACAGAGCCATTTTTCGTGGTCAGCCTGGGTTTAGAGGATGTAGTGATTTTTTTCTTTTTTGCTGGCGCGGGTTTAGCCAATAACGTATCCGAAATCTGAGCATCAAAACGCTCTCCACTCGGTTGAGCCGTAACGGACCAAACTGCAGAGTATAAAAGAAAAAGTAAGAGCCAATATCGCACGAATAGCAAATGTAATACTTAGCATGAAAGCAAGGATTAAAATAAGTAAGAAAGCGTTGTTCTTTGAATTGTACTATTAAAAAAATAATATTTTTCTAAATCCAATCCAACTCCGACTAAATAACTGCTAATCAATTCACAACAATGTGATTAAAAATAAACCAAGAAGTTAGCGTTCAAATTTACATTTGCCCACCTATGTCAAACAGTGAGCCACTACAAGCCGCAGACTCCCCTCAAAATCATGTGAAGGAGATGTACAAAAACTGGTTTTTGGATTACGCCAGCTACGTAATTCTTGAGCGAGCCATCCCAGATATTGCCGACGGGCTTAAGCCTGTACAACGTAGAATATTACATGCCCTCAAAGAAATGGACGACGGGCGGTTTAACAAAGTGGCGAACGTAATAGGACAAAGCATGCAGTATCACCCACACGGTGATGCCAGCATTGGTGATGCCATCATTAACCTAGGTCAAAAAAACTTGCTAATAGAAACCCAAGGGAATTGGGGTGATGTACGAACGGGCGACAGCGCTGCTGCCCCTCGTTATATTGAAGCTCGGCTGTCAAAATTTGCTTTAGACGTAGCTTTTAATCCTAAAACTACTGAGTGGCAACTAAGCTATGACGGTCGAAAAAACGAACCCGTGCATCTACCTATGAAATTTCCACTACTGCTTGCCCAAGGTGCCGAGGGAATTGCGGTTGGTCTTTCCACAAAAATACTACCTCACAATTTTATAGAGCTCATCAAAGCATCGATTAAACATCTAGAGGGCAAACGATTTAAACTATTACCTGACTTTCTTAATGGAGGCATGATGGATGCCGAAAATTATAATGACGGAAAGCGGGGCGGTAAGGTACGCGTACGTGCACACATAGAAAAAAAGGATAGCAAAACCTTATTGATTACTGACGTACCGTATGGATGCACTACGAATTCCGTTATTGATAGCATTGTAAAAGCTAGTGATAATAATAAACTAAAAGTAAAAAAAGTAACCGATAATACGGCCGCAGATGTGGAAATTGAAGTGCAGATTACTAATGGCATTAGCGCTGACCAAACCATTGACGCGCTTTACGCTTTTACGCAGTGCGAAATTTCTATTTCGCCCAACATTTGTGTGATTATAGACAGCAAGCCTCACTTTATCACTGCCAGCGAAATGCTGAAAAAAAATACTGAACACACCCGTGATTTACTCAAACGAGAATTGGAAATTCAACTAGAGGCACTTGAAAATAAATGGCATTACACCTCTTTAGAAAAAATATTCTTCGAAGAAAAAATTTATAAAGAGCTTGAAAAAAAGCATAAAGATTGGGAAACAGTATTAAAAGCTATTGAAAAAGCGTTTGACCCGTTCAAGAAAAAACTGAAACGAGCGGTAACTCGTGAGGACGTGATCAAGCTAACGGAAAAACCGGTTCGACGTATCTACAAATTAGACATTGATGATCTTATAAACCAAATCAAAGGATTAGAAGCCGACATTAAAAAAACCAAACATGACCTCAAACACCTCACCGAATTTGCCATCGCCTACTATCAAAACTTGCTAGACAAATATGGCGAAGGGCGCGAACGTAAAACGGAAATAAAACCTTTTGACAATATTGAGGTAAAACAAATAGCAATAGCCAATACCAAAATGTACGTAAATCGCAAAGATGGTTTTATAGGCACCGGACTGAAAAAAGATGAACTCCTTTTTGAATGTGCTGATGTGGATGACATCATTGCTTTTTCCGCCGAAGGCATAATGAAAGTGGTAAAAGTGGAAGACAAAACCTTTATTGGTAAGAATATTTTGCACGTGGCTGTATGGCAAAAAGGCGATGAGCGCACCACCTACAATGCTATGTATTTAGATGGAAAAACAGGCAAGACCTATGCCAAACGTTTCAATGTAAAAAGTATCACCCGTAATAAGGAATATCATATTACCAAAGGAAATCCAAAAAGTAAGGTGCATCACTTCTCAGTAAACCCAAGTGGCGAAAGCGAGTTGGTACAAGTTAATTTAAGCTCGGCAGCTCGAGCACGCAATAAGAAATTTGAATATGATTTTGCTGAACTAGCTATAAAAGGACGCAGCAGCCAAGGCAATCAAGTGACGAAGTATGCCGTGCGGAGTGTGAAGTTTTTGAGCAAAGGTTCTTCTTCCCTACCGGGAGAAAAATTTTGGTATGACGATAAAATTGGACGCTTGGTAAAAGAAGCTCCTACCAATTCAAAAGGTACTGAGCTTGGAATTTATCTTGGTGAATTTCATGAGGGCGATTTAATAATTTCATTTTATCAAAACGGCTCATACAAGCTTCACGACACAGACGTAAGCACTCGATTTGAAAATGATACTTTAATCAAAATTCAAAAATTCAATCCAAATTCGGTACTCTCTGCAGTTTGGTTTGATGCTAAGAAAAAACAATTTTTTGTAAAAAGATTTAAAGTAGAAACACAGACTTTGAATAGTGAATTTCTTTTTATTAAAGAAGGTCCTAAAAATTATCTAGAGTGGATTAGCGCGAAAGCATCGCCCACAATCATTGTAAAAACAGGCAAGAAAAAATACTTACCCAGCGAACAAACGATTGAGCTTGAAAACTTCGTAGACGTAAAAGGTTGGAAATCGATTGGCAACAAGCTATGTGATAATGACCTCTTAGAAATTTCACTGTTAGAAGATGAGAATAATAAAAAAAGTGGTGAGCTATTTGAATAAAATATCCTTTGGTCTTGACTAAATAGAATTTAATTTTTTAGCCCACACAAATTAGCATTTATCTGTTTGATAAATGAGTAATTTTGCTTTTATGAATGCTAAAAATAAGTTCATACTAAAGCAAGTTCTTTGGAGTAGTTCTCTCCTATTGTTTGTATTGGCTCTTTATGGAATTATGGGTTATGCCGCCGATGGCTCATTCTCCTTACTTAATTTCCCTTGGTTTGTCACTGCGTTTGTGGTCTTTGATTTAATCGGCATTTTCTACAATCTTTCTCGCTTAAAAAAGATGGGCATCGATATGAATCTAAGCGAAAATCATAATGGCACTCTTACTAAGAATATAACAGTTGATTTGCCTAAAGAAAAAATACTTGATTTACTAAAACAAAATGTATGGAAATTTAAAACAGAAAGCAAAACCGAAACCACAGGGGGTGCTCTATTAACTATGAAGTACTACCGACTAATTTGGAATGAGAAATTAGAAATTTTGGTAGTTGAAAATAATCCTAACGAAAGTTTAGTAAAAATCACAGCTGGCTATAAAAAACTACCTTTGCTTTTAAGTGCACATAATGTTTGGTCTAATGCCATACGGCATATCAACTATTTTGATAGAGAGCTAAGCAAACGCCAAGATTTACATTCAGCAATAGCCTCCGCTTTTTAGATTTAATTACACATGAACTAAGCTATTCCCACCGCCCGCAACAAAAAAGGAAATCAAGCATACTTAAATTAGGCTCAAAACCATTTCGATCGCTAAAAGGTTGACTGTACCTTTTATCAACTTCGTTCGTTGTTCTATTCTTCGGTAAGAAAATATGTCTGCAATCATTCTCGACATTTTTTTCGAAGTCCTCAGTTAAAGAATATTCTTTTTTAAGATGAAGTAGTTTTAAAATCAATTCCAAAGAAGCCAGATTGGCTTCTAATAAATAATCAAACTTTCTAGAATAAAATGCGAATAGCTCGTCTTTAAAATATTCAAAGTAAACCGAACGTCCGTAAAAGGAAGTCAAACTTTTCCAATGCAGCGCTTGCCAATCCTCGTCGTAGGCAATTCTTAGTTCTTTCAAGGCTTTTCGTTGATTCCTTCCACCTTTAAGAGGAACCGTTAGGCAAATCACTCCGTTCGGACCCGCTACATAAGCTCGATTGCTATAACTGGAGCGCACAAAAAATTCATGCTGTTCAATACTCACATTTTTAGAAGAAACAAATTTTTGAAACCATGGAATACAAGGAAAAAATTCACAATCCATTATCACTGCTCCGTTTTTTGTCATTTACCTTTACGTTTGTGCGGATAAAGTTATATCATTTATTTTGGAGACTTTTTGAATCATCAAGAGATGTACGCTCAGCTAATTTTTATTTGACGATTACAAGGTTTACTTTTTCAGCAATCATTTTACTCTTTGCGGCATTGGCCTGTTCTGCGCAGACTAGCGACTATTTTATTATGCGCGCTAGTAAGGATAGTTTGGATGGCTACATGACGTTTTATGATACTCAAGAGAAAAATATTAACGTCTTACTTTCCATTGATCCGTCTTTATCAATTGCTAATCATATTTTTGAATATGGCTTTCAACCAAAAGGTAAACTAACAACTGATCAAGATTTGTATAATCAGATAATCAACATCCCGTCTGAAACATTTGAGTATGCTGTACCGATTAATGATACCTTCATCAAGAGCGGTAATTACACCCTACTCTTTCGTTTAAAAACAAAGGAGAATCAAAAACTACTACAAGAAAAAAAAATAAATTTTCAAACCTTACGAAAGCCGAATACCTATTACCAGCATCAGGCTAAGAAAAATTTGTTAATCACACAACGGGTCAAATCCAAGAAAATACAAATAGACATTTCTAAAACTTTCGTAAATAAATACGATGCGGACCGATTGAAAAAAAATATTTTTGCTTTAGCACCCATTGCAGAAAAAGCCGAGCTGGGTGCACTAAGTGGGATAACAAAAAGCAATAAGGTGAATGAATTGCGTCAATACTTTTATAATTTTTGGCAAAATAGAAACCCAGAAGACCCGAAGGCAGCGTGGCTAGAATATGCTGAAAAGCTCAACTACTGCTCTAGGAAATATGCGTATGGTGCCTTCAAAGGTTATCAGACCGACATGGGACGAATATTTCTTCGCTTTGGCGCACCCAATCGAATCGTTAAGGCAACCAACGAGCGAGGAGCTAGATCGTATGAAATATGGTTTTATACCGAAATGGATCAGTTCACCAATATTAGTATTTTATTTTCTCAGATTGGTACTATGGCTAATGAACGGGTAATGCTCCATTCAGATGAACCATCTTTTTACTTTAACCCGAATTGGGCCAGTCAATTATTCATTGACCCTCAGGAACGATTCAATACAACTTCACACAGAGTCTATGATTTTTTCAAACCGTAACCCTCTATTCATTTTTGTTTTCATTGCCCTCTTTTTTTGCTTAGGGTGTAATTCTATTAAGGATATTGAGTATAGAGGTATTAAAGAAACAAAAATCCAATCTATGGGCATTAGCAAAGGAACGGTCAAAGTTGTTTTGCAATATTTCAATCCCAACAAATTTGGATTGGATTTAAAAGAAACCCAATTAGAAGTCTATGCTAATGATAAATATATAGGCATTGCTGAGAATGCTGAAAAATTTATCGTACCTAAATTAGCTAATTTTGATTTTCCAATCTATGTACATTTTAATCCATTAAAAGCAATGGGTATGGTTGGGCTTTTGCAGGCAGGTAAAATAAACTTACGTGTAAAGGGTACTACCAAAGCTGGTAAGAAAGGCATTTACATACGTGTACCAATCGATGTGAAGGAAGAAGTATCGCTACGTTAGCCGGCTGACAATTGAGGTTCTTGACCAAAGATTTTCATCATCTTAAAATGACTCTTCACAGCTTTCCACATGGTTGGGTTGTCATTGTAGGGCACACCATACTCTTCGCAATGCTGTTTCACAATTTCACTAATTTCTGGATAGTGTGTGTGGCTAATTCTTGGGAATAAATGATGTTCAATCTGAAAATTTAATCCGCCTACGAACCAATTGACCAAATGATTTTTGCGAGCAAAATTGGCTGTAGTCAATACTTGAGTAATCGCCCATTCTTCATCAATTTTACTATCCTCATAGCCCTCATAAAAGTGAGTATTTTCTACTACGTGTGCCAGTTGGAATGTAACACCGAGCGTAAAGCCCATTACCGCATGCATCACCATAAACCCAGCTAACCAAGGACCAAAACCAAACAAAGAAATAGGTAAAACTACCCAAACGGCAACATAATAAATTTTAGTAACCCAAAAGATTACTTTTTCCTTACTGTTCATTTTCCAAGCCTTAGTAGTATAAATTTTACGCTTAAAATATTTTTGAAAATCCATGAAGAAAATCCAAAACAAAGAAGAAATCATATACAAGAAAGGCAAGTACAAATGCTGTACTTTATGCGCAGGGTACCATTGTTGAGTTTCGCAATGACGTATTGTGGGTAGTTTAGCAATATCGTCGTCTACTCCATCTACATTGGTATAAGTGTGATGGATAATGTTGTGTTTCTGTTTCCAAAAAAAAGCAATCCCGCCAAGGACATTCAAAGAAAGTCCCATAACATCATTGAACGTACTGTTCTCAGAGTAGCTTCCATGACACGCATCGTGCATCACGTTAAAACCAATACTAGCAGAAACTAGACCCATAATACCGCACATGAATAACTTAATCCCGTTAGAAAAATCGCCGAATAAAATCATGCCGAAACAAGCAATTAGAATAGCAAAGAGCACTAAAGCCTTGTGATAAATAGCCCAGTTACCTGTTTTCTTTTTTCCTGTTTGTTCGAAGTAAGCGTTTACTTTCTCTTTAAGAGTAGGGTAAAAATCTCCTTTCTTATTATTGAATGTAATTTTTGCCATAATAGAATGATGCACAAAGGTACAAGCTAAACTCTAGGAGTACGAAAACTTAGATTTGTTTAACTTATTTTAATAAATTATGAACAAATGTTCAATAAATCTAGATTTAATCTAAAAGGACTCTATAGTTAGGATCTTCTAGCACATTAACATCTATTACCTCCTCAGCGTCTTTCAGTAGCTCTCGGCAATCTTGGCTAAGATGCTTCAAGTGTACTTTTTTTCCTGCATTTAGGTAACGCTCGGTTAGTTTATTCACCGCTTCTATAGCACTCATATCCGTAATTCTACTTTCACCAAAGTCAATGATTACTTCGTCCGGGTCGTTTTGTACATCAAACTTCTCATTGAAAACACCTACTGATCCAAAGAATAAGGGTCCATAAATTTCATAATGCTTTACGCCTTCATCATCAATGTATTTTCGCGCGCGAATCCGTTTGGCATTATCCCAAGCAAAAACTAAAGCTGAAATAATTACCCCAACCAGCACGGCCAAAGCCAAATTATGCAAGAATACAGTAACCAAGGTTACGACTACCATAACAAAAATGTCACTCTTTGGCATTTTATTAAACACCTTAAAACTGGCCCACTCAAATGTACCAATTGCTACCATGAACATTAATCCTACAAGTGAAGCCATTGGCAATTTTTCAATCAAACTACTTCCAAACATTATAAAAACAAGTAACATAACTGAGGCAACTATACCAGAAAGTCTTGCCCGTGCACCATTGGAGGTATTAATTAAACTCTGACCAATCATAGCGCAACCTCCCATACCTGCAAAAAAACCAGAGAGAACATTTGCCGCACCTTGTGCAACGGCTTCTTTATTTCCACTTCCGCGAGTTTGAGTTATTTCATCTACTAAGTTTAGTGTAAGCAAACTCTCAATCAGTCCGACACCTGCCACGATTGCTGAAAATGGCAAAATTACCATCAGCGTTTCTAGAGTAAGTGGAATCGTGGGGATTCCGAAAGGAGGAAAACCACCCTTAATACTTTGGCCTTCATCAAGCGTTCCTGCGATGGTTAGCGTGTCTACATTAAAAATCATAACGATAGCCGTAACTACGATGATGGCAGCTAGCGAACTCGGAAATGCCTTGGTCACTTTTGGCAGAAGCCAAATGATTAGCATAGTTAAAATAACTAAGCCAAGCATAACTAACATTTTAGGCGTTTCTAAAAGTAGCTCTCCACCCTTCTGATAAAAGTTAGGAAATTGCGCCATGAAAATAATTATAGCTAGTCCGTTTACAAAACCAAACATTACAGAATGAGGCACCAAACGAATAAATTTTCCAAGCCGCAAAAAGCCAAAAACAATTTGCATGAGTCCAGCTAAAATTACTGTGGCAAAAACATATTGTAAAATTTGCTCGGCACCAATACCAGGCGTCATTTCTTTCAACTGTACTATCAAGCCTACAAAGATTACCGCCACGGCACCAGTTGCACCACTTATCATACCTGGCCGTCCACCAAAAATAGAAGTAATCAAACCCATTACGAAAGCGGCGTATAAACCCGTAAGCGGTGAAAAACCAGCTATCATAGCAAAAGCAACTGCCTCGGGTACCAATGCCAAAGCAACGGTAAGACCTGATAGTACCTCCGTTTTATAATCTACCTTTTGTTTAAAATCGAAAAGATTCAAATACTTTTTCATACAAGAGCGCGAAAATAGTCAAATGATTTGATGATGAGAAGATTTGGCGATTTGATAATGTGATAGAGAGGTGAAAGAAAGTCACTATTTTTTCTCAAGAAAAGAAAGAATATCCCTTTCGAAATCCTCACTTTGGATTTTAGTTCCAAGTTCTAAAGCATACTTTTTATAAATAGGATTAGTATAAAAATCTATAATTAGCGGTTCTAACTTTTGACGATTTAGTTTTCTAATTGATATCCCTTTAGGACCAACTCCTTTTTTAGTTAAAATATCATTCCACATAAACTGGTCAATAATATGAGGAATAATTAAAGATGCGCAACCATACTTCGTTACCATGTGTGATGTACCGCTACCACCATGATGTATGACGCCATAAACTTTCGGAAAAATCCAATCATAAGGAATATCACTTACGAAGTGAAATAAATCTTTATTATACGTTTCAGGTTTTCGCAATCCGCCCGAAGCAGTATTAATGATTGCGGGTATTTTATTCGCTTCAAAAATATCCAGAAAAAGCTTTGATGTTTCTTCAGCCTGACCGTTTACCATGCTTCCAAAGCTAAGTACAATTGGTTTTTTATGACGTACTAAATAATTAATCAACTCCTCACTGGGTGACCATTCACTTGTTTTATCCCGCTCTAAATACCCAAGCACTTGTGCATGACCCGGCCATTCTTTTGGGCGCGCAAAAATACTCGGTGAAATCATATACATAATATTAGTCTCTATAATAGAAGACTTTATCTCTTTGAGTGTAAATTTTTTACCTGCAATAAATTTTGAGGATACTTGTTTTACATTTTTTGCAATGGTAAAATTTGTAAGTTTATAGAACACCCGATTAAAACTTCCACCCCAATTGAAATTGATACCTACCGGTGGCCGAGTAGTTACAGAATGAATCATACAAGGTATTGGCGAGAGTATACTTTTTTTCACATCCTTCAAAACAAACGAGTAAACCGTTTTTGGATGAAAAACAATTTGATCTGGTTGGAAAGACTTTACAACCTCATCTTGAATCTCATACATTTTTTTGGTAATGGACAAAGAACTTTTATAGAGTATATACAAATAGCGTAGTCGTTTTAGAACACTTGTACGAATACCGCCCATTATACTTTTACCTGCCTCACTATCGATCAGTTTTAAAAAATCAGTACCCAAACTAAAAAATTGAAAACCTTCTTCCTTGGCTAGGTGAGAGAACTGCTCTGGGAAACAGCAAGCCACTTCGTGTCCATGCCGTTTGAGCAAATTACCCATTGCTAGAAATGGTTCCATATCACCACGTGTACCTAAAGAAATAAGTAAAAATTTCATTTTAGAATAATAAAGTTAGCACTTTTACAATATGGACGGAACGAAACGCGACAACATTAGAGTAGGACAAGTGGTAGAAATAGTTCTAAAAAAAGACCAGCGAAGTGGCATACTTACCGAGGGTATTGTAAAAGGCATTTTAACGAGTGCGCCTAAGCATACGCATGGCATCAAAGTGATATTGGAAACCAATCAAGTGGGGCGAGTAAAAAATATTGTGGAGGATGTAGATTAACTTAATCCAGTAATCATACCTTCCGCGTCAATATCCATAGCTTCACTTGCAGGCACAGCAAGCGAGCCTATCATACGCAATTTAATTCCCAACACAAGAAGTTAAAAAGTCAAATCTCTCCAATTCAACACGCCTGCTTTTTTTATTTCAAATTTCTCTTTACCATCGTAGATAATCTCTGCAGCACTTACTTCATTGCTGAGAACAGTAAACTTAGTAATCGTATCCAAAAAACGATTATGAAATGTAGCTGCGGGCTTGATTTCTGAAATTTTTACTTCGCCGACCTTTAATTCCTCTAACAAGTCTATTTCATTGCCATTACTATCACGCCAAAAGTATAGATTAGGTCTCTCCCCAGCGTTGTATTTGTTTTTCATTTTTTCCAATATGACCAAATTCTCGAACAATGTACCTCGTGCCCAATGTGTTTGTAATTCTTCGGGAGAACGGAGACCCAATAAGTTACAAGCTAATCCGGTATCGTAGAAATATATTTTAGGAGATTTTATTAATCGTTTTTTATAGTTTTTGTAATAAGGCTGTAAACGAAAAGCAATAAAACTAGTTTCTAAAATAGCAAGCCAATTTTCGATAGTTTTATCATCCACACCTAGTGCATTGCCCATTGAACTCTTATTCAAAATCTGTCCTATATTACCAGCTAACAATTTCATAAAACGCTGAAAAACTTCTAAGCGATTCACCTCAGAAATTTGACGCACATCTCGCTCCGTATAAGTTTGAATATAAGACGGATAAAAATCTATAGGCGCTATTTTTTGGTCATAAATTCTAGGATAAAAACCTTGAAATATCAATTCGTTCGTTGAAACGTTGGAAGCTTTTAGCTCTAAGGCCGAAAATGGCAATAGGTAAGAAACAAAAACACGACCGGCCAATGATTGCGCAATTTTTTCCATTAGCAAAAAGTTTTGCGAACCGGTTAGTATAAACTCCCCATTTTTTTTATTGGCATCACTCTTTACTTGAATATAGGAGAACAGTTCCGGCATTTTTTGTACCTCATCAATTATCAGTCCTTTTTTATGTTGACTCAAAAAAGATTCGGGGTCGGTTTGCGCTCGTTGCAAAGTGGCAGGATGCTCCAAATTAACATAGTCATAAGTAGGAAACGCTAATTGGCTGAGTGTGGTTTTACCACTCTGACGAGGTCCAGTTATGGAGAGGATAGGCATTTTTTTTGCCATCTCCTTTATTTTATTTGCTAGTATCCGCTGGTTCACCCAACAAATATAATATGTAATTTCGGAATATAATTCTGAAATTACATAAATTAATTTAACTCAATCCAGTAATCACACCTTCCGCGTCAATATCCATACCTTCACTTGCAGGTACAGCAGGTAATCCAGGCATACGCATCATATTACCCAGTATAGGTATTACAAAACCGGCGCCCGCAGCAAACTCAAACTCACGAACGTTTACCTCAAAACCTTCGGGTCTTCCTACTAGTTTATCATTATCGCTTAATGACTTTTGTGTTTTTGCCATACATATAGGAAAACCATCATAACCTAAGTCTTTAATTGTTTTTAATTGCTTTCTTGCTTTGGCAGAATAATTCACTTCACTTGCTCCGTAAATTTCTGTTGCAATGGTTTTAATTTTCTCTTCTACAGATAGATTCCAATCGTATAATTTTTCAAAATTATTTACACCGCTTTCTACAACATCGACTACGGCTTGGGCCAGCTCCGAAGTTCCTTCTCCCCCTTTTGTAAATCCGTAACTTACAACTGCTTTCACACCTAGTTTATCACACTCAGCTATTACAAATTGTATTTCCTCATCGGTATCATTCGGGAAATGATTGATCGCTACTACCGGTGTCAAATTATATTTTTTACAGTTTTCAATATGCTTCGCCAAGTTCGCAAATCCTGCTTGTACTTTTTCTAAGCTCGCTGTGTTATACTCTTCTTTTTTCGCTCCCCCATGATGACGCAGCGCACGTATGGTAGCTACCAACACCATTGCTTTTGGCTTTATGCCAGCATAACCACATTTAATATTCAAGAATTTTTCGGCACCTAGGTCTGCGCCAAAACCAGCTTCGGTAACTACATAGTCGCCCAAGCTCATACCCATTTTAGTTGCTAAAATTGTATTCGTTCCTTGCGCAATATTGGCAAAAGGACCGCCATGAATTATCGCTGGGTTTCCTTCTAAGGTTTGTACCAAATTAGGACGAATAGCATCTTTTAATAATAGGGCCATCGCACCTTCTGCTTTTAAATCTTTAGCAAAAATTGGTTTTTTGTCATACGTATAGCCAATGAAAATACTACCCAATCGTTTCTTTAAATCTTCAATATCCGTAGCCATGCAAAGTATCGCCATCACCTCACTAGCAGGTGTGATATTAAATCCATCCTGACGAGGCACTCCCTGAAAAACACCGCCTAAACCAATCACCATATTTCTTAGCGAACGATCGTTCATATCCATAACCCGTTTCCAAACAATCGTTCTTGGATCAATCCCTAAAGAACGTGTTTTACTTTGAATATTATTATCAATTAAAGCAGAAAGTAAATTATTTGCTTTCTCAACTGCAGAAAAATCTCCCGTAAAATGAAGATTAATATCTTCCATAGGAATTACCTGCGAATATCCGCCACCAGCAGCACCGCCTTTAATCCCAAACACAGGTCCTAGACTTGGCTCACGCAAAACCACAACCGCTTTTTTACCAATTTTATTTAGACCTTCATTCAGCCCAATGGAAACAGTCGTTTTTCCTTCCCCCGCTGGTGTAGGGTTAATCGCCGAAACCAAAACCAAATTCGCCTCAGCCACTTTCTTCTCGTCGATTAGTTCTAGCGGTAACTTTGATTTGTTTTGACCATAATAATGCAAATGTTCTTCACCTACACCTAACTTGGCGGCAACTTCTTTAATATGTAAAGGCACTGCTTTTTGTGCTATTTCTAAATCTGATGGAAAGCTCATAATTCGTTTCTGTAATTTTTGGGTTTATAAAGTTTATCTATTCTGGTTTCCCCTTAAAAGAGGACTCTGGGCTATGTCCCAAAGCGGTGTAAATATAATGGAAATGGACAAACTATTTTTTATAATTCCTACGCTTTTAAATTATACAATTAGTCACTTCTTAAAACTACCTTTGCCTAACAAATAAATTGTTTGGAAGGATTAGTATATAGAAGCACCGGCAGTTGGTACGAAGTCAAAGACTTACATAATCAATTTTGGAAATGCCGCCTCAAAGGAAAGTTCAAATTAGATGAAAGTATTCGTTCTTCCAATCCCATTGCTGTTGGCGACATCGTCCACTTCGATATAGAGGATAAAACAGAGGAGACTGGTATGATTTATGAGATAGAGACACGAGCCAATTATGTGGCGCGCGTTTCACCAAAAAATAGAAATCTAAAACACATAATTGCTTCTAATCTTGATCAAAGTTTATTAATCGCTACGCTTAAAAATCCAAAAACCTCTAGCGGTTTTATTGATCGGTTTCTAGTGAGCTGTGAAGCGTATCATATTCCTGCCATTATTGCTTTTAATAAAAGTGATATTTATGGCGAAGAAGAAAATGACCGTTATCTGTATCTTAAAAATATCTATGAAGCTATTGGATATAAAGTGCTTCTCATTTCTGCGAAAGAAAAAACATCTATCGATAAACTAATAGCCTTGTTAGAAAATAAAAAGACACTTATTAGCGGTCACTCAGGTGTTGGAAAGTCTTCTTTAATTAATGTGCTGATGCCCGAACAAGATTTAAAAGTAATGGAAGTGAGCGATTGGAGCGGTAAGGGTATGCACACCACCACCTTTGCTGAAATGTATGATTTAACGAATACCAGCAAATTAATTGATACGCCTGGCATCAGAGAGCTGGGCATCGTTGACATAGAAAAAGAAGAGCTTAGCGGATATTTTCCTGAAATGCGTACTCGATTGCAACATTGTAAATTTAATAATTGCCTGCACCTCAATGAGCCAGATTGCGCTATCCAGGATGCTGTTATCGAGGGCGAAATAGAAGAAGAACGCTTTGCAAATTATTTGGCAATTTTAGCCACTTTGGGTGAAAAATTTTAATCCTCTTTTTTTAATATTGCATTTCTAAAAAACTGCAGAAGACCCGGATCTTTCATAGCATTTTCATCTCCTCTTATTTGTAAAACAATTTCACTGTTCTCAGAAGGACGATATTCAAAAATCACATCATCTTCGTACTGTATAGTGTAATACCCATTTGCACCCAATCGGATAGTATCTATTTTAGTTTGAGTATCGTCTTCTTCATTAAACGAATATGCGTCGAGGTACGAAGATTTTCTGACGCTATTTACCTTTGACCAAAACTCAACAAAACGAGAAGCATACTTCTTTACTTTCGGTTTGATTTCGTCAGTTTCCACTGTATCAGTTTCTACTTCTAAACTCACATTTTCGTCTGTTTCAGCCGTCACGGTATCCACAGCGCTTTCAACGACCCCATCCATGGCATCTACAATAATTCCTTGGGACACTTCTATTTCCTCCGGTACTGGCTTCTCAAGTTCGCCGTTGATATAGCGCTCCATACTTTCCTCAAAACTCAAGCTTTCATCAGCCGCTGTAACAAGTTCGCCTACAGCTTCTTCCGCAGTACTGATCTCGCTTTCTTCAGAGTAACTGTAGGGTTTTTTATACTCAAAAAAAACAGCACCCTTTGGCGTTAAAAAAATATTACCCTTTGTTTTTTGAAACTGATTCATAGCAGCTAAAGAGTAACTTGACGTTTTGATAACCGTGTCCACTCCAAGGGGTACGATGGTAGTAAAATACTTGTTTTCATAAGGCCCCCATTCAACGGATTTTTTTTGCCGATAAGGCGATTCAATATTCATTGGCCGAATTGTATATCCATTTTTTACTAACAAAGAAATCAAGCCATTTGGACCGCACATATGCCCTAGACCTACTGCACAACTCAACGGCTTTTCTTTATGCTGTTCTTCAAAAAAAGCAACCATCCCCTCGTTCCGTTCGTCTAGCAAGCGTCGATAATAAGAACCCCACACAGCATGTTCGGTATAAGTTTTAAACGCACTACAAATGTCATTGGACCGATTATTCGCTGCCATGATTACAACAGAGTCGGTTACCATATTAGCTTTGAACCTAGGGCTTTTAGAAAAAAAACCACGAATCATATGCTCCATCTGCGGTTTATCAACCGAGAAAAGGGCGTTCATTTGATCTGAGAATGTTTCAATTCCTTTCACTTCTTTTTTATGAAAACGGGCATAAGCCACTAAAAAATAATCAAAAACTAAACTTCTACTTTCCGATGTTTCCTCGGTTGTTCCATCTTGATCATAAAATTGACTAATGCCGTCCGTATATACTTTTACCAAAGTATCAATGGATACTTTTTTATAGTCTGGCAAAATTTCAGCCACACACTCCATCATCAAATAAGCCATATCCATACTCATACTTTTCATGCTTATGGTATTGCTGTAGTTCATTTCATTATTATCTAACTCTACAGATAAAAGATCAGACTGATCGATAGCCCAATAAATAGAATCATTTATGTCAAAAACACCTTCGTAACCAGAATGTACTGTACCGATTAAATAAGAGCTATGCGATTGATTAGGATGCTTGACTTCCCATAGTCTAGTATCTCCGATTTGAGCAGACAAGCTAAACGACACAGTGAAAATGACAAAAGATAAAAACAGTTTTTTCATTCAAAAACTAAAATAAGTCTTTTACCTAAACCAAGAACTATACTTCACATAGTTCTGAGCAATCCGCTGAATTTCTCCTTCCGATACGTCTTTGGAAATGTTTTTTACTTTTTTGGCAGGTACTCCAGCATAAATACTATTGGCTTCGCAAATTGTGTTTTCAAGTACAACGGCACCGGCCGCAATTATTGTGTTGGAGTGAACAACTACTTCGTCCATGACAATGGCGCCCATGCCAATCAGTACGTCGTCTTTAATCGTACAACCATGCACAATTGCATTGTGACCCACCGACACATTATCACCTAAACTAGTTTCTGATTTTTGATACGTACAATGAATCACTGCTCCGTCTTGAATATTCACTCCTTGTCCCATGCGAATTCGATTTACATCACCACGGACTACAGCATTGAACCAAACGCTGCACTCCTCGCCCATTTCAACATCACCTACAATGGTTGCATTCGGAGCAACAAAACAAGAAGATGGGATAAGAGGAGTTTTATCATTGACAGGAAGAATTACGGGCATAGTTTTTAATATTTCAGACCCGAAGATACTACCTAGGCGCTCATCAAATGATTGGAAACCGATTCGCCATACTCACTTTTGAGATGCTTCTTTAGTTGGATTAATAATTTTTCGTACAAGGAATTATTCAATCCGTCATGAGACGAGGACAGTGCCATTTGTTCAAACCATTCTGGAACACGGGCTGATTGATTGGCTTCTACATTAAGAATGTAATTTGCCGTTTTCGAAATACTTTGTTTCAGTTGCCATTTTGCATTTTTCATCGGATTCTGTTTCTAGTTCAATCTATACTTTTCAATTGCTGTGCCAATTTTTTTTCTTATTTTCATTTTATCCTAAAAATAGATGCCATTTAGAATTATTATAAATTAATTATAAGCCAATTACATATATTATATTTTTTATGTGTATTTGAGCAAAAAATGGCACTTCTTTCTAAGTTAGCGCATATCGCCTTAGTTTTGAACTTGTATGACGCAGCGCGAACTATTTTTAAAACACGTAGGACAAACCTCCACGAGTCCCTTGGCTTTTGAAGTTTCTAAAGCCGAAGGTTGCCACTTATACGACGCCAAAGGAAAAAAACATATCGACCTGATTGGCGGCATAAGCGTATGCAATCTGGGGCATGGAAATGAACGAATAAAAACGGCTGTAAAAAAACAGCTTGATGATTATATGCACGTGATGGTCTATGGCGAATCTGTGCTGAGTCCGCAGGTAAACTATGCCAAAGAAATTAGCGATGTGCTACCTGAAAATTTAAACTCCGTTTACTTCACAAATAGTGGTAGCGAAGCCACCGAAGGCGCCATGAAATTAGCAAAACGCTATACGGGACGTAGTAAAATTTTATCTTTTAAAAATTCTTATCACGGCAGTACGCAAGGAGCACTTAGCGTAATGGGAAGTGAATATTGGCAGCAGGCCTATCGTCCATTGCTTCCCAATGTTTATCAATTTGAATATGGTAGTCAGGCTTCTATTGACGCGATTGATGAACAAACAGCCTGTATTATTTTAGAACCCATGCAAAGTGAAGCTGGCATTCAGGAAGCTCCCAAAAGTTGGTTTGAAGCGCTTAGAAAAAAATGTACAGAGACCGGTTGCCTATTAATTTTTGACGAAATACAAACAGGCTTTGGACGATGCGGTTCGTTGTTTGCCATGAATAAAATTGGTGTAACACCTGACATTGTATTATTGGGCAAAGCCTTAGGCGGTGGCATGCCTATTGGTGCTTTCGTTTCTGACAAAAAAATAATGGATGCCTTCAGTACGAACCCAGTCTTAGGGCACATTACTACCTTTGGCGGGCATCCTGTTTGTTGTGCGGCAGGGCGTGAAAGCCTTAAAATTATTCAAGAATTATTTGAAGTAGAGCCTGACTTTGTACATAGAAAAAGTGCACTCTTTACAAAACAATTGAAACACAATGCCATAAAAAAAGTATCGGCTTATGGTCTGCTGATTGCTGTACACTTTAATAATTATGACATTAATAAAAAAATTATCGATCAGTGTATTGTAAATGGCGCATTCACGGATTGGTTTTTATTCGCCGATAATGCCTTGCGAATAGCCCCTCCCCTAATTATTTCTGAAGAAGAAATTCTAGAAGCCTGTAACCTTGTAATTCAATCAATAAACGAAGTTCTTCATGCGAGCGGCTAAGCTAATTTGGGGCTCCCTCCTATTGATCGGCCTCTTTATTTTGGGTGGTCTATTTTGGTTTCTACAATCAGACTATGAAGCACTCCTTCAATTCGCTATTAGCCGATTGAACCGACCTGACCTATACGAAACTTTACAACAGCAATATTTTACACCATCCAAATTTGAATCGATTCGGAGCATAACTTATTTTCTCATTCCTGCTTTGCTTATCGGCTTGGGGCTGTTTGTTTTCAAATCAAAATGCATTATCAAAGTCATAGATACTGTATTAAATAGATTGACCCACTACGTCACATCATTTTATAGAAGCGTTTTAGAAAACAGCATTCAGACCAAAACGATCCTTGGGTGCATTATGCTATTTGTCTTAGTGCGGTCCGTTTACTTAGCGTTGCATTACTATCCTCAATACGACGAATGTTGGAATTATAATTATTTTCTGAGCAATCATCCTCTAACGAGTATGGTAGCCTACAACAATTATCCTTTGTATAATTTACTAACCTATACTTTGCTTAGCATTTTGCCTGACAATACATTTTTCTTACGACTACCCAACATAATTCTCGGTGGGCTTTCGGTATTATTGGTATTTAATTTAGCAAAAAAATATTTTAAAAGTGAATATCTCGGCTTGCTTGCTGCTGCTATTTTCTCAGCCTTACCCGTTGTTTTATTCTATATGCTATTTGCGAGAGGTGTTCTGTTGGCTATGGTTTTTTCCTTGTGTTTACTTTTTTTCTTTTTTGTAAAACCGATTCAAGACTGGGGTAAATTCGACATCTTCTTTGTTGGTGTTTTAGGAGCTTTCGGTTGTTATGCCATGATTAGCTTTCCACTTTTTATAATCATTCTTTGGCTATACGCAACTATAATAAGTTTAAAACGAAAGGAAGCTCCAGTATATTACTCCTTGCTTTATGCAGGGCTATGGCTTATTTTATTCACTCTAATTTTATATAGCCCTATGATCTTAGGTTCTGGACTAGGACCCGGATTATCATCAGGATATATAAAAACTCATTTCAACTTTACGACCTTCCTTACTAAAACAGCTTTCATATCTCGCAATCAAATTGGTTTCTATGTAGGGGCACCTATTTTTATTGTTTTAAATATTGTCTCTCTATTTATCTCTCAACGTAAAAAGTTTATTCTTCTCAACCTATTACTCTTGACCTTACCTTATTTTTTATACCTCATAGGAATTAATTTACCGGCTAGGGCTATTAGCTTTCAGTTTCTGGCCTACTTATTTACACTAGTCATTTATTTAGAAATAATAAAAAATAAAGCATCCTTGCTATTGGCTAGCGTGGCAGGAATTCTTTTGTGCATTGGTTTCCACTATATCTCTCTTACACACACATTTTTAGGGTGGAGTGCGAAAAGAGATCAGGGTGCTCATAGCATCGCCGAAATTTTATACAAAAACAAACTCAACAGTTTATATGACCAGGACGGTAGTTTTGGGTATTTCGTGCCTGGGCTTCAGTATTATTATAAGCTTAGAAATAGCAATCTAAATTTTCAAACAAACAATCCGGCTAGTACAAGATTTCAGAAACCTGTCGAACATGATGGAGTTGTATTTGTAAGGGAAACTAAAAAGTATCAGGCTAGATCAACGGATAAAGTGTTGTATCGCTATCAGGACGAGGCTGTTGATTATACTATTTACGAACGCGCTGGAAACTAATCAATCCTATTTTTTGGCAGCCAGCTTAAAAAAGGAAATATAACTTTCAGGATTCATTACTTCCCCACTCTCAGAAATCAACTTAATATTTATATTTTTTTCTTTGGCCGTAATTATAAAATCTTCTAGGATTTCAATAATATCGTTATCTAAGTAGCGGGTTTGGCGTACATCTAATTCCAAGAAGGAGTTTTCGGGCAACGAATGCAACTCTTTTAAAATGGCTCCTTTATTGAAAAAAGTAACTTCTTCGGCTAAGGTCATTTTTACTTTGTTTTCCTCTCCAGATTCTTTGTTTAAGAAATGAGAATTTTTGAAGCTCTTAAAAAGAATGATGACTATCGCTACTATCAGACCTAAACCGATACCCCACAGTAGATCTTTAAATACGATCCCTAAAATGGTAATCATAAAAGGCACCCATTGCTTCCACCCTAAACTAAACATGGTTTTGAAGGTAGAGGGCTTTGCTAATTTGAACCCTACAATAAACAATATAGCTGCTAAAACCGACAAGGGTATTTTATTTAAAAGATTCGGAATGATAATTACTGAAATTAGTAATAGAAAACCATGAACAATCGCAGACAATTTTGTCCGACCGCCAGACTGAATATTAGCAGAACTTCTAACAATAACTTGTGTGATGGGTAATCCACCTATCAATCCGGATAAAATATTTCCCGTTCCTTGAGCGAATAATTCTCGGTTGGTTGGTGTCACATTTTTATGTGGATCTAACTTATCCGTAGCCTCTACGCAGAGTAAGGTTTCTAAGGAAGCCACCAAAGCAATTGTAAAACCGGTTACCCATATTTCCATTTTAGTAATTGCGGTAAAGTCAGGAAAACTAAACTGCCTTAAGAAATCATCCAAGCTGTCTGGCACAGGAACAGACACTAAATGGTTTTTTTCTAGATCTAAGGATCCTCCTTTTGTCAGCGTGTAAAAAACAATACCCACTACCACCGCCACTAAAGGCCCTTGCACTAACTCGAAAATTCGTCCCTTTTTTGACAATACATTGGACCATAACAGTAAAATGGCCATAGAAATTATAGCAATGATGGTAGCACCCAGATTTACATTGCCACTAATTAATGCATTTATTGCATCCAATAGTTCTGTTATCGTGTTTTTACCGTCCACTTGTAAAAAAGACATATCCCCTTCTGGATCTTCATCCATACCAAAGAAATGAGGAATTTGTTTTAGAATTATTATTATCCCAATACCCGTAAGCATTCCTTTAATGACTGAAGAAGGGAAAAAATAACCAATGATACCCAAGCGCAATACACCAAACAAAAGCTGCAGCCCACCTCCAATTACAACGGCCACTAAAAAACTCTCATAGCCAAGAGACGAGATAGATACTAGTACGATAGCAGCTAATCCCGCTGCAGGACCACTAACACCAATTTTTGATCCACTGATAGCACCTACCACGATACCACCTATAATTCCCGCTATGAGACCTGAAAACAAAGGAGCTCCGCTAGCCAGTGCGATTCCTAAACACAGGGGAAGTGCTACGAAAAATACAACGACACTAGCGGGCAAATCAGCCTTTAAATCAAACCTTAGTTTATTGTCGCTCATAAATATTATTTAGGTAAGTCAACAAAAATATACTTTTAAACACTCAGAATAAGAAGCGATGGAATAATTAACAGTCGGCTAGTTTTGAAATTCTGAGACGTAAATTAGCAGCAAGAGATGAAAAACGAGTTAAAAAAACTATGGTTCAAAACTAAGTCGAAATTAAGCCAACTGCAAGGCGATGACCCGCTAATGATTGCTCCGTATTTATCGTATGCCAACGAAAACGAAATTATTATTCGAGGGCGAGTTTTAGAGAATGAAGGCATTGTGGTTAAAGAAGAAGATGGCAAGTGGGAAAATTTTGTGAATAGCCTAAAACGAATGGAAAGTGATGAGGCCAGCAATGTAAAAGTGACAATTGAATATGACGGAACACTATATCATTGCCAAACCAATGAAGAAGGTTTCTTTAAAATCACTGTCCCCCGAGGGAGAATCAATAGGCCTTCTGAAAAAATTCAATGGATAGAGGCTAGGCTTAGCTTAGCCCACGAATTAAGCTCTCAAGGTAAACCCATTTCAGCAACAGTGGAAATTACTGTTCTGGCTCAGCAAACGAAATACGCTATACTAACAGATATAGATGACACGATTTTAGAATCACACGTCAATTCTTTTCTAAAGCTCCGTTTGCTCTATGAAACCTTTCTTAAAAATGTTCATACTCGCTTAGCTTTTGAGAATGTAGGATCTGTCCTTCAAAAAATTACACAAAATGAAGATAAGCAGCAAATCCATCCAATATTTTATTTGAGTCATAGTCCATGGAATTTGTATGAACTCTTACTCCAGTTCTTAAATAAAAATGAAATTCCTAAAGGCCCGTTTTTTCTAAGGGATTTTGGATATAAACGGGGAAGAGAAAAATTTGAATACGAAAATCACAAGTCACTTGCTATTGAACACCTAATGAATTTTTATAGTGACTTACCCTTCATTTTGATAGGCGACGCGACCCAGCACGATGCCGATGTTTATGCTGATGCTTTTCGAAAATTTCCAACCCGGATTTTAAAAATTATAATACGTGCAACAGAAAAATCAAGCAAAAATAAACATGTAAGAGATGTAATTTCGGCAAATCCAACTGCTCCCATATATTTAATTCAACACTCAGATGAAATTTTAACATTGACTAAAGATATACGGTAATTAGATTATTTCAATTCTACGATTACCTCGTTCCGTCGATTTACGGTTTCGTATGGCGGATTATATCCTAAATAATAAAAACGATTTGTAAACTCGAGACCCTCTTTTTTAAGCGATTTAATTAGTTGCTTTTTATACTTTTCAATTTTTTTATCATCGGCCCAACCTCCAAAACGTATCGCTGCCACGCTCTTAGCGGGCACCTCTTCAAATTCAATTTGGTTGTTATTCGGCTTGGGTAAATCTTCTATATTCAAATTTCTTGGTATCATGAACATCATCGTCATGGTATCATCAAGTGACATGGCTACTGGACTGGTCATTGCAATCTTTTGCTCTTTATCGTTCCCACCAAATATGTAGCCCGCTAGTTTTCTAAAACCTTCGTTGGAACCGTTCTTGTAGCTTTTACTATTTAATTTTACCGAGCTAAATAAACTTGCCTCGTACTTACGCACTTCAAAATCGTCGTAGTTTTTTACCACCTCATACGGATAAGTTTCTGTTTCATTTTGACTGCGCGTTGCCAATACTTGAATTGTTATAAAAATTAAGACTCCTATACCAATTGTGATAAATACTGCTTTCATTTTGTTTAAGTTTAGATATGTAAATTTAAACAAATACATCATGTCAAGCTTATATAGTTAAGGGGAAAATTTACAATTCCTCCACGAGTAATCGATTGCAAACAGACTCACTTAAAACCACATTCTTATTTTTATCGTAGCTTACCACCATGCTATTATCAAAATCTTCTTTTTGGTTGACGGTAATTTTTGTTCCTAATGGCAGTTCTTTTTTATTTAAGAAGAGTAAAAAATCCGTTGAGCTACTTTTCAAAGCTTTTAAAGCAACTTTTTTTCCTTCAGTAATTTGCGAAAGCCTTTTATAATCTGGCTTCACAAAGTTTCCGTCTTTATCAGGTATTGGTGAGCCGTGTGGATCTGTGCTTGGGAAACCAAGCAATTCATCCATGCGATCAAAGAATTTTTCAGAATGTATATGTTCCAAATCCTCAGCAATGTCATGCACCTCTTCCCATCCGAAGTGCATAATATGTGTCAAAAACATTTCCGACAAGCGATGTTTTCTTATAATAATCGAGGCCAATTTTAAACCCTTAACCGTAAGTCGAAGGGGTTTATATTTTTCATACTCAATCCACCCCTTTGTTTTTAGCCGTTTCACCATGCCATTTGCTGTAGGCTTACTTACAGTCACCTCCCTACCCAAATCTGACAATGAGATTTCTTGATTTTTTTGATGCAAATGATAAAGTGCTTTCAAATAGTTTTCTATGGTTTGCGTAGGCATGAATTCCTTTTTTTCAAAAATATAATAAAAAAACATGTGCTTCGTTAGTAATTCATGTTTCGAAGAATAGACGAATGTATTACTCACCGATAAAGCATTCTATTCTTACTTAAAGCGATTATAGTAAAAGCGGAAGGCTAATTATTTTCTAAAATTATATCTCCTGTCATTTCCGCAGGAATATCAATACCCATATAGCTCAAAATGCTGGGTGCGATATCACTCAGCTTGCCGGGCTTTAAACTCATATTTTTTTCATTACTTATAAAGAACAGAGGTACTGGATTTATTGTATGTGCCGTATTGGGCGAACCATCTTCATTGCGCAAGCAATCACTATTACCATGGTCGGCAGTTAGGAAAATAGCATAGTCATTTTCCAAAGCCACAGGGATTAATTTACTTACACATTCATCCACCGTTTCGGCGGCTTTCATGGCAGCCTCCCACACACCAGTATGTCCTACCATGTCTGTATTGGCAAAGTTTAGACAGATAAAATCAGTTTCGCCATCTTTTATTTCTGGTAAAAGTGCTTCGGTTAAGGCGTAAGCGCTCATTTCTGGTTTTAAATCGTAAGTAACCACTTCCTTTGGTGATGGCTTTAAAATTCTTTTTTCTCCTTTGAAAGGCAACTCTCTTCCTCCTGAGAAGAAAAAAGTAACATGCGGATATTTTTCAGTTTCTGCAATACGAATTTGAGTTTTGCCATTTTTTTCTAATACCTCTCCGAGTGTATTTTTTAAATCACTTTTTTCAAACAGCACATGAATCCCTTGGAATGATTTGTCATATTCTGTCATAGTAGTGAAATGCAAATTGAGTTTTTGCATCCCATAATCAGGCATATCTTTTTGAGTTAGGACTTCTGTAATTTCTCTGCAACGGTCCGTTCTAAAATTAAAACATAATACTGCGTCTCCATCCTGTATCAATCCTTTGGGTTGACCATCTCCATCACAAATGGTAATAGGTTTTATAAACTCGTCAGTTTCTCCCTTGGCATAGGATTCGTTGATGGCTTCTAATGGATTTTGGCTTTTACGTCCAGTTCCCTTCACTAAGTTATCATAGGCTAACTTTACTCTCTCCCACCGTTTATCTCTATCCATTGCATAAAACCGACCAATGATACTGGCCACTTCACCCACAGTATTATCCATATGACTCACCAAATCTTTCATATACAAAATTCCACTCTCTGGATCGGTATCACGGCCATCAGTGAAGCAATGTACAAATAAGTTGTTAACGCCAGACGTCTTACAAATATTACAAATTTCTTTAATATGGGCTAAATGTGAGTGTACGCCACCCTCACTTACCAGGCCTAAAAGGTGCAGCGGTTTATCGTTTTCAAGAGCATAATTTATCGCATTTTGCAAGGCCAAATTCTTGCCCAATTCGCCATTATCAATAGCTACGTTAATCCGCTCTAACTCTTGATATACAACACGTCCAGCCCCTAAATTTAAATGACCAACCTCACTATTACCCATTTGACCTTCGGGCAAACCTACCTTTTTTCCGTAGGTAACTAACTCAGTATTTGGATAGGAATTATATAGCCCATCTACGAAAGGAGTTGCTGCATTTTTAATCGCATCGGTAGATTTTTTGGCTCCGTGCCCCCAGCCGTCCATTACAATTAGAATAACCTTTTTGTCCATTATAGATGCAAAATTAGCGATTAATATTCGCTACTTTTGTGGATAACCTACTAAAGTTAAAATTGAAAAAGTTACTCATCATGATAGTTCTATTGGGATTGTCAGCTCTAAGCCTTAGAGCTGAGGGTGATAAGTACATCAAAATTGTAAAAAAGGGACTTTCGATAGGTGATGTAAGAAGTATGTCAAAAGTTTTCGATCGTACCATTGACATTACATTTTCGGACAATAAAGCCACTACTTACAGCAAAAATCAAGCAAGTATTCTATTAAAAAAATTCTTTGCGAAAAGCAATGCAAAAAATTTCACCCTGCGACATCAGGGTAAAAGTCATACGAATAATACCTTGTATGCGATTGGGACACTTTATACCAAATCAGCTAATTATCGAGTTTATTTGTTTTTCGTTCCTGAGCATAAAGACTACCTTCTAAAGGAATTACGGTTTGAGAAATTATAAATTCTCAAAATAGTTTCTTTCTTCTTTTAGGTTTAAATACGAAAAATTATTTTCTAAATCCTTTACGTGTGCCAATTGGTTTTGGATAAACTTCTGAGCGTGCTCACCCTCTGGATTCATTAGCCTGTGCTGGCAGGCTAACCAAAGGTTGTAAAGTCGTTGAATGACCTCATAATCGGTAGGCTCAACTAAATTCTCGAGTATGTACTCCCACACATAATCGGTGGATTGTTCGTTTGGATGGGCCATATCCTTTTTAAAGAAGCGATAGTCTCTTAATACGTCCAAAACCAATTCATAACTTGGAAAATAAAATACATTTTTCAAGGTATCGCATGCTCCATGTATAGCCTCTAACAAGCGAGCTTTACTCCTATTGTTTTCGATCAAGCCATTTCGAAGGTGTCGCACAGGACTCACTGTAAAAACAATTTTACATTTTGGATTACAATCAAGAATTGCTAGGTGAATAGAAGTAATTGAATCATTGATTTCAGATAAGGTCAACAACTTTTGGTCAAACAAGTCAGCGGGTTGTTTCAGATTGTTAGCTACTACCTCCTTATTTTTTTTAAAAATTTGTACCCAAGCTGTGCCAAGTGTTATAAATACAACGTCTGTTTTCTGAAGCCAATTGCGGCTCGATTGATTAATTTTTTCAACATTCGCAATAAGCTCTTCTTGACTATTGCCTTGGATAGAACTGTGATAATCATAAGAACTATAAAAACTGTCGTTTTCCACTATCAAGCTGTTGTCTGGCTGCGATTGATGACTGATTGAAGAAATTGACTTGGCAATACTGACAGGGTTATAAATAATACCATGCGGATTGGCTAAAACAGAAAATTTTCGCTCCAGAAAATAATGACTGAGTGTATCCGAGAAACAAGAACCAATAAAGCATAGGGCATCTTTATGCTTAATTTTGAATGGCAGATTACAACTTGGTGGCTTGACAGTAAATTGCATCATTACAAAGATAGTAAGGCCTGACCATCATATTTGATACAATTATTGTGCTGGTCAATTTGACAGCAGTACCGTAAATCATTCTCTAAGCCAAATTTCTCTAAACGGTGAAAATGAGAACCTTTCTGAAGGAAGCCAAATAAATCTGATTTGGCCGTATTATACAAGGCTGAAGCAGCTATTGTTGAATCGCAATTAGTAAAAACCTCATCACCTAAGGCTTGAAACAGCGCTCCTGCAAAGAGAGTATCTTCAAGATTAAATCGATCTTTCCAAGATGCACAGGCCAATAGAACATCTTTTTGCTGCGCTTTAATATAATTGGCGGTAGCCGTGAGGTTTAAAAAAGCGCCCGATAAAACTTCAGGAGCTTCTTTCACTTTATGCAGCAAGCGAGTTCCATTCGTAGTGGTCAACACAAGCGTTTTTCCTTCGATTAATTCACTAGGGAAAGCCGAAGGCGAATTGCCCATTTGTAGTCCTTCCACAATTTGTCCATTCCGTTCTCCTGCTGTTATGCTATTTTGGATTTTAGAACCTATTTCTATGCATTCATCTACATTATCTACTGGTATAATTTTGTCTGCTCCGTTACCTAAGGCCGCGGCTATTGTACTAGTAGCTCTGAAAATATCAATTATAACCACTACATGCTTAGAAAAGTCAAAGAGAGGCAACAAGGCCGGTGAAAAACAACAACTAACTTCTTTTTGTTTCATTTTGTACTACTATTTATCCAAATATTAAATAAGCTACAACACTAGCCACCGCGCCCAAACTACCACCCACTGCTAACTGCCGCCGAGTATGCGCTTTTAAATCAATTCGAGAAAAAACAACTAGCCCCAATACGACTATTGTAACAAGTAATAGAACTACATCTTTCCAGCCTGTACTAATATTTAAAAGTAATGCATAGAAAAACGCGCTTGTAATGCCTGCCACGTGTAAGCTAATTTTATTAAAAATAGTTATTAGAAATGTGAGTACCATAGTAGCAAAGCTGGCTAACAGCCAAGTCTTGATCCAACTAGAAGCGCCTAGGTTTAAATGAAAAATCCAGAACACCCAAAAATAAAAACTCATACAAGCAATCAGTGGTACGTAGCGCTCTTTGGTAGTTTTCATTTCAAATGACTGAATAAATTTTAGCTTCCAAAGTAAAAAAACTACAAAAAGCGGCATGAATAATGTGCTGTAAGCTGTAATTAAAAACCATTGCCCTTCTTTATCCGTCGGCACCGCCAAGATCGGATTGGTACTAACGAAAAGAAGATACGCCATGACGAATGTTGTAAGGAAAATTGGGTGAAACAGAATGCTCACTAGTTTAGAAAACCACTTCATTTTAAGGGGCAAAAGTAATCTGTAGGGGGCAATATTTAGCGTATCACCAACTCTATATTACTAGAACGAAGGGTGCGGCGCAGATTGTCTTTCACGCGAAAATTACTAAAACGAATTGTATCCCCTTTATAGGCATGTTCACCAAAAAGCTTGATCCAATTTTGATCAATTTTATTGCCGCTGAAAGAAGCAAACGTATAATCGGTATGCTTTATGGGCAGACCTGTAGAATCTTGATACAAGCCTGTTTCTGCATATACCATATCAAAACCAATGATACGGTACATTGTATCCAAAGAGTCTTTTGCGCAGAAGGGCTGATTAATATACTTTAAAAACTGATCGGCGGTTAGCATAATGTTTCCGTGTTGCTTACAGGCAAAATAACTTTTGACCTTGGGTAAGCGCTTTTTATTCCCATCGGTCATAAATGCCGTAAGAAAAGCAAAGCCGAATGCCAACATTAGTAATGTAGTAAAAAATCGCATAATTATGTGACAACTAAATTACAGATAAATGAAATAGGATATATAAGATTAACTAAATGTTTTAAGAATGAACCCTGGATTAATTTTACTCCGCTAAACTAGCAATACTCTCCTCCAAAGCTTTAATCTTTTCTTCAGCGTCGGATTTTTTCTTACGCTCTACATCTACAATTTCAGGCTTCGCATTTTGCACAAAACGTTCGTTCCCCAATTTTTTCTCTACAGATATTAAAAAGCCTTTTGCCTGCTTTAAATCTTTGGTTAGCTGTTCTAATTGAGCAGTTGTATCAATCTCGATATCAGCCGATATGACTCCCTGAATATCTTGCACTACAAATTTTATACCGCCGCTTATCGCTTGGGCCGACTTTTCATCAACTTTGGTAAAGTGAATTGCAGAGGCATTTACTTGACTCGCTAGCAACTCATTGAACTGACTGAATTTTGATTTATCCTGCTCATTAAAATGTAGTTCTATATCTTGCTTGAATCCTAAGCTATTTTTATTCCGCGCGTCACGTACTTGTGTGATAATTGCTTGCAATAAATTTCCGTCATGAATTGCTTCTTCTTGAAAACTATCCACTGACGGCAATTTTGAAGTCATTAAGTCTTCTCCTTTTTCTCGTTTGCTAAGCAAGTGATACATCTCCTCCGTTACAAACGGCATGAAAGGGTGTAATAATTTTAAGAGTTCTTCCAAATTATTTTTAGCAATATTTAAAGACGTACTATCAATCGTACCTTCAAAACTGGGTTTAATAAACTCTAAATACCAAGAGCAATAATCATTCCAAATCAAAGAATAAATCTTCTTAAGCGCTTCACTTAATTTGAATTGTTTCAAATCATTTTCTACTTCCATTGAAACGGCTTTCAGTTTATTTTCAAACCAAACATGCGCAAAATTTACTTTATCTAATTCACCTTCGCCTTCTTTGTCTTCAAACATTTTAATGAGCTTCAAAGCATTCCAAATTTTATTGATAAATTTCTCACCTTGCTCTATACCGCTTTCATCAAAAAGTACATCATTACCTGCTGGCGCTGCTATCATTACACCAAAGCGTACTGTATCGGCTCCGTGCTTTTCTATTAAGCCTAACAAATCGGGTGAGTTACCCAACTGTTTACTCATTTTACGACCTTGCTTATCACGTACAATACCTGTAAAATATACTTGCTTAAATGGAATTTCATTTTTGTATTCCATACCCGCCATAATCATACGAGCCACCCAAAAGAAAATAATATCTGGCGCTGTTACTAAAGTTGCCGTGGGATAGTAATAATCTACTGCACTATTTTCCGCTTTATTTTTATTCCATTCAAAAACTTCCAACGGCCACAACCAAGAAGAGAACCACGTATCGAGTACATCTTCATCTTGCTTTACTTCTTCAATGTTTAAAGTTAAATTTTTTGTTTTCAATTCTTCGAAGGCAGCCTCCTGCGTTTTGGCAATAGCCATATTTCCTTCATTATCATAATATGCCGGGATACGTTGTCCCCACCAAAGCTGCCGACTAATGCACCAGTCTCTGATGTTGTCGCCATCCATCCAATGCTTGTAGGTGTTTTTAAATTTAGAAGGATAGAATTTCACTTCATCATTCATTACCACATCCAATGCTGGCTTAGCCATATCTTTCATATCGCACCACCATTGCATGCTTAACCGTGGTTCGATTACCGCATCGGTTCGCTCACTAAAACCAACTTGATTTTGATAGTCTTCTACCTTAGTTACAAATCCTTTTTCTTGTAAATCTTTTACAATTTGTTTGCGCACATCAAAGCGGTCCTGCCCAATATAAAGTTGTGCGGCTTCGCTCATCGTTCCATCTTCATTCAAAGTATCAATCACGTCAAGATTGTGTTTCTGACCAATATTAAAATCATTAATATCATGTGCGGGAGTTACTTTCAAGCAACCGGTTCCAAATTCTATATCAATATAATCATCGGCGATAATTGGTATTTCTCTATTAATTAATGGCACCAAACATTTCTTGCCCACTAAATCTTTATACCTCGGATCTTCGGGGTGAACAGCTATGGCTACATCTCCCAAAATAGTTTCAGGACGTACGGTTGCAATCGTCATTTTCTTCGATGGATCATCCGCCATCGGATAATCTATATATACCAATTGAGAATTTACTTGTTTATGTACGACCTCTTCATCGCTCAAAGCTGTTTTGGCGCTAGGGTCCCAGTTAATCATTTTTACTCCACGATAAATTTTTCCCTTTTTATATAAATCAATAAATACATCAATGACTGCATCATAATAATGATTGTCCATTGTAAAATTTACACGGTTCCAATCTAAGGCGCAACCTAATTTTTTTAGCTGTTGCAATATAATACCGCCATATTTTTCTTTCCATTCAAAAGCATGTTCTAGAAATTCTTCACGACTCAAGTTATTTTTATCAATGCCTTTTTCTTTGAGCATAGCTACCACTTTCGCCTCTGTTGCGATAGACGCATGATCTGTTCCTGGCACCCAACAAGTGTTGTAACCACGTAATTTTGCAAAGCGGATTAGCACATCTTGCACTGAATTATTTAACGCATGACCCATGTGTAAAATCCCAGTGACATTCGGAGGCGGCATCACTATGGTGTAGGCATCTTGATCATTGGGCTCGGAGCTAAAATAACCCTGTTGATTCCAGTGCTCGTACCATTTATTTTCACTGTCTTGTGGTGAATAGTTTTTTGCTAAACTCATGAGGGTGTAAAGGTAAATTTTTTAGCGAATAGCGAATAGTGAATAACCAATAGTTTAAGAAGAATCTTTAGTAAGACTTCAGTGTAAGTACTCAGCCATTTCATAAATCTAACACCACGGTAGCAGGTAAAATTATTCTACCCTTCAGTATTAGTTTTACCAATACGTTCAGTAAAGGTTGGCATAGTTTTACCTATTATATTTTAGTAAGGCTTAGCGTTTGGATGATTGGACTACAGGGATTTGTATGGGCTTTAGCAATCAAACACTATAGAGAAAAAACTGATTAAACTTCAATTTGTTATTTAGTATATTCGTTATACCAAAATGAAAAAATTTACCATCTTAGGAAATGGAAGTTGGAGTTCTGCCTTGGCAAAAATTCTTACGGATAATAAAATAGAAATCAATTGGTGGATGCGCAGCGAAAGTGCAGTAGCACATTTAATTGAGCGTGCGCACAATCCTAATTATCTTACGTCAGTAGAATATGACATGACGTATATTCAGCCTACGACCGACTTGGAAAACGCTATCCAAGACGGTGAAATTATACTGATTGGTATTCCTTCGGCCTATGTGCCTGATGTGTTCAAAAATTTACATGGTGATGTTTTTGAATCTAAGAAAATCCTTTCTGCTACCAAAGGACTCGTAGGTTCGGATCATGAACTCATGAATCATTATTTACGCAATCGCACTAAGCTAAAAAAGGAAAACTTTTTCTGTATTACAGGACCTTGCCATGCAGAAGAAGTAGCCTCTGAAAAATTATCCTATCTCACTTTTGGTGGATACGATGAAACAACAACAGAACAAATCGCTTCATATTTTCAGACGCACTATATGCACACAGTGTGCAGCAAAGATGTAAAAGGTATTCAATATGCCGCTGTCCTAAAAAACATTTATGCACTGGGTGCCGGTATTGCGCATGGTCTGGATTATGGTGATAATTTTCAGAGTGTATATATCACCAATTGTTTCGCTGAGCTACAAAATTTTATGGACGTCATGGCAACGGAGCAGCAGCATCACTATAATACAAGCGCGTACTTAGGCGATTTATTAGTAACCTGCTATTCTATGCATAGTCGGAACAGAGCCTTTGGCAATTACATCGGTAAAGGATATTCTGTAAAATCTACCAAACTTGAAATGAATATGGAGGCTGAGGGTTATTTTGCTAGTAGAGGAATCGCTGTGGTATCAGAAAACAAAAAGTTAGACCTCCCGATTGCCAGAACTATGTACGATATTCTTTGGAATGGGAAAAACGCTAAAAAAAGATTTAAAAAGTTAGAAAATATTTTAAAGTAAAAGTAATTTCTAGCAGAGTCTCTCACATAGTTAAAACGAAAACAACGATGATAAAAGCTATAATTATTGATGATGAAAGGGGGGCTTTTATTAATCTAAGCAACCTCCTAAGTACCTATTGTAAGGAGGTCGAAATAATGGGATATGCGAATAATACTGTCGAAGCAGAAGTTTTATTAAAAACTGAAAAACCAGATTTGATTTTTTTGGATATCCAAATGCCGGGAGAGACAGGCATTGACTTTATAAAGCGATTATTACCAATTGATTTTGAGGTTGTTTTCGTTACGGCTTATGATGAGTTTGCTTTAAAAGTGTTTAAATTGAATGCCCTGGACTATATCTTAAAACCTATAAACGTCTCCTACCTGCAAGAAAGTATGCAACGGGCCGCTGAATTGATTGCAGAGAAACGTGGTGACCACGATAAGGCAGCGGATGAACGATTTCTTTCTTTACATCAAAAAAAGAATGATAGCCTTGTGCTCAAAGATGGTTATAAGCGCAAACGATTTCAATTTGATGAAATAGCCTACTTACATGCATCAGGTTCTTACACAGTATTTCACTTCAAAGGCCACCCCGACATTACTAGTGCCTATAACCTCGCACATTATGTTGAAATTTTGCCTGAGGACATATTTATCAAAACACATAAATCCTACGTGGCTAATAAATATCTAATACAAAAAATTACCACAATAGACAACGCTCCTCATTGTAGACTCATAAACAATGATGTGATTCCTATTTCTAGAAGAAGACTCAGCACAGTAAAATCTAATTGGGATGAAATTTCTTAAGATTCTTTTTATTCTACTGCTTTATTGTTTTTCACTATTCGCACAAGATGCCTCTTTTGTTAACCTGACTATTAAAGATGGGTTGCCTAGCAATCGGGTTTATTTTGTTTATAAAGACTCAAAAGGTTTTATGTGGTTTTGTACTGACTTGGGTGTTAGCAGGTATAATGGTATCAAAACAGAAACGTTCACTACGGAAGACGGCCTAGCCGACAATGATGTATTTAATTGTTTTGAAGATAAATGGGGCAGAATATGGTTCGCCACTAATAACGGAGAGCTTAGTTTTTTTAAAGATGAAAAATTTTACAATCCTCAAAATTGCGATTGGCTTCCGAAGATTAACCATAAAGGAATAACCAATTTTTTTATCCAAAATAAAAACAAAAAAAGCTTCTATGCTTTCCATAGATATAGAGAGAATTCTTGCTTAGAAATAGATTCGAATCAAATTACAATTAAGATATTTGAAGCGCCAGTGCCGAAAAAAAATGTTCGGAAAAACTTATACTACGCTATCAATGAAAACCAAATTCTACTTGAAACAAGAACAAAACTAGAAAAATTCTATGCCATAATTAAGAACCAATCAGGGGTGCAACGAAAAGAAATTAGCCACTACTCTAAACTTAGGATATTACCTTCTAGTATTAATCGCAAAGTTTACGGTGTAATTGAAGACAGTCTATTCGATGGAGAAACTCAAAAAATTTTAAAATTGGGAATAAACCCAAAACGGCATATTCTTTCTTTTGCTCAGACTCAGAAGCTTCAAATTTTAGGATACAAAGATGGTTTAGAGATTAGAGAAAATAAAAGCAGAAATAATTACCTCAAGGGGAATGCAATAACCGGAACAGCATTTGATACTTACGGAAATATGTATGTGAGTACATATAGTAATGGAGTATTTATAAAAAAATCAGAGCCAAAAATTACAATGAGATCTTACCCTCACAGAATTAAACATCTGCTCCCACTAAATAATAAAGTTCTGATCACAACACCGAAAAATAAAATATATCAATACAAGCAAGATAAAATCGATAACCCACGGTTCATAAAAAATAGCGAAAAAAACATTGAAAGCATTAAAAAACTTACAGGTAAAATTGGCATAGCAAGCACTGATGGCAGTATTAATTTTCTAATTCCTTCTACTAACGATAAGTATAATAGTAGTCCTAACAATTATAATGTGGGCCTACCTAATATTACTTATTGTGCCACCAATTATAAGAATGAAATATTAATAGGTGACAATTCAAATTTGTTTTTAATCAATACAAAAAAAATTATTTCGAAACCAATTACTAGCAGTGCTGACGAAGATACTACCAATAATGCCAGAATATTGAGTGTCACAGAAACCTATAATGGGAAAATCGTTTTTGCAACGACCCGTGGTTTTTTTACAATAGACGAAGGTCTCAAAAAAGAAATCAGAGAACTAAGCTTACTAGAACTCACAGATGTGCAGTCTTCTAAAAATAGACTGGTTGGACTGACAATACGCCACAAATTAGTGTTGATAGATAATTATGATAACCCCAAGAATATTTCTACTCAAGAAGTAAATGCCTTCAAAAAAATTAAAGCGTTTAAGGTGATTGCACCCAATATAGTAATATACCAGTCTTGGGACAATAAAAATATGATCCTAGAAATGAATAAGAAGAATATTACTCATCATGGGTTGGTAAGTGCACTTCAAAATATAAGCCTCAAAGACATACATAGTGATTCGACGTATTTATTTATCAACCAAAAAAATCGTACGGTCTTTGTTCCTATCAAGATTATTTTTCAGCCCAATTCAAAACAAGAACTCTTCTTTAAAAATATCGCGGGTAATGAGACAGCTATATTGACAGACCCTACTTGTTATTCATTGAATTATAGCAATAACATTACTTTCCAATTAAACTACCAAAATCTAAGTAATATCCTAGAAGGTGATCTTGTATACGAATACGCCATAATTTATGAAAACAAAGACACCTTTTGGCAGACGACTAACTTGCCTCAAATAAGTTTTTTTAATCCTAATTGGGGTATATACGATGTGCTCATGCGTTCGGTTAATGAACGAGGTAGCCAATCAGAAATTGTAAAAACCACCTTAAATATCAAAAAACCTTTCTATGCCACATGGCTATTTATCATTTTAGTAATTCTATTCGCCATCTTAATTACATATTTGATAACCAAAAGAATTCAAAAGAGAAAACGCGAACGCGAGCTTGAAGAAAAAGAAGATGAGAAAAAATTCTTACAAGCTGAGTTTAAGTCGCTCAATGCGCTAATGAATCCACACTTTATTTTTAATTCATTAAACAATATTCAAGGTTTTATCAATGCTGATGAAAAGAGAAAAGCCAATGATTATCTTGAAATATTCTCGCGTCTCGTTCGGCAGAACATGCAGAACGTGCAGCAAGGGCTCATTAGTCTTGACAAAGAAGTGAATCTAGTTTTAAACTACATTTCACTTGAAAAAATGAGAATGACAGACAAGCTCAGTTATGACATTACCATTGATCAGGATCTTGATCTTGAAGAAATTCTCATCCCACCCCTTACAATTCAACCTATAATTGAAAACTCTGTAAAGCATGGCATTTTCCCCTTGACGGACCGTAAAGGATTTATTCAGATAAAAATTACAGAAGTGGACGACTATGTTTCTATCATCGTGGAAGATAATGGCATTGGCTACTCACAGTCAGAAAGTAAAAAAACTAGCAATGCTATCGGCATTAATAACATTATAGAACGATTTGATAAACTTTCTAAAATTTTAGATAAAACACTTAGCGTCTACATTGAAGATAGAGTTAAGGACGCTCAAGTAGTAGGCACTAAAGTTGAAATTAAAATATACGAACGCCTTCTAGAATCAAAGTAAATTCACCAAGGCCTTTGCTTTATAAGGAGCTAATGCCACACCCATTCCGCCAAAACCTGCCAGAAGAATTAAACCCTCATCAAGCTGTTCACAAATTGGTTTTTTCGTTTTAGATTTTCCCATTATTCCACTCCATGCACAATCAATTTCGTAAGGGATATCAGGTAATATTTGTTCATCTAATTTTTTATTCAAGTCCGATAGAATAGAATCATTTATACCAAGTTTACCAGTCGTTTCAGTTTCAACATCCTTATGCCTTCCTCCGCCAAACAGTACACGTCCGTCAATTTCTCTAAAATAATAATATCCCGTATCAAAATGATATATCCCCCTGAAAGTCAGATGGTCAATGGGCTTTGTGATAAGCACTATTCCTCTAGCCGGTTTAATCTTAACCGTGGGAAGCAGTCCTTCCGTAAAAGCATTCGTACAAAGTATCAGCTGAGGACTTTTTAAAATAAAATCATTTTCCAAACGAATTTCATAAGAATCATATTTTTTTTCAAAATCAACTACCGCTGTATTCATTCTAATTTCTACTTGTTGCTCTCTATTCTTACTTAGCAATGTTTGATACATTTTTCCAGTATCTATTTCACCTTCCCACTCATTTTTTACCATTGCAGAAAATCCTCGAAAACTTCTATCAGAAAGGGAAGCCACAGAAAATGCCTCTTGATTCGCTATAAAATAAAGCTCCTTATTCCAGTCAGAAATTTTTGATACTACTTGAGCATCCTCTTTTTCTATTAGTTCAAAACTTCCATTAGACTGATAGGAAATACTTTGGTCACCAAGCTCCTGTCGCAATATCTCTAACCCTTTGTAGCGCTCTTCTACCAAAGAAATCACTTCGCTCAAGGTAGATGTTTTTAGGTCGTCCTCAAGTTCAGTGATAGAACCCATACAGGCAAATCCAGCATTTTTGGTACTCGCCATTGGAAACATATCTTTATCTAACACTAAAATTCGCCGGCTAGGATATTTCTTTTTTAAAAATAATGAAGTGAATAAACCGGCCAGCCCAGCACCAATTATAACAGTATCATAGTTTGAAAATTCTTTCTCTTCCCAATAGCTAAACATTCAGCAAAGATAGAACCTTACAAAAAGAAGGCCCATACAAATTGTACGGGCCTTCTTTTAATATTTAATCTTGTAATTTACTTATCCATTTCAGGACTCATAAATTTATAAACCAGACCGGCCAGTACCGCACCAATTAAAGGTGCCACAATAAATAGCCAAACCTGACCCAATGCTTCAGGACCCACAAAAATTGCTTGACTGATGCTTCGTGCCGGATTCACAGAAGTATTCGTCACCGGAATACTAATTAGGTGAATCAAAGTAAGACAAAGTCCTATTGCAATACCAGCAAAACCACCCGGTGCCTTAGAATAAGTACTTCCTAAAATAGCAATTAAGAAAAAGAATGTCATAACTACTTCAGTAACGAATGCTGCTCCTACTGAAAACGTTCTGCCATATTGTTCTACACCATAAAAGTTAGTTGCAAAATCACCCGCTTTGGAGTAGCCCTCAAAGCCCGAGGCATTGCTAATAATAAAATACAAAATTCCAGCGCCTGCAATGGCTCCTAAAATTTGAGCTACAATGTAGCCTATTAAATCTTTGGCATCAAAACGACCACCCATCCAAAGGCCTACGGATACAGCCGGGTTTAAGTGACATCCTGAAATATGCCCTATGGCATACGCCATGGTTACCACGGTTAAACCGAAGGCAAGCGATACGCCTAAAAGTCCGATTCCAATGTCAGGGATTCCTGCGGCTAATACCGCTGCTCCACATCCGCCCAAAACGAGCCATGCGGTTCCAATAAATTCTGCTAGTAATTTTTTCATAATCTTTAGAGTGTTTTTTAGTGAAAAATCAATACGCTAACCCCAAGTGAAAAATTTTTTACGGGGCAGTGTATTTTTTTCAGATTCTAAGATAATAGAAGTATTAGAAATTTCATAACAATATTAGATAAGGAGATGTGAATGCTAAAAAAGAACAATTATATATAATAGCTAAACTAGTCGCTTAAGTTGCTTATTATCAATCATTTCAAATAGTGCTTGGGGTTGATAGGTCCGCCAATTATCTACGGCATCAAAAAATAAATAATCTCGAATACGAGAGTTCAAAAACTCCTCCATACTTTGATCGGGCAGATTCATTACTACAATCCAGCCATGGTCTCCAAGCTCTTCATGCCATTCTTCATAATAACTTTCATCATCAGCATAAAAACTCAAAACATTCTCAGCTATAAAAAGATATTTTTTTATCCCACGCAGCAAAAGCACGTCTATAATATTTCTTTTCAAATGCATAATATCGTTTGCAATTGCGTCGTTCCACTCTCCTAGCAATTCTATTATCGCAAACCCCTCTTCATAATCAATGTATTGAAATTTCATATAGATATTCTCACTACCAAAAGCGTCCCATTGCGGATGAATGTAATAATTATAGACCGTTTCGGAATATTCAAATTCGCTATGCTCCTTCCCATAAAAAGGAGAATATTCATCTTCCTCAGGCGTGTACAAATGACGCCAATTATAATAAGGCTCTATTGCATGCATAGATTTAGCGCCTGATTAAAATCATCAATAATATCATCAACCTCTTCAAGGCCGACGCTCACTCTTATAAGTCCTTCGGTAATTTCTGATTTTTCCTTTATTTCCGAGCTCACTCCAAAGTGGGTTGTACTAGCGGGATGCGAAACCAAAGTATCAAGCGTGCCTAGCGATACTGCATGTACACACAATTGGAGACTATCAATAAAAATGCGCCCAGCTTCTAAACCACCCTTCACTTCAAAACTCATCATGCCGCCAGCGTGTTTCATTTGTTTGTTAGCTATTGCAAAATCAGCGTGCTCCGATAAACCCAAATAATTCACTTTAGAAACCGCACTGTGAGAGTTTAAAAATTCGGCCAGTCTTTCAGCATTACTACAATGCTTCTCCATTCGTAAGGCTAGCGTTTTTACTCCGGTAATTAATAAAAAAGCATCAAAGGCATTTCCGTTAGCTCCAAGTAAACGATTAAATTTGGTAGCCTTAGCATTCATAAACTCTATATCCCGACCAATTAAAATTCCACCAATCGCTGTGCCATGACCATTTAAATATTTGGTAGTAGAATGAATAATAAAATCCACCCCCAAAGCAAAGGGCTGTTGCAAATAAGGCGTAGCAAACGTATTATCGCAAATCGTTTTTACTTGATATTTTTTTGCCAAGTCACAGAGTGCCTTTATGTCTGCACATCCTAAGGTAGGGTTAGCCGGCGTCTCGATATACACGGTGGATATAGTTTCATCATTCTTCAAAGTATCCTCTACTTTTTGCAAATCTTGAAAATCTATGAGAATGGATTGAATACCCATAGGAGGTAGCACTTTATCAACTAACTCCTGCGTGCCGCCGTAAAGCGAAAAGTGAGAAAGCACTTTTTGACCCGTTGCCATAGTAGCCAAAACTACCGTTGTGATGGCCGCCATGCCTGAAGCGTGTAAAATAGCTTTGGCCTCCATGTCCAATCCGTGTGTTTCTAAAGCAGCAATTTTATCTTCAACTTCATTGGTATTCGGGTTTCCAAATCGTCCGTACACATAACCTTTTTGCTTTCCTGTAAATAAATCAGCTCCATATTGCGCACTATCCATAGTGAACGTACTGCTTGCATAGATTGGAGTTAGGTGCGCTCTATTTTCGTCTTTTTTCTGACCCGCATGAATACAGGCCGTACTAAACGATTTATTTCGTGTTTCGCTCATAGCATTTGCAAAAGTATTTCTTGTTTGTTAAACTAAAGCTCAAGTGCTTAGTGAAAATTTTTAATCCCTTCATACAAGTAGTTTTGTTTCCAATCTAACAAGATAACAGCACAATAAGATTCTTTGACTAAACTACACGCAATCAATTGGTTCTAAATAACAAATAAAAAATATCAATATGTTCGTAACCGTAATACCTTTGAAGCCATGAAGAAGGTATATTTCTTACTGATTACTCTTTTCATTACCACATTTTCTTTTGCCGATAGCTTAGATATCAAAATCGGTCAAATGATTATGATTGGTATGAAAGGCACTAGCGTAACCACCAATAGCAGCATATATAGATATGTAGCGCAAGGAAAAGTAGGTGGCGTTTTGTTATATGAATACAATGTACACAAAACGCAAGCGAAGTCTAAAATGCAGGCGCTTACCAAGCGTTTGCAAGAAGGAGCCAAAATTCCATTGCTCATTTCTATTGATCAAGAGGGTGGAAAAGTAAACCGATTGAAAACAAAATATGGCTTTGAGCCCATGCCTTCAGCCTATTCTGTAGGGCAAAAAGACGACCCAAACTATACAATCAAAATAGCGAACCGTATTGCTCGAACTTTAAGCCAAATTGGCATCAATGTTAATTATGCTCCGGTTATGGATCTTCACAATCCAAATTGCCCTGTACTGGGCAGAATAAAAAGATGTTTTTCGAGTGATCCGAACAAAGTAGCTCGTTTAGGAGAAACCTATATCGACGCGCACAGAAAAGAAAATGTACTCACAGTACTCAAGCATTTTCCGGGTCATGGCAATAGTCGCACAGATTCTCACAAAGGCATAGCAGACGTGAGTCGCCATTGGAAACCTAATGAATTGATTCCCTATAAAAAGCTTATTACTCAGGATAAAGTAGATGCTATTATGACGGCGCATATTATTAATACACAATTAGAACCTAGTAAATTGCCAGCCACTTTATCCAAAAAAATCATCACAGATAAATTACGGAATGAATTAGGCTACGATGGTGTAGTAATTACGGATGATATGCAAATGGGCGCTATTGCCAAATACTATGGATTTAAGGAGAGTATTCGCAAGGCATTGTTGGCTGGGGTAGACATACTAATGTTCAGCAACAATATTCCGGGTGCCAATCAGTATTCCGCTAAAAATGTTCATGCTACCATTAAAAAAATGGTTTTATCAGGAATTGTACCTATGAACCGTATTGATGAAAGCTATGAGAGAATCTTAAAAATGAAACAAGGGCTCCAATAATTATTTAATATATTTACAATGAAAATGAAACAATTACTATTTACGACCTGCATACTTCTTATCTCTTTTGGAGCACAGGCTCAGTACCAAAATAAAAAAATTCAGGTTGGTCAAGCTGCACCGGAGCTTGAATTTAAAAACCCAGAAGGAGAAGTAATTTCCCTTTCAAAAATAAATAAAAAACGAATTGTTCTTATCGACTTTTGGGCCAGCTGGTGCGGACCCTGTAGAAGAGCCAATCCTGGATTGGTAAAGTTTTACGAAAAGTACAAAGACGAAAAATTCAAAAAAGCGCGCAAAGGATTTACAGTACTCAGTGTTAGCTTAGATAAAAAACAAGCAAATTGGGTAAACGCAATTAAAAAAGATAATTTATCCTGGCCGTATCATATGAGCGATTTAGGAGGCTGGGGTAGCAAACCTGGAAAAATTTATGGAGTACAATTTGTACCACAATGCTTTTTGATTGATGGTAACGGAACCATTATCGGAAAATATAATAGCCCAGAAGCTAGTGAGGCTGATTTAAAAAAACTTCTTGCTAACTAAGAATGACAGACGAACCACTCCCCCAAAAACTAATAATTATCACCGCACCATCTGGCAGTGGGAAAACAACCATAGTTAAAGCTCTCTTAGAAAAAATAAGCCAACTTACTTTCAGTATCAGTGCTACTACTCGCCCTCCTAGAAAAAACGAAGTAGATGGAAAAGATTATCATTTCCTAAGTGTAAAAGAATTTGAAGAAAAGATTGAAGAAGATGCTTTTGCTGAATATGAGATGGTCTATGCAAATAAATTCTACGGCACCTTAAAAGCAAAATTAAACGAGATATGGCACAATGGGAAGATACCATTAGTCGACATTGACGTGCAAGGTGCTCAAAAAATCAAGCAACAATATCAAGAAAATGCGTTAAGTATTTTCATTCAAGCGCCTAGTTTGGAAGAATTGGTCAAACGCTTAAAAAAACGGGGTACAGACTCGGTAGAAATGATAGCCGAACGAGTAGCCAAAGCAAAACACGAGTTAGCGCTTAAAAATAATTTTGATCAAACCGTAGTCAACGATGAACTTCAAGAAGCCATTACATTTTGTCAAATAACAATCGAAAATTTTATTTCTAAAAATTAGGGGCAGATGCTAATCTATCTAGTCATAAGTTTTCTTGGTTTTTTCCTTCTAGCAGGTATGCAAATGAATTTGCAACTAAATCAGCTAGGCGAACGGCACAGTCTTAGCCCACGATCAGCTATTTTTTTGTTTGTGAATATTGGAATTCTTTTTAGTATAATAGGCTTATCCCTTGCAGTTTTTAAACTAGGTCATACGTATTTCCCAGCTCAGTACTTTGGTTTGTGTATGTTAGCAGCCGTTATAATTTGTAGCGTCATACTCTACGTACTCATTCTCTTGGCCTATCATATGTTCACGAATCGGTCTATCGGGCAAACAAGATTTGTATTTCGCGAATTAGTTGCAGAGACTTCTAATCCAATTCACGTAGATAGCAACGCCGGTCTGGATTACCTCGGATTAAACAGTCAAGCAGCAAAAGAAAATGCCGAACTGTTAGAAAATGCTATAGGGCTTTTTAGTATTGAAATTAGAGAATGTTTAATCCCTCGTAATGAGATAGTTGCCATTGAATTGTCTGAAAGTTTTGAAAGTATAAAAAATACGTTCGTAGAAAGCAAACATTCAAAACTCATTGTTTTTGAAAATGACATTGATAAGATAATTGGATATGTTCATCATTCTGATTTTTATGAAGAAAAAACAGAGCTTTCGAAATTAGTTCGTGAAATACCTGCTGTGCCCGAAAGCATGTCAGCCGTAGAAATGCTAACTTTTTTCAAGAAAAAACAAAAGAGTATTGCTTGGGTGGTAGACGAGTTTGGTGGCACTGCAGGCATACTAACTACCGAAGATCTATTGGAAGAGCTTTTTGGAGAAATAGAAGATGAGCATGACCAAAGTGAATATATTGAACAACAAATATCAGCCCAGGAGTTTATTTTATCCGGTCGGCTAGAAGTAGAATACATTAATGACAAATTTGAGTTAGAAATCCCGACTGAATCCGCCGAAACGCTATCGGGATATATCATTGAAGTTCACAATGAAATCCCCGAAAAAGATGAAAAAATAATTATTGACTCTTACGAGTATAAAATTTTACAGGTTAGCAAAACACGTATTGAAACCATCAGATTAAAAATAATTGAAGAATGAAAAAAGCAATGATTTTTGCCGCTGGCCTAGGCACTCGCTTAAAACCATTTACGTTGAATGCCCCAAAGGCCATGGCACCTGTCAATAACAAACCCCTTTTGCAACGTAATATTGAGTATCTCGCTAGTTTTGGTATCGAAGAAATTGTCGTAAATGTCCATCACTTTGCTGATCAAATTATCTCCTTTTTGAAGGATAATGATTTTGGAGTGAAAACAATTATCTCTGATGAAACAGACGAAGTATTAGAAACCGGTGGCGGACTTTTAAAGGCTCGACCCTTGTTAGAGAATGCTGAAGATGTTCTCATAATGAACGTTGATATTCTCACCGACATTGATATTAATAATTTAATAGAGCAGCACAATCAGAACAATGCTATCGCGACCTTGGCGGTGAGTAACCGAGAAAGCTCAAGAGGCTTATTATTTGACCAAAACTTACAACTGTGTGGATGGCACAATAAAAAAACAGGAGAAGAAAAAATAGTTCATCCAAAAGACAAGCTGACTGACTTTGCTTTCAGCGGAATTCAAATGGTGAGTTCAAAAGTTTTTCCATTGATTAATCAAAGAGGCAAGTTTTCTATAATTGATACCTATCTCGATTTAGCTGCTACGCAAAAAATTATGGCGTATGACCATAGCGGTAAGATTCTAATGGACGTTGGCAACCCTGAGCGATTGAAATTGGCGGAGGCGGTATTTGAGTAGGTCATCTATTTATTTGAAACTGAGCGGTGCCTATACCATGATTCGTTTGAATCGATAAAAAATAAATGCCGTTACCTAAGGAACTTGTATCAAGATTTTTCTCTGTGCTTGAAAGTAATCGTTTGCCGTTTATATCAAATAATTCCACTTTCTTTATCTCACCCTTAGTTTTAATTTTTAGAGACTTACTAACCGGGTTTGGGTAAATATCAAACTGAATTTTCCTGTCAGCTCGAGATTGCACATTTAGCGGAAAGGTCGTAAGCGCCCACAATTCGCTTTGTGCATCACCATAATTAGCCCGCATGATTAATTTATCATTTAGAATAATATTATACTTTACATCGTAAAAGTCAAAAATAACGTTGGACGTTGTATCGCCGAAAGGTTTTATGGGAAAAGTACCCGATAAAGTACCATCACTTTGCCATAAAGCTTGGCTTCCTGGGTAACTCGACTGGAAGTACATCCTACCGTTAAATAAAGTTATTTTGTTGTACGTAGCGATTGCTGAATCTTTTACAAGGCGCGTACCACTAGTTGTGCCATCAGTTTCCCACAAATACCTCAAATGTTGGGAATGGTGAGGACCAGAAAAATAAACCTTACCCTTATATTCTAGAAACTGCTTTGGAACGATACTTTCCCTAGGCCAAGTTACATTAGCTGTGGTAGTGCTATCTAACTCCTTCAGCATTACAGTCCCTTGCGATGTTCCATCACTTTTCCAAAGTTCATAACCGATAAAGTTATTATCATTTTTATCAAATTCCGAAGCTGAAAATAGTAGAGTAGAATTATTTAATAAGCCCAGAGTGCCCACTACACCCCCTTGTGGACCTAATAGAATGTCTTTCACTTTTTGTGTTCCTAATTTTGTTCCATCCGTGACCCATAGCTCTCCACCAGCGTTCACATTATCCCCCGCAACAAAGTATAATTTTCCATTCATTTCTCTAAAAAATACATTCCCATGCCCAGGCGCCTCTTTTAAATTATAAATTTCAAAAGGTTTTCTTGAACCATTGGTGTCGCTTAATAATTGTGTTCCAGCGGCTGTACCGTCCGTTACAAACAAGTAATTATTAGCTATGAAGTAAAGTTGATTATTAAAAACTTTGGCAGCACTTAACTGCAAAGTTGTACTGGGTAAACCGAACTGAGCCGAAAAATCAATGAATTTCTTTGTATTGACTTCTGTACCATCCGTTGTCCAAATATCAATGCTAGCACTAGAATCTGTAGCCGAAAAAAATAATTTGTTGTTGAATACGATTATTGGTATTACTGCCGCACTACCATGAGGATTAATATCTTTTACCATTTTAGTACCCAATGAAGTTCCATCTGAAACCCATAATTCAAAACCATGTGTTCCATCATCAATTCTAAAATAATATTTACCATTATAAACTACACCTAAACCAAAATCACCAAGATTCCAATGCTTAGATGGATGAATATCTTTAACCATTACAGTTCCTGCGTTCGTTCCATCCGTTTTCCATATGGCATTACCATTTACACTATCAAACCCTGTAAAATAAAGCTCATCGTTCAGTATTTCTCCAAATCCATACCGCACAATCATTTGGTTAAACGGCAGTAAGGCACTTGTGCCGTTGAAAGTACCATCAGAAACCCAAAGCTCACCTCCACCGTTAACTAGAGCCTTACTAAATAGTACTTTGTTTTTAAGTTTTACCATTCTGCTATCCGACTCCAAGGGTGGAGAAATCTGCTCAAAATTCACAAATTGCGCTTGAAGATTTAGTGAAAACAGCATGATGGCTATAGATAATAGCTTTTTCATCTACCTAAGTTACATCAATTTCTAAAATAATTCTTTAGCAGCTATTGTTGAAATAGAATAATCGTTTAGCAAAAGGTAGCAAAATAATGTTGTGTGTATTGAGAAAACCTGGCAGTGAACTACCTTTTTATTTGAAAGGTACGGCTGCTAATATCATTAGATGTCTTTACTTGTAAAATAAAAATACCGTTTGCTAAAGTACTGACATCGATTTCATCTCCTATTTTGCGTTGCAATTCTCTACCTTGAATATCCAATAGCCGCATTTCAATATTTTGCTCATCTGATTTTACCTTCAGAATAGTGCTGGCAGGATTCGGATAAATTGTAAACTCAAAATTATCGTTAGCTGTAGACTTATCGACCAAAGGCGTTGTGGTCAAAGCCCATAATTCTTGTTGCCAGTCTCCATAAGAAGCCCGAAACACCAACGTATTATTGACAATCAAGTATTGTCCGAAGTTCAAATTAATATCCACAGAGCTATTAGTATCCCCCATAGGTTTAATTACCATTGTAGAAGCAGAATCGCCTTCGCTCTGCCATAAAACACCTTTTGAAGAAGGTCCAAAATGATCGACCCAATACATTCTATTATTATATAATATTGGCGTGTTTTGAATATTCATAGAAGAATCCATAACCACTGCCGTACCTGAGGGAGTTCCGTTTGTTTTCCATAAACAGTATTTGGTTTGAGAGTCATGTAAAGCGTAAAAATAAAGTTCACCCTTATACTCAATAAAAAATTTAGCTGGTTGAGACGAAAATCTTGGATAGGCTGGTTGATTATCCAAATCTTTAAGAAAACGGGTTCCTTGCTCAGTGCCATCCGTGACCCAAAGGCCTAAGCCTGTTCCTTGGGTATTGCCTTCTTCGTATTCTGAAGTAGAAAAAATTATTTTAGAATCATTTAAGACAGCCATATTAGGTTGAACTCGACCTGCCTCGCCAGGAGTTATATCCTTTAGCATTTTAGTGCCGTCCTTTGTTCCATCGGTTACCCAAAGTTCTGCTCCTAGCCTAAGATCTGTACAATATTGAAAATATAATTTACCATTCATCGGAAGAAAGTATCTTGGTAGAAAACTATTTAACTCTTCTTCTGCCAAATCAATAAATTGACCAGGTGAATCAAGAAGCATTCTAGTGCCGGCTGAGGTACCGTTAGTTTTAAATAAGTAACCACCTGAAATGAAATACAATTCATCTTCAAAAACATAGCCAGTAAAACTACCACGTTTTTTAATACCAAAAGAAGATTCTAAATCAATGAATTTTTCTGTACCACGCACTGTGCCGTCAGTTACCCATATTTCGGTTTCAAAATTCTGATTAACTACCATGAAATAAACTCTACTTTTATATGTCAAAAAATTGCTAGATTCGGACGAGTGTTTCAAATGAATATCTTTTAATTTAGACGTTCCGTCACTCGTTCCATCAGTAGTAAATACACCATAAGTATTAAAGGAGTCAGAGCAAGAAAAAATGAGTTTATCTTGTAGCGCTGTAAAATAGAAACACCCTCCTCCAACTTTATCCGATGGATTCAAATCTTTCAAAAACATCGTGCCAGAGTGAGTACCATCAGTTTTCCAAAGGGCTGTTCCATGCACACTATCAAAACCATTGTAATATATTTCTCCATTCAGCTTACCTGAAGTTACCCCCTCAAGAAAACCAGTCTTCAATCCACCTCCAAAAGTATTATTTAGTAGAATCGTTCCGCCACTAGTACCATCCGTTTCAAATAGCTGCAACGGAAAATTACCCGGCACAGTATATTTCTTTGAACCGCCAAACAAATAGTTACCATTGAGCTCCTGAAAACTATAATCTACATAAACAGGTTCTGATATCTGCTCAAACTTTAAAACTTGAGCAGAAACATTTAATGAAAAGAATAAAAAAAACCAAAAAAAGGTGATTCTCATAATTCTAAGATAATAAAAAGCATAGAGAATTAAAAATATAATAAAACAGAAGCACTCTTTACTTCTCCCAACCAATATAAACCCGAGTACCCGGCTGCACGATTCTAGCTAAGAGAGCTATGCTTTTGTTATTGAGAGCAACACATCCATCCGTCCAGTGAAATTTATTTTTAATAGCCATATCACCACCAGCCCATACTCCATGAATACCCACAGAACCACCAATCCGAGCATTGCTCGCTATCAGCCCTTTGGCTTTGGCCCTAGCATGATTACTTCTTGACGCTAGGTTTGGATAATCGATTCCCATAAAATATTTCCACTTGCCATGCCGACGCACATCGGTTATCGAGAACCAACCTTCAGGTGTTTTCTTATCCCCTTCGCGATATTTCTGACCCATTTTATTTTTACCGAACACGCAATTATAAGCGGTTAAAAATTTACCCTTGTAATATATATAAAGCCGATCATATTTTTTATAAACTTGAATCACCACGTGATCCTTGTCTATAGTGTCAGGATCAAACGCACGATTAATTACTTTGCCAAGACTAATCACGGTCTTTTTCACCATTCTGCCGTTGGCGTCCCGTACCATTTTCACCTTACCCTTAGGAACTTTCGTATTTTGTATTTTTTTGCCACTAGCCGTTGATTTACTAATCAGTTCGCCTTTAGCGTTATAAGTTTTTACTACTATTTTTCCCTTATTCTTATTAGGCTGTGCAAAAACAGCCTGAGCAGAAAACAATAATATGATGAAGCAAAAACAATATTTCATAAACCGTAGATATAGACTTCTATAGTTCTTTAAAGTTGAACAAATCTATTAGAAACTAGCGTAAAAGCTACGTTAATTGTGATTTTATTTGTGAAATGATTTCATCAAACTGATCCGTCAATTGCCCCCCAGCACTTGCAAAATTATCTTGACCGCCGCCACCGCCTTTAATTCGAGGAGCGACGATTTCTTTAATCCATTGTTTTGCCGATAAGCCTTTGGCTTTTTGTATTTCATCATCTATTAATACGCACACATTAGCCTTACCATTTATATTTCCGCAAAGCACCACTACAGGGCTCTCCACTTTTTGCTTCAACGCAAAGCACATTTTTTTTACATCGTCTGCAGAGTTAGCTTCTACTTTCTCTCCTAAAAAAGAAATCTCATTGAATACTTCCACCTTCGAAAGCAATCCATCTACTTTCTGCCAGCGCATTTTATCTTCTAATTTTTCGATTTCTTTTTGCAGGGCACTTTTATCATCAGCTAATTGTTGCACAGCGGCAGTAATTGATTTTGGATTTTTTAATTGATGTTTTATATCTGATAGACTATCAAGTGATTCATGAATGTACTTCTCAGCCTTCGTACCCGTTACCGCTTCTATTCTTCTCACACCAGCAGCAATGGCACTCTCACTAATTATTTTAAAAAAGCCCAACTCACCAGTACTACCTACATGCGTACCACCACAAAGCTCAATGGAGTAGTCTTTATCCATCATCACCACACGCACTTCATCGCCATACTTTTCGCCAAACAATGCCATTGCACCCGTTTTAAGAGCATCGTCTTTACTCATGGTTTTTATAAGTACGGGGATATTCTCTCGAATTTTTTGATTGACTAATTCCTCAATGTGCCGCTGCTCCTCTTCACTCACTTTTTCTATATGACTAAAGTCAAAACGCAAATGGTCTTTGTTAACTAAACTTCCTTTTTGTGCCACATGAGTGCCTATTATTTTTCTTAGCGCTGCGTGCATTAGGTGCGTGGCAGAATGATGCTCCGAAGTTTCCTTTCTATTCGTGGCATTGACATCTGCTAGAACTGTACCTTCCAAACTTTCGGGTAACTCCTTCACAAAATGAAGGATCAAATCATTTTCTTTTTTAGTATCAAATACTTGAATCATTTTACCATCAAAGTGCAAGGAACCCTTGTCTCCCACTTGCCCCCCACTCTCTGCATAAAATGGTGTCTCAGCTAATACAATTTGAAAAAAAGTTTTAGTCTTTGCACTAACTTTTCGGTATTGAATCACCTTGGTTTTAGCCTCTAAGCAATCGTAGCCTACAAATTTATTTTTTGAATTAGCATCTAGAATTTGCCAGTCATCTGTATCTAAAGTTGTCGCAGCTTTAGAACGTGTTTTCTGTGCTTGCATGGCTTTTTTGAAGCCAGCTTCTTTTATTTTATAGCCTTTCTCCTCAGCAATCAAGCGCGTCAGATCTATCGGGAAGCCGAAAGTGTCGTACAACTCAAAAGCCAGCTCACCTTCTATGCTCATCTCTTTACAATTTTGCATAGCCTCGTCCATTCGGACCAATCCTTTTTCTAGCGTAGCTAAAAAACTATTTTCCTCTTCAAAAATTACTTTCTTAATAAATTCCTCCTGCTTTTTTACCTCAGGAAAAACGTCCTTAAAATTCTCAGCTAAAATTGGCAACAATTCATGGAGTAAAGGTTTTTTATAATCTAAATAAGAATAATAATACCGTACCGCTCGACGTAAAATCCTACGCACAACATAACCCGCACCTGTATTACTAGGCATTTGCCCATCGGCAATTGTAAACGAAATAGCGCGTATATGATCGGCAATCACTCGAAATGCTATATCCTCTTTGCTAGCACTTTGCTTATATTTTTTCTCTGTGAGTTTTTCAGTTTTTGTAATGTAGGGCATGAAAACATCCGTATCATAATTGGAGTTTTTGCGTTGCATTGCCCGAACCAATCGTTCAAAACCCATACCCGTATCAACATGTTGAGAAGGCAAAGGTTCTAAGCTTCGGTCTTTTTTTCGGTTGTACATAATGAATACATTATTCCAAATTTCTATCACCTCTTCGTGATCCATGTTGACCAAGTCCTTGCCTGCTACTTTTTTACGATCTTCATCCGAGCGCATGTCAATATGTATTTCACTACACGGTCCGCAAGGACCCGTCTCACCCATTTCCCAAAAATTATCTTTTTTATTTCCAAAAACAATTTGTTCTTGCGGCAATAGTTTTTGCCATTCTTTTAGCGCAATTTCACTTGGCGGGATTCCATCATTTTTATCCCCCTCGAAAACACTTGCATATAGACGATCTTTTTCTAAACCTAGTACTTCTGTCAAAAATTCCCAACTCCAAGCAATGGCTTCCGTCTTAAAATATTCACCAAAGCTCCAATTCCCCAGCATTTCAAACATGGTATGATGATAATGATCTACACCCACTTCTTCTAAATCATTGTGCTTACCACTTACGCGCAAGCATTTTTGAGTATCTACCACTCGCTTGTGCTCGGCAATTTTGTTACCCAAAAAATAATCTTTGAATTGATTCATCCCGGCATTAGTAAACATGAGTGTCGGGTCATCCTTAAGCACTATCGGCGCGCTGGGTACAATTTTATGTCCTTTTCCTTCAAAAAAATTTAAAAATTTTTCTCGTATTTCGTTAGCTGTCAGCATAAGTAATCCCGAATTGTTCGGGAAACAAAAATAACCGATTAATCTTAGAAACAGCACGGGAGCTTACTCAAAACACTTTCTCACAACTATCAATCTGTAAATAAAAGGACGAGTTTCATTATAAAATATTTACCCATTACTTTTATAGTCGCTTTGAGTAAAAAAGTAAAATACATCTACAGTAAGGAGAGCCAACAGTTTGAGCCGCATAAGGTAAGCGTTTGGCTTAAACTATTTAGAGTGGTAGGCATCCTGAGCGGCATCATTGTAGCCTCTTGGATTATTGTGGCTTTGGCCTTTAAGTACATTGGTTCGCCTCGTGAAAAACGGATGCAAAACGAAATGGCTACCTTACAAAAAAGGTATAGCCTATTACAAAAACAAATCAATCTTACTCAAAAAAAATTAAAAGAACTTAGACAGCGGGATAATGAAGTCTATCGTATCATTTTTGAAGCAGAGCCCATCGATAGTAAGAAGCTAGAAAATAACTTGGATGAACAGCGAAAAATTTCGTCCTACTCTAATGTAGAGCTCATCTCCTCTATAGAAGAAAAAATGAAGACCTTAGACCAAGAAATGAAAGCACAAAATACTTCTTATGATAGTTTGCTTTCTTTTATTAAAAATAAAGAAAAGCTTCTTTTGAGTATCCCATCCATTCAGCCAGTGTCTAACAAAAATTTGAAACGCATTGCTTCTGGTTTTGGCTATCGGGTAGATCCAATTTATAAAATCAGAAAATTTCATGCAGGACTTGATTTTTCTGCTCCGCAAGGGACGCCTATTTACGCCACAGGCAATGGCACGATTGAACAAGCAGACTACAGCACTGGTGGCTACGGAAATCAAGTATGGATTAATCATGGCTATGGCTACCGAACCCACTACTGCCATATGGTAAAAATTAAGAAAACAAGTGGGACGGTAAAGCGAGGAGAGGTCATCGGATATGTAGGAAGCACAGGAAAGAGTACCGGGCCACATTTACACTATGAAGTAGAACGAAAGGGACAAAAAATTGATCCCATTCATTTTTTCTATAATGACCTAGCCATAGAAGATTATAACAAAGTATTAGAAATGGCTCGACAGAGTAATCAAAGTTTTGATTAACCCAACCAAAGATGAATGCATGGCAAAGACTCCTTTGGGAGACAATCAAAATGTATTAAATTTGTAAGTAATGGACCAATTTGATCTTTTCGGTAATAAAATAGACGCGCCGAAGCCTTTGACTAAAAAACCGAAGGCTCAGGTAGAGAAGGAATCTCTATCTTCAAAGGTGAAAATTGAGAAGACTCCTGCTAAAGCACAAGAAAAAAAATCGACCCTAGAGAAAAAAGTAGTCCTCACCGACAAAGTAACTGAAGAGCAGAATCAAAATAAAGTAGACGAAAACAAATTTACAAAAGTGTACTACACAATTAGTGAAGTAGCCAAAATGTTTGATGTTAATGCCTCCCTACTTCGTTTTTGGGAAAAAGAATTTAGAGAACTTGGGAAAATTAAAAAGAATAAAAAAGGTGACCGTTATTATAACAAACACAACATTCGAAGCTTGAATATTATCTACTATTTACTCAAAGAACGCAAAATGACGATTGCTGGAGCGCGAAATATGATAAAAAACAAGCGCAAAAGCACCGTAGCTGAATTTGATATAGTAGAAAATTTGCAAAAAGTTCGTGGCTTTTTGGTAGATTTGAAAACAGCGCTACAAGAGAAAAAGTAGAATAGCCACCCTCTATTTTTTGTATAAATCAGTAAATAAAAAAGTATAAAATGAAAAAAATAATTATAGCAATTTTGGCGTTAATGACATTCGCTTTTCAAAGTAAAGCTCAATCCTTTGTAAGAGAATTGGATCAAACAACTGAAAAGCCATTGTTGAGAGGGCAAATTGAATTCAAAGATCTTAAAAACGAAAGCACCTTACAATGGATTAAGGCTGATTATCAAGCGAAGGAATCCGTTATTAAAAAACTGAAGGTACTCTTACCCAAATACCGATTGGTCGTGTTTATCGGCACTTGGTGTGAGGATACTCAACATTTGTTGCCCCAACTTTATCGAACCTTACAAGACGCTTCTTACGACTTTAATGCTCTAGAAATGTATGGGGTTAACCGAATGAAAGAAGGTTTAAACGCTGAGCATCTTATTTATAATATCAAATACGTGCCTACCATTATCGTTATGGATCGGTTTAAAGAAGTGGGTCGAATTATTGAAAGCGTCAATACAAGTATCGAAGAAGATCTACTGGATATTCTAGAAGGAAATCAGTAAGAAAATTCTGCTAAATAGTCTAAGCATTCATGCAAATTCAATTTAAAGTGTATCACTCTCTAGCGGAGCTACCCGACTCGTGGGACGAAACATTGGAGGAGCAACACCCATTGCATTCTTCTAAAATTGGCGTGACGGAACTCGCAAACACCCCGGACATTAAAAACTATTACGTAGAAGGCTACTGCCCAAATAATACCCTAATCTTACAAGCGTACGCTCAGCAACTGCAAGTACATAGCGGACAATTTAACTTGGTAGGCCATGCGTTCAAAAAATGGTTTATTCGTACTTCTATTGATATAGTTAAACCCAAACTGTTTGTGGCCGGCAACCTTTTTCGACATGATGCTCAAATGTTGCTCTTTCATAAAAGATCCTTGAGCCGCTTAGATCGAAGTAAAATTTTAGAAGGCGCCATTGACTATATGATGCATTACACCAAAAGTCAAGGTGTTTTTATAAAGGATATTCCAAAGCCAATTGCTCGATATTTTTTAACGAAAAAAGAATACCAACGAATGGACAGTGATATTGCTATGCATTTGGATATCCCAAGTAGTTGGCATTCTTTTGATGATTACCAGGCCGAGCTGAAAAGAAAGTATCGAAATCGAGCAAAAAGCACACGCAAGAACTTTGCCGCCGTCAAAACGCGAACGTTAGAGATAGAAGAAATCATTCATTACAAAAAAGAAATGCATTCGCTTTACAAGCAGGTCACTCAAAATCAAGTAGTGAGTATGGGAGAGTTGAGTGAAAATTTTCTCGTTGAACTCAAAAAATCTCTTGGCGAAAGATATCAGGTTACTGGTTTTTTTATCTCCGAAAACGGACTTGAAAAAATGATTGCTTTCTCTTCAGCTATCATTCATGATGGTGTCCATGATATGAATTACATCGGATTTGATTACAGTATCAATCAACAATATTCCTTGTATTTCAATATGCTTTTTCATTGTGTAGAGTGTGCAATTGCTAACCGTTGTCATAAACTCTTATTAGGCCGCACTGCTTTAGAAGCTAAGGCTATCGTGGGTTGTGAGCCGGATTATCTTTATACTTTTTACAAATTAAAAAGTCGATTTATCAACGAAATTGTAAAAACAATTACTGCTCGTTTTGAAAATACACTAGGGGATGGTTGGGAAAATCGGCACCCATTTAGAGCAGAGTATTACGAAAAGAAATAGCGAATATTCGCTATTGTACGCCCGTGGGTATTCTTCTACCTTTGCCATCTAAATTAATTCAAATGAAGTATTTACTCGCTGGCTTGTGTTTCTCTGTTCTGCTCTTATCTTGTAGCAAAGAAGAAGTTGAGCCTGATTTTACTGGAAATAAAAATAGAGAACAAGGAATTTTTAAAGTGCTTACAGGTGACTCCGTTATGGAAATGAATGGTGACATTGTAACCGCAACCCTAACTCATTTAAATAATATAACAGCCGCATTCCCTACTGTAAGACGTATCAATATGCTGGAGTGTCCTGGCTCAGATGATGATGAAACCAATGTGAAAATTGGACGAATCGTTTACAGTAAAAATATGCATATCCATATTAACGATAATGGTTTTGCAGCATCAGGAGCCGTTGATTTTTTCTTGGCTGGCACCAAAAGAACAAAGGGCTCTAATACAAATCTTGGTGTGCACTCTTGGGCAGATGGCAATGGTACCGAAGGAAAAGACTTACCTATGAACCATCCGGATCATGATTTATTTCTAGATTATTACGTGAGCATTGGCATGAACTCAAGTGATGCTTCAGACTTTTATTTTTTCACTTTGAATGCGGCTCCTTCTAGTTCTATTCATTGGATGACACCAACTGAAATTACACAATACAATATGCTTACAAACTAATACTATGATTAAGAATATATTTTCTACACTTGCCGTTTTACTAATTGCTCAACTTGCCTGGGCTCAACAAGGAAAATTTGAAGTACTCGGTTACGATGCTCAAAATGGCTGTACTATTTTAGTTACTAAAAAGAAAAAAACAGGAAAGGTCTATTATGATTCTAGAGTGTTTGGTTCTCCGAAATTTTTTAAGGGCTATGTACTTGCATTAAATGGCGAAAAAGTAGAAGGCCGAATTGCACTAATTGCGTATAGTAAAGCGAATTTCAACTTTGTAAAAAGCTGTGTGCTCGTAATACCTGATGGTAAAAAAATTGCCGAGTACATCGGACCAGGTGTACTAGCAGAAGTTTATATCAAAAAGAAAAAAAAGAATGTGTACTATGATTTATACGATAGAACTTATTTGGAGCGTCTAGTATCGGGCAAAATTCGCTTAAGCTATAACCCCTATGCAAACACTTCAAGAGAGGTTTCGTCTTTTGTTTCACAGTCTTTCATGGACTCGGTAAGAATTAAAACTGCACGGGGTTCTATTAAAAAAAATTTAGATACTGGTAAAAGTTTGCGCGAAAGTATTGGCGTAGCCAATATGAAAGACCAAGCTATACAAGCTCTTAGCTCAGTAGAAATCGTGGAAAAAGAATACTTAATTTTTGACGAAGCCAAACAAGAAACTATACTAGTAACGAAACAGAACTATGATGAGGTGATCTCAAAATTATTATCCCGATGTTCCTCCATAGACTCTAAGCAGATCAAAAAATATAGTCGGTCATTTAAAAAAATAAGAGAAGCGATTACAGCCATAAATAGTTGTAGCTAAAAGTTCTTTTTTCTAAAAAATATGTAAACGGCAAGAATATTTTTTCGCCGTTTCATTTTTTTTACATTCATTTGCACTCGAAATAAAATTTATAACATGCGTTTTTTAATACAACATACCAAACCGATGGGGCTGTTTACAAGCAGTGACCAAGGGCGCATGACGTGCAAGTATTTTAGCTAAATTTATTTAGTAATTGTTTTTTGCCCGAAGTGTCGCCGCTACTCGGGCTAGAATTATTTTGCTTTTATCTAAAAGTAAAATTCACTAAACCTAATAAACTATATAAACCGTCACGCCTATAGCGTGACACCAAACTAAAATATTATGTCTATCACGATAGGAGAAAATTATTTACTAAAAGCTAAAGAAGCTTATGACTTCGATATGGAAGAGTGTGTGGAAGCATTGAACTATGCAATGTCTTACGATGATGAAAATGCTGAAGTATACTTATTGCACGGAAAAGTAATGCTATACTACATTAAGGATTACAGCAATGCAGAGGAGTCATTCATGCAAGCATTAAGCATCGAGCCTACTCATAGCGAAACCTTTATTGAATTTATTTGGCTACGAATAAATGAAGCACATTTTGAAGAAGCACAAAAACTTTTGTATGGTGCGTTGCAAGTTGTAAAAAAAGATTTTGCACAATTGTATCGCTTACAAGCTGTACTCTTGGAATATGAAGAGAGCTATAACGATGCTATAGAAAGTCTAGAAATAGCGCTTGATAAAACCTACAATTGTAGTTATCAATGCTTTTTAGAATCAGAAATAAAACGACTAAAAAAGAAAAAGAAACGCAAGGCGAAAAGAATCAAGAAGTCTAACAAGAAAAAGAAATATATAAAAAGTTATACATCTGAGTATTCGCTAAGCTAAGCTCACAAAACCTTCCATGTTTATAGTACTCGGTGCCATTAAACATGGAAGGTTTCAAAAACAAAATAAAATGAAACACGAAATAAACGGAAACGATTTGGAAAAATTAGGATTCAAATCAGGACCACAAATTGGAATTGCGCTAGAATTATTAGAGCAAATAGATTTTCGTACAAAGAAGCAAGCACTCAATAAATTAAAAGTGATTGTAACGAATCCGATTAACTATGTGCGAGATAAACAATATGGTGTATTGGCTAAAGCCATTTTAGATGAAGAGAAAAAAGCATCAGAGAACGCAACAATTCCATTGGCGAGTGCCAAGGACTTTAATGTATTTGGTCGGCAGCATATTGAACCCGGCGCGATGGAACAAATGTTTACAGCTATGAAATTACCCGTGACTGTTTCTGGGGCGCTCATGCCCGATGCGCATCAGGGTTATGGCTTACCAATTGGAGGTGTACTAGCAACTAAAAATGCTATTATACCCTATGCCGTTGGCGTGGACATTGGTTGCCGTATGGCTTTAAGTATCTATGATATTCCGGCTTCGTATTTATTAGAAGATCGCTTGTCATTAAAAGATGCCTTGAAGGCGAACACTAATTTTGGTTCGGGTGGCAACTTTGAGCAAGGCAAACGAAGTGATCACAACGTACTAGCCAATGAACTGTTTGAAACCAACTCCTTAGTCAAAAGCTTAAAAGACAAAGCGTATGTACAACTAGGAAGTAGCGGTGGTGGAAATCATTTTGCCGAGTTCGGCATTATAGAATTTGAAGAAGCTGATGAAACTTTGAATGTCCCCAAAGGAAAATTTCTAGCACTGCTTACACATTCTGGTTCACGGGGTTTAGGTGCAACTCTAGCCAATCATTATACCAAAATTGCTAAAGAAAAATGCAAACTTCCTGGCGAAGCAAAACACTTGGCTTATTTAGATATGAACAGTGAGGAAGGCCAAGAGTATTGGTATGCTATGAATTTAGCGGGCGATTATGCATCAGCTTGTCATGAGGTAATTCATCGAAAAATGAAACAAGCTATAGGAGCACAGGTTTTAGCAACCGTAGAAAATCATCATAACTTTGCATGGAAAGAAATAGTCAATGGAGAGGAATTAATTGTTCATCGTAAAGGAGCTACACCTGCTGGAAAAGATGTGATGGGTATTATCCCTGGCTCTATGACGGCACCAGGTTTCTTGGTACGAGGAAAAGGAAACGAGACATCGCTCAACTCGGCATCGCATGGTGCTGGGCGTAAGATGAGCCGTTCCAAAGCAAAGGCCAATTTTACAAGAACTGATTTAAAGGCCAAAGCAAAAGAGCATGGTATTACCTTAATTGGTTCAGGAGTTGATGAAATTCCTATGGCCTACAAAGACATAAATGAGGTTATGAAATCTCAGAAACATTTGGTGGATGTGGTTGCTAAGTTTACACCTAAGGTTGTAAGGATGGCGGATGATAGTGGGCGGAGTCGTCGGGAGGTTAAGAGGCGAGATTAATGAATAAATTATCAACTAATCCTACAAATAATAATTGTGAGATTTAGTAAGGAATATATGGCACGCTGTAGAGAACAATTATCAAAATAATGATAACAATCGTATTCATGCTCAAATAAATATAGAAATCATTCAATCCGTTTTTTAATAGCTTATGACAAAACCATTGGACAAAAATATCAATACTCAGCAAAACTACATGCCAAGAAAGAAGGCGATGCCTTGATTGATGATAAATTGGAGGAGTACTAAGTTGTTTATTTCACCTTATTACTCAAATAAAACCCAATAGAAGCTTGGTTGGCTAGATATACTTTTTTGCTTACGCTGCGGTCATAGTTTGCGGAGAACTGCCAACTGAGGCGCAAGTGATCTAAAAATATAAAGTGAAAAGCATTTACAGTTTCAAACTCATAGCGATTGATAAAACGAAGGTCTTTTCTGTCGCAGAAAAACTTGGTGGTATTTTGCCAATAGATGTTTTCTTTTATTTTGCGTACGGGTGCATTAAATAAGCCATGAATACCGTAGCTAATTTTTCTTTTATCACCGCGCTCTACACCATAGAGTTTTTCTTTATCACGGCTTTCGAATATTTCTTGGTTTTTTATGCGGGTGGTTTTGCCTGCGGCTACGCCAATTTCTGCACGGGCATATTTCCATAGTTTATAGCATAGGCCAAGGCTATAAATAGAATAGCCCGGCGAGTTATAATCTGTATAGAGTGTTTGAATAAGACTATCCGATGATTTATCCTGTTTGTATTTATACTCTTTGTGCAATTGGGTTTTGATGTTTACCGAGCCAGAAATATTTATCTTTTTGTGCTTGGTGGGTATTTGCAAGCTGTTGTTCATGCGTAGCATATCCTCGTTTTTTATGCCGAGGCTATCAAAATATTTGCGATAGCCAAGCTCATTAAATATACGCGTTTGCAATCGAAAGTAGGGTGTGCGAAAATCGTTGTTGATAGTAGCGTTGTAATAAAAATGTAAGTGATTGGCTTCTTGTTTTTTACGCTCTTCATCATTGTGATAACTAAAAGCCGTGGCGGTGGCATAAAAATCGTAGAACAGCCGATTGGTAAATAAATAGTCGCCTTCTTTTACTCGTTTGTTTACTACTTTTTTGAGTTTTTTCTCTTGCTGAATGGTACGTAGTAGGGTATCGTAGGGGCGGGGGCTTCGGTTAAAATCTATACTATCTTGCTGTTGGTTAAAAATGGCATCACCCAAGCCGCTATTTTGCGCACAGCTGCTGTTGGCAAAGAAGATACTCGCCACTAGGGTAATGCCATATAGATAGAACCAATTCATAAAATTTAATTGCCAGCAGTGCCATCATCGGTTATATGAACTACGAACTCTTCACCACTGTCCGTCATGGCGTAGATACCGATGGGTATGGTATAATCGTCTTCGAGTTCTAGGGCTGCAGCCAGCTCGGTAGGAAATACTACGGCTTCTTCAATTTCGTACACATCTTGCATACTGAGGCGATCATATACCTCGGGTTGGTGGCTGGCTAATTCGTCTTTGTTTATTCGGATACTGAGAGTTCCAAAATCATCGGTGGCGAATGTAAAGTTCATGGCACTACTTTCTTTTACTAAGCATATACCTTTGCCCTCGCAGCCGGCACTTTTTTTGCCGCTTACGGCTTTCCATTTTTTCTCGTTGCCAGCGGCGGCTAGTAGCATTATGGGTAGGCAAAGGAGAATTATTATTTTTGTAATTTTGTTTTTCATAATTTTTTTTGTTTTAAATGTTTTTTAATTTCTTTTGTTTTGGGCAAAGCGGTGGCTGGGGGGGGAGGTAGAATAAAAACCATGCGATTAGTTGAGGGCGCGCGTTTACGCCAAAAATGAGAACTTATTCCTTATAAAGGCCTAAATCTTTATCTAGAGCTTAGATTTTTATAAGCTAAAAATACTTATTATATTTTTGGAATCAGATCCATATTAATTAGGATAATGGAAACCTTATCTCTTATTCCTTTCTCCCGCAATTCATCGATGTAATCTATATCCGAAACCTTTCTATTAAAGCCTAAAAATTTGGCATATGAAATAATTATCGCCACCGGTTTTAATTTCATTTCATTATTCGGGCAGTTTAGGCAGTTCATGTTATTCTTGAAAAGAGTCCTTAAGTTATTTCCCACTGGAGCATTTTTCAGAAGACTATTATTCTTGATTAATTGAGTAGTAGTTGATCGGACTCCCATATGACATAGATTTGTGTCCGTAGTTACGATGGTATTATAATTACTATCAATGGTAAGAATAAAATTACTAGCTAAAGCTTTATTGACAGTGTTGAAAGCATCATTTGAATTTATGCGATAAACGTAGTCATAGTCAATGCCTTTTTGTTCTATAATTTGAAGCACCGTTGTATTTGATTCTACTTTCGGTTTTTTAACACCATATAATCGGATTAAAAGTGAATTACATGAGCTATTAAGAAGTAGCAGATATATAAGTATCAAATATCTATACATAGAAATAGATTCTTTAAAATGCCATGCATAGTCCCAATACTATGCACGGCATCTAAATTTTATAATTGTCCCAAATTTACGACAAAATATTCATCATATTCTATAACTTCATAACTTCCATCAACTTGTAGTTCTTCTCCACCGTTCACACCAAGTAACTCAGTAACATCTGAAGGTATAATATCAAATAACCCATCAAAAGAATAGAGCTCTCCAGAATCAAAATCAGAATATTTATCCGGCTGTTCTTCCAATAATTTAGATTTACTAACCAATACTAATAAATCACCATCATCACTTGTACCTACACCATGATTACTGGGGTCATAATTTTCCGATGGTTCAACTCCTATATCAATTGTAATTGAACATATACCTTTAGTTGGACAATCTCCATTCTCATCCTTTTTCTTTCTTTTATCAAAGGTCATCTTAACTTTTACACTTATTTTAGGTGGCTTAGCTTGACTTTCAAAACTTGTTCCAATAAAGAAAATACCTACCGCCATAATCATTAATACTTTTTTCATAATATACTTGGTCTTTTCAAAAAGACCTGAAAACTAGTGCCTACTTTTTGCTATATGCGGGTTTGGGCGTGGGTCCCACTTTGCCAATTGGTGGCAAAGGTTTCTTTTTTTAGCTTCTTGCTTTTGTTAATCTAGCCAAGTATTATTATCTTCGTATTTATCGAGAACTAGGAAAATAATGTTTCGGCATTGTTTTTTAGTTAAAGTGAATACTTTAAAAAGTTCCATTAGCTTGGGTTGTTATTTTTTTTCTGTTTCAACCGGCAGTGGTTTTTTCAAGTGTTCACTTTTTTTTGTGTATTGCGCAATACGTTTCTCAAAAAGCTTGATACAAAGGTAAGGCAATGTTAAAATAACAGGCAAATAGTGTTACCTATATGTTATGTGTTTGTTGCACATACTTTATAGCACATAATTTATCATTTAGTTTACTTGTTATTAACAAAATAATTTTCTATGATTCATCGACGATTTTTAGCTAAGAGCTCATTATCCTGCATCCATATTATTGCGCACAGCTGCGGCTTGAATGCTCTTGTAGAAACCACCAAACCTACTAAATAGCGTTCTAGTAATTTGTAGCAACAGGTATGTAGCGCCCCGTAAGGGCTGCTTGCATATACTTGTTGTTGATTACTAGGAACAGGTATGGTGGTACCTTACAAGAGGGTCAATACGGGTTACGGCTTGCACCCTTTTATTAATGAAACAAATTACAAATAATGACTAAAAAACAATTGCCACCACATTTGCCAGAAACAATCAAAGCTTTACGCGTATTTTCTAACATACCACAACGCTACCTCGCTCATAAGCTAAATGTCAAGCAGAGCACAGTCTCCGATATTGAAAAAGGGGTTATCAAGCCATGCGCTCACAAATTAGAAATTATATCTGATGTATTAGAAATGCCCTCTGAAGATATTATGACATTGGCAGAACGAACGCCAAAAGCAAATATTGAAATAGCCTTAGTTCATCTTAAAGCGTCTGGTTTAAGCGAACCGAACAAAGAAGATTTTGAACAATTCATGCAGTTCTTTAAATCCGATTATGATAAACTTTATAGATAAAGTGAGAGGTCTATTTTAGGACGAGTCAGATGGCGGATAGCCTGTCCCGCCAAAGCGGGAATACAGGAAGAAGTAGAAAGGAGATTAAGAGACGGGTGTGATTTTCTTTTTTGTAAAATATAAATCATGAACTCTTCCATACAACAATTAATAACTCCGCTCATCACTTAAATTCTATTCCTCGTAAGTTGATTATCTACCTTCACCCTACCAATGGAAAATAATACAGTTCTTAGTGTAAATGGTTTAAAGAAAAACTATGGTCGCATTCAGGCGCTGAAAGGCGTAAGTTTTGATGTGCCTAAAGGATGTGTTTATGGCATACTGGGGCCCAACGGAAGCGGTAAAACTACTTTACTCGGCATCGTGCTTGATGTACTAAAAAGTAATGGAGGTTCTTACGATTGGATAGGATACACCCAAGCTGAAGACGCACGTAAAAAACAAGGGGCTTTACTCGAAACTCCCAACTTTTATCACTACCTCAGCGCAGTTGATAATTTGAAAATAGTTTCAGAGCTAAAGCAAATTAAAAAACCCAATATTGATGGTGTGCTAAAAAGAGTTTCACTGTTAGAGCGGAAAAACTCAAAGTTTCAAACGTACTCTCTAGGAATGAAGCAGCGCTTAGCCATCGCCTCAGCTCTACTCAGTAATCCAGATGTGATTGTATTTGATGAGCCAACGAACGGCTTAGACCCTGAAGGTATAGCCGAAATCAGAAATCTAATCAAAGAGCTGAGCCAAGAAGGACGAACTATAATAATGGCCAGCCATTTGCTTGACGAAGTTGAAAAAGTTTGTACGCACGTAGCCATCTAAAAAAAGGAGAACTATTAAGTGAAGGTCCTGTAAGTACAATTTTAAAAGACGAACCGACCTATGAATTAAAAGCAGAAAATATGGAAGCACTTCATACTGCTTTACAAAACCACCCCAACATTTCAACAGTGGTAAAAGAAGACCAGCATTGGATTGCATCATTTACTGAAAAAGTATCTGCTGCCGCCATTAATCAATATTGCTTTACTAACAATATTGCTATTTCCCACCTTAAAGAAAACAACCTAAGCTTAGAAAAAACATTCTTAGAACTAATAAAATAAAAACTATGCGATTATTAAAAATAGAATGGCTTAAGCTAAAAAAATATAGAACGTTTTATATTCTTTCAGGTCTCTTCATGGCCATTTTCGTTTCTATAAATTTGGTTATGAGAACCGCTCCCTTCAGTGTAAACATGAGTAAAGAAAATAAAGTGAGCCTTTTAAGCGACAACTATTCTTTCTCAGAGGTATGGCACAACTTGGGATACTATTATGGCTGGGCAATCATTTTTATTTGTGTGTTAGTCATTATCAATATTTGTAATGAGTTTAGCTTTAAAACACAGCGCCGACAAATCATTGATGGTTACAACCGTCTCGATTTTTTACATGGGAAGGTGATGCTTATTCTTGCTATCAATGTTGTGCTTGCGCTATTCTTCGTTCTAGTGGGACTTATTTTTGGTTATACGCATGGTGGAGGAAACCCTACGAATCACGCTATAAAAATTCTTCACGCCTTTACATTGAGTTTGAATTATATATCGTTTTCGGCTCTTGTTGCTTTATTTGTCAGAAAGTCCGGACTAAGCATTATGCTATTATTAGCTTTTGTTTTCGTGGAGTCTATTATTTCCTCTGTAGTAGCCATGAAGTTTGATAAAGCCATTATGGCTTATCTACCGCTTGAAAGTAGCGATGCCCTTTTTACTACTCCACTCAATCCTATGGCAAAACAAGTAACAGATAAACTACCGCAAAATAGCAGTACGACCTTGCTTTAATGAGTTTAGTATTTGTCGTTATTTATTATTTCGTTGCTCGTTGGCGAATGCAAAAAGCTGATTTGTAAATTTTATTGAATCAACAATTTTTGATGAGCAAACACTCCATTAATCTCTGCTTGCAAAATGTATACCCCTTGGGAAGCATTAATAATTACTTCAGTTTCTGAGCCATTTTTTCTAAGCAAAAAAGGAATTCTTCTACCTTCCAAACTGTAAACGTTTATCGCATCTAAATCCCCACTTTCAAAGAAAACTCGAAATACACCCGATGCTGAAGGATTTGGATAAACCCTTAGTTTACTATTTATTTTTTCAAGCTCTTCCACATTCGTAGGATCCGTATTCTGAGAAAAAACACATTGTTGCAGAGCAACATATTTTGGCGAAAGGGTATCAGCATAATTCTCCTTGGTACCCCAAAAACCGTATCGCCCCCAATTACCATGCGAAGAAAAATGACAAAACAAACCGGCTTGCGTTGAATCATACCAATGTGAAAAATAATCACAATATTGATTTTGAATCCGTGGGTCACGCTGACTAGCTTTTAATTTATTTACCCAAGCCGTGTCGTTTGCTTGCTGATACGTCACCAAATGCTGTCCACCTTCGTAGGCTATCAAGTCTACATTAAAAGTATCTGCAACAATTAAATGATCATCCATCCATTGATAACTTTCGGGTAAAGAATATTCCATGGAGTCTAAAATATCAGAAACTGTAGCCGATGTGTACGTATTGGCATTCACAAAATCATCGGCTACACCACCGTAGTACGGAGCTATGGCAATAGCATCTGCCGTAACACCCGTAGGATTATATTGTGACTCGCTAAAACGTTCCATAATAAAATTGGTTACCCAACTATTCGCCGCTTGCGAAGCCACCACTTTTATAAACCGGCTATCATCAACAAATTCATTTTCAAAAATTTGAAAAATATCCGCGGAGCGTTTGGCAGTATATTTCCAAGTACGATCCCACGGTTGACCACCATAGCCCAGCGCATTTCCAATACTATCCCCATATTGATTTTGAGGGAAAATACCATTCCACGTTTCATTACTATACTCAATATAAATTTTCAAATTAGGATCTAAATTATCCCGAAAAAGTCGCGCCATTTCTGTGATAAAATTATCGTTCGCCGCATGTGGCACACAAATCCAAGCATCCTTTTGTAATTGATTACATAAATCAACGATATACTCATACGCCACACCTTGGTCTCGAGTTTGTGTGTATGAGTTCGGTCTAGTTCGGTCAGCCCAAGTAGTCATTGGGTTGCCGTTCGTGCTCATCCAATCCATGAATCGAATACATTGAAAATCTTGAAGAAAATCTAATAAAGCTGGGTAAAACGGATTAGTTTGATAGGTAGTATGATGCCCAGGCATAATAAAATGAATATCATGAACGGGGTTCGATGGTAATGATTGTTCAATTTCTAAGGCGATTAATCCAGAAGTATTATTTACAGAAACAAGCGTATCCACAGGACAATTAAAGACACCACTTGCTCCACCCCACAATCTTACTCTACCACTTCCCGAAACTTGTAATCGATACATTCCCGCAGGATATAATCCGTTTAATTCGCCAGCATAAAATAGTGTACGTACTTGCTGCGGTGCACTAGCTCCAACAGTAAATGGAACTTGTAATGGATATCCGTTTGCGCCCATGGGAACGGATAAATTTGTAGACCAAGCAGACCCTCCGACCGTATCATGCGTTACCCATTGACGCGACTGTTTCATGACATCCACAAACACAAACTCCTCGCTCCAATCTTGCACGCCTGATAGATTAATTCCGATAGGCCTATTGATTTGAGCGTTTGCTAAAAGTGAAAACAACAAAAAGCAAAAAAGAAATGAAAATTTGTGGAACGGATTCATAAAATGCAATTTACGAATAATTCAACAAAGAAAATTTAGATCTTGCATTTCGTAATTGAGTCATTCGTAATTCGTAATTTGCTCACATGTATCCTTATCAGATAAAATCATACGAAGATTATAAAACGCAATATCAAAAAAGTGTAGACACTCCCGAAAAATTCTGGGAGGAGATTGCTGAAAATTTTACATGGAAAAAAAAGTGGGACAATGTTTTAAGTTGGGATTTTAAAACACCAGATGTAAAATGGTTTGAAGGTGCACAGCTCAACATAACTGAAAATTGTATTGACCGACATCTTGAATCCAAAGGAAATGATACGGCCATTATTTGGGAGCCCAACGACCCTAAAGAACAAAACAGATTAATTACTTTTAATGAATTGGCTAAAGAAGTCAATCAGTTTGCACAAATACTAAAAAACTTAGGTGTAAAAAAAGGAGACCGTATATGCCTTTATATGGGTATGATTCCTGAGTTGGCGTATGCCACCTTAGCTTGCGCGCGCATTGGCGCAATCCACTCCGTAATTTTTGGTGGCTTTAGTGCCAAGAGTATAAAGGATAGAGTTCTTGATGCAAAAGCGGAATATATTATTACATGCGACGGTTCGTTCAGAGGTGCTAAAACGATTCCTTTGAAAAATGTAGTTGATGAGGCAATTGCGGAAGTAGATATTGTTCAAAAAGTACTAGTAGTAGAACGAACAAAGGAAGAAGTTGTCATGAAATCAGAACGAGATGTTTGGTATCATGAAGAAAAAAATAAAGTCGCGGATACAACTTTTATTGAGGCAGAAACTATGAGTGCAGAAGATCCCTTATTCATATTATATACATCAGGAAGTACAGGCAAACCAAAAGGCGTTGTGCATTCAAGCGCAGGCTATATGGTTTATTCCACCTATTCTTTTGTGAATGTGTTTCAATATAAGCCCGGTGATATCTATTTCTGTACTGCTGACATTGGTTGGATAACAGGTCACTCTTATATTATTTACGGACCATTAGCTGCTGGTGCTACGACCATGATGTTTGAAGGTATTCCCACTTTCCCAGACCCAGGTCGTTTTTGGGATATCGTAGATAAATATAAAGTCAATATTCTATATACGGCACCTACAGCGATTCGTTCGCTTATGGCTTGCGATACAGCTTGTGTTGATCGGGCGGACTTAAGTTCTTTGAAAGTATTAGGCACTGTAGGGGAACCCATTAATGATGAAGCATGGCAATGGTATCATAAAAAAATAGGAAAAGAAAAATGTCCTATTGTAGATACTTGGTGGCAAACAGAAACTGGTGGCATTATGATTAGTTCCTTAGCAGGGATTACACCAGAGAAATCAACCTTTGCATCGCTACCCTTGCCGGGAATACAACCTTGCTTGGTAGATGAAAACGGTAACGAATTAGTTGACGCGGACGCCAACCAAAGTGTACAAGGAAATCTTTGTATAAAATTTCCTTGGCCTAGTATGATCCGAACCACTTGGGGCGATCATGAACGTTGTAAACAAGTTTATTTCTCCGCCTATGAAAATAAATATTTTACAGGCGATGGATGCCTACGAAATGAAGATGGCTTGTATAGAATTACAGGCCGTGTAGATGACGTGCTCAATGTAAGTGGCCACAGAATTGGCACAGCAGAATTAGAAAATGCCATCAACGAACACCCTACGGTTATTGAAAGTGCGGTGGTTGGCTACCCACATGATATAAAAGGACAAGGTGTTTATGCCTACGTAATTTGTGAAGAGCAACCAGCTGATGCAAGCCAAGCCAATGAAGAAATCGTAGCTCTAGTAAGAGACATTATTGGACCCGTAGCTAAACCTGATAAAATACAATTTGTAAGTGGCTTGCCTAAAACTCGAAGTGGTAAAATTATGCGGCGTATCCTTCGCAAAGTAGCCGAAGGTGAACTAGAAAAATTGGGTGATATTACAACGCTTTTAAATCCTGAAGTTGTGGAGGAGGTTATTGCTGGGAGGGTTTAGACTATCTATATTTCACAATGTAGAAAAAATTTGAGAGAGATATAAGTCAAAATGACAATAAAAATCTGGACAAAACTAATGAAGAATAAAATACTTGATTTTTTTTCAAAAGTGAATAACGATAATAGTAAATATTGAGAAGCTCTGTCCAAGAAAAAAAGTGCAATCGCCACAAATAAAGGAAGCACAAAGGTTAAAGCAAATTGATAGCCATGGCTGAACCCTCCAAATCCAACAGTAAAACCATTGTATACTATCAGCCCAAGAGTACAAAAGCTTGCAATTCGAAAAAATGTAAGTTTATATCTTATAAAGAAATCTAACATACGAATTGCTTCAAAGTTAGTATACCTTTGGTGCACTTTAGGATAAAAACCTAACACCATGCAAAAAGAACTAACCATCAAACTTGCGCCCAGCGAGATAGAAAATGAGCAACTTATAATTCACAAAACTAGGAACTCTATTGGACTCAAGTCTAATGACGTACTACGAATTTCAAAAATCAAATTGTCATTAGATGCTAGACGAAAGCCGATTCATTATCAATTGCGCCTGAAGGCTTTTGTGAATGAAAGTCAGAATGAGAAAGAGTTCGATAGGGAGAATGAATTAGTTTATAAAGATGTACATCAGTCTTCAGAGAGTCTACATATAGTTGGCGCAGGACCCGCGGGTTTATTTTGTGCCTTACGTTGTTTGGAGTTAGGCATTAAACCTATCGTATTCGAAAGAGGTAAAAAAGTACGTGACCGTCGGAGAGATTTAGCAACCCTAAATAAAGAAGGAATTTTAAACGAAGAAAGTAACTACTGCTTTGGCGAAGGCGGCGCTGGAACTTATAGTGATGGTAAATTATATACGCGTTCAAGGAAAAGAGGGAGCGTTCAAAAAATGCTGCAGATTTTTATTCGCTTCGGTGCAGAAGAAAAAATTGCTTACGAGGCCCATCCTCATATCGGAACCAATAAACTTCCCAAGATTATTGAAAACATTCGTGAGCATATTATTGCATGTGGCGGTGAAATACATTTCAGACATAAGCTCACAGATCTTTATCTTAAAGAAAATTCCATAGCAGGAATTGAATTAAATAATTCTACAAAAGTTGATTGCAAAAATCTGGTACTAGCAACAGGACACTCTGCAAAGGATATTTATTTGCTCTTATATAAAAAAGGTATTCAACTCGAAGAAAAAGACTTTGCCATTGGCGTGCGTATCGAGCACCCGCAACAATTAATAAATGAAATTCAATACGGTAAAGAATACGCAAGAGCAATAGAACTCAATCAAGACAGTGCTTTGCCGCCTGCTGCCTACTCTTTAGTAGAGCAAGTTGAAGGGCGTGGTGTGTTTTCATTTTGTATGTGCCCGGGTGGGATTATTGCACCTGCTTCCACGGCTAATAAAAGTTTAGTGGTAAACGGATGGAGTCCTTCTAAACGAAATAACCCTTATGCCAATAGCGGCTTAGTCGTAAAAGTGGGGCAGGAAGACTTTGGCAGTTTCAAAAAAGAAGGCGTACTCGCCGGGTTGCATTTTCAAGAAAGTATTGAACAAAAAGCATACGAAGTAGGCGGCGGAAAATTTGTAGCGCCTGCTCAAAAAGTAACAGATTTAATTTCAAACAAGACATCACAATCTATTGGAGAACATTCCTATTTGCCCGGTGTAAATCCGTCCAACATGAAAGAAGTATTACCTAGCTTTATTTACGATTCTATTCAAAAGGGAATTAAACAATTTTCTAAAAGAGTGAAAAACTATATTCACTCTGAAGCGATAGTTGTGGCCACAGAAAGTCGAACTTCATCTCCTTTAAGAATACCGAGAGATAGAGAAACACTAGAGCATGTTCAAATAAAAGGTTTGTACCCTTGTGCCGAGGGTGCCGGTTATGCAGGCGGAATTATCAGCGCAGCTATTGATGGTGACCGTGTGGCAGATGCCACCCATTTTTTAAAAAACGTGTCCTAAAAAAACGCAAACAAACACAAGCATAAAAAACGCGCTGCGGCGGTGAAAAGGGAATAACATTCTGTGTGATAATTGCATGGGTCGGTGAGCTAGTAAGGCGGTAAAACCAAAAAGCAGCACAATCAAAATATCAATAACATCAAAACGCCCTTTGACGATACCAAAATATTGCCAAAACTCTAGCCAAAGAGCAAAAACCATAGGTAACCATTCAAGATTTATTTGTTTATTAAATAATCGAAGGCGGAGGTTTCTTGCCAAAATACTGGCCGAGAAAACCCAAAGTCCACCGGGTAAAGAATAAATTATAAGTTCATTTAACGGTAAGACATCCGCAACAGAATTCTTTACAGACAAGAAATGTTTGCTCGAAAAAAATTCGGCTACCAAAATATTTATAAGTGTGCCTTCAGGTCTGTAAAATATATAAATGAATAGACAGGCTAGTAGAAAAATAAAAACAAGGCTGTAATTAATTTTTACTTTAGCGGCATCACTCATGATTAGAAGTCTAATAACTCAATCTCAAAAATCAATACTGCGTATCCAGGAATGGTTGAACCTGCTCCTCTTGAACCGTAGCCTAATTTACTAGGAATTAGTAAAAGACCCGAACCTCCTCTAGAAAATTTTGGGATTCCTTCTTGCCATCCTTCAATCACATTTGACAAAGGCGTTTCGAAGTTTGGATTCTGATCGAAAATTGAATTGTCGGTTAAAAAACCGCGATGCCGCACTTTCACAACACTCTCGCTTGTTGGAAACATGCCATCACCTTCCTTTTGTACTATATAGTGTAAGCCACTTTCCGTTTTTTGAACGATTCCCAAATCGTTCAAATCATTGTCGATGATGTATTGCTCAATTTCTAATATATTTTCTTCGAGCCTATCATCCTTATCTTTTTTACAGGCTGTGAAACACACAAGCATCATTAGAAAGAATGCAATCTTAGTCATAGCTATGTTCTGGAATCCACGCATTTTTTCAAATATTAGGCTGCCTTACGCTTTGCTTTTTTCTCTGCATGTACCATGGCTGCTTCTCGCACCCAAGCACCTTCGTCCCATGCTTTATTTCTTGCTGCTAATCGCTCTTTGTTGCAAGGACCATTTCCTTTCACAACATTCCAGAACTCTTCCCAATCTATTTCTCCAAAGTCGTAATGATTTCGCTCCTCATTCCATTTTAAATCAGGATCTGGGAGAGTAACTCCTAGTATTTCTGCTTGCTCTACTGTTGCGTCTACAAACCGTTGACGAAGTTCGTCGTTTGTCTGACGTTTTATTTTCCATTCTATGCTCTGCTTAGAGTTTGTGCTTTCCTCATCATTCGGTCCAAACATCATTAAACTAGGCCACCACCAACGATTTACCGCATCTTGCAGCATTGCTTTTTGAGCGGCCGTTCCCTTACTCAAAGCCAATAAACTTTCATAGCCTTGACGCTGATGGAAGCTTTCTTCCTTGCAGATTTTCACCATGGCTCTGGCATACGGTCCGTAGGATGTACGGCAAAGCATTACCTGATTCATTATAGCGGCGCCATCTACTAGCCAACCTATGGTTCCTATGTCGGCCCAAGTAAGTGTTGGGTAATTAAAAATACTAGAGTATTTCGCTTTTCCACTGTTCAATTGCTCATACATTTCATTTCGGGTAATCCCCAAAGTTTCTGCAGCTGAGTACAAGTACAAACCGTGTCCAGCCTCATCTTGTGCCTTTGCTACTAGTATTAATTTCCTACGTAGGTTGGGGGCTCTCGTAATCCAATTCCCCTCGGGCAACATACCTACAATCTCGCTGTGCGCATGCTGCGAAATTTGACGAATTAAGGTTTTACGATAGGCATCAGGCATCCAATCGCGTGCTTCGATTTTTACCTCGTTCTCAATTTTTTCTTCAAATAACTTTTTACCCTTTGCTTCGCTCATAATCGTCAAATTTTACAACAACAAATATACGAACGAAACGGAGAAGCCTTGTATCATAAAATTGTAAGAAAATCATATAATTACGGGTTTAAAGCAACAAAAATTAGTCTTTGCTGCTTTCATAGTATTTTTTATTTAGCAATCGAGGAGATTGCAACAGATTTCCTGAAATACACTATAAGTTAGTTTGTTACTAGGTTCGTTCTTACAGTTTTTCTTTTAATAATTATTCACTTGTAGAAACCCAAATGAGTGCAAGTAAGTTTATGAGATTAAAGGTATCTACCCAGGATCATAAGCGATAGGAAGGACAAAATAGGAGCTAACTTCTTTTCCATCCTTTTTAGCGGGTTGCCATTTCGGCATTTTTTTCACGGCTTCTATCCCTCTTTTTTCTATTAGTTCTAAACCTTTCGGCGTCTTTACCGATTTTATTTTTGCAACCCTGCCGTTGGATGTGATGACAAATTCTAAATACACCACTCCTTCAGGTATATCTTTAGACTCAGATTTTGTAAGGTTTAAGTTATTTCCTACAAATGATATTAAAGCATCATCCCCTCCTGGATATATAGCATCAACATCAACTTGCTTATAAACTTCGTTTTCAGTATCTACAGTTACTCTTATCTCACCTTCAGAACCCTTATTGAATGTATAATTACTATCTATTTTCACATTAAACATAGCAACGAATTCATCTTCACTTAATGTGCGTTCCAAAATTTTTCCATCAACATCAGTGATTCGCATGTTATAACTCCCATCTGCATTTAGACTCAAGACCGTGTCCCTGCCCTTAACAACTATTGTTTCCAAATTTTGCTGACCGTCATTTTGTGCTGTGTTTAAAATTAAGCCATTGTCTTTGCCTAATGACCATTGTAAATTAGAATCAGTTTTACGATTTAGAAAAAATAGCATTTTATCGGCTGGCACTACTTTCAAAACCACACCTCCATTTTCATTCGTATATTTCATCGTGTAGGTTCCATCACTATTGTCAGTAAAAGTAGTGTCTTGAGTCAGTCCTTCTTTTTGGTTGTTGGTATTTTTCTGTGCGTTGGCTTTTTGGCTTTGAAAAAATACTACAGTAAAAACTAGTGCTAATAAAACACCAAGCGTAATGATTTTATTATTTGTTTGATTTTTTGATTTTTTGTGTAACATAATTATTCTGTTTTTAATGGGTGATGAAAAAAATGAGTGAGTGATTACAATTGGGCTACTTTGCAAATAAATAGTTGATTGGAGTAGGCTATTTAAATAATCCTCCAAGGAATGCTCTTGGGTTACCGTTTCATCTACTTGGTACTCATGAACCAATTCCAACTCCTTATGAAAAAGAATAAACAAAGGATTGAACCAAAAAACTCGAGCGAGTATTGTAATAACGATTTTATCCCAACTGTGTTTTTTATCCAGATGCGATTGCTCATGAGCTAGTACTAGGTGTAATTCTCTTTTTGATAAAAATATCTTTGGAAGATAAATAGAATCCAAAAAAGAAAAAGGTAACGATATATCTTCACTCGTATAAATATTGGGGCTACAGAAAAGTGCTTCTTTCTTTAGTATTATTATTTTTCTGTAAGTAAAAAACAATCGAATCAATTGAATTAAGGAAATACAGGCCGCTAAACTTATCATAATCCAATACCAATTAATGGTTTGCGCATCTACAGAACCTACAGGCATAGCAGTAAAGCCTACCGATTGAGGAAGCTGATTTATTTGTTTGATAAATTCATTGGGCTCAACAATTTCCAGTTGAATTAAGGGTGCGAGTAGTGAAGTCATAACTATCAGCCATAGAAAAACTCGAGCATAATTGAATAATTTTTCATTTCGCAAAAACGCATAGTAAACCCCTAAACCTATGGCCTGAATCAAAATTGTTTTAACTATATACAATCCCAAATTATTTTTCTTTTTTTAGTTTGGCAATTAAATCTTCTAGCTCTTCAACACTCACATTTTTTTCATTTATAAAAAAGGATACTAAAGCTTCGGCTGAATTATTAAAATAGTTTTTAAGCAAGGGGCTAACACTTTTTTTCAGATATTGCTCACGAGATACAATAGGAAAATATTGATGCGTTTTACCAAAAGCATTGTAATCGACAAAACCTTTGTTTTGTAAAATGCGCACAGTAGTGGATACCGTATTATAATGCGGTTGCGGGTCAGACATTTTTTCTATTATCTCCTTTACAAAAGCTCTTTCTAAGTCCCACAGAATTAGCATAATTTCCTCCTCGGCTGTTGTTAATTTTTGCATCAAGATCAAATATAACTATTTATTTAGTTATAAACCTAATTGTTTAGTTATATTCAAAAAAGGGAATATTTTAAGATTTCACTAACGTATCTAGTTATCTATTCGTTATCTTTATCAGTACAGTAAAATAGAAACCCCGAAACGTATGTTAACAAGTAGATCTATACTTTTTTTTGTCCTAATTTTTCCAAGCTTGGTTTCGGCTCAATTGCTTGACATACAAGGGCCTAATATAGATACGCTACCTTGCTCACAAGTCTGTAGGCAAGTTACAGCCACCTATTTGCAACCACTGAAAACAAATGTCTACACTGCAGCAGCTACCAATCATAGTCCGGTTTCACTAATTGCTCCTACTAGTTTAAATCTGCAAGACGATAAGTTCTCAGGTGCCGTTCCTATTGGTTTTTCGTTCTGCTTTTATGAAGGTATTTACAGTCAGCTTTATATAAGTGCTAATGGACATATCACCTTCAACCCTGCCTATGCTAGTGCCAACTGTTCATTTGATACTCGCCAAGGAATGCCATATTTCAGTGCTTCTTATCCCGATAATTCTATATTCTGTCCCTTCTCAGACGGTAATACTAGCGTAGGCGGAACCATACAATATAAAACGACAGGGGCAGCCCCTTTTAGAAAATTTGTAGTTCAGTACAACAATATACCTTTTTTCGGGAGTGCTTGCTCAGGTTCACCCGCCACGTTTCAATGTGTGCTATCCGAGTCTACTAATGAAATCGAATTTTTTATTACGAATAAGTCAACTTGTAATTCTGATACATCCAACTACTTGAACTATGCTACCTTAGGAATTCAAAGTACGGCCGCACAAAATTTTTTAATTGTCAATAATAGAAATGCCTCTATTTGGACCGCGAATAATGAAGGTTGGAAGATCAGCCCAGCCGGTCCTCCGGCGTATTCTATGCGATGGTTGGTGAATGGGGCTACGGTTGCGAACAATGTAAACAGTATAAATGTCTGCATTCCGTTTCCTAAAACTGTGGTTGCCGAATTAAAACTAGACTGTCCAAATAAAACCTTGACTGACACGGTTCTAATTTATCGAAACAGTGGTACAATTGATTCCATTGTGACCACCAATACAAATTGCCTAAATACTAGTACTGGAACAGCAACAATTTATGCCTCAGGCGGTACTCCACCCTATCAATACTCAGTGGGTGGTTCAGGCTTTGGTCCGTCCAATGTTTTTTCAAACCTCGGAGTCGGTCCGTATTCCGCACAAGTTCAAGATGCGAACGGTTGCATTTTTACCCAAACTTTTTTCATAGGTGTGAACAGTAACTTAGGTGTTTCGATAGATAGTTTGTTTGATCCTTATTGTCCTATGAACAATGGTGCCATCTATACTTCTGCGAGTGGAGGAGTACCACCCTATACTTTTAATTGGAATACCTCTCAAAATACTGACGACATTACCAATTTAGCTCCAGGATTTTACATCGTGATTGTAACAGACGCGCAAGGTTGTCAAGCTACAATTTCTCAACTATTAGATTGGGATCCAAACAGTTTGCCAACTTTGACAGACAGTATTTTCAAGCCTGTATGCGGTGATAGCACGGGGAGCATTACATTAACTGCTAGCGGCACCACGGCTCCTTACTCTTATGTGTGGACGAGTCCAAGTTCTACAGATTCTTTCATCACCAATTTAGCAGCTGGCACTTATTTTGCTACTGTCACAGATGCAAATGGTTGTTCTGCGACTTATGGGACCAACCTTACCGATACCTTAAATATGCAATTGCAAATGATAGGTTTTAATCATACCACTTGCGGCCTCAACAATGGAATGGGCCACGGCATTGGTGTGACTGGACTTCCCCCATACACATATAGTTGGTCTAACATGGCCAATACCCCTCAGACTAATACCCTGTCGCCCGGTTGGAATTATTTAACTGTAACGGATGCTAATAATTGCACTCGAATGGATTCTCTAAACATTAATCCTTCAATGCCAATGACACTTCAATTTTCGATTGCTGACGCCTACTGCGACGATGACAATGGATTGATTAACTCATTCGTCACTGGTCAACTTGGTCCTGTAAGTTACGCATGGAGTAATGGCGACTCTACAAATAATATTGATTCCTTAGCCGCTGGGCTCTATGTGCTTACCGTGACTGACTCAGTAGGTTGTATGCTCACCGACTCTGTTAATTTAATCAATGTAGGTAAGCCAAAATTAGTGGTCGTTCAATATACTCCACCACTATGTAACGGAGATAGTACAGGCCGCCTTGAGCTAAGTGGGGTAAATGGTGTATCACCTTATAAATATTCTTTTGATGGAATTAATTTTTCTACGGTAGCGGTACAAACAAATTTCTCTGCAGGAACTTATACTATCTATATGCGTGATGCCAATTCTTGTGAAAGTGATACTACCATATTTTTTACACCGCCCGATCCGATTGTCATCACCCACAGTTTTATAGATACACTCATTTGCTATCAGGATATTTCGGGTCCCATAACGTTTTCCGGTGCCGATGGCACTGCACCCTATCGATGGAGCACGTCTGAATCCAACTACCGTGTTCTAAATACATTTGCTGACTTCGGCGTAGGGCAACACACGATTTACGTGATTGATTCTAATGGGTGTAGAAATAGCTACAACTTTGAAGTACCTGGACCGGCAGAACCTTTAAGCATAGAATCTATTATAACTGATGTGCCTTGTTATACATCCGGAATTGGAGAAATTCAAGTAGATGCTCAAGGTGGCTGGGGCGGCTATTCTTATAGTTGGCGACATACGGGTTCTACGGATGTTGCACTTTACAATTTGAATCCATCGATATACTATAGCTCTGTCATAGACGCACGTGGCTGTCAAGTAGATAGCACTCTACCCTTGCGGCAATTATATTGTTGTGATTGTTATTTCCCCAATGCCTTTACGCCGAACGGAGATGACAATAACGATCGTTTTCGAGCCATTAGTCCGGCCACAGATATTAAAGAATACAATTTAAGTATTTATAATCGTTGGGGAACTCGAGTGTTTATGACAAATCAAATCACAGGAGCATGGGATGGAACTCTGCAAGGAGAACCTGCTCCGACTGGAACTTATTTTTATAAGTGTAAAATGAAATGTATTAATAGTAGTGACGATGTTTTCTTAACAGGAGATATTATTTTGATACGATAGAAAAAATTTGAAAAAGTACAATAGGTGTTGATAGAATAAGAGTAGGCCAACAATAACGAATTTCTGAAAGTAAAAAAGCAACCCTTTGGGTTGCTTTTTTACTAATTTATAATTATCCTATTCCCAAACATAGGCCTTCTTATTCATTAAAAGGGCTTCACCATTTACGCAAACTTTATCATCTGCTGGGTCAATCACTTTCGTTTCATAAGACACACGATTTTTCTCAGGGAAAATTTCTTTAACCGTGATAACGGCTCTGTAAGTTGTATCAACAAACATTGGTGCGTAAAACTGAGATTTTTGCATCATATATATATGACCATCATTGTGAAGCATAGTGCCAAATATTTTTGTGAAAACACTTTGGCTTAAATGACCATGCATAATGCGTTTGCCAAATATGCTATCTGCCCCTGCTTGTTCGTTTATGTGCAATGGATTCGTATCTCCAGTTATTTCAGCAAATGTGTTTACTTGCTCCTGTGTGAATGAGAAATCATGTGTGAATTCGTCTCCTACTTTTATCATTTTTTATAAAATTTTGCGCAAAGGTATATTGGTTTAGGGTGTTTGAAGAGTTTAGATGGTTTATTTCTTAGCGTAATAGAGTTGGAAAACATAATTAGAGTGGTGTAGAAGTTAAACAAAACGCTTTCTGCTTGAATTAGCATAAAAACAGTTCATTTTAACCTAAAAGCCTCTATTTTTGTTAATTTTTATTTAATACTCATTGCTACTGCATCGTTAAGCTTAGGTTCAGTAACATTTCATTTACCAAAACTTGTACTTCCATATTCAATTGCATCTACTTTTGCAATTCAAAAATTAATAAAAAAACCAAAAATCATAAGTTATGGCAACTAAAGCAAAACAAAACGGAAGCGCTAAAGCAACTAATCTTTTAACGGATTGGGCTAAACAAGCGCAAACTGCATTTGAAAATGCAACAAAAACAACTGAAGAAATGAATAAAGAATTCATGAACTCTTTCGCGGGTAAGAATAATGACTACTTCAAAAACTGGATGGAAACTCAACAAGCTTTTTGGAGCAAAAATGATACAAAAAGCGACGGAACTAACCCTACTGACTTTTTCACGAACTGGTACCAGCAGCAAATGAACCAAGCTCAAAACATGATGTCTCAAAACATGATGAAGGAGATGATGGAAAAGAATCCTATGGCTAAAATGATGGACATGGAAAATAACCCAATGGGCAATATGCAAGAAACTATGCAGAAAGCAAGTGAGCAAATGATGGATTGGAACAAAAACATGACGACTAACTTCCAAGAGCAATTGAACACTATGATGAGCGGTGATCAAAAAGGTTTCTTCACAACTATGTTCAACAACGCTGATACGTACACTAAAATGTTCCAAACTTGGATGCCAATGATGGAGCAATTGCAGAATGGTAAATTTGATATGGAAACATTTACTAAAAGCTTTAGCCCAGAAATGACTAAAGAAATTATGGATAAAATGTTTGCTTTCATGCCGGATAACAACATGAACGAAATGTACAGCAACTGGATGAACCAAATACAAAAAATGTCAAGTAACGATTGGTTAGAGAGCAACCCAGCATACCAAAATATGAAGAGCCATATGGAAAACAACATGCAGAATGGGATGAACCAACCATTTGAACAAATGATGAACATGTACAACATGATGCAAGGTCAATTTGATCACGCCAGCAACCCATTCATGAAGATGATGACTCCTAATGCAGACAAGAAAATGGTGGAAACTATGCGTGAAATCAACGACAAGATGGTAAAGTTCAACATGAAGAATACACAGATGAAATTCATGATGTACGAAAAAGGAAGTAGAGCAATGCAACGCTTCGCTACGACTCTTAACGAGAAAGTACAAAAAGGGGAGAACATTGAAAACTTCATGGCTTTCTATACTGAGTTCTTAAACACAATGGATGCTGAAATGGTTGAGTTATTCGGTAGCGAGCACTTCTCTCAGTTGCAATCTGAAATGTCTTCACTTGGCTTCCGTTTGAAAAAGCAAATGGATGAGCAAATGGAAAACACATTGAGCAACTTGCCAATCGTTACGCGCACAGAGATGGATAGCATGTACAAAAGCATGTACGAAATGAATAAAGAGCTTCGTAACCTGTTGCGTCAGAACGCTACTACAGCTACTGAAACTGCTAAGAAAGCAACTTCTACAGTGAAAAAAGCCATGAAATCTACCGTGAAAACAGCAACGAAAGCAGCTCCTAAGGCTAAAGAAACTACTGCAAAGAAAGCGTCTCCTAAAGCAACAGCTAAAAAAGCGTCCCCGAAAGCAACAGCTAAAAAAACTGTAGCTAAAAAAACGACTGCAAAAAAAGCAACAGCAAAAAAGACAACTTCTAAAAAGTAACTTTTAAACTATACAGTAAAGTCCCTTGCTCAGTGAGCAAGGGACTTTTTTTTTAAAGTTTTTATACAACTCCCACCTTCAAAAAATTTATAGCTCGTAAAAAATGGCTCATTCTAATCATTCAAATACTAGATAGAGAGCCTTCAATAAAGTCTCATTAGTGAAATATTTGTGCCATAAAAATTGCATACGTATTTTTACTACTAGTTGATATTTAACTTGTTATATCCAATTTTGATAGTACGATTAAAGATTTATTCATGCGACTGAAAACAATCTTTAGGCCAAAAGCATAACTGAAAATTCAACTTTTTTTGTCTCGTCCTCATATTAAATACTGATTTTTACAGTTTGTAAGGAGTATGTATTCAATTGCTAATTATTAGATTTGCTAGAAGAAGCCCCTATTTTGGATACCAAACTATATACTAAAAAGCCAACGCTCCTTTTAGGATGTCTCACATTCTGTGTGCTTATCATTTTATCCATTATTTTTTATAAAGAGCGCATCGGCACACTGGACTCCGCTTTTCATCTATTTGAAATTCTTAGACAGGGAACCCCCACCATTCAGAACAATCGTTTCGTTGCGCTACTGACTCAATTTTTTCCACTTCTGGGCGCTAAATTTCATTTGCCATTGTCAAGTATCGCTCTTATGTATTCTGTCGGGCATGTCATTATTCAGATTATAATTTTTTGTGTGATTGTTGAGGTCCTCAAAAATCCAAAAATGGCACTGGCATATTTATTGTTTCTGACCTTAATCACGACCCATACTTTTTTCTGGGTCCAATCAGAACTTCCACAGGGTGTCGGTTTTTTATTTATCTACTTTGCCCTTTTAGAAAGAATACTAGCGCAGCAAAAAATTAGGGTGCTACAAGCGCTAGGCTCTCTAGCGCTGATGATTATCATAGCCTTCGCTCATCCTCTGCTTATTTTTCCCTTTCTTTTTTTTCACATTTATCATTTTCAAAAAAAAGAGAGCAAGGCTGCCAATAAGATAATAGTCGTAACTGTCTTAGCGTACCTATTCATAGCCGTTGCGCGCACTTTGTTTTTTAAAGCAAGTTATGAAATCACCGCCTTCGCTGGGTTGAAAAATTTTGCACATCTCTTTCCTAATTATATCAAGCTGCCATCCCATCAGAATTTTTTAGAATACCTATGGACGGACTTTTATTTTTTGATTGTTCTATTTGGCATAAACAGTTTCAGCTTTCTAAAAAATAAACAGTATTTTAAACTAGTCTCTACGAGTTCATTTTTATTGGGCTATCTTCTTTTGGTGAATGTTTGCTATTACCAAGGTGTACAACAGTTTTATTTAGAAAATCAATATTCACTCCTCGCCATCTTCGTAATAATCCCGTTTTTACAAGATGGTCATACTAGCCTATTATCAAAAAAAATGAAGTGGCAAATACTACAATACCTTCTACCACTTTGTATTGTTTTTCTGTTTACGATTCGCATTCTCAGCACATCCTCTTACTACACTTCCTTACAAAACTGGAAACGCAAAATTATTACACAATCCAGTGAGCTAAAAGATAAACGCATAGTCGTATTTAAGAATGAGAAAAACGAGGATATGATTTTGGATGGTTGGGCATTCCCCTATGAAGTATGGTTTATCTCTACTATTGAGTTTGGCTATTCTCAGGCTGCTTTGTACAGAAAAGATCCAATCCATTTTAATTGGTCTTGGGATAAGTATGACAAATTTATTTCGGACATGGCAGCCATACCCTATAATGAGCTCGCCCCACCCTATTTCAAGTTTCCAGATACAAGCGCGGAAACGGTGTTTACCCCCTCCTATTAAGTAGTAAAACTTACAAACCTTAACGCCATTTTACCCATAATCTTATTGGTCGAGAGATAGGTAAAGACTAGTTTTGCCATTCCAAAAATTAATAAAATGATTGATTTTCCAAAGGCAATGCAAGCCATGGGCGAAACGGCTCAAAAACTAAAAAAAGGATATGAAGTCCTACAAGGAATAGAAGAAGTAGATGTAGCTACCGCGCCCAAAGAATTAGTGTGGGAACAAGATCATATCAAAATGTATCGTTATACCACTGATAAAAAACCTAAATGCAAAATACCGTGTTTGGTTTCTTTTGCTTTAATGAATCGTCAGACAATTCTTGACTTACAGCCCGACCGTAGTTTGATGCGTAGACTGCTCGATGAAGGTTTAGAAGTTTACATTATGGATTGGGGTTATCCTGAGCGTAAACACCAATACTTAACTATGGAGGATTATATCCTTGGCTATTTCAATGATGCAGTAGATTTTCTTCGGGCAAAACATAATATGCCAAAAATCAACTTGCTTTCGATCTGCCAAAGCGGAACGTTTAGTATGATTTATTCTTCCATCAATCCACAAAAAGTAAATAGTCTTACCACTTTTGTTGCACCTTATGATTTTTCGGGCAATGAGTGTATGCTTTACCAATGGACAAAAGATATTGATGTTGACGCCATGGTTGATGCCGAAGGATTAATTCGAGGTGAATTATTAGATGAAGGCTTTGCCATGCTAAAACCTTCTATGAACATCAGTAAATATCTTGGTGTGATGAATAACTTAGATAATGAACCTAAGCTCATGAACTTTTTACGTATGGAGCAATGGAAATCTGATTTGCCTGCCATACCCGGTGAGCTTTTCCGTAAGTATATCAAAGATTTATTTCGCGATAATAAACTAATTAAAGGCGAATTAGAATTGGGCGGTCACAAAGTAAATCTTAAAAATATGACAGCGCCTTTCTTGAATGTGTACGCCACACATGATACAATCATACCCAATGCAAGTACACTACCGATCATGGACAAAGTAGGCTCTAAACACAAAGAAACATTTGCAAACCCAGGAGGACACATTGGAGTGTTTGTTGGGAGTCGTGCTCAAAAAGAACTAGCACCTGCCGTTGCTAAATTTGTGATGAAGCATTCTAAATAGAAGAAAGATTATAACATTCTTGAACCTCAGGCTTTGGCTTGAGGTTCTTTTATTTGAGGGTAAGCTAACATCGTAGATAACTCATAGGCTTCATTATCTGTAAACTTCTGAACCCTTACGCGTATATTAGTGCCATGAATCAAAAAGTAGTTTTGGTACTTAGAATTTTATTAGGTTTAGCAATGGTTGGCTTTGGTGCAGGAAAGTTTTTTAATTCTCCACCCCAAGCAGATGCAATGGGCGAAGGTATGTATACTATAATGACTGTACTTTATTCTCCATTTATGCTCATGATAGGTGTATTAGAAATACTAAGTGGGCTTGCTTTGTTAGTGGGCAAATTTATTCCCGTAGCACTCACATTGAGTATTGCCATCATGTTCAATGCTTTTATGTTGCATATTTTTTACGACCCTAAGAATTTTCTATTCTCATTAATTTTTCTGATTTTAGGAATTGTTTGTGTCTATGCTCACAAAGAAAAATTCAAAGTATATTTAAATGCTTAACAGCAATCAGGGCCGCAACAAGCCTTGGTAAGTTCGGATAGTTTCTTTTTTACTTTTTGTACAGGTATACCACATTTCTCTTCAGCGAGGCAGGCGGTTTTTTGTGAACTTAGTACAAAATGTTCCCCATCAAAATCTAGTCCAAATTTTTCTATGGTATCTCCTTGATATTCTACTTCAATTTCTGCGTCCTGAAGGTTTATTTTTTCTTCAGCTAGTGTGATTATTTTTCCAAACTTGTCCGCTTTTAATCTATGATGTAAATCTATTGACGTCCAAAGCTGAAAACTCACTTTTGTTTCGTTTCTTACCGTACCTCCACAATCCATGAACTTTTTTTCAATATTTCCTATTTCTGTAACATGAAAATGTGCCGGTACGTTTTTTCCATTCGGCAATTTGAAATAAACACCTTCTAATGACTCTAATGACTTTTTTACTTCTGACAATTTCATAATTTTCTATTTTAAGATTAACAACATTTAAATTTTCTCTTTTTCAGCGAGCTGAATAAACCCCTAAAAACAGTTGAAAGTTCCTTCCATTTTTCGCTATTGATACAGTAGCAAACACTGGTACCTTCAATTTCGCCTTTAATAAGGTCAGCATTTTTCAACTCTTTAAGGTGCTGAGAAATTGTAGCTTGCGCCAACCCAATTTCATTCACCAAATCACCACAAACGCATGTTTGTCGTTCTATGAGTTCTTGCAAAATTGCGATACGCGCTGGATGACCAAGCACTTTGGCATAAGCTGCCACACGGTTTTGCTCTTCGCTAAAGATAGCTGATTTAGTGATTCCCATAATCGTTTCATTGCAATATTACGATTAATTAATCTATATTTGCCTTTTTTAACAGTGAAAAAATACTTTTCAGAATTTCTAGGTACCTTCCTACTCGTACTAGTTGGCACAGGATCAATTATAATAAACGACCAGTTTTATCCGATTGGAAATTTTGGCATCGCCTTAGCCTTTGGAGCAATCGTTACCAGCGTAATATATGTCTTTGGGAAAACTTCTGGTGCACATATTAATCCAGCTGTTTCGATTTCCTTTTTGATGATAGGTAACTTAACCAAAGTAGCTATTCTTCCTTATTTATTATTTCAAACTATCGGAGGCATCGGCGCATCACTTTGTCTCAAAATCATAGTTCCGCACCATCCAACTCTTGGTACTACCTTACCTATTGGCCATTGGTCACAGGCATTTCTGCTAGAATTTTTACTGACCTTTGCCCTTCTATTTATTATTCTACTTTTTAACCAGCATGACAAATTAAAAAAATATACTGCACTTTCTGTGGGCGCAACGGTCGGATTAGAAGCCTATTTTGCAGGCCCGTATACAGGCGCCTCTATGAATCCGGCACGCTCCATCGGACCAGCTTTTGTATCAGGAAATTTACAGTACCTGTGGGTTTATATAATCAGCACCATTTTAGGAGCAATATGCGCAACCCTTGTATTTAGGTATGTGAAGAAATAATCTTTGCAACTGCCTCTATGGCTTCATGGCTTTGAGCAATATAATTTCCTATTCTAAATCCTCCCCGTGCTTTATGTCCTTTAAAACCAAAAATATTGGCCGTAGTAAATTGTTGACTCAATTTTTTCGCTATGACTTCATCCTTAGCATTAAACACAATATTCATCAAGCTTCTATCCCCCGCCGAAATATTGTTTACCACCCAATCACTTTTATCAATTGCATGATACAAAAAGGAGGCTCGTTCTTTAGTTTGCCTATCTAATTTTTCAATACCGCCTGTTCCTTTCATCCATTTGAGCATTTCTAAACTAGCACACATATTAAAAATTGGAGGTGTATTATAATTAGAATTTTTGGCAGCTAAATTTTTATAACTAAGCACCGATGGCAAATCACTTTTGGCTTTCGCTAAAAAATCATTCTTTATCACCAATAAACTCAATCCAGCAGGTCCAAAATTTTTCTGTGCACAGGCAAGTACCAAATCCACACAAGACCAGTCAACCCTTCGAGAAAAAATATCACTGCTCATATCTACCACTGCCGGAATATTAGCTCTCGGCCAATCATGAAACTGCGTACCGAAAATCGTATTGTTTGAGCAATATTGGAGATACTTACCATCAAGCTGAGAAGTGTCAGGAGCAGGAATATGATTGTAATTTTCTACTTTGGAGCTATCCAAAATTTCTGTTTTTCCATAAGCGCTAGTATACTCCGCAGCTTTATTGCTCCAATATCCAGTATCAATAAATTGTGCTTTTTCATTCTCGCCTAAAAAATTCATGGGTATCTGAGCAAAGTGTAATCGACCACCTCCTTGTAAATACAAAATTGTAAAATCATCTGGAATCTCTAAAATTTGCTTGGTCAAAGCAACTAATTCGTTTCTTACTTCAGAAAATAATGAAGAGCGATGCCCCATCTCTAGGCTAGAGATATTATGCCCATTATACTGTAAGACGCCTTGCGCAATTTTTTCTAAAACTACCTTAGGGTAAACAGCGGGGCCTGATGATACATTAAACATTAACTTCATTTTCTGGAAAATTTTCTACGCTAATTTCCTCTTCATCAAATCCAGCCACACCACCACTCACTGCCAACTTCATAGCGTCACCAGCATCCATATCTAAGAGTTGAATACTAGTGCTTTGCACTACAAATAAATTTCCACTAAAATTGTAGGAATGTGGTACATAAACCATCACCTTATCTACCAAACCGATTTTGGTTAAATTTTCTTGCGTTAAAAAACCAACACGGTGCATTTCAGGGTGTTCATTAATTTTTATTAGAACTGGGGTCTTAAATTTTCTTTTATCTCCTACAAATCCTTCAGCAAAATCTTTAACAGCCGTATAAATAATTTTTAGCCCTGGAATTTTTTCAAGAATTCTATCAAAAATATCTAAAACTAATCTTCCTAAGAAAAAACGAGAACCGAGATATCCAATCAAAATCAATCCGGCAATTACGATAACGAACCCTAGACCACGTGGCATATTTCGAATGGGTATGATGGTATCAACGAAATCGAACACATAGTAAACCAAGGCAAAGGTGATTGCAAAAGGTAAAATAATTACCACCCCTTGAAGCAAATAGCGGAGCGCCGTAGCCAAGTTAAATTTCATGACACAAAGGTAATTCTATTCCACAGTTTCCTATTCGACTTATGACAAAGCTTTAAAAGCAAGTTTATTTCTTATTAAATATGTAACGGCTACCTCCTTGACTAAATTTCATTCGAGAGTAGCCTTTTTCGGTTTGTAAAAATTCTATTTTAATATTAGCTGCACTAAATTCAAATCGATTGAGTGCAGTCGCTTGTAAAGGAAATGCACCTTGACCCGTAGCTTGCGCTATTAGCTTCTCGTCTTTAATAGAAACTGTGATGTCTAAGGGAAATGATTCCGTTACATACTCGCCCACATATTTTTTTAGCTGCAGCACCGGAACAGTTACTTCTTTTTTTTCTTTCATAGAAGGAATAGAAAAATCTCTTCCATAGTAAGCTGATGCCATTGCAATCACAATTTGATTTTGATTAAAATTAGAAGCATTGCATAAAATAACAAATGTCACATCATCGTCTTTACTATGAAGGTATTGAGAGTGAAACCCCTCAATCTTACCCCCATGCATCAACAACTTTTTATCATAAAAAGGAGCTTCTAACAACCCGAGACCAAAACTTTTTTCAAAATTCATCATAGCTTTTAAACTCGATTTTTCTAAAACGTTATCTTGAAACAAGGCACGCACAAAAAGCGCTAAATCCTTGGCTGTAGCTCGTATAGCACCTGCCGCCGCAGCCACATCTAAATTCCAATTTGGCATTTTTTTCCACCCCTCCTGAAATCCATATGAAGCCGATTCCTTAGCTAAGCTTGTAGTATCCAAACTGTAAAATGTATTCTTTAAATTGAGAGGTTGTAATATGTATTGCTCTAAATTTTGAGCATAAGTCTTACCGCTTACTCTTTCAATGATATAGCCTAGTAATAAAAAATTAGTATTGGAATATTCGTGTTTGCTTCCAGGAGTGAAATTACTTTTTAGTTTCTCAATCCGTTCCATCATTTTTTCTTGAGACTGTGGCGCGTTCATATAAGTCTCAAACTCCTCTTCATTGGTATAATTTGCCAAACCACTAGCGTGCTGCAACATTTGTTTGATAGTGATATCTTCTGCATTTTTTACCTTAGGAAAAAAAGTGGCTAACTGGGTATCAAAGCTTATTTTTTTACCTTCAATCAGTTTTAAAATAATGGCAGCCGTATATGTTTTGGTAATAGAACCTATCCTAAAAATATCTGTTTGAGTGTGCTTCTGGTTTTCCTCAATTTGACTCATGCCAACTGATTTTTGAAAAACAACCTTCGTTCCTTTCATAATCAGGGCGTTACCCATAAAGCGATTATGAACGGCTAATGAGTCAAAATAACCAGAAAGCTTGGAATACGTAGTCCTGTCTTGGGCACTAGTTTGAAAAGAAATAAGTGTAATTAGTAGAAGTATGTAGTTTTTCATAAGTCCAATTTTTTTTCTAAGTTAGAACTAATCTTTCAAAACAAAACTGAGAAAAGGTTGATTGGCCAAAATATTAGATGAACGGTAGGATAACGATTTATAACTAAAAAAAGAACTTACTTTTAAATTTATGTCTAGTACTCCGATTGCTCCTTTCGCCTGTACCTATAGCCCGCAATTGCCCGAGCTTCTAACCAAACTCGGTTGCAGTATCGCTATTAGTACCTATCAGGCAGGTAAAATTATTTTTCTTTCTCCCAAAAACCAAGATGCTCTTATTCAGCTTCCGAGGTCCTTTGACAAACCAATGGGCTTAGCAATTCATCCTTCAAAGGATAAGATGGCTGTTGCCACTAAGGACGAAGTGATTGTCCTTGCGAACTCTGCCGAATTAGCAACGCACTACCCAAAAGCCCCAAGTAAATACGATGCTATGTATATGCCACGTACTACCTATCATACGGCAGGTCTTGATTTGCATGACATCCATTTTGGGCAATTCAACGGACAGGAAAAATTGTTTGCCGTAAACACTTTGTTCTCCACCATTGTGAGTTTAGATGATGACTATAGCTTTACACCCTTTTGGTCACCACCACAAATTACTAAATTAGAATCTACTGATGCTTGTCATTTAAATGGATTGGCGTTGGTAAATGGACTACCAAAATACGCGACCAGTTTTAATCAAGGCAATCAACCACAAAGTTGGCGGGAAAATATAATCGAAACTGGCACTCTTTATGACATTGAAAAAAATGAGGTGATACTGGATAATTTGGCCATGCCGCATTCTCCCAAAATGATAAACAATGAACTATACCTTTTGCAGAGTGCAACAGGAGAATTAGTAAAAGTTAACCCAGAAAATAAAACAACAGAACTTATTTATAAGTTCAAAGGTTTTGTACGCGGTTTGTCTCATTACAAGGATTATCTGTTCGTTGGCTTATCTAAAATTAGAAAAAACTCTTCCACATTTGCTAAACTCCCTTTTGTTAATGATGCCCAGGAGGCTGGCATATACGTAATTCATTTGCCTACAAGAAGCATGGTGGGTAAAGTAACGTATCAAAGCTCGGTGGACGAAATATATGAAATACAGGTCTTGAGCCAGAAACTAAGACCGAATATTTTAAACACCTTGACGCAAGATTATAAGGGAGGACTCATGACACCAGAGACTACTTTTTGGTCTAAAATAAATTAACATTTTTTACTCCCGCATTAGTTTAATTTTACGTCAATAAAAATTAGATGTAACGTTATTGTGAAAGTTAGTCTAAACTCAATATTTAAAAAAACTACATAAAATGAAATACCCTAATCGCGGCAGAAAGGAGTTGAAACGCCTAGCCAACCAACTTTCCCTTCTATTAGAAAAAGGACTTGATCAAAAGAACGCAGGAGTTCGACTTCTTATTGAAAAAATTAAGTTTCTTCTAAGTAATTTCCGATTTAATAAACGTTTTGTACGGCGTGCTTTTGGAGTTGCTGTGTTGTCTCTCAGCATGGGCTTTGCTCAACAAGCCCAAGCGCAAGCCGCTTTTGCATCACCCACAAATAACCCCTTTGGTATGCAACAAGGCTATCAAACTGCAGTTCCGGCGGCAGCGGATATGGATGGAGATGGCGATCTTGATTTATTCGTGGCAGAGTATTATGGTGCTATGAATTACTACCAAAATACAGGAACGGCTACCGCTCCATCCTTTGCAACCCCCGTGAGCAATCCATTTGGTATGATAGTAACCTATACTAATTTTCCTGAAATAACAATAGCCGATTTAGATGGTGATGGTGACTTTGATGTAATGTGCGTAGAAACAGATACCTCGAACTATCAATCAAATATAAAATATTATCAAAATACAGGAACGGCTACCGCTCCGGCTTTCGGCACAGCGGTACTTAATCCCTTTGGATTGTCTTCTAGTTATTATTTTCAAGCTCCACAACTAGCAGATATTGATAATGATGGTGATGTAGATTTCTTTACGGTAGCTTATAGCTCAACCTCTTACGCTACAGAAATACGCTATCAAGAAAATACGGGTACTTCACTGGCTCCCAACTTCGGTCCTATTCAAATAAATCCATTCGGCACTAGCTTCCCTGCTGCATCAAGTTATGTCGGATATATTAGTTTCGCCGATTTAGATAGTGATGGTGATCTTGACTTTATGTTCGGTGATGGTTTCTACACAGGTGAGTTCCAATATTATCAAAACACGGGAAGTGCTACTGCGCCTGCCTTCGCAGCGCCAACTAGTAATCCGTTCGGTCTGGTCTCAACGAATTCAGCCTCCACAGGGTTAAAAACTAACAATCCTACTTTCTTAGACTTGGATAATGATGGAGATCTAGATATTTTAACAGGTGAATTTGGTGGAAATCTTGTCTATTTCCAAAACCTGACTATCACTTCTGGACCACTAAGCATCGTGAATCTTATCATTAATACACCGAGTTGTTCACCCGGTGGCGATGGTGGTGTAGTAGCACTTGCAGGTGGAGGTACGCAACCGTTTACCTATAAAATTGGTACTGACTCTAACACGACAGGAAACTTTACAAACTATGCTTCAGGTACCTATACCCTTAGAGTTCGAGATAGTTTGAATACTATAATAGATAGCGTTATAACCATCGGTGTAGCAGTCGCACCTGTTTTAGATACGGTAAACTCTTTCATATCCAATGTATCTTGCAATGGAGCAAATGACGGTACTATTATAATGATGGCCAACGGTGGAAGCACACCGTATACTTACAATCTTAACCCAGGCGGATCTAATAACACCGGAATTTTTTCGCCACTGAGCGCTGGGCTTTATACCTTCACTGTTACCGACAGTAAGAACTGCTCTGATACTGCGCAGCTTACCCTTACTCAACCTCTACCCTTATCAGTGATAGTAGATAGTTCCATTAATTTAAGCTGCGCTGGTGTACCCAATGGCGCCATTTACACAACCGCTACCGGTGGAAACGGTGGTAATAGTTTTGTAATTTCACCTGCCGTAGGTGTACAATCTACACCAGGAGACTTTACAAATTTAACAGCCGGGACTTATACGATAACAGTTGCTGATGCTAGTAGTTGTTCAACAAGTGTACAACAAACACTTACGGAGCCTACAGCGCTCACACTTACTGTAAACAACACTCAAAATGCAAGTACGGCAACAGCCGCAGATGGCATTATTGTGGCTAGCGCCGCAGGTGGTACACCCGCTATTACTTATAGCATTACACCTAATGTCGGTACACAAAACCCTGCAGGTACTTTCACGAATCTTCCTGCTGGCAACTATACCATTAATGCAATAGATGCAAATAATTGTTCTCAATCTCTAACCGAGGAAGTAAAAGCCAATTGGGCAGTAGGAGTTCAAGATTTAGAAAAATATGCTATTCGACTGTATCCTAATCCGGTTCAGGATAATCTGAAGGTGGAAAGTGATCAATCTATTGAGGCTATCAGTATCTTGGATGTTACGGGTAAAAAAGTAAAAGAATTTTTGCAACCACAAAACATAATCTCATTAAAAGAATTACCGAGTGGAGTATACATGCTACAGATAAAGTTGACTAACAACGAAAGTGTTTTCTCTAGAATAAGTAAGCAATAGAGGATAAAAAAACTAGATGTACTGAAGCCCTGCTAATGCAGGGCTTTTTTATAAGATAGGATGTCGTTCAAAAGGAATACTTCTATCAAATAAATAACGATAGGTACTCAATCTACGAACTTCTTCAGCCTCCAAATTTTTTGCTAAGTTGAGCATCTTAGGATTAAAATCTCCAAGCCATTGCATTTCATATTTTAAGTAGCGCTTGCTTGGTTGTACTACTTTAGAACATTCTACAATCATATAGGCGTCCACTCCTTTGCCTTGAAACTCTGGCACTACACCATATACTACACCAACGAAACGCTTGCACATTTTGCGATAACGCATAATGACAAATTGTATTTTTTGCCACCAACCAAGCTTGCCATTAAAGTGTTTGAAGTATTGATTCAAATCCGGAATATTAATCCACATAGCAATCGGATTTTTTTTATGATAGACAAACCATACCACTTTTTCGTCAATGATATCTTTCATTTTGCCAAACATAAATTTCGCTTGTCGTAAGTCCAATTCCTTTCCACCGCCGTGCTGAGCAAACGCTTTATTATAAATAGTCACAAAGTCCTCGGTAAATTTATCAAGCTCTTTGACTCGGATATGCTCAGCGCTAAAGTCAGGATTGTCTTCATATTTTTTGTGAAGATTTAAAAACTTATCGCTTAACTGTTGCTCCACAGTCATGCCTGGGCACACCTGATTAAAGTAAACTTGAAATCCATATTGCTCAAATAAGTCAACATAGTATGGAGGGTTGTAATTCATATTGTACAAAGGCTCTTCAAAACCTTTTACTAATAAACCCCACCATTTGTCGCGTTCGCCAAAATTGACTGGGCCGTCCATTGCTTCCATTCCACGTTCTTTTAGCCAGGACACAGCCTGATCAAACATAAAATTAGCAGCTGATTGATCATCAATACATTCAAAAAAACCTACCCCACCCGTTGGCTGTGCATTTTTCCATTTCTTATTTGTGAATACGGCAATTCTACCTATTATTTTATCAGCAGTATTTTTCAATAGCCAGCGTTCGCAATCGCCAAACTTGAAAAATTTATTAGTCGAAGGCTTAAAAACATCTTCAATGTCTTTATCTAAAGGACGAATGTAATTTGGATCGCTGGCATAGATGTCCAGGGGGAATAATAGCCATTCTTTCGCTTGATTTGGATTTTGTACTACCTCAATTCGCACCCTGCAAATATATAAATTGAATAGGTAGGAAGTATAGTTTAACTTTATCAAAAATAACTTTCATGAAATACTCAATTTTAATTTTGTTGATGTTTGCATATTTTTCCTCAGATGCTCAGAGTAAAAAACGCAAGATCATTCTTTCTAAAGAAAGTTTGTCGAAAAAAGAAATACAGGCTGTGAATCCTAAGCTTTTGGATACAATACTACAAGTTACACCAAATGGTGATGTATTAATGAAAATAGAAATAGCAAAAAATCTTGAAACCATCTATGTAACTGACGAAGCTACGGGAGAAGTTACCAAAAAAATGGTGCGACCGACTAAAAAAGTTCCTTCTGCTCCTATACCAAATCGTACCGCAGTTTCGGATACTATTCTCATAGAAAATCCCTTAACAGGTAAAATGCAAAAAGTAATCGCTAGACCTACAACAAGATGAAACACTACCAACGCGTCCTCCTATTTTTAGGTGTTAATTTTTTAGCACTAGGCCTCGGAAACGTTTTGCAGGGTGAAGGTCCTGACGGTGCTTGGTATCAAGCCCTAAACAAAGCTCCTTGGACACCGCCTGGATGGGTGTTTGGAGCGGCTTGGACAATTGTCATGATATGTTTTTCCTTTTTTGTGGCTGCTTGGTGCAAGGTAGAAAAACGGAAAAAAATTATCCTATTTTTTAGTATCCAGTTCATACTCAATGTTATTTGGAATTTGATTTTCTTTAAGTTTCATATGATTGCCCTGGCTTTAGCAGTTATTGTAGCGCTCACCTTATTAGTTACGTATTTCTTTATTAGATATGCTAATGAAATGAAGGCTAACGCCATTCTTATAGTGCCTTATTTTATCTGGTTATGTATTGCAACTAGTTTAAATGCGTATGCCTTCCTAAATAATTAATTAAAGAATGAAACTATTCTCATCAACTATTTTATTCCTTCTCATAAATGTTACACTTAAATCGCAAGACATGACTGATAAGTACTTACAATATGCTATCGTTCAGCAAGACACTGCCTACGTCATTACCAATAAAAATGAAGCCCCTGTAATGATAATCACACAGACAACTGGCGACATTATTTCATATAAAAATGAACCCGTTTACCCACTTTACGAAGTTAAGATTGAGCCAATCAACAAACTGTTTCAAGTAGAATTTCATAAAACAATTATCAGAGCAAGTATCAAGTTTAAAAGCCAATTATTACCTGGGCGATATACATTCAGTATTTATGAACTATTAATTACGAAAGACGGTGAAGTAGGTCATTACATTATCAATCTTCCTCAAGAGAAACCCTTTTACTCTTCGAGAAAATCTGAAACTGTTGAACCAGAAAAAACAAAATTGGGTCTGTGGCTCTATGAAAAAATTGTTGCCTTTATCCAAGATAGTAAAAAATGGGAGCCGGCTGTTCGAAACGGTGAAAAAATAAATACCTATTTTGATGAGCCATTTGAATTTTCTTTGAACATTAAATAAGAAAAAGAGTTGTCCAAAAAAAGTGTGAAATAGAATGAAGACACATAGTTTTCAATTTAAGTAAAGTAACTTCACTCCAATATGAAAAATATCCTTCTATTCTTAGCAATTTTTGCAGTATGCTCTGCTTGTAAAACAAAAAAGAAAGTAGTCGCTGCTCAACAATCATTGGCAGACACCGTATACGTTGAAAATCCTAAAACAGGGGAAATCGAAATGATGATTACTACAAAAAATATGTTACCTGAAGGAGATTGGATATTACAAACTATAGAAGGTAATAGCGATGACGAAATGTCAAGAGTCAGTATGCAAATAGACGCTAACGAAAAACGTGTATCGGGTAATGATGCTTGCAACCAATATTCAGGTAAACTTACTACGCTGAATGACAGACAAATAGAATTTGGACCTATGGCTTCTACCAAGCGAGCCTGTATGGTGCCTGCCAAATATGCGAAACAATTTTATCAGACTTTAGAGAAAGTAACCACTTATACCACCACAGGAAAGTATCTCCTTTTCAAAGACGCTGAGAATAAAAATTTAATGCAATTCGTAAAAAAAGAAACAAACGAATAAAATTAGAGACTTCTTATTTCCTTGTTTCACTCAGTTTGAATTAGAATATTTCATTATCAAATCGGCAAATTCTCCAATTATCAAATCAAAGATTTAACTTAGCCGTATGGCTGATAAAAAACTGTATCTTCTCGATGCGTTTGCATTAATTTTTAGATCTTATTATGGATTAATCCGAAATCCTAGAATTACAGCAGAAGGTAAAAACACGAGTACGCAATTTGGATTCGTCAACACGCTGGTCCATCTCTTAAAAACTCAAAACGCAACACATCTAGCCGTTTGTTTTGACACGCCAGAAATTGGTGTGCGCAATGAGACGTTCCCCGAGTACAAAGCAAATAGAGAAGAAGCACCTGAAGATTTAAAACTGGCCATTCCAGATATTAAACGAATTATCAAAGCATTTAATATTCCAATTATAGAAGCCCCGGGCTACGAAGCGGACGACATTATTGGCACCCTTAGCAAAAAGGGATCTGATGCCGGTTACGATGTTTATATGGTCACTTCTGATAAAGATTTAGGACAACTCGTAACCGATAAAGTATTTATGTACAAGCCACCAAGCCGTGGTGGTAACTATGAGAAGCTCGGCGAAAAAGAAGTTTGTGAAAAATGGGATATTGACAACGTAAGCCAAGTAATTGATATGATAGCGCTTATGGGTGATGCGGTAGACAATATCCCAGGTATCAAAGGAATCGGTGCCAAAACGGCTGCTAAACTTTTAAAGGAATATGGCACAGTAGAAAATGTATTAGACAATGCCGAAAACATAAAAGGCAAGATGGGTGAAAAAATTGCTGCGGGTAAAGCTGATGCATTAATTAGCAAAGAACTCGGTACGATTATTATGGATGTGCCCTGCGATTTTAATGAAGAAGATTATAAAATTTCTGATTGGAATCGGGAAGAACTCACTGCTATTTTTTCAGAGTTAGAATTTAGAACGCTTGGGCAACGAGTGTTGGGAGAAGAATTTAAAGTGAAGCCTCGAGAGGGTGAGCAAACAGATTTGTTTGGAAATGCTACTGCTACCAAAGCCTATACTTCTCAGTCAAACTCAACTCCCGCTGAAGAAATACCGACCGTATTTGAAACAATAGAAACAAGCAAACATGACTATCAGTTCGTGAATCAAGCAGCAGACATAAAAAAACTAATTGCAGACTTGAACAGCTATAAAGAAGTTTGTTTTGATACCGAAACTACTGGTTTGGATCCATTACTTTGTGAGCTAGTAGGAATGAGCTTTTCTGTAAAAAAAGGACAAGCCTTTTATGTACCCTGTCCAAAAGGCAAAGAAAATTGCCTTACTTTTTTGACTCAATTTGAAATACTTTTTAGCAATGAAAAAATTACCTGGGTTGGGCAAAACTTAAAGTATGACTATTTGGTTATGAAAAACTATGGTCATTTACTAAAAGGAAATGTATTTGACACCATGTTAGCTCACTACGTTGTTGAGCCCGAAGGCAAACGAAGTATGGATGTTTTGGCTGAGCAGTTTTTACACTACACCCCCGTTTCTATTGAAACATTGATTGGTAAAAAAGGTAAGAATCAAAAGTCCATGGGAGATATAGAGCAAGAGCAAATCAGCGACTATGCTGCCGAAGATGCTGATATAACCCTTCAACTAAAGAAAAAACTCTTGCCACTGATTAAGAAGAAGGAAGTCGAAAAAATTTTTTACGAAGTAGAAAATCCTTTACTCAAAGTGCTCGCTGACATGGAGTATGAAGGTATTCAGGTAGACGAGAAATTTTTGAATGAGTATAGCGGCACACTTGGCACAGAGGCGAAACAAGCGGAAGAAAATGTATATGAACAAGCCGGTGTTCGATTCAATTTGGCATCGCCAAAACAATTGGGCGAAGTACTTTTTGATAAACTAACACTTGACGAGAAAGCTAAAAAAACAAAAACTGGTCAGTACAAAACGGGCGAAGATATTCTTCAAAAATTAGCAGCTAAGCATAAAATTGTTGATGACATTCTCACATTTAGACAACTCACTAAGTTGAAAAATACATACGTAGATACGCTGCCGAGTTTAATTAATCCGAATACAGGGCGCGTGCATACTAACTATGCGCAAGCCGTCGCGGTAACGGGGCGATTGTCTAGTAATAACCCGAATCTTCAAAATATCCCAATCCGGAGTGACAAGGGTCGTGAGATACGAAAAGCATTTGTGCCGCGAGATGAACACCACGTACTGGTAAGTGCGGATTACTCTCAGGTGGAATTGCGCATTGTAGCTGCCATTAGCGGCGACCCGAATATGTGCGAAGCCTTTAAAAGCGGTGTGGATATTCACACGGCCACTGCAGCAAAAGTATTTGGAGTAGATGCCCAAGACGTTACCAAAGAGCAACGTTACAAAGCTAAAAGTGTGAACTTCGGAATCATTTATGGACAAGGTGCGTTTGGACTGGCGGATAATTTAGGCATCTCTCGTACAGAGGCTAAAGAAATAATTGATAACTATAAAAAAGAGTTTGTGGGCATCACAAAATACATGAGCGACATGGTAGAGTTTGCTCAAGAACATGGTTATGTTCAAACGCTCATGGGACGCAAACGATGGCTCAAGGATATTAATTCTGGCAACTTCACCGTTCGTGGTTTTGCAGAGCGTAATGCTATTAACTCACCGATCCAAGGCACGGCGGCTGATATGATTAAACTAGCCATGCTTCAAGTATCAGAAAAACTTCCTCAGGATAAATATAAAAGTAGAATGCTGTTACAAGTTCATGATGAACTAATATTTGACGTTCATAAAGATGAGCTTGACGATATGAAGAAAATAATACTGACAACTATGGAGAGTGCTATGCCTTTACCCAATGATGTACCACTTGTGGCAGAAATGGGTGTTGGTCAGAACTGGTTGGAGGCACATTAATCAATATCCCCCAACAAATACTTATCTCCAACTTTTAAAAAGGCAAAATAAACTTCTTTAAGACCCTTGTCTGTTTGAAAATTTAATTGCCAAACGAGCCATTCCCCTTCCGACTCTTTTTGAGATAAGAATTTAATAAACTTATAATCATAAGGCAAATATCGATCTACAATGCGCTGATGAATACTTTGTACTTGGTGCTTCTCCTGCAAATTCTCATAGCGACAATAGTCTTTCCATTTTCTATCTCTATCATCTCCGCGGTAAACAATGTACTTTGCCAGTTCCGTGGAATTTCCTCCCTCTACGATTGAAAACATTTTTTGTATGGTGGCCTTTACTTTTCGCTTATCTCGTCTATTTTGGGCTTGGAGAGACACTGAGAATAATAAAAATAAAACTAGGACTGCCGTAGTCTTCATTGATTAAAGATAAGAGTTTTTGAACGGACTACAATTTCCAATCCACCCCGGCTGCAAACCAGCGTCTTGGCAGAGGAGCTCCCAATATTTCTTGATACTCAGTATCAAAAATGTTCAGTGCCTTAGCAGTAAAATTTATTTTTCCTTTGAATGTTTTTAAACGAAACACAGCATTACTAATTAAGTATTGATCAGGAATCTCACCAAATACGGCCTCTTCTACTTCTGATTTTCGTTGGCGCCATTGATTGGTCCACAGTAAATCAATAAAACGTCCTTCGTACCCAATTAATGCATTGACCATTTGACCGGGGTGATTGCTAATGTACTTCGAAGGTTCGTTATCTGTTGTGTTGGTTTTTATATAAGTATAATTAAGCCCAAATCGCAATTTTCTATTTTTTGAAATTCTAACTCCTTTTTGAATACTTAGCTCGGCTCCATAGGTTGAAGCTGAAGAAATATTTTGAGTATAAAAATATTCGGCATTCGGAGCCAACTCTACTCCTGACGAAATCGAATTAGAATTTGTGAGAATATAATCAATCAAATTAGATCCTTGTCGTGCAAAAATAGAGGCAGAAAATAATTTTTCGGTTTTTGTGTAATAGTCAAAACCAATATCGACCGTAGCGCTTTTTTCTGATTGCAAATTTGGATTTCCTAAATTGCGACCGGCGGATAGGCTAGACAAATTATTCGCTACATAGCGCTCAGTAAAATCAGGTGCCCGATTGGCCCAACCGATACTAGAGCGTAGAACCATATTCTCTTGGGGTCTAAAGGCTACCCCTATCTGCGGCACAAATGAAAAATCAAAATCTGTGTTGTACTCACCACGAGCACTAGCCGTAATATTGAACTTAGCATTCAAATCATAATTAGCGCTCACAAATAAAGCATGTGTATTATTGCGATGATTTCCGCGATCGGTACTTTTTATATCCTGAAAAATTGACTGCCAACCGAATGCCAACTGAACATTTCTATGAAGCTTTCGCTGCTGCTGAGCGTAAGCCACTACATTTCTAGTGGTATGATTATTGACAGAAAATAAAGGATTAAAAACGAATTCGTCTCCTAATTGTTTGAAAGCAATGCCAAGCTGAGATTTTTGCTTTTTCCCACTGTGCTGCAAACCAGCTTGCATCCAAATAGTATTAACCGTTTCTACTGATTCATCAAAGGTGCTGTTCGTATAAAAATACCGAGCATTGAATTTTCTAGTATTCAAAGAAGCTCGAGCGAAAATTTTCGTTTTAGAATTTAAAAAAAAACTTCCAAATAAAGAATAGTTTTTAATGTCAAAATCAGTTCGATAGTTTTTTTCTAGTGATGAAACACGCAAAGCATTTGGATTAGGAAATATTTGCCCTAAAGAAGATTTACTATTTATACTGCCACCAATGTATAGTCCGTCGCTTTTGCTATCCATTACCGCATCTACGATTCTCAGTCTATTCTCTCCTACCATCACTTGCCCACTACTAGCCAATTCTTTATTCTTTTGATTGGCCGAAGACAGATAGTTTTTGGTTTTAATATGAATCAATCCACCTACGGCATCCGCACCGTAAGCACTCGCTGCCGGACCTCGCACGATTTCTATTTTTGCTATTTCGCTCAGCGCAATAGGCAAATACATATTATAATGCCCCGTAAGTGATTCATTCAAACGTACATTATCTATCAAAACGAGCACTTGTGAAAATGTGCTTCCTCTGAGTCCAACATCTGTTTGTACTCCAAACCCTCCGCGGGCATTGCTATTGATTCCTTCAATATTGGCTAGCACATCCTCTATAGAATTCGCTGCCATTCTGCTAATTTCCTCAGCCGTTATCACCGTAACACTTTTAGTAGATTTCTTTTTATGAATGTCTAGTTGACTTGGCGTGACAACTACACTTTTTAAAAATGTTTCTGTTTGGGCTTGAAGATTGCCTAAAAATATAATTGAGAGAAAGGCTAAATAGCTAAATACAAATTTCATAATTGGTTTGATGCGCCAAACATACTTTGAAACATTTAAAAGCTAATAAGAATAAAGGAAAAACTAATTAATCCCTCTTTTGTATGCTTCCAAAGCTCGCTCACGAGCAAATTTATGCTCCACCATTGGCTTAGGATATTGCTCAGTATCAAACTCAGTAATCCATTTTTTTACATATTTTCGTTGCTTATCAAACTTATCTAGCTGAGTGATGGGATTAAAAATTCTGAAATAAGGAGCAGCATCACAGCCCGTGCCAGCGGCCCATTGCCAATTACCATTATTGGCGCTCAAATCATAATCTAATAACTTTTGAGCAAAGTAGGCTTCTCCTTTTCGCCAATCTATCAGTAAATGCTTCACTAAAAATCCAGCTGTAACCATGCGAACTCTGTTGTGCATATAGCCCGTTTCATTGAGCTGCCGCATACCCGCATCTACCAAGGGATAGCCTGTTTCACCCCTACACCATTTTTCAAAATCACTCTCATCCTTGCGCCATTGGATTCCGTCGTATTTTTCTCTAAAATTATTATTCACCACCTTAGGAAAATGATATAGAATTTGCATGAAAAACTCTCTCCAAATCAGCTCATTAATAAAGGGGGTTTTATCCATACCCACCTTAGTCATCAATTGCCGAATCCCAATAGTACCAAATCGTAAATGAGGGCTGAGATAGCTTGTGCCATCTACACTAGGAAAATTTCGTGTTTTAGAATAATTGTCAAGATCATCCAAATTAAACGGCTTGACTTCAATCTTCGATTTTTCAAATCCTATATCCTCCAGAGAAGGAAAATCTGATTGGAACTTGTGCAGATTATCCTTAAATGCCTTTGGCACGCTCAACATTTCTTCATTAAATTGTTGATACCATTTATTTTTATAAGGAGTATAAACGGTATATGGCAGACCATCTGCTTTGGTCACTTCATCTTTTTCAAAAATCACTTGGTCTTTATATGTATAAAAACCAATTTCTTTTTTTTCTAAAATTCTTTCGACCTCCTCGTCTCGCTCCAGCGCATAAGGCTCATAATCGCGGTTAGTGATTACATTTTGTACATCAAAATCGTTGCAAATCGTATCCCATATTTTTTCGGGTTTCCCTTGGTATATTTTTAGGGCGCTTTTATACTCTTTGATTTCTTCGTGCATATCTGACAAGCTATCATAGATAAACGTAAGCCTAGCATCGTCTTTGGGTAGCTCTTTTATAATATTGCTATCAAAAATAAAAATGGGGACTACCGGAAATTTTCCTTTAAGTGCGTTGCTGAATCCTACATTATCCACTAATCGTAAATCTCTTCGAAACCAAAAGATATTAACTGATTGCTGTTTGCTCGACATGTGGCTAAAGATAAATTGGAATAGAAAAAGGCTGTCAACATTGACAGCCTTTTTCATTACAAAATTTCCATATTAAAACGGAAGTGCTTCCTTCTTTTCGGATTGATTGTCAACCAAAGAGGCCGTATTTTCTTTTTTGTCTAAAAGCAGCAACTCATTGCCTTTAATCTGCGTATAGTATTTTTTATTGCCATCGTTGTCTTCGTAATTGTCATAAACCAGTTTACCTTGCACGGCGCATTGGCTTCCTTTTTTAAGATACTGAGCAGCAATTTCAGCCGCCTTACCCCAAAAAATAATATTGTGCCACTGTGTTTCAGTAATTCTTTCGCCTGCTTGGTTTTTATAACTATCGCTAGTGGCCAGGCTAAATTTAGCATACTTACTTCCGTTTGAAGTTTCTTTCATTTCTGGGTCTTTTCCTAAGTGCCCGATTAGTTGAACGTTGTTTTTTAAATTGTACATAATTGTTTTGTTTTTGTTTGTTATTAAAAAAATTTATTTATTTCAGTCGCTCAGGAATCTTTGACGTCGGTTCCTCCCGTTTGACAAAGCAAATGTGCGACAAGTCCAAACCGTAGCCGTAGTATAGTCGATTATTTCCGTTTGTAACCGTATACACACGCTTAAAAGTAGTGTATTCATGCCTTACAAAAAGTCAACAATGAAAAATGAAATCCAATTTTCTATGAAGAAAATTAAAAAGATTAAGAAAATCAGGAAAGAATTGAAGTGCGTCGCAATAAGTTTTGCTACTTACGTTCCGAGTTTTCCCTCAAAAACCAAAAGGAAATTTTTATCGTACCAACGTGACGTTACCTCTAAATGAATTACTAAACCCATTGCTCCAGACTGCGTCAATTTGATAAACGTAAGCTCCTATAGGTTGAAGGTTGCCACCAAATTTTCCATCCCAGCCTCTACCGTCAGTCTTATCCGTTTGGAAAATTAGTTCTCCCCAGCGATTCATGATTTTCATAGAAAAACCGATTAAACCCGAGGACAGCAGCTGCCGAGGCAAAAAGTAGTCGTTGCGACCATCTCCATTCGGAGAAAACGAGTTCGGAATGTTGAGATAGCAATCTCTTTTAACCCAAACGCTGTCAACAGAAGAACAACCCATAGTTTCTGCACTTGCCCAGTAACGACCGGTCTCATTTGCATTGATTGTAATAGATGGAGCCTTCTCCCCTGTACTCCAAGTTAGGATTTGATTAGGATTTTCATTATTGAATAATCGTAACAGGCTATCCCGTCCAGGACAGAATTTGAGATCTTCGCCTAGGTTTACTTTAGGGAAATCGTTCACTTGAATGGGTACAATAATTTCAGGATCATCACAAATTAAATACTCACCAGAGAAACTTACGTTATAGGTTCCGGCTCTTTCAAATGTGTGTTTCGGATTATGCAGGTTTACTAAAACATTGCCATCGTCAAAGTCATAAGTGGTACTTACGGTATGCGGAGCACTTGAATCTTTAAATACCACAGTCTCTCCCAAGCAAATAGTGGTAGGAGAAGCTGACATTTCTATATAGGGTGTTGCCTCTACAAAAACTGTTTTTTCGATAGTATCTCGGCATCCCAAAATGGTATCTAAAATGCTTAATTGAATTGTGAAAACGCCGCCTTGTGTGTAAGAATACGTATGTACTGCATTATTATCAATTAGGATGGTTCCGTCGCCATAGTCCCATGTATTCACTAATAAATTAGGAGCAGGAAAAGGAGAATTATTTACCGTTGATATATTACTGAAAACAATCGGTTCTCCCAGACAAATGGAGTCCTCTATGATGTCAAACTGTGCATCCACTTCACCCTGAATAAAAAATGTTGTGTCCCGATTATAAATAGTTCCAGTATTACAACCGCCGGTGATAACAGATTCAACTACCACACCAGCTGGATAAGGTGGAACTAATTTTAAACTCGGTCCGTTGTCTAAAAAATTACCCGTGGTTACGTCTCGCCAAGTATAACTCGTTGTGAAAGTATAGGGCGTACCGGCAGGTTCGAAGCGGTAGCTATCGTCATTGGCCGTCCAAACAGTATTATTTCTCCCAGGTACTGTATAAGCAATCGTACCCGTACTATTTTGAATGCCTTCTAGGGCTAGCCCACTATTCCAAACAGCACAAAGCGGTTTATTGGCAATGTTGATATCAATCACATTAGAAAGCTCATACAGCACTATTTGTTGTGAATCGATCAAATTGTTACAACTGAACATGGGGAGGGTTGTCCAGTTAATTACCATGGTTCTGCAAGGCGCAACACCAAAAGTATCCCACGTGATTTGCGTATTTACGCTAAAGACACCCGGATCAGTATCATGGTAGGGAGCCATAATTGTATTATTCATTGTATTCTGTGTGGCGTTAGGAGCAGTAATTACTGGGGGGCCACTAGTTTGCCAAGCATCAAATGTACCCGCCAAAGTGGTATCAAAGGATATTCTACCATTAGATCCTATTACATAGCTGTTATAAGTATTCCCAAAAAAACAAAATGAAAACGGCAACTGAACGACCTGACTCCATAGATCATCAGTATTATTCAACACTGAATTGGCACCCACCCAAGGAAGCGGATTGTACGGTATAGAACGAACGGCGTAGGTATCCGTAGCGTTTACTGGAAAATTGATGTTGATATTGGCTAGAAAGTCAATCTCCTTTAATTTAGAAGTATCGCAGGGCAGAATTGGAGGGTTAGTGGAGGTAACAAATAATCCTGCACATTGACTTTGCGCTTCTGACACGATTGATAGCATCATTAAAAAAGAACAAACACCTAGAAATAATATTTTTTTCATCAACAAATTTTTCAAATAAAAAATGACTTCTACCTTGTAAGACGTCTAAATTAACAAATTGGTTAGCACTTTAGCTATATTTTAATTTCTTATTACTTAAGATAAACAAAAAATAAACCAAACTCAAAAGTAAAGTCATGGCAACCAATTGATGAAGCTGGGCATTCCATTCAAATAAGCCCCAACCGTTTTTAACCACCTTCGGAGAGGTCAAAACACTTAGAATCCCTAATAATGCTTGTATTAGAACTAGAGTTATAGGCAAAAACGCTTTTTTAATTTTTGATTTATACATCCGCCATGTCCAAACAATACTGAAAATAAATAGCACAAAAGCTAAGCTTCTGTGTACAAAATGAATCGAGATTGAGTTGTACAAAATACTTTCTTGGAGTACGCTAGGCGGTAGCAGATCACCATTAATTAGCGGCCAAGTTGCCGCAGCTTGAGCAGCTTTTTGTCCTGCCATAAAGGCTCCGTAAACCAATTGGACGGCCAACAGTACGATAAAGGTTATGGTTAGATTTCGAAGTCTTTTGTTGGGAACCACTGTCAAATTTTGTTTCAGATACCCCAAAGCAAACCAAAAGGTAAGAGCTATCAGAAACATGGCTAGATTGAAGTGCATGGCAAGCTTTATATGACTTACGTATAAATCTTCAGGGTTTAAGCCAGAAAAAACCATAATCCAACCCACCATAGCGAGTAAAACACCAATAGCGAACAAAACAAGCAACTTTGGCAAATCACCTAATCTAAAATAGCCTTTGATTAAAAAAATAACGAATGGAATTAGAAAAGCCACACTGATTAAGCGGGCCCAATTTCTGTGAAACCATTCCCAGAAATAAATAAATTTAAAATCCCCTAAAGTGAATTCAGAATTTAGATATGTGAACTGACCAATTTTTTTATATTCGTCAAAGGCATGAGCCCAATCAGCGTCGTTCATCGGTGGCAAAGCACCCAAGATAGGCTCCCACTCAGTAATAGATAATCCAGAACCAGTTAAACGAGTAATCCCGCCTAACAAAACTTGCACTGTAAGCATAGCCACCCCAAGCATGAGCCATTTGCCAATAATAAGATTTCGGTCCGTTGCCTTGTTCATTTTGCGATGCAAAGGTAAATTGCAAGTGTAAGGAGACACCAATTCACCGATAGTATTTTTGATAAAATCAAGCCATGTTGCAACCCTATTTACATAAAAATAAAATTGAAGCCGGTTGTGATGAGGCGGGTCGAGGTTGTTTGGCTGGACCAGTATATGCAGCAGCCGTTATCCTACCCAAAGACTTTCATCACCCGTTTTTAAACGATTCCAAACTGATCAGTGAGAAAAAGAGGGCATTGCTGCGCCCGATTATTGAAAAAGAAGCAATTGCTTTTGCTGTTTCTAAAGTTTCGCCAAAGGTGATAGATAAAATTAATATTTTACAAGCTTCTTTTCGAGCCATGCATCTAGCGATTAATCGTTTGGAGCAAAGACCAGAACTATTACTCATTGATGGCAATCGATTTAAAGCTTATAAAAAAATAGATCATACCTGCATAGTAAAAGGTGATAGCCAATATGCTAGTATAGCAGCGGCTAGTGTTTTAGCGAAAACTTATAGAGATGATTATATGCTGAAAGTTTCGAAGAAATTCCCCGTATACGGTTGGGAACGTAATAAAGGATATGGTACACTACAGCATCGTGAAGCAATACAAAAACATAATCGGTCCATCCATCACCGTCTTAGCTTCTCTTTTTAGTAAAATCGCTTAACGTACCAATAGTATTTAAATAGTCGCTAATGTCCTTTAAATGTTTGCAAACATTACTTTTGCCCAAAATTTTACTATGTATCAGGATATCATTGATAGAAAGAAAAAAATTGCTGTGGTTGGTTTAGGCTATGTTGGTTTGCCCATTGCTCTTGAATTTGCTAAAAGTACGGATGTTATTGGTTTTGATATCAATGCAAAACGTGTCGAGATGATGAAAAACCGTCAAGATCCTAGCTACGAAGTAGCAGCTGAAGAGTTTGATAATAAAAGTATTGAATTTACTGATGACATAGAAAAACTAAAAGAAGCCTCTTTTTACATTGTAGCTGTTCCTACACCGGTTGATGAGCATAAGGTTCCAAATTTGACACCCGTATTGAGTGCTTCTAGAACGATTGGAAATGTAATTAGCAAAGGAGACTATGTTGTATATGAATCTACGGTTTACCCAGGTTGTACTGAAGAAGATTGTATTCCGATTGTTGAGGAAATATCTGGATTAAAGGATAAAGTTGATTTTAAATCGGGCTATAGTCCAGAACGAATTAACCCAGGTGATAAAGTGCATACGCTTACAAATACCGTAAAAATTGTATCGGGTTGTGATGAAGAATCATTGGACGAAATTGCCAAAGTATATGAACTAGTAATTGAAGCGGGCGTGCACAGAGCAACTTCTATCAAAGTAGCCGAAGCCGCCAAAATCGTAGAAAATTCTCAACGAGATTTAAATATATCTTTAATGAATGAACTGAGTATCATTTTTAAAGAAATGGATATTAATACGTACGACGTAATCGAAGCGGCTGGTACCAAGTGGAATTTCTTGAAGTTCTATCCTGGATTAGTTGGTGGACATTGTATAGGCGTAGATCCATACTACCTAACATATAAAGCGGAGCAATTGGGTGTAAAGTCTAAAGTGATCTTATCAGGTAGAATCATAAATGATGAAATGCCTGCGTATGTAGCAAAAAAAGTTACACAAGAAATTATCAAAACTGGTGTACCCATTGCTAAGGCAAGAGTGCTGGTAATGGGTACTACTTTTAAAGAAAATGTAGCTGATATTCGTAACTCAAAAGTAGTTGAGTTGATTAAAGAACTGGAAGGTTATAGTTTACATCTGGATATCGTAGATCCCTACGCTGTTCCAGAAGAAATGGAAGAAGAGTATGGTATAAAACTAAATGAGAAAGTTGGTGACAATTATAACTTTATCATTGTGGCCGTTGGACACAAACAGTACCGTGACCACACTGAGCAGTTCTACCAAGATCGTTTAACAGATAAAGGCGTTCTTTTTGACGTAAAAGGACTTTATCGTGGCAAAATGAAGGATATTAACTATTGGAGTTTATAAAGTGAGCTTTAATATTTACTAGACATCCTTCTACATTGTAAAATGAATAGGGGTTTGGTATTATGACCGAAACTACCAATTTGGCCTCTTAAAAATTTAATTTTTATACGTCTAATTCTTTTGGCTTCAGAGGCAAACCTGTAAACCACTTATATGCTAAGTTTGATTCACTAAATACAATATACCAAGCCGTAAGAAATATTATTTTAAAATCGGTAAGGAACGATTGATTTCTATTGTACCAAATTTCTAACGCACCTTTAAAAGGACTAATGTGAGTAGCATAAAACTCATGTGGGTCCATTTCTGTCTCTGAAATTATCTTTTCCTCATCACGAAAAATTATAGACCCTATTCCTGTTATACCAGGTTTTGAATCATATACGTGCTCCTTGATTCCATCGGGATACGTTTCAAAGTTTTTACTAACTAATGGTCGAGGTCCCACCACGCTCATGTCTCCTTTTAAAACGTTGAATACCTGAGGTAACTCATTCAATTTTGTTTTACGTAAAAAATGTCCGGCCGGTGTAATTCTTGGATCTTTACGCAGCGTAATCATACCTGTTCCGATATTAGGACTGTCCTTTAGCATTGTTGCAAACTTGAGTATATCAAACTTTTTGTTCTTAAATCCTATCCGTTCTTGTCGATAAAAAATGTACCCTTCACCAGTTAATTTTAAAATGATAAATAAAGGGATGAATAAAGGGAGTAAGATTATTGTAACCAATAGTGCCAAAAAAAGGTCTCCGATTCTTTTAATTATACTATACATTTTTACATTTTCTGATCCAAATTCTTACCTGTTTCAATGTGTTCAAAACCGGGCAATAACTCTTTCAACAAACGTACAACTTCTGCTTTATTAGACCTTGAAGAGAATAAAGTTTTAATTTGCAATACAATTTGTGAAACATCGTCAATACTTTTAACCGCACGCATAGGAATAAATCCTAGAGAGATAAACTCCGTCAAATTTACTACTTCATTATCGGTAAAAAACTCTTCAAATAATTTTTCACCTGAGGTATCAGTATCAAAAATATAAATTGGATACTTTTCACTTTTTGAATTCAATTTTTCTGCCCTTTCTTTTGCTTCATCTTCTGACGAACAAATATCAGCTTCGTAGCCTAAAGCTTTTAAAAATCTAATTGCGATTTGCTTGAAATTAATCAAATCCTTTTCTGGGTCTAATTTAGGAAAATAGATATCTCCATTATCGCCTAGTATGCAGGCCATGAGGCAAATTTCTCCTGCCTCAATGGGAGAAACGAAAAAACGAGTTACATCACTTGGACAAGATAAAGGTTGTTTTTTGAACAATCTTTGAATAAACCCATCGAGTAAACTCCCATTAGAAAAAGCTACATTGGCAAACCTAGCAGTTGTTATTTTAAAGTCACTTGAATAGGCAAGAACTAAATCTTCCATTAGCTTTTTACTCGCACCCATTATGTTTACTGGATTAGCAGCTTTGTCTGTGCTTACACAAAAAAAGTGCTTAGGTTTGTTTTCTTTTAAATACTCTAGGAAGGTGTGTGCTTTGAGTACGTTATTTTCGATCATAGCTTCAATTGAAAAAACGTCTTTTTCGCTTCTCACATGTTTGTGTGCTGCAAAGTTTGCTACAATATCAAAAGGCCCTTCGGCTTCTATCATTTTATAGAAAACATCACTGCCAAAATTTATGGGATATGATTTAAAATCATCCGGTAGCTGAAGATCTACGCGACTTCTACAATCGCGCACAAATTCTGTCAAACCATTTTCATTGGTATCAACTATTACTAACTTCCCGGGTTCATAAGCTAGGAGTCTTTGAGTATAAGACGAACCAATCGTGCCTGCCGCCCCAATCACCAAGACCCGACTACCTTTGATTTCACCAGACAATTGTTTTCGGTTACTTTTTATATCCAAAGCAAATAGACTTTCTTTTCGTGAAGTAATTTGCGAACCAATAAAATTTTCAATATTGAAACTTAAATTCATACAAACACAAATATGAGTGTAATTATTTCAAAAAAAGTATAATTTTGAATAAAGATTGCATTGAAAGACCAAGTCATTTTAATAACGGGGAGTTCTGGGTTTTTAGGGACACATTTTGTACAAGAATTAGAGAAGGAGAATCAGGTAATTACCTTGAGTAGAAACAAAAGTTCCGATATCATCTTGGACCTTTCTAAAAGTATTCCTGAATTGCCAAAAATTGATATTGTAATTCATTGCGCAGGAAAAGCACATAGCATTCCTAAAACAAAAGAAGACGCTGATGCGTTCTACATTGTTAACTATCAAGGCACAAAAAACCTTTTTGCGGGTCTAAAATCTTCTATAAAAACATTAAGGAGCTTCATTTTTATTAGTACGGTTGCTGTTTATGGCTTAGAGAAAGGTGAAAATATCGTTGAGAGCACACCTTTAAATGGTTCAAGCCCATATGCAAAAAGTAAAATTCATGCAGAAGAATTAGTATTGCGTTGGACCAAAGAAAACAAAATTAATTTTTCAATACTTAGGTTGCCTTTAATTTTTGGTTGGAACGCTCCAGGCAATCTTGGAGACCTAATTAAAAAAATTAAGCAAGGTTTTGGGATAAAAATAAGTAACTTAGAGGCCAAAAAAAGCGTTGTATTAATAGATGACATTGCTGAACAGTTAGAAAAATTTATTAATGCAAATGATATATTTAACTTGACCGATGGCCATCACCCTACATTTAATAACATAGTTGATACGATCAGTAAGAAATATGGCAAAAAACCTGTTTCAATCAATTTAAAATTACTCCAGTGGGTTGCAAAAATTGGAGACCGGTGGGGTAATTTTTTTCCTTTAAATAGCTCAAAGGTCAATAAAATTAATTCTTCTCTTACGTTTTCTGATGAACGTGCCCGTAAGGATGTGGGTTGGAATTCTAGAAGAGTAGTTGACACTCCATAAATAATAAGACGGCAGTTCAATATTACTCAGTCTTAATAGTCCTTTCATACAAGTTAAGAAATTCCCCCTTCCTTTGTTTCAGATTAAATTTTCTATGAAACATTTCCAATGAGTTAGCTGAGTACTTATCATAATGAATAAAGCATTCTTTGATTCCTGCTGCAATCGATTCTGGTGTATTGTTTACGCAAACACCATTCTCATTAATTAAAGAAGGGCAACCACCAACATTACTCAACACTAAAGGCCTACCTGCAGACATCGCTTCAATTGCTGACATGGGCAAACCTTCACTATCCGAAATTAATAGAAACACATCATATAATAAAAAATCAGAAAACTGCTTGACCTCTCCTTTAAAAAAAACATTTTTGATGTTTTGTTTCTTTGAAAATGCTTCTACCCCTTTCTTGAGTTCACCTTCACCAAATAAATGCGCATCAATATCTGGAATTAATTTTAAGGCCTGTACAATTATATCATAACGCTTTGGAGGTACGAAACGAGCAAGGGTAAAAACAGTTTTTCTAAAGCCAGCCTTTTTCTTTTTGGAAATTGGTACCGGTAGTATTGCATTATTAATATGCTCTAATTTTGCAAAGGGCACCTTGATAACATTTTTCCCAATATTGTAATCCCCTTGTGATACGCATAAAACTTTGGTGCCAACTTTAGACAAAATATATTCCACTTTGTTTAAAACAACACTAAGCAAACCTCCGTTATATACAGAAGACCAACCATGACTAACATAAATAGAATTTATGCCTGCCAAAGCTCCAGCCAACCTACCATACAAACCACCATTTGCTGAATTACAAACTACTAATCCAATATCATTTTGCTTTATAAATTTTCGCAAATTGATAATTACAGAAAGACTAGTTCGACTTAAAATCTTTTTACTATAAAAAGTATCTTCTATTAGTTGACCAGATTTCTCCTCAATCCATCCTTTCTCACTTGTTGCCAAATAACAGGTAAAATTATTAGATTGAGCACATATTTCAATTTGCTCGCTAACAAATTTTTGAGCCCCTCCTACTGTAGATTTTGTAATGATGAAAAGGATTTTATTCATGATTCAGTTCTAATTTTTTCTGTCTTCTTCTTTCAAAATAAAGGTATCCTAGCAAATAAAAAAAGATAGGCATAAATGGAATCCGATACCGAGAAAGAGAACCAAAGTTACCAGAAGCAATCCCAACGGCAAATGCAAATATTATTGAGTACACAAACAAAATAAAAATCAATTTATTATTCAGGATATTTTTGACAAATCTCAATAGCCCTACCCTTATAAACACCCAAATGCTAATAATCATTATCAATAAATTTTCTAACGCCGAAACTAACTGAAGCACATTATTGGCCTCCCATAGAAATGGTCTGTAAATAGCTGTCCCAACAGCCATTGGAAACAAACCAACTATAGTTGCCAAATTGACATTCTCAATATCGTCTACTAATTGATAGGAAGAACCATCATCGGATATTTGCCCAACAGCATCACTATACTTTACGGCATCCTGCAAAACTAATTCAACCAAAACACTAGTGATAGCTTCACTAATTCGTTCAAAAAGAACTACAAAAACTGACGCTAAAATTAAAAGAGAAATTCCTAGAGTCAGTAATTTCAACATTCGACTTTTAAAACTATGAATAACTTTGTAAAGCAAATACAACAATATTGTAGCAATAAATGCTAGAAATATATAGTCTTTTAAAATAGATAAAAATAAAGAACAAATTAAAATAATTGAGATTGCCTTCAATCTAGAATTTATTCCGAATATCAATTTTAAAAAAGAGGCAAATAATAACCCATTGAATCCAACGCATAAAGAATCAATCATAACCCCCGAACCCCAAAAGACAATAGAAGGGAAAAACAAGAAGATAATTACTGATAGTAATTTAAGTTCTGGCTTTATTTTATACAAAACAATACAAAGTTGCCAACAGCCTATAAATGAAAATAAAGAGAAAAATATACTTGTAACACTATAGCTCCCTCCCGATAAGAAACTAATTACCGCCGTAATTCGATACATTAAAAAACTATCTTTACTTTGTGCAAGAACATCATTTGGAAAAATATACTCGGGTAATTTTTCTCCTAAAAAAAGCATCCTAAAACCATCAGCCGCACTATTCGAAAAAGCATCCAAGATTACTTTTCCACTCCTAAAAAAAACAAATGTGTCTCCATTACCAAAGTAAAACTGAAAGAGAAGACCGAGGCAAACACCGCATAAAATTTTAAAAATTAAAGCAGGAAAAAAAAAGGACGCTAGTTCGGATTTTTGTAGCGTCTTGCGATAATATATAAAGCATAAAAAAAGAACTATAGTAAAGTAAATAGGAAAAATGAATAAATCAAAAATGGTTATCATTTTAGACTGATATTAGACTTTCTTACTGACTTCCCTCTGTTCCCAATTGTGTTTCCAATTTTTTTACTTGAAATAACTTGACCCAAATTTTCTAACGAATTTCCGTTAAATTTTTTAGCTCCTCGATTTAGCAAAATATTAGGTTTATTTATGATGCTTCCTACAATCTCGTTATCTACAAATGATAATTTAGCTTGCTGAATTAACAATATATAATTGTTCAAATTCATTTTTCGCGTGGCCATAAATAAATTATTTCTAATTACACTATTTTCATACTTCTTAGAGGTCCCGTAAAAAAAAAGCAAAGCCGATGGCCTTGTGAGTGTTTTTATTTTAGATGGTAGTTGACCACTGGATATTTGATTATCACTAATTTCAAGAGGCTTTGATTGGTAATTTCCCACCGTAGGACCCTTTGCACTTATAATAATCCCAGTGCTATTTCTTTCAATTTGATTTTTTGTTATTTTATGTCCTCCAATTGATGACTCTACATGTATTGCTCTATCGTATCCTTGAATCCTATTATTATCCACCGTATAGTTTGCAGTGTAATATTCTAAAACAATTCCACCTCTACCCAAATGCTTCGTGCTATTGACATTATTTATAATATCATTATTTCTTATAATTCCACCAGCTCCTCCAGAAATATAAATACCATCACCATAATGGTCATGCCTTCTCAACTTGCCATTTTCAAAATATTTTGTAGGCTTGAATCCTATTACATTACTTAATAGATTATTCTCGATTAAGATGTTCGACCCTTTAATAATCTTAGAGGCCGTTTTGAACTTAGGTGCATATATATGTATTCCACCACCGTAAATATTTTCAAAAGAGCAATTTTTTACAGTAATGTTATTGCATGACTTCACCGTTAAGGCCCATGTAAAAACATTACCATCAAAAAGCCGATTGATTTCAGATAATTTGTCTTTTCCTTTAATTTGCAAACCATCGATTTCCAATGAAGTACCAGGAGAGCATTTTTTAAAATATAAAAAGTGTCTAATTTGCCTATTGGTTGTAATAGTGGCGCCAGTTGCAACAATTTGCAAAGGAACTTTAGATTTAATATGATTAAATATTAAAGGTTTACCAATATAATAAGTCCCTGGTGGTATCCTAACAGTTCCATTACTTTTAGCAATTGCATTATTTACACAGGCCATAATAGCATCTGCGTCATCTACTAAACCATTACCAACAGCTCCGAAGTTCTGAACATTATAGTTATGTACTTGGGCGTCATCAGAGAAAACCGTAATACAAGAGCTAAAAAATAGAAAAAAGATTAAAAATGAGATTCTTGAAATTGCTCTTAAATAAATCATGCAATAAAAATACTTCTATTCACACAAAGTTTACCTAAGATTAAGCGTATTTACAGTCTTTTAAAATCAGCTAGTTGCCGAAGCTGTTCGTAAAATACCCTCCTCCAATGAAATCAAGTCTCTATCCAAAACTGTACGCATTCGAGCAATATCAGGACATCGACGTTTCATATCTCCATCTTTCAATGGTGGTAAGTATTTAATTTTGGAAGAAGATTCCAGTACGTTAATTATAGTTTCTGCCAATTCATTGATTGTCATTTCTCTATCACTTCCTAAATTTAGCGTTTCATTAATAAATAAATCATTCTCTAGTATTCTTTCAGTAGTTTCAATATTGTCTTCAATGTAACAAAATGTTCTGGTCTGACTACCATCACCATATATTGTAATGTCCTGATTGTTCTTGGCCTGATTAATAAATTTAGAAATCACAAAATCAGTACTCTGTTTAGGCCCATATGTATTAAAAAACCTAAAAATTGTGTACGGCAAATTATGCAATTGCTGATAAGCTCTGGCATAGGCTTCTCCCACGTTTTTTACTATGGCATAGGGCAATTTTGCATTGAGTGGTGTTGTATCCTCAAATTGAGGAATCTCTACGGGTTCTCCATAAACTTCAGAAGAAGAAGAAAAGAAAAATCGCTCAATTTTATGCTCTACACAAAGGTTCAAAATATTCTTGAATCCTTCAATATCGTCCAAAACATAATTAGGATGTTCTAAGGTTCTAAGCACCCCAACAACTGCCGCATAATGAAAAACAATGTTTATCCTATGCGAATCAAATACTGTTTTTAGCTCATCAAGATTATTTACATCTACTTGATAAAACTCACAGTTTTCCTTTTCATCGGGGACTTTATTAATATCCCCAGTAGATAAATTATCTGCAATAATCACACGGTTATTGGGATTAAGCACAAGTCTATCAGCCAAGCTAGAGGCTACGTTTCCTGCTCCTCCGGTTATTAATATATTTCTCATAAGTTTTGTTAAGTATATTTATCAAATTCCGCGGTTATATAATCCAATGCAAATTTAGGTGCTATCGTCTTAGTTTTTTCCTTTAATTTGTTAAGCAAATCGTTATCATCAATTATCATATTCATGGCACGGGCAAGTGCATCTATATCACCCACAGGCACTAAGATTCCGCATTCGCCGATTACCATATCATTATCTTTAAATATATCAACTCCAATTTCTAAATGAGGAGCTAGCATTTCGCGCGGACCATTTTCACAGTCCGTACTTATTATTGGCAGATTACAAGCAATTGCTTCTTGCATAGAGTTAGGAAATCCTTCTAATAATGAACTGAAAACAAAACAATCCGAACGGTGTAAGTAAGCGAAGGGATTTCGGTCAAAACCTACAAAAATTACCCTATCTGCAATTCCAAGTTTCTCACACAATTGTTCAGATTTTGTCATTTCCTCACCCACGCCAATTAGAACTAGTTGGGAATTTTTATTCTTCACTAAGGCAAATGATCTTAATAAAGTAGTAAAATCTTTAGGATACTGGAATCGTGCAACTTTTACAAAAGTAAATTTATCAAACTCAATTTGATTTTTAGGTTCTAGTACTTTTTTCGTATCAATATCTCCTAAATCCAACGGATTATAAATAGTGATAGCATTTGGAACATTAAAAATCTCTAATAACTCCTTATGACTACCTTTTGAATTTGGAATTACCAAATCTGCTTTCTTATACAACCGTTTTATCAAGAAGTTCATCAGTTTATCCTTCATTGAATTAGTTCCATACATCTTACTTAGTGTAGTCACCTCACATAATATAATCTTTGTCTTGTTTCCGAATAATTTGGAACACGCTGCAATTAAATTCGTACGGGTTAAAAATGAGAATGAAGTATCTATGTCCTTTTTATCGCATTCTTTTTTATACTTCCATGCTAAAAAGGGAATCTTAAGAATATCAAGAATCGTCGTTTTATGCAATTCTGTAGTATCGAGCATTTTAATATTTACACCTTTGACTAAATCAAATTGTATGGTATTATGCAAAAGAAATAAGGTCATGTTATATTTCTTATGGAAATAATTCGTAAGAATGGCAGCTTCTCGCTCACCGCCTCCGCCAGCTAAGGAAAGAATCAATATGGAGATGTTTTTTGACATGATACTATTCAAGTATATATTATTCATTGCAAAATACAAATCAAAATTTCAAAATCTCTTACTATTGTGAATTCTTCTTTGTTTTGGAACATAATTTACTTTTCAATAATATTCTTATAGCCTTCAAAAAAGTTTTTATAAGAATGATTAGAATCAAAGTAGACACTCGCAGCGGTGACAATCTTACTTCTCAATTGCTTATCATTTATTAGTTTAGCAATGTTTAAAGCCAAATCATCATGGTTTTTATACTCAAAGAGAAGCCCAGTTTTGCCGTGGGCAATCATATCACTAACACCAGGGACATTACTTGCAATAACAGGAATCCGACAGGCCATTGCTTGAAGTATGGACAAACTTTGCGTTTCTCCTGCTGTTGACAAAACAAAAATATCTGTAAGCTGTAGAACCTTTATTATCTCTAGTTCAGAAATCATACCCGGAAAATTAACCATCTCTGAAAGTTTAAGCTCAGAAGATAAAATTTTACAATCTTCCAAGGTGTCACCATCTCCAGGCAATGATAGCTTTAAAGAGTAACCGCTACTTACTAGATCGCGTGTTGCTTTTAAAAGCGTTGAGTGATCTTTCCCAGCGTTAAATCGACCGACCATTGTAATACATTTCGTTTCAGACATTGTCTTTGGGAAATCCTCTATGAATAATTTCTCATTAATTGCATTCGACTGTATTACTACTTTTTTAGAAATAAATTTTGGTATGAACATCATCTTAGACAAAAATTGTGACCTATAATTTTCGGTTAGACAGACAATATTATTCGCGAATAAAATATTAAAATTAGATACCAATAAACTTAATTTACTTCGTAATTGAATAGAATGATGTTCAACAAAAATAATTTTAGTCTTCCTAAACAGCCAATACATAAAAACTGGCAAAAACAGCGATGGCATATGACAAATAATAACACTGGGTTTACTCTGTTTCAAAATTTGAAACAGTTGCCAGAGTGACCTAAAATCAAAACCCGTCTTCTTTTTTATGCTATTTATTCTTTCAATTGCCGAAATACCTTTGGCTCTTTTTTCATTATTAGAATGCGTATTCTCTATCCCAAAAAAGACAAAATGATGATTGTAAAAACAAGTCGAATCTGCATCTGGTATTGATAAGGCTACTGTGGATTGTCCTCCCAAACCACTATAGGCAATATGTAAAACTTTTTTTTTATTCAAAATATGAATTAAAGATAATACTAAGAAAGTAGCTTGTTAATTGTGTCAGCTAAAACCTTAGTTTGTTCTTCCCGTGAATACAATTGAATTGACTTCAGTTCTGGTTGTACCAAAGCAATATTATCGAACTTTGCCGCAACTAATTTGTCCAATGATTCAGAAATTTCATCCGCATTATTACAAATCAATCCAAGTTTTGTTTTAATTAATATCTCTTCAATCACGTCCTCGTCACTGGGGTATAATAAAATAGGTATTCCAGAACTTACGTAATCGAAAAGTTTGCTGGAAGGTACCCCCTTCAAGCCAACATAAGAAGGCATCACTAATAAATCAGAATTCTGTTGAATAGCCATTGACTTATCATAGGGTATTCTCTCACTGATTTCATAATATTTTTCAAACCCAACTATTGCAGCTTGAATTCTTTCAACAAGAGCAGTAACATGTCTGGCTCCTAAAAATATTATCTTTGTTGCCATTGGTAAGCTCCCGTTTTCCAACTTATCATTTATTACATTTAAGATATGTTCTATCAGTTGATTTGGATAAAATGTTCCTGAAAATAAAATTTGGAAGTTTTCGGACTTTTTACATTCAAAACCAGAGTAACTCATCTTAAAGAATCCATTTAACATGGTTGCCGATTTTTCAAGAGGAAATCGGATATGTTCACAAATTTTTTTACGTAGATAGTCTGAAGGAGCTAATAGAAAATCATATTTTTTAGAAACCTTTCGTTCGACAATTGAGTCAACACTTTGAATAATTCTAAAAATTTTTGACTCCTTATATATCATTTTATTATTGGACCATGGATCTCGATAATCAGCAATATGTTTAAATTCATATTTATCTCTCTGTCGACTTACAAGAACGTGCAAAATGAAAGGACTAGCTGAACTAATAACTATATCCACTTTTTCCTTTGTCAAATAGTTTTTGAAATAATGATTATACTTTTCATTGTTGGTAAAATAAGGGAAAATATGGGACAATAATAACTGAATGAATAAAAGCGGCTTTTTCAAAAAATTATTGGTTTTCAATGATTTTTCGAGAACTCTGTTATACAAGTTGAGTTTTCTAGGCAAATAATGTATTTCATAGTTGTCGTACTTTTTTATTTCTACTCCTCCAGTAGATCTTTTCCAATCCCAAGTAATAATAATGGGATAGTTCTTCTTGGGCAAATACATTGTCCAAGACAAAGCCCTATTCGCTGCAGTATTCGTCGAGGGAGGAAAAAAGGCAGTTAAAATCAAAACCTTCTTTTTGTTCATACAACAAATGTAAAAATTTGATTACTATTATTTAAATATTTTCTTGCAAGGAAAAGGACTAAAGGCAGAAAATAATTCGAACCCGAAATAATCAAATACTTTTTGAATTGCCTCTTTATTATCTTCTGATATTCGATCAAAGTTTTTATGCAATTGGTTCTTGGGTTCGATCTTGTAATCTCCTCCAAAATTTGTAGAACTTGCTTTTCTGAAATTAACTCGAGCTAGACGTTGTTCTACATCAGTAAATTGGAACTCTTTCAAAATCGATGATAGTTGCGCTTTAGGATCAAGAACCAAATCCGAATAATAAACTACGAAAAGCTCCAGCGACCCCATATTATTTATCGTTGGGCAATTATTCATACACCAAACTGCAATTCGTTTTTCTAAGTCCGATTCTAACCCTTCAATGTACTCCTTGTTATTAGAATAGCGAGAATTATTCAAACAAACAGGTACTTTATACACAAGCTCCTTGTTGTTGTTGAAGGCCTTTTTCTGGGATAGACAAGTATCAATTGGATGTCGTATTAGAAAAATTGGTTTGTACTTTGAAACATGATAATTTAATATGAATGGAACTGATAAATTAGCTCTTACGTATTTAGTCAAAACGAAATCAGTTTTCATAATTTTCCTAATCCCTTTATTTATTAGGTACTTCCGAGTCCAGCTAGAGTGCCGTTTAAAGGTGTGAATGTCTTTAAAAAGGTTTATAAATTTATTGTTGTTTTGGTCTTGTTGTATTAATGGTCTAGCTCCCAAACTTATTCCTTTTGGAACTACACCCTTAGTTTTATGTAACGGCTCCCAATTAATATTTACATCAATCGATTCACTTATCATTTCCATTAGCCAAGTACTTCCTCCTCTGGCTTCGCTAAAAATAATAATGCTATTTTCGAGGGGGAATTTTTTGAACCTAAGAAGCAAGCCAACGAATATATTCTTTATTCGATTCCTTAAATATGTAAATTTCTTAATTAATTTCATTCTTCATTATCTTGATTAATGGATGAGTACTTAAGTAATTTCTTCACAATTTTATTGATCGTTTGTTCACTTACTAAAGCGGAAAGCTCTTGCGCCTTAGAATGTGCATTTTCTTTAAAGAAAACAACCTCATCCTTTGACAAAAGACTTATTTTATTTGCCATGTCTTTAGGAGAATAATTGTCTGCAACTACTCCTAATTTATATTTTTCTACTAAACCCTTCATTTCTGGATTCGGAGTAACTGCTATGGCTAACCGTGCTTGAATAAATTCAAAAATCTTATTAGGCAAGGCATTTAAATAATTGAAATTGACCGGCTCTAGAATAAACAATCCAATATCATATTTATTTATGGTTCGAGCAATTTCTCTTGTTGGAACAGGAGGATTAAAATTAATATTTTGATTTTTTGATAATTTTTTTAATTCGAGTTCATACGATTTAGAGTTTTCATCATTAGCCATTAAATAAAAATCTAATGAATAATTATCATCTAAATATTGCATCATTTCTATCATACGCTCTAAGTATCGATGCCGAGTAGCCCCTCCATGATGGACCAATTTTATCGTTGTCGATACTTCTGAGGGAACTAATTTTTCGTAGGCTGGTGCATTATATACAAGAGCGTCGATTTTGACATCAAACTCTTTTTCATATTCTTTTGCCAAGCCAGCGCAAACAGTAGTAATTGCTTGACACTTGGGCAAATATTTCTTAGTTTGCCAATACACGTAAGGCTTCATAAGGGTATTCCACTTTTTGTAATTTTCAAATTGACGTGGCGAGTACTCATGCAAATCAACCCAAATCGGAATTTTTTCTTTCGCTATTGTATGACCTAATTCCAAAGCAGAAATATCATTACAAACAATCAAATCAATTTGATTCAGCACGTTTTCATTTTCTGTAAATTTTTCCGTGCTTAGTTTTTCATATTGAGAATACCATCTTGAATATAAACTGATCCCCTTAATAATTTTTTTTACTAATTTCAGAGGTGAACGCCCTATTAAAATATTCGGTGTTATCTTATTGAGTGCACTATAGCCCATAGTGACAATATCATATTCTTCCTTAAGTGTTTCGTATTGTCTAATAACACGTGGATCCTTATGCAAATAAGAAAGACTTATTATTAAAATTTTATATTTAGACATCCGACTTATTTTCAGTTGTGCACAGCTCTAGTAGTTCAATATATTCCTTTTTTCGCTGGCTTATATTTTCTCCATTAAAAAAATGAGAGTTATGCCATAAAAATACAAACTCACCATTGTATTTCTGAACCTTTTTGACAAGATCCCTCATAGTTTTTTTTATATCTTCAAAATTCAAGTTTAAGTATGTATATAAACTCACCTCCATGGCAATTAGAGGTTTTTCTTTAAGCTGAAGTTCCTTTCTATCAAGAATATCAAAAACGGGATAGGTATAACAAGTTCCGGCTCTAAATCCTACCTCCTCGGCATACCCCATCGTGGAATCCCATTTCATTCCGGACTTATTCCATAGTTGCCATGTTTTTGGCACCTCAAATCGCAGGTAATGCTCACGCCCAGTTAGAATCTCCTCAGCCGCTACTTCTTGTAAGGCATCAATTTCTAGTTGCATTTGATCTTTATCATTATATGCGTCATAGCTAGGGTGAATCCCTATCAAATGTCCCCTTTCTTCTATTTCCCTAATCAATTGCTTGATATAGGCATCAACAATTTTGTACCGATTGTCAAATCGAGTTTTTCCACCACTCATAAAAAAGAAATGACTTTTAATCCTCTTTTTTTCTGATTGAGACATTATAAAATCAAATGTGAAGAAAAGATCTTTACGATAACTAAATAAAGATTTTACCTTATTTAGCAGTAGCCATGAATTAACTTTCCTGTTCGGTTTTAATAGGATTCTCAAAGAATCTTTTATAAAACTTTTGACCGAAAAGTCTTTCCAATAAATTGGACTATCTACATCATGCGTTACAGTAAAAGAATACTGCTTGGTTTTGCGCTGTTCAGACACGCCTAGAAATTGTAGCATATTCCAAAGAAACTCCGTGTACTCGTTTACAATTGGTCTTCTATGAAAATCATTTTTATAAGCCAGTGATGCCTTAGCTGGAAATCGATTGTGCTGATCTCGATCCTGTAAAACAAATTCTTCCCAACGCGTCAGCATGAAGAAGGATGAAGCAAAAATGTCAAGCGCGCAGTCAATAGTATCAGCGGACTTAATAAATGAATCAGTGCCGTACAAAATAGGCAGGTCCGCTTCTGAGGTAAATTGATTCCCTTTTAAATATGTGATCGCCTGGGGTATATTCTTAGAATGCAAGTAGGTCGAAGTGTCTTGACTCTGTTTCCAAAGAAAAGATTCTTTTATTACCAGTTTCTTCCCGTTTATATCAAATGTATAATCAATGGCATCATCGGTAAATTTTAATTTATAATCTAATCCCAAAAAATCACCTAACATCACATTAATGATGTATCCCTTTTCATAGGAATAAGATGAATTTGCTAAGATCTGAATCAAAACTTATGACAAATTTGCAAATACAAAATCCTCTTCATCAATTTCTACAGAGTACCCTTGCGCTTTAAGGGCATTTCGTATAGCAATAGCAGCGTCTTCATTTTCAGTATCATAACGTGCTGCAATACTGAAATTTTTAGGTTTAAAACTGTTCAAACCACGTAAGGCATTTATCTCCGCTCCATTTAATTGAATAATCATAAAGTCTTTAGGCTTACGATCAAACTTACTGTAGATTACATCCAACGGCTCTGCCTTAACCTGATAAGTATTTTCTTTATCATAATTCATTTCAATGCTTGAAGATTGTCCATCTCCTGGTCGTCTTTGAAAATCAACATCTTTTTCTTCATCCCAAACAGCACGATTCACTACATGCAGCTGCTTTAAGTTATTGACCTTTTTATTCTTCATAAGTAATCTAAAGTTATCCTCCATTGGCTCGATGGCAATTACTTGCCCACTCGGACCTACTTGTTGCGCTAACTTTACACTGCAAAAACCTTCGTAACCACCCATTTCCGACACACTATCACCTGCCTTCACTTTGTATCTACTTTGTTTTTTGGGCCCTCCATACATTAACCCACCCTCTACATAACGGATTACAATATCGGCAGCTACTTGTATACATTCCTTGCTTAAAACTTTTTTAGTTTCTGCATTTAAAAATCCATAAGTTACATCAAAAGTTGATGCCCGATGTCCATAAAAGGCTGTGCCATCCTGAAGGACAACAAAAGGATCATTATCTTCATCAATACCACTCTCTTTAATACCCAAGGCGTCTATTTTCGATATCATGCCTCTTCTAAGAGAGTCTCCCCAAAATTTGTTTACTATTCTCTTAATCATATCTAACTAATTTGCAAAGATAATGACTTAATCATCCAAGCATCGCCCCATCTGAAATAATAACTTGGATCTAAAAAACCATCAGAGTACTTCCTAAACCCAAAATTATTCTTTGAATTTACGAAGAGCTCATCAATAGTATATTCAACAATATTTTTTGCTTTTAAATAATACTTTTCATTAATTTCACCTGCCAGCGTAAACGTAGTAATACTCTGTGCACAACCTTGAATATCTACCGGAAACTTCTGCTTATTGGTAAACTTCGGCAAGGGACCATCAAATAAATTAGTAAAGTAATATTCCAACCCAAGTTTATAAGCTTCTTTTATATCGTTTCTATCTAAATCAGTTGAAATAGTATGCAAGGCTTCAAGATTAAAGCCCGTATGGTAGTTATCAATTTTATATGAAAGTTTATCTGGCGGTGCCCAATAGTACCACGAGCCATCCTCATTTTGATGATAAATAGAAAATTCTGTTGCTCTAGTTGCTGCTTCAATAAATTTTTTGTTTGCGGTCAACTTTCCAACACGACTCAAAACAGAGGCTGCCAATAGACTGGCATTATGAACATGATAATTATCAATTGTCGTATAACTAAAACAATAATTACCATATGCATCTGGTGTATAATTTAAATCTTCTATAAAAAAATGACAAGTGCTAATGGCAACATCCAAATACTGCTGATCTTGTGTAAGTTCATATAGATCCAGAAATGCCCACCCCACCTGAGAAGTAACTGTTGCTCTTGGCAAATTTGGTGGAAAAGGTTTTCGTGAAAACCATAAAAACGGTTGACCCCAACAATAGTTTTTATATTCTTTGTTCCTGTTTTCAATAAGCCAATCTGCTATTTCTTTGCACAAGGATAAATCACCTAACGGATGATTCTTTCTAATAAGATTAGCCTGACCGCGAATAAACATAGCTTGACCTTGTGGATATACGAAACCATTCCCTTTAATAAATGGTCTTAACCAATTCGGTTTGTATTTCTGTAAATAAGTAAGTGGTCGGGTGATGAGTCCACGAATCAAACGGACGGATATTTTATTAGCCAAGAGTAAAAGCTTCATTCGCTTTAAATCACTAATATCATATGAACGAAAATTACTTTTTTGCGCCCTTTCAATTGTCTTTGTAAGTATTTCTTCTACCCTATTGTGCGCCATAATTCAATAATTCGATTTCCAATAACTTCATGACCTTGCTCATTATAATGTACACCGTCAGGATAATGATTCTCTGAAGTCAAATCACTTACATCTATAAAATAAGCATCCAAATCTTCAGTAAGCTTCTTTAAATGCTCATTATACTTAATATAACTAACCGATGTCCTGGGTAAAATTGAATCAATCTTTTCATTCCCCTTATTTATTCCCAAAACAATAATTTTTGCATCAGTTTCTTTCTGAAGATTATTAATTACATTTTTAAATTCATTTATAAATTGCTCAGATGATACCCAAGGTTTATAGCGTCTGATGCGAACTAAGGATGTTCTAATTTTTAATAACAAATTCTTGTGTACCCAGTTAAAACATCTAAAACTAAATCTAGATTTTCGTTTAAAAATATAATTAGAATACCATAGAGGCACTTCTCGATTTGGAGCATCAACAGCGCCTATATTTATTATATATAAATTCGGGAAAGTACGAATATAAGTATCCAAATTATATTCAACCTCAGTAATTAACATTCGTGATAGACCAAGATTGGTAACGGTTACATTTTTTGAAGGATCAATTCGTTTCTCAATTATTTGACCAAAATTCAAGCCTTTATGAACAGGAAGACTTGGTCTTATTCTTAAGGATACGGACGACCCAACTATTGTTATTTTTAAATTATCCCTCAAAACCATTGTTTCATTGCTTCTCCACAATGAACCTCAAAGATATTTTTCATTTGCTCATTCCAGCTACTTTTGGAAACCTTTTTATAGACCGCGGCGTTTACTTTTTTAGCTTTCAATGGTTTCACATCCACTTCAAGAAAACTAAGCACTTTTTCTACTTCTTCATTTAGATTATGCAAGTCTACTCGAATCCACTGGTTTCTTGATATTTTATTCAGTTCTTGTTCTATGGTAGAATTTAACCATTTCCAATACCAACAGTTGCGTTCAAATGCTGTCATTTCTTTCCAACGGTTCTCGCTGAGTAAGCCAATTTTAAAAGCATTCATTCTATGAGCAGCATCCATAGTTGATGGTCTTACATCTGAGTGAAAAAACTCATTTTGATTGGGCGGATAATCAAACTCTCTATTAAAGTACCAACCTCTAGAATATGCCGCATTGACAAAACTATCCCCTTTTCTAATGAGCCAAACAAATTTAGCCTTTGGGAAAATTGAATATATCTCTGGAATCAGCAAGCTAACTTTCTGATCAGAAAAACCATGAATATGCTGGTCAGATAAACTTAAGGAAACAAAAATTTTCTGCAAAGAATTTTCAATTTCTAATGGCTTTCTTCTTCCATACATTTTATCACAAGCGTATACATTTAAGTGTGCTAATGAATCATGATACGCCTTTACTTGACTGTGCTGATTTAATAAATGCGCAATGGCTTTACTGCCCGATCGTCCAGTACTAACCACAAAAAATAGGCCTTCTCCTTGATTATACTTTTTGGAAAGGTGGTCAAGATTAAATTTTCCTACTTCGGCCGATGGATTTATAACTGTATTGGAAGGAACAATCGTTTCAGGAGCTATCGTGATCGGACCGTATTGTATATGTGTTTTTCTATTAGTACGGGTTTTCATTGTAACATTGTTTCCAATGCTAGATCCTTCTCCTATGACAATTCCACAGCGAGCATCCCATTGACCCCCTCCATTAACTTCTACATTTTGGCCATAAATTACTAGTTGAGGATGTTCAACAGCTACTGTATTTCTAAATGTAACATTATCTTGTCTTAGCCTTGACAAACCTAAATAATGCTTCTGAACATATCGTTTATGGACAGGAGCATTTTTCGATACCAACTTCATAGCAATGAATTTCTCTATTCCGTTCATTACCAATAGCAATTGTTTTTTTATGGCTCTAAGCATCTAGATTTATTTTGTTACGCTCGTATCTATTAATGATTCTATAAAAAACAAAAATAAAGATTAGATACAATACTGAAAATGAAGAAGCATATAATCCAACACTTTCAAAAATGCTTAACTCCCATATTTTTATTATTCCAATGAGACCGGCGAGGGTGATTAGCAAACAAACATTCACTATAAGCGTCAATTCTTGTCTTTCAAATGCACTAGTTGTAGTCCCTACACTGCTACTTATAAAGCGAATCGCAAAAAACGGAATCATAATCGTAGTGAGCTCTGCGGCAATATCCCAATTAGATCCATACACAAACTTGATAGCAGGCCCTGCTATGAAATAAAGTATAAAAAATAAAGCCAATGACACGATGGCAATCATCTTAATCGTTTTTAAAAACATCTTTCTTGTATCACCACCATTATTTTTTACTTCAATTATTCTTTGATAATAAACTTGCGATAGGGCTAGCCCTAAAATTGTTGTAGGAATACCACAAATAACATTGGTAAGCGAAAACTGGCCAAGTAAAGCTTTACCAAAAGCAATAAAAATAAAAATGCTAAGTAAATGATTTGAAGCAACATTTGCCAATCCCGCCCAAACTGAATATTTTGGAAACTTACTATAATCCTTTGCCACCAACAGCATGTCTTCTTTAGAAATAGACTGATCAGCTCGAGAATCCTTTTTAAAAGCTTTTGCCAACAAAGTAATACCCGCATAGGTTGAGATTACAGTAGCAACCATTAATCCAATTTCAGAATCCTTTATGGCTAAACCCAATCCAATCATAATTCCTACGGCTATAATGGCTCGTGTTAGCTGGGTTCTAGATATGATTTTGTAAGACTTTAATCTGTTATTATAATTATATAAGATTTTATAAACAGAATTGCCAAAAACAATAAGAGGGACAAGGAATAACCAATTTTCAATTTCAGGGTTATTGAGCCATTGAGCAAAAATTCCTTTAAAAAAAACAACTAGAATGAGTAACAACAAACTAAAGGCAGTGGAGATTAAAAAGGATAACCAAACTAATGAAATAGCCTTTCTCAATTTTTTTGGTAGCATGATGGCCATTTCATAACGGCCCGTGGCAATAGACGCACAAATTGCTGAGATGGATACAATTAAACCAAGCTGACCATATTCGTCCGGCGTGTAAAGCCTTCGATTAATAGGACTAGTAAAAATGGGAATTATTTGTGCAAGCCCTGTACCGGTTGCCAATATAAGAACATTCTTAAAAAATGGATTTTGCTGTAGCTTATTGATTAACTCTTTAAGCACTTTTATTTATTTGAGTACATTTTTTCAATCATCTCCACCACCTTGAGTCCTTCGTTAGCCTTAACCGTTATGGGTGCCTTATCTTTTAGCACACCTATCACATTTTCTATTACATAGTGGTGATTAGCAGCACTTCCCTTATAGGCGCCATAGTCATTTCCTGGATTCGTAGGTGCTAGTTCTGGCATTTCATAGTCTTTTATATTACAAACTTCTACTTGATCCATATACTGACCACCCACCTTAATACTGCCATTCTCGGCTATAATAGTAAGTGAACTTTCTAAGTTATTATTCCAAACAGAAGTAGAAAAATTAATGCAACCGATGCCACCTCCTTGTAAATCAAATTGTACCATCCCACTATCCTCTTTTAGTTCCGTAAGGCCTTCATGATTAAAGTTTCGTAATTGACTTTGTACATTGCTGATATCCCCGACCATCCAATATAATAAATCAATAAAATGAGAAAACTGAGTATACAAAGTTCCACCATCTAGTTTAGCATTACCATGCCAGCTATCAGCTTTGTAATATCGGTTATCACGGTTCCAATAACAGTTTAATTGTACCATGAAAATTTTGCCAAGTTTCCCACTGTCAATAATCCCTTTAAGCCATTCACTCGGAGGACTATATCGATTTTGCATTACACAAAAAACAGTTTTCCCTGCTTCTTCACTCGCATCAATAACCGCTTGGGCATCTGCGGAAGAAAGCGCCATCGGTTTTTCAATAACTACATGTTTCCCTTTTTGGAGACAAGCAATAGCTTGTTCAGCATGAAAACCATTAGGGGTAGCTACATTGACTACTTCTACATCATTGGCAATATCCGAGGCCAAAAAATCATCTATGCTATTAAAAAAGTGAATCTCACCGAATGAGTCTAAATTTAAGTCATTTTGTGGCTTTACATCCACTAGCGCTACTAACTCAGCCTCATCGTTTCTTGCTATCATCTCAGCATGGCGCTTCCCTATATGACCACAACCGATTACCGCAAATTTAATTTTATCCTGACTCATAAATAGACCGCAAATTTAATCTAAGATACTTTAGATACTACATTATTTACCAATGTATAACGTTCTTTACTCTCTTCGCATATTGCTTCTCCCGCATCATCAAATGATAGACGGTGACCATACTCACTCATCCAACCTATTTGCTTGGCAGGGTTGCCCACTACTAAGGCATAATCAGGAACCGTTTTTGTAACCACTGCACCAGCACCTATAAAGGCATATTGACCAATATCATGCCCACAAACTATGGTGGCATTGGCGCCTACACTGGCTCCTTTTCCCACATGGGTTTTATCATATTGCCCTCGACGGTTTACACCACTACGTGGATTAGTAACATTGGTAAATACACAGCTGGGACCCAAAAAAACATCATCATCGCAAGTCACCCCTGTATAGATAGACACGTTGTTTTGGATTTTTACATTTTTACCCAATACGACTTCTGGCGAAATGACTACATTTTGTCCGAGATTACAATTTTCTCCCAACGTACAATTGGGCATTACATGGCTAAAGTGCCAAATTTTTGTTCCCCTTCCTATGTTGCAGCCTTCATCTATGACAGCCGTTTCATGGGCAAAATATTCTCCTTCCATATCTGGCCTCTAAAATACTATAAAATAAGGATTGAGTAGGTTTTCTTTGTTGTAAACTAAAGGCTGCAAACTTGGATATTCATAAACCTGATACCCTAAACCTAATAAAACACCATGCGCCGCTGCCGTATCCCACTCCATTGTTGGCGCAAATCTTGGATAAATATCAGCTTCATTTTCCGCAAGAATCAAAAATTTCAATGAGCTACCCATACTTACTGTTGTTGGATTGCTCAATTCATTAATAAAATCTTCAGTTTCTTGGCTCAGATGTGATCGAGAGGCTACAATTCTTAATCCTTCCTGTTTTTTAAGCAAAACTAAATCGGTTGGTGTCGTTTTTGATTTAAGTGTTTCTTTATACTCAGCAATTTCTAGCCAAGCTCCATCACCTTTTAAACCGTAAAATAATTTATTGAGGACAGGAACAAATACTACCCCTAGGATAGGAATCCCATTTTCTATTAGTGCAATGTTTACCGTAAACTCTCCGTTCCGTTTTATAAACTCTTTAGTTCCATCCAAGGGGTCCACGCACCAATATTGTTTCCAGTTTTTTCTTAGGTCGTAAGGAATTGAAGTACCTTCCTCACTTAAAACCGGCAAGCCCGTTTTCTCTAAAAAAGACATAATCACATAATGTCCTTTTTTATCAGCCTTGGTCAAAGGAGAATCATCTGCTTTACAATCTACATCGAAATCATCCGTTTCATAAATATCAAGAATAGCCTGGCCCGCTTTGAGCGCAGCTTCTTTCGCTATGGATAGTAAATCATTCATTATTGGAGAGACAAAGACTATCCGCGAATCATTCCAGCGGCTACTGTTGCATTCGTTTTTTCATCAACCAAAATAACTGATCCTGTAATTCTGTTTCTACTATAAGAATCTATAAACATAGGCTTCGTTGTGCGGATTTTTATACGAGCAATATCATTCAGTTGAATTTCTTTATCCTCCTCATTTCGATGCAGCGTATTAATATCTAATTTGTACTGAATTTCTTTAACCATGCACCGCTCTTCGTTAGATGTATGAATAATTGTGTATTTTCCGTTAAGCTGCAAAGGTGTTTCATAAAACCAACAAATCATTAGGTCTAAATCTTGCGTAGCATCCGGCTGATTATTTACTCTTACAATCATATCACCACGGCTGATGTCAATCTCATCTTCCAACAAAATGGTAGCTGACATTGGAGGAAAAATTTCTTGCAGTTCCCCATCATAGGAATCAATCTTAGCTATTTTTGAGGTGAAGCCACTCGGCAATACAGCCACCTCATCCCCTTTCTTAAATACGCCTCCTGCTACTCGACCAGCGTACCCTCGATAGTCATGATACTCATCGCTCATGGGACGGATGACCGTTTGCACTGGGAAGCGACAATCAATAAAATTCTCATCATTACTTATGTGTACATTTTCTAAATAATACATAAGGGAAGAACCTCCATACCACGGCATATTATCTCCTTTATTTACCACATTATCACCCACTAAGGCTGAGATGGGAATAAACTCAATATCATGAATATCTAATCGAGAACTAAACTCTTTAAAGTCGGCCTTTATTTGATTATAGGTTTCCTCTTTATACTCTACCAAATCCATTTTATTAATGCAAACCAACAAATGAGGTATTTGTAAAAGCGAAGCAATTATCGCGTGACGTTTTGTTTGCTCTACCACACCCTTGCGAGCATCGATTAATATTAAAGCTACATTAGCGGTTGAAGCACCGGTAACCATATTTCGCGTGTATTGTATATGACCTGGCGTATCAGCAATGATAAATTTACGCTTTGGTGTAGCGAAATATCGATAGGCAACATCTATTGTAATTCCTTGTTCACGTTCTGCTTTTAGTCCGTCAGTCAAAAGGGCGAGGTTTACATTTTCCTCACCTTTTTTCTCACTCGCTGTTTTAATCGCATCATATTGATCTTCAAAAATTGACTTGCTATCATAAAGCATCCGACCAATCAACGTACTCTTTCCATCATCTACACTACCGGCTGTTGTAAATCTTAATAGTTCTGTTTTTTGCATAATTGTTTATCGTTTAAGGTTGATGGTTTAAAGTTTTGTTTTTTAAAGCGCCTATTTTCATGGCAATATCTGATATATTTTTTCTTGATGTTTCGTAATATTCGTTTTGGATATAATTCAAATCAGCACAAATAATCAATTGATTTAATGCTTCAATTAAACTGCTATAAGCTATTGTATAAAATCTGGCTTGATCTTTCGGACTTACTCTTGAACTACCTTCAGCCAAATTTGAACAAACACTCAGCGATGCACGTCGCAGTTGAGAAGTCATTCCATACATTTCAGATTTCGGAAACGCCTTTGTTTGTTTATAAATAGAAAGCAACAATTGGCGAGCCTTTTGCCAAACAGTTAATTTTTCAAATGAAAACTTTTTCATACTAATTTAAACATTGAACGTTAAACCCTAAACTAGAAATACCCTTGCTTTTTACGATCTTCCATTGCGGTTTCAGAGCGCTTGTCGTCCGAGCGAGTGCCTCGTTCAGTAATACGAGTCATGGACACTTCAGCTATAATATCATCCAATGTTTCCGCATCAGATAAAGCGGCTCCTGTGCAACTCATATCTCCAATCGTACGGAAACGTACTTTCATTTCTTTTACCTCCTCCGATTCTTTTCGCTGCATAACATCAGACTCCGCATAAATCACACCGTCTCTTTCAAAACATTTTCTCGTATGCGCAAAATATAAGGACGGTAATTCAACTTTCTCCTCTTTTAAATATTGCCATACGTCTAACTCCGTAAAGTTGGATATAGGAAAAACTCTAAAATGTTCACCAAAATTTTTCTTCCCGTTAAAAGAATTCCATAATTCTGGTCGTTGGTTTTTAGGATCCCACTGACCAAACTCATCTCTGTGTGAAAAGAAGCGCTCTTTCGCTCTAGCTTTTTCTTCATCACGTCGTCCACCTCCAAAAGCAGCATCGTATTTACCATCTTCCAATGCTTTTAATAAAGCAGTGGTTTGTAATCCGTTACGGCTTGCGTGAATCCCAGTTTCTTCTTTTACCAATCCTTTATCAATAGCCTCTTGTACAGAACCTACTAATAGTTTTGCACCCATATCGGCGACCCATTTATCTCTAAAAGCCATTGTCTCAGGAAAATTATGCCCTGTATCAATGTGCATTAAAGGAAAAGGAACTTTTGCGGGATAAAACGCTTTTTTGGCTAAATAAGACATTAATATAGAATCTTTCCCTCCCGAAAAAAGCATCACAGGGTTTTCAAACTGTGCTACAGCTTCACGGATGACGTAAATTGCTTCTGATTCTAATTCTTTTAGGTGATTTAAGTAATAACTGCTCATTTAATATGTAATTAAAGGTCGCGCAAAGTTAAATAAATTATCTACACATTCATCAATTGACTGTGAGGTAGTTGTTATCTCAATATCAGGGTTTTTTGGTGCCTCATAAGGTGAGCTAATACCTGAAAAATCTGGTATCTCACCCGCACGTGCTTTTTTGTATAAGCCTTTTATGTCACGCGATTCGCAAACCTCTAAAGGGGTATTGATAAACACTTCTATAAAATTATCGGACCCAATTATTTCTTTTGCTTTCTGTCTTGCTTCAATAGTTGGGCTTATAAAGGAAACCAAACTAATCACGCCCGTATTCATATACAACTTTGCAATTTCTGAAATTCTTCGAATATTTTCTTTGCGATCTTCCATGCCAAAACCTAAATCCCCATTAATTCCAGATCTGATATTATCACCATCCAACACTTGCGTAAAAAAACCTTCGGCAAATAATTTCTTCTCAAAATGTTCAGCAATTGTACTTTTACCAGAACCAGACAAGCCTGTAAACCAAAAGACTTTTGCCTTTTGTTTTAAACGTTCTTCTTTTTTTTCTTTTGAAACGATTCGTTCAAAATCTGGGTGAATATGATCCATTATTTTTTTAATATTTTACGAAAACCACCACGAGGTATAAGCTGCCAAGCTCGCTCATGAAAATAATACAGCACAAATTTAGTGATAACTTCTATACCCCCAATCTGAAGAGCAGGGCCTATTTCACCCGTGAGCAGATAGGCTACTAAAATTGTCGTAATTGTTCCAACAGCACGCCAACTAACTCCTTTTAGAATGCTACGCACATGAGACTCTTTTTTGACAGCTGATTTGTGATAATCTTGTGGTATTACTTTTTTAGCATACGTTCTAATCAGATTGTATTGTCGTACTACTCCTAAAGGAATATTTTGCCATAGGCGTTCATGCCCGTAATATAATATAAACTTTACCGAAGTATCCCAAATAGCTATTGATGATGCAGTGTTAGTTTCTTTAAGAATGAGCCATGAAATTAGCAGTGTATCCAACGTTCCCACTATGCGCCAAGTAATTCCTTTACTTATGCTTCTTGCATGTGATTCTTTGTTGGTAACGGCCATAAATTATGCCTCCAAGATACTTCGTAAATAAACTCCGTAACCACTTTTCTTTAATAAATCGGCTTGTCTCATTAATTCATCTTTACCAATATAACCCATACGATAGGCTACTTCTTCTATACAGCCAATTTTGGTTCCTTGGCGCTTTTCTATCACTCTTACAAATTCTGAAGCATCGCTTAGTGAATCAAAAGTACCTGTATCTAACCAAGCTGTACTTCTGTCTAAAATAGAAACTTTCAGTTTTTGATTTTCCAAATAAACTCGATTCACATCCGTAATTTCATATTCACCTCTGGCAGAAGGTTCTAAATTTTTAGCAATGTCAACTACTTCATTATCATAGAAATATAATCCAGGAACAGCATAATTGGATTTAGGTTTTTCAGGTTTTTCTTCTATCGAAATAGCCTTATTGTTTTCATCAAACTCTACCACACCATAGCGCTCAGGGTCCGAGACTGGATAGGCAAAAACATAAGCGCCGTCCACATCATTAAGTTTCTGTAACTGACGTCCGAGTCCTGTTCCCCAAAAAATATTGTCGCCTAATACAAGCGCCACTTTATCGTTTCCAATAAAATCTGCACCTATCACAAATGCCTGAGCTAGGCCATTCGGAACTTCTTGCACTGCATATTGAATGTCGCAGCCCAACTCTTTCCCATTGCCAAGTAAGCGTTTAAACTGGTCATTATCTTCGGGTGTCGTAATGATGAGTATTTCCTTAATTCCAGCCATCATAAGGATTGACAGCGGATAGTAAATCATAGGCTTATCATAAATAGGCATCAGTTGTTTTGAAATGCCTTTAGTAATTGGGTACAATCTTGTTCCTGAGCCACCGGCGAGAATAATTCCTTTCATTTTGGTTTATGCAGTTTATAGGGTTTATATAGTTTATTCGTTTTTTGTTGAGTTGTTTAGGTTTAAATAATGCTTACTTATTTTTCAAAGATTTCTTTAATGAGTTCAGCATGTTAGAAACATATTCGATTTTATCTCTTGTTGTTTCAAGTTCATTTGTAGTAATAAAGTCTAGTTCCTCAGCAATAATAACTTGATTAAGAAGTTCTATCAAACTGCTATATGCAATACTATAAAACCTTGCTTGGTCTTTATCACTTACTCTGCTTGAACCTTCAGCAATATTAGAGGGTATAGATAGGCTTGCTCTTCGCATTTGTGAAGTAAAACCGTATGTTTCTGTTGAAGGGAATTTTTTTGTTAAATCATATATTATAATAACAAGATTTTTTCCTTCTTGCCAAACTCTCAATTTTTCAAATGAATATTCCATTCCAATTTCTCAACTAAACAAAAAACGACTAAACATCTAAACTAACTATACATCTTAGCATAATACTTCGCATACTCCCCACTCGTCACATTGTCCAACCAATCTTTATTTTCAAAATACCAGTCAATCGTTTGTGATAATCCTTCTTCAAACGTTACAGAAGGTGTCCAAGCTAATTCTTTTTCAATTTTTGTTGCGTCAATCGCATAACGCATATCATGACCCGCTCGGTCTTTTACAAATGTTATTAGTTTTTGAGCTGTCCCAATTTCTCTATTCAGCTTTTCATCCATTTTATCACAAAGTAAGCGCACCAAATCAATATTAGTCCATTCGTTATGACCACCAATATTATAGGTTTCTCCAAGCTTACCATTTTGTAAAATGGTATCAATAGCCACCGCATGGTCTTTTACAAAGAGCCAATCGCGAACATTTTCACCTTTGCCATAAATGGGAAGCGGTTTATCGTTAAGAATATTATTTATTAAAAGTGGAATTAATTTTTCAGGAAAATGATTGGGGCCATAATTATTAGAGCAATTGCTGATTACAATCGGCAATCCATAGGTATGATAAAAAGAACGGACTAAATGATCGCTGCTAGCTTTACTCGCCGAGTAAGGACTGCGAGGATCATAAGGAGTGTCCTCATAAAAGAACCCGGTCTCGCCTAAAGAACCATAAACTTCATCGGTAGAAACATGGTAGAATTTTTTATTGTCGAAGTTTCCGTCCCAATGCTTTTTAGCAGCTTGTAATAAATTTCCAGTTCCTAATACATTGGTTTCTACAAAAGCCATAGGATTTGTGATAGACCGGTCTACATGGCTTTCGGCCGCTAAATGTATTACGTGTGTAATATCTTTCTCAGTAAAAATCTTATCCAGTAATGCTCCATCAACAATATCTGCTTTTATGAATTCGTAGTTCTCAGCGTTTTCAATATCCTTGATATTTTCCAAGTTGCCAGCATAGGTAAGCGCGTCCAGATTATAGATTTTGGCACTAGGATAATTTGTAACCATGCGACGTACCACATGAGAACCTATAAAACCTGCTCCTCCTGTTATTAGAATATTTTTCATTTAAAAGTAAAGGGTAAAGTTAGGAAAAAGCTTTCGACAAGTTCGAGCCGACAAATGATTATTTGAGTTCGCCTTCAGCTCCTACTTTATCTCTTCGCCATGCAACCTCTTTGGGTAGTTTCTCAGAAAACGCATCACGCAGTATCCATTTGGTCCAGCCTTCTTTAATTTTGTACTCTGCTGGTAGGGAAAATAACAGATTTACCACTTTGTGACTTAGATAGGGCAAGCGAATCTCCACACCATGTGCCATAGCACTCCGGTCGGCATAGCGAAGCAGCGTTTGTAATTTCCCCTTAGTGGCATCATGTTGTAAATGCTCGTTTAAATTATTGAAATGATACGGTCGCATAAAGCTGTTTTTATGTTCCGTTTTAAATAAGGAAGCATTTACTTTTTGGCTGCGCAATTGGTCTATTTTTTGTTTCCACGTTCGAATGTCGCTTAGTTTATTTCCAAATAATTTACTCAAATTATTTTGCCTTCTAAAAAAACGATAGTCATTTACAACACCGCTTTTGGCCAGCTTTTTAAATAGTTTGTTCTCTCGAGTATATAATTTTCGGTTTTGTTTGCGAAGCTCACGTAAGTACGTAAAATAATAGGCATGATAACCTGCAAAAATCTCATCGGCACCTTGACCGTCTAAGAGCACCTTACTATTGTTTTTTCTAGCCAACTCATATACTTTATATAATATGAACGGGCTCTCATCAACGACGGGCTCTTCTTGGTGCCAAAGAAATCGTTCTTTTTCTGACTCATAGTCTGCTAAGCTTGGCGTTACTACAAATGAATTACAATTAATTTTTTTTGCAGTAGCAGTTATAAAAGCTGATTCATCCTTTTGGTAGCCTGGAAAAACAGCACTAAAAGTTTTTAGCTCTGCATCTCCGATAGTTTCTTTTATGAGAGTGGCTATCAATGAACTATCCAAGCCACCACTCAAACTACACCCAACCGCTACATCACTACGCAGTCTGTGGGCCACGGATTCATTTAATAAAATTCTCAATTGCTCACTTGGATTTTCAATCTTTTTTTCTTGGGTATGAATTTGATAATATTCCGTCAGTTTCAATGTATCACTAGCAATATCATACAACATGAAGTGCGCAGGTGGTAGTTCATAAATGTTGCGGTAAAAGGTAGCGCCTATATTTTTCGGATTTTTTAAAAACCCATACGCCAGATAATTATACTGCATGGTAGGATTTTCTTCTTTGTGAATCCCGGCCGCCCACAAGGCTTTCATTTCACTGCCGAAATAAAAAGACTGCTTGTCATGCTTATAAAAAAAGGGTTTTTCTCCAAATCGATCTCTAGCACAAAATAAAGTTTGCTCTTTTTCATCGTAAATAGCGAATGCGAACATGCCGTCCAACTTGGTAAGGCAGGCATTACCATACTCGGCGTATAAGCCCAAGAGAACTTCCGTGTCCGTAGAGCTTATAAACTGATGCCCCTTTTTTTCTAGTTCGGCACGTAATTCTTTATAATTATAAATTTCTCCGTTATAGGTTATAGAATATCGGTTTTGATAGTGCATTGGTTGACCCCCTTTCTCACTCGTATCGATAATAGACAATCGTCTGTGCGCAAGCCCAACTGTGTTATTGCCGTTGGACCATTGACCCTCACCATCTGGACCTCGATGGGCAACGGCATCGCTCATCTTTTTGAGCAAAGACAGCATATTGTCCAAAGGCTTGTTGGATATGATTCCAGCGATTCCGCACATGATTCACAAATGTCAAGTAATCCATTGAGAAATGGGAATATATATTAAATTTTTACCCTCTTTCTGAAATAAATCAAACGTAAACAGTTCATTCCCGACAGTATTCTAAAGCAGTCAAAATACTTTCTATTTTAATGTTTGATTTTTGCACTTTTCACCAAACGGGCATTACCTTTGCGCCCGAATTCAAGCACCTAACTGTGAGAAAACAATTATTAATTACTGTATTCAGTCTTTTCGCCCTATTGAGCCTGCCGATGTTATCCATGGCGGAACATGAGGAACACGGTCATAAAAAAGAAGAAGGCAAACTCGACATCAAAGGTGAGATTTTTGGTCACATTCGCGATGCACATGATTGGCACATTACATCTTTTAATGGCAAGCACATTACAATTCCTTTACCTGTAATGGTTTACAGCCCTACCAAGGGGTTTAGCTTGTTTAGCTCATCAAGATTTGATCACGGACATGCTGAGTACAACGGTTATACCTTGAATCATGAAAATGGTAAAATTGAGGCTACAGATGGTAGCAAACTATACGATATTTCTATCACGAAGAACGTAGTGTCTATGCTACTTTCTATTCTACTTATGCTTTTCTTGTTTACCCGAATTGCAAAAAAATACAAAAGCGGAATTGGCCGTACTTCAGCTCCTAAAGGGCTACAAAATGGTGTGGAAGCGGTAATTGGCTTTATTAAAGATTCAGTAGCCGTACCTAATATGGGTAAAGACAAGTACATGAAGTACATGCCTTTCCTTTTAACGCTGTTCTTCTTTATTTGGATTAACAATATGTTCGGTATGATTCCTTTCCCTCCGGGCGCAGTGAATTTGACGGGTAATATTGCCGTTACCTTGGTGTTGGCTTTAGTATTCTTCGTGATTATGTTGGCTAACTCTAACAAACATTTTTGGGGTCACATGTTCAACCCACCCGGAGTACCCTTAGCGATTAAGTTTATCTTGGTACCCATTGAAATTATCTCTAACTTAGTCATCAAACCAGCCGCCTTGGCGATACGTTTGTTTGCTAACATTTTTGCAGGTCACACCATCATTTTAAGTGTGATATTGCTCATATTTATCTTTGGCTCATTGAGCAAAGTTGCGGGTATCGCTTTCTTGCCAGTTTCTATCGGATTTACAGTGTTTATGTTTTTCCTTGAGTTACTAGTAGCAGCGATTCAAGCATTTATATTCACTAACCTTGCGGCCGTATTCATTGGTCAAGCTATAGAAGAGCCGCATCATTAATTTGTCACTTTTTTAAATTTAAATATATATGTCAGTACTAACAGTTTTATTAGAAGGAATCGCTTCAGCCGGTGGTGCCATAGGTGCAGGAATTGCAGCTTTGGGCGCTGGTGTTGGTGTAGGTCAGATTGGTAAAGGTGCGTTGGAAGCTATGGCTCGCCAACCCGAAGTATCAGGAGATTTACGTTCTAACATGATTCTTGCAGCTGCATTGGTTGAGGGTGTTGCCCTTTTCGGTGTAATTGCTGGTATCCTAGCGATCGTTCTTTAACCGTAACTAACTATTTACTGCGCTCTACGCAAAGGGCCGACGAGCGCAGTAATTTTTTAATTTATAAAAGACACACACTTAATAAATAGATTATGGAAATTTTATTACCAGAATTTGGATTGTTTTTTTGGACGCTCGTAGCGTTCTTAATCTTCTTTTTCCTTTTGAAAAAATTTGCTTGGGGACCGATACTCGGAGCCTTGAATGAAAGAGAAAGTAATATAGCTGAAAGTATAGCCAGCGCAGAACGCGTGAAAAAAGAAATGGCTGAAATGACAGCTGAAAACGAAAAAGTATTAAACGAAGCTCGTGCCGAACGTTCTCAAATCATGCGGGAAGCGAAAGAAGCGAAAGATAAAATTGTGAACGATGCAAAAGATCAAGCTAAAACAGAAGCCAACAAAATAATAAGCGATGCACGCCAACAAATTCAGAACGAAAAAATGGCGGCACTTACTGAAGTCAAAAACCAAGTAGGTAACTTAGTAATTGAAGTAAGTGAAAAAGTATTGCGTAGCGAATTAAAAGACAAAGCAGCATCAGAAGGATACATTAGCAAGCTAGCTTCAGAAATTCAGTTGAACTAAATTTACCAAAGCAATGAAAAATCCTTTATTAGCCACCCGATATGCCAAAGCCCTTTTAGGTCTTGCTTTAGAGCAAAACAAATTAGAGGAAGTACAAACAAGCATGTCTGCCTTGGCAACTACTACTAGTGGAAGCAAAGAGCTAGCTAATCTTTTTAGAAGCCCGATTATCAAAGCAGATAAAAAAGTAAACATCGTGAATGCCTTAGCGGAAAAAATGGGGATCGATGATATGACGAAAGGATTTATTAATTTAATTATTAATAAAAAGCGTGATGTTTTCTTACCAGAAATTTTTACTGCTTTTCAAGAGCAATACAAAGTTCATAAAAATATTGGTACTGTAGAACTCACTGTCGCCGATAATCTCTCTGACGAAATGAAAAACAAAATCATGGAGAGTATCAAATCTCAATTAAACGGTCAGGAAATAGATTTGACTATTAAAGTAGACGAGAAACTAATTGGCGGCTTTGTGCTCGAAGCAAATAACAATTTGTTTGACGGTAGTATAGCCCGTGACCTAAAAGATATCAGAGATCAATTCTTAAAGAACATTTATGTTCCAACTTTTTCTACGGGTCAATCTACAGACGCTTAGGTTAAGCTAAAAAATAATTGAGCCTGCAATTTTTTGCAGGCTTTTTTTTTCTAGCAATTCTGTTTCTTACTTTCACCATTCATGAAAAATCCCCGCATACGTTGTACGCTGTTATTAGCTGCATTTTCAATATTTTCTATCTGTGCTATTGCCCAAAACTCTTGTAATAACGATTAGAGCCTTTGAATCCTTACAAAGGAATACCGCTAAATATAGCATTGCTAATGCTTCTATTAAAAAAAGGAGTTTGATTACAAACTCCTAGAAATCATTAAATATTGTTTTATTTATTCTGTAAGCTCTACAATCTCAGCACCAGGTGCATTTTTGCCCACTGAGGCTATACCATTATCACGGCCACTTGCATCAGCATACATTTGGCTGCTGCCTATAATTTGACCATTCCCTGCTTTTAAATTAAAAAATACTTTACCATTCGAGGCTTCTTTCTTTTCAAAATTATTTTCGTCACCCCCATTTTTACGTACAGATTCTATACCACTCATGCAAGAATCTTTAGAAGCATAGCCTTGGCTTGACATAATCACTTGCCCATTATCAGCTTTTAAATTAAATTGATACTCTCCGTTAGAACGTGTAGTTACTTCAAATTTTCCCATAGTTTTTACATTTTTAGAATTCTAAGTTACAAATACCATTGACAGCTTTCAAGAAAACGACTTATTTTTATACTGCTGTAGGGTAGTTTTAGTAATTGATTAAGAAATTTATATAGCATAGCAAATCATCATTAAGTTATGGAAGAACACAAGTGTCGACAATGCGGTAAACAATTATTCGGACGATCCGATAAAAAATACTGCAACGATTATTGCCGGGCTGAGGCGAATAATAAAGTAAGGAGTACATCAAATAATATTGTGCGTAAGGTGAATAATAAATTAAAACGCAATCGTTTCATATTAGAAAATATTTTAAAAGGAGATCAAAGCAAAAAATGCCATAAGGACAATCTCGTTAAAGAAGGTTTTCTATTTGATTTTCATACCAATACGCTCCAAAACAAAAAAGGAGATACCTACTACTTCTGTTATGAGTATGGTTATTTACAAACTGGAGAGAGCTGGTTCTTGGTGGTGAAGAGTAAAGGATTCTAATTTAAGTAAACTTCTCTTGTTGTTGCCCTAAGTAAACGATTGTCGGAGAACAAGATTTCTATGCAAAACGAATGTTTACCCGCTACCGTAGGTTTCTGTAAAAGTTTTAAATCAAAGCTAGTATACAATATTTCCAAGGGTTCGTCTTCGATACTTAATTCTTGCATGATAAATTCATCAAGGGGCTGATAAGCGTTACTAGACACTTTTGAGAAGTAGCTGTTTATTGTATCTCCAGCATTATGCGAAGCATCAAAATCATTATTGGTCGTAACAATAAAAGATTCGACGCTTTCTTTTAGTAGAAATCTATTTGGATTTTCACACTTACAAGCTGCAGCCTCTTTGAAAATAGAAATGGGTGTTTTACAAAGACCTTCACTCGTCTCAAAAGAAATGGCTATCCCAAAATTATCAGCTGCAATAGTATCTGCGGAACTTATCTTTATTCGTTGAGATAAGCTAGTATCTATAACTGAAGTGTTCAAAGAGCAAAAAGAAAAACTAGATACTACAATATAATCCGCACACTTACAGCACCCCAAAATAATATAAGGCATCGCTAAAAAAACAAGTACTTTCCAAACGCGCATGCCCTATGAACGAATGGAATCCAACAAACGTTAGTGACATCGTGAGTTTATCTTAGCAAAACAAAAACCATAAAGAAAAGTAGTGCATAAAAAAAAGAGGAAAAATCACGAAGAATGCCAATAAACAACAACCTTTAAGCTATCGAAACCTAATCATTTTGGCAAAAGCAAAAAAGTCTAAAGGACCCAAAAAACTAACGCCACTCATGCAGCAGCATAGTGCGATTAAAAAGAAGTACCCGGATGCGGTATTGCTTTTTCGGGTGGGTGATTTTTATGAGTTGTTTGGTCAAGATGCTATTGTGGCGGCAGATGTTTTAGGCATTACACTTACCAAAAGAAATAATGGTGGTACCAATGATGAGCTGGCGGGTTTTCCGCATCATAGTATAGATACGTATTTGCATAAATTGGTCCGCGCAGGGCACCGAGTCGCTATTTGTGATCAGCTTGAAGATCCAAAGCAAGCCAAAGGCATTGTAAAACGCGGGGTTACAGAATTAGTGACTCCTGGCACGGCCACAAGCGATAAAATGCTTGATAACCAAAACAATAATTTCTTAGCCACCGTGCATATCGATGGCGAAAATTATGGGGTAGCATTTGTAGATATTAGTACGGGCGAGTTTATGTGTGCTGAAGGGAATGCTGAGTATATGGATAAGCTGCTGCAAACTATAAAGCCGGCAGAGGTAATTTATTGTCGAGGTAAAAAGAAGAAATTTGTAGAACAGTTTGGTGAAAAACACTACACCTATTTATTAGACGATTGGATTTTTACCGAAGACTACACCACCGAAAATTTGCTAGCGCATTTTCAAGTGACAACCCTAAAAGGTTTTGGAATTAGCGACATGAGCCGGGCAATTATTGCCGCAGGTGCGTGTTTACATTATTTAAAAGATACCGAGCATCCCAACTTGCAACATGTACATACAATTACTCGTATTACACGCAACGAATTTCTGTGGATGGATCGGTTTACCATTCAGAATTTAGAATTGCTCAACAGTAATATTCCCGATGGCAGTACCCTACTCAGTGTATTGGATAATACAATTTCGCCTATGGGGAGTCGTATGGTGAAGCGGTGGTTGCTGTTTCCTCTTCAAGATGTTGTAAAAATTAATGAACGACTCACTGCGGTAGAACATTTAATTAAAGAAACCGACTTTGTGAATGATACCTCAGCCTTTGTAAAACAAGTGGGCGATGTAGAGCGTATGGTAGCACGTTTGCCTCTTAAAAAAATATCCCCACGTGAGGTCCTTCATTTATCCAAAGGCTTACAATGTATTGAAGAAATCAAAACGTTTAGCGCAAAAACCAATAACGAACTAATCCAGCGATTGGCAGAGCAATTAAATCCTTGTGAACTAATTAGAGAAAAAATAAATAAAACGCTGATTGAAAATCCACCGTCAATGGCAGCTAAGGGTGAGCTAATTCAAGAAGGAATAAACCATGAGCTTGATGAACTGCGCGGCATTAGTAAAAATGCAAAAGATATTTTATTAGAAATAAAAGAACGTGAGGCTGAAAAAACAGGCATCACTTCGCTAAAAATTTCTTTTAATAATGTGTTTGGTTACTACCTTGAAGTGACGAACCGTTTCAAAGACAAGGTACCTGAAGATTGGATTCGAAAACAAACACTAACGAATGCCGAGCGATATATTACCCCAGAACTTAAAGAACTAGAACAAAAAATATTAGGTGCACAAGAAAAAATTCTGACGCTAGAAATTAATATTTATGATGAGCTGCTTTCACAATTGCAAGAGTATATCACGCCGATTCAATTAAATGCACAAATGATTGCGCAACTAGATTGTTTAATCTGCTTTGCAAAAAATGCGCTGACACATAAATATAAAAAACCCGATGTACAAGAAAATGCAAATCTTGAAATTACCAATGGTCGCCATCCGGTAATCGAACAAAATTTGCCTATCGGTGAAAGTTATATCAGCAATTCGGTGCGCTTGGATAAAGACGAGCAGCAGATGATTATAATCACGGGTCCGAATATGAGTGGTAAAAGTGCATTGCTCAGACAAACTGTTTTGATTACGCTCATGGCACATGCAGGTAGTTTTGTGCCAGCAGAAAACGCTATCATTCCACTAACCGATAAAATATTCACCCGCGTAGGCGCCAGTGATAACTTAAGCGGAGGAGAAAGTACTTTCATGGTAGAGATGAATGAAACAGCGAGTATTATTAATAATATTTCGGACCGTTCCTTAATTGTACTCGATGAGATTGGAAGAGGGACTAGCACCTTTGATGGTATTAGTATTGCCTGGAGTATAGCCGAGTTTTTGCATAATCATTCTTCGCGACCGCTTACACTTTTTGCAACGCACTATCATGAGCTCAACGAACTAGAAAAGAAAAATAAACGTATCCGTAACTTTCATGTAACGCATAAAGAAGCGGGAAATAAAATTATTTTCCTCCGAAAATTGTCAGAAGGAGGTAGCACACACAGTTTTGGAGTACATGTAGCAAAAATGGCTGGCATGCCTCCACTCATTGTAGAACGAGCCAATGAAATATTAGCCATACTCGAAGAGAAAAATGACGCCGCAGTAAACACCGAAAAGAAAAAAGCGAAGTACGAAAAAATAAATACAGATCAAATGCAACTTAACATTTACGACGGCGTAACGGAAGACTTAAAACGAGTGCGTGAAATTTTGCAAAAGGTTGAGATAAATTCTCTTACACCAGTTGAAGCACTTATGAAGTTGAATGAGTTGAAGGGGATTGTGGGGTAGCTCGGACTGAAACCTGTGAGGTTTATTGCCCACGAGTACCATAAACCTCACAGGTTTATTGGTTAGGACTTAAATAAGAACTGTCATGAACTTTGTTAAATGAGACTATGCCACCAAACAATCTAAGCACTGATTCTGGAGAGATAAAATCATCCTCCAAACCATTTTTAATTATTTTGTATGAGCTATTATTCCAATCGCTAAGGGAAGGAACTAAGCCATGATGTACTGGGTTTTTATGAACATAAAATATTGCATTTATAATCTCTTGATTTGTTTTTATTTGTACCCGCTTCATTCTTTCTATAAAAAGGCTTCCCATTCTCTTATGATATTTATTATATGATTTAGCATAAGAGTTTAAGAAGTTAGAACAGTTTTGTAAATACTTTTTGTTGAAATTGTCTGCCGTTATTTCTGGAAGCAACTTTTGAACTTCTTCTATTGATTTTGTTTTTACCACAAAATGAAAATGATTTGGTAGCAAGCAATAGGCCTGAAATTCAAAATAAGGAAGTAAATACTTTTTCATTTTTATATGAAAGAAATTATAATTCTCTTCTGACTTAAATAATAACTCATCTCCATTGGCCCTATCAAAAATATGATAGTAAGTTTCTGGTATAAATGCTTCACTATATTTGGACACAATGCTAAGATAGTAAATAGCTTACTGCTCGGATTAAACCTGTTGAAGCACTTATGAAGTTGAAGGGGATTGTGGGGTAATATTTTTCAACTCAATTTTAATGAATCTCCCCTTTGTGAATTAACTTTATATTAATAATCCTATTACAATGTTTAAAAAATTTACACTCGCAGATAAACTCTTGTTTGTAGCTGCCTTACTCTCACTAATTTTTTCTGAAATTCTGTATTTTCAGGGAGAGAAAATCGATGCAACTTTCATGGGACTTTGGGTTCCTTCGATTTTAGTCTTTGGCATATACTTAAAATTAATAAAGAAAAATGATTAGCATAATACCATATTTCGCAGGACTTATTTCTATATTATTTGGTGTGGGCGTTTACTTGAGTATACGTGAATCACGAGACGAGGACAGATTCAAATAGCCTTTGTCTAAGCGCGTAATTACAAGGCAGAAGTCTCGAAGAATCTTCTGCTGTTTTGAATTTAATTCTCATAATATTTTAACCCACATTCATTTGCATAACCCAAGAACTTATTCTGCTCGTTCATTACTTTATAGGTTTTATAGCGTTTGTAAAAGTATTTCGTTTGGGTAGGCATGTCATCCAATATGGGTTGAAGAACAATTCTTTTTCCTTGATACAGTCCCCATTTATTATTTTGTTTTATACCGTATTTGAGGTAGCCAATACGCTGTAGTGTATCGTATCGTGCCGGAAGAACTTCAATTCCTTCTGGGCTCAGCAAGCCATATTTATTGTTTTTTATAATAGTGTAAAAATTGTCTTGTAGGCTAGGGCTAATAGCATCATATTGGTTGGTAAGTGTTACAAGCCATTCGCCATTACTTTTTAAGATGCCAATTTCTTTAGAATTTTTCTTAGCTCCTTGTACGGAATAGGCGGGCGGTTTGTGCGGTTTGTTTACCAATGTTTTTATACTTCGGTAAGTTGGCTGTAAAGTAAAAAGCTTACTTACTATGCCATACTTTTTATTTTTACGAGTCAATGTATAGTTTTTCGCAAAGTAGGTTTTACCATCAGCACGGCCTAATTTTTGATATTTAGCAGAAGGATAATAGTTTATTAGTTTACACCGACCACAATTTTTGCTCACCAGTTTTTTCTCTTTTTTACTTTTTTCATTCTCTTGCCCAGTATGCTCGTATAGTTTTTTACCTTCTAAGGAGTAATAGGTGTAGTAATACTTTTTATTTTCACGATCCATAGGGGGCATTGCTATTTCAGGCTCTTCTTCACTTTCTACTTCAAAAATTTCGTTTGATGAATTATCGATATTTACTTTTTTCTTGTTCAGCATTTGTAGCTCGAGACCTTCTTTTTTAAATTCACAAGCGTACTGAATTTTATAGTCATCAAAGTCATAGACAATAATTTGGTTCTGCCTGTTGATGTGCGATATGCTTCGTTTGTCTTTTAATATAGTACGTTTAATATTGCCTTTCTTATCTGCCCATATAAGTGATTGGTATAAGTAGCCACCAATAAGTCTTGTATAGATAAAAAAATCTTTATTATACCGATTATAGGTTTGCGAATAGCGATGCGATTTGTATCTATAAATTCGCTGAATATTTTTCAGAATAATTTGACCTTTGCTATTCAAAATATAATAATTATTAGATCTACCGTCTCCTTTTTTTGCCTGAATAAATTGATGGTGTTTAGATAGAGAAATATAATCAGTAGGCACCATAAGTTTATTATCGACGAGCATCCCGACTTTTCTGTTTTGATGAATGTAATAGCCTCCTGTTGGAAAATTAGTACTTCTATTAAAATAAAATATTTTACTATACTGTGGCTCAACAATAATTTTGGCATTCGTATCACATAAACCCCAAAGGTTTCCTTTTCGATAGGGAATGGTTATTTCTTGCGCTGTTGCACTCAGGCTGATAAGCGTGACAGCCATAATGAAAAAAAGCCTCATGCTTAGTAAAAGTAATGAGTAATGAAATATTCGGCATATCAAATAGAGGAAAGTTCTGAATAAAAAAACTTAATATTAGTAACTTAGGATTCAAATTACAAAATTATGAAAATTAGAAGCCTTGGCGTGCTTGCCATATTAATGATTTTGACCTTTTCTTCTTTCAACAAAAAAGGACATGAACCTCTTGAGCGATCACGAATTATATCCGAAAATACCTATATGGATGTAACAGAGGTTAGCAATGTACAATGGCGAGCATATATGAGTTGGTGCGAAAAAGAATATGGTAAAGAATCAAAGGAATATGTAGCGACATTTCCAGATGAGAATGTTTGGGAAGGTAAAAAATTCGAGGCGATTCAAAAGTATTATCTCAGACATACAGCGTACGATAATTATCCCGTAGTAGGTATATCGTATAAGCAGGCCACTGCATATTGTAGGTGGCGTGCAAATAGAATCAATGAAGGATTGCGTATAAATACTAAGAATAATAAAACGCTCCCGACCTATAGCTGTCGATTACCTTCTAAAGAAGAATGGACTGAGCTAGCCACAAGAGAATCATTCGACCTAAGCATTTCTACTGCCAAAGATTTTAGTATCATTCAGATAAAACCAACAGGTGTTGAAGAAAGAAATGATATAACCGCACCGGTAAATTCGTTAAGACAATCTGCAAGTGGATTTTTCAATTTACTTGGTAATGTAGCCGAAATGGTAGCCGAAAAAGGAATTGCGAAAGGTGGCAGTTGGCAACATAGAATTGATGAAATTGCTATATAAAAAAATTTCGAGTATACTAAACCTACTAATTGGATTGGTTTCCGATGTGTACTAGAAAAGAAATAAGCTTACATAGTTTTTTTCTTACCGTAAGCAAGCAATTTCGTAATCGTCTACATCTAATGTCTCAGAAATCTATATGGCTTATTGTAGGATTGCTTTTTTTAGCGCCGTTCATTTTATTTTCACAAGAAGAAAAAAAGCCAAAAAAAGCTCGTTCATTGATTGAGCTTGGATACGGAATCAACAGTGATGCTTCTGTAGTAAGTGCTGGTTATTATAGAAGTTGGACGCTGAGCAAATCCAAAAAAATCTTTAAGAATATTAACTTAGGTACTGGGCTTCGTTTTAACGGTTTTGGAGCTAAGGATGTTTATTTCGTATCGTCCCGTCCTCAGTTCTACAATACTGCTGACGAGGATTCAATTTTAGCACCCGCACCTGCTATTTATTCTGTCAATACATTTCTAACTATCGGCTATCAAATCAGTCCAAAATTAGGAGCAGGTTTTGATATAGACGCTTTTGGGTTTTCTTTCGGTCCCAATGGAAGTCCTACTTTTATTTCTAATGGGCAAAAGCAAACAGCCAAGGTAAACCCCACTCAATTCAATGTGCTAGCAGTAAACGCTAATAATTTTGGTTCTCTTTTGAGTAATATTTATGTACGCTATCAGTTTACAAAAAATTGGGGCGCGCGATTGACCTATCAAAAATCCTATGCTGAAATTACCACCGAAGAAGTGTTGCAAACTAAGCCAGGAATCAATCAACGCTTTCGGTATGTGGGCCGTTTAATTGGTCTGGGCGTGAGCTATCATTTTTAATGATAGCCTAGTATTTTTACAAAAATAGAGAAGGATCGAATTGGTGCTAACATCTATTGTCGGATGCTAGAATCAAAGTTATATATTCGTATTACCAAATGCATTGGACCACCTCATATTCTACCAAAGCAGAAAAAATTACTTTCTCTTTATTATTAGTGATACAGGTTGTTATCATTTGGTCGTTACCTGTTTTTATCACTCAGGACGGGCCCAGTCATCTGTACAATGCAAACCTTTTGACCGAACTGTTACAAGGCGATTCCTTAGCCCTTCGTTTTCACGAAATTAATTTAGACACCTTTCCTAATTGGTTCTCTACCATCATTCTTGGTTTACTGCAATTCGTCTTTTCTCCATTAATCGGCGAGAAAATTTTTATCAGCATTCTTATAGTCAGTTTAGCTCTTTCATTTCGTTTCGCGCTCAAATGTATTCAATCATCATCAGTCTATCTCAGCAGTTTTATTTTTACGTTTACCTACGGTTATCACTTATTTTTTGGGTTTTATAATTTTTTATGGGGTATCGTTTTTTTACTCCTTCTCATAGCTTGGCATCAATCGCAATCTCTTGATAGTAATCGTCAAGGGTTACCATCTTTTTTCATATTACTTCTACTCTATTTTTGCCACCCGGTTCCTTTCGTATTTGCCATAATTTTCATTATGGTACAATCTTGTACGATAAATAAGAACTTATTTTCTCTTTCTCATTTCAAATCTGTAGCTAAAAATTTATTATTAGTCGCTGCTCCAACCCTTTTGTTTCTTCTTTTTTTTATTAGTAGGCAGTCAAGTGACTCTTCAATATGGCAGGATAAATGGGATACAGAACAACTCACACTTTTAAGAGAATTAAGCATATTACAAAGCTTCAGTATCGAAGAGTTGCCAGCCTTGAGCCTTGTATTTTATGTAATGCTTTTAGTGCTGCTACATGCTCTTTACCGCTTCATACAAAATCCAAATCGGTTGAAAGGGCTAGGATTATTATTTGTCTTTCTCACGGCTATTTTCTTATTTTTTAATGGGAACGAAGCCATAGCCGGCGGCTCAAAACTAGAGGGCCGGTTGATGATTTTTATTTGTTTACTAACGATTCTCTTTTCGGCGCAGGCCTCTCCAATTAAAGGGTTTAAAGAACTATGTATGATTCTGCTCCTAGTCATATACGCCATGATAGTACCCATTCGGTACCAAGCGCATTTACCTTGTGCGCAACGTGCACGTCAGGTCGTAGAGTCTGTAAAAAACTTATCGCCGGGTGAAATAATATTGCCAACGAATTGTTCGAGTTATGGTGAGTTAGATGAACAAACTACCCTATCTCCTTTCCTTAGAATTTTTAAACATGTGGGATGCTATGCTGGTTGTAAAACTGGGAGCATCGTTTTGGATAACTATGAAGCCAATACGACCTACTTCCCCGTGAAGTGGAAGGAATCGAAAAACCCGTATAAAAATCTAAGCGTAGGAAACGAAGGAGGAATGGAAGAAAACCCGCCTAACATAGATATAGCAAACTATGAACTACGGTCTCAAGAAAAAATTACTGGCATCATTCAAATTGGGAATTGTGATCGCTTTGCTCATCATCAAAACATGATTTCATTAGATTCTAATTTGAATCGAGATTTTGAAATCAAAAAGGAATTTGAATTTGTAAAATTATTTCTGCGAAAAAATAGACAAAAAAAAAAGCTGCCTTTTGATAGACAGCTTCTTTAAAAGTTTTCGTTGAATGCTCTATTTGTTATACGTCATTTCAAATTCTACACGACGGTTTTCAGCTTTTCCAGCATCCGTTGAATTGTCTGCAATCGGATTAGTTTCACCCTCACCATGAGAAGTTAGGCGTGTTGCTTTTACACCATGATCGCGCAATGATTCTAAGACATGCAACGAACGATCGTCCGATAGTTTTTTATTTAAATCAGTTCCTCCAGTATTGTCTGTATGACCAATTATGTCCATTTTGGTATTAGGAAATTTGTTCATAATTTTTGCCAACCGAGTTACTCGGTCGTCAAACTTTGGCTTGAGTTCACTAGATCCTACGTCAAACATATCATTGTTAGGAAAAATAAGCTGAATTTTATTTCCATCTAATTTTGTTTTAGCGTTGGGAAATTCAGCCTTTAACATGTCAAATGCATTGTGCATATATTTCTTTTTTACACCGCAAGAAGATACGAAAGCGATTAGGAGCAAGCTCATAGCTGCTAATAATAAATTGTTTTTCATAATTTTAATTTTCCTCAAATGTAACCGCTACTAGGATTAGATTCTTACAAAAGAGCTTCTTTAGAGATAAGTTTACAAATCTTAATAAATTGTAATGAAAATACCGAAAGGGAGAAATTGAACGGCTAATTTATAGAGAAAGATTTGAATAAAGTAGTAGTCTTCATTTTTGCTTAGTCAGAATGAGCCGGTTCACCGAAATTCTTTAGAATTTGCCATTTGATTTCTTGTGCTTTTCCCTACAAGGGTATTACATTTGCGCCCTAATAAAATCGCATTCTCATGCCAGAAATTAAGCCAGAGGAAATATCCTCAATATTACGTGAACAATTAAGCAATTTTAACCCTTCTGCTGATCTTGAAGAAGTAGGTACAGTACTTCAAATTGGTGATGGTATCGCTCGTATTTACGGACTAAACAGTGTTCGGAGTGGTGAGCTTGTAGAATTTGACAATGGTGTGCAAGCCATTGCATTGAATCTTGAGGAAGACAACGTAGGTGTTGTATTGATGGGGCAAAGCAAAGGAATTGCCGAAGGTGATAAAGTAAAACGTACGGGGCGTATCGCTTCTATTAATGTAGGAGAAGGTATGCTAGGACGGGTAATCAATATGCTCGGTGAGCCGATTGATGGTAAAGGTCCTATTCAAGGGGAAACTTTTGAAATGCCCATTGAGCGAAAAGCACCAGGTGTTATTTATCGTGAGCCTGTGACTGAGCCCTTACAGACAGGAATTAAAGCAATTGATGCTATGATCCCAATCGGTCGTGGTCAGCGTGAGTTGGTAATCGGAGATCGTCAAACTGGTAAATCAGCTATTTGTATCGATACAATTATCAATCAAAAAGAATTTTATGATGCAGGTGAACCTGTATTTTGTATATATGTTGCAGTAGGTCAGAAAGCTTCTACTATTGCACAAGTAATGAAAACATTGGAGGAAAACGGTGCCATGGCTTATACGACCATCGTAGCGGCTTCGGCAGCAGATCCTGCTCCGCTTCAATTCTATGCACCATTTGCAGGTACTGCAATTGGTGAGTACTTCCGCGATACGGGTCGTCCGGCATTAATCGTATTTGATGATTTGTCTAAGCAAGCGGTGGCTTATCGAGAGGTATCTCTTTTACTTCGTCGTCCTCCAGGTCGAGAAGCATACCCTGGTGATGTATTCTACTTGCACTCTCGCTTATTAGAGCGTGCCGCAAAAGTTATCTCTAAAGATGAGATTGCTGCGCAAATGAATGATTTACCAGAAAGCTTGAAAGGAAAAGTAAAAGGAGGTGGTTCTTTAACAGCCCTACCTATTATTGAAACACAAGCAGGTGATGTATCAGCTTATATCCCAACCAACGTAATTTCGATTACGGATGGTCAGATATTCTTAGAGACTAACTTATTTAACTCGGGTGTACGTCCGGCCATTAACGTAGGTATTTCAGTATCGCGTGTGGGCGGTAGTGCTCAGATTAAATCAATGAAAAAAGTAGCAGGTACTTTAAAATTAGACCAAGCACTTTATCGAGAGATGGAGGCTTTCTCTAAGTTTGGTGGTGATTTAGATGACGCCACGAAATCTGTAATTGACAAAGGAGCTCGTAACGTGGAAATCTTAAAGCAAGGACAATTCCAACCGTTTACGGTTGAGAAGCAAGTTGCGATTATCTACTTAGGAACTAATAATTTGGTACGTTCAGTACCTGTAGATAAGATGAAGGAATTTGAAGATCAGTTCTTATTAGAAATGGAAAACAAATTACCACATGTTTTGGCAGAGTTTAAAAAAGGTAAGCTACCAGAAGATGGTATTGGCGAATTAAAAACGCTAGCTTCTAATTTGGTGAAGCAATACGCTAGCTAATTATACGCAATAATAAATAGTGAACCGCCACGCTAAAGCGTGGCGGTTTTTTGTGTATAGTTGTGTACTAATAAATAATATGTCGCCAATATACCGTAAACAAAAAGCCCACTAACTAATCGCTAGTGGGTTCTACTCCTAAATTTGCCTTATAATTAATTGGACTCAACATTTTTAGTCATTTCGTTGACTTGACCTCTCAACTGTTGCATTTCACTTTTTATTTTTTCCACGGTAGCTTGCCAATTTTCTTTGGGTACGCTCTCCAATTTTAAAATTTTAGCATCCATTCTTTTACTCCTTGTTTTCAAATTACTTACCACCCCTTTAGTTGCTTGTACTGTGGTATTAGCTTCTACTCCTTGTAATCGCTTAATATCTTTATCGATAGTTTTACGTTGTTTTTTCAAGGCAGCTATTTGAGCTTTCACGGTCTCCTCAGAGTATTTCTCTTTCAGATTGGCTAAATCAACAAGCTCTTTTTCCGCTTTCGCCACCGCTTTCAACGACTTACTCTTTTGCTTACTTACGTCTTGTGCAGTTACTAAAGATTTACAAGAAGAAAAGGCTGAAGCCATTACTACCAAAGCAAAAAATAATTTTGATAAATAATTCATTGAGCAAAGCTAACTCGCTTGCTAACCTAAGGATTACAGTATAGAATGGATGTTTTATATAATTAGCATCGAGATAGTGCTACTATAAATCCTCTCCGAACGCCCCACTTTGACCATGAAAAAAGTGACAGATAAGCTTTAGATTTGAACCTAGTGAACTTGTTTAAAAAGATAATTTTAATTGTCGTAGCTGCCCTTATACTCTGGGCAATAATTAATCCGTTTTTGTTTCGATTCACCACTTCTGATGCGGATGCCAAAGAAGCCTTCACAGCAAAAGGTATGGCCATTCGCACTGGAAATTTTAACTACAACAATAATAAAGTTCACTTTCTTCGGTTAGGCGATAGTACTAAAACCGCTCTACTATTTATTCATGGTTCACCCGGATGTTGGGATTATGCCTGGGATTATTTTATGGATAGTAGCTGGCAGAAAAATTTTGAACTCATCAGTATAGACCGTCCTGGTTTTGGAAATAGTAATTATGGAAATGCTAAAAATCTCTTTGAACAATCAGAAATTATAAGCGCCTTTGTGAAAGAGAAACTCTCACAAAGACAAGTGCAGCTTATGGGTCATAGCTATGGAGGACCTTTGGTTCTTCAGCTTTGTGCGGACAATGATTCGCTTTACAGTAAATGCATTGTAGTAGCCGGTAGTGTAAACCCTGAGGCTGAGAAAAATGAATGGCAGTTGAATTGGTTTAGTAATCCGTTAGTAAAATGGATGGTTCCTGGTTCTTTTGAGCAAGGACTAGAAGAATTACTTTGGCTAAAGGAAGATTTAAAATCTTTTCAATACCTGAATAAAATCCGTAAAATAAAAACTCCGGTTGTAGGAATTTATGGTACGGCAGATAATATGGTTCCGTATCAACCCAATGTAGATTTTTTAAAGAAAACTTTCCAAAAAGAACAACTAACTATTTTCAAAATTCCAGAAGGTTCTCATTTTATTCCTTGGCAGAACTATGAAACTATAAGAGATATAGTTCAGGGCAAAAAACAGCGATGACTCAGGAATTAATTTAGTGCTGAATCGTGATGAACTCTCCAGCCATTCGTTTATCATCTTGTAAAAGATGCAGCAAGTAATTTCCGTTGGCAATATTCGAAAGATTTATCTTCTCTTGATGGCCTATCGATTTTTTAAGTAAAGTGGCTCCTTTCAAATCAGTCAATTCAATGCTAAAGTTCCCCTCTTTTTTTACAGTAATAGTCAGTCCATCTTTCGCAGGGTTCGGATAATAATTAATAAACTGTCCTACGGTACTGATGTTTCCAACGGCAGTAGGCCCAACGATTGGATCTTGGTACAAGCCTAATTCTATAATCGGATTGTTATCAATTTGGCTTTGGCTATATTGTGCCACGGGATAGTGCACACCCGACATATACCAATTTACGCTTTCGCTTTGATGAGTAAATTGAGTAGATGTCGTATCATAAGCAATATAATTTTGATTTGACTTCACGCGCAAAATATTCTTGTATGTACCGTTTGGCAGCTTCAAAGTACCATAACCATCCGCTACAATATCCGTACTGCCAATTCTGTATAGGTTGCTCGCACTAGTTTGTTCTGCACGCCAATTATCATTGAACGAATTACCAAATGAGAACGGAAAGGGAAGAACCACCTCCGGATCCGTATAAATAAAACCAATTCCGTTTAATGAAGCACCTCTTAGTTCCAAGCCAGCAATATCCGACTTATAATAAAAATAGTTGTCCGGGCCCGTATTGACTGCAACATTCGACAGCGGAAAACTATCCTTGGGGGTAGCCCCGGGCGGTATCAAAGGAACCGTGTATCCACCTGCATCAATCAAGGTATCGTATTGCCAATTCAAACTATTTCCAATCAAAGTTGGGCGCCCCATATTGCTGCCGTGCATTACATAATTCGTATAGATTTTATATCCTACATTACTATATTCTAATAATGGTTGCGCCAAACTGGTCAGGCCACAGGATAAAATTACTAAGACGGTAATCAGCTTTTTCATAATGCTTACAAATATAAGAAAAATTGCTTCTCAGCCCGTACCATCAACATTTCAATGCTCCTCTTAGCACGAATATAGAGGTAACAAGAAATTTACCTAGTACAATAAACTAATGATAGTCTCAATGCGTCAAAGAAGTACAAACAGTAAATATGGATTATTAACTACCTCGTACATACGAGGACCAAAAACAGAAATTATGAAAAACAAAATTTTACTCCTCGTCGTACTACTAAGTACATTCAATCTATTAGAAGCCCGCACACCTCGTGTAAAAAATAAAAGCTTCACCTACGAAACCATCAAACTTCCACAAATGGCCTTGCCCGAAGCAAGAACCTACACCATGTACTTGGAAACCGCTGCGGACTACGGAAATTTAGGGCTGCGCTACCAGAATGGTTTGCAAATTCCTGGGTGGGTAAAATCTAACAATGGTGCTTATGCAGTAGATGTAAAATTCTTCCCAGTAGATTATCAAAGACCCTTTATCGTTACAAGAAATCAGTTGGTAAAGGATACTTCAGGAGCTGTAGTGGATACAATTTGGTTTTTTAGCAACGCATTCAAAGCTTCCGGAAGTGGCAGCCTAACGATTGTAAATGATAAAAACCAAACGATACATAATAGATTACTCCAAGAAGTGTGCTTACAAACTACGGGGCGAGAATACCGTAGCAGAAAGGCAGCTCGTCGTCACCGCCTACGTGAGGCCAATCAGTTGCAACAGCAAATGGCAGTCGATTTTGCACAAGCTATGACCCGTCAGGTCAATAGAAACTTAGACCACTTACTAGGAATCTATCCTATCCGCAAACGTTCATCTCTTATGATTGTTCGCAATAAAAAACATCGTGAGTACAAACTGATGAATCGTTTTTGGGATCGATTTCAAAGTGTAACGGTACATGTAAATTCAGCGAGTGATCTAAAGAAGATTGAAGAAATGCTCTTTACTGAAATTGCTTATCTCAAAAATATTGAGAATAAATATCGTGGCAGCAAAAAAGCAGATCGTAAGATTCGATATATGGCCTACAGAAATTTAAGCACGATTTATGAAATGCTAGAAATGCCAGGAGAAGCAATTTACTACGCACAAAAAATAAGAAGCAACGATTTTAGAAAATTCAACGCAGGCAACCTCATTGCAGACGCGCAAAGAATGAAACGATTGCAAGCTATACACGGATCATAAACCGAAAAACTCAACCTCTTAGAAAATTCTAAGAGGTTTTTTTATGGAAATTCAAAGGTGTTTTACCACTCATACTCATCTTCTACTTGTTGCTTTACTTTTTTTACGAACTCATAAGTCACGGGGCAAAACTTTAAATTTTGCATATACGTTTCGTTCTGATCTTCGAAATCTTTTTTAGCAAAATGAGGAAATTCTGCACAGTCGGCAGGGCGCACCTCATAGATGCTGCACTTATTATCTTCTAAATTTAAAAATTGACAGGGCTGACTAATATTCACTAGGTCACCTGGTGTGCCGTCTTCTTCAGGTTCCTCTCGTTTAATCCACTTCTTTTTAAAAGCGGCTTCGGTCATTCCAAGATGCTTAGCAATCCGAGTGATATCAGCAGCTTGAAAAGTGGGTGTCATTTTGCGACAGCAGTTTCCGCAATCTAAACAATCAATTTTTTTCCATGCTTTTTTTTCTGCTACAGCAGCAAACTCTGCAATCTCGGGAACATACTTATCATCAAATTTTTTAAGGAATTTCTTAAATGACTTTTTATTCTTCTTAAAATTTTTCTTGTGTTTTTGTATCAACATTTCTTACGGAATTATATCAAAACCCATCTGGTCGCGCAAGGTAAGTAAGTGTTTGTTTTTTTCCGCCAACTCCTCAAAAATTTCTCGTTTACTTTGAATTTTTACACCTGTATCTTCCTCAGGGATTTCGGCTAGGTATAATTCAAAATCTTCGTTATTAAAATGCTGAGCAAGTTCTGCCTTGATTTTCATTTTATTATCCGTAAACAAAGCATAAGAAAGTATGGGCGTGTGAATGGTTAGTATCGTTCCGGCTAGCTCATGAAAACTTCGTTGAATCGAGCTACGGTAAAATGTTTTTTGATTACTAAGATCCTCATAGATTTTCTGCAAAGGCTCTTGCAAATTCTCAAATGTAATTTCTATTTTTTCTTTAGTCTGAGACTCTCCTTGAATTTTCTCTCTGATTTTTTCTTTTGCGTTTCGCAAGCCTGACAAACCGCCCGATATTTTACTCGACTTCTTAGGACGAGCTTCTACCGGTGTTACTTTCTTCTCAGGCAGTCCTTCTTTTACTTCAGTGACCAAGGGCTCTTTGGCCTCACCGTATGATGCAGGCGTTATCTCTTCCTCTATATTTAATGAAGGTGCTTGTTTGGGCAAAAAAGTATGAATGCTTCGTCGCTCTTGACTAATTATTTTTTTTTTTACAAGCTCATTTCCCTCTTGTAAAATTTGAACCGCATCTTGCAAATGATTGAGTTTAATAATTCCAAGCTCCAATTGCAAACGCTTATTTCGCGCTACACGCAACTGCTCTTCGGTGTGAGCACAAACGCTAAGACCATTTACGATAAAGGAATGAGAAACTAAATTAGCCTGCGTATAATATTTTTTCTTAATACTCGGAGTTACATCTAAGAGTTTGGCCATAGCCTCATCGCCGCATACCAACAAATCTCTATAATGTTCTGCCAATCCTCCCATGATGGTTTGTGGCTCAAATCCTTTTTGCAGAACCTCTTCGCACAGCAATAGTGATTTGCTTATATCCTGCATTGCTATGGCATCTATTAGTTTAAAATAGAAATCATAATCAAGCATGTTCAAATGCTCCAAAGCCGAATCATAGCTAATATTCTGATTGCTAAAACTGGCTACCTTATCCATGATAGAAAGTGCGTCTCGCATGCAGCCTTCACTTTTTTGAGCGATGAGCTGCAAAGCCTCCGTTTCAAATTCTATTTTTTCTTCCTCACAAATACTTGACAGGTGAGTGATAATTTTTTCAGAACGGATTCTTTTAAAATCAAAAATCTGACAGCGGGAAAGTATGGTAGGTAAGATTTTATGTTTCTCCGTAGTCGCTAAAATAAATATAGCATAGTGAGGTGGCTCTTCAAGTGTTTTAAGAAACGCGTTAAAAGCCTGACCGGACAACATGTGAACCTCATCAATGATGTACACTTTATACTTTCCACCCTGCGGGGCAAATCGTACTTGCTCAGTAAGTTCTCGAACATCGTCTACACTATTATTACTGGCCGCATCTAGCTCGTAGATCGCAAACGAAGTATTTTCATTAAAAGAAGTACAGCTAGAGCATTTGCCGCAAGCCTCCATATCCTCCCCCCGATCAGTACAGTTTAGCGCTTTGGCTAAAATCCGTGCGCAACTGGTTTTACCAATTCCACGCGGACCGCAAAAAAGAAAGGAATGAGCTACTTGGTCGTTTTTAATGGCATTCTTTAGCGTGGTAGTAATATGCTCTTGCCCCACAACCGTATTAAAGGTTTGTGGACGGTACTTCCGCGCTGAAACTATGTATTGACCTGCCATTTTGTAGAGAGTCAAATATAAGTTTTCAGAATGTTGAATGCTTACTTTTTAATGTTGAATTTTAGGAATGGGGAAATGTTTTGAGTCCGAAGGCTTCGACAAGCTCAGCCTGACATACTTTTGTATTTCAAATGTCATTGTCCAAACGCATCGGTCATTACTTATCGCTTGTAAAGTTTTCGCACACGGTTTTTGCTTTGCCCTTTGCTTTGATTGGGCTGGCACTCGGAATTTATACTAACTTGACATATTCCATAAGCGGTGCATCTCGAATTGACGTTCAAGATCTGAATATTCTAAAGTTAGTCTTACTCGTTGTTCTATGTATGGTAATGGCGCGAAATGCTGCTATGGGTTTTAATCGTTATTTAGACCGAGACATTGACGCCAAAAATAAACGGACCGCTCTTCGAGAGGTTCCAGCGGGAGTTATCAGTAGCCAAAATGCCCTATGGTTTGTAATTATAAATTGCTTACTTTTTATAGTCACTACATTTTTTATCAATCAAATTTGTTTTTTATTATCGCCTATTGCGCTTTTTGTTATTCTGTTTTATAGTTATACAAAGCGGTTTACTCCTCTTTGTCATTTGGTTTTAGGCGTTGGATTATCTCTAGCACCAATAGGTGCTTACTTAGCTGTAACGGGTCAGTTTACTATTTTACCGCTGTTCTTTTCCGCAATAGTTTTTACCTGGGTCAGTGGCTTTGATATCATGTATGCCTTACAAGATGAAGCATTTGACCGCGAAAACAATTTAAAATCTATACCTGTTTTACTCGGAAGAAAAAATGCTTTATTGACCTCAAGGATTTTACATATCGTAACAGCTGCCATTATTATAAGTGCCGGTTTGTATGGTGGATTTTCTTACATCTATTGGATTGGTGCTGTTATTTTTATCGGACTACTAATTTATCAGCACACCTTGGTAAAAGTAAATGATATTAGTAAAATCAATATCGCTTTTGGAACGACTAATGGTGTGGCATCAGTTGTATTTGCCGCTTTTGTAATCCTTGAATTAATTTTGCAAAACAGTGTGACTGCGGCTATTGATGGTTTGCTTTCTTTTTAATAAAATCTATTTCCCAGCCCGAATCCGACTTAGTGTTTCTTGTCTAATGCCTAAGAAGCTGGCAATATCCTTAATCTTAACGCGCTGCACCAAATACGGATATTGCTCCATAAAATAATTCCACTTATTCTCCGCACTTTGTTTACGAAGTTGAAATAAATGCTCTTCACTTGCTGCATAATATTTTTGTGTAAACAGGCGCACAATATAATTATACTCTAGGTAATTTGTCAAAAGCTCTTCTTGCTTTTTAAAACTGAGTTGTGCTATCACGCCGTCCTCATACATTTCTAAAAATTCGTACCCAGGTCTTCGACTGTAAAAACTATTAACTGATAATACAATTTCACCTTCGGTAGTAAAACGTGAGCTAATATCCTCATCATCTTTCAAATAATACGATCGAATCATTCCTTGCAATACCAAGGTCACATTTTTTGATTGCTGACCTTCTTTTAAAAGGATATCACCGCGCTTTACATTTTCTATTCGGGTATGCTTTTCTAGCTCTTTTCTTAGTCCAGCAGAAAGCGGATATATCAATTCTAGTTTGTCCAAAAAAGCAATAAGCATCTTAGCATCAAAGATAAGTAGCTAAATTCTTTCGTCACTTTTTTTCTCGTACCTTACCAAAACCAAAGCCTAATTGAAGGCAAAACGAAGGAACTTTATAGGTGAGGTTAGCGTACAAGGCAGTTCTTACATCTACAATTTGCGCTAGGGAAAAACGACCTTCGGCTTTAATCATGAGTGCTGGCATCCAAACAGTTTCCTTATAATAATATCGAACCGTTCTAGCACTACTTACTAATCCACTAGGTATATAGTTATCAAACCAAAAATCTCCTTTCGTGGTTCCATTTACTATTCCGAAACCCGCAAAACCCAATAACTTATCCTTCGTATTAAATAGAGACCTACCATAAAGCGCACTCAATATTCTATAATCTTCATTCGGTAATGCATTAGGCTTATATCCTTTGAGTGCATGTAACCCAAGCTCTGCATGGTGTGATTTGTAATGCGCAAAAAAAGACGTTCCACCGATAAATCCGCCTGCCTTGTGGTTCGCAAAGGTTCCTATGTCTCCAGCAACACCTAAAGATGATAATTTGCGTTGTGCTAGTAACTGTTGTGATAGCAAAAGCATAAATACAATTAATAAGGTTCTCATAACTCTAAACTTACTTGCCAATATCAAACCTTCCATCTTCTAAAATTAAAACTTCGCCTTGGTTGTTTTTCAGATGAATTGTGAACGTTCCGGCCACAATAGTATCTGTTGTTTTTCGAAATGCTATGGTATTTTCCAAAGCGGTATTTAAGGAAAAAGTCTGCGTGAGTTCTGAAATTATTTTGAACTTACCAAGAGTATCAAGTTTATTTAAATTGTAAAGCCCTGGAAGGTAATCAAAAGTTAGTTCCAAACTAAAATCCTTTTCAGACTTGCCATCAATAGCGGAAAGCACTAGTTTTCTCTCCGTACCTTGCTCGTAAAGATCAAACTCCACACCGTTTCTATTCGGATTAAAATTAAATGCAAAACCAGGTGGCTGGTATAGGCCATGCACTATATAGGTAATCCCATTTCTGTAAAATGCCATATAATTAGAACCAATGCCTGATAAAGCAGGCAGCTTAACCCAACGCTTTTCTTCCTTTACACAGGATAAAAAAACAATGCTGAACAGGAATAATAAAAAGGAAATTTTTTTCATAGTAATAAATATCGCAGTTGATGCACTACCCATTCAAAAGGGGATTTCTTTTAAACGAGATTCCTTTACGAATTAAATAAGCATGATACGCACTCGGCACATCGTGCGTCCATTTTGGTAAAATCAACGTAATCAATATACGGTCTAGGTGAGAAATCAAACCGAGCACAATGGTTAAATGAAAAGGGAAACCTGCATGATTAAAACCAATCAAAGAGGTAAAAGCAGCTAAGAGTGAAAGGCCCCACATCTTAGAAAGGAACGCGTGTGTGCAAGTTTCTTTCTTGAACTTTACAAAACTGATGAAGTAACAAGAAGCCTCCATTGCTAATATAACAGATATTGAAAAAGAATTATTAGAAATCAATTGCGGAAACAAAATCCAAGTAGCCAAACCGATTGAAAGCCAAAACACCATATCCGCTTGACTATCCATACGTCGTAAACTAGCTGATGAAATATTTTGATTTCGAGCAATGATGCCGTCCAAGATATCAGAAAGTAAGCCGAGATACATCAAAACCAAAATAGTTGGCTTGGCTGTTTCACCCAGAAAAATGGCCAAGCCTAATAGGATAGGCGCCAAGAGTAGTCGAAAGAGAATTAAAAGTTGCGGAATATTCATGTTTCTAATTTTATACAAAAATCGATACGCGTTCGTTCTTAAAAAATGACTTAGGTCATGAAATGCCACCACCGTAGTTATAAGCTACCTTTGCACCATGCCAAGAATTCTTGCTATTGACTATGGAAGCAAACGCTGCGGTATAGCCGTAACGGATAATTTACAGATTATTGCAAAAGGTTTGACAACGGTTCATTCTGCTGAATTGATAAAATGGCTCAAAGATTATTTTGAAAAGGAAATAGTAGAACGTGTAGTTATTGGCTTGCCCAAAACATTACAAAACGAAAAAACAGATGCTACAGAACTGGTGGTGCGCTTTGTAAAACATTTTAAAAAAACATTCCCCGACATGATTATCCAAACCTTGGATGAACGCTTTACCAGCAAAATGGCAAAAGACGTAATTATGAATAGTGGTTTGAAAAAAAAGGACCGCCGAGATAAGGAATTGGTAGATGAAATAAGTGCCGGAATTATTTTGGATGGTTATCTTCAATTGAAGAATCAATCTTTTTTATAAAGCTTCCCTGTTTATGGCGTTTGAATTCATTAAACATAGAAGGTTTTTCCTAAAAAAATTCCGACCTTTGCACTCATGATTTTACCTATCGTAGCTTATGGTCATCCGGTTTTGCGCAAAGAATGCGAAGACATTGATGAAGACTACCCCGACTTACAACAACTGATTCGTGACATGTGGGAAACCCTATATCATAGTAATGGTGTTGGTTTAGCTGCTCCTCAAATCAATAAACCGATACGTTTATTCTTAGTAGAAAGTAAACAGCTAGCCGATGCGGCCGCAGAAGATCCTGACCACAATGAACCTTTTCAAGGTGAAGCAATTAAGCAGGTATTTATCAACGCAGAAATTGTAGAAACTGCTGGCACCCCATATAAATTTAATGAAGGGTGCCTGAGTATTCCTAAAGTTCGGGAAGACATTAGCCGCGACGAAACAGTCACCATTAATTATCTTGACGAAAATTTTGTGGAGCATGAAAAAACATTTGATGGTATGACAGCGCGTATTATTCTCCACGAGTACGATCATATAGACGGCGTTCTCTTTATAGATTATTTAAGCACCCTGAAAAAGAAAATGCTCAAAAGAAAACTCAATGACATTAGCATAGGAAAAACGAAGGTGGACTACAGAATGCTATTACCATAATATGCTTTTTACCTACAAAACTTCAAACAAAAAATTATTGGGAATTGGTTTCTCTTTGGTTGTCAACTTGGGGCTCTTTTTTGTTTTTAGTTTTCTTAATAGCTCACTCTCTGACTTGAGCATTATATTTTTAGCTTCTTCCATTATGTACCTTGTCCTTTTTATCTTACAGTACATGAAGAACGCACGTTTTGAATTTTTCCAAAATGAAATTCGCGTTCACACCAGAAATGAATCTAAAACCTTATCGCATTTACACTTACTATTTGTTCACTCCTTTATCCTTCAGCGCAATGCAAAGGAAAAAATTCACCTAGTAAGCAGTGAAGGTGAATACACCTTTACCGATGGCGAAGATCCTAATTTCCTTTCGCTCCGAGATTATTTGTATGCACATGCGAAAGACTCCGTTTTGGCTAAGTACTACTACCATATCAAAGAATTGAAAGCTAAGATTCCTAGCATGATTGCTAGTCTAGCCTTCCTTTTTATCTATCTGTATTATTTCAATGCCTTAGGTATGAATTCTGTATTCTTCAAAGTGATTCTTATTGTTCAAACCGGTTCTCTTTTGCTGTATGCATGGCAATGGTTTTCGTATAGCCAAAAAATTAAAAATCATACCAGCCATTTGTAAATTATAAACGAAAATACTCAAAAGGCACGAGCTACGGTTTCGTAAATGATTACTTTGTTTCCTCACAGATAATAGCTAATTTTAATGGGCAAAGTACGCAGAGTATTAATTTTCTATTATGAAACCAATCGTTTTACTTTTCTTTTTAATTTTATTGGCATTCACTTCGCAGGCCCAACAACCCGGTGATACGATTACTATTCAATCGTTAGTTCATACCTCACAAACGCGTGACACCATGGTATCCTTCCCGAATTTACCGAATGTGACTTTTGAGAAAATTATCATGAAATACAATATGCGTTGTAAAGGAGCGCAAGTTTCTACTCCACAAGACCGTAACAAAGGTTGTGGTGAGTGGGACTATAGTTGTAATACGTTTATTACCGATTCTAGTAAAACAGACTCGATCATCAATAGGATTCCGAATTACAAAATTTCTAACTTTACGGGAAGCACATATCCTTATAGCACAACAGCCATTAATAATTACTTTCTTCAGTTGCACCAAAACGTTGTGATTAATTCTATTCTTTCTGATACCGCGGTAGTATTTGGCACAGGAAACTCTACGATTGCTCATCCACTACCGACAGACCAATATGGTGGCAAGTCTCAATACTTATATTCTCAATCTGAACTACAAGCGGCTGGTGCTTACGCGGGCAACTTAGATGGACTCGAATTTACCATTCAGCAAGCTACATTTCCAGTAAGCTACGATCATTTAAAAATTAAAATCAAGCACACTACAAAATCAGCCTTGAATGCCTCCGAACCGGATACTTCTGGGTTTACCGAGGTATACTTCAATAATGTTTCTACATCAAGTAGTCCACTCCGTTTGCCATTTTACACGCCCTTCAACTGGGACGGCAGCTCGAATATCATTGTAGAACTCTCTTACACAAACCCTTCAGCATCCATGCCTTCTCTTATTACGGGTGCTACTACTAGCTATTCTTCTGGTATTCATACGAGTGGCGAAAACCTGCTTTACTTTGACGGTACGAATTATATTGAAGCGAATAACTTTAAGGGTATCACAGGCAATCAGTCACGCACAGTGGAAGCTTGGATTAAAACGAGTATTGCGGATAAAGAAATTTGCTCTTGGGGTAGAAATGCAGCTAATGTAAAATGGACGTTTCGAGTAGAGGGTAATGGCCGACTACGAGTAGAAAACGGAAATGGTGGAATCGTAGGAACTACTGTTCTAATTGATGATAAATGGCATCATGTAGCCTGTACATTTAATGGCACTACGCTCTCAGACGTACAACTCTATATTGACGGACAGCTAGAAACGAATAGCAGTAATTCGGCTACAGCTATCAATACTGATACGGCAGGTGGGATTCGGTTACGAATTAGTAGAGGGACAAACGACAGATATTTTAATGGCTACATAGATAATGTTCGAGTTTGGGATACGGATTTGAGCATGACCACCCTACAAAATTGGATGCATAAAAAAATCAATCCTACTCATCCAAATAGTACAAATCTTGTGGCGCATTACAACATTAATTCTGTGAGTGCTAGTGCAATTACGGATCAATCAGGAAATGGAAATGATGCTTCTATTGTGAATAGTGCCATTTGGACTACCATAAGCGGTGATAATCATTTTAAAGAATTTACTGAAGAGACCAACCGACCCAACTTTGTTTTTTATCAAGGTAATTATAACCTTACGATTAGTACCGATACTGCATTTCTAACCGTAGCGCAACTACCAAACTCGGTACAACAAACTATTGTTACACCACACCCCGGTACGTTTCTAAATGATGAAATTTCTTATGGTCCAACAAATTATTATTGGAACACGAATCTTGGCTCTGTGTATTTTGATACCAATCAAATCGCCTATGATACGGTTACCGTTAGCCCAAACAATACGCTAACGATTTCTGACCTCCCTTATACAAATCGTTATCCTATGGAATTTGATATCATGTCGTTTGTCACGCCCTATGGTATTTATCTTGACCTTGGGCAAGAAGGAAAAACTTGGACCTTTGACCTTACTGATTTTTCACCAATATTAAAAGGCGATAAACGAATGAGCCTAACCTTCGGCGGTCAGTTTCAAGAAGAGATGGATATTAAATGGTACTTTATAGTGGGTACTCCACCAAGTGATGTTTTAGACATAAACAATATTTGGCGATCGAGAAGAAGCAATACCTACACTAATATTAATAGTGATGCAGTATTTCCACCTCGGACAATTTCTTTGCCCAGTACGGCACAATCATTTAAAATTCGATCTACTATTACGGGCCACGGTCAACAAGGAGAATTCACGGCTCGCAATCATCACTTCAATTTAAATGGAGGTGCTGATGAATATAACTGGAGTATCACACAAGAATGTGCTGATAACGCAATTTTCCCTCAGGGTGGTACTTGGATTTATGACCGTCAAGGTTGGTGTCCTGGTGAAGCCACTTTGCTTAAAGAGTTTGATATTAACACACACGTCTCACCAGGACAGTCTCACAGTTTTGACTATGATGTAGATGTAGCTTCTGGCGATTCACGTTATATTATCAGCCATCAACTGGTCAACTATGGAGCGCCGAATCACAACTTGGATGTACGCATGGTAGACATAATGAACCCAAGTAATAAAGTGGAACATACCCGGGAAAACCCAATCTGTAACGAGGCCAAGGCAGTTATACAAAATGTTGGTGCTACGGCGCTTACTTCTGTAAAAATAGATTTTGGTTTAAATGATAAAGGAATCATTACTCAAAACTGGACCGGTAATCTTGCCTTTATGGAAAAAGACACAGTGACACTTTCTACACCTAATTGGCTTTGGGGTCGATTGAATGGACCGAACGGCAATCAGTTTTATGCAGAAGTAAGAGAGCCAAATAATAGCACAGATGAGTATTCTTTGAATAATAAATTATATATGCCGTTTGAAATTACGAATGTGCTACCGAATCAGTTTAGACTGCTTTATCGTGCGAACGGTAAACCAAACAATGTTCCACCTATTAATTCATTTTTAGAAACAAAAATTGAAATCATAGACGATCAAAACAATGTAGTATTCAGCAAAATAGCTAGCAATACAAACTTGACCTATGATACGATTTCACTGCCAGATGGCTGTTACAGTTTCTTAGTTACTGATACTGATGATGACGGTATTGACTTTTTTGCAAATAATGATGGCACAGGCGTCATCCAATTACGAGCAATGAGCAATACCATTTTACAAAGTTTTGATGGTGACTTTGGGAAATATCTTCGGTATAATTTCACTGTGAATAAACCGCTCTCTTACGAAGAATTGTTCCAAGATTTTAATGCAACCCTTTATCCAAATCCGACTAGTGATGTACTCAATATTGAAGCGAAAGAAATTGAGAATGCTCATGTTGAAATATTGGATGCCTTAGGTAAAAGATTGTCACTTCCTATTAGAAAACGAAGTGATAAATTAGAAATTAACACCGCAAGCCTAGCGAATGGGTTGTACATAATTAAACTCAATAAAGATAATCGTGAGAGTGCTTACAAATTTTTTGTGAGTCATTAATCCAATATTATTTTACACTTTACGTTAGTAGTTACCAATGAAAAAAATCAAGTTCGGAATTGTAGGATACGGAAATATTGGAAACCGTCATGCAAAACATATCGTAGAAAATGAGCAGGCTGAATTGACTGCTGTTGCATCTTTAGAACCTAAGCCTGACACTTTATCTTGCAACTACTACCAAAGTTTGGAGGCCATGCTAGCGGCTGAGGAACTAGACGTACTGAATGTGTGCACGCCTAATTATTTGCATTGCGAACACACGCTACTGGGTTTACAACATGGCATAAACGTGGTTTGCGAAAAACCAATGGCCCTAAGCGTAAAGCAATGTGAGCAAATGATTTTTGCCAGTGAAGAAAATAATAAAAAACTATTTGTCGTAAAACAAAACCGTCATAACCCTCCAGTAGCCGAAGTAAAAAAACTTTTACAAAGTGGAATGCTCGGCGATGTCTACGTAGTGAATATTAACTGTTTTTGGAATAGAAATGAGAACTACTATGCACAAAGTGATTGGCGTGGAAGTAAAGAAAAAGATGGCGGATGTTTGTTTACTCAATTTAGCCACTTCATAGATATTTTGTACTACCTATTTGGTGATGTGGTCGTTCAGTCCGGATTAATCAAAAACTTTTCTCACCCATATATCGACACCGAGGACAGCGGCATTTTTTTATTAGAAACTAAAAAGGGTGGTCTTATAAACTTCAACTTTTCTACGACGAGCTACGAGCGAAATATGGAAGGGGCCATTTCTATTTTGGCAGAAAATGGAACCGTAAAAATTGGTGGGCAATACTTGAATACCATCGAATATCAAAAAATTAAAGACCACACCATACCCGCTATTGCGATAAGCGCCAAGGCCAATGATTATGGTTTATACCAAGGTAGTATGAGCAACCATGACTTGATGATTCAAAATGTGATCGATCATTTGAATGGTACCGCCGAAATGATGACCAATGCGCACGAAGGGAAAGAAGTAGTTTCGATTATAGAAAGAATGTATGCCAGTAGCAATCGCTAGCGAATAGATAGCCACCAGCGACTTTACCGTTTAAAAAACATTAAAGTCTTACGACACAATACTAAATACTTACTATTTTTAGGTTCTGCTGAAATTAGAAAAATATCTCTTTTATATTCTTGTGCTATTAGCACTAAGCATTATCATATTGCCTAAGTATTATATTACTGGTGACGGAGCAAGCCATACCTATAATGCCAAGGTTTTATTTGACATGGTTACGGGTCAGAGCAAAGAGTTTTATAAAGAGTTTTATAAGGTCAACCGTCACATTGACCCCAATTGGAGCAGCCATATTATTATTGGCTTTTTTACCCGATTTGCTCCGGCTTGGTTAGCCGACAAACTATTTCAAATTCTCTACGTGCTGGTTTTTTGCTTTGGCTTTCGTTATCTCATTCGTAGCATTTCCAAAGAAAATACGTTTTTAAGTTTTTTGTTTTTTCCGTTTTTATTCACCCTTCCTTTTCAGCAAGGTTTTTATAATTATTGCTTGGGGCTCGCCTTACTTTTTTGGGCAGTTGGTTTTTACATTACCTTTAGACGAAAAATCTATAGCCCCATTGTGCAGCTCATCCTGTCGGTGCTTGTGCTAAGTGTAAGTTTGGCTCACGGAATGCCGGGTATTTATGCCATGATGATTATTAGTATTATTTGGCTCATCACTCATTGGAAAAAAATCAAACTCCTTTCACTCAATTTTATTTTTAATCACATTGCAAGACTCGCCGTGATTTTTATGCCGAGTATTTTATTGATTGTCATGTTTATTGCGAAGCGTGGATTTGGCACTACCCCTCACTCAAAAACCTATTGGCAAAAACTCTTAGACTTTCTCACTATGTGGACCTCGCAAAGCACGCGGGATGTGGAAGTGATACCGGCTATGATGAGTTTGGTACTGGTAGTTGTTTTTTCAGTGCTGGTATTTTTCAAAAAAGACCGACGCACCTTTCAATTAGCCCGGGGTGGTAAGCTGCTGAAAAACCTCTCTTACGTATTTTTAGCATTTGCAGTCTTTACCTTTTTCTCTTACATCACAGCGCCTGGTACGGTGGGCGGTGCGGGTTCAATAGAAATTCGACTGGCCTTTTTACCACCTTTATTTTTACTGCTATTCTTAGCTTGTAAACAGTGGCTTGAATTACAGAAAGCTATTTTTATCCTTGCCTCATTCGTTATCAGTGTTTTCTTTTTAGCCGTACGTTTCCCAAGTGTAATGCTCGCAAACCAAGTGGGTCAAGAAATTATGACAGGCATAGATTATATCAAAGATGAAAGTGTAGTGCTCAATCTGCATTATGATGATTGGCAAATCACTGCAGCAGGTGATAGTATTTTTCAAAATGATAATTCATTTTTGCACTTTACAGATTATTATGGCGCCTCATCAAATAAACATTTAGTTATGCTTTTAAATTATGAAGCGGACATAAATTACTTCCCCGTGAATTGGGCGGCCGGAAAAAATCCGAGAGAGAGTATCAATAATATGTATCAAGGCAATTATCCACCCTGTGGCAATTTTGTAAATTATGAAAAGCAGACTGGTAAAAAAATAGATTATATTCTCTTACAAAATTGGCGTGATCAATTTTCAAAAACGCCTTGCACTCAAAAACTATTAGCCCAAATGAAAGCAGAAGGATTTAGTAAGAAGTATGAAAGTCCGAATCAATATATCGTGGTGTGGGGACGCAAATAAATGCAGTAAAGCAGAAACTATTTTCTAGTCATATGTGTGTAGATTTCTTCTATAAACAATAAGCCCTATTGGAATTAACATACGTTAAGCCATTTAAACAACTTGATACACTGAGGGATAAATGGTAACTTACTATTCTAAAACCCTTACAACATGAAAAAATTATTACTTTTCGTCTTTTTCTTAGCACCCCTTTTTGTAATAGCACAGCCTTGTGCTACTTGGAATTCTGTTAGTACAACTAATTTACTATGTAATGGAGACAGCTCGGGCGCACTTACCTTGAGTGCTACGGCTACGGCTATGCCGATTACATATTCTATCACTGGCATGACTAGTGGCTCAAACACTTCAGGTTCTTTTACAGGACTTCCTGCCGGTTTTTATAATATTACGGCATCCGATGCTAACAATTGTTCTGTTACTTCAGTTTTATCAGTAATGGAACCCAATGCATTGGTTATTACCTCTGTGACCACTACGGTACCAAGTTGTGTACCAGGGAGTGATGGCAGCGCCTGCATCAATGCTAGTGGTGGTACTCCTTTTTATTTTTATACACTTGGAGGCATCTCCCCCGCCCAAACTCAGCCAAGTAATTGTTTTAATAATTTACCCGCAGGTACTTATTCAGCAACAGTTACTGATGCAAATGGCTGTTCAGGCAGCACGTCATTCAGTGTAACTACCCCATTAGGGCCTTCCAATATTATCGTCACTGGGCTTAATACAAATCCGTGCGATCCGGATACAATTTCCGTGATTGCTACACCAGGAAGTTCTCCTACTTTAACCTATAGCGTAGCTCCTTCTTTGACACAATCAAGCCCTGGTACTTTTATTATTCCAAACGCTGGAGTGTATACAGTTACTGCCACTGATTCAAACGGTTGTTCAGTATCTACACTTTATACTTCAACAGCCAATGGCCCTCAGCTTATTTCTTCTCAAACCGTCCAACCCTCTTGCGGAGCTACTAATGGAGGTATCACCGTGAATGCCAATTGGACGAATACTGCTTTCACCTATTTATTAAATCCTGGCAATATAACTAGTACCTCTGGTATCTATACCAATTTGGGTGCGGGTACCTATACCGTCTCAGCCCAAAGTGCTAATTGTACGATAGCCTTGAATACATTTACACTTAGCAGTACCTTAAACCCTTATCCAATCACGGTAACCCAAAACTCCTTTACCGCTACTGCTCCTACCAATGGTACACCGCCCTACGTGTACAGATTAAACGGTCAAATCATTCCGCTGCCACAATCTGGTTTGCGTTGTACGGGTACGGATACGTTTAGCATTACGGATGCTGGTAATTGCACTTTTGATACAGTTTTCAATTTTACATCGGGTAATTCTTTTCCTGGTATTACGCTCAATAAAAATATAACGGACGCTAGTTGTACAATCAGTGGGAATGGTCAAATTATCTATGCACCCACTTCTCCACTCACTTATAATTGGATTGCCAATGCGGCAGTCGTAGGAAATACCTCTAATCCGCTCACTAACTTAAATGCTGGCCTCTATGTAGTAGAACTTCATAATGCTGCGGGAGATTGTATTTATGATTCGTCTTCAGTGGGCACAGTGGGCACCAATTGCGGGGATATAAGCGGCACGGCCTTTTATGATACTTTGGTAAATTGTATTTATGACACGGGTGAAATTCCTTTGTCCAATGTTTTAGTAACCCTTACGCCCGGCAACTTACAAACTATGACAAATGCCGCTGGTTACTATGAGTTCTTGGGATTGCCTTATGGAAATTATGAAGTGGAAGTAGACACGAACACTTCATTAAATCATTATCCCACTTGTAACTTAATTCAATATGACACACTTAGTGCCCTTGCTAATAATTGGACAAATGACTTTCCTCATGATTATTTTACTAGTACGGTTGATTTATACACTTATGGTTATAATGCCAATTTAGTCCCGGCTTCTCCCCTTCAGTCCGTTGGGAGAGATCACAGGATTTATTACGGATACAATCCTTATACTACCACTCCTATCGATATAAACTTATACTTAGTAGTGGATTCCATCAAGCATTATGATACCGCTTCTGTACCACACACCGCTATTATGGGTGACACTATTATGTGGACGATGACGAATATTTCCCCTTGGAACCTACTAACGGTTTACTATGATAGTCTGCAAGGTTTACCCATTAATCACGTAATTCCAGTAAAGTTCTGGGTCAGCCCAATTTCTCCGATTGCGGGTAATAGCCCTGTGAATGATACTGATAATGCTAGCTTGATTATTGCTACTTCGTATGACCCGAATGATAAACAAGTGAGTCCGCAGGGTGAAGGTTCTCAGGGCTATATTGACCCCATTGATCATGAACTTTCCTATATAGTTCGTTTTCAAAATACAGGTACAGCCATGGCTTATACTGTAGCGATTGAGGATACTATTTCGAATCGCTTAGATATTAATACGTTGCAAGTTTTAGGAAGCAGTCATAATTATCTAATCGAAAAAGATAATAATTTGATCCGATTTGTGTTCAATAATATTATGCTACCCGATAGTAATGCGGATGAGCCGAATAGTCATGGGTTTATTCAGTACAGCATTCAACAAGAGGAAGGAAATGTTCCCGGCGATGTAATCAATAATACTGCCCATATCTATTTTGATTATAATCCTGCCATAGTAACGAACACAACCATCAATACGATTCGGTTCCCTGTTCAAGTGGAAGAGATTACTCGAAGCGATCGATTTAAAGTATATCCTAACCCAACGAGCGGAGCACTATATGTGCAAGAACTCCAAGGGCAGACAGTACAGAACATTACGCTCAAAGACATTATGGGTCGTAGTGTAGCTATTAAAACAAAACGTACCAGCGATCAACTGATTGAATTGAATATTGAGAATGCGGCAAGCGGTATTTATTTCTTACTACTTGATAATGAAACGGTGAAACTACTAAAGGAATAGACTTCCTTTCTTGCTTTTTTTAACAAGGGGCGTATTGATTTCAAAAGAAATTAATACGCTCCTTTGTATATTTATACAATATGAAAAACCTACTTCTTCTCGTATTGAGCATTACTTGTTTGAGCCAATTTGCATCAGCTGATGGCATTGATTTTAAAAAACTAAATTGGGAAGAAAATCTAAAAACTGCCCAAGCAGAAAATAAATTAATTTATATAGACTTATATACAACGTGGTGTGGGCCATGCAAGTATATGGCTAAGAAGTTTTTTACGGATAAAGAAATTGGAAATTACTTTAATGAACATTTTTATGCTCTTAAAGTAGATGCCGAGAAAGAAGGTATAGACCTTGCTAAAAAGTATGGCGTAAATGGATACCCAACCAATTTGTTTATTGACCCAAGCAATGAAAAGATTATTTATAAAACCATTGGCTCTCCACAAGAAAAAAATGGCTTTCTTCAAACAGGCGTAACGGCCTTAGAAGAAAAAAATGACTCAATGTCTTTGGAAGATTATGAGCAAAAATTAGATGGTGGCGAAGAGTCTAAGAAATTTTTAGCGGCCTATTTAGAAAAATTGAATCGCTTAGACTTACCCAATCATAAGCCGCTAGATGCCTATAGCAAAAAGTATTTCAAGAAAAATATAGACTCTGTGGAAATACAGTTTATGAAAAAATACCTAAAAACTATTGACAATAAAACGTTCGATAGTTACGCTGCCAATGAAAAATCCTTTAATGCCTACCAAGATTATAAAGGGTATAAAAATCGTTGGAGTGATGAACTATCCTCTAAACTTTACAATACCAATCAAATTGCAAAACGAAATAAAGATGAAGTCCTGTTTAATAAATGTATTCAATGCGCCGAAAAATTATTACCGCCTTATGATAAATTACAGCAAAGCTATTATCTAAAAGGTACGTATTATGAAGCCCATGATAAACAGAAGAATTTAGAAAATGAATATGACTATGCAAATAATCTATTGAATATAGGAGATGGATTTTATAAAGCAAATAATAGTAAAATGCTAGCTTCGGTAATGATGCAGCTTGAAATGCAAAGTCAGACCTGGCCAGAGAATTATAAAGTAAAATTAGATAGTTTTAAAACTGCCTATGCTGCTAATCCAGAGCATAGTCATCGTATGACTATGATGGCTTCCCAACACCTCAATACACAAGCCTGGGATGTTTTTGAAAAAAAGGACAGCAAGCGATATACACAGGCATTAGCCTGGGCTAAAAAAGGATGGGAGCAAGCCAAAGAAATTAAACTAGGCGAAACAGCCGTAGCAGATACCTATGCCAATTTGTTATTCGTAACGGGTTCCAAAAAGAAAGCAATTGAAATCGAAAAATGGGCTATCAAAAGAGCTAAAGAATTAGAAGAGGACAGTAAGGGCTATGAAAAAACCTTAGCGAATTTTGTAGGTAATTAGTAGCACTTAAAATAATCAAAAGGCTCTAAGCAATCTTTACATTTATATAAAGCCTTGCATGAAGTAGATCCAAACTGAGAAACTAGCTCCGTACTTTTTGATTCGCACTGCGGACAAGGTACTACGGCATCTTCTTCTAAAGGGTTATCTTTTATTTTATATTGGGGTGGTGCAATACCAAACTCTCTGAGCTTTCGTTTTCCCTCGTCGCTCATCCAATCAGTAGTCCAAGGTGGAGATAAAACTTCTTTTACCGTAATATTTTTTAACCCCTGGGCCAATAATTCAAACTTCACATTGGCTGCAATTGTATTCATTGCAGGGCAACCCGAATAAGTTGGTGTAATTTCTACGGTAATTCCTTCTTCAGAAATTTTTACTCCTCGAATAATTCCTAAATCTAAAACGGATAAAACAGGCACCTCAGGATCACAAACATTCTTGAGGTAAGAATAAATTTTCTCCTCACTTACCATTCGCTATTTGGATATGCACGTTGAACAAATTGGAGTTCTGCCAAAATGTAACCGAGGTGTTCACTATGTCTTCCCTCTTTTCCGCCCTTGTGATGCCAATCGCCTGTATCATCGGTTATTGTAAGAGTCGCTTGGTTTAAAATTTGATCTATACTGTTCTGCCAATCTTGTTTTAGGTCTTCTACCCTCGGAGCTACTCCCAATTTTTGCATTTCGAGTTCAAGCTCTGTTGAAGAAAATAGCTCGCCCGTATAATCCCAAAAATGATTCAAGCCGTCCTGCATTTTTTGCTTACTCTCTTCTGTGCCATCGCCTAATTTTATTACCCAACCGCTGCTAAATCGCCAATGGTAGGAAACCTCTTTTATAGACTTTGCCGCTATTTCTGAAATACGTTTGTCTGTACTTTTTTGTAAAGCTGTATAAAAATGATATTGAAAACAGTCAAAATAAAAACTGCGAGCAATGGTATCAGCAAAATTGCCATTGGGTTGCTCGACCAGTATTACGTTTTTAAAGGCTAGTACGTCACGCTGATAGGGATAAGAATCTTCGGTTTTATCACCGCCTTCAATCGAGGCAGCGTATTGATAAAAACTTCTGGCGGCACCCAAGCTATCCAAAGCGATATTACTCAAAGCCATATCCACTTCCAGCTCTGGGCCGTGTCCGGTCCACTCGCTTAAACGATGACCATAGATCAATGAATTATCTGCAAGCTGTACTATATATGAAACTAAATTTTCCATAACTACATGTGTTTTAATTTATCAGGCAATTCATAAAATGTAGGATGACGATATACTTTGTCATTACTTGGATCAAATAAGGAATCAGATTCATCGGGATTAGAAGCATGAATGTATTTGCTTTCTACTGCCCAAATACTAATTCCTTCTTGTCGGCGTGTATACACATCACGAGCATTTTCAATTGCCATTTCGGCATCTACTGCGTGCAAACTACCCACGTGTTTATGATCTAAACCCGCTTTACTTCTTATGAAAACTTCCCACAAGGGCCATTCATGTTTATCCATATATACAAAGATAAACTGTAATTACTAAAAATGAGATTGATTGTTTGCGCAGGCGTTACGCTACAACCGCTGCGCTGTGAATTGCTTCAGACATTTCAGAAATTAGCTGAGCATCTTTTTCAATTGCATTGCCAACTACGATGACATCTGCTCCTGCCTTGCAATTATTATATGCTTTTTCAGGCGTAAGAATTCCTCCTCCTACGATTAAAGGTAGTGCTATATTCTCTGCTACACTTTTAATCATTTGCTCGCTGATTGGGTTTTGTGCGCCTGAACCCGCATCCATATAGATTATATTTTTTCCTTGAAACTCACCAGCCATAGCGGTACAAACTGCAATATCATTTTTGTCATGCGGAATGGGCAAGGAGTGACTCATATAAGAAACTGTGGTAGGAGCACCCCCATCCACTACAATATAAGCCGTAGAAATAATTTCTAATCCACTCTCTTTTACAATCGGTGCTGATACCACGTGCGCTCCAATCAATAACTCTGGATTCCGTCCTGACAATAACGATAAGTATAACAAGGCATCAGCTTCTTTACTTACCTGCGAAGGGCTTCCGGGGAATAATGAAACGGGTATAGCACTATTTTCTTTAAAGCGTATAATACACTCATTCAAATGATTCGATGTCATTAAACTACCACCTATAAAAAGATAATCCACTTTAGCATCATTGCATTGGTGAGCTAATTTTTCGATTTGCGGCAAGCTTACGCTATCAGGATCTACCAAAACAGCAAAGCCTTTTTGCTTGTTCTGTTTCAACCTAACCAAACTCTTATGTATAGCTCCTCTGTGCATAACGAATCGTAAAACAAATATATTGCTTTTCTTGAGAATGAGCATAATAACCGTGTGAGACTTACAGCATTTTAGCACACTTATTAAAAACGAGATAATAAAAAAGCCCCTCACGCCAAGGCGTGAGGGGCTCACTTTATAGTTTACTAATTAGAAGATTCTAATTATTATCTATCGCGTTTGTTCACTTTACTTGAGTGAATCAAGTTGTTGTTCTCTAAGATCTGAACTCCATAAACTCCCGTTGCGATATCGCTCAAGTTTATGCTTACGTTGTTCATCCCTTTTGCTGATTGCTGAACTACACTCTTAATCACTCGACCGCTCATGTCTAATAAACGTACCTCTATCTGAGCTACTTTGTCTATCGATACATCTACGTTCAACTTATCAGTTGCTGGGTTTGGATAGATAGCTACTATGCTACCATCTGCACCCCATACTAAGTCTACTACTTCACTATAACTCTTCTGACCATCTAGATCAACTTGCTCTAAACGATAGTAGTTATGACCTATTTGTGGCGACTCATCAGTGAACGTGTAACCAAGCTCAACAGTACTTGTACCATTTACAGCTTTTGAATTCACTTTACCTAATGTAGCAAAGTCGTTTCCGGCTAAACTACGTTGTAAATTAAAGTGACTGTTATTCTCCTCATTAGCCGTAGCCCATGCTGCTAAACTAATGCTACCTTCTTTAGTAACTGTAAAGTCAATAATAGAAACTGGTAAAGGACCATTCGTTGTTCCAGAACCAAATCCACCACCACCTCCTGAGAAGGTAGCTACTTGGTATTCTAATTGATTTGATAGAGCACCTTTTGGATCAGGTGTATATGCCCAAGTGGTTGGACTCACCGCACCATTTGTATAAGCAGTAAAGTCTGCTGCTAATACAGTTGCGTGATTGTTTGCTGGATTAGGATCTTTGTCATTCGCTACTTTCCAACCTAACATGTCAGTATGAGCTGTAATTAATGGACCAAACGCTGCTGTTGCCACTGTAGTTTGTAGTGCAGTATAATCAGCATCAAAGTAATAGAAACGTACGTCCGTAGCCGCTGAAGGTTGACGTAATGCATCATTTACATCTACATCTACATCCCAGAAACGATTCATTACATACCAGTGTTGTGCTGTTACATAGGGCGCAGATGCACCAATCGTACCTAAGTTACCACTTGCTCCAGTTGCCGCTCCTTGTACATTTACTATGAAAGGAGAGATATTTGGATCATTATATGCACCTTTCTGAACTGATAAGCTAAGCTCTTGCGACGTTTGATCACCATAGTGTGTCCAACCAGCAAGGTCAGTACACTCACAATCAGAATTGCCATTTACAGTTGATATAGCCGTAAACTGACCCGCACAAGTAGAATCTATTAAGCAAACGTCATCCAACGCTATATCATTATAGAAAGCATTGGTTGAAGTTGCGCTTTCTGCTATTTCAAATTGGAAGATTAAATCATTCGTTCCTAGAAGTGTTTTATCAACTTCTACTTGGAATAAGTTCCAATCAATTCCTAGTTCACTATTGATAAACACTTTATCTACAAATGTTGCTCCACCATCATAGCTAATTCTACCCCAGAACTCATTATAATCTGTAGTAGCATTATCAGCAGCACTTGCTAAAGTAACATGACTCTTCACAAAGAATTGTAACATTGGATTCGTCATGGCAGCTACATCAGCATTGTCAATTGGAACAGAAGTTAATACAGAATTTGTAACACCACCAGAACCATCAACCCAAAGGAATCCGTTGTTTGATGTTGTACCATTCGTATGATCTAGTGTAGGATTCATGGCGTATCCAGGCGTACCTGTTCTCCAATTCTGAGCATCGCCACCAGTATTGGTCCAACAAGCAGGAACACCACTCGTGAAGTTGCCGTCTATACAGAACTGCGCTGCTGTTACCGTAGCACATGGCGTACAGAAAGTGTATGGTCCATTCACGAAACTAAATGAACTAATACTCGTATCACAAGCTGTTTGTACATAAACGTCATAACATGTGTTAGCTAGTAAAGTTGTATCTGTATAAGGATTTGATGTTGTAAGTACACCATTACCTGTTGGTGTTGTACCCTGAAGTACAATTTCTACATTCCACAAAGTTGCTGCTGGCGTATTATTTTCAGTCCAAGCAACAGTAACTGTATTAGCCGCTACACCTGAAAGAGTAACCGCCGTTACAGAATCACAACCCGTAGGTGTAACAAACACACCAGAAGCCCAATTACTACTATCGGCAGGTCCGCAAATAGCGCGTACATACCAATCGTAAGCAGTACCCGAGATTAAACCTGTAGCAGATACTGGCATCATAGTCGTTACTGTACCCATACCAGTTGGTGGATTTCCTTGAACAACCCACTCAACTTCCCACTGTGTAGCAGATCCCATTTCAACCCATGTCAAATCGGCTGAATTAACCGTAATATTTGAGGCTACTAAAGTATCTGGCTGAGGACAGCTAACTGTAAACTCAAAGGCACCCATATCTGGCGTTGTAGCCGAACGAGGAGCATCAAAATGATCATCCATAACCATTAAAGGTGTACCCATATCATCCATTGCACTATTACCAGGAGTAAAGTCACAAACAGAAGTTGGTGGCGCAAATATCGGATCAACAGAAACAGAATTAGCTCCTACAGTTGGTGTACTTGCTTGCCATGCAGCTAAATCAACTTGGTTACTACCATTAAATCCATAATTGTAGTCAGAAGTTGTTCCATACACATTATTATAATCAATAGTGGCAGTCGCATATTGCTTATAGATACCAAATGATGCACCTGTTGTATTTCTAGTTACCACTACATTGTTATTCTGAATTTCCTGAATACCTAAAAGTGTAGAAGTACCACCTTGGAAAATACCACGCGTAATACCCGTTGCTGCTGTAGTAGAATTATGTACTACTGTATTGTGATGTGCTTTAAGATTATAAGCATTGTTCAAATACATTCCATAGTGTGTACCATTACCCTGATTATCTAGTACCACATTATTTTCAATAACATTGGCATTCGCTGCACTAGATGCATCCATCAGCATGTAAACAAAGTAGCCTGTAAAGCTAAACGATGGATTACCTCCTGCTGGATCATGTATACAGTTCTTTTCAAACAAATTATTATCACCTAAACCAGAGGCATAGATACCATAGAAAGTGGATAATGAAGTTCTTGTCGCACGACTTATGTCATTCTTGCTGAATAACATATCATCATGATATAAGAAATACGTACCATAGATAGCGAAGTCTTCCATTAAGTTATTGGTAAATATATTACCAGACGCTCTAGCCCCAGAAGTAGGACCATACATACCAATTGCACAATAACCTCCGATTGTATTACAAGAATCAACCGTATTACTATCAGGAGCAGCACCCGCAACCGCAGCAGTAAACAAAGAGGTTAAAGAACCACTCGCTGTAAAGGCTGCATAAACTGAAGATGTTGATGTTGTAGGGCAAGTAAATGTACAACGCTTAAACGTATTACAATCTGTACCATCACCACTACCATTAAACAAGTGCATGGCAAAACCAGTACTACCTGTTGCTTGTACTACGACATCATTAAAGGTGAAGAAATCTGCACCGTCCAAACGAATGGTGTGACGCTCTGCAGAAACTGTCGCTGCGAAAGTTACCGTGTCACCATTACCATTAAAGGTAATTGTGTTCGTTTTACTCGCACCAATTACTTCATCAAAGATTACTTGCTCATTGAAGGTAGTACCTACTGCCATATCAAATATTACGGGTGCACTAATACCACAATCAAGGGCAATCGCTACCTCATTCAAGGTATTGAAATTCGTTCCGCTTGTTGGTATAGATGGATCAATTGTATACGTACCCGCTAAAGGAGCACAAGCCAATACTTGTATTGGACCTGCCCATGCGCTAGAATCTGCACCGCAATCTGCACGTACATAAACGTCGTTTAATTGGAAAGGAGTTAAACCAGTTAATCCATAGGGATTATTGGTTGTTACACCAGGATCCGTAGGCACAGTAGTAAGCGTTGGTGCAGGAGCACCTGCAGCCTGAACGTGAACATCCCATACCGTTTCACTACCACCTGGTGTCCAGCTCAAATCAGCTGTTGTAGCTGTTGCATTGGATACTGCTAGGGCCGTTGGTATCGCACAAGATACACAACCTTCTATGCTTACTTCGTCAAGACCCATATCACCAGTAAAACTAGATCCACGTACCCCGACAAAACGTAAATTAATCGTTGATCCTACAAAAGAATTTAAACTCACAACTACAGAATCCCAAGGATCTAATTCATCACTCTGAACCGAACCACTGTCTGTATATATCTGTACTAAGCTTGTTCCATTGTCTACTAATACAGAAAAAGTATTCATCGTAGCTCCATACATATGTTTAAAGAATTTAAGACGAGCTGCACCCGCTATATTCGTTAAATCAATTGGTGGAGAAGTAAGCGTATCACTATTTCCAAGCGCGCCGCCTGAAGTCTCTAGATATACATAACCTGCAGAACCTTTGGCTGGTGCACTTGGTCCAGTATTACCAGAACCTGTATTATTAAAATCCCACTCCCAGTTAGGGGCCGTAGCACCTTGTACTGTGGACCAACCATTACCTAAAGTTCCTGGCCAAGGACTTGCAGCTGTTCCTACATCGAATTTCTCTTCAAATATAATACTCGAATTACTTGTACCCGGACACGCTAAAGGAGGAATTGAAGTACAGAAGGTAAAAGGACCTGTCCAAACACTATTACCATTCGTACCACCACAAGCGGCTCGTACATAATAATCAAAACAAGTGTTTCCTGGTAAACCAGCTAATGTATAAGGATTTGTTGTAACTCCAGGAATAACAGGAGTACCAGTAGGTGTAAAACCTGAAATACCAATCTCAATATCCCAAGTAGTAGCTGTACCATTTTCTGTCCAAGCCAGATCAGCACTTGAAGATGTTATATTCGTTGCTGTTAAAGCAGTAGGCCAAGGGCATGTTGCTAAAGTTGTTACATTCAATATTGGGTGATAATAACTTGAATCACCAGGACCACAATATGCTCTTACGTAAAAATCATAAGAAGTATTTTGTGTCAAACCTCCAATACCATGTGGGTTTGTTGTTGTTGTAATTTGTGGTGTACCGGTTGGTGAAAATCCAGAAGGACCCCACTCAATTTGCCAAGTAGTAGTAGCAGGCACATTATTTTCTGTCCATGCTAAGGTTACTGAATCTTGACCAATAAAACTTGCACTACCCATCGTAGGTGTTGCACAATTTAATGGAGAAGATAAACTCATTCCCATATTTGCCTGACCTGTTCCAGAAGAACCAGCGGTTGCCGCATAAGCACCCCAAATTCTTCTAGTACCGTTAGTTGATAGCTGTGGAGTAGTTGTACCAGTAGAATAACCATTTTGTCGTACCTCAATTACTAATGAAAGTGCTGGATCATACAAATAAGGTGTTGCTAATGGAAAACCAACCCACGTTCCATTATTAGGAGTTGAGGAAGTACGTGTTGGTAAGGTTGCAAAATTCAAAGCACCTGGACCCTGTACACTTGTCAAACCTGTAATGAAAGTTGCGTTGGCCCATGTAGTTTGTGTACCTACATTTTGGCCAAGAGATATTTCAAAACCAGCCGTCATATTGGCTGTTGGTGTTGTAACTCTGTACCATAAGGTATCAATTAAACCTTGGTAAGCAGCAGTACCAGTTCCACCTCCCATTGAGCTAAACTCGCCAGGACCATAAATCCATTGCACCTTATTAGAGGTGGTGGTGTTTAAAGGGAAACTGTTAGCACCGGTACCTCCCCAGGCACTAGAGAATGGTGGTGCTTGTCCAAAAGACGTTGCCGTCAAACAGAACAAGGCCACAAAAAGTAGTAATATTTTCTTCATAATCTAAAAAAATTTTTTAATGAACTACTAAAGTTATGGTAAAAATATAAAAGTACCAAAAAAATTAGTAAGCCATATGTTCTTAATTCCTTTCGAGCATAAATAGCTACTAGTTCGACCATTCAAAAAAAGCCCTCCACGTAATAACGTGGAGGGCTTACACTGAGGTTATGTAATTAGAGTTGCTCTAATTATTATCTATCGCGTTTGTTCACTTTACTTGAGTGAATCAAGTTGTTGTTCTCTAAGATCTGAACTCCATAAACTCCCGTTGCGATATCGCTCAAGTTTATGCTTACGTTGTTCATCCCTTTTGCTGATTGCTGAACTACACTCTTAATCACTCGACCGCTCATGTCTAATAAACGTACCTCGATCTGAGCTACTTTGTCTATCGATACATCTACGTTCAACTTATCGGTTGCTGGGTTTGGATAGATCGTTACTACACTACCATCTGCACCCCATACGATATCTACTATTTGACTATACGTCTGCTTGCCCGCTTGGTCAACCATTTGCAATCTGTAGTAGTTATGACCAACTGCTGGACGTACATCCGTGAAGTCATAGTTCAAGGTTCCATTGCTGTTTCCATCAACGGCTTTTGTATTTACAGTACCTAAAGTAGTAAACTCGTTACCATCTAAACTACGCTGTACATTAAAGTGGCTGTTGTTCTGCTCACTTTCTGTAATCCAAGACGCTAAGCTTACGCTACCTTCTTTGGTTACGCCAAACTCTGTTAAGCTTACCGCTAAGGCTGAGTTTAATGGATTACACGTATGACAGTAGAACTCGCTGAAGCCTGTTACAGGGAAAGTTGTTTCCCAGCGCAAATTCACAGCATCCCAAGTAGCAGTTAACGGACCGTGTACTGTAGAAGTACCTGTTCCTAAAGTACCGCCGCTTACTTGTGTGATACAGATAGTGGCCGTAGTATTACCACCAGCATTGGTAGCTATTGTATCAAACGCACCGCTGGCCGTATTATAATCTGCAAAGTCAGCATCTGTAAAGTATAAGGTTACATCAGCTGGGCCATCGCTGTCTGGAGTGATTTCATACCAACGACGCACGTACGGCTGACCTTGATAAACTTGTACCGTTGGATCTACAGTAACCTCACTCATGGTATTACCCAATACATTACCACCCGCTCCATCATCAACTGTTGCAATTAAGTTACAACTTGGATCATAATAGCTTACCATAGTACCATCTCCTTGAGGATACATTTGATTAGCCGAACCTGTAGTAGAAGTTGTATTCGTAGCAGTAGCCTGCGCCAAAATACCAGAAACCGTACCAACAGCTACCTCAACTGAATCAGTGGCTACACAACCGAATCCATCAGTTTGGGATAATAAATAAGTGGTAGTAGCAGCTGGAGTCACCACTTGCGTAGGACCGCTCAGCATACCAGGCATCCAAGAGTATGTATAAGTAGGCATAAAAGGAGGAGTAGCACCAGAAATGTCTACAGTATAATCCTCTGTTTCACCCCAAGTGAATGTACCACAAGGCGTAGTTGCAGTGGCAGACCCACCCTCTTGCAGTACTACACGCATACGCGTTGGACCGTTTAAGGCAGTTATTGGTATTGTTATTGTATCAAAAACGGTAAAGTTTCCTGACGCAAAGCCTCCTGCAGCAGCAGAGGTAAACTCTTCAGCCGCGTCAAACACGCCATTTTGATCTAAATCTATAAACACTTTTGTCCAAGCGCCATAAGTACTTGTACTCGCTGACCCTTTCGTTATAGCTATTGGGAATGGAGTACCGGCCGTTACAGGTACTACAATTGCAGTATTATCTGTGTATTGCTCAGAAGGTCCTGGTATTCCAGCCGTTCCTGTTACCGTACCATTGATACCAACAGTATCAATTTTCGTATCAGCCGTTGAAGTTGCTCCACTGGCACAGTATGGTAGTGGTGGTATAGAATCCATACCCGTTAGTGTTACCGTATCAGCATTACAAATGTAGGCAGGGTTTGCTGAGGCTACTGTATAGAATTCTGGTTGAACCGTTATATTTATAGTATCAGTATTACCACAACCCGTAGGATCTTGACCGATCACTACATATTGTGTAGGCACTAATGGATTCGCATTTACAGAATCACCTGTAGTCATATCCAATCCAGTAGCAGGACTCCACGAATATGTATAAGTAGTATTCGTACTAGTAACGGTTAAAGGAACCGCAACCGATCCATCCCAACAAACCGTAGTATCAGCAGAAGCTGTTATTGGTGTGGCAGGATTTGAAACAACTATTACGGCAACACGAGTACCAGAACATGCAAATGTTCCAAGCGCTTGCGGCTCTGCATAGAAAGTATCTGTAGTACTTACTGTTGGTGTAATTAAAGTATCGCCTGTAAATAAGCTTGTGCCACCCGTTGGTACATCATACCAAGAGATTTGCGTATTGGTATCTGTACCAGTAGCTACAAGTGTTGCATTACCTGCACCACAAATTGTATCATTTAAAGGAGTAGCTGCAACTATAGGATTGTAAACCGTTACAGTATCTACATTCGTAGAATCGGTAGCACCATTACATGTGGCTAAAGCTCTATAATACATTGTACTAGTAATGGTAGGTGTCGTGTAAGTAGTACCGCCTGTACCTGCGTTAGTCCAAGGTCCCGTTGCAGAAGTTGCCTCTTGCCATTGTATCGCTACACCGCCTGATCCAGTATACGTAATAGTAGAAGTTCCTGATAAGCAAATTTCTGTTGGACTAGCTGCGGCCGATATAGTTCCAATACCAGCATTGTAAACAGCAGCTACTGCTATTGTATCATTCGTTATGTCTACATCACCTATAGTTGTAGTATAGGCTATAATATTATAAGTACCAACCGTAGTCATATCAACCGTATTGGTCATCGACACTATTTGAGAAGCACCACTAGCTAGTGTACCTGAAGTAACTGTATCTACTAATGTTTGCGTAGTTGCTCCTGTCACATTAACTGTAACAATTACACTATCCGCACTAAAATCAATACTTGATAAAGCCTGATTGGTAATTTTCACATCAATCGTCTCAGCGTTTGTATAGCAACCCACAGTATCCATCGGTGCTGTAATACTGTCAGCAGACATATCAATCAATTGAGGTAAACAACCTTCTACCAATACTTCGTCCAAAGCGGCATCACCAAAAAAACTAGTCCCATAGTTAGCCACAAACCTTAATGTAATTGTACTCCCTATGTAGGAAGCTAAATTAACACTCGTTTGTATCCACGGGTCTGTAGCTGCCGTTTGTTGTGGACCTGTTCTGCTCCATACGTCAGTAACTGTAGTACCATCATCAACTAATAAACGCATATTACCCATAGAGGCACCATGCATATGATAATAAAATAAAACTCTTGCATTACCCGAAACTGCGGTTAAATTAATAGAAGGAGACACTAATGTGTCAGACAAGGGAGTACCGCTACTAGATTCAAAATATACATAGCCTGAGTTCGCACCAGATACACCTCCCGATGGTCCGGTACCTGTTCCTGACGATGGCTGATTTGATTCTGCTAACCATGTTCTATTTCCTGTACCACCTGTATTTGACCATCCTGCTGGATAAGTATTCGCTGAAGTAGTAGGTGTATAATCAAAGCTCTCGGAAAGTAAGATGGTAGGGACTCCTGCCGTACAATTTAATGGCGCTAAGAGCGTCGTAAAACTAAAAGGACCGGCTCCTGGGCTTAGGCCAGCAGCACCACAGTTTGTTCTTATGTAAACGTCATAGTCTGTTAATGAGGATAGACCCATTGCAGTATAAGGACTACTGGTTACTGCGACTCCAGAACCTGTTGGCGTTGCACCAGCAGCTACAATTTCTATATCCCATCCGGTAGGAGCAGGAGAATTACTATCTAACCAAGCAATGTCAACACTGCTTGATGTGATATTGGATAAGGTTACGTTGTACACCGTATCACAACCTAATGATGTACAAAAGGTGAAAGGACCAGCCCATATACTAGTATCAGACGCAGAGCATACAGAACGCACATAATAATCAAAACAAGTATTAGAGGGTAAACCTGCTAATGTGTATGGATTACTCATTGTAGCAGGAAAAGTAGGATTCCCTGTTTGCGTAAATCCTTGAAGACCAATTTCTAATTCCCACGTAGTGGCAGAATTATTTTCCGTCCAACCCAAGTCAGCGGAAGAGGAAGTAATATTAGTAGCTGTGAGAGCTGATGGCTCTATACAAGTTGCTAAGGTAGTATAAGTAAACGGTCCAGACCACGCACTCGTATCGGTTGCAGAACATCTACCTCTTACATAATAATCATATTGCGTTGCTGGCATCAAACCTGTAAGGTTTGCGGTAGTGGTTGTAGTAGATACTGTGGGTACCGTACTAGCCACTGGAGCTGGCGAAAACGCCAAGGCATTATAGACGTCATAGTCAGGAGCTGGCGTTGCATTCGCGTCACTCCAAGTTAACGTAGCCGCCGTAGCCGTAATGGCAGAAGCTGATAAACTTATGGGTTGAATACAACTAGCCGGAGGAGCTAAATAATTCAAAGTTCCTGTTTCACAATTAAACGCGGTGGCACAAGCAGCATCTACATTCCAATGAACATATAGGGTTGCTGCTGTCGCTACTACAGTTAATGGTGAAGGACCATGGGCTACAACAGGACCTCCAGGAGTCCCAGAGCGAACAGTAATATACCCATTACTAGTAATTGTAAACTCATAAAGGCCTCCTACATTTAGACTATTCACAGTGGAATATTCAGTCAAATAATGACAAGTGCTCAATGTTTGTGGCGTATTCAAAACATTGTTTGCCGTGTAAGTTCCAAAAGCAGAAGTGTTATTACACTGTGCACTTGCGCTAAAGGAAAAGGTTAGACTTAATAAAGCCAACATCAAATAGTTTAGTAACATTTTCTTCATATACATAAATTTTTGTTTGAACCCCTAAAGTTAAACAAAAATTAAAGTATTAACCAAATACAAAGTTGTTAATAAAGGCAGCCGCTTAAAAATAATGATGCTCCCTCTTAGTATAAATTAGCCTCGGAATTTTTAAGCCCATATAAAACAGGCGTTTGACCATTTCGAATTACTAAAAAAAATGTTTTGTTATTGTCACCCATTTGAGATTTTAATTGAAGGATTTGTCTTGACTGCCCCGAAACGGATGGAATAGTATAAGAAGACAGCGTTTCCAACCCATTCGTTTTCCAATTGCTGAGCGTTCCATAACTGGCATCATACCGAGCTGTATTTACATCCACCTCATAATTGTTGCCCACAGTAAACAAATAAGGTGCGGAGCTCACAGTATTAATAGCCGCTATACCATAGGTAGGGCTAAACTGGGCTCTCTGCGGTAGCCAACGCGAGTGAAATTCATGGCCCTCTCTAATAAAAGCAGTGCTATGAAACGTATGGCATTCATACGTTTCTGTATTCGGGTATTTTTTCTCTGAAAAAATTTCGTCACTCCTAGCCGCTGAGTATTTTGAATATCGGCTGAAAATACCACGCCACGAAGGCAGTTGCTCAAGCAGTTCGTTCAATGAATACTTAGGATACAACACCCCGTCCGAAAAATAATAATTCACAATCGCTTCTTGTTCTCCGTTCTCATCAAAGTCATTCACATACATTGTAGCTGATTGCTTGGGGCTCGTTTTAAAAAAATTATTCGTTCCTCGGTTCCCTCCTACAATATCTTTTTTTCCGTCCGCATTCAGGTCAATTATTTTTACGGTGTTCCACATTCCACTAGTTTTGGATAAGCCATACTCCTCCGTCTGATCAGTAAATTGGCCTCCACTATTTAGTAATACACCCATCGGCCTCCAATCTCCTGCCAATACTATATCCTTTTTCCCGTCTGCGTTCAAGTCACTAATAGCTATATCATTGATAATCCCGAGCGCACCCTTATGTGGCAGCAGATGGTAATTAGCTGTAAAGCTCCCCGCACCATCATTTATCAAACAATATGAATTAAAGGCATCAGGAAACATTTTGGGTTTGACATTGCCACCAACTACCAAATCATAATCTCCATCACTATCTATATCCAATACCGCAACTGCCACAGCGTTTATAGCAATACTAGGTATTTTTCCAAGGGCTCTGGTAAAAGCTCCACTACCATCATTGAGATACAAGCGATCAATAAATAAATTAGTATCGCGCACTTCATTGCTGCCACTGCTAACATATAAATCTAAATCACCATCTTTATCTGCATCAAACAATACACTTCTTCCATCTTCAAATGCGTTGTCCTTTGTAAAGTCTGTTGTCATTTTTTGCTGAAAACGTGCCGCTGAGGTTTGTAAGTACAGTTTCCCTTCATATCCTGCAGACGCACCAAAATATATATCGTCCAAGCCATCACCATTCACATCCCCCGCAGCAGCATACGGACCCCGGTTGGAATACATTTGTTCTAAGAGCGGTTCATCTTTAAAATCTATAAAGTCACTCTCCGTGTGCTGAACGATAGGAGAAAACGGATTGGGAATTTCCGCAAGCAACATTTTTTTCTCTTCTTCCTTATCAAATGAACCCACTATACCATCAGCCATATCTAATTTTATATGCGTGTTTAATCTAGGCTTACTCATTTTTTGAATCGTCCCATTCGGGTAAACAATCTGAACTTCGGATACTGCATTATTTTTGCCCAAGCCAAAATGCAACACTTGATGCACCGTAGATAAAAACCCACGATTATTAATTAATTGTTGAAACTGCTGTCCACTATCGGTAAGCAGCGTAACCTTCGTGCCTTGCACTTGACTGTGCTGCTTCGGATCAAATGTGAAACTAATAAATTGATTATCTGGCTGATTTTCAATTGTATTGTTTCTGTATAAAAAGCTAGGCTCGCCAAAATTATTTACCAATAAATCTAAGTCGCCGTCCAGATCCAAATCGGCATAAGCCGCTCCATTAGAAAAACTCTTTTTTGCGAGGCCCCAATCTTTTGATTTGTTTTCATATGTCAAGTTTCCTGCATTCCGGTATATATAATTTGTAGTGGGTGTTGATTGCGTACCCGCTAGCAAATCCATTGGCTGCACATTCATTTTGCCACCGGCTTTTCTTATAATTTCATTGCTGCCGTACTTCATATAATCCATGTCGGTAATATCTTGCTTATAACCGTTGCTTACAAACAAATCTTTACGACCGTCATTATCAAAATCAGCGAATAGGGGAGACCAACTCCAGTCGGTATGCGATACCCCGGCCAACTGTCCTATTTCACTATAGGTGCCATCTCCATTGTTTAACTGTAAACAATTTCGCATTACCTGACAGTGGTACCCATACTCCATACCCATTTGAAATAAATCGTAGGGATTATTTCCTTTCAGCTGCTTATGTCTATAATTATCTTCCGCCATCATATCTAAGGTCAGAATATCCAAGGCGCCATCATTATTAATATCAGCAATGTCAGAGCCCATTGAGTTCTGACTAATGTGACCCATGGCTTCATGAATTTTATCCGTGAAGGTTCCGTTCTTATTATTGATATATAAGTGATCCCGATCAGCAAAATCTGATGTGCAATACAAGTCCAACCAACCATCATTATTGACGTCGCTAGCCGTAGCGCTCAATCCAAAAAATACATCTTTGAGCCCAGCTTGCGCGGTCACGTCAGTAAAGGTTCCATTACCGTTGTTTCTATAAAGTTTTGAAACTGTTGCCGTATAATCAGCATCTGATAATTCTCTCAAATTTTTTTCGCGTTGTTCTTTCGTTATCAGTCCCATAGCCAACTCATAATTTATTGAATGGTTTAGTACATATAGATCTGGGTCGCCATCATTATCGTAATCAAAAAAATTGGCGTGCGTGCTGAAACCCATATCATCAATGCCATATTCTTTCGCTTGATTCGTAAAGGTGCCATTTCCATTATTGATTAATAGGCGATTGGCTCGCTGCGTATCTATACTAGCCATTGAGCGAGAAAGATAAATATCTAAGTTCCCATCTTGGTTGACATCGGCCATGGTTACCCCATGTGTAAATCCGTCCGTGGCTGTGTTGGAGGTATTGGTTATTTGATGAAATTTTAAGTTGCCATCATTCACATAAAGCCTTCCGCCAAAGGTGTTGCCCACCATATAGATATCCGGTAAATCATCATTATTAATATCGCCCACCGCCACACCGCCTCCATTATAAAAATAGCCGTAGTTCAAGGCGTTGAGCTCAGGTTTATCATACACTTCGTTCCAAAAAAAGAATCCTGTTTCTGAACTATCCATCAGTGTGAACACTGGTTTTTCTTGTAATCCACCGCCACCGCATGCACCTAAAAGAAAGGTAGTGGCACAAAGAATGAACAGAAAATTGAATTTACTTTTTTGTTTCATCAAGCTCTAGTTTTTTCAAAATAAACGTTCCAATCTCTCTTCCCATATCTACACCATCTACTATTGCTTTCTTAAAATGAATGCCAGCATAAAAGCGACTCATAGCTGCTTGGTCGCACGCTTCGCTGAACGAACTGAATGCGCGGGGCGGCATTCCGAAAAGCTCTTCCGCATTATCGATAAAGCTCGTTTGATTTCCATAATGAGCCGCTAGTACAGTAGAAGCCACACCAGAAATTACACTATGGCCGCTTGGGTATTCAGGAAAGTTTGGCGTTAGAATTAATGTATTCCACTTACTATCCCAATGATCTTGAATAGCTGTAATCGGTCGGATGTAGTCATAATAATATTTTGAATGCCAACACGCTATAAAACCATCATTCACCGCTAAGGAAACTAAGGTATAGGCTTTGGCAGCTTCGGTAATATTTTCTCTTCTATCTTTTGAAACATTTCGTGTGATACTCATCCAGTGTCCACCAGGCGTTAATTTTTTTTCGGCATAGGTAGCATGGGAAACGTGCTGAGGAGCTAAGGGGTTACAATCCCAATATTTTGAAGTGGCTAACTCCTCCACATTCGTTTTATCCACTTGTTCTTTTACCTCAACAAGCTCTTTATAAAAGGAACTTTTTTTATCTGTCATGTTGTAAGGATAGGGTTGATAGTTTGCCGTAAACTGATTGGCCGAGTCTAAAAAAAATGGTCTGATTTTATGCCAATTGGGTTCTAGCCCGTCAGCATAGTCAGGCGCGGTGGGTTTCCAACTTCCTGGCTTGTTGCTCAATACAAACTTGGTATCACTTCTCGTTTCTTTGTATTGATCTTTTTGCGACCATTCGTTTATTTTTTTTGCCCACTCAGCCGCGCGCTCTTTTCCCTCGCTTAGCTCAGTAGCACTATACCCAAGCTGTTTCATTTCTTGATCAAAAACTTTTAGGTAATCGTCTAAATAGTGAAAAGAATAAATCGTTTTTTTTCCTACATAATAAAAAGCGTACAAGCTGATAAGCGATGCGTGCTTTTCAATTTTTTCAATTTGGGGAAAAGAAGGGAGAGCCTTCAATAAAGAACCTTGACCATTGGTCAGCACAGCATAGGCGGCTAAATTGGGGTAGGTATACATTCTACCCGCTACAGGCGGACTAAAAAAATCATTGATAATTCCGCTTTCGTAAGCCTCATTCCATTCGTGTAAAAAACGAGCATCTAGCTCTCCTTGCTTTTTAGAAGTACAGGAAACCATCCATCCTAGAAGAGAAAAGAAAAGACAGAATTTTATTTTAGAAACAATACTCATAGAAGTAAACAGTGCAAAATACAACCATCCCTTGATTTATAAAAAAATCTAAGCGTGCGCAGTTTCGATTTAGTATCGCTTCTGAATTATCTTCGTTACGATTAATGTTTTACTATGCAAGAGATACTCGACACGATTCAGCTCGATCAAATCCATGAACTATTAGCCAGCGAAATACAACTAAGCGTTGAGCAAGAAACTAGAATAAAAAAATGTCGCACCTATCTTGATGATAAGGCAAAAACGGGCGAAGTTTTTTATGGTATCAATACAGGATTTGGTAGCCTATGTGATGTTGTGGTCAAACCCGAAGAGCTCGAGAAGCTACAAACCAATTTGGTGTTATCGCATGCCTGCGGAGTAGGGGAGCGAGTGCCCTCGGATATCATTCGATTAATGCTTCTACTTAAAATTAAAAATTTTACCTACGGGCATAGCGGCGTCAGTATGGAACTTGTTGAACGATTGATTTTACTATACAATGAAAACCTACTCCCTGAAATTTTTCAACAAGGCAGCTTGGGCGCGAGCGGAGATTTAGCACCACTCGCTCATCTGAGTTTGCCCATTTTGGGAAGTGGAAAATTAAAAGAGAACAATACTTGGAAGAACGCAGCAGCCGTATTAAAAAGTAAAAACCTAACACCCTTAAAACTAAAAAGTAAGGAGGGGCTTGCCTTGTTGAATGGCACACAATTTATGAGTGCTTATGGTGTGTGGGCTTTGTTGCGTATGCAAAAAATTATCTCTCATTCTACCAAAATAGCCGCACTTAGTTTTGAAGCCTTTGACTGCAAACCCAGTCCGTTCTACGCGGGAATTCATGCCGTTCGCCCGCATGATGGTCAGCTAAAAATAGCATTGGCTTTCAGAAAATTACTGGAAGGAAGTCAATCCGCTTTCGCAGAAAAAAAACAGGTGCAGGACCCTTACAGTTTTAGATGCATACCCCAAGTACATGGTGCCAGTTTTGAAGCATTTGCGCAAGCTAAAAAAGTGATAGAGTGCGAGATAAATTCAGTAACGGATAACCCTCTTATTTTCCCTGACGAAGATGAAATTGTGAGCGGTGGAAATTTTCATGGCCAACCCTTAGCCCTACAATTAGACTATCTCGCGATTGCCCTCTCTGAACTCGCCAATATTTCTGAGCGACGGACTTATTTATTAGTGTCGGGTCAGCGAGGTTTACCGGCTTTTTTGTCCAAAAACCCAGGCCTAGAAAGTGGTTTTATGATAGCGCAATATACCGCCGCCTCTTTGGTGAGCCAAAACAAACAGCTTTGTACTCCCGCTTCGGTAGACAGTATCGTGAGTAGCAACGGGCAAGAGGATCACGTAAGTATGGGAGCTAATGCAGCTACCAAATTATATCAAGTGGTAAAAAATACTGAGCGAGTGCTAGCGATAGAGTTATTGTGTGCCGCGCAAGCTATGGATTTTAAAAATGCAGATTTACTCTCGGATGGTATGAAACAATACTTTACAGAATTTAGAAAAGAGGTATCGTTCTTGGAGACAGACCGAATAATTAGCGATGACATACACGCTGCTACTGATTTTTTGACTAAGGCGTAACCATTATATTTTTAATTATAAAAAAAGCTGAAAACAATTCGATTGCTTTCAGCTCATATAATTTTTTTGTAGAAACTCTTATTTAGAAACTACCAGTTTCACAACCGATACTACATCTTGGTTCATAATTTTTACTAAGTAAGTTCCGCTGCTTAAGGCATCCAAACTTAGCTTTTGATTCACTACCTGGTTACGACTCGTAATGACTTCATTGATAATTTGATTACCAATCATGTCAAATACATTAATCTCAACCGTTCCTTCTACGCTTACATCAGAATTTATTTGTAGCGAGTTAACCGCTGGGTTTGGATAAATTGTATAATTGATTCCTCCGGGTACTAAATTGTTCGTTGCTGTTTTTGATTCAGCAGGTTCATCACAACAAATTGTTTTAGTCACTAACGTAGTAAATTTAGCTCCCAACGCAATTCTCTTTTTCATCGTTTTCCCATTTCTAGTAAACGTAAGTTTGATTACATCATTTGGCTCATGAGTGCTTAATAGTTTGATTACTTGCTGATTATTTACCATGCTGATCCCATCAATTTTTGTAATGATATCATTCTGAGCTAGTTTGTTTTGTTGCGCTGCAGTGTTGGGTACAATTTCGGCCACCCGCACGTAGTGCTTGGTTGGGTGTGTAACGATTCGCACACCTAAGAAAGCGCCTTTTTCAATCACTTCTTGTACTTCACATGTTTTCTTGCAGTCTGATAAATTTTGAGCTATCGCTTCATTTCCAAAACCGATAACTAATAGTAGTAGAATTATTTTTTTCATGGCTATCAAAGTAAAGTAAACTTTATCCCGAATGGCGTTTATGCTAAGTTAATGATGCTGAGGATGTTCCAAATCGTTTTTGTTTATTTTCGGCCAAAATCAGCGGGTATCTCACCCCAAAATTTCGTTTGCCATTTAATTATTTTATTGGGGTATTCATTTTCTTTCAACCAGTTTACGGCTCGCTTAAGCAAATCAATCAAATAAGGGTCTGTGATTTTTGAATTGGTTTTTTTCTTGGCTACCCAGGCCATAGCATACTTACTATCGGAGTATATGGGCAAATCACTTTTTTGTTTTTTTAGCCAAGCCAAAGCATGTACCAAGGCCAAAAATTCACCCACATTATTTGAACCGTTGGGGTGGGGTCCTTTTTTAAAAATCTCATCACTACTATAGGTCCAAACTCCACGGTATTCCATATCGCCTTTGGCATTGCACGCGGCGTCTACCGCTACAGACATCTCATTCGGCATGCCATACTTCGCCTTGTCGGCCGCGGTCATGTCAATTGTTTTTTTAAAACTGCGGCCTTTATAATTTTCAGGCCCTTCTTTATAAGCTTGTGTAGCTAATTGTTTACTTCCAAACGATTTATATTCTGGTTTGGGAAAACCTTCGATCAAAGATTTTACCACATCCCAATCCGTAAATATTCCTGTTTGGCGCCCCTTCCAAACAACGTAGTAAATCGTTTTTCTATTTTCTTTGATTACCTCCTGTGCGTGCGCTGGGTCTTCCCAAGCTTCTTGCGCCGCCAATTTTGATACGTACGATTTGTACTGAGCACCTGGGAAACCATCAATTTGTTTTTTAGCATCCCACCACGATGTATAAATACCAGGCTTTTTGCCTTTCCATACTACGTAGAATTTTGGTTTTTTCTTAGCCATAAAAACACTGCAAGATAAATTATAAAATATAGGCAACTAGCAATCTGGCCCGTCAAAGAGAGAGCTAAGGATTTATTTATGCATTTAATTTTCTAATTCTTTCGAATCATGTAGGCTTTGTTGAATACATTATTCTGTAACACTTGAACTCCGTATACGCCAGTAGGAAGATGTGCTAAGTTAAACCGTATGTGGTTCAAACCACTTTCTGTTTTCAACAAGAAACCTTCAATAGTTACTCCGCTCATATCAACAATCTTTAACTCCATTTGAGTTGGATTTACGGTACTCAAATCTATGTGTAACTCATCAATTACTGGATTAGGATACATACTTATATTTCTACTTTCTGTCCAAATAACTTTGATTAGCTCGCTGTGCGATGATGTACCATCAATATCTACTTGCTCCAAACGATAATAGTTCGTACCGATTCTAGACTCACTATCGAAGAACTTATAATCAAGTTTGGCTGTACTGTTTCCAAATCCTGCTTTCGAATCTATACTTCCTATTTGTTTAAAATATGAACCATCCGTACTGTGTAGAATATTGAATCGCTTACAATTATTTTCCGTAGAGGTTTGCCAATCAATTACTGTTGCTATTCCACTTTTATATGCTGCCAATCTTGAATAGTGTACAGGAAGAACTGCTTGAAAATCAGTCCAAACAAAATCATCAATCATTATTCTTTCACCTCCTACCCGATTCACTCGAATTAAAATAGTAGCATTGGCACTATTGATTGTTCCTCCATAAGTTGTGTATGCGCTCGAATTGGATAAGGTGGCATTATTAATAGTGCTCACATTAATCCAAGTGGCTCCACCATCAATCGAATAATCTAATGTATAGTTTGGGTCGGGAGCGGCATCCCATCTTCTTATATTCACATTAAAAGTAGATACGCCACCCGAAGCAATAGAAGCAGTCCAGGCTCCTGTGCCAGAGTTTCGTAATCTCCAAGCAAAGATTCCATTCGCTCCAGCAAAACCATCTTGAGTAGTAGACGTTTGCCGTAAAGCATCAAAATCTGTGGAGGCCGAAAATAAACCCTCGGTATACGTATGATTGGACCGATAGGAGGTTAAAGAACCGGAACCGGTGATCCAATTTCCAGTAGTATCAAAATTAATTGTAGTGGTAACTTGTGCATTTGTAAAGAATGCACACAAAAGCAATACAACGATTGACAAAAGTTTTTTCATAATTCAGGGAATTTTTATTCAATTTGTGAATGTATTTATTTAATCATAAAAATAAAAAAAATAACTCTCTAAAAAAATCAAATCACAATAAAAAAAAGCCCCTCACGCTAAGGCGTGAGAGGCTGGTTTTTCAAACAAAAAGCATTTAGTTTTTACTTATCTTACTTATATGAGTGAGTTTGTTATTCTCTACTACTTGAATACCGTAAACCCCTGATGCTAAATCATCCAATTCCATTGCGATGTGATTGAGTCCTTTTTGAGTTTGAACCAATACACTTTTCACAACTCTACCACTCATATCCAAAAGCTTAATCTCTGTTTGTGCTATTTGGCTTGTGGTTAAATCAATATTTAAATTCGTAGAAGCAGGATTTGGATAGATACTTACGACACTACCATTCGTACCCCAAACAATATCAATCACCTCGCTCATATTTGTTTTATTATCAATATCCACTTGCTCTAAACGATAGTAGTTATGACCAGTCATTGGTTTCTGATCTACAAAACTGTAATTCAATTCACCTGCACTGTTTCCGTTGGGTGCTTTGGTTTCGACAGTACCTAAAGTGATAAAGTCATTTCCGTTTGCACTGCGTTGTACATTAAAGTGTTTGTTGTTTTGCTCGTTAGCCGTTGTCCATTCTACTACATCTACGGTGCTTTCTTTACGTACCGTAAAATTAGTATAACGTACCGGAAGGGCTGTATTGTTTGGATTTACCGTATGCAATCTAAACTGGCTAAAGCCTGGTGCCGTTACTGTAACTTCCCAATACGTGCCGTTCCAGTTTACGGTAGATGGGGTAAGTACAATTGGGTTAGTACCTAAGCCTGCATCATCGTTTTTCGTAATACGAATGTTCGCAATATTTGGAGATGTATTGCTTCCACTTGTAGGCACTTGTAAATAAGGCGCTACCGTTGCTGTATTCAAATCATCAAAGTCTGTTTGATTAAAATAGAGCGTTACATCCGCGGGACCATTACTCGTAGGTGTAATCTGATACCAACGACGAGCATAAGGCTGTCCATTATGGAAGCCTGCTGTAGCATCCACTGTTACTGTAGAAACAGTAGTACCCAAAACATTAGCACCCATTCCATCGTTCACATTTGCAATGAGCTCACAACTTGGGTTATAATAATTAAAGGTAGCACCATCACCTTGCATAAGCGTTTGGTTAGAAGTGGCCTGTGCTAAACTAGCAGCCACCGCCGGCTCATAAGCATCAATATTTACAATAAAAGAATCTTCTTGGCTTGCATTAAAACCATCTACTACGATATAGTAGGTTGCGCCTTTTACCAAGCCACCCCAATTAATTGTGGATCGTACACCACAATCATCATCATCACTTGTAACCGTTGCACCTGTACTATCTAGTAAATGCATATAGGTATCCCAATTGGTTGCTGTATTACAAAGCGTAGCTACAATAGAATCGGTACAACCAGGCATTGCGAATTCATAGAACACATCATTACCCGATCTATTACCAGTATGCACACCTTGATCAGACCAACAATTGGCAGATAAGTTATCATTACTATCTACATAAGGTAAGCTGCTTACTACAATTGGATTAGTGAAAATATTTCCCATTGGTGCGGGGTCTACATTAATAGTTATTGAATCGCTTACAGAACATCCTGCATCGAAATAACCCGTGACCGTATAGGTCGTAGAGGCCAACATATTTACTGCGTTTACTGTAGCTTGTGTTGTGGTATCTAAATAAGTACTTGGTGTCCAGGCAATGGAATCGAAGGGTGTAGGTTCATTTGTAGCACCGCCCGATATATTTAAAATATAGTCTTCAGTCTCACCGAATAGAGCTGCTTGACAAGGATCCATAGGGGATGAACCAAAAAAGTCATCCATGACGCGCATTAGCGTTGTTCCGTTATAAGCACTTGTAGGAATGTTTACGGTAAATGTTGTGAGCGCATTAGCTGCAATACTATTAAACTGTCCTACTTGCTCAGTGGCTTGGAAGATACTATCATGATTATAATCTATCCAAATCGATTGTTCTTGGTTTTGAAACGTACCATTACGAACGGTAACGGTATAAGGTGTTGCAGTAGTTACTGCAATAGGTGTTGGGAATAATTGATAATAAGGTGCTGCTCCTGCGCCCGTTTGATTTTGTAACAAACCACCAAAACCGCCTACAGAGTCAATAAAATCTCCACCGCCAGTTCCATTAGAATATGTCGCTACACAAAATGGAGTAGAAACTCCAGCTAGACCAGGAAGTACTGCCAAGGTAACCGAACCTCCAGTACAAACTGTAGTATCCGAAGCAGTTAAAGATGAAATTATTGGATTGATTGTCGATATCGTAATAGAATCCGTCAAAGAACATCCGCTAACAGCGTCTGTAGCTGTGATTGTGTACGTGCCTGCTACGGCTGGTGTTAGCGTAGTATCCATGCTACTACCCGTAGCACCATTCCAAGAGTAATCTGTTGCACCTACTGCGCCACTTTGTATGGTTACTGGATCACCAGGACATACTGCAGCACCAGGCGTAGCACTTAATGCTAAAGTTGGTCCTTCAACAACTACTTCTACACTATCTGTAGATACACATCCTGTTGTGCCATCTGTAGCGGATACAATAAAGTTTGTAGTAGCTAGTAATGGATTCGTTGTCGTCATGGCCATGGTAGGATTTACAGCATCAGCTGTTGGTGTCCATGCATAGGTAATAGTTGTTGCCGCTGGTGGTGTGAAAGTATATTTAGTTCCATTGGCAGGGAATACTGTTAAAGCATTCGAAGCAGTCGTTGTACTACTTGTATTCGTAGCAGTATTTACACTTTGCATTTCTGCTGTAGTTGTTGTGCCTGCTAAACCAACACTACCTGATGGACTGTTTAAAGCTGTACTAGGACCATATACTAGTTCTATTTCATTGGTCGTTTCATGTAACCAAACTTGTGACTGTGTATTGGCTGTAGCGCTTAAATATCTTATCGCTAATCCAAAATCTACAATCAAAGTTCTATTGGGTGCTGTACCAATGGTTGTATACGTAATGCTATCATTTTGTGTATGACAATCATCCCACCAGGGTGCAATCATAGGTAAATTAACGGCTAGCATTGTAGTTCCAAATCCATTACTCAAATCAGAATTACCACCAGCACCACCTAATACCATAAATCCATTAGAGGACGTACCAAATGTTGTGTAGCTTGTTCCGTTATAATCAAAATTAAAACCTATGGTATGACCCGAAGTATAGGTGTCATCTTCATTCGAACCAACTGCTGTAGTCGAGCTTGTCATTGGATCTAATGTAGTACCCGTAGCGCTGGCAAAACTATATAAATCAAACGTGCTTATTTCTCTTGCGCTAGCCGCAAGCATACTGGTGCCTCCCGCACAAACCGTATCTGGACTTGCGGTAATACTGTCTAAAGCTAATGGCGTGATTAAATTAACCGTAACACTTGCATCAGCAGAACATCCTGTAGCTGTTTCCGTACCCGTAACCGTATAAGTGGTGGTTGCAGTAGGGGCTACAGTTGGCATTGCCCCTGTCAAGGCAACTGGACTCCATGCATAAGTGTCTGCTCCTGCAGCCGTTAATACCGAAGAGTCTCCGGGACAAATTGGATTGGTTGCCGCACTTACTGTTACCACAGGGGCTGGCGTTACCGTTACATTAACCGTTGCGGTATCCATACATCCATTAGCATCTGTTCCAATGGCAGTAAATAATGTAGTGGCGGTTAATCCTTGTGCCACCACACTATCTCCATTAGCTATATTTAGAGTGGCACTTGGTGTCCAAGCAATAGATGCAAAGCCTAGAGTTGGATTCGTTGTACCACCGGAAATATTAATTGTATAATCTTCTGTTTCACCAAACGTATATGTTCCACAAGCTTGGGTGCTTGTAGTCGTTCCACCTTCTCTAAATACGATACGCATTCTGGTAGTTCCATTATAGGCTGAGGTTGGAATAGTTACTGTTGTAGGTGGTATAGTATTTATGGCAGTCGTTTGGCCAAATTCATACACCATTTCACTGGCATCAAAAACACCACTCTGATCATAATCAATAAATACTTTTACTCGACCAGCAAAATGCGTGCCAGATGATCCATTGCGAATGCTTAATGGCAAGGCAACACCCGCTGCTGCTGGTATAATCGTTGCCGTATTATCAGTATAAACCTCACCTGCTGTAGGTGAAGTACCAACAGTTACACCCGCAAAACTTACCGTATCAATTTTTGAATCGAAAAAACTTGTTGCAGCACTTGCACAATAAGGCGCAGCTACGAGGCCGGGAAAAGCTTGTATGCTAGCGGAGTCGCCTTCACATAGAGCAGCTGGTGTGGCTACTAAGCTATCTATTTGAACTGCTGCATTTACGGCTAAGCTAAATGCAAACGGATTTGTAGGAAAACAACTTGGAACAGCCGGTGAGACAACAACTAAGTTGTAAGAAGTTGAAGCTTGTGCCGCTGTAGGCGTTCCAGATATTGTAAGTACGCTTCCGGTTACGGAGGCTACTAGGCCAGCAGGTAAGTTAGGCGAAAATCCACCAAGCATTACACTTGGATCAACTGTAAAGGTTACATCTGTAAAAGGAGCACCTACGCAAACTGACTGATTGGTAGTAGCTACAGCAGAAGTTAATGTATAACAAGGACTGGTTAAAAAAGAAGCACAAGCCGGAAAGGCCGAGCCTATCGTCAACTCATCATTATCAAAAACCCAATTGGCATCATCATTTATGTACGCTAAAGCTAAAGCTTTTGTGGCTTTTGGAAGCCCAGAGCAATCTAGTTTACCATTGTCAAATTCTACACCAGCGCGCATAGCATAAGTTCCCGTTAATAATGCAGGCGGTCTTCCACTTCCCGTACTCGAGGTAGAGGCAAATAGTGTTCCATCATCCCAATTCGCATCGTCAGTTGCTGGCGGTCCAGCAAGAAAATTATAATGTAAACCTGCTAAAAAAGTAGGTGTAGCGCTCGGTCCTTGAAAGGCAAATATTTGATCTCCACCCGTACTGAAGTTTAGGCCCGCGGCCGTATTATCTATAGATGTTATGGTGCCTTGAGAGGCTGTAATACCCGTAATTGTAATTTGAGTTCCTACAGAAATGGCAGAAGTAGTTACCCATTTAATAATACCGTCATTCGTACTAGTGCCGCCTAAAGCAGTACCAGTCCATTGTTTATCCGAGAAGAATATTTCGGTATTCGCAGCTAAGGGCACCAAGTTTACAAAACTGAATCGGTCTCCACCATCAGAAAAATAACTGGTTATTGCAATATCTCCCAAAGCCAAATTAGGTGCAGCTATCGTTGGATTAATTGTTATTGCATTAGATGCATAAGGCAGATTACTAAAAAGCACTGCTGCATTGGTAAAATTACAAGTAACTGTGCCGGTAGATCCTCCTACAGCCGTTACGGTTACCGTCCAACTCGTGCCCGAGCCGGATACATTGGTAACTAAGGCGCTCTGCATTCCACCTGATAAGGTAGTAGTAAAATTAGCAGGGGTTAGACTAGCAATGGGCATATCTAAGGTCAAATTAAATGTAAGCGTATTAGATGCGGTAGGAGTCGTTCCAGTAAAACTTGTTACAGTAATTGGAGTAGGAGGTGTACCAAAATATAAAGCGCAAGAAGGATAGGTACCTCCCGTTGAACTCGTTCCATCATTATCAAATACCCAATTCGCATCATCATTGATATAGGCCAATGCTAAGGCTTTAGTAGCTACAGGAAGCCCCGAACAATTTAGTTTTCCATTATCAAATTCTACACCAGCGCGCATGGCATACGTACCTGTAGTCAGTGTAGGTGGCCTTCCACTCCCAGTATTCGAGGTAGCAGTAAATAGTGTTCCATCATCCCAATTCGCATCGTCCGTTGCTGGCGGCCCAGCAAGAAAATTATAATGTAATCCTGCTAAAAAAGTAGGTGAAGTACTTGGTCCTTGAAACGCAAATATTTGATCTCCTGCAGTACTCAAGTTTATGCCAGCTGCGGTATTATTTATAGAGGTTATAGTACCTTGAGAAGCCGTAATTCCTGAAATAGTAATTTGGGTTCCTACAGGAATAGCAGTTGTAGTAAGCCATTTAATAATTCCATCACTGGCGCTACCAACAGTTCCTACTAAAGCAGTACCAGTCCATTGTTTATCCGAGAAGAAGATTTCGGTATTCGCCGTTAGCGGAACTAAGTTTACAAAGCTGAATCGGTCTCCATTATCAGAGTAATAACTGGTAATTGCAATATCGCCTAAAGCTAAATTAGGTGCAGCAACAACTGGGTTAATCGTAATCGCATTAGAGGCATAAGGTAGATTTCCAACAAAAACACTTGCATTGGTGAAATTACAAGTAACAGTTCCTGTTGATCCGCCAACAGCAGTAACTGTTACCGTCCAACTCGTTCCCGAGCCCGCAACATTCGTTACCAAAGCACTTTGCATTCCTCCTGTTACCGTTGTTGTGAAATTAGCAGGAGTTAAGCTAGCAATAGGCATATCTAAGATCAAATTAAATGTAACCGTATTAGATGCGCTAGGAGTCGTTCCGGTAAAACTAGTTACAAGTATGGCTGGAGGAGGTGTCCCTATATAAGTAGGACAAGAGGGGAATGCTCCTGCTGTTGCTGAAGTTGGCAACCCATCATTATCAAAAACCCAATTGGCATCATCATTAATGTAAGCTAAAGCTAAGGCTTTAGTGGTCTTCGGAAGCCCCGCACAATTTAGCTTTCCATTATCAAATTCTACACCAGCGCGCATAGCATTAGTGCCTGTAGTAAGTGTTGGCGGCTTTCTGCTTGAAGTGATTGATGTACTATTGTAACTTGCGCCGTCCCAATCTGCATCAGCAGTTGCCGGTGGTCCGATGTAAAAATTATAATGCAAGCCTGTTAAAAACGTAGGACTAGTGTTTGGCCCTTGATAGGCAAATATTTGATCCCCGGCGGTACTAAGGTTTAAGCCAGACGCCGAATTTATCACAGCAGTTGCGGTGCCTTGAGAAGCCGTTAATCCAGTAATAGTAACTTGAGTTCCTAAGGGAATGGCAGTTGCTGTAAACCATCTAATAACACCTTCAGAGGTGGAAGATGTAAATAGTGCAGAGCCGTTCCAAGCTTGATCGGAAAAGAAAATTTCTGTATTAGCTGTTATTGGAACCAAGTTTACAAAGCTGAATCGATCTCCACCGTCCGAGTAGTAACTGGTAATAGCTACATCGCCAAGAGCTAGGTTAGGCACTTGCGCCATCGCTTTATTATTAAATGCGAACGAAGAAAATAGAATCAATAAAAAACTAAGCAATACTTTGCTCTTAGTTAATAAAGTCGTTTTTGTAACCTTTAGAAGGTTTTTCAAGGTAAATTTTTTATTCATAATACTTGGTTTTAAAAGAGAAAAAGCGGCATGTTTTAATTTTAATTAGGCTTTCCTCGAAAATCAACGACAAATCTAGAAGCATAACACTGCGCCCACAATAGCGAATATTCGCTATTTATTATAAAAATAAATATATGTGTGCAGGATGGGTCTTTTTTCTTTGCTTGTCAGGGGATAAATTTCTATTTTAAAAAAAACGTATTACTCCCTCTTAAAATCCAACAATTGAAATTGCGTACAACTGAAAATAGACGCTGTATTACCTACCTTTGAAATATCAGTATATGTACTTTAAGGCATTTAAAATTTATGGCTTCTTAGTTCTGCTTCTTTTGCTATTATTTAAAGGAGCAAGCTCAAAAGTAGACAGCCTGAGCGTATGGAAAGAGCAAGCAAGTCATGAGAAAAATGATGTAAAGAAGGCGAATTTATTTAGTAAAATTGGTACGCAATACTTTGGAAAAGAAGGCAAGTATGACCAAGCGCTTGAATACCTATTTGCAGCGTTAGAAATTTATAGAAAAAAGAATAAAGCAATAAAAAAGGCACAGGTACTCGTACTTATCATAGATATTTTAAACAGGCAAAACAAGATTCAAGAATTAATTTTATACCTACCCGAAGCAGAAGCGGTTTATAAAGAACTCAATGACATTAATGGCGAACTTAAATTACTGAAAATAAAAGCACATTTAAAGCCACCGGCTGATGCGATTCGCGCTTTAAAAGATTGCCATAATATATGTAAGGCTCATAATTTACAAAAAGAAATTCCGAATATCTTAAATAATATAGGCTCCTATTTCATGGACATACAGCAGTATGATAGTGCTATGAGCTATTTGACAAAAACTATTGCCTACGCTAAGGATTACGATAAGCCAAGGTTGCGCGCCATTGCAATGTATAATATAGGTAACATTGAACGGACTCAAAAAAAGTACGGTCTTTCGTATAAGAATATGAGTAAGGCCCTCAGTATTTTGAGAGTTGAAGAGCATCGATCTGCCGTTGGCTGGCTCATTCCTGAGTTAGTTGAGCTAGACTTAAAATGGAAAATGGATGTAAATCAAAAGAATTTACATCCCTTGTCGTCTAAAAAAATTCTTTCACTTTTGTCAGAATCAAAGGAAATAGCAAATGACACCAAAGACTTTAGTTTAAACAAAAATTTAGAGGACGCTTATCTTTTGTATTACCAATATTATAAAAACAAAGACTCGATTATTCATTATCAAAACAATGTAATGATGCTAAAAGACAGCGTGACTAAAAATGAAAAATCACTGGCACTCTCAAAATATAATGCGAATCTAAAAATTGCCGAAGGAGAAAAAAAAATCATTCAGCTCAACGCTGACAATAAGATTAGCAACGCAAGGGCAAATCGGAATATCATTGTTTTTGCTGTAATTATTTTAGGGCTCTTTATTTCTATTTACTTTATCACAAAACGAATAAAAGACAAAAATATTCAAGCGCAAGAGCTTAAAGACAAAGAATTTAGAACCAAATTAAGCCGCGATTTGCATGATGATGTAGGCACCATACTTACTAGCTTATCATTACAATCAGAACTTTTAGAACTAAAAACAAGTAAAAATAACAAAGGAACCGTGGGCAAAATTGCTGAAATGAGTCGGGACGCCACCCGCCGTATGCGAGATACCGTATGGGCTATAGACTCTCGCAAGGATAATATAATGGACCTAGCCTATCGTATGATAGACTTTGGCGATGATATTCTTGGTTCAAAAAATGTAGCGTTTCAACTTAAGCATAATATACAAGGGAAAGAGGATAAAATCAGCGTAAAACTCCGTCAGACCATTTTTCTTATTTTTAAGGAAGCCACTACCAATGCTGCAAAATACGGAAGTGGCGATATCGTAACAGCTAAGCTTTGGAAAGAAAAGGATAAGCTAACATTTAATCTAAAAAATGAAACGTATAAAAAGGAAGGCCTTGAAGAAGTAAGCGGCTAGGGAATAAGCAATATTAAAACCCGTACAGAGGAAGTAAATGGAAAATTTACTATTGAAACCAACGACAATTCCTTTGAAGTAAAACTTTCATTTCCTATATAGCACAGCGGATATAAGTCGCTAGTAAGTAATATTCGCATTAAAAAATGAATTAGTCTTAAAAAAAAGGCTAAAGAACTAAGTTTTGAGCTGAACTTATTAAGATATTTAGCTAATTATTTAGCCCAAAAGGCTATTGAACTATGCTTTGAGGTAAATCTATTAAGGTAGTTGCCAAGCTAATTGGGCAAATAGCCGATTCAACTATGCTTTTAGACAAGCTCATTGAGCAAAAAGCACGACAAACTGACAAAAAAGCCAAGTTAATTGTGCTTTTAGGTGGGCACCCCCACCTAAGAGGGGGGGGTAAGCGCCAAAATAGCACTTTTCAATAGATATTACCTACCCATGTACACCATAAGAATCTGAATATCAGTAGGATTTACTCCACTAATCCGACTAGCTTGGCCAATGGTACGTGGACGAATTTGCTTAAACTTTTCACGGCTTTCTATACGTATAGAAGGTATCTTATCAAAATCAAAATTATCAGGAATGATCAAATCTTCCAACTGCTTAGCCTTCATAGCCAAGTCTTTTTCTTTATTAATGTAAGTTTCATATTTCAATTGGATCGAAACTTGCTCTAATGTTTCACGTGAAACATCCTTAGCAATTTCAGTAACTACTTCTGAGCCTTCTAGCAAATTATCAAGTTCTATCTCTGGGCGGCAAAGAACCTTCTTTATAGTGAAATGTTCTTTGAGCGGTGAGGAATTTATACTTTCCAGGTACGGGTTAATCTCTTTTGGTTTAAGCCTTGTCTTTTCAAAAAGCGCTTTAGTACTGTCTATTTCTTTTAGTTTAGCTTCTACTAGCTCCAATCGCTCATTACTAGCCAAGCCTAGTTTATTACTTATCTCGGTTAGACGCAAATCCGCATTGTCTTGGCGCAATATTGTTCTAAACTCAGCACGTGAGGTAAACATACGGTAAGGTTCGTCTGTTCCCTTATTAATCAAATCATCTATAAGTACTCCAATGTATGCTTCATCTCTTGCCAAGGTAAAAGGCTCTTTGTCTTTTAGTTTATTGTGCGCATTTATACCTGCCATAAGTCCTTGGCAAGCCGCTTCTTCATAACCAGTGGTTCCATTTATCTGACCTGCAAAGAAAAGGTTCTTTACTAGTTTGGTTTCTAAATTGTATTGTAGTTGGGTAGGAGGGAAATAATCATACTCAATAGCATAACCCGGACGGAACATTTTTACTTGCTCAAAGCCTGGTACTTTTGTCATGGCTTCAAACTGCACATCCTCTGCTAGCGAGGTAGAGAAACCATTTAAATAAATTTCTACAGTCTTCCATCCTTCTGGCTCTATAAATAACTGGTGTCGATCACGCTCCGCAAAGCGGTCTATTTTGTCTTCAATACTCGGGCAGTACCTGGGACCTGTACCCTCAATCCTTCCACTAAACATGGGTGAGTCTTCAAAACCCACTCTGAGTATATCGTGTACCTCCGGGTTGGTATAAGCAATATGACAAGGGATTTGATCTTTCGCTTGAGGCTTCTCACTTTCTAAATATGAAAACCCAACGATTTCTTCATCTCCTTCTTGTATTTCAAACTTGGAATAATCTAAAGACCTTCCGTCTACTCTTGGCGGAGTTCCTGTTTTTAGTCTGTCGGATTCAAAACCTAAGCCCTCTAATTGCTCTGTAATTCCTGTAGCTCCCTTTTCACCCATTCGACCACCACCAAAGTTCTTACTTCCTATGTGTATTTTACCATTCAAGAACGTGCCCGAGGTTAACACAACGGCATTCGAGTGAAAATCTATTCCTAGTTGTGTCTTTACTCCTGTCACTTGATTCTCGCCATTTGTTCCACGTGAAACATTAATCCCTGTGACCATATCTTGCCACATGTCCAAGTTTGGGATAGATTCTAGCTTTTCTCGCCACTTAATAGCAAACAATACTCTATCATTCTGTGTCCGAGGGCTCCACATAGCAGGCCCTTTAGAACGGTTAAGCATTCTAAATTGAATCATACTTTCATCAGATACAATACCAGAATAGCCGCCCATAGCGTCCACCTCGCGTAATATTTGCCCTTTAGCAATGCCGCCCATAGCAGGATTGCAACTCATAGAAGCTATTGTGCCCATATTCATCGTAATAAGCAGCACCTTGCTACCTAAGTTAGCCGCCGCTGCTGCTGCCTCACAGCCAGCATGACCGCCCCCTGCAATGATTATGTCGTATTTGTTATTCAAGTGTTAATTACTTTGCTGCGTTTTTAACGCGATTGCAAAGCTAAACAAACTTCATTAAAAACTTCTTGAAAAAAAGGACTCCGAAAATTCCACCAACTCCATCAGCCATTCCATCCCAGACATCCCAAGCTCTCCCGGGTACATAATTTATTTGATACCACTCTATAAAAAAACCATAGGCAAAACAAATCAGAATTATTATTAAATATCCTTTGATATCAGCAATGCCTAATGCGATAATCCAGAATAGCGCAAACACAAAAAGAAATGTAAAATGAACCACCTTATCAAAATGATCAAAGACTGAAATAGGAGGGATGTCTTTTCCTGGAAGGGAGCACCCAATAAAAATAAGAATGGTCCAAGCTATTGCTAAGACCATCATTAATTTTTTATTTTTTATAAGACCGATCATCGTTTTCGACTTCGCTCAAACTGACATACAAGTTAGCATTAGCTAATCAATGCTTCGTAAGCTGCCGCATCCATAAGATCAGCAACTTGTGATTCGTCGCTTATTTTAATTTTTACCATCCATCCATCTCCGTAAGGGTCGCTATTTACTTTTTCCGGCTCACCTTCTAAGGCTTCATTCATTTCTTGCACCGTACCCGACAATGGCATAAATAAATCAGAAACTGTTTTTACTGCCTCTACACTTCCAAAGACTTCATCCTTGGCCACTTCTTGATCTATCGTATCTACATCAATAAATACAATATCACCCAACTCGCCCTGAGCAAAATCCGTAATGCCTACCGTAGCAACGTCGCCATCTATCTTAATCCACTCGTGCTCTTTTGTATATTTTAAATCTGCTGGTATATTCATTGTTGTTTAATTTTTATAAGTGCTGTAAATATAAATAGGGAATAGCGATTAGCCAATAGGAAATAAGGATTCTGCTTCTTAACCATTTTTAGAATTCATGCTGCGTGTAGCCGCCTTTTTTGAGCTAGACTGCTTTGCATTTGATTTTTGAGAATGGTGCTTTTGAGAAGATTTAGCGTTAGCTACTTTTTTTGCAGCGCCCTCTCCTTCATCACTCACCTCTAGTGTATCTAACAAATCTAGCTTTTTTAGAATGCCATACCACTTCAACATTTTTTTCATATCACTAGCATAGACTCGGCTCTTGTCATAATCTGGAAACAATTTACCAAAAGTCTCTTGAATCACTTTATTTCCTTGTTTATGAACGGCCACTTCCTTAACTTCTCCTTCATTTTTTTTGAAAGAAGAGAAAACGTCACGTAAAGGCACATTATCCGTCTGAGTATAAACTTCAATACTATCTAAAGGAGTTACCTCGTGCTTTCGCGCTGATACGAACAATGTTTTATCATCGTCAAAGTTTTTTACTATTGCACCATCTGCCTTAGTACCCATCAATTGGTACAAGCCACTCAAACCCGATATTGAAACTAAATCGCTAAAATTCATAGGTAGCAAAGTAAAGAAATTCACACATAAAGTAAAGGAGGTTTCTAAAATTTATTTCTTGTCACCTGTATTTGAGTTATAATGAGTATGCCAAAGAATTCATTACCTTTACCAATTAAATTTTTTACATAAATTATGAAACGTTTTCTCTTACTCCTTATCATTCCCATCGCAATATTTAGTTGCAACTCATCAAACAAATCAGGCTCAATGGCAGGATTTGATGTTGAAGCAGAAGAATTTGCTGACATTAAAGTACTACGATACAACATTCCTGGCTGGGATGAACTCAGCGATCAACAACATGAACTTTTATACTATCTCTATGAAGCTGCTCTTAGCGGACGAGATATTATCTATGATCAAAAAAGCAAATACGGATTGACGGTGCGTAAAACTATAGAAAATATATATGGCACGTACAGCGGAAATAAATCATCTGATGAATGGAAAAAATTTAAGGAATACTGCGGCCGATTTTGGTTTAGTAACGGATACTTCCATCATTATGGAAATGAAAAATTTATACCGGAATGTTCTTATGAATATTTTGTTGACCTAGCTAAAAAAAGTGACCCAAAAGGTTTTCCCTTAACCGAGGGAGAAACGGTAGACAATTTTTTAGCTCGTATGGAAACCATCATGTTTGACATCAACTTTGAACCTAAATGTGTAAACCAAGATGCCAATGCCGATAATGTAGCCGAAAGTGCCAACAATTTCTATGAAGGGGTAACCCAAGCAGAGGTTGAAGCCTATTACAAAAAATTTCCTAGCACTGGCAACCAACCCAGCTGGGGATTAAACACAAAAGTAATGAAGGACGAAAGCGGAAATGTAATAGAAAAAGTTTGGAAAAGCGGTGGTATGTATGGCGCAGCCATTGACAAAATTATTTTTTGGTTAGAAAAAGCAAGCACCGTAGCCGAGAACGAAAAACAGAAAAAACATATTGACCTCTTAGTAAAATATTATAAAAGCGGAGACCTAAAAGATTTCGACGATTACAGCATTGCTTGGGTAGAGGATACAGAAAGTTCAATTGATTTTATCAATGGATTTATTGAAGTATATCTTGACGCAATTGGTATTAAAGGAAGTTTTGAAAGTGTAGTGAATGTAAAAGATGTAGAAACATCTAAGCGTATTGCAACCATTTCTGAATATGCACAGTGGTTTGAAGACAATTCACCCTTAATTGAGGAGCATAAAAAAGACACTGTAAAAGGAATCAATGCCAAAGTTATTAATGCAGTGGTGGAAAGCGGAGATGCCGCACCCAGTACGCCCATAGGAATTAATCTACCCAATGCGGATTGGATTCGTAAAAATCATGGTAGTAAATCTGTAAATTTAGGCAACATTGTAGATGCTTATGATAATGTAAAAAAGAAAAGTGGTTTCTTAGAAGAGTTTGAAAATAGAAAGGAAATCGTAGAACGTGCTAAAAAACATGGCGCATTAGGAAGTAAGCTTCACACAGATATGCACGAATGTATTGGTCATGCCAGTGGTCAAATAAACGAAGGAATTGAAACTCCGGACAAAACATTGAAGACCTATGCAAGTTGTCTTGAGGAGGCGCGTGCTGATTTAGTAGCTCTATACTATATCACAGATCAAAAGTTAGTAGACATTGGCGTAATGCCTACCACTGATGTAGGAAAAGCGGAATATGATTCTTACATACGCAATGGATTGATGACACAACTCGTTCGATTAAAACTTGGAGATAATATAGAGGAAGCACACATGCGCAACCGTCAGCTAAATGCGGCCTGGGTATATGAAAAAGGAAAAGAAGACAACGTAATCGAGTGGTACAAAGAAGAGGGAAAGACATACGTAAAAATCAATGACTATGAAAAGCTCAATGAATTATTTGGTCAGCTCCTTCGTGAGATACAGCGAATAAAATCTGAAGGAGACTATGAAGCAGGAAAAGCGTTAGTAGAAGATTATGGTGTCAAAGTGAATCAAGCTTTACATAAAGAAGTTTTAGATCGCTATAAAAAATTAGATTCAAAACCATACAGCGGATTCATTCAACCTCGCCTTGTAGCTAGTACGAATGATGATGGTAAAGTAACTGGTGTTAAGGTTGAATACCCAAAATCATTCTTTAAGCAAATGATGGAATATGGGAAGAACTATTCATTCTTGCCAGTTATGAATTAAGATTATGAATTAAGAAATTAACTCAAAATAAAAATATCGGCAATCGCCGGTATTTCGCAGCAAAAGCACAACAAAATCTTAAGAGACTACACAATCACTACTTTCAAAAATTCTTAACGTATTTTCGCCACTTGAAACTGACCAACATACGTTTAGAGGTAATGGCACAGCTTGAAAAATCAATGACTGATTTTATGGCTACTTATTTAAAACCGATTGAAGAAAATTGGCAACCTTCTGATTTATTGCCAGATGCGAGTAGCGAAACTTTTTATGAAGAAGTTGAAGAAATTCAAGCCTTGGCTAAAGAATTAGATTATGATGTATTTGCCGTACTCATTGGTGACACTATTACAGAAGAAGCTTTGCCTTCTTACGAATCTTGGCTCACTAGTGTTGAGGGCATAGATCAAGAAAGTAATAATGGTTGGAGCCAATGGATTCGAGCTTGGACCGCTGAGGAAAACCGTCATGGAGATTTATTGAACAAATACTTATACTTAAGTGGCCGAGTAAATATGCGCGAGTTTGAAACTTCTACTCAACACCTTATTGCTGATGGTTTTGATATAGGTACGGGTTATGATCCTTACAGAAATTTTGTGTATACGAGCTTCCAAGAATTAGCTACCAATGTTTCGCACCGAAGAGTTGCTGGCTTGGTAAAAAAGGCAGGTAATGCACACTTAGCAAAAATCAATGGTACGATTGCAGCCGACGAAGCACGTCATGCTAAAGCGTATCAACATTTTGTAAAGAAAATCTTTGAAATAGACCCTAGCGAAATGATGCTAGCCTTTGAAGATATGATGCGTAAAAAAATTGTAATGCCCGCGCACTTCATGCGTGAGACCGGCGGACAAATCGGAGAGGTATTCAAACATTTTTCTGACGCAGCACAGCGCCAAATGGTATATACTTCACAAGACTATATTGATATTTTTAGACACTTAAATAAGGAATGGGCTATCGACAAAATGAGTGACTTAACAGACCAAGCTGAAAAAGCACGCGACTTCCTTATGGGCTTACCCGATCGATTAGAAAAAATATCAGAACGGATTGTAATTCCTGAGAAGCAGTATAAATATAAGTGGTTAGCTATCTAGATCTTAATTCTGCCCCGCCTTCATTTTCTCAGTATTCTCAGCGAACATGAGTGCATCTATCATTTCTTGAATATCGCCATTGACAAAGGCATCTAAATTGTACATGGTTTTACCAATGCGATGATCAGTGATTCTTCCTTGCGGATAATTGTAGGTTCTAATCTTAGCAGAACGATCCCCACTGCTTACCAATGTTTTTCGTTGACCCGCAATGGCATCTTCATGCTTTCGAACTTCTGCCTCATACAATTTAGAACGGAGCATTTCCATGGCCCGTATTCTGTTACCTAATTGGGTTCGATCTATAGAACAAACCACAACAGTACCCGTGGGTGTGTGAGTCAATTGCACTTTGGTTTCTACCTTATTCACATTCTGACCACCCGCACCACCACTACGGGATGTTTCCATTTTTACGTCACTTTCCTTCAATTCAAAATCAATTTCCTCAGCCTCGGGCATTGCCGCAACCGTTGCTGCGGATGTATGTACTCGTCCCTGTGTTTCGGTAGCGGGTACACGTTGTACACGGTGTACTCCACTTTCGTACTTCATGGTACCGTACACATCGTCACCGTTTATTTGTAAAATAGCTTCTTTGTATCCACCACTCGTTCCATCATTCGTTGACAGTAAATCTACTTTCCAGCCTTGTTTCTCTGCATACTTGATATACATACGAACTAAATCCCCTGCAAAAATACTAGCTTCGTCACCGCCGGTTCCTGCTCGTATCTCCAGCACCACATTCTTTTCATCCTGCGGATCTTTGGGTATGAGCATTTGCTGAATCGTTTCTTCTAATTCTTCTTTTTCTTTTTCCAGTGGGCTGATATCGGCCTTCGCTAAATCACGTAATTCTTCATCCTGTTCTTCGCTCAACACTTCTTTGGCAAACTCTAAGCTGTCCAAACATTTTTTATAGGCTTCGCTTTTTTTTACAATTTTTTCTAGCTTGCTATACTCTTTGCTCAGCGCCATAAATTTTTTCTGATCACTCACCACGTCTGGGTTAGTTAGTGAAACACCTATATCTTGAAATTTCGCGTGAATTGCTTCTAGTTTGTCTAGCATAATTAATTTTTAAAAGTACAGTTTTATATAAAAAGACCGAAGCTCGTAGAATCAAAAACCTCCAAAGTTTAGCGCCCATAATGACGACTAACTTTGGAGGTTTCTAAAAAATTATTGCTAATGCTCAGCCCACTCAATAGCGTCTAAATCAATTCCTTCTTTATACATTTCCCATAAAGGGCTCATCTCACGAAGTTTCAAAACTGTTTTTCTTACTAACTGAACGGCATGGTCAATCTGTTCTTCTTTTGTAAATCGGCTTAAACCAAAACGTAACGAACTATGTGCTAAATCATCGCCTAATCCTAATGCTTTTAAAACATAAGATGGTTCCAAAGAAGCAGACGTACAAGCGCTTCCACTACTCAAAGCAATGTCTTTATTAATACCCATCAATAAACCTTCCCCTTCTACATGCTTAAAAGAAATATTACTTACATGCGGTAAACGATTTTCTTTATGACCATTTAAATAAGCCTCCTCAATTTCCATTAATTCCGCCTCTAATTTATCTCTTAATTTGCTCGTGTGGGCTGCATCTTGCTCCATTTCTAAACGACACAATTCACATGCTTTACCAAAGCCAACAATACCCGGCACGTTTAAAGTACCCGAACGCATACCACGCTCATGGCCTCCACCATCCATTTGTGCTGTCACTTTTACACGGGGGTTTTTACGACGTACATATAAAGCACCCACACCTTTTGGTCCGTACATTTTGTGTGCTGTAAAAGCCATCAAATCAATTCCGTCTTCATTTACGTCAACTGGAATTTTACCCACAGCCTGCACTGCATCACTCATCATAAGCGCACCATGCTTTTTAGCAATCGCAGAAATTTCTTTCATTGGATTTACCGTACCAATTTCATTATTGGCATACATGATAGCTATACAAACTGTCTTTGGTGTAATAGCCGCTTCTAGTTTTTCTAAATCAATCATACCATCGCGCCCTACTTCAAGATACGTAACATCGCAACCTTCTTTTTCGAGTACCTTACAAGTATCTAAAACAGCCTTATGCTCAACAGTGGTTGTAATAAAATGATTTCCTTTGGAAGCATACATTTCTGCTACACCTTTCAAGGCTAAGTTATCTGCCTCAGTAGCACCGGACGTAAAAATTATTTCTTTAGGATTGGCTCCTATCAAAGCGGCTACTTGCTCACGAGCATAATCCACAGCTTCTTCTGCTGTCCAACCAAAACTATGATTCCGGCTAGCCGCATTACCAAAGTTATTCGTAAAAAAAGGTACCATCGTTTCTACCACTCTTGGATCACAAGGTGTAGTGGCGTTGTTGTCTAAATATATTGGCAATTCCATATCTTTATTTGTTTTTAATTGTTCAGCTCCGATACTTCTATAATCGGAAGGCAAAGGTATTTACTAAATAGCTAGTAACCTTGGCTTAGAAGTGGCTAATTGTCATAAAAATCTCAAAAATCGGTTATTTTTAACGTGTGAAAAAAATTGAACACATTGGCATAGCTGTAAAAGATATGGAAGAGAGTATTTCTTTGTTTGAAAAACTATTGAATACTAATTGTTACAAAAAAGAAATTGTTCAAAGTGAACAAGTAGAAACTGCCTTTTTTAAAACCGGAGAAAATAAAATTGAGTTAGTGGCAGATAAAAATTCTAATAAGCAGACTATCTCAAAATTTATTGAAAAACGCGGCGAAGGTATTCATCACATAGCTTTTGATGTAGAGGATATTGAGGCCGAAATGGAGCGACTTTCCGCCGAAGGTTTTGTATTACTCCATGACAAACCGAAGCACGGTGCAGACAATAAACTGATTTGCTTTCTACATCCCAAGCATACTCAGGGCGTACTGATAGAGCTTTGTCAAGATATTAATACTTCTGCTTAAAATAATGAACAAAAAAAATCCCTGATGTCTACACATCAGGGATTCTACATTTTTCTATTCTAGATTACACACGCGGTGGATTGGTTGGACGTGTATTAGGCGCATCTACTTTATCAACATCTACCTTGTCTAAAAATTTGTCCATTGCTTCTCCCGCTTTTTCCTTATTGCCTAAACCAAAGGCCAAGCCAAAGGCTAAGCCTGCACCTACACACAAAGATCCTAGTAGTAAAGTGAAGGCTGTATTTACTATTTCAGGAGCTATGCCCAATTGACTAAGTGCCATAAATCCTGTGATGGTTAAGATGCCATAATACGACACTTTACTAGCCAGTCCTTTCGTACTTTCTTTTATCGTAGTGGATTTTTGAATCAAGCCGGTTACAAAATTGGCAATATACATCCCTACGATTAGTAATATAATTACTACAATCAATTTAGGAATAAACATCATTATCTTATTGAACAAAGCAGTAACCGCAGTAAGATCTAGAGCATTCAAAGCTGACAAAATTACCATCAACATAATGATGAGATAAATCAACCCTGCAAATATTTTAGCCAATGAAAAATCCTTGATTCCTGATTTGGCTACCAAATCTTGAATACCAATTTTTTCTACTAAGCTATCCACACCAACTCTTCTTAATACTTTTAGAATAATCTTACGGATAAATTTAGCTATAATCCAACCGATCAATAAAATCAACAAAGCGCCGATAACTTTGAATAGCATTAACCCCGCCCCTGCAAAGGTTGCTTTAAATGTGTCTAATAAGTTCTCCATAATTTTTGTGTTTTTTCAGCTTGCAAGATAATTAATTAACTTCAAAATTTGTGATACTATAATGTTAAGCAACATTACTATCATCACTGCAGACGGCAAGGATCTTAAAAACCATTCCCTACACTAATATAAAATACTTGGCTAGTCCTACTATTAAGTACTATTTCAACTTAATTTTTTGTGCATGCAATACAGATTTGTCATCGCCGCTTCTGTGTACAAAAGCTATAATTTCACAATTATCAACATTCCAAGAGTTGTCGCCTTCAATAACAGGAGAAAAACCGATTCTTTTTTGAATGACCGTTCCGGCTGTTTTATCCGTAAAGTTTAAAGAAGAACCTGAAATAGAAGTGATAGCATCACGAAATACATGCTGATGGTTATAAAGTATTTTATCAGAACCATCTTTTTGATAATCCTCAATGTCATTTTCAAGAATGTAAGCCGTTATAAAAATGTCTTCAATCACCTCTTCAGTGAAAGTTATTTTGGCAACCAATTCACCTTTATTATTGTCCGCATTATAAGTACTTGATAAACTGATATTTACTGGCGTGCTTTCCGCTAACATAGGTGTGATTCTGTTCACCCACGTACCGAGATCTGTGTCAAATATTAGTCCGCTTCCAATGCTGACTCTATTAATTGACGCACTTGGCATTGGTCCAATTCCACCCAGTATATTCACAATCTCATCCCCTTCTGGTAATCTAAAATCATATTTACTGTCTCCAAAAAGTGGTTCCGTAAAACCTCCGCCACTGGGAGGGTGTATGCCAGCTACTAAAACTCTATTATCGTTAGCCTCACTTATTGTTTTTAAGGTTCTAGCTGCTTTAGGACAATTAGCACATCCCACACCGGTTAACTCCTCTACTACAACCATTCTATCTTGTTTTGGTTCTAGAGGAGCTAAATAACTAGAATCCGCTACTTTTGAATTTGTTTGGTCTAAGCCTGGAGGGGGTTGTTCTTCACAAGAAGTTATAAGCAAACCAAAACTTATAACAACTCCCAGTATCAAAAAATTAAATTTCGTCTTCATATTCTTTCAAATTTACTAATTTATTTTATTTTTTCTTGTCAAAAAATAGTGACACTTCTAAAAGCTAGACGTCATTCCAAATTTAAAACCGCTAAAAGCTGGCTCAAAACGACATACACCACCCGTACAATTAATCCCTTCTACTTGCTTTACATATTGACCGGTAAAACGGTGAGGTCCTTTGGTATAAGCTACAAATACATTCGGATAGTGCGTTGGTTCACGTCCTTCTCCATTAATTCCTGACGGTTTAATATTATACATATCCGTAACGGCAAATGACCATTTTGGTGATATATTGTATTCAAGTAATCCGAATAACCAAGAACCGTAATCTTGTTTGGTTTCCATATACTGCGCTTCTACACGAAGGGAGTGCTTTTTATCAATTTTGTAAACTACTTCTGTAAAAGGAGTAAAGGCTATAACTATAGGTGCATCTGCTTCTATTTGATACAATTCTTGATTATACTCCATATATTGAGCGCCTACGTGAATAATAAATTTCTTAAACCCTCGATATTCCACTTCACCCCATGCTTCTCTAAACAGCTTAGTCGTCTCAGGAAAAATTTTATCTTTCAAGGTATTAATGTGAGTATAACTTACGTTCAAGCCTAATTTATCAGTTGGATTATAAAATATATTCAAATTAGCCGCTTGCTCCGATACATCTTGTGATTGTGGACTATACCGAGCAATTACTCGCTGTGTTCTGATTTGAGCGATTATCGGTTGCCAATTATACAATCCATTTAAAGCCGTTTCATTGGGAGATGTACGCATCACAAAATTCTCTGTTCTTTTTATTGCAGCATTAATTCCTAGTTTATTTACTGCAAAACCTAAAGTAGAATAAATCGATGTACCCGGTGCAGTATAAATATCTTCTGCGTTAAAAGCTATAGCTTCATTACTTTTGACAGCTGCCTCAACGAACCAAGTAAAAGCGCCATAATTTAAAGTGTTATAGATGGTACCGGCATGTGTATTATATTTTGGTACAAAACGATCAGCACTATCCAATCCATTCACACTATTTACTACACCTGCAATACTAGATTGATCCATAGTTCTATTCAAAGCGCCTACTCCTAAAGTATTATAACCTTTTTCCCCTACAGCAAAATCTGTTTCTATATTCAAAGCTTTTACGATCGGTTCATAACGCGTGAATTCTCCTCTCCGCTTTATCTGACCTGTAAATCCTTTTACTTTTAAACGATCCGTCAATTGATATTTTAATTTTAATCCGAACAATGCATTATCAATCAGTAATCCACGATCTTCATAAGCCCGCCAAAGGATTCCACTTCCAATCTGGTCATAAATATGACCACCTTCAATGGTTAATTTTTTAAACTCTTTTCTAAGATTAAATGCACCGATACCAGCAGCTGTATAAGCTGAAGTAGGAATTAATAAATTCGTATTTTGAAAACCGTCAAAACGGACTCGAGCAGAAAAACCTTTGTTATCAGCATAACGTAAGCTCAACCAAGCTTCGCCTCCGCTAAGATAATTATCGTACAAATTGTTATCAAATGCACCGATATTAGTATCTCGCCTGTAAAAATTTACATTCGTCATAATATCACCGGACAATCGTCCTTGAGCCGAAATTTCTGAATCGAAACCAAAAAGAACAGCCGCGGCTAATAAAAAAATCGTACTAAGTTTTTTCATATCGTTCCCAAATATAGAATCAAAAAAGCGAACTGATTTTTAAATAGTTCACTTATCAACGCTATTCACATCCTTACTATTAATAAATTTCTTTTTTAAAAATAAAGTATTGTTACTATTAGGGCTGTGAATAGCTTGATAAGTTGATTATACGTTTTAATCCACAAGAACTTACTAGTGTAATCCACAATACGGTATCAATATCCAATTGAAAAGAGTCGCATAGACTAACAAAATATAGAATTTGTGAATAATAGTTGTTCTATAAAAAATGAACCGCTTAGGTTGTGGATAGCCTTGGCAGAAAAAAAAGAAATTGTTTACAAATCAAAATACACCTCCAAAAAAACAAAGTTATTCATAAAAAATGCACAACAATAAATATGTTATTGAAAGGGAAGATTCTTTGATAAGAATACGGAAAACCCCTATTTTTGCGAACTTAAATTTTGTGAGTAATATGTCAGTAATTCAAACCCTAAGAGGAAGAGGAAGTGTTGTAGTGACCATTATGCTTATACTAGCATTGGTGGCTTTTATTTTTATGGACTCTTTTCAAAACGTAGGAGAAATATTTAGAGAAGACAGAACCTTAGTAGCCGATATAAATGGTGAACGAATCGAAACGAATAAATATAGCCAAGCACTTCAAGAATATGAAGAAGCCGTAAAACAAAACCAAGGCAAAGAAAGCTATAGCGATCAAGAACTAGAGGGTCTGCGTTCTCAGTTTTGGAATCAACAGGTAAATGAAGTCTTGATTGCGCAAGAAAGTGAGCTTCTTGGATTAACTGTTACCGAGAAAGAAAGAAACTCAATGTTTACTTCTATGAATGCTGATCCTATGGTGAAGCAAAACTTTTCAAATCCAGAAACGGGTCAGTTCGATCCCAACCGAGTGATTCAATATGAGCAACAAGTCATGCAAGGTGAAGACCTTGCTATGAAAAAACAATGGGGTAAGTTTAAGACAGAATTAGAAAAGCAACGTAAAGTAAATAAATACCTTGCTTTAATTAAAAATGGTATTTACGCACCTAAGTTCATGATGGACGAAATGGCAAAACAACAAAGCATACTATCGAATCTATCCTATGTAAAAATTCCCTACGAATCAATCGATGCTACAAAAATAAAAGTTACTGATGCGGAGATAAAAGAATATATGCAAGCTCGGAAAGCCATCTTCACAAATGATGAAGATAATATTGGTATGGAGTACGTAAGTTTCCCTATCATACCAACTGCAAAAGATACAATGGCCTCATTAGGTTTACTGACCAGAATCAAAGACGAATTTGCCGCTAGTGAAAACCCTTATGATTATGCTAGTGATAAAACAGATGAGCTTAGCGATGAAAACTTTTATAATGCCAATACACTAAAAAATGAGAACAAAGAAGCTTTGTTAGCAGCTGCACCCGGCAGTATTATCGGACCATATTATGAAAATGGAGCCTATCGTTTGAGCAGAATTACAGAAAAAAAATCTTTACCAGACAGTGTAAGATCGTCACACATTGTAATACAGCCTACCGAAACATTAACTCAAGCACAAGCAGAAACTAGAGCAGATAGTATACTTACGGCTTTAAATTCAGGAGCTAATTTTGCTGCCTTAGCACAAACAAAAAGTGCGGACAAAGAAAGTGCAGCAAAAGGTGGTGACATTGGATATATTGCAAACGGTATGGGTTATTCAAAGGAACACAATGAATTTCTCTTTCAAAATAAGACGGGGGCAATTGAAAAAATAAAGTTGCAGGGCGCTATACTGATCTCAAAAATCACCGATCAAAAAGCCTATCAGCCAAATGTGAAAATAGCAACTATAGCCAAGTTACTAGAGCCGAGTCAAGAAACAATCAATGCTGCTCAGCAAAGAGCTAGTGCTTTCACAGAAAAAGCTAAGGATGAAAAATCATATTCTGCCACCGCAAAAAAAATGGGGATCGACAAACGGATTGCTGAAAATATAAAAGGAACACAGGGTGTGATTCAAGGTTTAGGCAATGTGCGCAACTTAGTACGTTGGGCCTATGCTGCCGAAGTAGGTGATATTTCTAATGCAATGATGTTTGATGACAAATTGGTTGTAGCTCGCCTAACTGAAAAAACGAAAAAAGGAGAACTAGCACCCATTGCAGGTCGGCGTACACAAATAGAAACTGAAATTCGCAAAAAGAAACAGGTAGAACAAATTGCAGCTAAGGCAAAAGGCGTTTCAAGTCTAGCGGGCATAGCTTCTAAATTTGGTGTTGAAGTAAAAACAGCAGATTCTATAAAAGTATTAGGAAGTACGAATGCTGATTTGGGTTATGAGTCTAAGGTAACGGCTGCGGCAGTTAATAAAGCCAACAAAGGAAAAGTAAGCGGACCCATACCGGGGCAAGGGGGCGTTTTTTATATCAATGTAAATTCTATTGTTGACAATTCTAAAACCACACCACGCATTCCTCAAATGGAAAGAATGCAGGTAGAAGGACAATATAAAAATAGTGCCGATCAAATGATTCCTTTGTCGCTTAGAAAGCGAGCAAAAATTATTGATAACCGAAACGTAAGTTTAGGGTACTAATATTTTTGATTTTCAAACGTAAAGAGCCGTCCCCAACATTGTTGGAGACGGCTTTTACTTTTCAATAGCAAATTATGTTTAGCCTGTAGGATTCTGCACGGTATAGAAAAACTGCTCTCTTACGATTTTACCATCACATACTTTGTATAAACTCATTCTTCAAAATTTTGACGGCCGCCTTCTCTCAACGTACTATCCATGGATTGACGAGCGGTGAAAAAGTTTTCTGCTCCGATAGGCTCCCCGAACTCTCCTCGGCGCATCTCTAATATGCTCTCATTGCGCGTCATGTGGTTCTACGCTTCCGCATAGTGACGAGTACAATTCTTGATAGCAAGTTTTAAAATCCCCTTGCCAGCATAGTTCTGCCCAAGGGTTTGCAACTTCTTTTGTCGTCATAATTCTATTTAAGTTTTTAGTGAATACCGTATAAATTAAAAACAGAAAGCAATGAGTTTCTATTGATTTTAATAAAAACAGAAAAAGTCACATGAAATCTTCGCAACACTTTCACTTTTCAACTATCAAGTATCCATTAAATAAAATAACTTTGTCCTATGCAAAAAATACTCTCGCTGTTGCTATTGAGCTTACTTATTTTCTCAGGATGCGAAAACGAAACAAATTCAATAGACGAGCCAACCGCTTTAAAAAAAGCACCCGCTTTTAAAGAAGAAAACGCTTATGCCCATATTGACTATCAGGTAGGGCTGGGTCCTAGAGTGCCAGGTACAGATGCTCAAAAAAAATGTGCTACTTATATTCAAAATGAAATTAGTAAATACTGCGATACGGTTTTTGTTCAAAAAACAACGGTCACTCAGCCGATTTCTGATAAAAAATATCCTTGTATCAACATTGTGGGAAGCATGAATCCTGATGCTTTGTACAGAATATTAATCTTAGCACATTGGGATACACGCCCATGGGCCGATATGGATGATGAAAGACAAACGGAACCCATTCTAGGCGCCGATGATGGTGCGAGCGGAGTAGGCGTAATGTTAGAAGTAGCTAGAGCAATCAAAGAAAGCGAACTCAAACTGGAAGATGTTGGGGTTGACTTTCTTTTCGTTGATGTGGAAGATGTAGGTAAAACCGAATGGAGCGCACTGAGCTACAGTTTAGGCACACAGTATTGGGCTCAAAATCCTCACATCCCAAACTATAAAGCGAACTACGGTATGTGTTTGGATATGGTCGGTGCTAAAAACGCTCAATTTTTGTTAGAAGGATATTCAAAAAATTATGCTGGAGATAAACAGCAGAATATTTGGGATATAGCCAACCGACTAGGTTATGGTCGATATTTTTTGTATCAAGACGCAGGAGCGATAACCGATGATCATGTAGTAATCAATCAAATGGCCAATATACCTTGTGTAGATATTATTAATTTGAATGAAATGCAAAGTGAAAACGCATTTAAACCACATTGGCATACCCATGATGATAATATGGATGTGATTGATAAGTCTACGCTTAAAGCAGTAGGTCAAACGGTGTTACAAGTATTGTATGAAGAATAACTAAAAAAACCTCCCGAACAGGCGAAATTTTATAAAAAAAGCCGTCCCCTACTTTTAGGAGACGGCTTCACTTTTTAGGATATACTATTTTATTGCTTCACTAATTTTTGTGTCAATAATACATCGTTTAACGATCGAACACTAAGAGTATAAATACCTGGTGTCAAGGATTGAACATCAAGTTTTATATCTTTGTTGTTAGCTGTTACGGTTTCCTCTTGGCTCAGTATCAGACGACCACTCAAGTCAAAAAGATTGATCGTGAGTTTTTGAGTTTTTACAGTTTGTACCGAAACGTTCAAAGTAGTATGGGTAGGACTTGGATACACCTTCACTATATCATTGCCCTCTTGTACTAGCTTCACAATGTTGCTATATGATTTGCGACCATCGTTATCCTCTTGTTCTAATCGGTAATAATTAGTGCCCGCAGCAGGAGAGTGATGCATGAAATCATATTCTAATTCTTCTTGGCTATTACCATTTATACCTTTGCTTGCTACTTGGTTTATAGCAATGAACTGAGTGCCATTCGTGCTGTGCTGAATGGTGAAATGACTGCAGTTCTCTTCACTGAGTGTTTTCCAGAATAATTGGTTGCTCCCGCCAACAGTATTACCAGCAAGTGGCAAAAAGCGCACGGGCAAAGGTGTGTTACCCACATTGGCAGCATGTACTCTAAACTGACTAAACGATGGTGTGTTGAATTGAAGTTCCCAAACATTTTCACCGCTAACCCATGTGGCGGTTGGGGTAATGGTCAAAGCGTTATTGCCCAATCCACTATCATCGTTTTTTGTAATACGAATTGTACTGATACCTGTTAGATCCGCAGAGTCAGTAGGGAGCAAAGGCCAAGCATTTGCCATGGCATAGGTATTGTAATTATCAAAATCATCTTGTGTGAAATATAATTTTACATCAGCCGATGCATTGGTAGTAGGTGTAATTTGATACCATCGCGCTACAAATGGCTGACCATTGTGCGTGGCAATAGCTGTATCGGAAAATACACTTACGGCGGTAGCACCAAGGTTGGTACTATTATTACTAACATTTGCAATCAGCCCACAAGTAGCGGTGTAATAGCTTATATCAGCATTGGCCGCTTGGTCTTGCATATTGGTTGCATTGCCCACCGTAGTAGTGTCATTGCCTGTACTCGCATTGCTGAGCTGAAATGTATTGCAGTCTTCTTCTACTTTATATACCGTAATTGTACTGCTTTTTTCATTGGCTAGTACCAAATAATTATTAGAATCTGCGGCTTGTGTATAGGGTATAAAAATAAGCCCTTCAGCACCTTGATCTTGCGCTCTATTATTTTCATAAGCAACGTATTGTGGTGCTGCAGGGTTGGTAATATCATATACCATTACACCACCAACTCTTTCTAAACCAATAAAGGCATAGGGTGTATTATTTATTGTTTCTACTATAATACCTTCTGGCTCAGGTCCTTTGTCATCGCTTCTATTCTTAAAGTTTGTAGAAGAACCGTTGCTTGAGTTAAATATGTTGGCAAATCTTGGATCATTTGCTGTTATTTGTTCAATTTGGTTTTCACTATCGAAAGTTTGAGAAAATCCGCTTGTTGCATTCCAAATAGAGAATGAGCGTGTACCATAAGAGAAGATAGAATCATGATCATTATCGTTATCAAAATCTCCTAGAGCAGAAGTTGTTTTCAAACGACCCAACACATGGTCATTTTGCAATTCAGCCGCATTTGGAAATGAGGCAGAATCCAAGATAAGATCAACTACGCGTTCTTCTTCACTGTATCCGCTATAATCACGAGAATCGCCTTCGTTAGCAGAGAGTACGTATAGGTTAGTTCCATCGGTGTAAGATGCAATGGCATCGGGCTGATACATTCCTAATACAGGATAGGTAGCAAAGTTTACACTATCGGTCTTATTCGTAGCGTCTAAGCTATTCTGCATCAAATTGTGATTTTTATATCCCAAACTGTAAATGTTTCCAAGGGTATTCGAAACTAAATTCAGCTCTAAAATTGCATTGTTTTCTTGTAAAGAAACCCAAGCTTTTGTGTCATCATCGGAAATTGTGATATACTCTGGCTCTAAATCTTGTGAGGCATTCGCACTAGGGCCGTAAATACGAACACCCAAATTACGTAAGGTATTTTCAAAACCATTGAAGCTAGTAAAGTCGATGGTTGAAACATTAGAATTCGTTAGCGAAGCAATACCGCCACTAATATCAATCACAGAAATAGAACCTTGAGGATCTACAGTATAATTATCATTTGGTTCGCCTTCATTGGCAACGTAGATTTTCGTACCGGCATGATTAAATGCGCACATATCTGGAAGGGCACCAACCACTACGGCTACCTGATAAACACCATTTGTATCAAAAAAGGCTACGCTTCCGTTTGCCTGTGGGTTAATTCGGTTTTCCATAGCACAGGCCACAATGCCATTTTGCACGGCAACACTATTTATATTTCCGTAAAGAGAAATGTCGATAGAATCTACCCAAGTAGGCGTATCAGGATTTGCTAAGGAAATAATATCTAAACGGCTTCCTACACTGTTAGCAATAAATAATCGCTGACTAGCGGAATCATAAGCAACAATCTCAGCAGAATTATTTGAAGAAGACCCATTGCTAAAACTAGATACTAATTTTAGTTTTAACTTATTGCTTGCTTGTGGAATGCTTCGGTCGTTATCTCGTATATAAATAGTGTGTTGCTCATCACTATCAAATGTGGTTTGTACGCCACCAGTAAATCGACAAACAATATATTCATCAGACTCTACCATAGCGTCATCGGTAATAGCAAAAGAAAAAAGAATGGTATCTCCCGCCATTTTGGTATTAGGAATGAGTGCAGTACTTGTAGCCAATACATAATCACTTATCGAGGCATTTGATAAAGGCGAAATAGCTAAATCAATACTACCGGCTGTGTTTCCCTTTGTTTTAATCTCAGCCACTACGTTGATCAGTCCACTATTTTCCAGAACGGTCATGCTACTCTCTTGAAATTCTACTTCGTAGGGTACTAGTGGGTCACCGGTTACGGACACTAAGTCAAAACGGGCGGTACCACCTGTGCCGTAATTAGATGAGCTTACCGGGTCGTAATTTCCTGTGGTCGTATTATAATCGCTCACTAATCGAAAGCCTGCCTTGGCGTTATTATTTAAAGCGAGTATGCTAGAAAAATCATAGGTTTCTGTAAACCACGTAGAACTAGCAGTGTAAAAAAAAGTATCTACATCGGCCCATATAGGCAAAATAGCAGATGCATCATTTGTATATTGCAGCACCCAAGTATCGGCGGCGGTACCGCTAAAGCGTACGTCAAAGGTGAGCTTAATATTCTCGTAAGTGGCCGTAGATACATCTAATTGAAAACCTGCTGAACGAGGATTGGTGCCACTCGTTGGATAACCATTTGTACTAAACGCCTTATTGGTTGACGCAGTATCATTGGTACTTCCTGAGAAAAAACCATTGTTGCTTGCACCTCCTATTGGAGTAAACGTGCCTACGCCAACAACTGAACTGGAATTGCTGTTATTAAAGTTCCAAAAGACTAAAGAGTCTTGCGCAGAAGCCATGCAGCTGCACAATAGAAAAAGTAAAAGAGTATTAATTGTTTTCATAATATAATTTTATAAAGGCAAAGAGAAATAGTAGATGTTGCTATAATGTAAAGTCTTAATGAAGGTTTTGTGAAGTAATGATTATCAAATTATTACTTTAGGGTTTCTAGCCGAATTTTCTTGTTTATTTTTGAAACAATTAGTAAAAATATATCGTGACTATACATCAAAATCAAATCCTATACGAAGACAATCATCTCATAGCAATAAATAAAAAAAGTGGTGATATCAGCCAAGGAGATAAAACAGGCGATGCACCATTAGGCGAATACGTAAAAGGATATATCAAAGCAAAGTATAATAAGCCAGGTGAGGTTTTTCTCGGAGTGATTCACCGCTTAGATCGCCCTACGAGTGGAGTGATTCTCTTTGCTCGTACGAGTAAAGCGCTCACACGTATGACTGAATTATTCAAAAAACGCGATGTACAAAAAACCTACTGGGCGGTAGTACGAGAAAGTAAAATCGCAGATGCCGGATCTTGTGAAAACTTCCTTTGGAAAAATGAGCGGCAGAATAAAAGCTATGTAGTCGATGAAAAAAAACCTGGGGCTAAGAAAGCTTTGCTCCATTATAAAGTATTAAAAACGGACGGTGCTTATAAGTTAATTGAAATACAATTAGAAACTGGACGGCATCATCAAATACGAGTCCAATTAGCCCATTTGGGTTCGCCTATCATTGGTGATAATAAGTATGGTTATAAACGGGCCAATAGAGATCAATCTATTCATTTGCATTGTAGATACACGGCATTTGAACATCCAGTAAAAAAAGAACCTTTAGAAATTAAAGCACCACTACCCAAGGATGTTATTTGGGACCGATTCAAAGACTAAGAGGAATCTATCCTTTAGACGACACTATTTCCTTAATTTTCGTAGCTTTTTCAAAATGATCGAGTTGATGCTTTTGTATCCACCAAGTCGCAACGTCCATAAGTTTTTTTGGATTATCATTTTTATTAGCAAAAAATGCATAAAAGGATAAACCAACTTGATTCCCTTTCTTGCTAATTTTCTCATCACATATTGTGATTATTTTTTCTTTCATTTCTTTATCCATGTTCTTCGGTTTTAATACAGACAGGTCTGTCTATTGTTCATATTCAAAAAAAGTAGCACACATTTCTTTACTATTCATTATGGGCCATTTGGCTTTATGTACATTACTTTCTACCCACGCGCTTTCGAAAAGGAGATAAATTTTGCGAGCCAGTTTGGAGGCAGACGGCTTGTCTAAAATCGGGAAATTGCTAAGTAGTACTGTTTTTAAAAAAGTAATAAAGTATGTTTTCTGTTTTTTGATCTCTTTTCTGATTATTTCGTTTTCGGGTGCAAGCTCGGCCAAGGTGTTTACATTCCAACAACCATTAAAATTTGGCTTAGTATACAGGGTAAGTAAATAGTCGAAAATAGCCATTATCTGTGGTGCACCATTTGGTCGTACTTCACAGAAGTTAGAAATATCGAGTAGAAAGCTCTCATTCTTAGTTTGCAAGTAGGCCAAGCAAAGCTCATCTTTAGAGCTAAAATGACTATAAAGTGTGGCCTTGGCAATATCCGAAGCTGAAATTATTTCATTAATACCTGTGCTATTGAAGCCGTTTGTATAGAATAGGTTGGAAGCCGTTTGTAAGATATGTTGCCTTAGTTCTGCATGCTTCATGAAGTAAATATAGTAGTTAGTTTTTTAAAATAGACAGACCTGTCTGTACAAAATTAATAATTTTATTTTTCAATTCATCTCAGATAGGCACGGGAAAGCGCTCTTTATCTATAATAACCACCGGCTTCTATCTCTTCTAACACGGGATTTGTAACTAGATATCGAAAGGATTTTCTTTCTTTTATCAATTTACGCACTCTTGTAGACGAAATTTCTAAAAGGGGAGCTTGCAGTATTTGCATTCGTTCGGATAGGGATGCATCAATTTCAAAACCTGGACGTTGGTAAACTAGTAAATCATATTTCTCTAAAAGTGTTTTATGGTTTTTCCATTTCTCAATATTCTGAAAACTATCACCACCGAGTATAACAGAGAATTCATGTTCCGGATATTTTTCTTCTAAAAAGGTAAGGGTATCTATGGTGTAGGAAGGCCGGGGCATGCCAAACTCAATATTACTAGCTTGAAACTTTGCTTCTTCTTCAATAGCTAATCGAACTAGGTGCAATCGCTGATGCTCGTTTAACAAAGAAGCGCTTTCTTTTAGTGGATTGTGTGGTGAGACCACAAACCATAATTGGTCCGTATCGGTTTCATTGATTACGTGATTGGCTATAATTAAGTGTCCAACATGAATTGGATTAAAGCTTCCGAAGTAAAGCGCAATTTTCATAAGAACAAAGCAACAGTTTTTTTATCAATTTCAATTGATTAAAAGCACAGAAAAACCCAACCGTTTTGGGTTGGGTTATCCGAGTAGTCATCATTATTTATGCTCACAACTTTACTGTCTTAATTTTGGCGGTACTGGTTTTTTAGGTTTGCGGTGATACGTAGCGCCTATAGTCACTAGCAAAGGGTTACCTGTAATTGAAAATCCATCACCCCAACCAGGGCCCCATCCTAATTCTGGGTTAATAGCAAATTTCTTTTTGGCATCAAGGAAAAAATAGCCCCCAAAAGAGAAAGAGGAAAAGAAGCCCGAAGTAGTTTCGGCTACATCAACAACTTTATCTACTAATTCATTTCCTGTTTCACCATAGTCTTTCCGAACGTTTCTAATTTTCAAGCCCGTACGGTTAGCCATATAGAAGATGGATTTTTTACCACCTGTAAAATTATATTTAAATGTAACGCCTAGCATAGTACTACTATTTTTTACTTCATACGTACTAGTATTGTTCGTTGAACTACCGCCTCCATTTATTATTTGTTGAGCTGTATTTAGTAGGTCGAGATCATTTATGTCTATACTACCTGATATAATATCTCGAGCCAAACTGGTCATGCTTCCTGTACTTTTGGTAGTCATGGTACCTAGCATGGCACCCAGGGTGATATTATCACGAATGCCGTAGTCGGCGGATAAGTAAGTGGGCGGTAAAACGAGCTTACTGCCTGATAAGTTTTTACCCAAACTAATCGGGAAGGTCATATTTAAATTAGTAAAAAGGTGCTTTTGAACATGGGCTCGCTTTTGACTAGACATAGCAGCTCCGGCTACACCACCGATTACCCCAAATTGGGCATGGGTTAAAATCGTTATGCTTAGGAGTAATATTGTAGTAGTAATTTTTTTCATTTTAAAACGTGTTTCATCCAAAAATAAGAGCTTTGTAGCAAGATTCATAATTTTTTAAGTTTCAAAGGTCAAAAGTCCCATAAGACTATGGGACTTTTGATGACTTTAAATTGTATTATGAAGAAAATAGTTATTATACTATATTCAAACCTAATGTTACAACTACTGTGCCAAAAATATTAAAATAAAAAAATATAATGTTTTCACAAAACATTTGCATAATCCAAAAATTGTCGCATATTTGTGAACATATCGAAACAATTATACTATTTGGTCCGCGAACATGGCGATGAAAAACGAATCCTATTATGGATAAGAGTGTTTCCATCTTCGATGTGACCAAACCCAATTCTCAGGCTGACGTTTGATAGAATTCTCTAGAAAACGAACATAGGCGGTAGTAATTTCACCGTTATGTGTTTGATTCGGATTCTCAAACGTCAGTTTGATGTTTATAGAGTATTGCCCTCGTTTTTCTTTTATAAACTCCGCAAAGAAAACAGGATAATTATATCGTCGGGCTAGCAATTCTGCCCCTTTGGCAAATGCTGTTTTTCGATTAAAAAAATCTACCCATGCGCATCGCTTTGTATCAGCGGGTGTCTGATCCGCTACGAAGCCCCAAAGCACGTTTTGGTTGTTATAAACTTTGATGCTTTTAGGCATGTCGTTGACTGGAACCACAATCGTACCAAAGCGACATCGTATTTTAGAAAAAATCCTATCAAAAACAGCATTAGTAATTGGGAGATAAGGTCCGAGAAACTGTTTGTCCATATTGGGCGTGGCTAGCAAGGTGGCCCACTCCCAATTAAATTGGTGAGATACCATGATTACTGCGTTTTGCCCAGGAAATTTTTCATCCGCCAGTTGCCAATTGGCACTCATTCTTTTATTGAGCGTTTTTTGTGAAGCACTCAGCATTTTTATTCCTTCTACTATACTATCGCAGAGGTTTTTATAAAATTTTTTTTCAATACTTAATCGTTCTTCATGAGTTTTTGTCAAAAATGATTGAGCTAAGTTTTGGCGTACTATTTTTTTTCGATAGCCTATTACTTTATAAATGATGAAATAAAGAAAATCAGATAATCCGTACAACACCCAGAATGGAAGCAGAGAAAGTAGGTAGAGAACTGAATAGGTTATTCGATAGCTCATGGTACGAATTAACAATATTACAATTACATTATCTTTAATCCATGACCGAGGATGAGATTAGAGAAAAAATAAACAAAGAAATAAATAGAACAGAGGAAAAAATATTGGATTACACAGAAATGGCGAAGCCCGTTTCGCCAGATGATTCTATAGGAAGGTTGAGCAGAATGGATGCTATTAATAATAAAAGTGTAGCAGAAGCTGCTTTGCACAAGGCAAAAGAAAAACTAAAAAAGCTAGAGTATGTGAAAACGCAAATAGGTACAGCAGGATTTGGCAACTGTAAACAATGTAGCAATCCAATACCCATTGGCAGAATTATCATTCGACCAGAAAGCTTATACTGCGTGAGCTGCGCAGAATAGTAAGCCGCGTCTGTGCATTGAGTACCCTTCATATATGGAATTTGCGTTCAATCATTTTCTTGGGCTTATCCTATTTCTAGGCACAATAGTTAATGTAATTTTACAGCACAACTGTCAGCATGATAAATTTTCGGACCATAACCATCATCAGTAGTATGCTTTTCCTATTTTTTAATATGCAAGGGCAGTCACCCGTAAAAAGATTTCCGAATCAACAATATGGCAGACAAAAAGCAGGTAAGTCCCTGGGAGAAAAGCCATCTACAAAAATAGATGAGACTCAAGAATCCAAAAAAATTGAAGAAAGCCAAACGATTCGTGAAACTACGAATCCAGCAAAGCAGATTACTGAAAACTGGTCCTTGGAAGAATGCGTACAATATGCTGTAGAAAATAATTTGGACTTATCAGAGAGTGAACTTACCCAGCGCATGAACCGATTGACCTTAGAACAGAGTAAGGCTAGTCGATGGCCCACCTTGAACGGAGACATAAGTTTAGGAAATAGCTATGGTAGATCGATTGATCCTACTACCAACCAATTTATAAATGCAGGCTTTTTATTTAATAATGCTAGTTTAAATTCTCAAGTATTATTGTTTGGCTGGTTTCGAAAAAAATTAGAAATCAAACAAAACGATTTAAAGCAGCAAGCCTCCAATGAGTTGTACGCACAACTTAGAGACAATATAGCGCTCAATGTAGCCAATGGATATTTGCGCACCTTACTAGCCAAGGAGCAAGTAAAAGTATCTATCGAACAATTGAAAACCAATCAAGCTCAGTTAGACCAAACACAACGTTTTGTTAGGGCAGGAAAATTGCCACAGTTAAATTTGGAGCAAATGCAAGCCCAAGTAGCTTCAGATAGCGCAAATATTATTAGCCTACAAATGGAAGAGCAGCTTGCTTTACTGCAATTAATGGCTTTGCTAAATTTAGATTTTAAACAGAAATTCGATATTGTAAAACCGAATTTATCCGATGCGGATATGAGCGGTACTAATCAATTAACTCCTGGTGAAATCTATGAAAAAGCATTGCAAAATCAGCATAGAATTCGAGCCCAGTATATGAACTTACTAGCTGCGAAAAAAGGAATCGAACAGGCTCAAGCTATGAAGTATCCTTCTATTTTTTTAGGGGGCGGATTTAGTACAAGTTATTCTTCTCAGTTTCAAGAAGTGACGGGCCAAACAATAGTGGGACAACAAGAAATAGGCAGTGTAGAAGTGGCCGGATTACGTTATCCTATTCAAACTCCGGTCTATGATTTTTCGCGAAGGACCGTCCCTTACTTTACTCAAATTGACAACAACGTACGAAGCAATATTGCACTTACATTGAGCGTCCCTATTTTTAATGGTCATCAAGTAAAAACCAATATCGAGCGGGCGAAGATTGGATTATTTAGTCAACGGATTTCGGCCCAAAGAGAACAGCAAAACTTGCAGCAGGAGATCTACACGGCTTCTTTGCAAGCAACAGCGGCCCTTCAAAAATTTAAGGCGGCCCAAAGCGCTGAGCAATCCGCTAAACGTGCTTTAGACTTTGCTATCAAACGTTATAACATTGGAATGCTCCCCACATTTGAATATACCCAAACGCAGAACAATTTTAATCAAGCGAGTTACAATACCTTGTCTGCCAAGTATGAGTTTTTATTTAAACAAAAGGTACTCGATTTTTACATTGGTAATCCTATAAAACTGTAAGCAAATGAGCAAAACAACAAAATGGATTTTAGGAATCGTGGTAGTCGCTGCGGTACTATTTTTTGCATGGAAACAATTTTATAAAAAAGAAGAAGCCACAAAAGTAGCCGTAGAAACAAGTAAAAAGAGAACCTTGATAGAGAGTATCTCTGCAAGTGGAAAATTGCAACCAGAGAAAGAAGTGAAAATTAGCCCAGATGTTTCGGGAGAAGTCATTGTATTAAAAGTAGAAGAAGGCGACGAGGTACAGAAAGGACAATTGCTAGCTACGATAAATTCGCAAACTTATCGAAGCGGAGTGAATCGTGCGCAAGCCCAACTCAATCAAACAAAATCAAACGTACAGAATGCGCGGGCGCAACAGCTTCAATTTCAAGCCCAGCTAGATCAAGCTAGAGCGACTTATAATAGAAATCGTCAGTTATTTAACGAGCAAGTAATTAGCGCTTCGGAATTTGAAACGGCAGTAGCTTCTTACAAAACAGCTCAAGCAAACTACAAGGCATCCATGGCGACCATCAAGGGAAATCAATATGGAGTAGCCAGTGCCCGAGCCAACGTGAGTGAAGCACGACAACAATTAAGCCGTACCACGATTTATGCACCCATGAGCGGAACGGTGTCTGCCCTATTTGTAAAACGGGGTGAGCGTGTAGTAGGAACGGTTCAAATGGCGGGTACGGAAATGATGCGCATCAGCGACATGAGCCAATTAAAAATTGATGTAGAAGTGGGGGAGAATGATATAGTAAAAGTAAAGTTGGGTGACAGTGCAAAAGTAGAAGTTGAGGCTTATGGCACACAAGCATTTTATGGTAAAGTCAGTCAAATTAAACAAGCCAATCCCAGTGGATTAGCTCAAGCGGCTGGTTCGGTGAACGATCAAATTACGAACTATACGGTGAGTGTAATGCTAGATCCTAAAAGTTATGAAGCCATGCAAAAAGAAAGTCCAAATAGAGCATTGTTTCGACCAGGAATGAGTGCGAGCGTTGAAATTTATACCCGTCAGAAAGAAGAAATTTTAGCCGTGCCCATCAATGCCGTAACGACACGCGAGGATGAAAATGCAGAAGGTAGTTATAATGATATTATCAAAGAGTATGTATTCATTGATAGTAGTGGGTATGCTGTGCTGAGACCTGTCAAAACTGGTTTGCAAGACAACAAATATGTAGAAATTATATCAGGATTAGAGGGAGAGGAAAAAGTTTTGGTAGCACCCTATGGAGCCGTGGCGCGAAAACTAAAAAACAAAGATAAAATTGAAGTAGTCGATCAAGAAGATCTTTATGAGGAAGAGTAATTAAAATAGTTTAATTGTACAGCTATTCCATTTTTTGCTAGTGCTTTACCAATTTTAATGGGTATCAATATCATTGTGTAAGCTGCCATAGAACAATCCCTACACTCACACTAATATTGAAAGAATGCTTACTACCGTGCTGAGGAATCTCAATACAAGCGTTGCACAAGGCAAGTACTTCATCACTGACACCTTGTACTTCGTTACCAAAAACTAAAACAGTTTTTTCATCAATAGGTCTTGAAAAATTCGATAAAGAAATACTATCATGTACTTGTTCTATGGCGATAATTTTATAACCTTTTTCTTTTAAATTTTGAATGGCGGAAACACTCTCCGACTCATGATGCCAGTTTACGGTATCGGTAGCTCCAAGTGCAGTTTTATGAATGTCGCGGTGAGGAGGTCGGGGTGTTACTCCGCAAAGTATAATTTCTTCTACTAAAAATGCATCCGAGGTACGAAACACACTCCCCACGTTATGCATAGAACGAACATTGTCTAGAAGAACCGCTACCTTATTCTTTTCTTGACTTTTAAACTCTTCGATGCTCAATCGGTTGAGCTCAGCCATGCTTTTCTTTTTCATACTTACTGTACTTTTTTAAATTGATAGTTTTCCTTTTGATCGCCCGAATTATTTTCTAAGCTAGCTTCTAATGTTTTGGCATCAATTAGCTTGTAGCATATTTTGCTAGGAAAGGTATACTCATCATTTTCAAAAACATATCGATCATTGTCCTGAGAAACGAATTTATATGAAAAAGATGCGGTGCCATCAATCCCTTCAATACTTGGATTGTAATAGGTACCGCTGTCTGTAACCTCTAACAATATTTCCTCACTCAGTTGCATTCCTGAGGGGCTTACTTCATAATTTAGGGCACTGTAGTGTCTGTCATCAACTTTCTCCCATGTTTCTAATATATAGATTGAGTCGTTGATTTCCATTTTCCAACTACCTACTAAAAACGAAAAATCAGTAGTAAGATTTGGACGGCAAGAAGCGTACAATACTAAAAGGATACAGAGAATTGACGAGTAAAAATTTTTCATAAGTGAGCCTTAAAAATAGAATGAATCTGGCGAAGATTGCAATTTATAAGTTAGAAGTGAAATGAATTGATTTGGAAAGTTTCAACCACATCTATTATATTTATGATTTATTAAAAATACAACCCTATGTTTTTCAGAATTCGACACAAAGAAACGTATTCGCGCGGCGAATTACTTCTCAGAACTTTTTTAGGTATTTTCTACATCGTGATACCGCACATTTTTATTTTATTATTCCTTTCACTTTGGAATGCTATTTTAAATTTCATTAATTTTTGGATTATCCTTTTTACCGGAAAATATCATGAAAGCTTTTTTGAGTTTCAAGTTAAATTTTTACGTTGGAGTACACGTCTTTCGGCAACAATGTATAATCTAGTAGATGGCTATCCGGCTTTTGGACTGGACTCCTCGCATCCAGATATTTATCTCGATATTCCTTATCCAACCCAGTTGAGCCGAGGAAAACTTTTACTCAAAACATTCTTTGCGTTCTTCTATGTTTTAATTCCCCACATCTTTATTCTTTACTTCCGTTTGATTTGGACAGCTATCTTATCATTCTTATCGTTTTGGGTTGTCCTGTTTACGGGCAATTTTCCTAAAAACTGGCATGCATTTATTGTGGGAACCATGCGTTGGTCCACTCGTCTTAGTATTTTTATGAATAATATGAATCAAGAATATCCAGCTTTTACAGGCAGAGAATTGCCATCGGAAAAGCTTCCTTTTGAAAATGATTCCAACTACGATGATTGGCACTAAATCTATTTTATTTTAATGAACGAAACTTATTACGACGTACCCCAGCCGAATGAAGTGGGTAAGCGCGACCGTGAAGACGGAATGGGTGCCTACCTCATGATGTTTGCTTCCACAGCCATTGGCTTGCCTTTGCCAATTATAAATTCATTGGCTGCTATTATTTATTATTTTACCAATCGCAAAAAAAGTCCATACGTACATTTTCATTCTTTGCAATCGTTGCTTTCGCAAATTCCTACTAGTATTTTAAATGCCGTACTTATTTTTTGGTCGGTGCGAATTTGGTTTATGGAAAGCTTGTCATATAATGACTATTTCAAAGGTTATTTGATTGCAACGATTGTGGCAAATGTGATTTATTTTATATTCAGTTTGATTGCGGCTATGCGTGCTTACAAGGGCAGAATGTATTACATGATTCTCTTTGGTCCGATTGCGTACAATGTTGCCTTTCGTAAAAGAGCTGAAAAGCAATTCGTCAACAAACCTCCCACACTGTGAGAATTGCACGTGATATAATTATTCTTTTGCTGGTATTTGGTGCTGTTTGGTTTGGTGCTAGTTTTATAGATTGGTCTCCGACTATAGATGCTGGTAATATTATTTCTACGGAAAAAGAAGAAGAACTAGGAGATTTATTATTTGAGCATCAAATTAAAAGTGGAATGCATGGAGCTATTATTGAATCTAAATTTGTTGATAGTGCGCTCAATCAATTGGTAAGTCGTTTACAAGAAATTAATCCTAGTTCGGAGTATAATTATGAAGTTTATGTGTTGGATAATTCTGAGGTGAATGCGTTTACATTACCCGCGGGTAGAATTTGTTTTTATAAAGGCATAATAGAAAAAATGGATTACCCCGAAGAATTGTTAGCTGTATTAGCTCATGAAATGGGTCATAATGAAGAGCACCATATTCTCAAACGGTTGGTTGCCAATTTTGGTTTGTCAGTAATTATGGGCGGTGATGAAGTAATATTAGGTGAAGTTTTTAAATCACTTGGCTTAATGCGTTTTGCTCGCTCTCAAGAACGAGAAGCAGATACTTATGCATTTAGCTCATTAGAAAAAGCCAATGTGCATCCAAAATATTTTGGTACGATTATGAGTAAACTGAACACCTTGAGTGAAGACAATGATCTTATAGAAATTATCAACTCACATCCGAATACAAAAGAGCGAATGAAAAAAGCGTTTCAGTATAAAGTCAAAAAATCATTTGAAGCAAAAAAAGTTGATTTGGATTGGCGAAAATTTAAAGAAGCAGTCCAATAGTTTAACACTCCGGCAAACCAACTGAAATATTGATTGCTAAGCCACCATCACTTGTTTCTTTATATTTCGTACTCATGTCAAGTGCAGTTTCTAGCATGGTTTTTACTACTTTGTCGAGGCTTACCTTAGCATCGTACGGATTGCTTTGTAAGGCGAGCTGCGCAGCAGTAATCGCCTTAATGGCACCCATCGTATTTCGTTCAATACAAGGGATTTGTACGAGTCCGCCGATTGGGTCGCAAGTCATCCCTAAATGATGTTCCATGGCGATTTCTGCGGCTGATAAACATTGCTTAACCGTTCCTCCCAAGCATTCGCAAAGTGCAGCCGCAGCCATGGCGCTACTTACACCAATTTCTGCTTGACAGCCTCCCAAGGCCGCAGAAATAGTAGCACGTTTCTTGAAAATGCTTCCTATTTCTCCTGCGGTTAATAAAAATGTGAGAATCGCTTCTTCACGCTTTACTTTGAAAAAAGTGATATAATAATGTAACACTGCAGGAATAACACCAGCCGCACCATTGGTGGGTGCCGTAACGACTCTACTAAAACTTGCATTTTCTTCGTTCACGGCCAAGGCGAAACAGCTTACCCAATCAAGCGTATATCTAAAGTTCTGACCAGTAGCATCGGGGCTGTTCTGAATAGCATCAATCCATTCGGCATAGTTCGCATACTCTTGTCCACGCAGTAGTTTTTTAGCCAACGGGTTAGCGCGGCGTTTTACATTGAGTCCGCCAGGTAAAATTCCTGTCTGGTGGCAGCCGCGGTAAATACAATCTTCCATCACTTGCCAAATTGCAAGTAATTCTTTTTTAGTTTCTTCTTCGCCATGCCATGTACTTTCATTTTCCATCACAATTTCAGAAATGCTAAGACCGGTTTTTATACAATGTGTTTCTAATTCTTTAGCGGTAGAAATTTCAAAAGGTAAATCTAGTTCTACGTTATCGGAATCATTTTCATTTTCTTTAGTTATAAAACCTCCGCCCACGGAATAATATGTTTTAGAAATGTCCTCTCCATTTTTTAGTTTTACTAAAAAGGTAAGTGCATTGGGGTGATAAGGGAGTGCCTCTTCTTTTAAGAAAATAATATCTTCTGTCGGTGAAAATGAAATGGAATGCGCTTGGGCAAAATTAATTTCTTGCGTTTCTCTTATTGAATCAAGTGTTGGTTGTATAGCATCGGGTTCAAACGTTTCTGCTTGAAAGCCACATAAGCCCAACTGTACGGCTAAGTCTGTACCATGCCCCACACCGGTTTTGGCCAATGAACCATATAGTAATACTTGAATTTTTTCTACATCAGTCAGCTGATTGGCATTGCGCAGTTCTTCAATGCATTGTAGTGCGGCTTTCCAAGGACCAAGTGTATGAGAAGAGCTAGGTCCAATTCCAATTTTAAAAATATCAAATACTGATATGTATTCATGTTGCATTGAAGCAAATGTAAAGCGAAAAACTTATGCTTTGCTCACCTCTCCAAAACTACTTATCTGATACAGTCCCTCGCTAATCATTTTTCGAATGAACTGCATGGTTTGTATTCGTTCTTCTCCCTGTAGGTGACCAATTATATTTTCAAATGATTCACTTTCTTTATGAGTGAGTGCCTCGTCTACTAATTTTTTTACTGATGCAAAATTGATTTGTACTATTGCTGGATTATCAATGTCACAAACGCCACAAGGATTATGTTCTTGTTGTCCAAAATATTCAGCGAGTAGTTGCATTCTACATTGCGACTTATTCAATACAAATTTTTGCATAGCCGCTAGCCGATTTTGGTCACGTATTTTATGCCGTTCAATTTCTTTGTAGTTTAATACAATTTGCTCAGCGGGGTATCGATTATCTGTAAAGTAAAGTTGCGGCTTATCTTTTTTGGCTACAAGTTTTATATAAGAACGAGAAGACAAGAAGCGTAAATCTTCGTTTATAACTTCAATGGATGTTTTGATTTTTGAAGCAATATCATACTCATTAATTGGTACAGCGTATTGCCAAATTCCGTTATACATTCGGAGTAGTTGTTTCAGCAGTTTATCTTGGCGATGATAATTATGAGCGATATGATTAAGCTCTTCGCGCGACGCTACTATTTGTACCCTCATAGGAACATATACGGAGTCACTTAGACTCCACACTTTTTGTTTTGACAATAATTGCATGCCGTGTAGGGCGGTTAGTGTATTATTGTTCGTTGCCTTGACAAAAGACAGTAGGTCAAAATCAAAATACTCTTCCGCCCCACCGCCCGTTGGGATTTTTAGATAATTACAAACATCAGTATAGAGCTTTCGAAGCTCGTGTTCACTAGGAAATTTCAACGAGGCCATTTCATTTTGGCGCGCAATACTTCTGCTATTGTATAGAACGATTCCTTCTGATAATTTACCATCACGCCCTGCCCGTCCTACTTCCTGATAGTAGGCTTCTAGGCTTTCGGGTAAATCGTAATGCAATACCAATCCAACGTCCGCTTTGTCGATACCCATACCAAATGCATTGGTACTTACGATGACGGTAAGCTCGTTTTGTAGCCAACTTTTTTGTGCAGTATCTCGCTCATCTTTTGACAGGCCAGCATGATAATATGTACTTTTTATATTTTCTTGATTTAATAAAAGCGAAAGTTCTTTACAAGCTCGCCGACTCCTACAATAAACGATGGCACTCCGATTTCTTTTTTTAAGAATAGCAACTAGACTCGTTTCTTTATTTTCTACTTGATCTACTTTTAGCGAAAGCTCCTTGCGCATAAAAGAACCTCTAAAAATTTTCGGCGATTTTAATTCTAAGCGTTCTACAATTTCTTCTTCAACTTTTGGTGTGGCAGTAGCCGTGAGTGCCAGAATTGGTTTGTTCGGCAGTTCATATTTTATGTCTTTTATATTTAAATAGGCTGGTCTAAAATCATGGCCCCATTGCGCAATACAATGGGCTTCATCTACAGCGATAAACGAAATAGTTGCATTTGTCAAGAAACGCAGAAAGCGTTCACTTTGCAATCTCTCGGGCGAAACATAAAGCAACTTTATATCTTCATCCAGTGCATTGCGATACACTTCTTTACTTTCTTCATGACTTAGGCCACTATACAGGGCGGCGGCTGGAATATTTTTGTTGTGGAGTTGTTCTACTTGATCTTTCATAAGTGCGATAAGAGGAGAAACTACCAAACAAACTCCTTTACTTATCAAAGCTGGTAGCTGATAACATAATGATTTGCCACTACCGGTAGGTAGAATCGCTACCGTATCTCTACCGGCCAATAAGGATTCAATAATTTCCTTTTGTTGTAATCGGAAATTTGAGTGACCCCAATGCGTTTTTAATATTTGATCTAAGTTGAGCACCTAAGAACTTGTAAATTACACTATCTCCATTTTCTTCAAAAGAAATGAGGCATTCATATTTTTACAAATGCCTTTTTTGAAAGAGTAGTCAAAATGCAGTTCATCGTTTATGATTTCAGCATCAAAGTAGTAGTTTTTTACTTCGGGTAATTCTTTTTCTATTTCGCAGAGACTTAAATCATGTGTGGCAATTAGTCCCGTAGCATCTGAGGCAACCAATTTTTCTACAAACTTTTTAGAGCCAATTGCTTTGTCTGTACTGTTGGTTCCTTTTAATATTTCATCAAGGATTATAAAGTAGGGTTCTTTTTTTATTTCATCAATTATAAACTTCAAACGAGTCAATTCAGAAAAGAAGTAAGAACTATCATCGGTTAAGGAATCGACTGTGCGCATACTAGTTATCAATTTCACAGGCGTATACTCGCTTTCTTTTGCACATAGTGGTAATCCAACATTGGCCATTACAATATGCAAAGACACTGTTCTAAGAAATGTACTTTTCCCAGCCATGTTAGCTCCCGTAATGATAAAGAACTGCTCTTTGTCAATATGAAAATCATTATCGACCCGTCCGGCTTTAAGCAATAGTGGGTGCCCCAAACCTTTCGTATTAATGGTAGTAGTATTGTTAGTTATGGAAGGGTAGAGATAGCCAGCATGATTAAACGCGTAATTGCCAAAAGAATTGTTAGCATCAAAGAAAGAAACCACCTCAAGCCAATCACTTACTTTTCCGTTGAACTGAGCGATCCATTCTTCTATTTTATAGGTGTATTTAATATCCCAAAGCATAAATCCATTGGAAATAACCGCCGAGAGGATATTCTTTCTATTATCAAAAGCTTCTATGAGTTTCGAAAAATCTTTGAATATCTGTGATGCTCTTTTATCGGCAGCCATTATTTGTTGCTGTCTTGATTTAAGTAAGCTCGTTGAAAATTCTTGATGCTCGATTTGATGTAAAAGGGACGAATATTGTTTAAAGGTATCTTTTACCTCGTCTATTTTTTGTGATAGTTCGTCGGTCTTTTTTTTATATTTTCCGGTCACGCCCAATCCTATGCCCAGCCAAATTCCGATTCCTAATGCGGGAATCAGATCAAAACCATATAATATAAAAATAATAATTGAACCCACGCTAAATACTGTAGGGAGCCATTTCATAATTTTTGGAATGAAGGACTTATAATCTTTGAGCCAAGCAACAATTTCAGGAGCGGAACTTTCTACTTTTATCAAACGGGCTGTACCACTAAATAGTTGACGCCACTTAGGCATGTTCGCTAACTCTTTAATGGCATTTTGTTTGTCAGGTATATTTTCAATATGATTTGAACAAAGTACATTGGCCAAAGCCTGAGCCCCCTCAGTAGTTTCTGTTCTATTTATATATTGATAAAAGGAACCCCGTCCGAATAAATCAATATCCTGACTATAATAGTGCGATGGATTTTGAAATTCATTACCCGAAGGTCTATCAAAAAAACTACCAGATGCAATTTGTAGTTCTTCTTCATTAATTTCGGCTAAGGCTTCAGAAAGTTTTTTCTTGTCTTTAAGTTCAATATGTTTTTTTAATAAAAGAAGAAATAAGGCTATACTCCCCAGCCCAATAAAAATAGCAAATTTAGCATTGGGCAGTACGAAATAAATACCCAGACACATAATTACGAAAATGGTTAAGCGAATGATGCTAAGTTGAAAAAGTACCTTTTTAATCCGTCTAGCCTCCAGGGTATGAAACTTGAGTTCTTTTTCGTAAAAATTGATTGGGGTTTCCATAAAAATTTCGATGCTTTGGATTAAGCCTTATTCAAAGTATGCAAAGTAATCTCGGGTGGCATCCCTACACGCCCTGGAAATATCAAAAAGCCTAAACCACGATTGACATATAAATGTTGCTTGTCTTCTTTGTACAAGCCAGCGTATCGCTTGTAGAATAACTTAGCGGCGCTTAGTTCTAGCAGCCCAGGAATAGTTATACCCATTTGCCCGCCATGAGTATGCCCAGATAAGGTAAGATCTACGTTTTCTTTTCCTAGAATTTTATGTTCCCAATGCGTAGGATCATGACTCAATAAAATTTTGAAGGGCACTTCTTCCATATCTTCAACTGATTTTTTATAATCCCCTTTCATAGGAAACCAGCCTTTTTCCGACCACCCCCAATTCTCTACACCTACTAAGCCAATCTTTTCCCCCTGGTGCTCTAAAATTTGATGTTCGTTCAGTAAAATTTTAAAACCCATTTCTCTGTTGATCCGAGCTACGCCTTGGCTATTCAAAACTTTGTCCTCTCGTGATGTTCGACCCCAACCATAATCATGATTTCCTAAGATTGAAAATTTGTCTCGTTTGGCTTTTAATTTTTTTACCACCTTAATCCAAGGTTCTGCCTCGGTATAGGTTTCGTTAACTAAGTCGCCAGTAAAGAAAATATAGTCAGGCTCTATTTCATTAATCATCTGAACGGCTTCTTCAAGCGGTTCAAAATTTTCTTTGAAACTACCCAAGTGTAAATCAGAAATCTGCACAATTTTTATACCGTCAAATGCAGCTGGTAAGTTGCTAAACGAAAGTTTGTTTTTGATAATGCGCCAACCATATTTTCCTTTGGTCATTCCCCATAAGAAAGAACCAAGCATAATCCCGCCAGTGGCCAACGCCATTTTACTAATGAACGTTCGGCGGGTCATTTCATTGCCACCGCTTGTTATTTCTTTATTCTTTAGGCGAAAGCGCAAGTAACGAACCAGTAAGGCACCATCAGAAATTAGCTGAACGATGCAGATAGAAAGTACTGTAACCGAGAGTGTAATGGCTCCAACGATGGTGTAGTCCATTAGGAACTCATTTTCACGGTAGGTATCAAAATTGACCGAAATATAGGTGGTGGTGAGATATACGAAAAATGAGAGCACTAGAAATAAGGTTCTAATAGCTTTTCTCAGGCTTGCCGACCAACTTTGGGTAACGATATGCACGGCACGGTAAGCGTACAAAATCAAAAAGCCCGTGGCAAACATTATTAGCGTTCTTGCAATCATTTAACGATGTGCAAATTTACGGGTAAGCGATTGGATTATATTACACTATGTAAAGTATTAACGTATGAGCATTTTATTTTACTCCGATATATTCTGTTGTTGAATGCCGTATTCTTAAAAAGGGTTTGTGGCCCAAACTGTTACTTCCGGTACAAAACCTTTGTCTCGTAATTTTACTATGGAAACTATGGTTTCGGCGATATCCAATGAGCTAAGCTTATTACTCTTTTCGTCACGCTCTTCTCTGTTTTCATTTCCAAAGGCTGTTGTCACTTCGCTTGGATTCACTAGTGAAACTCTAATGTTATCTTTTCGAAGCTCTGCTTGCCAAGATTGAGTCATACCTCTTACAGCAAATTTTGAAGAAGCATATACTGAGCCGCTCGCAAATCCTTTTTGGCTGGCCGTAGAACCAATATTGATAATATTGCCAGATTGCTGCGATTTAAAAATGGGGAGTAACTCCTGGGTGAGAAGCGCCAAACCGAATACATTGGTAGAGAATATATTTAGGAGGTCTTCTTCTGTAATTTCACCTAAAGGGGCAAAAGTGCCTACACCAGCATTATTTACCAATACATCAATTTTAGTATCAAGATGAGCAAGCGCTTCTTTAGTTTTTTGAGATATACTTTTTAAATCACTTACGTCAAATACTAAAGGAATCGCGCCGATTTCATTTGCCACGGTATTTAGTTTTTCTTCATTTCTACCCGTGATTACCACTTTTGCACCCAGTTTCACGAACAGTCTTGCTGTTTCTTTTCCTATCCCAGAGCTGCCACCCGTAACCAATACGCTTGCATTTTTTAATTCCATTTATTTTAATTTTGGTCAAAAATACGCTTACTTTCTTGAGGAGAATGTACAGATAGATTTTAAAATGATAGGGAAACAAAAAAAGGTCTCATAAGTGAGACCTTTTAGCTTTGTTTAAAAATGTACTTTATAAGCTAGCTAGTGCGGCTTCATAATCAGGCTCATCCACTATTTCAGAAACTTGTTCTACGTGTGCAATGTTTCCTTCAGCATTTATCACTACTACGCAGCGAGAATTTAATCCGTTCAATGGTCCATCTACAAAATTTAATCCATAATCCTCTCCAAATCTACCATCTCTGAAATCGGAAAGCATTTCTACATTTTCAATTCCCTCTGCACCGCAAAAACGGCTTTGAGCGAATGGCAGATCTCTTGAAACACAAAGTACCCTTGTATTTTCAAGCTCAGCCGCTTTTTTATTAAAATTGCGGACTGAGGTTGCGCAAGTCCCAGTGTCCACACTAGGAAAAATATTTAGGATTACATTTTTGCCAGTATAGTCTTTTAAGCTTTTTTCTGATAAGTCTGTTGCAATTAACTTAAAGTCTTTTGCTTCGCTTCCAACTGAAGGTAGTTCACCATTCGTATTAATTTCATTTCCTTTTAAAGTAAGTTTTGCCATTGTTGTTATTTAAAGCGAATATACTCATTGGAAATTCTTTTCGCTCAATCGAGTTAGTTTGTTCTTATAAATTTGTTCAAATGAAAGAGCTTACCTATAAGTCTAATATTAGTTGAGTATCTTATTTTTAAATTGCTTAAGCAAAATCGAAATTACTGAAATTTCTTTCTCGGCTTTCAAGTGAGTCACTTTGCCAAAAGAGATATCATCAATCAAAGATTTTTTGTTGAACTTGAAGATAGTTTTACTGGATATGCCTAAATTGAAATTATGAATGTGACAATGCACTACATATTTTTTTCCTATTTTCTCAATTGACAAAATTTCTTTTTCTTCCTCAATGGTTTCAAATTTTGAGAAGAAACGCTTCCAAAATTTTAGAACATTAAAACGACCTTTGATTTTTTTTCCAGGAAAACTAAAGAACCCTAGCTTAATTGGTGGATTGGAGTACACGATTTTGTCAGATACACAGCTAGATAGTTGGCATAAGTCTTTTTCATTCCAAGCATCAATAAAGGTTTGAAGATTAGAATGTACAAGAGAGGCGTGTTCTATTGGAGGTGTTGTCATTACGCTTGAACGAATCTAACGCAATAAATTAAAAATTGCAAATGTTTAAAACAAAACTATTTAATTATCCCAAGCTCTTTTCCTATCTTGGTAAAAGCGGCAACGGCCTTCTCCAATTGTTCTTGGCTATGAGCAGCACTCATTTGCACACGAATCCGGGCATTGCCTTTGGCAACCACGGGGTAGAAAAATCCGACAACATAAATACCTTCTTCTAATAAAGCATCACTCATTTTTTGCGCCAGTACAGCATCATATAACATAACTGGAATAATTGGGTGCTCACCTGGCTTTAACTCAAAGCCAGCTGCCTCCATAGCACTTCTAAAATATTTTGTATTAGCTTCTAATTGATCGCGTAACTCAGTAGATTCTGTAATCATATCCAATACCGCAATTGAAGCTCCAACAATAACCGGTGCAACTGTATTGCTAAATAAATAAGGACGACTTTTTTGGCGAAGCATATCAATTACTTCTTTTCTACCAGAAGTAAAGCCACCACTGGCGCCACCCAGGGCCTTTCCTAATGTTCCTGTAATAATATCAATTTTATCAATAACTCCACAGTGCTCATGCACGCCACGCCCTGTCTTACCCATAAATCCGCTTGAGTGACACTCATCTATCATGACGATGGCATCATATTGCTCTGCCAAGGCACAGATTTTATCCAGTTGAGCGATGGTTCCGTCCATACTAAATACAGAATCTGTTGCTATCATCCTGCTTCGACAATGTTGCGTGGCTTTTAACTTTTCCTCTAAATCGGCCATGTCATTATGCAAATAACGATGACGTTCTGCCTTACACAAACGCACACCATCAATAATGGAAGCATGGTTTAATGTATCCGAAATAATGGCATCCTCTTTGCCTAATAAAGGTTCAAATACTCCACCATTGGCATCAAAGGCGGCTGCATATAAAATAGTATCTTCTGTTCCTAAAAATTCAGATAGCTTTCTTTCTAACTCTTTATGAATGTCCTGAGTACCACAAATAAAGCGCACCGAGCTCATGCCATATCCGCGTTCATCAATTACCTTATGAGCTGCTTCTATTACTTTTGGGTGCGAAGACAATCCCAAATAATTGTTTGCACAAAAATTCAGTACCTCCTTGCCATTGGCTGTAATTTCTGCACCTTGCTCCGTTGTAATTACACGCTCGTTTTTATACAAACCCGCTTCTTTAATTTCTTCAATTTCTGAAGCGATCCGTTTTACTAAATTCTCATTCATAATTATTGTGTTAGAAACAGCAAATGTAAAACATAAACAGTCTTAGTGAATATTTTAAGCTTTCAACATCCAATAATTTCTTATACTTTCGTAATTATTCATGTGTTACCACTACAGTCCTGCCCATCTAACGCGACTACAAAAATTGTATCCAGATAAATTCGGTGATATAGAATTTACTAATTATGCCAATGGTTTTACGCATCCGGCGGTGCCGACTTTAACTGCCAAAGAAGCGGGACTAAAAAATTGGGGACTCATCCCGCATTGGTGCCAAGACGAACAAGCGGCCAATAAGATGAAACGATATTGTCTCAATGCCAAAATAGAAACTTTATCAGAAAAACAGTCGTTTCGTGATGCCGTAGCAAAAAACCAGTTTTGTGTTTTGCCAGCTAAGCATTTTTATGAATGGCAATGGCAAGACGCCAAGGGTAAAGAGAAGATTAAATTTGAAATAAAGTTGCGCGATGATTTACTGGTACATTTGGCAGGTCTTTACAGTAGTTGGTTAAACCAAAAAAGTGGTGAATTGATTGAAACCATCACTATTATAACCTGCGAAGCAAACGAAACAATGGCTAAGATTCATAATACAAAAAAGCGTATGCCTATTATACTCAATCAGATAGAAGGGCAAAAATGGATTCATGGTGAATTAGACTTAGCTCAAATAAAGTTGCTTGCACAAGGGCAACAATTAGAAGCGCAACCCACCTCTATTTAGCTAATGAAAAAGATTATTTTATATTCAATACTTTTTTTAGCCGTAAAAAATATGGCAGGTCAGAATTTTGTAGAGACAGTAGGTAACAGCTTTCAACTAAATGATAAAACCTATCAATACATCGGCTGTAACTATTGGTACGGTGGCTATATGGGAGCAACCAACAAAAGAAGATTGACTGAAGAATTAGATTTTTTGGCATTTCAAAACGTGACGAATCTGAGAGTTTTTATATGCGGAGAAGGTGATAGTACGTATCCATATCGAGTACACCCTAATCTACAAGAAATGCCAAGAGTATATAATGAAAATCTATTACAAGGTTTTGATTACTTTTTAACCGAAGCAGGAAAAAGAAATATGAAAGTTGTTTTCGTACTCAATAATAATTGGGAATGGAGTGGTGGCTTTGGTCAATATTTAGAATGGGCCAATAAGGGTAAAGCACCACTTCCTAAAACGAATGACTGGGACTGGAACAATTACTGTAAATATATTGGTCAATTTTATACTTGTGATTCTTGCTTAGTATGGAGCAATGCTTGGATAAAAAAAATAGTGAATAGAAAAAATACAGTGAGCGGATTACTGTATAGAAATGATGCAAGTATTATGGCATGGGAATTAGCCAATGAGCCCCGCCCGATGGACAGCTCAGCCATTGAGCCTTATAAAAACTGGGTGAGCCAAACTTCTGCTTTTATAAAATCATTGGACAAAAATCATTTGGTAACGATTGGCACGGAGGGTGTCATCAGTACGTTTTACAGCGAGGAAATTTATACTAGCATTCATAACAACAAAAATATTGATTATGCCACACTTCATCTTTGGCCCAAAACTTGGCGATGGTATAATGGTGACAGTAAGGCATCGGTAAGCGATTCTACTTTAGATAAAACGAAGAAATACATTGAGCAACATGCCGGTTTGGCTAAAGAAATGAATAGACCCTTAGTGATAGAAGAATTTGGTTTACACCGCGATGGAAATTCTTTTGATCCGATAGCCTCAGTCAATCACCGAAACAAATATTATGATTATGTATTCCGAGTTGGGAAAGCAAACGGAGTGAGCGGTTATAATTTTTGGGGCTTTGCTGGTATGGCGGCTAATTATAATCCTAACGGTTTTATGCAAAAAGGAATGACATACAGTGCCGATCCTCCGCAGGAAGAGCAAGGATTGTATTCCGTATTTATGAGTGATAGCGGCACGTGGAAAGTAATCGCTAAAAGATTGGGTTTACTACAACGTCAAAAAGGTCACTTAGAGTAGTTTTTCAGTTTTTTCTTATTGTATTAAGAAACATCTTTCACTGCATTGACTAAGCCACGAATCAACTTCAAATCACTCACAGGATAAGAATCAGAAAAATTATCATTGGTCATCACATCGTTTGAAGTATCATTCTTACAAGTGGCATGAATTTCCTTTGTTCTACAAAAATCTGAAAGCTCTTTTGCATTTTGTGGTGTTACACCTGCACCGGGCATAATATTGATTTGCTCTCCAAACTGTTCTTGTAAAGTACGAATCACCTCTTTCCCATCACTCACATTTTTATGTCCACCACTTGTAAGTACACGCTCAAAACCAAGATTAATAATATCCTGCATAGATTTATGAATATCGTTGGTCCTATCCAACGCTCTATGAAAAGTAGCGCGTTTGCTTCCCCAGGTTTCTAACAAATCTGCGCAAGCTTCTAAGTTTACATTCCCCTCTTTAGTTAATACACCAAATACAATTCCGTCTACGGTTAGTTTTTTGCAAAGTGCGATATCTCCATGCATTATTTCGATTTCCTCATGTGAGTAAACAAAATCACCTCCTCTTGGACGAATCATTACATAAATAGGTATAGAAATTTGTTCTTTTACCATTTTCATCATACCATAAGAAGGTGTGCAGCCTCCTTCTTTCAAGTTTTCAATCAGTTCTATTCTATCAGCGCTAGCAGCCTCTGCATTTTGGCAGGATTGAAAATTATTACATGCAATTTCTACTATCATTTTATTATACATTGAGCGTCTTCCTTTAAACAAGCTTTTCCATTTGTAGTAACACCATAATCAAATCCTTTATTTAAGGCATAAGCACCGTGCTCACCTTTTTTATTAATGGCGATGAAGCCTACTTGAATTTCCTTGGGATTTCGCGGTGTTTTTTTCAAGATTCGTTCCACTGCTTTTCTGCAAGACATAGCTGGACTGTACCCCTGACGCATAAATTCTACTACCAAAAAACTACCACTAATCCGAATCACTTCTTCGCCATGGCCAGTTGCCGTAGCGGCGCCTACCTCATTATCTACATACAGTCCTGCACCAATTATTGGAGAATCTCCTACACGACCACGCAGCTTAAATCCCATACCACTCGTAGTACACGCTCCGCTCAAATCACCCCTTGCGTCCAAGGCAATCATGCCAATCGTATCATGATTATACTCTCCACCTTTCATTTTTTTTGGAACCAATGGCTGGTGTATCACGCCACCTTGAGAATCCTTCGTACCTTTTTCAATATTCATTTGAGGTTGGTACTCGCTCTTTACTAACCAATTTTTATACGCTTTCTCAGCGTGCTCACTTAGCTTTCCTTCCTCAAGGGTGAATCCATTTTCCAACGCAAATTGTTGAGCCCCTTTTCCTACCAACATTACATGGGGTGATTTTTCCATGACTGCTCGGGCCACCCGTATTGGATTTTTTATCCGTTCGAGGAAAGCGACACTGCCGCATTCACTCTTATGATTCATTATACTAGCATCCAGCGTTACTTTGCCATCCCGATCTGGATTTCCGCCGAGACCTACGCAACAGTTGCCCCAATCATTTTCTTGGGTCATCACTCCTTTTTCAACGGCATCCAATGCTCGGCCATCGTGGCCTAGCACATCCCAAGCAGCTGTATTGGCCACTTTTGACTGCCCATGCCATGTACTTAGAACCAATGGTTTGGTGCCTAAATTAACTTTGGCAAATCCTGTTTTTTTTGCTGCTAAAAAGAGACTGCCTAGTCCTATCGTTTTTAATACTTCTCGTCTATTCACTTTGTAAATTTAACGCCTAAAGCTTATTCGTAAAATACAAGATTTTGGATCTTAAAACAATCTCAATTGTAATATTATTAGTTGATAATTCTAGGTACGAACTATTGAATGTAGCTTAATTTTGCGTTCGCTTATTATGAAACATTTTACCAATCGTAGTGGCAGGGTTTTACTCGTGTTACTTTTATTGTTCACCGCTTGCGGCATGGCAAAAAAAAATATTACGGTCAATATAAAAGACATCCCTGCACAAATTGTGATGCTCGAAAAAATTGAAGGCTCAAGTTTTGTTACTGTTGATTCTGTAAAGATTGAAGGAAAAAAAGAATTTACACTCAGCGCGCCTCTTCAGGACGAAAGTATGTATCGTCTTTCTTTTGAGCAGGATAAATATATAATGCTAGCCTTAGAAAAAGGCGACCAACTAAAGATATCAGCTGATTGGAATCAAATAGAAAACTATAGAGTAGCAGGTTCGGTAAAAAGTGAAACGGTAAAACAACTTGTAACTGGTACACGACAAAGCATTATTGATATTCGCACCTTCAAAGTAATTTTCGACAGTTTAGAATCAAAAGGAGATACGAAACGTTTAGAACAAGCACGGCAAGATTTTAAGAAAAACAATCAAAATTTTATCGCTTATTTAAAAAACTTTGCGGACACAAGCCATAGTGCTGTAGCTTCCCTTATGGCGGTTAATTTGATTAATCCAAAAATGGAGGCACCCTTTGTAAACTCTTTTTATGAAAAAATACAAAAGCGATTCCCTAACAATCAATTGGTAAAAACGTATAAAGAAAAATTTGTTGGGGCAAAGAATTTGTCAGCGGCACCTGTAAATGTGAAGCAGGGAAATCCGGCAGCTGATTTTAGTGGAACAACGCCTAAGGGAGAAACAGTTCAACTGGCTGACTATAAGGGAAAATATGTGCTTATAGATTTTTGGGCCTCGTGGTGTGGCCCTTGTCGTAGAGAAAATCCCAATGTCGTGAAAGCTTATAATATGTTCAAGGATAAAAACTTTGATGTACTAGGCGTGAGTTTAGATACCGACAAAGGAAATTGGGAAAAAGCGATTGCTAAGGACCAGCTCAATTGGAAACACATCAGTGAATTAAAAGGTTGGAGTAATAGCGTAGCTCAGAAGTATAAAGTGAATAGTATTCCGGCTAATTTTTTAGTTGATCCGGAAGGGTATATTGTAGCAACGCAATTGCGAGGTGCTACCTTGATTTCTAAATTGCAAGAAATTTTAAAGTAGAGTATGTATAATCTAGTAAAAAAAATATTGTTCCGCCAAGATGCCGAGGATGTTCATTATAAAGTAATGAAATGGCTCACGGCTACTTACAACTCCGGGATTGGTAAAACATTTTTGAAGAGTAATTATACCTTACATCATCCTAGTTTGGAGAGAGAAGTTTTCGGTATCAAGTTTAAAAATCCGGTGGGCCTAGCGGCAGGTTTTGATAAGGATGCCAAGTTTATAGACCAGCTGAGCTGTTTGGGTTTTGGCTTTATTGAAGTAGGAACGCTCACACCAAAACCACAAGAAGGGAACGAGCGACCGCGCTTATTTCGTTTGCCAGGTGATGCAGCAATTATTAACAGAATGGGCTTTAATAACGAAGGCGTACTTGCGGCGGTCGAACGATTAAAACAGCGCTCTTCTGATGTAATTATTGGTGGTAATATTGGAAAGAATAAAACAACGCCTAACGATCAAGCCATAGAGGATTACGATTATTGTTTTAAAGAGTTGCACGCCTATGTAGATTATTTTGTGGTAAATGTGAGTAGCCCCAACACTCCAAACCTTCGAGAGTTGCAAGAAAAAGAACCGTTGAAAAAATTATTATTACATCTTCAAAATATCAATCTAAGTTATCCTGAGCCTAAGCCTATATTGTTAAAAATTGCTCCTGACCTTAGTAACGAACAATTAGATGATGTCTTAGAAATTCTGGATGAAACTAGCTTAGCGGGTATCGTAGCAACCAATACAACTGTTGACCGGAATGTAATTAAAGCCACAGATGAACAAATCAAAAACATTGGTGCCGGAGGATTAAGTGGGAAACCTTTGAAAGCGCGAAGTACAGAAATCATTAAGTACATTTCTTCTAAAACAAATGGATCATTACCTATCATAGCCGTAGGTGGAATTTTCACTGCAGCAGATGCTAAAGAAAAATTGGATGCAGGAGCATCCTTGGTTCAAGTGTATACAGGGTTTATTTACGAAGGGCCTAGTCTAGCCAAGAAAATTTGTAAAGAGTTTATTTCTTAGGAATTTTCTTGATTTGCAATCAAGTTCTAAATTAAATAAGTTTACTTTTTATTGGGCGAGTTAAACATTACTAGCTTTCTCATACAATATCTTTCAGTGGGTTCTACCTTGCGTACTCTTTTAGAGAACCCATGACTAAAGCATCAGATAATTTAGGCACAAAACCAATCGGTCCGCTGATTCGACAACAGTCGATACCTGCGGCTATAGGTATTCTTGTGATGTCGCTCAATATGATTATTGATACCATTTTCGTGGGAAACTGTATTGGTGCAGTGGCGATAGCCGTGATTACTGTTGTATTGCCTATAGTATTTTTAGTATCGGCCATTGGTATGGCAGTTGGTGTAGGCGGAGCATCAATTATTTCTAGAGCCTTGGGAGCTAGTGATTATGAAAAAGCACATCTCACGTTTGCGAATCAAGTGATTCTCTCAGTAGGAATGTCAATACTTATGGCAGCATTGGGATTAATCTTTACAGTAGAAATTTTGACTTTGTTTGGTGCGAAAGGTGAGGTACTAGCGCCAGCAATAAAATACTATACTATAGTGATGTACTGCGTGCCCTTTCTGGGAATGGTGATGACAGCGAATCCAATTATTCGGGCAGAAGGAAAACCAACTTTCTCTATGACAACAATGCTTATACCTGCCTTTATGAATATTGTGATGGATTATGTATTCATGGTCGTTTTTGATTGGGGCATTGAGGGTGCGGCCATTGCTACCTCAATAGCCTATGCATCTTCCTTTACATTTATTCTTTGGTTTTTCTTATCTAGTAATAGCGAAATGCAGCTGAAGCTTCGTTGTCTTAGATTGGATTGGCCTATTATAAAAGAAATTGGGTCACTAGGAGGTGTAACGTTGGCACGACAGAGTGTGGTAAGTTTGTTATCCATAATATTAAATAATGCTTTGTTTAAATACGGAGGTCCGAGTGGTTTGGCTGTTTATGGTATTATAAGTCGAATGCTTATGTTTGCGCTCTTTCCAGTATTAGGAATTGCGCAAGGGTTCATGCCGATTACAGGCTATAATTATGGAGCTAAAAAGTATGATCGAGCCAAAGAGACCGTACATAAATCTGTGCTTTATGGCTCGGTAGTAGCTACGATCACTTTTATCTTGATTATGATTTTCCCAGAAATTTTCGTTCGTGCTTTTACTAAAGACGCAGATGTCTTGGAGCGAACACCCAACGCATTACGAACCGTATTTATTGTAACACCCTTAATTGCTTTGCAACTAATTGGCTCTGCTTATTTTCAATCTATTGGAAAGGCATTACCGGCCTTATTACTTACGCTTTCTAAGCAAGGGTTTTTCTTAATTCCCCTCTTACTACTTTTACCAAATTACTTTGGTCTATTTGGTATTTGGGTATCGTTTCCGATAGCTGATTTTTTATCAACTGCCGTAACAGGTTTTTTTCTTAGAAAAGAGCTCGCTCAATATTAAAAAGCTAAGCTATTCAAAACTACTTAGATCGATTGTTTCTCCTTTTTGGAATTCATCACCTACAGAAATTTTTTTTCCAAATTGAGACGGTGGCAAGTATGTGTCTATGGCTAAAAAGTAAGTATTGCGCATAGATTCTATTATGCTATTTTTCGGTAGAGACTTCGCTCGGCTGTCTATCATTTTTTTTACAAATGTTTTATCCGTCTCACCTGTTAGGGGATTTCGGGGAGGCACATTACATCGATCTCTTGGGCTCATAGCAATGAGTTCTATATCGCCTATCGTAAATCGTGTGCCTTGATGAGGTGAGGGTAAAAGTTTCTCTTCTCCAAACGCCTCAATATCCTCAATTTCAATATTGGCTCTAAATCGCAGACGAAAATCTTCGAGCGTATACTCTGGAAAATCTTGTAACAACGATTGGTAAGTCGCTGTGCTAATAACAGTTGCGCTGCTTCGGAACGGGACATCTTGCAATTCGCCTTTTTCACTTTGTACTAAATGAATTTCTAAATCAAAAAAGTCGGAGAGAAACGCATTGAGTTTTTCATTTTCTGTTCTTAGTTCAAACGTTTCGGAATGCGCAGAATTTCTTTCACTCAAACTAATTATACCCGCTTCTAAATCATAGCTCGTTTTTAATTGATTCACTCGGCCAGTGCGTTTGCTATTTACAAAACGGTCGTCTGAAGTTTTCATTGCGAAAGTTCGATCGTGCTTGAGAGAGTGAATGCCTATTTCAGCAGTAGTCAACTCAACTGGGTCCAAAGATTTAACGGGATAAATAAATAGTTTAGAGACTTTGGGATAATTCATATTTTAAAATTTATCTAAAAGCGTCACTTCAAAATTATCCGCACTCGGACCATAGGTAGCCGGAATTTCAATATCCAACATACGCAAATACACGCCCAATTGTGCGCGATGATGCACTAAGTGATTCATACAAAATATTCGAAGAATTTGCTTTTTAGGTAGGGTCATATAGATGTCTTTTCCATCTCGCATGGTCCAATCTTGTTCAAGAACATTTTCATTTGCATCGGTAAATGCTTTAAGCGTTTGTTCGAACAATTTATCAAAGTAAGAAACTAGGGCTTCGCTTGAATTAATATTTTCAGGCATAAATCCAGCGAAGTCCATTTCGTTTTCTTCAAGAACATTTTTCCACCAAGCTATAATTTCTGCTACATGAATAGCAAGCCTGCCAAGTGTTTCTGATTTTGTATGAGGTTTATATTCAGGATGGTCAAAAGGCACCTTAGTCAGGAAATTTCTCGTCAATTCTGCTTCTTGTTTAAACTCTGCTAAGAAAAAATTTAAATCGCTCATGCTTATTTTTTATAAAGATACTCAACGGGTGCATTCGTCATTTTATAGCTCAGGTTTACTACACTCGCGTTTATAAACCGAACTTTGTCTTTTACGACTTCGCCATAGCCTTCGTGTATATGCCCAAAGGCATGAATTTGAATATCTGTACTTTTTATCTTCTCCAGTAAATCTTCACAACCTACGTATTGCCCCTGCATGGTACGATCTAAAATTTCAAAAGGGGGGCCGTGGGTAATAAGAATATCTGTATCGTTCGGGATTAAATTCCAATGCGCTTTAATTTCTTTACCTCTTGCGCGGTTAAATGCCCAATCATGAAACCAAGGTTGTATGGGAGAACCCCAAATTTTAATTCCGTCAATCGTAACTCCTGAATCATTGAGATAAATCACATTTTCTGGTATGAGTTTTTCCACCTCTTCCTTTGGAGCATCCTCAAAAAAGAAGTCATGATTACCCGAAATGAAAATCTTATGCTCAAAATTCAGTTTCTCAAACCATTTTAAAAAATATTCAATTTCTGTTTTATGTCCTCGCTTGCTCACATCACCACAGTGTATAATCATATCACCTTCGGGTAGCGTCAGTTGGTCATGCAAACAATGTGTATCTGAAATAAAAATGATTTTCAATAGCTTTTATTTTTTTATAAAAATACCAAACAACTCCTTAGCTGCTCTTGGTTCAATGGAGTTATAGCAAGGTTGAAATATTTTCGTTTTGAAATGCAGATTGAAATACGATTCATATTCTTTTTTAGTCCCGCCATGCGGAGGCCCTCCTCTTTCTAATGAATGGGTAAACCAAAGCCCTACAAGCTTTCCTTTTGGTTGTAAAAGTTCGTTAACCTTTTGCGCATAAGCACTTCGGTTAGTAGGAGCGGGGTCTATTGCGCAGAAGAAAGTTTGCTCTATGATTAAATCAAAATGATCTTCTAGTTCAAAAAAATCGCCATGCAATAAATAATCACTCGGAAAATCAGGCACTCGTTTTTGAAAGGCTTCTAATGGTTGCTTAGCAATATCTAAAACAAAAACATTATTAAATCCTTGCTCATAAAGATATTCAGCCTCATAAGCATTACCCGCACCAGGAATTAATATCCGAAGATTTTTATCAGTGAGTTGGTCAATATATTCTTTCAGCGGAGTTGAAGGATATCCAATGTCCCAACCCGTATTATTTTCTTTGTATCGTGCGCTCCAAAATTGTTCTTCTGTTTCCATATGCTAATCGAAAGGTATAAATTCTATCCTAAAAATCCAATCACACCGCCCATCACGCCAAAGGTTACAATCCAATAACCTACGTTTATTAAAATATAGTTCCAGTTGCGTTGGTCAAAAAGTGCATTGACAATTAATACGGGAATAGCACCATACAAATAAGAGTCAGTTAGTCCATGACTTACACCATGCCAAAATGGATGCTCGGTAACACTGCCAAATTTTGCATGAATATTAATGATGTGGTGGTATAAACCTTGCGAGAAAATAAAGGCTAAGACAAACACAAGCGCGTAAAGTATTGCCGGGTTCAATCCTTTTTTGATTTTTTCAAGACTTAAGCCTACACTTTCCATCCAAGCTTTTTGAAAAAGTACGCCATACCATACGAATCCTATTATTAATACTGAGGCTGCCGCCGCGCCTTGTGTAAGCCAATGAATTGTCATAGTAAATGTTTAGTTTGTTTGGACGTGAAAGCTACGAAAAACTAATGGATGTAAGAAAATCCTTTTATTTTTTCAACAAAAGCTTATCCCGTAAATGAAAATTTATTCATCGCATTCCCATATAAAATCTTCATTTGGGAAATTAGTATTTTTATAATTAAAATGCCACCACTCAGTATCGTAAGGAGTGAAATCATTGGCCAACATTATGTCGCGTAATAGTTTTCTGTTCTTTTTGGCTACTTGCGGAATGCTTTTATTGTAGTAGTTAGCTTTGTCAGAAAAATCGTCGAAGGCAGTGCCCATGTCTAAGGGTTCTCCATATATAGTAGCTAGAGAAATATCAACGGCAACCCCTTTGTTGTGCTTAGAGCCACGCTTGGGGTCAGCAACATATCGAGTGTCTGGTTTACTGTCAAACATTTTTTGCTGTAGGGGTAAAGGACGATAGCAATCGTATATAATAATTTTTAGATCTTTATTTAAGGCTTCTTTTTGTGCATTAATTAAAGCTTTTGCAGCATCTTCTCTTAGATAGCATTTGGGACATGGGTAAATTTTTTCTTTTAGAAAATTATCCTTCGAAGCATATGGGATTGTAATAATAAACGAAGGTTCTTTTGTTTTCAAATTCCACCAAGGTTCTTCTACATTTTTTATATACACAGGTTTTGGTTTAATTTGAGTATCCTCTTTATTCATTACTATTTGTTCATTGGATGTATCTGATGGACTATGGCAAGCTATTGTAAATAGCCATCCAAAAACTAATAACTCTTTTACTATTTGATTCACTTAAACTTTAAAGATAAGCCTTCTATTCTCATTGCTACTAAGGGTGTTTTCATCAACATGCTTTTTGAATCAATAAGTTTGTTGGTCATAAAACCAAAAACGGCATTAAGGCTATTGCAATTCCTTCAGAACTTGAATTATGTCAGCAGGTTCAGCACGGTTACGATACTCAGCATCTAAGAAAGCAAATTTAATGGTACCATCTTGCGCAATTACATAAGTTGCGGATAGTGGCAGTTCATCACTTTCGTCGCCATTGTATTTGTGTAAGTCAAAACCATTTTGATAGGCTTCAGCAACCGGGTCTGGGAGTTTGTATACTACGCCATAATCGCGGGCTACTTTGTTTCCTATATCACTTAATACTTCAAAAGTCAATTCATTTTTTTCTTTTGTACTAATAGAACTGTCTGGCAATTCTGGCGAAAGTGCTAAAAGATTTGCGCCCAGTTTCTGAAAATTAGGCAACTCTTTTTGTAAGTGATTCAAGGTAATATTACAATACGGACACCAACCGCCGCGATACCAAGTAAGTACAACTGGGCCTTTTTTTAATTGTGCTGCTAGAGATATTTTTTCGCCCCTAGCATTGGTCAGCTCAAAATTAGGAGCGTTATCGCCCACCTGCATAGCCTTTTCTAGCACACCACTTTTGGCCACTGTTTCTATTCCCTCGGCATACATTTTCTTTTTGGCCTCTGGCGCTTTTTCGTTGAAGGCATTTTTTTTAAGGTCTAGTTTAGCCTGTAAATTTTTGTCTGAATCTATATTGATGGCTTCTGCTTGTCGGCTTTCCATTTTATTTTCTGTTTCGTTTTGGCAATTATTAAAAAAAAGCACAACAGCCATTGCCCAAAATGGGATAATTTTTTTCATATCATTATTTAGACGATAAGTTATAGCTATTCATACGGGCAATGGCTTTTTTTTAATTTAGAGAAATTACTGAAACGTCTGGGTCAGATAGCATGTCTGATTTTTGTAAGTCGTCCAAGGAAATTTCACCTATGATATAACTGCGTTGTGCACTAGAATATTCCTGGTCTATTGATTTAAAAATTTCTCGGTTGATAGCAGTAAAATTTGGAAAACTAATGTAGAATTTACCTGCACAATTTTCGACTTGTGTAAAGGGTGAGTTCCCTTTTTTGTATTCGTACTGATAGCCATACCCATAGGCAGAAATATCACTGAGTACAGCCGATGATGTTGGATAACGCCCAGCACCTTTGCCATAGAAAAACTGTTTGTCTGCCAGTGCGCTTTCTACGATTACGCCATTGTATTCATTGTGTGTCAAACCTAAGGATTCAGTTTTAGAAACAAACGTTGGCACAACCGTCAAGGCTTGTAACTTGCCATTGGTAGAAGTGTGGCACTTCGCAATCAACTTTATCACGCTGTTTTTTTCTTTTGCATACTGAAAATCAAATTCGCTCAACGAGGTAATACCCTTGCGGAGTACATCGCGCGCTTCAGCTTTTTTGCCGAAGGCGTGCAAGGCTATAATGCACAGTTTGTAGGCGGCATCAATACCTTCTACATCCGATTTTGGGTCGCTCTCTGCAAAACCATTTTGCTGTGCATCGTTCAGCGCGTGTTCATAGTTCGTACCCTTATCAGTCATCTGGCTGAGAATGTAATTTGTAGAACCATTAACGATGCCCTGTACAGAGTGCAGCAAATCATTGTCAAAGTATTCCTCCAAATTTCGAATGATGGGCACACTACCACAGACCGAGGCTTCATACAAAAATGAAACCTTGTGTTTTTTGCTTAGCGCTACCAATTCATTGTGACGCTCGGCTATCATTTTTTTGTTGGCACTTACCACAGACTTACCTAAGGCAAAAGATTTTTTTACAATCTCAAAAGCCGCATCGGCATCGTCTATTAACTCCACGACCAGGTCAATTTCTGGGTCGTGGAGTATCGTATTGGCGTCGGTACTAAAAAGTTCTTGCGGTCCGTTACGTTTTTTAGTAGGGTTTTTTATCACCACTGTTTTTACTTCGGTTTGCAACGATTTTTTACTTTGTAATACCTTGTAAATTCCTTCACCAACAACACCAAAACCGAATAGTCCAATTTTTATTTTTTTCATATTAGTATGGTTTGTTTTGAGATGAGTTTGCTAAATGTTTCTTCTAAATCTTGGATTAAGTCAGCGGCGTCCTCTATGCCGCAAGATAGTCGTATCAAGGAATCTTGAATACCAGATTGTAATCGTTTCTCACGGGGTACAGAGGCATGTGTCATTTTGCAGGGCTGGCACAAAAGGCTTTTCACACCGCCTAGACTTTCTGCTAGTTTGAAATATTTGGTTTGGGTTACGAATTGCTCTGCTTGCTCAAGGGTATCTTCCTTTAAGCTAAATGAAACAACCCCGCCAAACAATCCATTTTGTTGTCGTGCTGCAATTTCATGATTTTTGTGTGACGGCAAACCAGGATAATGTACTTGGTCAACGGCTTCGTGTTGTTGCAAGTATTGCGCAAGTTTTAAAGCTGTTTCGCTTTGCTTACGCACACGAAGGTCAATGGTTTCTATACCGCGAATGGTCAAGAAACAATCCCACGGTCCAAGAACACCACCGGAGGCATTCTGAATAAACTTGATTTTTTCTGATAATGCCTTCGTCTTTGTAACTACTATGCCAGCTATCAAATCCGAGTGACCGCCAAGATATTTTGTTGCACTATGTATGATAATATCCGCACCGAGTTCGAAGGGACGTTGTGCAATGGGGCTTGCAAATGTATTGTCAACGACTAGTAGTAAATTATGTCCTTTAGCTATATTAGAAATTTGACTTATATCACTTACTTTAAGGGTTGGGTTAGTTGGAGACTCTATCCAAAGTAGCTTGGTATTTGAATTGATATGCTCCAAAATATTATTGGCATTCGTCGTATCCACGTAGTGTACTTTGATACCTAGTTTCTCGTAAACGTGCGTAAAAAGTCTGTACGCTCCTCCATAAATATCATCAACTGCTATTATCTCATCTCCGGCCGATAGTGATTTAACCACCGCATCGATTGCTGCAATACCTGTGGCAAATGCGAATGAATTATCACCGCCTTCCAGCTGAGTCACTAAATTTTCTAGGGCTTTTCGGGTAGGATTTCCGCTACGGGCATAGTCGTATCCTTTGTTTACGCCGGGCGCTTCTTGCACAAAGGTTGATGTTTGATAAACGGGTACCGAGATAGCTCCAGTAAGTTCATCGATAGGTACTGAATGTAAAATGTCTGTAATGTTGCTCATTGTTATCTGTTTTAATTTTTTAAAGTTTTGTTTTTAAAAAAAATAAGTATCAAGAGCAGCATCAGGTGGAGCCATAAAAAAAGGCTCTCCTGACAAGCAGAAGAGCCTTTTACTATTTTTAATTCTGTTCGTCAACAGAAATAGTAGAGACAATTTTCTAGCTTATCTATCTCCAAAATTTGGAGTTGGACTTAGCACCTTTCTACAATTTGTAGAGGTTGCTAAAGCTTCATCGGGCCATTTCCCTCAGCTTTTCTTGATAAGAATTTTAAATAAAGAACGATTAATTCGAAGGCAAACTTACATACATTTTTTATTATCTGCCAAATTTAATTTGAAAATCATTGAGTAAATACTCGATGCATTATATGAGTAAATTATTTTTTAGATGAAGCTTATTTGTCGTCAAATGCCTTGCGTTTTTCGTTCATCCACTTTTCTAAGGCTTCAGGCGATCGCATAATATCTTGCATTTCTTTCATGGCTTGAGTATGTGCTTCATCGCCTTTGGCATACATTTCTTGTGCGTGTTTTTTATTGAGCTCAGCTATTTCGTCAAAGGTTTCTGCGCTAAATTCTTGGTCGCACGCACCGCCTAATTCTTTACAAGTCATTGTTTTCATAGCTGCAAAGGTAAGAAACAAGGAATGTCTTTCATGCGCTGGTCAATAGACATTCAATGTTTCAAAAATTATTTTACTTCTCCTCAAGAGCAGTATATCGCACAATGTCAATGCCAATACCATTTGGGTCTTGGATGGCAAAGTGTCGGTCGCCCCAAGCTTCGTCGCGAATTTCTACTTGGATTTTTATGCCTTTCTTTTTTATTTCTTCGTAAAGTTTGTCAACGTCCTCCACTTCAATGGTTAGGTACATTCCTTCGCCTTTATACGGCTTGTGGAAGAAGGGATTCTGTGTTGGGTGATTCGGTAGCAAAAAGCTAATTTCTTCCCCTTCTGCTGGAGTATGGAGTAGTAGGTAAAATTCGTTTTCGAAGCTTACGCCAAAGCCTAATACCTCGGTGTAGAATTTTTTTGTCTCGGCTAGTTTTTCGGTAAGGATACCTGCATTCATTTTCATGTTTCTTGATGTTTTAGTGTTTACGTTTTGTTGAATTTGTGCCAAGCAGTTAATCGTCATACAAGATACTGCTAGAATTAATAATACTTTTTTCATGTCTTACTGTTCTTGTGTTTTGTAATACAAAGGTGCTTTGAGCATAAAAAATAGAATAGTAAAAAACGGACAAGATGGTTTTTATCTCCCGAAAGCCTTACTTGGCGTGACGCCATAAAAATTCTTAAACTCTTTTATAAAATGACTTTGGTCAAAATAGCCTACGTCATAAAACAGTTTGTTCTGTCTCAGACTTTGTTTCGAAGGTTTGGCTTTTAGTATATTTTGAAAACGTACGACTTTGCTAAAAAATTTGGGAGTTGTACCAACATAATGATTAAAAACTCGGCGAAGTTGCCTTGGGCTAAAACCGGTTTGAATATCGGTTTCAATATTTATCATACCGAAGTTGGTGAGGATAGCATCGAGAGCATCATACAAACGATTGTCATCATCAAATTGCGCTTCATTTATTTTGTCTAAGAAGTATTCATCCAAGAGATTTCTGATATTTTCTTTGTCTTGTCCTGATTTGAAATTACTAGTTATGAAATTTGAAGTCTGTGGCACTACGTTTTTTAACTCAGAAAATTGGTTGCTCAATTCTGATGCATTGATTCCAAAAATTTGCGGAAACATAGTAGGCAAAAATCGGACGCCTACATAGTGAAACTGATTAGGCAATTCGAAGCTGATGAACTTCTTACAAAATCCCATAACAAAATTTTCTTCTGCTTTGCTTAATTCAAAAAAAATATCAATACAACCATCTGCCACTACTCGGTAATGAAAAGCTTCTTGTAATTCTTCCTTGGTTTTTAATTCCCAGTAGCAATAGATATAGGGTTGCAAGCTTTTATGAGGTAGAAACTCTCGATACTCCACCTCTTTAATCGACTTGCTAACGGTTGGTTGGATAGGCGTATAAAGATTTCGGAGGCTGGTGGAGAGTTGCATTCTTCGTCAAAAATAGCGAATGATTGAAACATAGAATGTCTATAGCAATTTACACCAAAGACATTCAATGTTTTGGTTGGCTATAAAAGAACACTCACCTTTATACCATCAATCTCAACAAAGAAATATTCCGTATTGCGATACCCAATATTATTTCTAATATTTCTATTCCGCTATTAGGTATAGTAGATACGGCGCTCATGGGTCGTATGGACGACCCTGCGTATATCGGTGCTATTGCATTAGGTGGTGTGGTGTTTAATATTTTGTATTGGGGCTTTGGTTTTTTGCGGCCCGGTACGACGGGTCTTACTGCACAGGCTTATGGTGCCAAGGATTATCCTACAGCTTATAAATATTTTTTGCAGGCTTTTGGTTTGAGTTTAATTTTTGGATTGGGCTTATTGGCTTTTCATGTTCCGCTCGGAAAGTTTGCTTACTCACTTCTGAACGGTAGTGCACAGGTCAAAGCTTTGAGCTATGAATATTTTTCTATTAGAGTATTGGCCGCACCAGCAGTGATTGCGCTGTTCGCATTTCGGGGTTGGTTCTTTGGTATGCAAAATGCCATTGCGCCTATGGTTTTGACAATCGTTTCTAACGTCATTAATATTTTTCTGAGTTGGTATTTGGTAATGGAAATGAACATGTCCGTAAAAGGGGTGGCCATAGGCACGGTCGTAGCACAGTATTTTACTTTGCTCTTGGCAATTGGCATTTTGCTCTATCGTCATAAAACACAAGTGTTCAAATACATAGAAAAACAAACGTTTCAATTGACTAAAATGAAACGTTTCCTAAACGTAAATCGAGATATGTTTTTACGAAATATTGGGATGATACTCGTCTTTAGTTTTTTTACAAATTATAGTGCCGGCGTGAGTGAAGAGTATTTAGCGGTGAATGAAATTTTGTTACAACTCTTTTATTTTATGAGCTACAGTGTAGATGGATTTGCCTATGCAGCTGAGAGTTTGGTAGGGCGTTACATTGGTGAAAAATCTGTAGAAAAAGTAAAAGTTGTGGTTCGAAAAACACTTTATTATGGTTTAGGTTTTGGTCTGTTATTTACGATATTGTATTGGTTTGCTGGAGATACGTTTATGCGAATATTTACCGATAATCAAGAATTGATTATTGCGGCACGACCTTACTATAAATGGCTAGCTTTAGTAGCGCTATGTGGAGCATTGGCGTTCATTTGGGATGGTGTGTATGGCGGTGCCACAGCCTCAGTAGAACTTCGCAATGCGATGTTCTTTTCGGTGGTTAGCTTTTTCGTGGTATTCTATACTTTCAAAACGTTCTATCCCAATCATGCCGTCTGGATTGCCATGATTGCCTTTATGTTGGCCCGATCTCTCTTTCAGATTTTCTTTTATCAGAAACGGATTGTGGGCAGGTTGTGAATTACCTCATATTTTCATGAATGGGAGTGTAAATTGATCTTCAATATTTTAAAATACGAACTAAACCAAAATTTCAATAATTCAAATTGTGCGGAACAGATTTTGCTACAATTTTTTCTATATGGAAGGTCTGTTCAGTTTCACCCATAACTTTTATAGAAATATTGTCTGAATTCATGCTTTATAAAATTTGATTTGTGGCACTTAATTACCGATGCTCTCAATGGTGGGATGCATAGATTTGTACCTATCCAAAAACCCAAATGACTGAGCGGTAGCTGTGTTATTTTGGCCAATGCCTACACGTTTATTGGTATAGAGTTTTCAATTATTTATAAAGCTATAACCCAAAAGCACTGTCATGAGTTAAGTACTTATACATTACTTATATCCAAGCCATGGGCGCTAGAAACTAGACAATGCTCTAATCACAATTATAATTTTGTCTTCATAATCCTTACATTTATTCAAACGAAAAGTTCAGCAACGATATATTGCCAATAATTTTTAGAAACAGAGGTTCAAACAATAGGATAATTAGTCTCTTGACAATTAGCTCTCCAAATAATCATCCAATATTCATCAGAATAGGTAGAAACAAAATGGGATACTTCTTTTAGCCCGATTAATTAATTATAAAAACAGCAGCGGTAAAGTAGAATTATTTAATCAAAAATAATTCCTTATTTATCGCTTAAGGACTTTAAAAGATCTATTACCTATTTCGGTTTTTACATTAATAAAATATACTCCTTGAGGTAAATGATTTAGTTCTAAGTTATTTACTTCAGGAAAATCTTTTTGATATATTACTCCGCCCAGTGGGCTATATACAGATATGTTTTCAATTTCATATTGAGACTGTATAGAAAGATTTGAATGAAAAGGATTAGGATAAATATAAATTTCATTTTGCGCAGAAATAAAGTTCAAGAGTCTTACACCATGGTTTTCTCTATTCCCATCATGGTCTACTTGGCTTAAGCGATAAAAATTTTGACCTTCACCGGCTTGTGTATCAATCCAAGAATAGTATTTTGGTAATGAGGTAGTGGCATGTCCGTCTACTTTTCCAACAGATGTAAAGTCTATACCGTTTGTTGAGCGTTCAATTTCAAAATAGGCATTGTTCCTTTCTTGTACCGTACCCCACTTCAAGTAAGCATCGCCACCAACCTTACGCGCATCAAAATAAGAAAGACGTACCGGTAAGCTAATATCAATTATTATATCATCTGATCCCGCACAGCCATTAGGACATGTAACTGTCCACGTAAGCGATCGCTGACCGGATGTGCCAGCGGGAAAAGTAACTGTCGCATTGGCGGTATTCGAGTCTGGACTATAACTAGCGCCTGCTGGTGCTCCCGTCCAAGCTCCGCTACAACTACTATCAACTGGGGCCAGTGCGGCTAGGTTATACACTTGTTGCGATGATGGATTTACATTGGTAACTACCTGATCGGCTCCTGCATTTGCACCCGTACCTGTAAGGTTAAGGGATGCGAATTGACTTTCTGATGTATAGTTGGGATTTAGTGTAGAAGCAATTGATCCATTAATATATACTGAATATTTAGCGGTTGCATTCAAAATTACGGAGTCGGCTGAATAATTATAGCCTTGAGGTACCGTATAGGTGATATCAAAAACCCAATCAGTTTGATTTGCTTGAGGCGAACAACGAAAAGTATTATCAAAAAATGTCTCTAAGCTAGGAGTACCATTACATACTATTGATCCATTTATTACATCTCTTGGCGTTGCGCCATTTCCTCCACCTACAAGAGCAGTTGCATCATCGCTACTATCAATTACACCATTGTTATTTACGTCCACAAAGCCATTAATCATATTGTATCTATTCTGGTTTATTCCTGTGATTGAGTCACTAATTAATAGCGTATCTATAAAAGTTTCTAGTTGCCCTGTTGCACATCGAATTTGAAATCTATCCGGTTGTATAAGGCAACTATTTGTTCCAGGTGTTGGTGAGTTATTTGAATCGCACACACAAGGGACCTCTGCTGAATCATTCGTGTTAACGTTAGATGTATTGGAAATTACGGCGAGGTCCGCAATCCCTGAAGCTGTTATATTAGGGCTAGCATCGGCAGCATCAAACATAGTTACAACTACCATACCGCCATCAGTTGAGGCTGCTCCGGATACTATACCATTCGTATCTGGTGAGTTCCATGTAATTTCAGTAATGCCCGGGATACTTATATTGAAACTATCTATATTTGTGGCTAGTTGATTAACTTGAGGTGCAAAAACACGATTGACTATCCTAAACGTAATAACATCACCTGGTTTAACACAGGTGAAATCACCACCAGTTTGTTGTAGTTCAATATTGGTCTTAATTTGATCGAGTTGATCATATTTTATAATTTCATTTTTTGGCAGGAGTACTCCAATAATACATGAATATAAAAAACACGTGATAGTCATGATAGTTACTTTTTTCATAAGTACTAATATAAAGACTTTTTATTTATTGCGATGGATAATTTTTATTTATTATGAATTATCAAAGTCCATTCGCTTGCTGTTATATTAAAATTTCAATCAGTCAAGCGCAATGGTTTTCTCACGCGGCGCAATTTTTTTTGAGGTTCTAATTTCTTTTTTATCTGCAAATAATTTCATTCGTTTCGCCCAGTCAGGATTTCTTTTTTTTGCTTTAAAAGCAGATCCTGAAATAGCATCGCCACAAATTTTATTACGCGGGAATGTTTCTTTATTTATCAATGCTACGCAAACCACTACCATGCAATGCCACGGCGCAGGCGCAACCGCTGGGTCCAGCCCCTACAATTATAACATCCTAATCAGTTTAATTTTATTTGTTGACATTTATAATCCTAAATTTGTAGTCTCACTATTTTTACATGGACACACCATCTATCTCCCAAGCAGTTAAGCAGATTAGGTGTCCACCTGCAAATTTTAAAATGCCTAACATACGGAAATTTGTGTTTACAAACATGAAGTAAAATTAGTGTAAAGAAGGTATGCATAAACGATTTGTTGACATTTGATATTCGATTACTTCCTATCATTGTCTCCCGTGCATTACGCTTTCTCTACTCTAGTATTCATACTATTTTTATTTTCTTGTAAAAAGGAAGAAAAAGCACCAACACCTGAAAAGAAAAAAGGGTATTGGACAGCGGAGGATAAGATTCGTACTAAAACACCCAATGTGCGACCGGTAATTATCCTAGACGCTGGTCATGGTGGTAGAGACCCTGGTGGTTTGAGTCATCATGATTCTACTGAGCTGAATGTAAAAGAAAAAGACCTGACGCTGTACATGAGTGAGCAACTTTTTAAAAAACTCGACAAAAAACGTTTCAACCTTATCCGCATTCGAAAAAAAGACACGTTTTTCCACAGACATGAGCGCACCCGATATGTTGAACTTGCGAACCCTGATTTACTAATTTCCTTGCATACCAATTGGGATCGCGATACCAATACCAATGGGTTTGAATTTGCCTACAGCAGTAGAATTTTAAACTATGTAGATTCCAACACCAACAAACCCTTGGGCGACACGTTTAATGTAAAAAATCCTTTCGCTGATAAGCTGGCCCAATATTGCCAAACGCTTTCTTACAATACGAAGCGAAAGTTTCCTGGCATGCGCAACCGTGGTATTAAAGAGCGCAAGGATAGAATTTGGATGTTGTATGGTGTGCATTATCCGAGCTTGCTAGTAGAGTTTGGTTTTGTTACAGGCAAGCATGATATTTTCTATTATCAGCCTACGAGCGATAGCTTAGATATGTTCGTAGATGTAATGGTGCAGAGTATTACTAGTTTTTTTCCAATTGTGAAAAGAGATTCTTTTTACTTGCCGCCATTGGGCAGGGTGCCTGTGATGACAGCGAAGAAACCCTAGCTCGAAACCCTGCATGTTTATTGCCTCCAGTACGATAAACATGGAGGGTTTTTGTTACCTTAGGGTGTGCGTTTAATGAAAATACTGTTTCTAGTTTTTATTTCTGTAAATGTTTTTGGGCAGGGGATTCCTAAGCCTGCTTATGTTGTTTATAAAAATGAAGATATAGATTTTACGAATCCACACTTAGATTTGGGAGGTCCGATGTATGATTTTATTTATTCAACAGTTGAGTCATACGCATTGGGTTATGTACAAAGTATAAATAATAGATCAACTACTAGTAAAGAACGCGATAGCATTAGCTTAATTCTATTTGCGCCAAAAGAAAACTGGAATAATATATATAAGTATAAAATTATCATTGAAAGTTATAAATCATCAGATAAGTACAAGCCTTGTATTTACATCTATGGACATGCGCCAGGTATATTTTATGGTTTTCAAACCCTCCGCCAACTAATCGCTCAATCCAACGGCAAACTCCAATGCCAAACAATTATAGATTCTCCAACATACAAATGGCGTGGAATGCACTTAGATGTAAGTCGTCATTTTTTTGATGTGGAGTTTATAAAAAAGTACATAGACATCCTAGCCCTGCATAAAATGAATACTTTTCATTGGCACCTAACCGATGATCAAGGATGGCGCATAGAAATAAAAAAATATCCAAAGCTAACTGAAATTGGAAGCCAACGAAAAGAAACAATAGTCGGTAAAAACTTTGATCCATACAAAGGAGATGGAAAAGCCTATGGCGGTTTTTACACCCAAGAAGAAATTAAGGAAGTAGTGGCCTATGCCAACGAGCGATTTATAACTGTGGTGCCCGAAATTGAAATGCCGGGTCATGCCATGGCGGCTTTGAGTGCCTACCCTCAATTTAGTTGTCGACAAAAACAATTAGAGACCTTAACCAAGTGGGGTGTGAGTGAAGATATTTATTGCAGCAAGGACGAAACTTTTCAATTTTTGTTTGATGTAATGGATGAAGTGCTTGAACTTTTTCCTAGCCAGTACATTCACATAGGCGGGGACGAAGCACCCAAAACGCGTTGGAAAACATGCGCTCATTGCCAAGCGAATATTAGAAAACACAATCTAAAAGATGAGCATGAATTACAATCATATTTTATCGGTCGAATGGATTCTTTTTTGACAAGCCGAGGTCGAAAAACAATTGGCTGGGACGAGATACTCGAAGGAGGTTTAGCAGAAAAGGCAGCCGTAATGAGCTGGCGCGGAGAGAACGGTGGAATTGCCGCAGCACGACAAAAACATAAGGTAGTCATGAGCCCGGGGAGTCATTGTTATTTCGACCATTATCAGGGGGATAAAAAAACGGAGCCTTTGGCGATTGGTGGTTATACGCCTTTAAAAAAAGTATATGACTACCATCCGATTCCTAACGATTTAGAAAAGAAATACCATAAGTATATACTAGGTGCACAGGGAAATGTATGGACTGAATACATGGAAACGCCCGAACAAGTGATGTATATGGCGCTGCCAAGATTATGCGCGCTGAGCGAAGTGCTCTGGTCTGGTCCTAGCACAAGCTCATACTATGATTTTACACAACGCTTAATTCCTCATTTTAGTTTATTAGATTCATTGGGGTATAATTATTCTAAAGCTCTTTTTAATATTTATACCTTGAATATTACCTCAGATGAAAAGCTGAGTGTATCGCTAGAGTCAGATTTTCCAGAGTATGAAATACGATATACGATTGATAGTAGCCAACCGAATGCGCAATCAACTTTATTCAAAAAACCAATTTCCATAAATAATGACTTCGTACTAAAAGCGCAGCAATTTAAAAACGGAAATTCAGTTGGCAATACGTTTTCAAGAGAATACAAATATCACTTAGCTCTTGGCAAAAAACTAGAATTTAAAAATCCACCCAATGAGCATTATAAAACGGGCGGCGCTCAGACCTTGATAAATGGTGTAATAGGTAGCTTGCCTTGGAGTGGCAATGAGTGGCTAGGGTGGAGAGGAGAAGCAATGGAAGTGACATTAGATTTAGGCTTGGTAGAAGAAGTTCATAAAATTAAAGTTTCCTTTTTACAAGCCAAGGAAAGTTGGATTCATTTACCGAAGCAGGTGTATGCTTATGTAGGAAGGTCCGAAAAAAATGCTAAACGCATAGAACTCACAAAAAGTGGTAGTGACCACATATATGAAGGAGATATAAATCAATATGCACAAGTCCTATGTATAAAAGCAATTCCTTTAAATTCAATACCAAAAGGCAATCCTGGCGCAGGCCAAAAACCTTGGCTTTTTTGTAGTGAAATAATTGTGGAGTAGAAATTTTTACTCTCCTTTTGTGATTATTTGTGTAAATTTTTTTCCGCTTTCCTCAGTCAAAATCAGGACGTAGTTTCCATATGATAAATCTTTAATAGATAAGGTATTATAACGATTTTCAAAAGAACCTTTGGCAACAACTTGACCATTCGTATTGATTAACTGATAAAGAGCCCAATCTATGTTAGGACTTACAAAGTCAATATGAATATCACTAGAAGCTGGTGACGGATATATACTGTAATCAGTTAAATATTTATTATAAAATATTTTATCTGATTGGTATCTGACAGTAGATCCGTTTTTAACAACTTCTAACTTGTAAATGCTATGGTGGTTCAGAACAGTAGAATATTCAAAGTTTTCCCAATTATCAGTGGGCGAAGGAATGAATTCTTTAACGGTTTCAAAATGAGCACCTTTGTTACTTCTGATTAATCTATAGGTAATATTTTCTTCTTGGTTTGTAGCGGCTTTCCAACGGATTGTTAATCGATTATTCGTTTGATCTACCATTATATTCTGTAAGTTAAATTCCATTTTATCAAAGTATTGTACTTTATTACCACCATCTGTATTTTTCTCTGAACTTTTTACGTTCATTACAAATTGTGGAGGACTCGATAGTTTTAAACTTAGTTGACCTTGTGCATCTGCCACAGCACTTTCGGTTAATTGCGTATAACGCTGTTGATTATAAAACTGTAGAAGTGAATTAGCTTTCACATTTTGAATGGCGACAACATAGTCATCATTTACTTTAAAATAAGCTGCATCATAATGATTGTGAATGGGGATGAATCTATCGACCGATTCGGATATTAAAGGGTTATTGTTTTGAGCTTTGCTAGCGATTGAGCTCATTATAGTTATACAAATAATGAGTATTTTTTTCATAATTTCAAATTTTAATGGTTTAATTATCAACTTATTACA